>OBRH01000001.1_pt1 | contig 426502 bp, 350 predicted proteins | sample 1475571 | NCBI WGS metagenome assembly OBRH01 (sample SAMEA3360674, study PRJEB22359) | human gut metagenome | biome: ENVO:urban biome; feature: ENVO:human-associated habitat; material: ENVO:feces | place: Bangladesh | collected 2011 | reverse complement strand
TATGAGGTGATGATATCACCTCTAACTAAGTGACCAAATTCACTATGCCACTACAGTCAAGGACGGCCAACATAAGAGGAGTGTGATAATCAATTATGAACAAGAAAGAAATCCAAGCCTATCAATCAGCCTTCGAGAAGTTTAACCCGTTCTATGGTGTAGACTTCCCGATTACTTCCGTTAAGCTCTGTGAGCTAATCAATAAGATGCGTAATGACCACAACGAGAAAGTAGTCGAGTTACGTCATGACCACTTGATGAATAAAATCCGAGAGTTTAGTGAGCAGGTTAACGCCCCGAATTTTCGGGTGGTTGAAAGTTCATACAAAGACACTAAAGGTGAAGACCGCAAATGTTATCTCTTAGGTAAAACTGAATGTCGAGCTATAGCTGCTACGGAAAGTAAATCCGTGTGTTACATGATAATGGTCTACCTTGACCAACTGGAACAAATCTTTGAGAAAGCCAAAGAGGCAAAAGCTACCGAGTTCGACCGTAAGCTATCAAAGCAAGGTGTTACATGGAGAGAAGCCTGTCGAACTGTAGGGATTGAACATCCTGATTTAGCCTTGAAGTAAATGATTAAGCGTGGTTTCTTCAAGAGAGACTTTGACGGTGGCTTAGTTGTTAAACCGAGTTTACTTGCTGATAAGTCATTTAAGAAGGCTGATAACCTTGGTATCAATAAAGAAGGATTCAGAGTCTTAACGAACGGCTTTAAGAAGCTTCAGGAAGCCGCCGAGCGTATTAAATGGCAGTGTCTTCAGTTCTCCGATAGACCCAAGTTACAAGCGATGTATAAAGCTAAACTTGAGGAACACATGAAGAATCAACCCAAAGTCTACGATGAGCAAGGTTTTGAGGTGGAGTAACTAATTACATCTTATCTTGTCCTGTCTTGTCTTTCCTTGATGAAAATCTACCAGAAAAATCTGAGCGACCATCTAACTAATTAAGCACAGGGATTACCCCCGTATGGTGTCCCTATGTGCTGTCACTGTATCTACTTCATCCACTGTGTTCACTGTGTTCAAAAACAGGCGTTTAGGACATCACCCTAAAGATGTTCTTAAATAGCATTCTAAAGTGTTCATAAATACTATTGATAATAAAGAACACATCATTCATTATGAACACATCTTAAAGAGCACACACACAGTAAACGAAGTAAACACAGTAAGCGAAGTAGACGCCATGAAATACTCATTAATCAAGCTATCAGCGATGAACAGCTACAGTGACTGTCAACAAGCAATAGAAGACATTGAAGCAGACCCAGAGAACTACACAACGGAAACCAGAGCAGCAGCACGTATCGGTGGACACTGTGAACTACTCAAAGGTGCTAAAGAGAAAATCAAGGCATTAGAAAAGAAAGCAGATAGTTTTATACCCTCAGATGATTCTGAAGAAGTAAACACAGTAAGCGAAACCTCTCAACGTACTTATGGGTATGGTCGAGTATCTACCGATGAGCAGACCACAAGCCAACAACTTACAGCTATTCGTGAAGCAGGTCATAAAGTAAGTGATAACCGCTTTATTGTGGATGAAGGTGTTAGCGGTGGTGTCTGTGCAATGGAGAGACCAGCATTTAGAAACCTTGTAGAAAATAAGCTTGAAAAAGGTGATACGTTAGTTATCGCTAAATTAGATAGATTAGGCAGAGACAATATTGACGTTCAACAAGTAGTCCAGATGTTAACCGATAAGGGCATCAAGCTATTCATCCTTGATTTACCAGTAGCTGATTTAAGTAGTCCTGAAGGTAAGTTAATGCTTCAGATGTTCGCTACCTTTGCTGAGTTTGAAAAGAATCGCATATCAGAGCGAATCAGGGACAAACTGAAACAGCTAAAACAAGAAGGCAAGGCATTGGGTAGACCAACAAAGAATGTTTATGACGATGTACAAGAGCTGAAAGCCCAAGGCATTAGCCAGAGAACCATTGCCGATAAACTGAACGTGTCATTATCAACCGTTAGAAGAAACTGGGTAGACACTAAAAGGTCACTGGAAGTGGTCACTGAAAGCGGTCAATAAGACGCATCTTGATGTTAGTAAACACTATCGCTACAATACCTATATTACATGTATATCAGCAGCCTTGTTGCGTGTCTTAATATGAATTGCATCTCAATTTTGGAACAAAGACAGAAAAGCTCACCAACAAACTTTTAGAAAGTGTTTATGCTAAAGGCAAATATAAAATGAAATCACAAGCCTAGCGTCGCCTACAGCGCTGAGCAACACTCCTTTTTTGCTGCTGAGAATAAAACTATGAATAACCGACTTGTCGAAGAAACCATTGCAGAAGAAACCATCGACTGCTGCCCTCTCTGCCAACACGATGAATTCTTTATTTCTGCCGACAAAGAGAAATTTTACTGCGCGAAATGTGGCTTTCACACCAACACTCTGACCAGCATTCAGCCCATGCTGGCGGCTAAAGCGAATCTCACACATCGCTTTGTCCACACCGGAATCAAAACTCGTCAATAATGGAAGCTCGTTCGTTATCGAAACCGCATTATTTCTCTGTCAAAAGATGGAAAATGCGGTCGTAACCGCCGTGATGGTAGCAATGTGAGTGAACAAGGTGCGTCAAGCCTCCACTAATTTCAGCACAACTCCCAGCGCCAAAAGAAACGGAAAAAACGAAAGCAACTGACGAAAGTGAGTCGAGAAAGGATCGGCTTACGCGGATTGGCGCATCACGCTACCACTCAAATACTCCGCAAGTTGAAGTAGATTGCTCAGCACAATCACTTGCTGAGAATGGCTGCGATGTTGGGGATTCAGTGGGCTCAATTGAAAGGTCAGCACTTCTGCATTTAATCCTGCTTCAACGCCCTTCGGTGTGTCGTCAACATAAATGCACTCATCCAATGTAAAACCCATGTTCATTGCACAATAACGGATGAGATCCGGCTCAGGTTTCCAGCTGTTCGCATCAAAAGCAGAAAAAATCCGCCCTTCAAAATAGTGCTCAAGACCGGCGAGAGTCAGGGTCATCGCGATTTTTTCTCGTGGCGCGTTTGACGCCACACAAAATTCAATCTGGTTACGCTTCAAGTAATTGAGTAATGCCCTCGCGCCCCCCATCGGAGAAAGTTTGCGCCGAAACGTTGCCGCGACAATCGAGCGGTAACGCTGCTCAAGCAAATCAATATCCGCTGTTATCTTCGCCAGTTGGCAAGCCGCATGGAGAATGTCGGCGATTTTGCCACCCGAGAAATGCTCAGCGACCTGCTGGTAGCTTAAGGCCACCCCAAGTTCGCCAAACACTTGTACCAGAGCTTCACAGCACAAACGTTCGCTGTCTACTAAGGTTCCTTCGCAGTCAAAAATGACACACTTTACTCTGGATTCAGTCATTACTTATTCCTCCATCCCCATTAGCAGTGTATATCTCACTGTGGCACTAAAAAGGATGGAGTTAACAGAATGGCAGAAAACCATGCACAAACGTGCATAACTTCTACCGAAGTCACTCTTTTACGAACAGAAAGTGGCTCAAAGTTCGATGTAAGGGGTAGCATCACTCGCGGTGATGGCTTGCCATTTCGCATACAGCGCTTGAGCAAATGCTTCGCGAGTGTCAAATAGAGGGTTGGGTTTCACAACCAGATCGGAAAGCAGAACCATGTGCTCATGCTCCGTCACCATACCTGCCGCAACGGGTTCGCCAAGATGAAATCCGAGGAATAGTTGGCATGGCGGTGAGTAAATAATTTGGGTAAAAAACTCAACCAAACGTTCTTGCTCATGCTGGGTTGAGCTACGCGTTGCCTGCAAGAGAGCAAACCAGACAGTTAAACGATGAAAATCCACCAAATAAATCTCTTGCAGTAATGGCGCATCACAGGCCTGCGGTTGAAACAACGAAACTTCAGTGTGTCGGCTTAACGCATGGTAAATATCGCGCCCCTCTAAACTTTGAGCAGTCGGGAATTCGACATCCACTTGACTCGATAACCACTGATTTTTGGCCGCAACCACAGGTGAGGGAGAGTAAATCATAGGGGACTTCTTCTTGGTTGGTGAAGCAACACCTAATCAATAAGCGTCGCAGTAAACGCAGCATACTCATCAAGCCCACACGGAACAAGCTTTAATCCCTTTTGATGAGCAATTGCGTATCTTGGTCTTAGCCATGAGGCTGCACTATCTTCAGAAAATCAGTATGATGTAAACCCAAATAACCTGATGTTGCCGCGATAAGCATCCCAATATCAGGTAGGAAGGTGATATCCCAATACAGCTTGAAGCTAAACGATGCTCACGCGCGCTGCCGTTGCAAGTTGGCAGGGTAAACACAATTAACGTAAACGGAACCTGATTATGCTCAATTCTATTCGCACTGCTTTGCTTCTTTCCTTCGCTTTCGTTTTGAGTGGTTGTGATCGCTCAGAAGTCGGTGATGTCAGTCTCGGCATGTTTACCTTGAAAGATATTAAAATCAACAACTTGACCGATCCTGTTGTAACGGGCGTGACTTGCCATGTAGCCAGTATTGAAGCCGATTTAAGCTTGGCCGATCCATCAGACTCCTCGATTTCTTGTCGCCAAACGGGTGAAATTACGCCAGAAATGATCGCGCAAATTGATAAATCCTCTTCAGGCGAAGTGGTCTTTCAAAAATCCAAAAGTATTTTCTTCAAATCGATGAAAATTCGCCGTATTTTTGATGCGAAAAACCAAACCCTGATGTATCTCTCCTACTCGACTAAAGAAACATCCGGCAGCTTTAAACACAGCCTGTCTACCGTGCCGCTGTGGGGCACTCAAGCCTACAACGCCTTCCCTGAAACACAGAACAAATAGCTTCATCCATCGCAGCCTGAGGTGTGCTTTACATCACTTCAGGCTGCAATAAAAATGAAAGTAATCTGTCACACCTGTGATATGATGCGCGAAAATTTTTTCAATTAACACTTTCAAAATGAAGTTTCCCGGTCAGCGCAAATCTAAGCACTATTTTCCAACTCACGCCCGCGATCCACTCGTCAACCAGATTCAACAAACACCAAAGCTCCATCGTCCGACGATTGTCGGCGTCGGCCAAACCATCGTCGATATTGAAGCTCGCGTTGATGATGAATTTCTTACCCGCTACGATCTCAGTAAAGGCCATTCACTGGTACTGGAAGAGAGTAAAGCGGATGCTCTCTATCATGAATTGGTCGAGCGTGGATTGATCACTCACCAGTATCCGGGAGATACGATTGGCAACACATTGCACAACTATTCGGTTTTAGCGGACAGCAAATCGGTATTGCTAGGTGTGATGTCGAAAAATATCGAGGTGGGTTCATACGCTTATCGCTACCTTTGTCGTACTTCAGCGCGAATGAATCTAAACCACTTGCAAACAGTGGATGGCCCTATCGGTCGCTGCTACACCCTGATTTCTGAAGATGGTGAACGTACGTTTGCGATCAATGAAGGGCACATGAACAAGCTGCGCCCTGACAGCATTCCAGAAGAAGTGTTTGATAAAGCTTCGGCCTTGGTTGTGTCATCGTATTTGATGCGTGGTAAGCCAGAAGACCCTATGCCACAAGCGGTGCAACGTGCCATTGAAATCGCAAAAGCACGCAGCATTCCTGTGGTTCTCACCTTAGGCACAAAATATGTGATCGAAGGGAATGCCGAGTGGTGGCAAAACTACATGAAAGAGCATGTTACCGTTGTCGCCATGAATGAAGAAGAAGGCGCAGCGCTGACGGGCGAACGCGATCCTCTACTTGCTGCAGATAAAGCGCTGCAATGGGTTGATTTAGTGCTGTGTACGGCAGGCCCTGTGGGTTTGTATATGGCAGGCTATATTGACGAATCAGCCAAGCGCGAAACAGAGCTACCACTACTACCGGGTAATATTCCTGAGTTTAATAAGTACGAATTCAGCCGTGCAATGCGTAAAGAAGATTGCCGCATACCGCTGAAAGTTTACTCTCACATTGGTCCATACTTAGGCGGCCCGCTGGAGATTAAGAACACTAATGGTGCTGGCGATGGCGCACTTTCTGCGTTACTGCACGACATGGCGGCAAACGCGTATCACCAACGTAATGTGCCGAATTCAGCCAAACATGATCAGCCATACCTGACCTATTCCTCGCTCTCTCAAGTGTGTAAGTACGCCAACCGCGTCAGCTATGAAGTGTTGACTCAACATTCGCCACGTCTGTCACGGGCTTTACCTGAGCGTGAAGATAGCTTGGAAGAAGCGTACTGGGATCGTTAATTGATTATCGTGGACAAAACTCTCACTCTTTAATAAAGAAGGCGACCATTGGTCGCCTTCTTTATTTTCCAGTTAATGAAATGGCTTATTTTTCCAATTCATAACTTTTTTGTGCGGTGTAGAAATTCTCTTTGAATGCCAGACTCCCCCACATCGCATTAGCATGCGCGCGAGTCACGATCGATTCGTCAAGCTGAAGTGGTGTCATCTTATGTGTCACTGAGTCATATTGATAGGTCGTGATATCTTGTCCTGGCTGCAATACAACCACTTGATTATCCGGTGTTAACCAACCAAAGTTTTTGTCACGTTGCATCATAGCGCGTTGCTTTTCAACCGGAACGTCTTGGGTTAAATCAAAGCCAATCATTGGGTTTTGACTACTAATACCGGCTAAGGAGAGTAGCGTCGGAGCTAAATCCAACTGGCTGAGTAAGCGGTCATCTTTACGCGCTTCAATGCCACCACCAAAAATAACCGCTGGAATATGAAAGTATTCCACAGGGATTGGATTGGTACCTTGTGTACGCGCGTCATGGTCTGCGACAACAACAAACACGGTGTTATCCCAATAAGGAGATTTTTTCGCCTTTTCAACAAATTGCCCCAACGCGTAGTCAGCGTATTTCACTGCATTTTCTACCGTCTGTTTCGGTTCATTGTATTGAGTAATCACACCATCTGGGTATTCAAACGGGCTATGGTTAGACGAGGTAAACACCAAACTAAAGAAAGGTTTACCTTCTTTTGCCATTTGCGTGAACTGCTCATCTGCTTTATTGAACAGATCTTCATCCGACGCTCCCCACGAACCGACAAACTTCGGATTTGAGAAGGTAGGTAGATCTTGCATATCCACAAAACCGTTGCCGAGGAAGAAGCTCTTCATATTGTCAAAATGGCTCTCGCCACCATAAATAAATTGCGTGTGGTACTGCTGAGTCTTCAGCAAGCCTGCAATTGAGAAGAAGTTATTCTGGCTTTTACCTAACTTCACCACAGAGCGAGCAGGCGTTGGAGAGAATCCTGTGGTTACTGCTTCAATACCACGTACAGAGCGAGTACCCGTAGCGTACATGCGAGTGAATGCCCAGCCTTCGTTAATCAGTTTGTCCATGTTTGGAGAAACATCGATTCCCCCAAGGCTTTTTACATAACGCGCCCCGTGGCTTTCCATCAACAAAATGACGATGTTTTTAGGTGCACCTTGGTAAGTCGCAACATGATTGGCCAAAGACGGTTTGTCATCACTAATAAAATCTTCCGGGGCTACAGTCATCGAAGCACGAACTTGATCGATCACGAGTTGTTTATCCATTTTAGGATAAAATTCAAATGCGTTGGCCTCTGAGCCCATTTGCTTGGCTGCGAAAATCACTGAATACGCGGAGTTGAGCGCAAGATCGTTCATCAAAGGATCGCTAGAGAAAGAGACCATTGCAGGGTTCATTGGGCGATGCCCTAAAGAAGAACGAGCTCCTAATACCCCAACAGTGACCACAAGCACAGCAATCACTGGACGCCAATACCACTTGGGGTAATGCAAGTTGGAAACGAGTGTTTTACTCCATCGCCAGCCGAGTACAACCGTTAATACACTCACGACTAGGCCGATAAATAGCTCCAGTTTGTAACCCGACCACAGCATACCGAAGACTTCTTTCGGATAGATAAGGTATTCCACAAATAAGCGATTAGGGCGCAGATCGTACTCAATAATAAAGGGAGGAGTAGCCACTTCCATGTACACAACGATCCACAAGCCTGCGGTGATCCAGAGTCGCAGAATCCAATTCCAAATGCGGCCTAACCAATGCTCACCAGAAATTAAGCTAGTCAAAAGTGCAGGTAAAATAAACAAATAGCAGATTGACGCAAAGTCCACCCTTAAGCCACTAGTGAAAATGCGTATCCAGCCGTCAGCATTCGTTACGCGATCAAAATGCCACATAGCAAGACCTAAACGTGATAGCGCAAAAATGACTAATAAGGCGAATACAGCGCAAACGATAGGATAAAGAGGTCCAAAGAATAATTTGAGTTTATTCAAAGTCGTCACCTAGGTGTGTATATATTGAGAAAGTGAATACCGATAATCTCAGATTAACATCTCAAATCAAACACACCTTGATCATAAAGTTCAAATTTTCAGATTGTTACGTCGAATAATCATCAACATGCCTAAAAAGAAAGCAATAAGCAAAGAGACACCTCCTCCAGATGAGCTCTCACTCACGCTAACCGTTGTAGTCCCTCCTGCAACCAACTGCCGTACTCCATTACTTTCTGTAACGTAATACTTGGGCGTCTCTAATCCATTCATGACACGTAATATCCAACTGTAATAATCGGATACTTCCGTGAATACCGAGGTAACGGGCAGCGCTGGATTGCCACAGGTTGATGGTCCAAAACTGGTGATCCCAATTTGCACATATCCAGAGCCACTATCCCAATAGACAGGACCTCCGGAATCCCCAGAGCAGGTGGAGTTGCGATACGAACCGATTTGTGGCCCTGTAAAGCAGACATGCCCAGGGCCTAAATTAGCACCGTAATAAGCCGAGCAGGTCGCAAACGGAACAAAGGTTAAGGTGGTCTCTAATAAACGGGTTCCTCCGGCGACATTACCATTCACATAGCCGTGACCAATCGCTTTATAGGTCCCATTCTCGTCATAGCTGTTATTGATTGAGCTATTGAGTACCCCAACGAAATTACTCACGTTAAGGTCGCTTTCTAACTTGATGATCGCAATATCATTTGGCCAATACACTGCCGAAGAATCGACATAGTTATCGGGATAATAAAATTCCGCGGCACGAGCAAGTTGAACATTGCCATTGGGGAACTGGCTTTCATCTTCCAACTGAGGAACCACAACGGTGTACAACATGGTATAGCTATTGCCATAAATACAATGTGCTGCCGTCAAGATATAACGTGAATTCAGAACCGTCGCACCACAGTAGGTTCCTGAGCTGTATTGATAAGGAGAGATATAAATCGCCAAGCTGGCAAACGAAGGGTAGTTTGCGACATTCGCATTGGTACCATTGACGATGTACGGCGAAATCTCAACCGCAGAAACTCGCGTTGTCAGCAGTAACAGGAGCCATAGCCATTTGCGCATGCGTCACCTCATTGGTTGAATTGATTGTTCTGCTTATTTATCACCCGCTTAAAGTGTAGCAATGAAATGAAACTATGCGATGCAGATAACAAAAAACCCGCAGTTTTACCTGCGGGTTTATCAATTCAAATCACATGTGTGAATTATGCTTCTTCGCGACGACGGCTATGGCCACGCTCACCACGGTAGCTACCACTGCTCTCACCACTACGGTTGCGCTCAAAACGACGCTCACCTTCACGGAAAGGACGGCCTTCGCCACCACGGCCACGACCACCTTCGCGGCCGCCTTCACGACCACCACGGAAACCGCCTTCACGGTTGCCTTCTGGACGACGACCACCTTCGCGACGTGGACCACCTTCACGACGAGCACCACCACGAGATTCGCGGAAGTCATCGAAGTCACACACTACAGCACCCACTTCTTTCTGGCGAATACGCAGCTTACGTAGCTTGCTAGAAACGTCATTTGACATGGCTTTTGGTAGCTGAACAAACGTATGGCCTTGAGCCAGTTTGATCGCACCGATAGAACCTTTAGTCAGACCCAGTTCGTTTGCGAGAGCACCAACGATGTCTTTCACTTGAACGCCTTGGTCACGGCCAACTTGCAGTTGGTAAGTATCCCAATCGTGGTTTTCTTGATCGCGGCCACCGAATTCACGACGAGCAGGACGATCACCATCGCGGCGGTCATCACGACGCTCACGACGACGTGATTTTTCACGCTCCATCGCTTCGATCATTGGATCAGCGCCGACATAAAACAGTGGACGCTTGCCTTGCTGACGTTTCAGCAGGATTGCAGCCAGAGTCGTTGCATCGATTTCCAGTGACGCTTGCAGTTTTTCAACCAAATCAGCGAAACGTTCCAGCGAGCTGAACTCTTTATCTGCTGCCAGTTCTTGACCCAGCTTAGTCAGACGAGATTCAGCCACTTTATCGCGGTGCGGTAGTTGGATCTCTTCCATTGAAGAACGAGTGACACGCTCGATAGTGCGTAGCATGCGGATTTGGTTAGTACGAACCAGCAGGATCGCCTTACCTTTACGTCCAGCACGACCAGTACGGCCGATACGGTGGATGTAAGATTCCACATCAAATGGAATATCGTAGTTGTATACGTGAGTGATACGAGGAACGTCCAGACCACGTGCAACAACGTCGGTCGCAACCAGAATATCAATCACACCTTGTTTGATATGATCAACAGTACGCTCACGCAGAGACTGAGGGATATCACCGTGCAGAGCCGCTGCTTTGAAGCCACGCGCGCACAGCCAATCCGCTAGACGCTCAGTATCCTGACGAGTACGTACGAATACGATAGAAGCATCGGTTTCTTCGGTTTCAAGCAGACGAGCCATCGCTTCATCTTTCTCTACACCTTTTACTACCCAGTATTGTTGCTCAACTTTCGCGACCGTTTGGTTAGAACCGGCTACGTCAACACACTCTGGATTACGTAGAAAACGCTCAACGATTTCTTTAACCATTGGCGGCATAGTGGCAGAGAACAGTACGCGTTGTGCTGATTCTGGAGCTTGCTCCATGATCCAAGTCACGTCATCAACGAAGCCCATTTTGAGCATTTCGTCTGCTTCATCCAAGATGAAAGTATGACATTCGTCTAGGTGTAGACGATCACGCGTGATCAGATCTTTTACGCGGCCTGGAGTACCCACAACAATGTGAGCGCCAGATTTCAGAGCGCGCATTTGATCAAGAATTGAAGCACCACCGTAGATCTCAAGAACCTTGAGGCCTTTGATATTTTGGCCTAGGTTTTTGATCTCGGCTGCTACCTGAATCGCCAGCTCACGTGTTGGCGCCATAACGATAGCTTGTGGCTTGTACTGAGATAGATTAAGTTTGTTGAGCAGAGGCAAAGAGAATGCCGCTGTTTTACCTGTACCTGTTTGCGCTTTACCCAGTGCATCACGGCCTTCAAGCAGAACAGGAATCGCTGCTGCTTGGATAGGAGTTGGTGATACGAAGCCCATTTCGGTTAGGGCAGAAAGGATGGCGCTGTTCAGTGCTAAATCACTGAATTGAATTGCAGTATCTTGCATGGGGATCCCACTAAATGAAGAAATAACCAAGGTCCCACGTGCTTTACCATTTCCAACCAATCCAATGAATTGCTGAGTCCGTTCAGATGCGGATAAGTATTAAAACGCATCAAGCCGCTAGGGACATATAAGGGACGCGGATTATTCCCTAAAAGCATAAAAAAAGCTAGGAAAAATTGAATTTCATCACAAAAATTTCTTAGCAAAGGAAAAATGACGTCTCATTGACCGGAAAACCCCGTTAAAACACCAAAATTGCTGACAATTTCAGCGAATAAATAAACAGCCAACGGCGCTCAATCTCACGTTTTCGGTAGTAATCCAGCCCCTCAATGATTATAGTGTGCCCAACTTAAACGGTTAGATAAAAAAGATGTTCCAAGACAATCCGCTCCTCGCGCAGCTTAAGCAAAAAATCCAAGAAACTCTGCCTAAAAAAGAAGGCACCATCAAAGCCAGTGACAAAGGTTTTGGCTTCCTCGAAGTCGATAGCAAAACCAGCTACTTTGTTCCGCCTCCTTATATGAAGAAGTGTATGCATGGCGACAAAGTCGTGGCTTTCATCCGCACCGAAAATGAACGCGAAGTGGCTGAGCCTTCTGAACTCATCGAGCAATCGCTGACTCGCTTCATTGGTCGCGTAAAGCTATTTAAAGGCAAACTCAACGTCGCGCCCGATCATCCACAACTGAAAAAGCTGTCGCTGAAGGCAAAAACCAAGAAAGGCCTCAACGAAGCTGACTTCCAAGAGGGTGACTGGGTGGTCGCTCATCTTGTGCGCCACCCGCTGAAAGGTGACGATGGTTTCTTTGTGCAGATTTCACACAAAATCACCGATGCTAATGACAAAATTGCCCCTTGGTGGGTGACATTAGCGGAAAACGATCTGCCCAACAGCGAGCCAGCGGGCATTGACGATTGGCAACTGAAAGATGATGCAGACTTGGTTCGTGAAGATCTGACCGCGCTGCCTTTTGTGACTATCGATGGTGAATCGACCAAAGATATGGACGACGCGCTTTACGCACAGCAACTGCCAAACGGTGATTTTGCGCTGACTATCGCGATTGCCGATCCAACCGCTTACATCACCCCAGAAGATGAGATGGACAAAGTTGCTCGCGAGCGTGGCTTTACCATTTATTTGCCGGGTCGCAACATTCCCATGTTGCCACGCGATCTGGCTGATGAGCTTTGCTCTCTGATGGAAAACCAAGTTCGTCCAGCGCTATGCTGCTCAGTCACTATCCGTAAAGATGGCGTGATTGGCGATGATATTCGTTTCTTCGCAGCCAACATCAAATCTCATGCACGCCTAGTTTACGACCATGTTTCTGACTGGTTGGAGACTGGCAGCTCGGAACAATGGCAACCAAGCGAAGAAATCGCCCAAGTAGTGCGCGACCTCTACGCTTTCTCACAAGCACGTGCGAACTGGCGTGAGACCCATGCCGTAGTGTTCCCAGATCGTCCAGACTACCGCTTCGAACTGAGTGCCGATAACGATGTGGTGGCGATCCATGCGGACATGCGCCGTACGGCAAACCGCTTGGTTGAAGAATCGATGATCACTGCGAACATCTGTGCGGGTAAAACGCTGCAAACTACATTTGGTTTTGGTGTATTCAATACCCACGCGGGTTTTAAAGCTGAAAAAATGGCCGATGTAGTAGAGCTCATGGCGGTCAACGGCGCACCCAATGCGGATGCAGAAACGCTGGCAACCGTGGAAGGCTTTGCCGCTCTGCGCCGCTGGCTAGCCACGCAAGAAACCAGCTACCTCGATAATCGTATTCGTAAATACCAAAGCTACAGTGAGATTGGTAACCAGCCTCTCCCCCACTTCGCGATGGGCCTTGATGTGTACGCAACATGGACTTCGCCGATTCGTAAATACGGCGACATGATTAACCACCGTCTGCTGAAAGCGCACATTCTCGGCAAAGCCCCGGTGCAAACGCCGGATGAGACAGTTGGTGAAGAACTGGCTCTGCACCGTAAACACCACAAAATTGCTGAACGTAATGTGGCAGATTGGCTCTATGCGCGCACGCTGGCTGATGAGCCTGCGAAAGAAACCCGCTTCCAAGCTGAGATCTTTGATATCAACCGTCCGGGCATGCGTGTTCGCTTACTCGAAAATGGCGCAATGGCCTTTATTCCGGGAGCTCTGATCCTCGATAACAAAGAGCGTATCGAGTGTAATGGTGAAGACGGCACGGTACTGATCGATAAAGAAGTGGTGTACAAACTTGGTGATGTGCTGGAAATCGTCCTGACAGAAGTCAATCAAGAAAACCGCAGCTTAGTGGGTAAACCAACGCAAGTGTTTGCTGATCTGGTTTCAGAGACGCAAACCAGTGCGGAGCAACCTGCTGAGGGCGCAGAAAATAACGAGCCACAAGTTTAATTCGCTTGGTTTGAGTCTCCATCATTCAAAAGGCATTCTTCGGAATGCCTTTTGTTTTTCTCGTCTGGTGCATAACCCCATAAGCGTGCCAAGCCTATACCCAAAAATACGCTTTCGGATCTTTCTCCACTTCGCGGATGATGGCAGTTAAATCCTCGCTACGTGCCAAAAATGGATAAGGGATCCAAGCTTCACTCTGCGCTTTTTGTTGATCATAGGCGTAGAGCGCCCACTGTTTAGACGCTTCTTCCCAGACGATTTTTGCAACCAAACTTTCGTAGTCACAACGGGTTGAGTCGAGTTTGTAGTGGCACAGAATAAACTGCACCCCGTGCTCGATGGGCTCAAAGCTCGACTTGCCCAGCTCAGCAGGTAAGCTCTGGTTGCGGCTCATGCAAAGCAATTCTGCACGGCGTTCAAGCTGTCTCTGGAGAAGATTGACAATCATTTTTAACCTCATCGGTGTCTGAGTCTGCTCAGTATGGCTATCTGAGCGATGCAATTCCATGATCTCCACATCATTTGAGTATAAGCAATGGGTGCAAGCTCGGTGAATTTCACCAATCAACTCACTAACCTAGAGCTGCCTTCACATTTTTGTCATACGTTTCAGGCATACTGCGTAAGATTTTTTTGACAATATGGGAGCTAATTTATGATCAGGATGGCACTTGCCGCCGTTTGCGCACTTCTTTTTTCCATCACAACGATGACACCCTTTGTGCAAGCAAGTGAAATAACCATTTCAGGTTCCACCTCAGTGGCCAGAATTATGGACGTACTGGCTGAAAAATATAACCAACAACACCCCGAGACTTATGTCGCAGTTCAAGGTGTGGGTTCTACCGCTGGGATTTCTCTTTTGAAAAAAGGCGTCGCGGATATCGCTATGACCTCACGCTATCTCACGGAAAGTGAAGCGCAAAACACCCTACACACTTTTACGCTGGCTTTTGATGGTTTAGCGATTGTGGTCAACCAAGCCAATCCAGTCACCAATCTTACGCGAGAGCAGCTATACGGCATTTACAAAGGCCAAATCACCAACTGGAAACAGGTGGGCGGTAACGATCAAAAAATCGCGGTCGTGACTCGCGAAGCCTCATCGGGTACTCGCTACAGCTTTGAAAGCTTGATGGGATTAACCAAAACCGTCAAAGATCGTGAGGTTTCCGATGTTGCGCCGACCGCGCTTGTCGTCAATAGCAACAGCATGATGAAAACGTTAGTCAACCACAATACTCAAGCGGTTGGCTTTATCTCTATTGGCTCGGTCGATAAATCCGTCAAAGCGATTCAGTTTGAAAAAGCGGATCCCACTTCTGACAACATAGCTAAGCACACTTACCAATTATCACGCCCGTTCTTAATTTTGCACTACTCAGATAACGCAGACGAACAGACCAAAGAGTTCATCGCCTTCTTAAAGTCTGAAAGCGCTAAAAAATTGATTGTGGAATACGGCTACATTATGCCAAGTGATGTGGAATAAACCATAAGAGCATTACTCTTACTACATGAGTTTCTGCATGGTTGCACCATAGTTCTTCATGGTTTACCACACACAGTGTGCTTCAGAAACGAACAAGGAGAGCAAATAGGCTCTCCTTGTTGATTTATACTGATGACACAATGGGCTAGAAGTGCAGTTGGATCACTGACACTACAACACAACCCGGACGACGAACGCCCTCGATCTCAACCTTGATTTCACGCTCAATCTCAAGTCCCTTCTTAATCGGGGTCACTTTCGACAAAGTACTCACGGCACGAACTCGATTACCCGCTTTTACTGGATAAGGGAAACGTACCGAGTTCAAGCCAATATTGACCACCATTTTAGCGGTTGGAAACAAGGTTTTCTCTTCATCAACGCTGTCGGTTAACTTTGGCAACAATGCCAGCGTTAAAAATCCATGCGCAATCGTCGTTTTGAATGGCGATTCCAACGCCGCACGATCCGGATTGGTATGAATCCACTGCATATCTTCAGTGACTGCACCGAATTGATTGATTCGCTCTTGATCAACCAGTAACCAATCTCCCGTATGGATCACTTCACCCACCTGGGTTTGCAACTCGTCATACAGTGCTTGAGCCTCGGGTTTGAGTTCAATCGGCTCAGGGATCGGCGTATCTTCATTGGCAGGCAGATGCAGATCTTTTACCCACCCAAACAGTGGACGGCTTTGGGTCTTGTTTAAAATATCATCCCAGTACTCGCGCACAGACGGAGACATCCACTGCTTAAATTCAGTGTGCTTAACCAAGTTTTCAGCTCGATGCTTCAGAAGCTCAGCGACTCTCATCAAAACCTCATTCTTAACCAAGAAGAAATGGAAACGACCTAATTTTGAAGTACTTCACAGTAAGCTGCAATCACTTTCGGGCGTACATGCGTAACCTGTAACCAACAAAAATGTTTAAAAACAAAGCATTATCAATAAAACATTATTTTATTAGCTTTTGAACAATTAGAGCAAACACACCATTTATTTCCATCCTTTTGCGCTACGTTAGCCAAGCAAACTCGTCAGCAACTTGCGAAGGATTGTAGAATGCCAAGCAAATATTGCACCGAATCGGTACTTTCTAACCCTCATTTATAAACTTTCAATCTGGCTCAGATACGCATCAGCCGTGCTCAGGATCGCTTGCTGAGAATCGCTCGTCATCTTGTCCCACGTTTTGTATAGCATTCCGATGCGAGGATTGTTGGCGAGTCGATCACGATGTTTAAGCATAAACCGCCAGTAAAGCGAATTTAGCGGGCACGCTTTCTCTCCGGATTTGAGTTTCACTTGATAAGCACAAGAGGCGCAGTAGTCACTCATTTTATTGATGTAGGAACCACTGGCTGAATAGGGTTTGGTGGCGATCAATCCGCCATCCGCAAACAGAGCCATACCTCGCGTATTAGGAAGTTCGACCCATTCAATCGCATCGATATAGATACCTAAATACCAGGCATCGACTTGATCAGGGTCACACTCGGTCAGCAAGGCAAAATTCCCTGTCACCATCAAGCGTTGAATATGATGCGCGTAGCCAAAATCCAGTGACTGAGTGATCGCCTGCTGCAAACAACGCATCTTGGTTTGTCCATTCCAGAAATAGCTTGGTAACGGCCGCTGCGCTCCTAAATGATTGCGTGTTTGGTAATGAGGCATATTGCTCCAATACATGCCGCGCACATATTCACGCCAACCGAGAATTTGTCGCACAAATCCTTCCACTTGAGCTAACGAGATCTGCCCTTGAGCTGCGCGATAAGCACTAATAGTAGCTTCAATCACTTCGCGAGGTGAAAGTAGCTTACTATTGAGCGCAAATGAAAGTCGGCTGTGATACAGGCTCCAGCGATGGGGATGCTGCGCCGTCATCGCATCTTGAAAGCGACCAAAATTAGGCAAGCAAATTTGGCAAAAATGCGCCAATAAGGAAAGCGCTTGCGCACGATTGATAGGCCACAGCAGTGACTCTCCGACTTGTCCGATAGACGGAATCCGATGACGTTCTATTCGCGCCTTGATGGACGCAACGGGATTATCAAAACAGAGTGGCGTCGGCAACTGAAGAAGATCTGGCGATTTCAGTTTATTACGATTGTCGGCATCAAAATTCCACTGTCCACCTTCAGGTTTGCCATCAGCCGTCATCAAATAACCAAAACGCTTACGCATTCGTCGATAAAAGTGTTCCATCAGCACGGCTTTGCTTGCGGGAAATTGCTCTGGGATCTCCGCAAACGGTAGCAAGAAGTGCTCAGTATCAACGCACCCTATTGTGATGCCGGATAGGCGCAAATTGGCCATTTGCTCAAGCAGTCGATACTCGTCAGGTCTTTGGTATTGGAAAGCATCGGCCTGAACTTGCTGGCAAATCTGCGCGATCAGATCGGGTAAATCGTTATATTGCGCGCTGGCATCCAGATCCAGATGCCATACGTGATGCCCTTCTGCACTTAAATAATCAGCAAAAGCTTGCATGGCCGCAAAAAATGCACACTGCTTTTGAATGTGATGGCGAACGTACTCCTGCTCCTGATGCAGCTCTGCAATCAGGTATAAAACATCATCCCTATGCTCAGAAAACCAAGAATGAGCATGGTTGAGTTGGTCACCCAATATCAATCGCACAACGGAATAGCGCATGGTGCTCCTTAATCAATACCGCGACAGAAGAATGCATTATCTTCCATTCATGCTTTGGGTATACGTTTAAAACCGCTCTCCGATCAGTGGTTAACCTGTATTGACACGGTAGAAACCGAGTAAAGCATCAACCTTTCATATTGAATAAACATCATATATTTCATGAAGATATTAGTTATTTAACTCTAAAAAATAAGCGTGAGAGCTTGATTCCACATATTGAGTAATGACTTCGCTTTCTCTCTTGGTCTTAAGTAAATTTGCTCTCGGTCACACTTTGGCAAACCCTTTGAAAAAATGGGACGCAAAGCTTCCGGTCTGTCGGTCAAGAAAGCTCATAAAGCCCTATTACACCTAGGATAGCGGGGTTACCAATTCGGTTTATACCGTTTTGTCTTATGCGTTGCTGAAGGTGCTGAAGTTCAGATTCACTCTGAACTGCGTCTGGCGCTTTGTCAGACAAACTATGTCAGCTAACAAAGAAGAGTCTGTGATGAAAAAACAACCTAAAATGACCGCTATTGCCCTGATCCTCTCTGGTATCAGTGGATTAGCGTATGGACACGGCTACGTTTCCGCAGTGGAAAACGGTGTCGCCGAAGGACGTGTCACCTTGTGTAAATTTGCCGCTAACGGCACTGGAGAGAAAAACACTCACTGTGGCGCGATTCAATACGAACCACAAAGTGTCGAAGGCCCAGATGGCTTCCCGGTCACTGGCCCTCGTGATGGCAAAATTGCCAGTGCGGAATCGGCACTGGCGGCAGCGCTGGATGAGCAAACCGCCGACCGTTGGGTAAAGCGCCCAATTCAAGCTGGCCCACAAACCTTCGAGTGGACGTTCACCGCCAACCACGTCACAAAGGATTGGAAATACTACATTACCAAACCAAACTGGAACCCAAACCAGCCATTGTCGCGTGATGCATTTGACCTCAATCCGTTCTGTGTCGTTGAAGGAAATATGGTGCAGCCACCAAAACGTGTCAGCCACGAATGTATCGTGCCTGAGCGCGAAGGGTATCAGGTCATCCTCGCCGTATGGGATGTTGGCGATACCGCAGCTTCCTTCTACAACGTGATCGACGTGAAATTTGACGGTAACGGCCCAGTGTTACCCGATTGGAACCCAGCAGGTCAAATCATTCCAAGTATGGATCTCAGCATTGGCGATACCGTGTACACTCGCGTGTTTGATAACGATGGGGAAAACCCTGCTTATCGCACTGAGCTAAAAATTGACTCTGAGACGCTAACCAAAGCCAATCAATGGTCTTACGCTCTGGCGACTAAAATTAACCAAACGCAAAAACAGCAACGTGCTGGTCAGCTTAATGGCGATCAATTTGTTCCCGTTTACGGCACCAACCCGATTTATCTGAAAGAAGGCAGTGGCTTGAAGAGTGTTGAAATTGGCTACCAAATTGAAGCGCCACAGCCTGAGTATTCACTGACGGTTTCTGGTCTAGCGAAAGAGTATGAGATTGGCGAACAACCGATTCAGCTTGACCTGACTTTAGAAGCGCAAGGTGAAATGAGCGCAGAGCTGACCGTGTATAACCACCACCAAAAACCGCTGGCAAGTTGGTCACAAGCGATGACGGATGGCGAGCTGAAATCCATCACGCTAGAGCTGAGCGAAGCTAAAGCGGGACATCATATGTTGGTTTCTCGCATCAAAGATCGCGATGGCAATCTGCAAGATCAACAAACTCTCGATTTCATGCTGGTTGAACCGCAAACACCACCAACACCGGGTGACTACGACTTTGTGTTCCCGAATGGCCTGAAAGAGTACGTGGCTGGCACCAAAGTGCTCGCTAGTGATGGCGCAATCTACCAATGTAAGCCATGGCCATACTCTGGCTACTGCCAGCAATGGACAAGTAACGCTACTCAATACCAACCGGGTACTGGCAGTCATTGGGAAATGGCGTGGGATAAACGTTAAGTTATCCTCCCTCTTACACCCATCATCCCTCAGCTCACGCTGGGGGATTTTTTATTCTCCAGTGGCTACCTCTCCACTCTTTCTTCGTGCTTTACCCTTCCTACTTGAAGCAGCTGCACTGTGGGCTAGATCCATACTAATTTGCCTCTTATTTACCACCTACATACAACTCCAGCGTCGTTGAGAAACCTCTGAGAGAATCGAGTCTGCGGCACTTTATTTATAGTTTTATGTTCAAATTTATTTACTTATCGAATTAATCTAATTTGTTGCATATCGGTTAATTGCATTTACTTTTTATTAACAACCATTCTTTCAGAAGGAATCATGATGAAAAGTAAAATAGTGACCGCCACACTGGCTTTATGTTGTCTATCCCCATCGTTCAGTTACGCTCAGAGCACCGCTCCAACCATTGCCGATGAGGTGATCTTTACTCTCTCCTCCGAAACCTTAACCTCCCCTCGCGCCGTCGTAGAACATCCCAAGGCCGATTTTATTAAATTACATTTTAAATCGCTGAATTTACCCCAAGGCAGTGCCATCAGACTGACCTCTCGAGATGGCACTGAAGTGGTGCAATATACAGAAAGTCAGCAGTCATGGTTTGCTCAATCGCTCTTTGGTGACCAAGTGTTGATTGAGTTGATCCCCAATGCCAAGGGTGAAATCGGACAATTTGAAATCGACTATTATATGGCCGGAAATGAGAGCCTTGCCGAGTCAGAGCTGTTGTCCACTTGTGGGATCAATGAACGCAAAGATGTCGCCTGTTGGCAGGACTCCCATCCAGAGAAAGTCTCTTGGTCGAGCCCAGTAGCACGGTTATTGATTAATGGACGCAGCCTTTGTACAGCTTGGCGTGTAGGCCCTGATAACCGACTGTTCACCAATAATCATTGTGTCAGCACAGCCTCTGAACTCAAGCAAACGGAAGTGTGGTTCAATTATCAGAGAACAACATGTAATGGGTCACTTGCCACGACCGTGAAAGTGATGGGTAATGAATTATTGAGCACCGATTACACCTTGGACTATACCCTCTTCACGGTCGATGATTTCAATAAGATCGCCTCTTTTGGTTACTTAGGCTTAGACAATACAGAGCCTGTTTTTGGCAATGGGATATACATTCCCCAACATGGGGCTGGCAATCCTAAAGAACTCGCCATCGAGAGCGATAAGAATGGATCTGGCTTATGTCAGATTGATATCGCATCAACCAATGGTCGAGGCACTCACACGGACACTGGCTACTTCTGCGACACCATTGGCGGCTCTTCGGGCTCCCCCGTCCTCAACACCTCTGATAACAAAGCCATTGCGTTACATCATTTCGGCGGGTGTGAAAATCAAGGGGTAAAAATCAGTAAGATCTGGACTAAAGTGGCGACGTTTTTTAATCATACCTTACCCAATGGCTCCGTTAGCCAAACGCCACCTCAAGTGAGAGAGCTCATTCCAAACCAACCGCTCAATAATCTCGCCCTATCCCAAGGTGAAGAGATGTTGCTGATGGTAAAAGCTTCAAACCGAAAGACCAACTTAACCATTTCGATAAGTTCAGGGAGCGGTGACGCAGACCTCTACGTAAAAACGGGCCAGCCACCAACCCAAAGCCTCTACGATTGCAGACCTTATCAATCGACAAATAACGAAACCTGTGTTGCGCCCTTAGTGAATGAAGATCTCTACATCATGCTGCGTGCGTATCGCAGTTTTGCTGGGGTCTCACTCACTGCGACTGAAAAACAATAACGATTCTTCACACCCACGGAGAAGGGAAAATCTTATGAACAAACTATTCGTCATGGCTTTGATGTCGGCAGCGTTGAGCGCCAATGCTGAAGACAAAGTCTGGATCTCGATGGGCGCAGATGCCGTCGGAAGTTTAAATCCTGCGCTGAGCGAATCCTTATTACCTCATTCATTCGCCAGTGGCTCTCAGGTATGGATAGGCGAAGTCGCTATCGACGAGCTTGCCGAGCTTTCACATACGATGCATGAGCAACATAATCGCTGCGGTGGCTACATGGTACACACCTCAGCACAAGGTGCGATGGCTGCGCTGATGATGCCGGAAAGCATCGCCAATTTCACGATCCCCGCACCTTCACAGCAAGATCTGGTCAATGCTTGGCTGCCACAAGTGAGTGCAGACCAAATCACCAATACGATCCGTGCGTTATCCAGTTTTAATAACCGCTTTTATACCACCGCCTCGGGGGCACAAGCCTCTGATTGGCTGGCCAATGAGTGGCGCTCTCTCATCTCGTCATTACCGGGGAGCCGGATTGAGCAGATCAAGCACTCTGGTTATAACCAAAAATCGGTCGTTTTGACGATTCAAGGCAGCGAAAAACCGGATGAATGGGTCATTGTCGGCGGTCACTTAGATTCAACTTTAGGCTCACACACCAATGAACAATCGATTGCTCCCGGTGCGGATGATGATGCCTCCGGTATTGCCAGTTTGAGTGAGATCATTCGTGTCTTACGTGATAACAATTTCAGGCCAAAACGCTCCGTTGCATTGATGGCCTATGCGGCGGAAGAGGTCGGTTTGCGAGGCTCACAGGACCTTGCTAATCAATACAAAGCACAAGGCAAAAAAGTCGTATCGGTCCTGCAACTTGATATGACCAACTATCGAGGTTCAGCGGAGGATATAGTCTTTATTACCGATTATACCGACAGCAATTTAACCCAGTTCCTCACAACGCTGATTGATGAATACCTCCCTGAGCTAACTTATGGCTACGATCGCTGCGGCTATGCATGCTCAGACCATGCCTCTTGGCATAAAGCCGGCTTCTCAGCGGCCATGCCTTTTGAATCTAAATTCAAAGACTACAACCCCAAGATCCACACTTCGCAAGATACTCTAGCGAATTCTGATCCCACGGGTAACCATGCGGTTAAATTCACCAAACTCGGGCTCGCTTATGTCATTGAGATGGCCAATGCAGGCTCATCTCAAGTTCCCGATGATTCTGTCTTGCAAGATGGTACGGCGAAAATCAATCTCAGCGGTGCACGAGGCACTCAGAAGCGCTTTACTTTTGAGCTCTCCCAAAGCAAACCGCTCACCATTCAAACTTATGGTGGTTCAGGCGATGTTGATCTGTACGTAAAATATGGCTCCGCTCCCTCAAAATCGAACTGGGACTGTCGCCCTTACCAAAATGGTAACCGAGAAACGTGCTCATTCAACAACGCACAACCCGGTATTTACCATGTGATGCTGGACGGTTACACCAACTACAATGATGTGGCGTTAAAAGCCTCAACTCAGTAGCTTGGGAAAAGCGATATCACCAAACAACTTGGAGTTGCTGGTCGAAGGCAAGTGAGTGAATCCCTATGAGCATAGATAGACTATGTGATTGGGGTGAACGAACATAGCCAACACCGCTGCAGCTTCAAGTCGGACGGGTATAGAAAAAAGGCCTGATCTCTCAGGCCTTTACATTGCTTAACTCAGATTACTCTTCATCTTTCTTGTTGGATGCCCAAACGTAGAGCAGTTCCAGAGCGATCGTCGCACCCGCCAGTGAAGTCAGGTCGCTTTGATCGTAAGGAGGTGACACTTCTACCACATCCATACCGATCAGGTTGATGCCTTTCAGCGCGCGGATGATTTTCAGGATCTTGTCTGAGCTCAAACCGCCACAAACTGGCGTACCCGTACCCGGTGCGAAAGCAGGATCCAGACAGTCAATGTCGAAAGTCAGGTAAACCGGCTTGTCACCCACGATGTGGCGAATTTGCGCCACAATCTCTTCGACAGACATGTCGTTGGCTTGCATCGCGTTAATCACGTTGAAGCCGTGGCCTTCTTGTTTGTATTCCGTACGAATACCCACTTGCACCGAATGCTTAGCCGAGATCAGACCTTCTTTTGGCGCATGGTAGAACATGGTGCCGTGGTCATACGCACTGCCGTTCGCGTAAGTGTCCGTGTGTGCATCAAAGTGGATCAGCGCCATTTCACCGAAGTGCTTAGCGTAAGCACGCAGGATTGGCAGAGTGATGAAGTGATCGCCACCCAGTGCCAGCATGGTTTTGCCACTTTTCAGGATTTCGCTGGTCGCGGCTTCTAGGCGGTAAGTGAAATCTTCAGCATCACCGCAATCAAAAACCAAATCGCCCGCATCAATCACGTTGATCTTTTTAAACAGGTTGAAATCCCAAGGGAATTTCTTACCTTCCCAAGCGAGGTTAACCGAAGCACGACGAATCGCGTCAGGCCCCATACGAGCCCCCGGACGACCGGACGTCGCCATATCCAAAGGCACGCCAAGTACCACGACATCAGCATTAGTATCTACTGGGTTACGCACATAGGGACGACGGACAAACGTCATCGCGTTTGAGTAGAGTGAATAATCAGTTTTAGTAAACAAATCATTCATTTAGAAATCCTCTAAGTAAGTATAGCCGCTCAGGCCTAATTCAAGTTCCGCCAAAACGGTCTCTTGTTCTTCTTTGGCAACACGTTGAGAAACCAGTTGACGATAGTTGGTGCGAATTTTATCTACATCGATGTGAACGTAGCGCATCATATCTTCAACCGTGTCACCTTCATTGATAAAGGCAATTTCAGACTCGCCATTATCATTAATATTCACAACCGCGCTGTGTGTGTCACCAAACAGGTTGTGCATATCGCCCAAGATTTCTTGGTATGCACCGACCAGGAAAAAGCCCATTAGGTATGGCTTGTCACTCGTCCATGCTGGCACAGGCAGTGTACTTTCAATACCTTGGCCTTCAACGTACTGTTCAACCGCACCGTCTGAGTCACAGGTGATGTCGAGCATTACTGCGCGACGATCGTTCATCTCTTCCAAACCAGAAAGCGGCAGCACTGGGAACACTTGATCGATACCCCAAGCATCCGGCAGCGACTGGAACAGTGAGAAGTTCACGAAGAACTTGTCTGCTAAACGCTCTTGCAGCTCATCCAGAATCGGGCGATGGAAGCGGTTTTTGTTGCTCATCTTCTGACGCAGTTCATGGTAGATACGCAGTGACAACTGCTCTGCCCATGCACGGTGCTCAAGGTTTAATACACCCGTTGCAAACTGGCTATGCGCTTCAGAAAGATCGCTCTGTGTGTCGTTGTAAATTTCAATCAGTGCGCGGTCATCGGTACCGTGTTGCACTTCTTCAAACCCACGCCACATGTTTTTCAGTAGCATTGGCGCATCCGCACCCGGTGCTGGGATCTCTTCTGGCGAGTAGGCTTCCGTACCGATAACGTTGGTGATCAATACCGCATGGTGCGCCGTGATCGAACGACCCGATTCAGAAATGATCACCGGACGAGGCTGACCGTACAGGTTACACACATCGCTCACTGTGCTCACGATGTTACGCGCATATTCGTGCAGACCGTAGTTCATCGAGTTTGATGACTGGCTACGAGTACCATCGTAATCCACGGCCAAGCCGCCACCCACGTCGAAGAAATCGATGTGCGCACCCAGCTCACGCAGTTCACAGTAGAAACGCACCGCTTCGTTCACACCATTACGCACGTCACGAATGTTCGCCATTTGTGAACCAAGGTGGAAATGCACCAGTTGCAGTGCTTCCAGTTGATTTTCCGCTTTCAAGCGGTTAATCACGGTGAGCACTTGTGATGCAGCTAGGCCGAACTTCGATTTTTCACCGCCGCTCGATTGCCATTTGCCTGCACCCTGAGAAGCAAGACGAATACGCAGACCCAGACGTGGTTTCACGCCAAGGCTTTTCGCTTCTTTCAGGACCAGATCCAGCTCTGACAGTTTTTCCAGAACGATGAAAACTTTGTGACCCAGTTTTTCACCGATCAGTGCCAGACGAATGTACTCTCTGTCTTTGTAACCATTACATACAATCACTGAACTGGCTTGCTGAGCCATAGCCAACACCGCCAGAAGTTCAGGCTTACTGCCCGCTTCTAAGCCGAGTTGTTTGTGTTCTAATTCGGCCTGACTGGCCAGAATTTCATCTACTACCTCTTTTTGTTGGTTCACTTTGATGGGATAAACCAGCAGGTATTTATTTGGGTAGTCGTACTCTTCAATCGCCTGATTGAAAGCGTCACAAATGTTGTGCACGCGTTGATGCAGGATCTGCGGGAAGCGTACAAGCACAGGCAAATTTAAATCGCGCGCTTCGAGCTGTTTAACAATTGAGCTTAATTGCGTTTGATGAGCTTTGTCTTTTCTCGGCGACACATACACTTCGCCTTGATCGTCAATGCCAAAAAAGCCTTGGCTCCAGTAATGCACATTGTAGTCAGCGCGAACGCGGTCTAATTTGGATGGTTGTTCCACATCGTATCTCACAAAAACAGAGAGGATTACAATGATTTCATCGGTTGAAATCACACCTGACACCCTAGATGTCACGCGCTTTATCGGTGAAAAGCTAGGGTGTGTCTAATGATAATAATTTATCGTTAGGACAACTGTTAGTTATCACACATAAACTTGCATAAATGTCTTCATTTCATTCATATTTTTCTGTACGCCCTTGATGCCACAAGGCATAGCCGCAAAGCGGTCATCGATTCTTTGCAATAAAAATGTCATTGAATAGGGAGATTTATAGACTGAAACAAACAAATAGAACGCATCAATTCATTCTCTGTATAGTGCTGTTTATGACAATGGGCACAATTCAACCAACTCGTCTAGTTAACTCGGGTTTTCACTTGGTTGTTCTTTGTAATTACATACAATTCCGTTAAGGTGATTTGAGCATAACGGTGAGATACACGATGGAATACCTAGCTTTATTACAAACCCACTATAAATGGTTGATGACAATACTCATCATCGTCTTATATCCGCATATTTCACGGATAACCTTACGCCTGTTCGAAAGTATGCTTACCGGACGGGTGGACATTCACCGTTTGAAACGCGCGCGTTGGCTGATCCGCACCTTACTCTTTCTCGTGATGCTGTTTACGACCTTGATTTTGTGGGGCATTGAGTTACGGGGTCTACTGGTGGTCGGCTCATCCCTATTTGCCTTGCTCGGGGTGGGTTTGTTTGCCGGTTGGTCACTGCTGAGTAATGTCACCGCATTCTTAATTCTGTTTGTGCAAAACCAGTGCCGGATCGGCTGCTGGGTTCGCATCGTCGATGGCGCAAACTTTATTGAAGGCAAGATCATTGACATGGCGCTGCTGAATGTTGAATTGGAAACCCTTGAAGGCAACCGCGTGCTCTACCCTAACAACTTATTTATTGTTCGCCCTGTGATTGTCTTACAAAAGGCACCCGAGAAAGCGGTCAAAAAACCAGAAAGAAAACAGCTACCCAAGGGATTGTAATTTTGAGCGAATACCAAGACTTATCTCAACAAATTGAATTGATTGCCACCGCCGAAGAATCCGAGCAAACCCATCTACTCGGTGAGATGGTGGAAAATGGCTTAGATGAAGGCTCGATCGCTCTGATTTTAGAAGCGTTTCCTGTGGAACAACGGGTACGTTTATGGCGCAGTTTGCCACTGGAGATGCACATAGATGTGCTAACCGAGATGCGCGCCGAGGTGCGGATTTCGGTCATTAACGCGCTGTCGGAAATTGAACTCAAACTGACGCTGGCTAAGCTCGATAACCTGTCACTGATCGAGTGGGAAGACTCGCTACCCGATGACATCATCAGTGAAGCATTAAGCCTTATTAACCGTGATGAACTTGAGCTATACGACCAAGCCAACGAGTTTGCAGATGACGAAATTGGCCACTGGGCGGATCGAAAAGTTTATACCTTACCTTTTAGCATCAGTGTTCGCCGCGCCAAAGTCTTGTTGGATAAATATCACTACGACTCCCCTCAATATATTTACCTCATCAACAAAGCCAAAAAGTTCCGTGGCTTAGTAAGCTTTAGTGATGTATTGCAAGCCGAAGAAACAACTCAGCTCAAGAACTTACGTATGGAAGAACTGGTGACGCTCAATGCTAAGCAAACCTTATCAGACGCGGTGGATGCCCTCGAACACACCACTTTGCCAATTGTGCCAGTGCTGAGTGACGATGAAACCTTGATTGGTGAAATTGACTGGCATTTTGCGCTCAGCGTGCAACGTGAAATGTATGAAGCACGCCTGATGGCCGGTACCGGTATGGATGAAGGTGATGATCTGTTCGCGCCCGTCATCAAAAGCTCGAAAAAACGCGGTTTGTGGCTCGGCATTAACCTTCTGACCGCCATTCTTGCCTCCATCACCATTGGCTTATTTGAGAATGTCATTTCGCAAGTTGTCGCTTTAGCGGTGCTGATGCCAATTGTCGCTTCGATGGGTGGCATTGCGGGAAGCCAAACCTTGACTTTGATGGTACGCGCGATGGCGCTTAATCAGATCACCGTGGGTAACCGTTTTGCCTTACTGAAAAATGAACTCGGCATTGGCTCAATCAACGGCCTAGTCTGGGCGCTGATCATCGGTGGTATGGCGGCACTTTGGTTCCAAGAGCCAGTGATCGGCGCAACCATTGCGCTGGCAATTGTGGTCAACATTATTACCGCAGCATTATTTGGGGTGTTGATCCCGATAATTTTGGACAAATTCAAGCTCGATCCCGCGCTGGCAGGTTCGGTTATTCTCACCACCGTGACCGATGTGGTCGGCTTTTTTGCCTTCCTCGGCACCGCCAGTTTGGTGATGTTGTAGCCGCCATCAAACCCTAGAAAAAATTTTTATTCCCCCTCTTGAACTTCGATTTTCTTACCCTATTTATATCGGCGAGTGGCAGTGATGCCCCGCCGAGACTGGATTGATTGCTTCTAGCTTCGCGTGAAACTGAGCTCATTTTGCAAACAATCCTACCGGCCTTTTATCTTGATAGTGACATTTAAGTAGGAGGCATTCCCGATGAATATTCGTCCTTTACATGACAAGTTGATTGTTGAAAGACTGGAAGTCGAAAACAAGTCTGAGGGCGGAATCGTACTCACTTCTCAATCCGTCAAAAAATCAAACCGTGGCAAAGTTGTTGCGGTGGGGTTAGGTCGTCCGCTGAAGAATGGCGATCGCGCACGCATGGAAGTGAAAACCGGCGACCAGATCATTTTCAACGATGGTTACGGTGTGAAAACGGAGAAAGTGGACGGTAAAGAGTATCTGATCCTCTCCGAGTCTGATGTGTTAGCGATTGTAGAATAATTTGTTGCAGCAAAAGGAGGATAACGAAATGGCAGCAAAACACGTTCTGTTTTCAACCGACGCCAGACAGAAAATGCTTAGTGGCGTAAATTTACTGGCCAACGCCGTCAAAGTTACGCTCGGGCCCAAAGGTCGCCATGTTGTGCTCAATAAATCTTATGGTGCGCCAACCATCACTAAAGATGGCGTCTCTGTCGCCAAAGAGATTGAGCTCGCCGATAAATTCGAAAACATGGGCGCACAAATGCTCAAACAAGTGGCGTCCAAAGCCAACGACGAAGCGGGCGATGGCACTACCACAGCAACCGTGTTGGCCCAAGCGCTGATCAATGAAGGGATGAAGGCGGTCGCCGCTGGCATGAACCCCATGGATCTTAAGCGCGGTATCGACAAAGCAGTCTCCGCAGCGGTCGAGAAATTGCACCAACTGGCCAAACCTTGCAGTGACACCCAATCGATCACTCAAGTCGGTGCCATTTCCGCTAATAGCGATCACGCGATCGGTGAAATCATCGCGCAAGCGATGGAGAAAGTTGGCCGCAATGGTGTGATCACGGTTGAAGAGGGACAAGCTCTACAAAACGAGCTTTCGGTGGTTGAAGGTATGCAATTTGATCGCGGTTACCTTTCCCCTTACTTCATCAACCAACCCAAAGCGGGCTGTGTTGAGTTGGAGAATCCCTACGTCTTGCTAGTAGACAAGAAAATCAGCCACATTCGTGAACTGCTACCGATTTTAGAATCCGTGGCTAAAGCTTCCCGTTCGCTGCTGATCATTGCTGAAGATGTGGATGGCGATGCGCTTGCGACATTAGTGGTTAACAGCATGCGTGGCATCATTAAAGTGGCAGCGGTGAAAGCGCCAGGCTTTGGTGAACAGCGCAAAGCAATGCTCGAGGACATCGCGGCCCTCACTGCTGGCCGAGTGATTAGCGAGGAAATAGGTCTTGAGCTTGAAAAAGTGACGCTGGACGATCTGGGTAGCGCGAAAAAAGTCACCATCAATAAAGACAATACCACGATTGTCGATGGCGCTGCCGAGCCAAGTGCCCTCCAAGATCGCATCGCGCAGATCCAACATCAATTGGAACACACCACATCGCAATACGATCGGGACAAATTGCAGCAACGCATTGCCAAACTCTCTGGTGGGGTTGCTGTGATCAAGATTGGTGCGGCAACAGAAGTGGAGATGAAAGAGAAAAAAGATCGCGTGGATGATGCATTGCACGCCACTCGCGCCGCAGTGGAAGAAGGGATTGTGGCCGGCGGTGGTGTCGCTCTGCTGAAAATTGCCAACGAGCTCAGCAATTTACAAGGTGATAATGACGATCAAAATGTCGGCATTCGCATTGCGCTAAGAGCGATGGAAGAACCACTGCGTCAAATCGCCATCAACGCAGGGGATGAAGCTTCAGTGATCGCAAATCAAGTCAAAACGGGCGATGAGCATTACGGCTACAACGCTGCCACCGGCCAATTTGGCAATATGTTAGAGATGGGCATTTTGGATCCTGCGAAGGTGACACGCTCAGCGCTACAGTTTGCCGCAAGCATTGCTGGCTTGATGATCACCACCGAAGCCATGGTCAGCGAAGTAGACAAAGAGTCTGCGGCGTAATCGAGTAAGGTGAACAGGGCAAGGAGGGCGAAATGACGAAACTGCCTCATTTACAGTTGAGTGTTGTTGAAGCGCAGCCAAAGACTCATCCGGCCAATGCTTGGCCTATGAGTATGAGCTTTCCGCAGCGCTGCCAAGACAGGGTGCTGATGCCACCTTATCGTAGCGTTTTCCCTGCTGTGGTATTGGTGGTTTACATCAATCAGGCTCAGCAGCAACCTAGCCCGACCTTGCACTGATGATTGCTGAACTTGGTCTAAGAGGCAGATTTTTCTGCCTCTTTTTTATTGCTCGAATTTCTATTCAACAAGTACGGAGTTTACGCCACTTTTCTCGCTGACGATGGCTGTGCAAAGGGCATTAACGCTTGGTGCAGCACGCACACCCCGTTCGCGTAATCCGCATCATCCACCACAAACTGTACATTCACATTACGCATCGACGAGTGTGCGGCCATGGGTTGCAACTGGTGTTCCAGTAACGCTTGCAATCCTTGGGCGAGCACTTTGTTGGTTTCCATGTGCGCACCGATCGCTGAGATCAGCGCAACCATTCGCCCTGAGACTTTCGCTTGCGGATAACGCTTCTCCGCTTGATAGCGAATGTGATTGAGTGGCTCGCTGCTGCCACTCAGATAATAAGTGACTGAGTTGGCGTTCATCTCTTTACCGATCAACTGCACTTTCGCTGCGTGGATCCATTCAATCAATTCATGGCTGACTTTATCCATCATCCCGACCATGCTTTGGTCAAACAGATGCAACGCAAACACTTTATCTCGTCCTGCAATGATCTCCACTCTATCTTGCTGCGGCTGATGTGAGGCTGTAATTAACGTGCCAGAATGGTCAGGTTCAAAGGTATTTTTGATCCGCAAATCGATATTACTTTGTCTTAACCCTGCTGCCGCGTTGGGGTGGATCGCCTCCATACCGAGATTAGCCAATTGATCCGCCACATCGAAATTGGTTAAGCCAATCGGGCGCACTTTTTCTGCGCCGACCAGGCGCGGATCGGCCGAGCTCAAGTGATACTCTTTGTGGATGATGGCTTGCTGAGCGCCCGTAACCACCGCAATTCGACTAAATGTCATTTCGCTGTAACCGCGATCATAGGTGCGCATCAACCCTTCTTGGCAAGAAGCGTAGCCAGTGACGATCGGCAACTCACTCGTCACATCAATATCGCGAAACGCTTCTTCAATCACCTGATCGAGGTTGCCTTGCATCGCTTCGCACCAACCAGACAAATCGACAAAGCGGGCGTTAACACCTAGTGTGTTGAGCTTGAGTGCTGTGTTATAAGCGCTGTGCGATTCACCAAGCGAGGCAAGAAACTCACGAATTTGCGGTAAGTATTGGCGCAGCGAAAACTGTCCATATTGGCAGGTTTGCAAAATGTTTTGGATGCAAGCTATGGCTTCGGCTAAACGAGCGCGAATAAATTTATCCGCGCGTAAACGCGTCATTGCATCTGCAAACATATTTTCGTTAATCAGCAGCATACGCTGTTCTAGGGCGTAAACCGCATCACGCCAACTCTCATCATGCTTGGCTATTTTTTGGTAAATCCCAGGCGCACCAGTGCGTTTGCATTCCAGTAAGGCATCGGTCATGCCCGAATAAGCCGAGACCACAAATACTCGACCATAGAGCTGCTCGGGCCTGAGTAAAATATTTTCCAATACCGCATCAAAAGCGGTCATCGAAGTACCACCGATTTTCTCTACGGTGTAAGACATCATTTCTCCTTATGACATTGTGATATCAATTCACTTTTATCCAGCGGATAGACACCTTCCGCATCATGAATTTCGTGTCCAGTGAGTGGCGGATTAAAGACGCACGCCATCACCATCTCGCTAGAAAAAGCGCGCAAGTAGTGTTCATCATGTTGATCTAGGATGTACAAGGTTCCTGGTTGGATCGGATACGTTTTACCACCCACAACCTCAATTTCGCCTTCACCCGACATGCAGTACACCGATTCGAGGTGGTTGCGGTAGTGAATATGCGTCTGAGTGTTGGCGTAGATGGTCGTGATATGAAAAGAGAACCCCATATGGTCATCTTTCAATAACATACGCACACTTTCCCAGTTTTCTGCCACCACTCGACGTTCACTTTGGCGGCACTCTTCTAGCGTTCTAACAATCATGTTTTCTCCTTATTTTTATGCTTGTTTCGGATGAGTCAGGAGGCTTGCTGCAATCCACGCGGTGCTATTCGAGCAGCACTGCGCTCAATAATGGTCAATCCGTGCGCGAGATCCGCTTCGGTTATGGTGAGGGGGCAAAACACTTTCAGCACCTCATCTTCTGCACCCGCAGTTTCAATAATCAACCCTTTTTGAAAACAGAGCGCGGCAATATCGCGGGCAATGTCCCCATTATGGCAAGCCAGACCTTGCATTAAGCCGCGTCCTTTTAAGCCAGAAAATAACGTCGGATAACGACTCAAACACTGCAGCAATGCCTGAGTCACTTGCTCACTGCGTGCGGCGATATGGGTTTGAAAATCCTGATTCGCCCAGTAGGCTTCTAGCGCGCGAGTGGCGGTGACAAAAGCATGGTTATTGCCACGAAAAGTCCCGTTGTGCTCTCCTGGTTTCCATTGATCCCACTCGGGCTTAAACAGCACTAATGCCATGGGTAGTCCGTAACCGCTGAGCGATTTCGATAAGGTCACCATATCCGGCTCGATGCCGCTTGGCTCGAAACTAAAGAACGTCCCCGTACGGCCACAACCCGCTTGAATATCATCCACAATCAACAAAATTTGCTGAGCACGGCAAATCGCCTGTACACGTTGTAACCAAGCGTCCGAAGCAACGTTCAAACCTCCCTCGCCTTGTACTGTTTCCAGTAATACCGCGGCAGGCTTATCTAAACCGGACGAGTTATCTTGCAGCATGGTTTCAAACAAAGTGAGTCCATCAACGCCTGCGTAGCCATCATAAGGCACACGATAAACGCCTGAGAGTGCTAAACCCGCGCCTTGACGATGATGCTGATTGCCCGTCGCGGCAAGTGCCCCGAGTGAACAACCGTGGAAACCATTCGTAAATGTCACGACGTTATGACGGCCCGTCACTTTGCGCGCCAACTTTAACGCTGCTTCGACCGCATTGGTTCCGGTTGGGCCAGTAAACTGCAGTTTGTAGTTCAATCCACGCGGCTCAAGAATGTGCGTTTGCAGCGCCTGAATAAAATGCGCTTTGGCTTCAGAATGCATATCCAATCCGTGAGTTAAGCCATCACGTTCGATGTACTCAAGGAGAGCTTGTTTGAGGACAGCATTATTGTGGCCATAATTCAGCGCGCCCGCGCCGGAGAGAAAATCCAGATAAGCGTCGCCTTGCTGGCTGTAAAGCCAACTGCCTTTGGCGGTGCCAAATAGCACTGGAAAATGATTCGCATAAGACTGCACTTGAGATTCGTGGTGTTTAAAAATATCCATAACCAGATTTGTTATCCTTTAGGTCAGTTCGATGATTGAAGAGGTATGCGATAGAGATATTCCGTGTCGTGTTCTCCTTCAAAATGGCAGGTTTCATCCAAAAAAGTGGATACACTGCCTTGCTCTCCCTGCTCTCTATCTAGCTTTTGAAACAGCCGCCAAGACGCTTGATTGGAGCGCGTAATGGTGGTTTCAAGAACCGTGATGTCGGCTAAATCCTCGCGCGCCAGCAGATGTTTGAGCATCTGATAGGCTAAACCTTTACCGCGTGCACTGGGGTGCACCGCCACTTGCCAAATAAACAACTCGTTCTGCTGCTCCGGCTTGCGATACGCAGAAACAAATCCGACCAACAACTCTTGCTGTTCAGCCATCAAACATGTTGTTTGAAAATGACTGGACTGCAGAAAGTTGCAATAAGCTGAATTCTGATCGAGCGGCGCACACTGCGCGATGAGCTCATGAATCGACAAACCATCTTCCTGTGTTGGCCGACGAAATACCCACGGCAGCGCAGGTTTGTGCATGATTTGCGGATAAATCATCCAAGGCGTAGCGGTAAACATCACAACAATTTCCTTTGTGTTCAAATTAAATATCCATTTTTACCCTAGCAGAACAAGCAGACATTTCAAGCTTAAATCGCAATAAATACCTATCAAAAGCTAAAAAATCCCTTTGCAAGGAATAAAAATACTTTGAACTGAAACATAAAATGAATTTTAAAATACCGATGAAATTGATAGGCAGCCAGTGCTAACTCGCGGATTAACACCCAAGCGACTTGACGTTGCAGGTAGGGGTAAATGACGAAGAGCTCAGATACACGGTGTGATTGGTGTGAACGAATACGGCCAGCACGGCTACCGCTTCACGTAACAAATGGCTATTTTCGATCTTTCGGCCCATACGGGGATGGATTTAGCAGAGGTTTGAAGCGGATTGCGAGCCGTTGCATTTTGCAATTGCACAATGCAACCAAATGAACAGCAACTCCGCAAGAAATGCACAAAAACCACACAAATACGTGCCTGTTAAACTTGGCACAGATAGTGCATTTATAGGAATGACCCTTAATTAAGCCGAGGGTCACCTAGCCAACTGACGTTGTTAGTGAATGAAATTGTTCACATTTGTTTTATCAGCCAATCACCCTTTTGTGATTGGCTTTTTTCTTTTTAATCCCTGAACAACTAAAAACCATTTAGCCTGCAACATTCAAGGTGTGAAGGCGTTTTCCAACGATTATGTTAAGGCGTCACACTTCGCAGCACAGATAAAATCATTTTTGTGTAGACCTTTGATGGAATGACTCCACCAAGTCACGGTCACGTTGCCCCATTCTAATAAAATGGCCGGATTATGAAATTCTTGTTCTGCCAATTCAGCAATTTGATTAGAGAATGCCCACGCTTGTTTAAAGTTTTTGAAGCGATACCGCTTTTCAAGTTGGGCAATACCGTCTCGGTGAATTAATGCCCAACCATCCAGTTCACTGAGCAGCTGTTGCTGCTCTTCTGATGTCAAACCGATAGCGCCTGCACTGCACGCTTCACAACGTAATTCATCCAGCATGTTGTTGTTCCTTTGGTTGAAAAAGAGGCGGGAGTAACCCGTCTTGCATAGCTTGCCACACCAACGCCATTACATCGCGTTGACTGAGTTGATACAGTTGACTGAGATCCGGCAACACATAATAAATCGGCTGCATGATATCAATGCGGTAAGGAGTGCGTAGCACTTGCATAATATCGAACGGCTCACGTTTTGGGATTGTGCTTTCTGAAGCGTAAAGCGTTTCACCCGGTGACGACAAAATGCCCCCGCCATAAATTTTGGTTTGTCCCTGTTCTTGAACTAAACCGAACTCAACCGTAAACCAGTACAGACGCGCTAAGTAGCTACGCTCTTTGGGGGTGGCTTTAGCACCTAGCTGGCCATAAACATGAGTAAAAGCGGCAAAATCAGGGTGCGTGAGCATAGCGCAGTGACCATACACTTCATGGAAGAAATCCGGCTCTTGGAGATAATCAAACTCCTCTCTACGCCGCAAAAACGTGGCCACTGGAAACTTCTTATCGGCGAGTAAGGCAAAGAAGCGATCAAAACTGATCAATGCCGGAACAGGCTCAACTTGCCAACCGGTTTCTCTTTGCAATACTCGGTTTATTTCCGGCAATTGTGGCAGGCGATCTGTCGGCAAATTAAGCATATTCAAACCATCTAAATAAGCTTGGCAGGCTCTGGTTTTCACCACTTCTTGCTGGCGAGTGATCAGCTCATGCCAAACAGCATGCTCATCCAGATCCCAATCAATATGACCATGCTCACTAACGGGTTTAGAGTGATACTGAGTCATCGCCCTACTCCTTAACAAATTCGTTACATTAAGCCTACCTAGCCCAATCCGAACTGCCAATGGGATCTTGCTCAATCAAGCCAACATTGATGTAACAATAATTTTACAATGGTGCACTTTTTAGTTATTTTTCATAGGCCTGATCCTGACCAGTCAAGTTGACTTTCGAACTTGCGAGGACAAAACTTGTTCACAGTGATCACGTCAGAATTGATTTTTAGACAGGGAATATTATGTCATCGACTACACCATTGTGGACGCCAAGCCACGAGCGCATTTCCGCTTCTAACCTGCAACAGTTCATCGCACATGTGAACATGCAAGGTGAAGCGATCGACAGTTATTCTTCGTTACATCAGTGGTCTGTTGCTGAAACACGACAATTCTGGCTTGAGGTGTGGCAATTTTGCGATGTGATCGGCTATCGCGGAAACTGCATTATTGGTGAAGGACTACCTCGTTTTGGTAAAACCATGGTTCCCGCTCGTGATTCGATCTGGTTTCCACAAGCTCAGCTCAACTACGCAGAAAACCTACTCTCATACGCATTCCAAAATCCCGATGGGATCGCCCTCTGGTTTAAAAATGAAAATGGCCATACCAAGAAATTCAGTTGGCAGCAGTTGTGTGATCATGTTTCCGTCGTTCAACAGTGGTTGGCACAAAATGGCGTTGGAGAGGGTGATGTCGTGGCTGGCTATCTTCCCCACTTACCCGAAACCGTGATTGCCATGTTAGCCGCCACCAGTTTAGGGGCAATCTGGACTTCGACGTCACCGGATTTTGGCGTGGAAAGTGTGATTGAACGCTTTGGTCAAGTTCAACCGAAAATTCTGTTTTGTTGTAATGGCTACACGTTTAACGGTAAATCGTTTCCCATGCAAGAGCGTAATGCTCAGATAGCGAGCGCCCTGCCAAGCCTAGTCAACACCTGTCAAATCGAATATCTGCAAGATCGCAACTTCACACCGGATTTCAATGATAGCTTTTCTGACTGGCAATCGATTTTCGCCAGTTATCAACCGCGAGGAGTCGAATACCGCCGGATTGGTTTTAACGATCCGCTGTTTGTTCTGTATTCCTCTGGAACAACGGGCAAACCGAAATGTATCACGCACTCCGTTGGCGGTACGCTACTCAATCATTTGAAAGAGCATCAGTTACACTGTGATATCCAGCCACAAGATCGCGTGTTCTATTACACCACAACAGGTTGGATGATGTGGAACTGGCATGTCTCTGCACTCGCCAGTGGCGCAACCTTAGTGATTTATGATGGGCATCCACTCTACCCACAAGCGGGAGCGTTATGGGCTCTGGTTGACGAAGCCAAAGTCAGTTTGTTTGGCACCTCTGCCAAGTACCTAGAAACACTGCAAAAAAATCAGTTTTCTCCATGCGATTTTTACTCATTAAGCCACTTAAAGACCCTGTGTTCGACCGGTTCGGTGCTCTATCCTGAGCAATTTGACTATGTGTATGAGCATGTCAAATCCGATCTGCATCTGGCTTCTATTTCTGGTGGCACGGATATTTGCGGCTGCTTTGTGCTTGGTAACCCTATTTCTCCGGTTTATCAGGGCGAATGCCAAAGTGCGGGCTTAGGTTTGGATGTCGTGGCTTACAATCAGCATGGAGAGGCCATCGTCGCTGAGCGTGGAGAGCTGGTATGCCGAAACAGTTTCCCCAATCAACCGATTGGATTTTGGCATGATGATGGCAGCCGTTATCACCAAGCTTATTGGGATAAATACCCGGGAGTTTGGCATCATGGCGATGAAATCGAAATCACCGACAAGGGAGGTGTATTATTCTTCGGTCGCAGCGACACCGTTCTGAACCCGGGTGGAGTTCGGATTGGCACGGCTGAAATCTATCAGCAAGTCAATGCATTACCTGAGATCCACGATTCGATTGCCATTGGCCGCCATATTGACCGCGATGAACAGGTGATTCTATTCGTTCAACTCGCGCAAAACGTCCCCTTTAATGACGAGCTGCAGCAGAAAATCCGCAGCTTACTGCGCGAACGCTGCTCTCCACGCCATGTTCCTGCTCACATTTATGCCATCAGCGAAATCCCGCGCACGAAATCGGGCAAGCTGGTCGAACTGGCCGTCAAACAAGTGTGTCATGGTGACGAAGTGAAAAACCTAGGGGCTATCGCCAATCCGCAAGTGTTAGCGGAAATAGAAAGATTACTTACGGCATAAGTCATGACTCGGAAAATACGATAACAAACTGACTACACGGCATAATCCGAGTTATCTTGGCACATTTATCGGTTTGATTTTCGTGCCACAGTGGTATTCTTGGCTCAGCTGTTCTCTGCATAGACTTTTTATGGATTATATTCACCTCTCCCGATTTAGCTTAAAACACCTGACAGCCCTGCATGTCATGCTCAACACGCGCAGTGTTACCCAAACCGCCGCTCGACTGTGTGTAAGTCCATCCAGTATCAGTAAAATCCTCGCTCAATTGCGTGAACTGCTTAATGACGACCTTTTTTACCGGGATGGAAATCAGTTAATCCCGACCCCTTATGTACAGCAAATGGGGCCAACAGTGCATCATGTTCTGTCCAGTATGAATGGCTTATTGCACTGCACCGAATTCGATCCTCAGGCATACCAAGGCCACTATCGTTTAGCGATGCGTGAAAGTACATTTGAGCTATTTGCGCCCAAAGTCACTGCGATTCTCGCCGCCTGCTCATCCGAGCTCTCCATGACGATACACTCCAAAGAACATTATGGATTTGAGGCTTTGCAGAGTGGCTTGATTGATTGCATTCTTTTGCCACATGACATCAGCCAGCCCCCAACCTTTGCCCAAGACTTAGTTTGGCAGGTAATCGAATCGGATGAGCTGGTCTGTTTGATGAGTGCTGATCATCCTCTTGCTCACGCTGAACTCAGTGTCGACGCCTACCTTGCTTATAAGCACATCGGCATTCTCGATAATGAGCTCAATGAGCCATATTTTGAGAAGTACCTGACTCAGCAACACGAAACTCGACGCATTGCTGTTGCCACTCCTGACTTTGGTGCAGCGGCCATCTTGTGTCGGCAGACACATTTGCTGCTCACTTGTTCAAAGAGGTGGGCGGATCACGCAATGCAAGCTCAAGGCTTGGTGCAAAAAACCCTACCCTTTGAATATGGCAAGGTGGCTTATAGCTTAGTCTGGAACAAACCCAGCATGAATGACCGAGCTATTCGGTGGCTATGCCAGCAACTGAACAGCCAGTTAACTTGAGATGAAAATGGGTGAAAAAGGAAAGGGTCAGCAAACGCTGACCCTTTCCTTTGTTGCTCTGTTTTTGATTTTTGTTAATAACCCTAGCCATGAGTTGTCAGTCAATAAACAGAAACTGAGACGTGTACTCGGGGAACTGAGCCTCGTCTTTGATTATTCAATCATTAGTTTAGGTGCAAGGTTGAATTTTTGTTAGTGAAAAGAAGTAAATGGTCAATTTACGATTTGGAAAAGATATGCAAATCACATTGTTAACGAAATTGATATGCAATAACCCAATGAATGAAACAGTGTCGGTAAGATTTATCCCCAAACAACTTGGCGTTACAGGTAGGCGGCAAGTGAGAGAGTCCCCATGAGCATAGATAGACGATGTGATTGGGGTGAACGAACGTAGCCAACACCGCTGCAGCTTCAAGTAGGAAGGGGGATAGCAAAAAGCGAAAAAATAAAGCCGCTGTACAAGTAGCGGCTATAACGAACTCTATGAATCGATGAATTACTTACGAGCAATTCCAACCACAACAGGTTGCGTGCCTTGTGCGGTAGTGACATCAAACGCGACCCGAGTCTCCACGGCAGAGAACCCCGCATTACGCAGCACAGATTCAATCTCCGTCGTGCTCAAGCCTATTTCCGATTTGCCATCGGCTAACCAATCAAAATGCACAAAATACCCGCCTTCATCCACTAGCGTGAAAATAATATCGGTCACATCTTGAAGATTCGGTAAGAAAGCGCATACCGATGAGGCAACGACCAAATCAAACTGCTTACGAAAGGCTGGATGTTGAGCAACCAAACCGCGGGTTAAGCAATCCACCACAGGCTCAACGTTGCGTAGTTCCTTGCGATCCAGCTCCTCAATCATGGCTTCTGATGAGTCCAGCGCAACAATATCACGAGCAAACGGCGACATCCGCTGACTTAGCAAGCCTGTACCACAGCCAAAATCCAAAATATGCTTTCCCTGCAAAGAGAGGATTTTTGTCAGATGTTCAAATACGCTTTGCGCAAAAGCATGGGTCGCTGGGTCTTTTTCCCAATTTGCTGCGTACTCATCCCAGTCGTGTGCCATCATGGCCTCCGTATTACTTCTTGTATTCGGGCAATGCTGCCAAGAGTAAACCAAAATGAAGTCAAGTTCATAGAGTTACAACGCATTCTTTGTTAAGAAAATCCATTTCGACCTCATTTGTCGAGAATTTATGCCGATAGGCAGCACATTGAATTTTGTTTATTATCCCAAAAGTTTTAACCACTTGGGTCTGCTATGAACCTGTCACAAATCGAAGCTTTTTGCACTATCGCCAATACAGGCTCCGTCTCTGAAGCCGCGCGTCAACTCGATTGCAATCGTACTAAATTAAGCATGGCGATCAAAGCGCTGGAAAAAGAACTCAATGTGGCGCTGTTTGTGAGAGCGGGTAACTACTTAACCCTTTCCGAAGCGGGCAAAGCCGTTTACAAAGATTGCGAGAGTTTACTCATCACGGCATCACGTATTCGCCAGACTTGCGCTCAAGCGTGCAGTGAATTTGCCGCCGAGATGTGGATCGCGCGTGATGATTCACTCCCAGACCATTTTTGGCAAGATATCGCCAGCCAATTGCACAAACTCTTTCCCAACACCTCTTTTAATATGGTTTTGGCCTCCAGTGGCGATTTAGCCAACTTGGTCGCGACACAACAAGTCAACTGCGCTTTCGGGGTCGATTATGAGCGCTTAGACGATCCGCGCATCACTTACCAACCTTTGGGTAAAATCCGCCTCATGTCGGTGTGTAATAGCCAGCATCCTTTGGTTAAACAAAAACGAGTTAGCGATGAGGAACTGCGTAAATTTATGCAAGCCGTCATGGTCTATCTTAATGAAAAAGATAATCCGAACCTGCAGCCTTTCTCCCGTCGCTATATCGGCTTCTCAAGCTTTGAATACATGCTCAATACAATTTTGAGTGAGAATGCTTGGGGCGTATTGCCTGAGCCATTGATTCGTCACTATTTACGCGAGCAGCAACTGACCGTGATTAAACATACGTACGGTCTCACGCAAGAAGACTTCTGCTTATTCCAACCTATCGGAATGCATGATAACCCTGCCATTCTCTGGCTCAGTGATAAGGTGAGTGATTATCTGTTTGATTTCTAGACATCCTCCTCCTTTCTAGACATGCCCGCACTCAGCGTCAAAAATACTGACACAGGAAAAATTAATTAAGCATATGTTTTAATTATATTTATTTTAAAATGGAAATTTACCTTCCTCTTCTCGTCGTAAATCGACATTGCGATTCCCCCATGAATCGCCAGAATGTGCGGCGAAACCTACGAGGAAATTAACGATGTGTTCTCAATCCAATTTTAATGAAAAGCGTGTTTTAACGCTTTCTGCCCTTATCGCATCAGGCTTTGCTGGCAGTGGTTTGCTAGTCGGTCTACTCGTCGGCTCTATGGTCATTGTCTTTGATGGTGTCTATTCGCTGGTGAGTTTACTGTTAACATTATTGTCGCTGGCGGTATCACGTTTTATTCAAAAACCGTCTGACGCTCGTTTCCCTTTTGGGCGCGCAGTGTTAGAACCCCTGGTTATCGCGATAAAAGGTTTAGTGATCTTGCTGATTGTCAGCTATTCACTCTACTCCTCGCTCTCCGCTCTCCTCAGTGGCGGACGCGAAGTGGATCCTTCTATCGCCACCTTATTTGGTGTATTTAGCGTCACAGGCTGTGCTTTAGCTTGGTGGAAAATGGCAGGCTTAAGCCGACGTCACCCTTCCGGGCTGATTGCGGCAGAAGTCAAACAGTGGCAGATGGATACCTTACTGAGTTTAGTGGTCATGGTTGGCTTTATTGCCGCTTGGTTAATCAACCTAACCCCTTGGGCGCATTATTCGGTCTACGCCGATCCGATGATGATGCTGTTGATGTCGTTTTACTTTATAAAACTTCCACTTGGGATGCTGAAATCCGCTCTGCGTGAAATATTGTTGATGGCTCCAAGCCACGATATCCAGCAAGCCGTATCACACAGTGTTCAAGCCACGCAAGAGCACGCCGAACAACCACTTGAGCTTTACGGTGTGGCTAAAGTCGGACGTGAACTGTGGGTCGAAGTGGCGTTAAAAACGGCCGAGGATGATTCGGTTGAGGTAGAAGATATTCAGCGTATCGAAAACCACTTGCAGCAAAGCTTGGCGGCATTACCTTACCAATTGCAGCTCACGGTGAGCGTTGCTCGCTAACTCATCTCAGCCCGCTGTCGCGGGCTGAATGTTAACTTTGTTCTTTAAGCGGCGGAGGCGTTTCAGGCACCTCCCCTGTTGATGAACTCGACTCGCGAGTCACCCACCAGCAGATCAGCGAACCGAATGTCACCATGATCACTCCCTGCCAGAAACTTAACCCGAGGACCACCCCTAAAATCAGCGATGAAAATAAGGTTGAGATAACCGGCGTAAAGTAAGAAAGCGTTGCCAGCAGCAACATGTTCCCCCGCAAAATGGCCACATTCCACAGTGCATAACCACTTCCCATCACAATGCCCGTTAATAACAGCGTCCCCATGCTCGACCCAGTAAAAGAGAGTGCCGGCTCATTACTCAAAGCGTATTGGAGCCAGAGTGTGGCAGCGGTCGCGGCAAAAAACAGTACGATGGCATTCTGCCCTCGTGCTAAACGTTGGGTTACATTGCAGTAAATCGCCCAGATAAAAGCGCCCGTTAATGCCATAGCATAAACCGCTGGATTGGTAGCGATGCGAGCGGAAAAATCGGCGAGCGAAATGCCTTGTTCGGCGACAATAGTCCACGCGACACCAGCGAAAGCCAAACCAACGCTCGGGTAAACCCAAAAGCTAACCGCACGCTGACTGAGCAACACCGCGATCAATACGGTTAAGGCTGGCCAAAGGTAGTTAATCACCGACATCTCTATCGCTTGTAAGCGATCGCTCGCCATACCGAGTGCTAAGGCAAGGCAAATTTCGTAACTGACAAACAGCGCACCGCCAATCAGAATATAGCGGCTCGATCCCGCTTTGAGTCGAGGCATCCCCATCGCAAACAGCAAAAACAGCGTACTCACTGTGTAGATGAGCGCCGCGCCGCCAATCGGTGAAAACTCCTCAGCAACACGACGCGTTAATGCCATCAGGCTTCCCCAAAGCAAAATGGCCGCGACACCATACAAGGTGTGTTTATGAGTGATGAATTGCTGTTTCACAGTAAACCTCAAAGTGGTAACCCCTTCCCTACCTATCACGTCAAGCAGTTGAGGGATAAAACGCCAAGCCGTGCGATCATTCTGCCATTGATTCGGCAGGATCTTTTAGTGAGCGCAAAATACGCGCAGGAGTGCCACCGACTAACGTATCCGGTGGAACATCCTGATTGACCACGGAATTCGCCGCTACGACAGAACGAGCACCAATCGTGACCCCTTGATTAATGACGACATTTCCACCAATCCAGACATCATCTTCAATCACAATCGGTTTGCAGATGGTTTCCCACGCTTGGCGACGACGATAATCTAAAGAGTGCGATGCGGTGTAAAATTGAGTACTCGGGCCGATTAATACGTGATCCCCAATCGTGATGGGTGCACCATCCAACATCACCACGTTCATGTTGATGAAGGTGTGATCGCCAATACGAATGGTTTTGCCAAACTCACAGTGAAAAGGAGGCTGTACGCAACTTTTATGACCGAGATGACCAAACAGCTCACGTTGCAGTGCATAGCGCTCCGCTTCATCAAGACTTTGGTTGATCTCGAGCTTGAGCCTTCCCGCTTGGCTGCGCAGTGCCTCAATTTCCGCGGATGCGCCGTCAAAGTGTTCACCTTTGAGCATTTTTTCTAATTCGCTCATCTTCATTCCCCCGTGATTTATGAACGTCCATTACTCAGCTATCCCCCAACCAGTTGGCGATGCTGCCTCCAGTCGTAAGGGGATCACATGGTTAATCACCTATCAGTAAATGAAAAGTGCAAATAAGAGCAAATCGGTTTCCTCTATTCTTCTTTGACGATAGGTTCGAGAGGTTCAACGCGACTCACCAGAAGCTGATCGACTTTGTAATTATCGATGTCCACCACTTCAAATTTATAGCCGGCATAGACCACTGAATCCGTACGACGCGGGATCTTACGCAGCATATACATCATAAATCCTGCGATCGTTTCGTAGTTTTGTTGCTGAGGAAACTCTTCAATCGCAAAGGAGCGCATCACGTCGGTGATCGGTGTCACCCCGTCTACTAGCCATGAGTTGCCATCACGCGCGACGATTTGCTCTTCCCCTTCGGCAAGCACCCAAGTGCCCATGACTGCGCTTTGTAAGTCGTTGAACGTCACAACGCCTACGACAAGCGCGTATTCGTTCATCACCACCGCAAAATCAACGCGGTTAATTTTGAAGTACTCCAACGCTTCCGAAAGGCTTAACGTATCGGGAATAATCGGACAACCAATGACCACATTGCTCTCTTTGAGATTCATTCCTTGGCCATTAATTACTCGAATTAACAAGGCCTTCGAGTCAACGTAACCTTTAATCTGATCCAACTGCCCATCACAGACCAAGAATTTGTTGTGCGGATGCTGAGAAATTTTCTGCTTGATCACTTCCTCACTGTCGCTGAGGTTAAGAAACACCAAACTTTCGCGCGCCGTCATGGCCGATGTCACTGGAATGCTCTGCATTTCAAACACGCTCTCCATCATCTGTTGCTCACCTTTATCCAGCACGCCCGCTTCTGCGCCAGCATCCATCACGGCATAAATGTCGTCAGAGGTGATCTCATCATTACGCTCGGTCGGTACACTGAGGGCGCGAAACAGCAAGTTCGCCAGTCCATTGAAGAACCAAACAAACGGTTTTAACAAAGTAATGCAAATCAGCATGCCTCCCACCAAACTGGTGGCAATTCGCTCTGGCATCGCCATAGCAATCCGCTTAGGCATCAAATCCGCAATCAAAATAAACATACTGGTTACGAGCATAAAGGAGAGCACAAAACTGGCTTGTGATAGGAGATTGGCTGGAATCAATCCTTCCAGCAGCGCTCTGATGTAAGGAGTAAACGCCGATTCCCCCACAATACCGCCCATAATGGCAACCGCATTGAGGCCAATTTGCACCACAGTGAAAAAATTGCCTGGCCGAGCTTGCAGCTCTAACACCCGCTCGGCACGTTCATCGCCTTCATCGGCCATCTGCCGCAAACGAATTTTGCGCGCCGCAGCCAAAGAAATTTCTGACATAGAAAAGAAACAACTGGCAGCAATCAGCGCCATGATGATCGAGATGTTTTCGAAAAAACTCATAGGTGTACACCCAAAATCAATAAAACCAAACGGCTTAAAACACGAGTAACAGAGAAGATAAGCGAGAGATAAACACCTCTTTATCCGCCTCGTTCAGCATAGACGAACACGAGACGGATAGAGAGGCACACTGCAACGTCAAGCAGGAAAAGGATTACTCGGTGCGGATTTCCCACGAATGAGTCATCTCAACACCTTTCCCGAGCATTAAACATACTGAGCAGTATTTCTCTAGAGAATCAGCGGTGACGCGCGCTACGATCTCTTGATCCAGATCTTCACCACTGACGACAAAATGGATATTGACTTGAGTGAACAGTTTCGGCGCGGTATCACGACGCTCAGCAGACAATTGCGCGGTGCAACCATGGATTTTTTGTCCCGCTTTTTTCATGCCATCCACAACATCGACAGAGCTGCATCCACCTGCGGCCATCAACACCATTTCCATTGGACTTGGAGCACTCGCTCCACCGTTCCCATCCATTACAATCGAATGACCGGAGTTAGATAACCCAATAAAACGAAAATCTTCAACCCATTTGACTTGCGCTTGCATAACGGAACCCCACTAAAGTAAATGACCGCCAGTATGTTAGCACAGTGGCATACGGAAAGATGCCAAGAGACAAAAGCGAAGCTAAAAAAGAAAACCCCACTAAGCCTAAGCTTAGTGGGGTTCAGTTCTCACTCGCAGCAATCCCGCTACTAATAGGTGCTCCCTGCATCTATTCCTTGATAGTCTGCTGTGTCCTTCAGCACAATCCGTTTCATCGCCTTCCTAGCGGTGTCCCTTCCTCTGCCATCCTGACAGAACTCGCTTAGTCCATTAAGTTGTCCATTAACTCTCCGTTTATAACCATCCTAGTTATTAAGCGTCCAGCTAACGTCCTTTGCTCTCCTTGCCGACCATTCATCCTGAACAATCGAAATCTTCGTCCTGAAGATGACCAATCCTTGGGTCTTTCCTGTTCCGTGTCCGCTTCCTGCTGACGAATTGACTTTACGATATGAGCGTATTTCAGCAACCGCTGTTGAGCATTTTTATTACTGGCCGATAGGCAATTTCAAACATAAGACAAAATAAATCAATAACATAAAAACAAAACAAATTTAAAGTCTGCAATCAAAAGCTAAAATCTCTTACATCAGACGTAAGAGATCTCGCACAAGATAAATCCTAAAATAAGAAGGTTCTGCTTTTTCGCCCTTCGCACACTCTGTGATGCCGCTCGCAAGAGTTTTCCCACTCATTCAAACCAAGAAAAGCACCGTGTTCACAACAGAGAGATCTCCAAACGACTTTGCCTAGCCAAGACCACAAATGCTTCAAGTAGAGAAAGGCTATAGACTCTTATCACAAAAATCAGGATAGTATCAGCGAGAGTAATGTATTGGGCTTACGTACTCGATGGCTTGACCAATGTCGCGAATGAATGAGGAACAACGACATGATTTCAAAATGGGCGCAACGTTTTTTCCAAATGGCTGAATTAGTTGGCTCGTGGAGTAAAGATCCTTCCACGCAGGTAGGCGCTGTGATCACCAAACAAAACCGGATTGTCTCCGTTGGCTTCAATGGCTACCCACACGGTATCTCTGACAGTGCCAGCACCGATGACCGTGATATGAAGTATTTGAAAACGCTGCACGCGGAAGAGAATGCGATTTTGTTTGCCAAGCGTGATTTGGATGGCTGTGAGATTTACGTCACCCACTTCCCTTGCCCTAATTGCGCGGCCAAAATTATCCAAACTGGGATCTCTGCCGTACATTGTCCTGAGCAATCCGAAGATTTTCTGTCACGCTGGGGCGATAAAATCAAAGTCAGCCAAGACATGTTCTTACAAGCTGGGGTTAAAGTGCATTGGCTACCTTTGGTTGAACTGAAGCACATCAATACGATTGAGCTGCCTTCAGAATCGAGCAATCCATAAACAGAAGCGATATACCCAAACAACTTGGAGTTACAGCCAACACCACTGCAGCTTCAAGTAGTAAGGGGATAACCAGCAACCATCGTACTTATAAATGGGACACCGCTGTCCCATTTTTGATTTTTGTAGCAGCGCACCGCTTCCACTTTATCCGCTGTTTTTTCTCTCTTATGCGCAGATGACAAAGATCGCCTTCTAGCACTTTATTCTGCCAATTTTCGCGAAGCACTGCACATTGAATTGCAAAACGCAAATCTACTCACTGAAAAAACTTTGAACTTAGTCATTATCGGAACGAAATAAGTCGCCAACTCTGCCAATGTCAACCCTGACTAAACCTTGGTAAATAGACCAAACACTCATCAAAATCACTACTATTACGTGATATATCAATGCATTATTTTTCCTAGCAGAAAAACGATCACAACTTTACAATCGCGCCACATAAAAATAACAACCATCCGCTTGGGTATGCCGAAATCGGATATCCCAAACCACTTGGCGTTGCAGATAAGCAGCAGGTGAGTTCATCACTATGGGGATAGATAAACGGGTATAGATAAACGCTATGCTCAGGGTCAATGAATCTAGCCCATGCTGCTGCAGCTTCGAGTAGAAAGCATTATAGGATGGTGCACACTCCCCCTACTTAAGTGTGTATAAAAATAATCTGTATCAACACTCTCCCAAAACTGTGGCGATGCCCAGCGAGGGAATTAACTCTAACGTGAAAGGTCCCAAGTCAACCATGAGTCCAGAGAACTACTTTCTAGACTGGCAAAAAAGCCAAACCCTTGCAGAAACCCTGTCTCCCTTAATTGGTCAACTCTATCGCCAGAAAGGGGTTGAAGCCGTGTTGTGCGGTAAAACCCTGATTAATGCGACCACGATCGACATCATTAAGACTCACCGTGTCGCTCGGCGCTATTTAAGTGAGCCTTTGGCACTCGATAAGACCTTACCCTTAGTGCAGCAGTTATCGACGCTTGAGTTAGCCCCCTGCCGAATTGATATTGGCCAACTTGCCAGCCAGTATTGGCAGCAACATGACGATGAGCATGGTTTGAATGATTTTCTGCACACCGCATTAGACGCCGCACTACAACCCGCTCAGGCTATTGAGCCCAAAGATGTGGTGCTGTATGGATTTGGCCGAATTGGCCGTCTACTCGCTCGCTTACTGATTGAAAAGAGCGGCGCAGGTTATCCGCTGCGTCTACGGGCGATTGTTGTGCGTGGTGGAAAAGAGGGCGATCTTGAAAAACGTGCCAGTCTACTCCGTCGAGACTCGGTTCATGGTCAATTCAACGGCAGTATTACTATAGATAAAGAGCGTAAGGCACTGATCGCAAACGGGAACTTCATCCACGTCATTTATGCGAATTCCCCACAAGATGTCGATTATACCGCTTACGGCATTCATAACGCTTTGGTGGTGGATAACACGGGCGTATGGCGCGACAGCGAAGGCTTAAGCCAGCACCTTGCCTCTCCGGGAGCGAGTAAGGTTCTGCTTACTGCGCCGGGTAAAGGCGATATTAAAAACGTGGTGTTTGGGGTCAATGAATCGGTGATTCAGCCGGAAGACACCATTATTTCAGCGGCAAGTTGCACCACAAACGCGATTACTCCGGTGTTAAAAGCGGTGAATGACCGTTTCGGCATTACTTCTGGACACATCGAAACCGTTCACTCTTTTACCAATGATCAAAACCTGATCGATAACTTCCACAAAGGTGAGCGTCGTGGTCGAGCCGCATCACTCAATATGGTGCTTACTGAGACAGGCGCGGCTAAAGCCGTTGCTAAAGCGCTTCCTGAGTTAACTGGCAAACTGACGGGTAATTCGATTCGCGTCCCAACTCCGAATGTGTCGATGGCGATAGCCAATCTCAATTTAGCTCATGCCACGACTAAGCAGGAGCTGAATGCTTACTTGCGAGAAATGGCTACCCATTCTCCACTCTCAGGACAAATTGATTACACCGAGTCGACTGAAATTGTTTCCAGCGATCTGGTGGGTTCACGTTATGCGGGCGTGGTCGATGCCACAGCAACGATTGCACAAGATAGCCGTTGTGTTCTGTATGTTTGGTATGACAATGAATTTGGCTATAGCTGCCAAGTGGTACATTGCATGGAACAGATGATGGGTGTGCGTTATCCGACCTATCCCGCTCAATAAATCACCGTCTCCACAACAGACCCAAACTACGTGCAGCGAAGCTCGATAGTCTCGTGGCAGGTGGAATGGGTCAAACAATAACAACCATAAGTCGTGCTGCGCTGATCGCTTCGCGATGAGCAACATCGACCTCTCCCTCAAGCTTGCCGCCTCACTGATGTGGGCGGCTTTTTTGTACCGACTCACCCGCTTTAGGTCAGAAATACGTCAAGTTTGTCCTGTTATGGTGAAAATGAACATTGTTCATTTTCGATTAATCTAGTTCAGGGTAAGGTGGCTTTGTTACTTGGAGGAACCATTATGAACCGATTCCTGATCACCTTACTGTCACTGATTACTGGTGTGTTCGCTTTGATCTTTAGTCTGCTGCTCGCGATTCCATTGACTATCGCAGCGTTAATTACGGGCAAACGTTTAGAAAAACAGCTCAAAGCACGCGCGTTTCAATTCAAATCTTCCGCGACTTATCAGCCTCATGCCAATGTGATTGAAGGGGAATGTGAAGAGATCTCGCCACGCCGTTAACAAGATGACGAGAGGGTTTGAGGTCAGCTCAAACCCTAATGAAATGAGTTACACCGTCCACAACACTCGGATCGCTAACGCAATCAGCACCAGGCCAGACAGCCTGTCGATGAGCACGGCGCGGGCGCGCAATTTATCGAGTAAACGAGGCGAAGATAAAATCAGAGTAATGAAGCTATACCAAAGACCATCAACCACTAAGGGAGTGATGACAATCGCAGCCTTACTGGTCAAATCCGAGCCTACCGCGACGTATTGACTAAACAACGCGATAAAAAACAGCGCAATCTTAGGACTGAGCAGAGAAATCAGTAGCCCTTCTCTAGCTGATTGCCATACGCTGACCGACTCGCCCGACTCTAACTTAGCCGCGACCCCACCTTTTGAACGCAAAGCGTTCCAGCCCAAGTAGGCAAGATAGGCGGCACCCGCATAGCTAATGGTTTTAAACAGTACAGGAGATTGATGCAGTACGACGGCCAATCCGATCAGGGTAATAAAGGCATACACCCCAATCCCGAACGCATGAGCCCAAGCAGCCGCAAAGCCGTTCTTACGTCCCCCTGCCAAACTGTGTTTAGCCACCATTGCCAAACTCGGTCCCGGCGACATCGCCCCTAAAATACAAATCGTAAATAGCGATAACCACACTGTCAGTGTCATGCAAGCTCCTAAAACCAAAGACTGAGCGAGCAACAATATAAGCAAATGAAGGGAAAATATAGATAAATGAGCGATAAATATCACTTCGAATTTTGATTGAATGATTTTTGAGTGAATGTTTATTCAGTGAAAGACCTTATGGAATGGAGTATGCTAAAGCTCAAATTCTGTGCAGGTGGCGTAAAGTGAATCAACTGAAAAAGGATATTTCTCTGGGAGCAGGAATTGCTCAACTTTCCACGACGTTAATGGGGACCGGGCTGTTTATGGTTCCAGCGATTGCCGCAGGGATCGCCGGTGTATTCTCACTCTGGGCATGGCTGCTGCTGTTTGTTGCGATTTGCCCGATCGCCTTGACCTTTGCGCAATTAGGTAAACGTTACCCCAATGCGGGGGGCACCGCTTACTTTGTACGCCAAGCATTTAATCCACGCCTTGAACGTGCAGTGGCATGGTTGTTTCTCAGCGTTATTCCTGTGGGCGTTCCTGCGGCAGTCACGCTCGCCGCCAGTTTTCTGCAAGCCTTACTCCCAGCGCCTTTGGCTAACCCACTGCTGACCCAAACTCTAACTATATTGCTCTTAGTTGGGGTTAATTTGGCGGGTACTAAGTCATCAGGCCGTTTACAAACCCTCATCGCGTTGGCCATTTTCAGTTTGGTGATTGCTTTTTGGTGGCGTGGTGAAGTAACCACGCAAGATTTGGTCATGCCTGCATTAACACAGGAAGGATGGGTTTCGATCGGAGCCGCGCTGGCAGTCATGTTCTGGTGTTTTGTCGGCATTGAGGCTTTTGCCCATATGGGAGAAGAGTTTCGTAATCCGCAACGCGATTTTCCATTGGCGATTTTGATCGGCAGTTTTGTCGCTGGATTGACCTACTGGGCGTGTTCCGTCGTCGTACTCAAATTTAGTGCGTTTGGCACTCCTCAATTTGATAGTGGCGCGATTCCTTGGCTCAGTGACCAACTGTTTGGCACTCGCTGGGCAATCATGATCAGTGTGATTGGCTTTTTAGCCTGTTTTGCCAGTCTGAACCTTTACACCCAAAGCTTAGCGCGCATGGTGTGGGCACAAGCACGAGAATATCGTCCTGAAAGTGCGATCGCTCGCGTCTCGATTCGGGGGGTTCCTGCCCACGCAACGTTACTCGTCGGAGTGGTACTGTTTGCTTCTTGCTTTATTGGTCATTTGACTGGGCTTGATCTCGAATTCTTCCTCAAACTGGCGAATGGCATTTTTGTGTTGGTTTACTTATTGGCGATGTTAGCCGCATTCAAACTCCTGACGGGGTGGAGTAAACACCTTGCTGGTTTGGCTTTGGTTCTGTGTGCTGGGGTGTTTCTCTGTTTAGGCTGGTCAATGCTATACGCTCTAGGCGTCTTTGTGCTACTGATTCGGCCATGGCAAGTTCGGGTGCAAACAATCTAATGGTGTGGACTGGTAGGTAAGAGTAAGAAGGGAAACACCGCTTTAGAAAAGTTCAACGTCATCAGAAAATGGCCGTTGCGCGCTGGCAATTTTACCGTTCTCACACAGCTGTTCATAGCAGTGCACCTGATTCCGACCATGCTCTTTGGCGTAATACAACGCTTTATCGGCATGGTCGAGAATGGTAGGTAAATAGTCACCCGGCCTGAGTGAGCAAAAACCAGCGCTGAAGCTCAGTTCACCGATTCTCGGGAAGTTATGGCGTCGGATCTGTTGACGGAAGCCATCCAACTGTTGCTTGATTTGTGGCTCATTACCGCTTGAAAAAATAATCACGAACTCTTCACCACCAAAGCGAAATAGTTGAGAAGACGGTCCGAAATAGTGCTGCATCTGCTGAGCGAACATAAGCAGAATTTCATCACCAATCATGTGTCCGAAGTGATCATTGATCGCTTTAAAATGGTCAATATCCAACATCGCGATCCAGAGTTTGTGATTCTCTTCTGTCGAGGGATTGATGGCAAAGGTGTGGCGCAATCGGTCTTCTAACGTTCGACGATTGAGTAATCCGGTCAGCTTATCGCGTTCACTCTCATGCAAAATCACCGTGTAATTACGGTAAATTTTCGCAAATCCGTTGATCAACATGCGATAAGGTTCAGGATCTTTATTGAGGATTAAGCACAGCTCTGCGGAAAAGTGTTCTTCTATCGGAATCGGGCAAAAGCATTGATATTGGCCATTCGCTTGTTGGGAAAACGCCATTTCCGATTGAGAGTGCTGGTAACCATTGTCGGCACATACTTGGTCGTATTGCCACTGGTACTCCTTTTTACCTGCAGCATTTTTGGTAATAATTAAACGTGCCACCATAAGGGTTGAACGTCCAAGATGGTGAAATAAGGTCGCCGTGGAGAGCGGTAACAATTCAGACAAGGTCGCCAAAATACTGTAACTGAGTGCCAGCGAATTTTTCTGCTCAGTAATTTCAATAACCGACTCAAGCACTTTGTCATTCATACGTTTTTCTATCCGAAGGAGAACCGCGTTTTCCCAAGTATAGGAAAGGAAACGGGGAATAGAAAAATCGCGAGAAGAAAAAATCAGCCCCTAGAAGAAGGGGCTGATGATTCAGTCGTAGAATGGAACGTTAGTCGTGACGCAACAAATTCTGATCCAGCAAGGTGCCGATAATGTCCAATGAACTCATTCCCGTGAAATCAATTTGAGTCGCGAGGTTTTCGATCACAATGGTTTGTTGAACCTGATTATCGGTCGTGACTTGCAAGGTGACATCATTATCCACCACCTGCGCGGTCAATTGATTGGACACGCTCAAGTTGTTCAACAGTTGTTCCATGGTTAAGTGGTTACCGAGGTCCTGTACCACATCAATCAGGTCAATGCTATCGCCTTCGTTGACATTGAAATCACGGATATGGTCAACTTTATCGTCGACTCCGTCGAGCGTCCATTTGAACATATCTGCGCCCGTGCCACCGACCAAAATGTCAGCACCTAAACCACCGACCAAGACATCGTCACCCGCACCGCCTTGAACAAAGTCATCACCGCTACCGGAGAGCAGCGTCATGCCACTATTGCCCGCCACCAGCAAACTATCATCGGTTGCACTGCGATGATCCAGCAGTGAGCCATCTGCCGCAATCTCAATCCGATAATCGATGCTGTTTGCGGAAGGCGCGCTGCTACCATCACTCTCGGTAGACAGTGCTGTAAGCGACAAGGTGTGTACTCCCTCATCCAAACCGACTACTTTGAGACTCTCTAGCGCATCAGGGGAGACTTCCCAGCGACCATTACCTAAATCAGTCACTGAGCCTGCCGTGCTGCTTAAGCTTGCTCCCGCTGGAAGATGATCAACACGCAAACTCAATGTTTCATGTAAATCCGTTAAGGCCGCAATCGCGCCTAAAAGAGCAATCCCTTGTGCACTCAAGCTCTGATTAGCATAAATCTGCTGGGCATAACCGAAGGCAGGATTCATGCTCAAGCTTGGCGCGTTAGCCACCGGATTGACCTGAATCGGGTAGGTTTTGCTCTCTTCCAATGCCATACCTGAGGCATTTTCGAAATAGACGCCCATATCCTGCGCCGTCACGGTGAGATTGATTTGCGTCCCTGCGATAGCCGTTGCATCCACAAATAAGCCGTAAGCGGAGTCACTATGGTTCAGTAGCGCGTTAATCGCCTCTGGGCTGCCTTCGAGGATCACACTGCCATCTAAGGCATAACTGACGGCCACTGAGCTGCCTGCAGGCGCTTGTACACTCAAAATGCCTTCGCTGATACTCAGTGTCACTTTCATCACATCATTCGTGTGTGATCCGGCATAATCCACATCAGACACCGTAATGCCAGTCAGTTTTTGCCCTGACGCTTCATCAATCTGAGCGGTCAAGTGGATGCCATCCACTTCGGGTTTGTCGTTGACAGCCGTAACATCAATCACAAACTGCGCGCTGTTATCGTGCGCGGTTGATGCATCGCCCGCGATTTCGCTCCCCGCATTGCCGTTATCATTCACGTTAAGCGTGACGGCGACCTGACCATAAAAATCCGGTGATGGGACGAATTTCACTAAGCCAGCGCCAATCGCAGCATTGATCTCGGCCACATTACCCGTGATGGAAAGCGCCCCCGTACCATCGCCCTGAATGGTCAAACCGCTGCTGAGCGATGAGTCGATGATCAGCACGCCGCTATTCACACCGATTTGCAGCGTATAGTCAGCGTTCGGGTCATCCAACTGAGCATCAATATCGGCCAACGTAAAGCTATTGAGCAGTAGAGGCGTATCCTCTTCCGTCACTTGATCCTGCACGTTAATCAATTCAGGACGATCGTTCACCGCCGTCACATCGACATGCACATCAAACTCTTGCGCACTGCCAAGGTGCTGATCACCTGCCAATCCGGTATCCACGGACTGCACTTTAAAATGCAGATTGCCATTCCAATTCAGTTGGTTGTTATCACCGGAATTGAACACCACTTTATCAAGCTGCTGCGCATTAATTTCAAATACCCAAACGCCGCCACCAAGAGAGGTTCCCAAGGTGCCATCCGCCAAGCTCAAGAATGCACCATCCGGCACTCCGGAGATCTCAACACGCAAAGTCTCTGGGCTGTTTTCGGTGTAAGTCACCCCACCCGGTAAGCTTGGTGCTTTATCGAGAATTTGCGCACCAAGGCTGATGTCAATCGCTTGACCTTCATTGCCAACAACATTCGTTATCGGAGCAATATCCACATCATCACCAATAGGCGTCACATTGAGTGTGAACTGCCCTGTGTGTTCAACGGGTTCACCAAGCAATGATTCTTGGGTAAATACTTTGATCCCCAATTGCACTTCGCCACTGAAATCTTTGGTCGGTTTAATCGCCAGTGCGGATAGATCCAAGCTGGTTAAGTTTGGATTGCGGATTTGCACGCTCCACTCGCCGCCGCCGTTATTTTTCACCACATAGTCACTCGACAGTGACTTGACGAGGAAATCGGTCGGCAGTCCAGTAAGAACCAAGGAAACAAATTGTTCCGAGCCATCATTGTCATTCAGGCTGACATTGAACGCATTGCCTTGATCGGCAAGGGCAATCCAACTGTCTTCATCTCCCGTCACCGAAATCGGACTACCAGAGCCAATCGTGATGTCATCCACCACAGGTTTCACTTCAAAACTGACTTGTGAGGTGAAGGTTTTATCGGCATCACTGCTGCTCACACCTTGTAAACTGGCGTTGGTTTCATCAAATACGGTGCTGTCAGTGACTTTTCCGGTCACAGTCATTCCCACGGTATTGATATCGTTACCGCTTGGATAGTTCGGCGCTGGTTTGAAGTAAATTTCGCCGAGTGCAGCTGGTAGCTCAGCTTGAGTGAGCGTAATACTCGTTCCCAAACTTTGGCCGTTGGCATCCACGAAGACACCAGAGTTGGTGTCATTCAACGTCAGTGTCACTTCGGTTAACACTTCTTGCCCTTGCGTACTGCCATTGAGGCTATCCGCCAAGCCGATCGCTAAGTTGAGATGCACAATGCCATCTTCATAGGCGATACCGTCTTGCGTTGGGGTATCGTTCGCCAAATCGGTCGGTTGATGGTTCGCATCCAGTCCCAGCGTTTCTTGCACATTCAGTGTAATGCTTGGGGTCACATGATTATCGAGTGGCTGATCGCCACTGCTGCTGGGTACATCCGCAACCGGAGAGATCGCGACAGGCACTTGCGCCGTCAATGTTTTCTCATCACCCGACTGAGTATCTGTCGTCACAAACGTGATCGGCAGCTTAAAATCCCCCGCAAAATCGCGCGGTGGGATCAGCACCAGTCCTTCCAATCCAGAAATTGAACCATCAGGATTCAGCGTGCCTTTAAATACATAGTGACCATCAACAAAGTTGAAATCTTGCCCACCAATCGAGGCGCCAGCAGGCAGATCGCTCGCGTTAATCACAATACTCAGTTCATCCGCCACCGCATCAAAACCGGTGGCATTAACCATGAGTTTGTCTTGGATCTGTTGCCCTAAGTTTACCGTGTTATCTTCTTTGCCAATCACCAAATCATCGGCATCGCCAACCCAGTTGAGCTGCGCGGCAACACTGTTATTACCCGTGACCTCGGTGGGGAAACTCAAGGTTAACTCTGTACTCACCTGCTTGGTGATTTTCACTTCGCTGCTGTCTTCACCTTGGTCATAGACTTTAGCAGTGATGGTGATCTTGATGTCATTGAAACCGTTCTTATCCGGGTCGTTATTACTGCTGTACACCAAACCATTGGGCGCTTTGATGCTGAAATCGGCTTCGTTGGTGATTGTCCATGTACCATCACCATTGTTGATGGCGCCGGTGATCAGCAGTTGGTTCAATACTTCCTGCGGTACGTTGCCAAAGCTGACCACCAGTTGATCCACCAACTCATCGGACTGATAACTGCCTGCGGTATTGCTATCAAGGTTATCAAAGCGAATCACATTCGCCCCCGCTTGACCGCCACTCACATTATTGATGGTGAAATCAATCTTGCCATTGGCATCGGCTTGCACGGTTTGGGTTACGCTGCCCGCGTTTTCGACCAAAAGCTGTCCATCCGGCTCAGCGATCGGGTTCACTTTCACGCCAATCGAACCGTGGATCACTTCCTCGGCAATACCTTGGCCCGGATTACCCGCATCCACGTACTCGTGGTCTTGCTCTTTTACGGTAATCGCCGTACTCAAAGTGAAGTCGGTACTGGAGTTGTGCGGAGGAATGACCTGAATGTAGCCCGCCGCGGAAACCTGATTTGAGAAATCGAGATCCGATTGTCCTGCTGCAGGTTCAAGTACCAGCACGCCATTGATTAAGGTCACTTCCACATTATTGACGAACACTCGGCTACCATCTGGGAAGCCAGAGATTTCAACTCGGCTGAAGTACTCTTGCGCATCAGGGTTTTGAATATTTCCCGGTGTGTTTTGTGGTACCCAAGTGACATGAATACGGTCATCTTCATTACCAGACACAGCATTGTGATAGTTTTCGGTCACATCAATTTTCGGCTCGACCAAAATACGGATCGTCTCTTCCACTTGGCGAACATGACCATCATTTTCAGTCACAATCACCGTTGCCTTGATATCAATATTGGCTGTCGATGACGCCACTGGCTGAACCTGAATACCTGTGACTACCTGAGCGACCGTCAAGTTGGCTTGATAAATCGGTTTATGGTTGCTGTCGTAGCCGGCAAACACCAAATCGACGCTCGTACCGTCACTGTCAAACAGCTTTACACCGTCCGGAATGTTCGAGAGCAGTACCGAAATGGTTTCTGAGCTGTCCGTCGGGCTGTCCGCGATTTCACCAGAAATGATGCTGAAGTTGAGATCGACTAAACTATCTTCCGCTACGGTAGTTATCACACCTTGATGAGTTCCGTCATTAAATGACTGCCATTGCGTATTGCCGCTAATAAAATCAATATTCGGAAGATCGGCGACTCCTTTCACGGTGACATTGACGGTTTTGCTGCCTAGCGATTCAATATCCTGCACTTGACCGGTTGATAGGTTAACCGTGTCTTTCACAATACCTTCGACCACGAATGAGAAATTCTCATTGCTGTGTTTCGTTGGTAGAACCTCAACCTGAGATAGCGCACTCTGCGGTATCTCATAATAAGTTTCCCCATTAGGGTAGGTTCCAACCGTGATCGGACTTGGGCCAGAGCCTAACCACACCAAAGTGGCGCCCGTATCCGTAAAATCGGACAGACGAACGAACAGCGCTTCTGAGCCATCTGCATCGCTTGAGCCTGTCATGGAAATCACTTCACTGAGCAGAAGAGGATCGTGCTCAACACTCGGATCAACCGCGTTTTGATTAGAGGCGTTATCTTCAAAAATCGAAATACGATTAACGGTAAAGCTGCCGCGATCCGCTTCTGGCGCAACATCAATCACAATCTCTTTGGTTTCTGATTGTGCCGTCTGCTTGCCAGCAACGTAATTGGTGGACTCTTTAGTGATGGCCGTGACATCCAGTTTGATTTGGCCTGCAAAGTTATCCGCCGGATCGACCTGAACTTGGGCTATCTTGTTGGCCGGTACTTCATAATAAGTACCGTTAGCATCGGTTTTGGTTGGGATCGGCGAGCCATCGCTGTACACCAAGTTGGCGTTTGCGCCATTTTCAGTAAAACGAATCTGGTAGGTGATCGCTTCAGGATTACTGTTGTCTTGAGTCTCCGCTGCGATATTGAGGCTAACATTGCTGCCATCCTCAACCGCATCATAGTGAAACTCACTGCTGCTCTTCCAAGTCGCAATATCCGCTACGCTTTCAATCTCGATGCGCATGTTGCCGTTGGTGAAATGATCACGCACACCATTGTGCAGAATTTCCACACTTACTGAGGCATTCATGCCTCCATTGCCTGTCGAGTAGTGACGATCCGGCACAAAGTAGAGGTTTTCGACCGTGGCAATAGTGCCATTGATCGATTGTTGCAACAGTGCGGCAGGCAGCACAACATGTCCGCTTGCCGGATCGACATCCAGTTTCACTAGCTGGTTGGCGCTATCCAAATAATAGAAATCGCCACGGATCTGGTTTGGATTCCAAATCGAGACTTCACCTAAGCTTTCCCCTTGGTCTACGTCATACAGGTTGACCTGCAAGGCGAGTTTCAGTGCTTCAACCGGTAATCCACCCAAGTTATCTTGCGCATTGCTTTGCTCACCCGCAGGCACCAAGTTCAGAGCCGCATCGTGGCCTTGGTCTTCATAGCCCGTAAATTTCTGCTGAGTAATGGTCGCTTTGTGATCGTAAATCGTAATGTTGAGCTGTTCCGTCGAGGTATCGTGATCGTAATCGGTCGCCGTCACATCCACAGTAAATTTGATGTCGTTTCCATCAGTGTGATCCAACTGTGTAACTGGAGTAAACGTCGCCGTTCCGTTAGGTTGAATGGTTAATGTACCAAGATCGCGGCTCACACCATTAACGATTTCCACCACAGTGACGGTTTTCGCGGCGCCATTGAGCTCAATATCATTACTCAGCACACTGCCTTCACGAAACTGGATATCACGCCCCGCTTCGTCTACTGCACTAAAGTGAGTAATCACTCCGCGATCTGCACCTTGTGTATCTGGGCTTAAGTTATTGTCACGCGAGAATAGATTCACCGACGATGCCACTGAGCCCTCTTGCAGTGCGATATTTTTATCATGCAGGATCGGTACATCATCCACGATAGTGACAGGCAAGGTGATCGGTGAGGTATCGCCGTCAGCATCTTGCGCCAGCACTGGAATATTCAGCGTTAGCTCATTGGCATTGAGCGGATGATCCACCGCGCCATTTAAAGTAAAGCTGTAGCTGCCATCAGCTCTTAACACTAGGGTGAAGATCACCACGCCATTGGCGATACCTTGATAGGTATAGACTTGACCACTACTGGTTGTAGTTATGCTAGGCGCGCCCCATACCACAGGCTGACCTTGTGAAGTCAGCCCGGTGTTGCTACTTGTGCTGGTATCAATCTGATAATGGGCAATGCCATCTGCACCTTGGGTGGTTGTAAATTGACCATTGGCGGTGGTTGATTCTTTGCTTTGATCTGTACCAGTGGCTAAATCATCTTCGTTGACCGACAAGGCTTGCGCACTGATCACCGATGGTTGGTCATCTAATACTGTGACTGGCAGCACTATGCTCGCCGTATCGCCATCAAAGTCGGTGGCAATCACTTTGAAATTCAGTGTCAAGCTATCGCTATTCAGCGCATGCTCAACCGGTGCCGCCAGCGTAAAACTGTAAGTTCCATCGCTATTTAGGGTCAAGGTAAAGACGGTAACTGAGCCTGCCATCGCTGTGTAAGTCAGGTTGCCATTACCATCATCGACAGGCGCTGACAGCGTCACCGCCACGCCATTTGATGTCAGCCCTTGTACTGGATTGACGCTGCTATCGAGCGCAAAACTCGCGACCGTATCTGCCCCTTGCACCAACTGGAATTGACCATTAACGGTCACGGGCTCTTTGTCGGTGTCCGAGCCTTGTGGCAAGTCGTTTTCGTGTACGTACAAGCCCTGCACATTGGTGAAGTAAGGCTTGTCGTCATTGATTTTGACGGGCAACACGATGCTGTCGCTATCACCATCAAAATCGGTGGCAATCACTTGGAAATTGAGCGTTAAATCGTTGCTATTGAGCGCATGGTCAACCGGCGCTGCCAGCGTAAAGCTGTAGGTGCCATCGGTATTCAGGGTCAAGGTAAAGACGGTGACTGCGCCCGCCATCGCGGTGTAAGTGAGATTTCCATGACCATCATCGACAGGCGCTGACAGCGTCACCGCCACGCCATTCGACGTCAGGCCTTGCACAGGATTGACGCTGCTATCGAGCGTGAAGCTCGCTACGCGATCCGAGCCCTGCACTAATTCAAACTGACCACTCGCGGTGAGTGGTTCTTTCGTCACATCAGAACCTTGCGGCAGATCGTTTTCATGAACGTTCAAACTGGTGACATTGGTGAAATAGGGTTTGTCATCCTTCACTGTCACTGGCAAGGTTATGCTTGCTGTATCACCATCAAAATCAGTTGCGACTACGGTGAAATTGACCAACAACTCATCGCTGTTGAGCGCGTGATCGAGTGAGCCTTGTAAGGTAAAGCGGTAGCTCCCATCTTGGTTGAGCAGCAGAGTGAATACTGGCTCACCGCCAGCCGTCGCGGTATAGGTGTAATTGCCGTTAGCATCAACCGATTCGCTCAATGTCACCGCGACACCACCTGACGTAATACCTGCTACGGAATCCGTTAGGCTGTCTAAACGATAAGACACCACACCATCTGAGCCTTGAGTGGTAGTAAAATTGCCATCGGCCACCAAACTCGCGCCACCACCGATCGAGCCTGTATCTAAGGTTTGTTCTGCGACGGTAAGCTGCTCGGCTCCGATAATGATCGGTTTATCATCTTGAATTTCGATATTCAAATTACCCGGTGCTGAGCTGTCGTTATCGTAATCTATCGCGACAATTGGCAAGCTAATGGTCAATGCATCACTGCCGGCAGCATGATCCAGAGTGCCTTGTAATACGAACTGGTAACTGCCGTCGGCATTGAGCGTCAGTTGGAAAATATCACGGCCGCCCGCGGTAGCTTGATAAACGCGGTTGCCATCAATCAGAGTTGGCTCACCTAATATGACCGCGTCACCTTGTGAAGTCAGCCCAGCGATAGGATTAGCAGTGCTGGGATCAATTTGATAAGACGCAACCTGATCGGAACCTAACTGAGTATCAAACTGGCCAGACACAGTCAGTGGATCCGCGCCATCCGATCCCGCGGGTAGATCATTTTCATTCAAGCTGAGGGTCGGTTCATCGACCATCACCGGCGCACTACCATCATTGATGGCCACAACCACATCAATCGGAGCTTGGATCACGTTGCCGTTACTGTCGGTTCCCGTCAGTTGGAGTGCAATTGAAATTTGATCACCACTGATAGAGACCAAACCGCCCCCCACCGAAGGCAAGTGGTCAATCGGCTGGCTGAGAGTGGTTGTGATGGTGAGATTAACATCTCGGCCTATCGATTCCGCGCTAATCGCGATACTCAATACCGTGCTACCGTTTTGCTCACCAATAATGCTATTGGTCGCGGCATCATAACGGAAAACTACAGGTTGCCCGGAAGAGGTAATGTCTTGGTTGAGCTCGGCAAGCAGCGAGGTTAAAAAAGCCGCTTCAGGCACAAAAGAGGCTGGCAGCAGCGCGAGGCTACCTGCCGTAATTAAGCTGGTCACCGTAGACGTTTGCGGATAAGTGCCAAGTGACAGCGACCCTTCGGTGACTTGCGTGCTCAGGCTTTCACCACCCGCGGCAAAACGCAGTGGGTTAACCAAAGTTTGAGTTGTCGAAAACGTTTGGTTGTAGCCTTGAGTATCAAAGGCGGTACTGGCAAGCACTTCTAAGAAGTTATAGTCAATGGTAATTGCACCACCGTTAGCCGAGCCACCCGCACCAGCGCCTGCCGCGGCGGCTTCTAATGCGGTGGTTGGGTCGACACCGTCTAAAATCGCCTGCTGAATCGCCGCGATAGCTTGCTCATCAAAATTCGCCGTATCCAATTGCGCTAAATCAAGGTTGATTTGACCTTGAACGGGTGCAGCTTGCACTTCCGGCTGTCCATCTGCTGAGAACTCTGGCAAACACGCCACGCAGTTCTCATCAATCTGCACACCACCTTGTGTTGTTTGCAGTTCGATCGCAGATTGATTGACCGTAATGATAATTTCATCTGGTTGCAGAACATCCCCTGCATTCACAATCCGCGCTTGGCCCTGCGCATTAACAACAACCACATTGCCAGACAAACTTGTGACTGTTACAGGTTGAGTGACGACTTGAGACTGCATACTGCCCCCATTTCTCGCGGTAAATAATTGGTAATAAATTGGCCCCCTTTCACTTTGAAACTGCAGCCGTGTTGCTCACAGCCATACCAATAAGAAGGGGATATTTTTATTTGGAATCGTGATTATGAATTTGTAACTAAACTTCCTGCTTAAGTTATAAGCGATGCATAACTAAATAACTACTAACAAGAAAGCTAAATAGCGACAGTCTCAATTGTGAAATGGCTCGCAAGCACTCTTGCGAATTAATTGTTAGACAGTAGGAGAGTGGAGAGAAAAATAGGCAGGCGTGCTATCGGTTTAACTGACTTTGAATAGGTGCTGCAGTGCTCGACTCACGGGTAGCTGAAGTCTATCAATATGCACCCACATTTTGCCGCCAAAATCACGGGTAACTTTATCGATTTTTCCGACATTGACCACGATAGAACGGTGAATTTGCCAAAACTGGTTGGGATCGAGCTGCGCAAGCAGCTCTTTCAAAGAAGAACGCAACAAATACTCATGCGTTGTCGCGCCATGCACTTTGTACAAAGAGAGGTACTTATCCTCCGCTTTCACGTAGAGCAACTCATTTACGGCAATAAGATGGATCTCCTCACCTTTACTGGCTTTTAACCAGACCTGGTATTGAGGTTTAACAGTGCGAGTAAGTTGCTCAAATTGGCTCATCAACTGTGCCAAATCATTGCTTGGAGCCACGTTACGCCGCAATTGTTGCTGCAATTTTTCGCAGCAACTCGCTAGTCGAGAAGACGAAAGTGGCTTCAGCAAATAGTCGATAGCATGTGTTTCAAAGGCACTGACTGCGTACTCATCATACGCGGTGATGAAAACCACTAACGGGACTTTAGGCTGTTGAAGTAGACGCCGAGCCACTTCGATGCCATCCATTTTAGGCATCCGAATGTCTAAAAAAACCACATCAGGCTGATGCTGTTCAATTGCCTGCAAAGCGATTTGACCATTTTCCGCACTGGCCACGATCTCAAGCGCTGGCCACAACTCAGCCAAGAGCTTATTGAGATGATGACGCAGTAAAGGTTCATCATCCGCAAGAACCGCAGTGTAGGTCTGGTTCATCATTAGAGCCTCTTCTTACTTTTTATATACCCAAGTTGCTTGACGTTGCAGGTAAGCGCCGAATGAAAAATTTATCTGGAACAGATTGGCATCGCCGTAGGCCGACCTTTGTTGCTTAGCCAAGGATGCCCTCATTCCTCTTATTATGCGCATAGACAAACTCTACGATTGAGGTGAACGAGCCTGCGAGTAATCATAAAAAGAACGCTGCAATCCCTGCAAATGGTGCAAACGGATGCGAAGCGTGGCCGTAACGCCGCCAGAGCAATTTTGCGCCACGGTAAGTAAACCTTCATGTCCAAAGAGCCCAGACAGTCGATCGCGAACATTCTGCAAAGCAATACCATTGCCCTTGGGGGTATCACTTAAGCCCATGCCATTATCTTCTACCGATAGCTCAAACCAGTCATCAGCCACTTCGATTCTCACTCGAATAGTACCGCCTTCGGCTTTAGGTTCAATACCATGTGACACTGCATTTTCGACCAAAGGTTGAATCAACATAGGCGGCATGCCGAGTGTACCCAATTCTGACAACTCGGGCAGAGTGTATTCCAGCCTTTCCCCTAAGCGTATTTTTTGAATTCCCAGATACGCATCAATCAGTTGCATCTCTTCACGCAAGTCTCCTGTATTGGTTCGTCGCAAGCGCATAGTACCGCGCAGTAACTCAGTGAGTTTCTCCAACATTAACTGCGCTTTATAGGGTTCTACCGCAATCAAAGCATTAATATTGGCCAAAGTATTGAATAGAAAATGAGGCTCCATCTGACTTTGTAGCTGCTTGAGTTGACTCAATAACAGCGCTTTTTCTTGCTCCGACTGGCGGCGGCGAGCCGCTTCCAATGCGCCTTGAGCTAGGATTTTTTGTTCGTGAGAATAAAAATACAAAAAACAGACCGCGGAAAAAATAAACCCAAGAAAAATAATGGGCTTATAAGCAGAAAACTCATCAAAGCCCGGGTAATGGCGCAGCCATAGATAGGCGCTGCTGGTACCCAGCACCACCGCACAGCTTAAAGATAAGATATTCACCAAACGTTTTGATAGTTCCGGCCAGCGCCGTGCAATCCATTGCGCGGAAAAAAAGGCGCTGTAGCCATAACTAAAGCTGATGGCGAGATGCTCTCCAAATAGCCCACCCCAAATTGACATCGTCGCGAGAGCGATCACGATGCAAAACAGTGTGGTAAAACCAAAACTTTTCAAATCTTGTGCTGAAATATCAAAGCGTTCCATCATCTAGAATTTTCCTTTTAGATTGAACAAAACCCTAACGCTATCGGGTAAGTTGACGTACGCCGAATCCGTTTCGCCACCAAAGAAACGCGCGGCCAGTTCCAGTTCCAAAGAGGCAGAGCCCGTGTCGTAAGCTTGCCAATTGATCCATTGAGTAATCATCCAACCGCCCTCTTCCGGAGACCACAAAACATCAAGAGTTGGCGTGAGGTTATCCATACCAAACCGTTGACCATTACCGCTATCCCATGTCCAATGCAGCATAAAATTGTGCGCCACCAGGTTAGTGGCTTGATAGCCTTGTGCATACGCAAAAGCCATTGGTGACCGGCCCTGTTGATGCAGCAAAGTCGCATCAGCCAATATTTGCTGCCATTCATCAGCATTCCAACTGCGTCCGTCGTACCAGTATTCGGCAATGACGTTGTGCCCCTCTGGGTTTGCCCAGTTTATGCCAAACAAAAACTGCGCCGCATTTTCTTGTTTAACCAATTCGATCGGCTGCTCAGTTTGTCTTTGGTATTGCCAATATTCTCGTTGATATAGCCAAGAGCTGTGCACGCCCCATGTGCTATTGAGTACAGAAACCCACGAGCCGCCCACTAAACCACGCCGGACATTGTCGTAATAAACGATGCCTTGGATTTCACTCTCCCCTATTAAGCGATAGTGGCGTAATCCAATGCCTTGTTGTTCATTTTGAGTCACTAACTGCGCTTCGCTCGAACGCCCCCAAGCACTATCCGTGGCGATCAAAGTCCATTCACCTAACTCTTGATAGGAGGAGAGCGCGAGCACACCAGCCCCCTCTTCCACTTGAATACCTAATGGATTGCGCCGATAGGGTAAAAAAAGATCCAGCGGCCGATAACCATAGCCCACTCCCCAATCGAGACGAATTTTTCCGGCGGTAATATCTAGTGTTTGTCCAGCAAGCGTGCTTTCCCCTTGCCAAAACAGTTCACTGAGTGTCAGCCTCGTTTCTTTTGCCTGCTCATCACTTCGATAGAGTGCGTGGCTAGTGAGCGCAAAACTCGCCGTCCAACCTTGCCAGCGAGACTGTAAATCGAGCCCGATATCCACTTGCTGCTGTTCATCATCTTGAGCAGCAGCCCACACCAAGGAGTCATTGCGTTGAGCATGCGAAGCGCTCACCATCCAATCCCAGTCTAACTTGAGCGGCTCTTGTGTCCATGCAGGAGGACAACTCAGTAGCCCAATAATTCCTAACGCCTGAGCACACCTCATAGCATTACTCCAAGGCCGTATTTTGAATCAAATACGCCGGGTTGTAGAACTTATCCTCCAAACGTTTCGGCTGTACGGATTGATATTCGATCACGGTTCGTCGCAAGGGTTGAATTTTATCCAGCAACGTCATCTCAACCACTCGATCACCTTGCACGGTAAACCACGCCACCTTGGCCAGTTTACCGGAATGCAGATAAAGTTCGGCTTTGATTGGTGAAGCATCCGCACGATTAAGCCACAAGGTGATCGCTTGATAGCTGGCCCCTGCGGTTTTCGCTTTGAGCGCCAAGCGGTACGTTTCAACGCTGGATTGATCTTCACGTTGCACCGAGTCTTCTCCCTCTAAACTCGCTTGATAATCATCACTCCAAGTCAGTGTTGAAATATCACCGACTGAAGCTTCACCGAGCAGTTTTTGCATCGGTGTAATACGGATTGGGCGGCGACTTTTCGGCATCAGTAACCAATAGTTATCTCCGAGCATCAACATTTTTTGTCCAGCTTCTGTCGCCGATTGAAACAGCACTAGCGATTCGCGATTTTCACGCACATAGACATCATACTGATTGGTTTTTTCCAACTGGCCATCATGATAAAGCTGCACCACAGAGACGACTTTCGCTGCCGCTTCTTTAAGCCGGTACTCATCGGCTCGCTGCACCATGCTGCTCACATCCATCTCGACCGCGAAAGATCGATCCATCACCACAAGCCCTAAAACCACCATAAAAATGAGTTTAAACATACGCTAACGCCTCCGTAATTGGCTTATTGACGCCTTTGCGCGCAGAGAACCACGCCGCGAGTACACAAATCAGCACTGTGCCTAGGGTGCAAAACCCAACCAGAGTGAAGGAAAAATAGAGATCGAGCGGATAACCTTCGGTTCTTCCCGGGGGCGGTGGCATTTGAATATCCGCTACGCGTACCGCCACTATGGTTATTCCTGTAAGCAAGGTACCCAAGAGTGAGCCGCACAGCGCCAGCAAGGTCGCTTCGCGCACAAAGCCCGCCAAAATGTCGCTTGGGTACGCGCCAAGAGCCGACAAAGTTCCGATTTCACGAGTCCGCTCACTGACCGACATGGTTAAGGTATTAAAGAGCGCAACAAACACCACCATCGCCATCACGGTTCCCATCACGCCAAACAATCGGTCATACAAGTCTTTGACTCGGGTGTAAAAGAAAGCGAGTTGCTGCCAAGGTGTCACTTGCAGCTCTTGTGATAAGGACAACTGATTCAGTTGATTTTCCACCCACGTTTGTAGCGTTTGAGTATTCTCGGTGTTAAACAGATACACAGACAAGGTGCTGACTTTACTGGAGTTGAGCAGCTCTTGAGCCGATGCTAAGTGCAAATAGAGCTGCCGTTTATCCAACTCAGGCACTCCTGTCGAATAGAGACCACGCACTTGAAAATCCAGTGCGTTCAGTGCGCCATCCGCCGTGGTAGCGAGCAGCGTCACCCAATCACCGACGCCCACACTTAAGTTGCGCGCCAGATCTACGCCAAGCATCACTTGAGGTTGAGTCGGGTCAAAGCGCGGAGACTTAGGATCTTGCAAGGTTTGCCCTGCTCGCAGATCCAAAAACGGGCCTTTCATATCAAACTCTTTGTCATCCACACCAAGACCAACAAAAATCGTTGATTTTTGGCCATTCGAAACCAGCCCTGTTAACTCAATACGTGGCTGGATGCCACGAATCGCCGGATTCGCCAGCAACACTTGGCGAATGTGGTCGCTGCCTTCTAATCCATTCGCCAAAGGTGTCTCTTCCTCTTGTGCAAAATAGCCACGCTGGCTCAGCGTTAAATGTCCGACATCCCGCGCTGTCGATTCACGTAGTGAATCATAGGTATAAAGACCAAAGCCGCCTGCAGATGTTAATGCCAATACTGCAATCGCGATGATCGAAATAGAGAGTAGGCTGCGGCGACGATTACGCTGCAGGTTTAACGCCGCCAATCGCCATGCTTGTGAGATCAACTTGCCCATTGCATCGCCTCCAATGAAATTTGTCCGTCCACCAGATTGAGGGTGCGATCGCACTGAGCTGCCATGCGCCCGTCATGAGTGGCAACCACAAAAGTCGTGCCTAACTCATGACCAAGACTTTTCATTAAACTGATCACGAGGTTGGCTGTTTGACTATCCAGACTCGCGGTAGGCTCATCCGCGACCACCAATTTCGGGTTGTGAACCAACGCCCGAGCTATCGCTACACGCTGCTGCTGACCACCGGAAAGATGATCTGGACGCTGCTGCATCACCGCTTCTAATCCAACCTTGGTTAGCATGTCATGTGCTAACTTGTGCTGATCACGACGGCTAAAACCATTAAGCATCAAGGGATAGGCGACATTCTCTAGCGCCGTCATCACGGATACTAAGTTGAATTTTTGGAACACAAAACCAAACTGAGTACGACGCAGTAAGGCGGCAGACTTACCCTTACGTGGATATACACGTCCCTCTAATGCCACTTCACCTTGGTAATTAGGGTCAAGTAATCCCAAGATGTTGAGCAAAGTGCTTTTACCCGAGCCGGAGGGGCCACACAGCGCTAACATCTCGCCTTGCTGTACCACACCGCTCACACCACGTAGCGCTGGCACGCTTTGAACTCCCAATGAGTACTGTTTTTCTATACTTTGAAAATGCAGCATGCGTCCTCCTACCCTTGGCTCAGCAAGGCTTGAGCTTGCTGGGTATCTGGATGTTGCGCATCCGCTTGCTGCATGGCTTCTAGCCAAAGGCGAGCTTGCGCTTCATCTTCGGCGCGCAAGGCAGCAACAATAGCTAAGCGATAGATCCACGCGGTGGCCGCAAACGGCTGCGCTTGAAATTGAGGATCGGACAATAGATTCAGGTAGAGATCATATCCGCGCTCAAAATGGTTAAACATGTCGGGCATGGCGGTATAAGTGGCCGCCGCCACTGCCATAGCAAGCATTTGAACTGGTAAACCGTTGCGTATCTCTTCTGAACTTGCCGTGTGCTCACTTGATTGGGTCACCTGACTACTTAATAAAGAAAGGCCTTTCTCTATTGTGGCAAGCCCCTCTTCGCTATAACGCATTTTCTTCCACGGTAAAAAAGCATCACGTCCCATCAAGGTGCGTGTACTGCCCAAATAGACCAAGCTCAGTGCCGTCGCCCCTTCTTGCGCAACCAATTTTTCTAAATCGGCGTACAAGGGTTCAACTAACTTTTCATCACCTTGTGCGGCTTGGTTATAACGTTGGATCATGGCTTCGCTTGGCAGCGCAAATACAGGCCAAGCAGATAAGCTAAACAACAAAACGGAGACATAAGCAGTCAAGCTCAACGAAGTTCGAATTTTCATGTGAACGGTCCTTTTCAGTAACGTAATTGTCAGAACGTAAACGTCCTCAACTGCTCATCGTGTTTGTGCCACGACGCAGCAGCTATCAAGAATGGAGTGAGCTTACTGAACTTCGTCTGTCGTTATCGGGCTTTGCGACCAATGGTCTTTATGGGGCGTGAATGGACAATATCGGGAGCGAATGGGTGGCAAGAAGTGAAGAGATAAGATATGAGTTGATAAAAACTGCGCCAGTACAAAGACTGGCGCAAGAGTATCTCCTCAAACAACTTGGAGCTGCAGGTAGGAAGAAGATTGAGCCGTAATAACCCGTTATGGCACGCCATGACCTTTGGATGCGACCCACACCCGATACCACTGCTCACGAGAAAGCTCTAACGACAAGGCTGCTATTGCACTTTGAACTCGCTCGATTTTTCCGGATCCGATAATCGGTAGTGGTTGGCTCGGTAAACGACGCACCCACGCATAAATCACCTGCTCAATCGACTCTGCGCCGAGCTCAACACGGATCTCTTCCAGCACAGCTCGTACGCGCTGCGTTTGCTCAGTTTGACCTGAGAAAATTGCGCCGCCACCGAGGCATGACCATGCCATTGGGCGAATGCGCAGACGCTGCAGTTGATCCAAGGTGCCATCGTGTGCCACATCAAAATTGAGTGGATTGATTTCGACTTGGTTAGTCACCAATAGCTTACCTAAGCGTGACTGCAGCAAATCAAACTGCGCTGGGCTGAAGTTTGAAACACCAAAGTGTTTCACTTTACCGACCTTGTGCAGTTCAGAAAATGCTTCCGCGACTTCATCAGCATTCATCAGTACATCTGGGCGGTGGATCAGCAAGACATCGATCTCATTGACTCCCAAACGCTCAAGCGAGTGATTGACCGATTGATAGATATGCGCCGCGCTGGTGTCGTAGTGATTAATTTTGCGCTCAGGAAAGCGATCGCTACACAGTTTAATGTCGCATTTGGTCACAATCTCGATCTGCTCGCGCAGTGAAGGTTCCAACGCTAGGGCTTCACCAAACAGTGTTTCACATTGATAGTTACCGTAAATGTCCGCGTGATCAACGGTACTGATCCCCAGCTCAATATGCTGCTTCAAAAAGGTTAAGCGCTGCTGAGGCGTCATATTCCATTCCGCCAGTCGCCAGTAACCTTGAACCAGTTCAGACAGCTCTGGCCCTTGTTGCGCCATGGTCACTTTCTGTACGGTTGCTTGTTGTTGCATGGTTATTCTCCTGTTTTTCACTCAGCACATCCTATGCAGCTGGCCGTCTCTGTGCAAAAACTATCAATATCGATCCATAAAGTTGTGACTTGAATTAGATTTTTAGACGATAACGCATGGCGGCAATCTGGCTTTCTACGCCCTATCCTGTTGGGTTGTGACGCGGTGCAAATTAACAAGGCGTAGCGCTAAGAATGATGTTGAGTGACGCGGTGCAATTTATCCTTTATCGATACAAAAATCGGCGCCATTTGGGTAGGAAAGCCGAATCAATAATAAGAAGGATAGACAATGAAACTGAATGCCTTGACCCTATCGCTGCTCTCAGCTCTAGCTTTGCCAGCGCTGGCCTCGCCAGCTTCCACTGCGAATTTAACGGTAGCAACCACCACCAACAGCCGCGATTTTCCACTGCAAGCCGATGAACCACTGGTGATCCCGCTCACTAAGGGCGACTACACCTTGACCATTAGCGGGATTGGCGGTGATTGCCCACCGGTCCCCGAACAAGAGATCAAATTCAACACGCCCATCGCTCTCAATTGCCATGTCCCGACTCAGTTACCTTTGAGTATCCGTTTTACCGGGGATTACGCATTTCAGTGGCAAGCGCAAAACAATACTCTCACCTTCGTGCGTCAAACCACTAAGGCAGCCAAAACTGAGTTTCATCGCCCGATCCCAAACGTCAGTTGCGAAGTGTATCAAGGCGGTGAAGTGACTTTAGATCTGGCGAGCAGCTTTGCCGATGGAACCGAGTTGCAAGATGCTATGACTGGGCAAGTAGTGACCATCGAGCAAGGCAAAGTGCGCTTAACCCCTTCCGCTAACAGCGGCGGCTTGGTGTTGTTGGAACCTAAACAGACAGCAAAAGCCGAGCCCAAACAGCCCTTTACCTATCGAAATGCCAATATTTATTTTGTGATGGTTGATCGCTTCTACAACGCAGACCCAAGCAATGATGGCAGTTATGGTCGTCACAAAGATGGCCAAGAGGAGATCGGAACATTTCATGGCGGCGATCTCAAGGGTGTGATTGCAAAACTTGACCATATCCAAAGCTTAGGCACAGATGCTATCTGGCTCTCTCCGATTGTCGAACAGGTACATGGGTTTGTCGGCGGTGGCGAGAAAGGATCATTCCCGTTTTATGCCTATCACGGCTATTGGACCCGCGATTTCACCAAGATCGATGCCAACTTTGGGAAAGATGAGGATTTACAAACCTTAGTGCGTGAGGCGCATCGTCGCGGCATTAAAATTTTGATGGATGCGGTGATCAATCATGCAGGTTACGCGACACTCGCCGATTTACAGCAAGATGCAGTACAAGTGGTGAACGCACCTATGCTGCCTGAACGTTGGAATGACTGGAAACCCAGCGCCGACGAAAACTGGCACAGCTTCCATCAAGCCATTGATTACCAAAGCAAGAATTGGCAACAGTGGTGGGGGCCAGACTGGGTACGCGCAGGCTTACCGGGCTATCCTGCGCCGGGCAGCAGTGACATCACGATGAATCTCGCCGGTTTACCGGATTTTCGCACTGAATCCCCCCAAGCCGTTACCCCGCCGCAGTGGCTACTCAACAATCCCGGCACACGAGTGGTGAGCAAACCCAATTACACTGTCGCTGACTATTTAATTGAATGGCAAAGCGATTGGGTACGCCGCTTTGGGATCGACGGTTTTCGCATCGACACCGTCAAACATGTGGAAGGGGAAGTGTGGCAACGCTTAAAACAGCGCGCGACGGAAAGCCTTGCAGCGTGGCGTAAAGACAATAATCAAAGCGGTGAGCCGTTTTGGATGATGGGCGAAGTGTGGGGGCACGGTGCCTATCGCAGCCCCTACTTTGATGATGGCTTTGATGCATTGATTAACTTTGACATTCAAAAACGTATGGATAACGGCGCAGCCTGTTTGAGCCAGATGGCGATGGTGTATCGCGATTACGCGCAAACCCTCGCCAAATATCCCGACTTTAACCCCGTCAGTTATATGTCCTCGCACGATACTGAGTTGTTTTTCGGGCGCTTTAAATCACTGGATATGCAACGTAACGCCGCCAATGCCCTGCTACTGACACCGGGTGCTATCCAAGTGTATTACGGCGATGAAGTCGCCCGCGAAGCGGGACCGTACGCAGACGATTTCCATCAAGGCACTCGCTCTGATATGCCTTGGGAATGGAATGCCGAACGCCAAGCACTGCTCAAGCATTGGCAAACCTTAGGTCAATTCCGTCAACGTCACCCTGCGATAGGAACGGGAGAGCATCGCGAAATCGCCCAATCTAACGCTTATGTTTTCACTCGCACATTGGGTGAAGATAAGGTGGTCGTGGCGTTCGTTGGCCGCTAAGCCACTCCATCAGGAGCATACACAGTATGCTCCTGAATTTGTCGAAATTCGTGGCGATGTCCCCTCCTCAAAAGCACTCAAAAATCATCCTTTGGTTGTAACTGACTGTAAAGCCTGCAAACTTAAACTGGTACAACCAGAAAATGACTTTAATTCATTGATCTTGATGAATTAAATCTCTATCTTGCGCCTCTTTTATAAAATAATTCAGTTATTTTCTTTGACATAGCATTAACACAAATTTAACATCGCGCTTCATGTGCTCTTTTCAGTGGTTGGGTTCCTTTACTTGCACCTTCTCACCCCCACCCGTTACGCATCCAACCACTTGCTCGCCATAACAAAACGACTTGGCGTTATAGATCGGTAGCAAGGGATATCCGTCATGGGTCAACTGAAAAAATCGCATCAAGCCAATAACAATAACCACACACCCAAGCGGTTTGAGAATACCGATTAGCAACCAAGCACTCCTGCGTGCTGCCAATGTTGCTTTTGTTCTTCAATCGTGCGGAAAGACCTAGGAGGTCGAGAATGTTGTATAAATCTTCCCTTGCTGTCGCCATCTCAGCCCTGATTGCGGGGCAAGTTAGCGCCGCTGGTTTTCAAGTTGCCGAACACTCAGCATCGGGTTTAGGTCGTGCATTTTCTGGTGAAGCGGCGGTAGCCGATAATGCCAGCGTGTTAGCACGAAATCCTGCCGCCATGATGCTTTTTGAGACGGCACAATTCTCTGGTGCACTGTCGATCGTCGATCCTGAAGTCAATGTGGACGATCTTTCCAACAATCAGTCGATGAAGGATGTGGCTCCTCTGCAAATTGTGCCCGCCGCGTATTATATCCGCCCAATCAACGACCAATGGGCTTGGGGGCTAGCCATGTTTACGACCTATGGCGTTGCGACCGACTACCCCAATGAGATTTATGCAGGCGACTTAGCCGGCGATACCTCACTCATCTCAGTCAACCTCAACCCGAATATCGCTTATCGTGTTAACCCAGAACTGAGCTTAGGTTTTGGCCTTGATCTGGTCGCCGCCAAAGCCAAATTAACTCGCCACAAAGGTGGATTGGCTCCCTTCATGGGCGGCGGAAATCCTAGCGATAACCTGATTGGCATGACGGGTGAAACCCTTGCTTTAGGCTGGAATATCGGCGCGCTTTATGAATTGGATGAGCAAAACCGGATCGGCTTTGGCTACCGTTCGCGCGTTAAGCTGAATTTCGATGATGGCGAGTTCTCCAGTTATGACTCAGGCATCGCGACCAGTGCGGTTGTTCCGGGACAACTCAAAATCGAACTGCCAGCCATTTGGGAGCTCTCCGGCTTCCACCAACTGAATGAACAATGGGCTGTGCATTACAGCTACCAACAAACCGATTGGAGCAGCTTTGAAGAACTCACTGCCACTTCCAGCCAATGTAAAAACGGCACCTGTTTCCAAAAAATCGAACAATACCAAGACAACGGACGCTGGTCTGTCGGCGCAACCTATACGCTGAACACCACTTGGACATTGCGCGCAGGTTTGGCTTTCGATGAGCAAGCCGGTAAGGCAACACTCAGTATTCCCGACAGTGACCGTTTCTGGTACTCAGCGGGTTTGACGTACACCTTGACGCCACAACTGACTATGGATGCCGGTTTTGCGTTAGTACAGAGCCGTAAGGGGTCTTTTACTGAAAAAAACCAAATCGGCCAGAACCTTCAGTTTGAGTCTGAGGCGGTCGCCTATATCAGTGCATTGCAATTTAACTACCGTTTTCACTAATTTCTGGAGTCGAACATGAAACAGGTTATTAAGCTCTCCCTACTCTGCTCAGCACTCTGGTTAGCCGGTTGCGGTGATGAGACCAATAGTTCAGGTGCAAGCACTGAGGTGGTATACGAATCCTATATTCAACAAGCCTTGCAACGTGATACCACGATCAAATTTGCGTTAAGTGGCAAAGATGCCAATGTGCCTCTACCCTCCTTTGCCTTAATGAATGCTAAGGATGGCACGTTGGAAATTCCGCCAGGAAGCAATACTTCTGGCTCTAACCCATTGGTCGCGATGGGACAAGTGGATGGCTGGCCCATCACTATGCCGCTGTTCCTCGATTTTAAAGGTGCAGGTTTAGCCGATAACATCATCACATCGGGTATTTATCTGTACGAGTTAACCGACTCGATGACCGGTTCACCGAGTATCAAAGCTTTATTAACCAATGGGGTGGATTACACCGCCGTATCCAGTGCTGCTTCCGATAAGATTCTCATCATGCCGACCAAAGCACTCAATGCCTCTTCGGAATACATTCTGGCGGTCACCTCAGAAGTCTCGGATGCCAACGGTAATCCGGTGGGGACTTCTGCAAGCTATGCCGCACTAAAATCCAAAAACAAGATTTACAGCGAAGGAGATATTGCGACGCTACAAAAAGTCACTCAAGGGGTAGAAAAAATCTTCCAACTCAGCGGCGTCGATGAGACTCAAATCGTTTACTCGACGTGGTTTTCCACCCAATCGGTGAGCAATACTCTGTTTGCCACGCGCGGTGCGACCGCATCCGCTTTTGCCAGTGGCAGCAACCAATTAGAGACAGTGTGGAAACAAACAGGCCTTGGGCTCGATACGGCTTACACCATACAATTAGGTACACCCGTTGACTTCGCTGCCGCTCTGACAGCGGATGACAATTTCAGTACCTATGTTGGTGCAGACAAAAAAACCGCTATTTTAGGTACTTACACGGCCAATACCGTTGATGTAACCAAAGGCACAGTCCGTCTACCTTACTACCTTGAAACTGGCAGTAACTGGAATACTCAACCGTTTGAATCGGCGATGCCAAGCCTCGCCAAGATCAAAGCCGCACTGGCAGACAGTAAAGAGCAATTAACGATCGGCAGCCAACTGCTTGCCGCGGGGATTGATACCACCAAGCTCGCCACTGATGCGAGTGAACAGCTCAAGCTGATGGGTTTGACATTGACCAAGTCCGATGGCACTGCATTGGACCCTGAACGCTACATCACTCGCTATTCACCCGTACCCAAAGTGAAATCGGTGCAAGATGTGCCATTTTTACTGTTTACTCCGGCAGGTGCTGCGCCAACTGATATTGTGATTTATCAACACGGTGTCACCACTGCCAAAGAAAATGCCTACGCTTTCGCGAAAAATCTTACAGCTGTGGGACTTGCTGTTATTGCCATTGACTTACCGCTGCACGGGGAACGTAGTTTAGACAGCACGCGCTCGGCCAATAGTGATCCCCTTGCTTACATCAACCTCACCTACTTGGCCGTGGCTCGGGATAACTTACGCCAAAGCATTCTCGATGTATTGGGACTGCGAGCAGCGTTAACCCTGTCTCAGCCTCTTTTCACTGGTACCCGACTGTCTGGCATCAATGTAGGTACAGGCTCGAAAGTTCGTATGCTGGGACATTCATTAGGGGGAATTGTCGGCACTTCTGCGATTGCGGAAAGCAACAAGACCTTAGGATCTACTGCTGCAGATGCTATGTACAGCTTCTCTGGCGCGGCGATTCAAAACTCAGGCGGGCAAATTTCTAACCTACTATTGGGATCAGCGTTTTTTGGTCCGAAGATCAAGCATAACGTTGCATTAAGCGCTAGCACAGAATACAAAGGGTTTGCTGATGCACAATGTGCCAGCTTAGATGATTCTGCTTGCTATAACTTGTTCACTTCCTTGGCAACCCAAGAGCAGCTGGCCCAAGTCACCTCAGGCTTCCAGATGTTCTCGTATGCGGCGCAGACCCTACTCGACACCATTGATCCTTACTCTGTAGTGAGCACAAAGCTCAATAATGGTGGGCTGACCACACCACTTTACTTCTCAGAAGTGGATGGTGATAGCGTGGTACCTAACAAGGTGAGTAATCCTACTGGCTCGCTGGTTTATCTCAGCCCTCAGTTTGCCGGCACAGAGCCGCTGGCTACCTTGCTTGGTTTAACCACAGTCAATGCAGGACAAACAGCGCCAAACGCAACCAAAAGCTTTGTTCAGTTCAACAGCACGGCGAAGCACTCGACCTTTGTTGCACCGCAAGATGCGGGATATGCGGATCTTGCACATCATACGGAGATGCAAACTGAAACCGCTGATTTTCTTGCTGACGATAGCCTTGGCGCCGTATCTAATAGCAACTCTGTCTTGAAGTAACTTTCATCCCTTCTTAGAGGTTTAAGGATAAAGCGAAAAGCGCACTCTCGAGTGCGCTTTTTTATCCAGTGTAAAAAACACCTTCCGCATCGATTAAGTGTATCCAAATGTAAAAACCTTCCTGAAATGCATGAACCTTAACTAAGCTTACTATTAATAAAAATATTCATAAATAAGACAAGATTCACGGTTATTATCTCATTGATTAGCGTTGGTTTACCTAACAACCGATATTCCGATTGTTTTGTACTTTAATCATTTAAACCGACGTAAGTTGAAGTGTTGCTTAGAGGCGGGATCGTTTTGCCGTTTTGAATGGAGAGGCACTACGCTCAATAAGTCGAACTCACCATCTCAGCGATGCCTCACATTAAAGGGAATTGCCCTTTCAGCCATGAAAGATTGCTGCGTTGGGTGGTCCCAGTGACGAATTTGTTGGCTGCAAATAAGGGCGTATCAACTATTAAAGGGTCACTTATGTTTCTTTTTCAAAAACAAAAACCATCGACCAAACCTTCCCATCAGGACAATATTGTGCAGTCCCTATCCGAGCATATTGCTTCGATTGAATTTGATACCTCAGGTAATGTCATCTCTGCTAATCCACTTTTTCTCAATGCCGTTGGTTATCGGTTAGAGGAGCTTACCGGGAAACATCATCGTATTTTTTGCTCTCCCGCAGAGTGTCAATCGCAACAATATCAGCAATTTTGGACCTCTCTTGCTCAAGGTAAGTCGCATTCTGGTACTTTTATGCGCTACAAAAAAGATGGTTCACTTTTAGTCTTAGAAGCGACCTATTTCCCCATCAAAACCGATGGGAAAGTGAGTAGTGTGATGAAAATTGCCAGTGATGTTACGGAACAATATCTCCACGCTGAGTCACAACGAGATCTTTTGACGGCACTGAACCAAAATTTTGCAGTGATCGAATTTGAACCTGATGGCACGATTATTTCTGCAAACAGTGCATTTCTCAAAACAATGGGCTATTCACTCGACCAAATAAAAGGCAAACACCATCGCCTGTTCTGCTTTGATGAGTTCTATCAGCAACATCCAACCTTTTGGAAAAGCTTGGCGGCAGGGCAAGCTTATTCTGGTCGGTTCTTACGCAAAAATAGTTATGGTAGTCAGGTATGGATCCAAGCCTCCTACAGTCCGGTCAAAGATCAAAACAATAAGGTATATAAAATTGTCAAGTTCGCCTCAGACATCACTGCAGAGGTATTACGTGAACAGCAAGTAACAGACGCTGCCAATATCGCCTATAGCACCTCAGTAGAAACCTCGCAAGTAGCACAAGGCGGGAACCATGTACTGCAAGATTCAGTTCGTTTAGCAGAAAAAATGGTGGGCAATATCGAACAATCACTACAACAGATTGAGCAGCTCGTGGTTCTCTCGAAAGATGTCTCTGAAATTGTCAAAACCATCAGTGGTATCGCTGACCAAACCAACTTGCTCGCATTAAATGCAGCGATAGAAGCGGCGCGAGCGGGTGAGCAAGGACGCGGTTTTGCGGTGGTTGCCGATGAAGTGCGTCAACTGGCTTCTCGCACCTCAAAAGCCACAGAAGAGATCAATCAAGTGGTGAATAAAAACCTCTCCTTAACTGAAGCGGTAACCAGCTCTATTTCTCAAGTCTCTCAGATTGCCAATGAAACCAATGGCCGCATTGTGGAAGTGTCAACCATCATGGAACAGATTTACCAAGGTGCAGAAAATGTTTCTTCGGCGGTCAGCCAACTCAAATAGTTGATACATCCTAGAAACTGCCCTTCAAAAACAACGCCCTCAGACTTTGCTGAGGGCGTTGCAGGTAGGTGGCAAGGAAGTTAGTCCAAGCGTAACGTCACACCAGAATAGTTACTGTAACCGCGTAACATGACATGGTATGTCGTACCCACGACCGCAGAGATGGAACACTGCTCGGCATTGCCTGAACGGTATGGACGACAATCCCAAGAAGAGGTGGTGGGTTTGCTGCCCGCTTTGACATACAGATCCGCATCGCCCGTTCCACCACTGATGGACACAACAACACTGCCTGAATTGGTCACCGTAAAGGTATAGAAATCTTCTCCTCCACGTGAGCCGCTCAGTCCTGTGATCGGTTTACCTTTCTCAAGCACTTTGCCGACAGGTGGTGGCGTGGTGCCACAAGAAGCATTGACACCCACGGTATTAAAGGCTGCCACAACGTCTGCGGTGTTGTAGTTGAGATCCTGCGCCGCTTTCACTACCCCACAGCCACCTTGATCAAACGTGCTGTTCGGTGTCCAGTACAACTGGTTAGCCACGGCAAACACTTCAAAACCTTTACGTACGTTCCAACCCGATTTATTGGCGAGTAGGTAAAACGCGCGGTTAAACACGCCACTCGAATGGTGAACATCAATACCGCTGTAATACTGTGAAGCATGATCTATCGAGCGGCCATCACGTGACGGCTGATCGAAATAACGTAGACCACCGGAGGATTTAAAAATATCCGCGCCGACAATCCAGTCGACATTGCCACGCATAAAGTACTCTGCCGCTTCCCCTGCGATATCCGAGAATGCTTCGTTAATACCACCGGACATATCTCGGTAAACGAGGCCTGAATTCTGCTCAGTAAAACCGTGGCTGACCTCATGGGCACTAACGTTGATATCCACCAAAGGATAGAAACGGGTATAGCCATCACCAAAAGTCATGGCGCGTCCATCCCAGAAGGCATTTTCATAGTTATTGCCGTAGTGCACACGCATGGTTAATTGGAAAGTCAGCGGCGAAGTATTCAACCACTGCTGATACATATCAAACACCACTTTTCCAAAGAAGTGCGCGTCGTTAAGCGGTGAGTAAGCACCATTCACTGTTTTCACGCTGTTGTAGTTAGTGCTGTTGTTACAAGCATAACTGAACGCCGTGCTACCCGAGGTGCCGCCATTGAGGTTAACGGTTTTTACCGCACTGTTATTCATCGTACAGGTGGTTCCGGTCTTATCAATCGTGAAACCGGGTAAACCGTTACTGCCGTATTCATAACGTCCCGTTTTTTGGTTACCGCCGGGGCCGGTTCCTGTTGCCTGTGCGTGGTTAATGCCATCCCATTGGTCTAGCACTTCTCCCGTTTCCGCACTGATAAAGTAGAACGGACGCGAAGGTGTTTCTGAAGCGACAAAAAAGTCGACCAAGTACACTAACTGAGCCTGTTGGTTATCATCCAAACGTACCATCAGTTGCACACTTTCGTTTTCCACCGGGAGCGATTCTCCAGCGTGTTGTTCACCAAAATGGCTAACCGCTAAAGCGATGGCCTGCTGGCTTTCAATGTCAGGGGTCACGGTTGGGAGATCGGCTTCCAACTGCTGAGCCATTTGACCATACACTTGCGAAATCCCTTTACTGGACTCGGTTGCCACCACAACGGTGCCATAGACAGGAACCCCGTTGTACATCTGCTGGTAACGCACTTTCACCTTACCATTCGGCAACTGTACCGTATTGACGGCTTTAAAACCGCTGGCGGCAGGCATCATACTGTACTGTTGCTGCGCCAACGCTTGTTCAACCATTGATGCATCATCAATCGTGACCATTTGTGCCGCATAGAGAGGGAAGCCAGTTGCCGCTCCGGCCAGAACTAACCAATTCAGAGGACGTTGTATCATTTTCATTTCTCAATCCTAGAGATGTTGAATGTATTAAGCGTTGAACCGCTCCCATCAACGCCGATTGCACGCGAAATACCGCGTTCAATCAAAGTGGTACAAGTCAATGAAAAACACCAAATTCGAGTTAAAAAAATGTTAACGAGCAGTGTGAACTCTACGTGTCACAAACTACTCAGTAAGCAGGAATACTCGATAAGAAAGCCAGAAATAAAGAAAATAAAATCATAAAGATAGAATCTTACTGATAGGTTTGCGCCTTTAAAATTTGACACCTATTTATCAGTATCAACAGGGGATTGACGTACGTCTCAGGCTCTGAATGGAGATTACTTTAGAAAACAATCACTACCGCTAAAAATGATGAAATTGAGGCCACAAAAAAATAAAGCCGCGATTTCGCGGCTTTATTTTCGAAATAGGGCGTTAGAACTTATAACCACCCGCGATCATAAATACCCAAGGATTGATTTCAACATCCGTGGATTTGGCATCTGCACCTGCTTTGTAGGTTGCCGTTGTTTCAATATTGGCATACCACACAGAAGCGTTGAGGAACCAGCTATCATTGAGCATATAATCAAAGCCAACGTTAGCAGCAAGTCCCCATGAGTCGTCAAGTTTTAAATCACTCAATCCAGCATTAGTACCCGTACCATTAAAGCTTTCATCAAAGAAAGTGGTGTAATTCAAACCCGCACCAACATATGGACGGAAAGTCGAATTAGCTTCACCAAAGTAGTATTGGACCATAAAGGTAGGTGGCAAATGTTTTGTTTCACCAATATCACCAAGGCTACCTAACTCACCACCAGAGGTAGAAATCTTATGTGAAAATGGCGTAGCAGCGAGGACTTCAAAACTGATGTTGTCAGTAAACATATAGCCAAGCGTTAACCCTAACTGGGTATTACTATTAACTGCCAACTCACTTTGAGTGTTTAACACTTTATCGCTACTGTCATTAGGTACTACCGAGGCAATACCCGCGCGCACAATAAAGTCACCTTCTTGGTGAGCAAATACAGGAGCGGAGCTTAGGGCTGCAAGTACGGCTAGGCCGCAAATGGTTTGTTTCATGACGTTTTCCTTTTTTGTAGGGCTATGTTGTTATCTTTGTGTTGCGCGCACAGTAGCACACAAAAATCACACAAACTTGATGGAAATCAATTTGCATCATTTAGGCACATTAATAATGTGTTTTTGCAACTTGCATCACTTTTTGCAAACATCCTTAACATTCTTCTAGTGCGAGCATGACGTGCCATCATGGCATCAAATATGCAAAAGATTCGTTGTTCCCCAATCGAGGATGACGATATGGACACACTCTACAAAATCGAGTCATACAGTGATGAAGCCGTTAATACCATTGCCGAGTTCATTCGATCCAAAGGCGGCAGATGTTGCGTCGCCGGTTACGCCGTCATCACCAATCACCCGTTTCGAGAAAGTGAAGCGTGGCGTTTACTGCCGCTGGTCGGAAAAGTCACGGACAGTTGAAGTGATTGGGATATCACCCAATTTGAAGAGTTGGTGAGCGAAGTCACCCATTAATAGTGACCGTAGTTAAGTAGAGGGTTGATACGTTGCATATGGCATCGCACTTGTAGGCATGCCTCACGGTAGGGATTGAAATGAATGAGCGCAACAAACTGTGCTTTCGTACTCAAACTTTATCATTAGGTGCGACTCGCTTCAGATGGACACCTTTTCTAAGTATTGAAATTCACATAAGCTCAGCACGCCAGACCGTATACCAAAATCTAGATTTTTCCAGTAGTTGAGTGCCAAAAAAGGATAAATATATTTTCAATGGCGCTTCTATTGCTCCGAAACTAAGCCTCTTATACTTACTTTGTCAGTGATACCCAAACGACTCGATGTCCAGGTAACCACTCAAAAGTAAGCCACCAGCAGCATAGTGTAATCGTGCCGCGGGCATTCGTAAGCGCGGTTTAATGCTGTGGTTTCGAGTAGATTGGGTACAAATGACAAACCTTTGACTTAATTAACCGTTCAGTGAATTCAAAATGAAGATCTTCTCTCGCCTTGGTCATGTTCTTCTGATATGCAGCAGTTTAATCATTGCCATACCAGCGCATTCCGCCGATTCCTCAACTACGACCAAAGCTGGCGTAAAAAAAACCGTTAAGAAGCAAGAACTCTCTGCCAATAGTGCATTGGTGATCGATCTTAAAACCAATGAGATTATTTATTCCAATAATCCTGATGCGGTAAAACCCATCGCTTCAGTCACGAAATTAATGACAGCCATCGTGACTTTAGATGCCAAGCTGCCCATGGATGCCAAACTGCCCATCACCATCAAAGACGCGAAAGAGATGAAAGGCGTGCACTCTCGAGTAAAGATCGGCAGTGAAATCAGTCGAAAAGATATGCTATTGCTGACATTAATGTCATCTGAAAACCGCGCCGCGGCAAGCCTTGCCCACCACTATCCGGGCGGCTATAAAGCGTTCATTAAAGCCATGAACGCCAAAGCGAAAGCATTAGGTATGAAAAATACGCGCTTTGTCGAGCCAACCGGGCTCTCAGCGAAAAATGTCTCAACGGCTCGCGACTTGGTGGTATTACTGAAAGCCAGTAAAAAATACCCTTTGTTGGGTAAATTGAGCGCCACCGACAAGAAAACCGTCACCTTTTCTAAACCTCGATACACGCTCGATTTCCGTAACACGAACCGATTGGTGCACAACGACAATTGGAAAATTGACCTCACAAAAACCGGATTCACCAATGCCGCAGGACATTGTCTTGTCATGCGCACACAGATGGGTAGACGCCAAGTTGCCTTCGTCGTACTGGATACTAAAGGCAAACTTTCACCCGTCGGTGATGCCAATCGTCTACGTACTTGGATAGAAACCGGCAAGGTCACGCCTCTTTCATCGGAAGCCAAGCAATATAAAAAGCAACGCAGCCAAGAGCAAATCGCTAAAATCAGTGATTACAAAAGCTGACGATCCAATCTCACTCTGAGCGCTATGCCCTTTGCCTCTCTTACGACGTAAGAAGGCAAAAGGCGGTATTGGAATCCATCTCAATCTCGGCGCACAGGCTTTTTGCGATGAGAATAAACTCGCCTCACCAATCTCACCCTAGTCTCAACGAACAAGCAAAGATATAGTTCGCTCTGCGTCGCCACAGTCAGTAGGATGGATAAGCGGTGGGGCAAATGAGAGCAAACAGGTTTTTTGATGAAGAAATCGCAAGTACTGGCCAACACAATTAAAAGTCAAATCGAGCAGAATATCTGGCTTAGTGGAGAAAAAATCCCATCGATTCGATCCACCTGCAAACGATACAAGCTGAGTATTGAAACTGTGCTCCAAGCCTATCAACAGTTGGAAGATCAAGGCTATATTCGCGCCAAAGCGAAATCAGGCTATGTCGTGTTACCGCGAAGAAATACTCTATTTGCCGGCAATCTCAGTGCAAAAGTGATTAAACCCTATCCAGTAAAAATCAGCGATTTACTATACGACGTCCTACAAAGAGCAAAAGACCCCGAGATCATTCCATTTAGTTCAGCATTCCCTGACCCTGCGTTATTTCCACACCAAGCGTTATCACGCAGTTTAGCGAATGCTAGCCGTCAAATGTTGGGAAGCTGCATGCTGACTAATTTACCTCCTGGCAGCCAAACGCTAAGACGGCAAATCGCTCAGCGCTATCAAAAAAGTGGTTTAAATGTATTACCCGATGACATCGTCATTACTTCAGGGGCAATGGAAGCGTTGAACTTATGCTTACAATCTTGCACAAAACCGGGGGATTTAGTCGCCATCGAATACCCCGCTTTTTATGGTGTTTTGCAAGCGATTGAACGGCTCAATCTTACGGCGGTTGAGATCCCAACCGATCCTAGAGATGGCATTGATCTCGATGTGTTAGCCTCTGTATTTTCTTCTATGGATATTAAAGCATGCTGGTTTATGACCGAGTCACAGAATCCGCTCGGCTATTCTATGAGTGAAACAAACAAGCAGCGTTTGGCAGAGTTAGTCAATCACTATCAAATTCCAATGATTGAAGATGATGTTTATCGTGAGCTTGGTATAGGTAACCCAAGCTCACTGCCAGCAAAAGCTTACGATAAAGTAGGCAATATCCTGCTATGCGGTTCATTTTCGAAATCTCTATCGCCCGGTTTTCGTATCGGTTGGGTCGTTGCGGGAGAACGCGCCTTAAACATCCAACGCTTACAGCATTTGTCCACTCTTTCTAGCAGCATCCCGATCCAGCTCGGCCTATCTCATTACCTCACTTTTTATAACTTTGATCACCACTTAAAAAAACTGCGTAAATTGCTGAACGAGCGTAAAAAAGCACATGCTGAATTACTGCGAACCTACTTGCCACATAACACTAAAATCCATCTCAATAACGGGGGCTATTTTATCTGGGTCGAACTGCCCCAAACCATTTACGCAGAAACTCTGTACGAACAGGCACTTGAACACAATATAGCAATTGCTCCGGGGATCTTGTTCAGCAGCGATAAACGCTTTTCCCATCATATCCGTCTCAACTGTTCTTATGCATGTGATGAACGAATCGAGCAAGCCATTCAAACTCTAGGTCAGCTTATTCACACCATGGAAATCAATAGGTAATCGCACAATGATCGTCGTGACCACCATCAATCTGTTCTATTTTTTAACTTTCGAACTGTTCTAGTTCTCACTTCAAAAGCTGTGCTGAAATGCCTTCCAATTCTTGATGTAAAGCCATCTTACGATGGTTGGGAGCTTTCATGATTGATGTTGTTGAATTATCGCGTTTGCAGTTCGCATTAACGGCCATGTTTCACTTTCTCTTCGTCCCTTTAACCATAGGGATGTCTTGCCTACTCGCTATCATGGAGTCGATTTATGTACTCACAGGGAAGCAGATTTACCAAGACATGACCCGCTTTTGGGGCAAGCTCTTTGGAATAAACTTTGCGTTAGGTGTGACGACGGGTTTAACCATGGAGTTTCAGTTTGGAACCAACTGGTCTTACTATTCACATTATGTTGGCGATATTTTTGGTGCTCCGTTAGCGATTGAGGCTCTCGTCGCCTTTTTTCTGGAGTCCACTTTTGTGGGCCTGTTCTTCTTTGGTTGGTCACGCTTGTCAAAACGCCAGCATTTGCTCATCACATGGCTAGTAGCCCTAGGATCTAGCTTTTCTGCCTTGTGGATCTTGGTTGCAAACGGTTGGATGCAAAATCCCGTCGGAGCAGAGTTCAACTATCAAACCATGCGTATGGAAATGACCAGCTTTGCCGAAGTGGTATTAAACCCGGTCGCGCAGGTGAAATTTCTCCATACTGTCGCATCCGCTTACACCTGTGGTGCAATGTTTATTCTCGGGGTGAGTTCTTATTACTTATTGCAAGGCCGTGACATCGAGTTTGCGCGCCGTTCATTTGCCATCGCCGCCACTTTTGGTATGGCAGCCATTATCTCAGTGATCGTATTGGGGGATGAGTCGGGCTATAAACTTGGCGATGTCCAAAAAGTAAAGTTGGCCGCGATTGAGGCAGAATGGCACACCGAACCAGCCCCAGCAGCGTTCACTCTGTTCGGCTTACCCAATCAGAAAGAAGGTAAAACCGATTATGCCATTAAAATTCCCTACCTCATGGGGTTAATCGCCACCCGTTCGTTTGATGAACAAGTAACAGGGCTCCACGATTTACGCCATGAACATCTACTACGCATTCGTAACGGAATGGTGGCTTATCAACTACTTGAACGGTTACAGGCTGGTGATGCATCCGTAGAAACACAACGAAAATTTGAGCAAACGAAGCATGACCTCGGCTACGGGCTGTTACTCAAGCGTTATACCGATACCATCACAGATGCCAACGAGGCACAGATCCAGCAAGCAGCAGATGATTCCATGCCTACTGTGTGGCCACTGTTTTGGTCATTTCGCATCATGGTTGGCTGCGGCTTCATTATGCTGTTTGTATTTGGTGCCGCCTTGCTACAAACCTGCCGTCAACGCATCACTCATAAGCCTTGGGTACTCAAAGCTGCGCTCTGGTCAATTCCATTGCCATGGATTGCTATCGAGGCGGGTTGGTTTGTCGCCGAATATGGTCGTCAGCCTTGGGCAATCGGTGAAGTCCTTCCCGTCACGGTTGCCGTCTCATCCCAAACGTTCGAAAACTTAATCACTTCGCTCGCCATCATTCTAAGTCTTTATACCGTTTTTATTTTTGTGGAAAGCTATCTCATAGTCACCGTTGCTCGAAAAGGACCCAGTAGCTTAAAAACTGGTCGCTATCAGGACGAACAAAGCTTATACGAGCATAAGTTGGCACAACAAGTACAATATTAGGAGAGAGTATTCATGTTTGAATATGACACATTGCGCCTCATTTGGTGGGGGCTGATCGGTGCATTGCTGATTGGTTTTATGATCACCGATGGTTTTGATATGGGGGTAGGTGCACTCTTGCCCATCCTTGGACAATCGGAATCCGACAAACGAGTGATGATCAATTCAATTGCGCCTCATTGGGATGGCAACCAAGTATGGCTAATCACCGCAGGGGGAGCACTCTTTGCCGCCTGGCCTTTAGTTTATGCCACCTCTTTTTCAAGCCTGTATATTGCTATGTATTTAATACTGTTGGCGCTTTGGTTACGGCCACTAGCATTGGAATATCGCGCAAAGATTGATACCCCTTCTTGGCGAAAAATCTGCGATATCTCGATTTCGCTTTCAGGTTTAATTCCTCCTCTTCTATTTGGTGTCGCCTTTGGGAATTTAATGCAAGGATTACCTTTCTCGCTCAATGCGTTACTGATGGTAGATTATCATGGATCCTTCATCGATCTCATTACCCCTTTCAGCGTGCTGTCTGGCGGTATTGGCGTATTAATGGCATTAGTGCAAGGCAGTGCATGGCTCACGCTCAAAACCAGCGATATTCTTCATAAAAAAGCGCGGCTAACCGCTCAAATAAGTGTCTTGTGTCTCTTTGGATTATTCATCATAGGTGGGTTTATGGTGCATGGAATGAATGGATACCTGATTGTCAGCTCATTAGACTATAACGCCATATCTAATCCGTTAAATAAGGTCGTCTTCCAACAAGCCGGTGCTTGGCTAACCAATTTTGAACGTTACCCGTGGATGTGGTTTGCACCTATGGGTGGCTTAATGATGGCTATGGGAGTATTCCTCAGTGCGAAATGGAAAAACGATGCTATCACCTTCGTCTGCGCCAGCGTGACGAATGCTTGTATTATTTTAACCGCAGGTTTTGCGATGTTCCCCTTCATCATGCCATCCAGTTTTGAACCAAGCCATAGTTTAACTTTGTGGGATGCGACATCCAGTGAGCGAACATTAAATATTATGACGGGCGTAGCCTTTGTCATGTTGCCCATCATTCTTTTTTATACCGCTTTCAGTTACAGAACCATGTTTGGTCGACTTGATAAGCAATATATCGAACGTAATCATCACTCACTCTATTAGAGGTATTCGCATGTGGTATTTCATATGGATTTCAGGCTTATTTCTAGCGGCCACATTCTCTATTCTGAATATCATTAATTTAGAGAAAAATAGCACGGAAAGACAACCTTAAACTTAAGCAGAGGTTACCAACATAACCATCCAGTGCCATATCGAAAGATACCCTAGAAAAATCTTTCAGGTATGTGGGTAAACAAGAGCACATGGATCACGCTCGCATACCATTTATGAGCATTTTAATCATGGCATGTCACTCAGTGGCATGTCATGGTTGCATCAAAATCTGCTCAACGATCAACGCTATGAGTGATGCTAAAAACTACAATCAATGCGTTCACACATTAACTCTTGTGAAGCATGTTAACCTTAAGGCTAACCATGAAAGAGCGAAAAAAGTCTATCTATTTCATTTTATCCGTGTATAGTGAGCCTCGTTTTTTATCTTGAAATATTCATTCTTTGGTTAGTCTGAATTTCTTTTAGGTTTCATTTTGAGTGTGTAGTAAAACGAGCACTTAGTGACATGTTTTTATTATCATAAGATAATCTCAATGCATATCATTGCGCGAGCCATCTTTAGAAGATAAAAAATCGCGCATTGGAATTTTAAAAAGAAGTATATTCCTCATATAACCAAAGAAGCATAAATTATTGATTAACGTGTTCCGTTAATTAAATGACCACTTCTCAAGATAACAAGTCAAGCATTCAAGATTATCTTAAATGCTTGGGTTTAAATATTGATGAGTATTTATTATTAAACTGAGTAAAAATCACAAGTAATAATAAATATGCATCACATGACTTTCAAAAGGTAAATCATGAAGAACAAAAGAGTTAAATTGCCTAAAAAAAATAAAAAAGGTGCATATGAAGCAAAATTTGAAGAGATGGTAAAAGAGTATCATAGCGCCCAAGCGGTTTTAGGCGAAATGTCTGTCGGCTCTGAAGAGTACACTGAACAAAAAATTCTCTGTGACAAGCTATTTGCTCATGCTGAGCGCTTTTTTAAGCAGAATCAATAACCAAACTTATTAATAAGCCTAATGATGGTGGTGTGTAAGTTTTATTCCTCTTCACATCATTCTCATCACTCACCTTTGATAAATATGACTTGTCTCTAGAGCAATTTCCCAAACGGCTGCAACATCAAGTCGCAAGGGATATGTTGAGTCCGATGAACCTTTACACATCAACGGCGCTTCACTTTTTGGTGAAACGCCTTACCTCTTATTGTTAAATCAACGATTTTTTAGGTAAGAGTCCATCTCTTCTGCTGGAACCATTCCCCCGCCAGTCGCCCAAACAAGATGCGTGGCATTCCCCATCACGGTATCATCAAACTGCATTCGAGCTCGATATTCAACACTCTTTGTGACCACGATAGGGCCAATCATACCGGCTAATGCAGAAGGCTCGAGCTGGATATTCTCCGCTTCATTCAATTGCCCAAGCAGTCGGTACATACGCTCATCACTGATGGTTAAATAGCCATCCAGCAGCCTTTCCATTGCTCGACCGACAAAACCAGAAGCTCTCCCCACCGCTAAACCATCAGCTGCAGTGATGTTATCAATCCCGATATCTTGAACACTGATTGCGTCATGCAAGCCAGTATGAACACCAAGCATCATGCATGGAGAATGAGTCGGCTCAGCAAAAATACAATGAACATTGTCCCCAAAAGCCATTTTCAGACCGAAAGCAACCCCTCCCGGTCCCCCACCAACGCCGCAGGGTAGGTAAACAAATAAAGGGTGCTGCGCGTCGACTACAATACCTTTTTCATCGAACTGTTTCTTGAGGCGTTCACCTGCAACCGAATACCCTAGAAATAGAGTTTGCGAATTTTCATCATCAATGAAAAAGCACGTCGGATCATTTTCAGCTTCTTTGCGCCCCTGAGCGACCGCAACACCATAATCTTGGGCGTACTCAATCACATTGACCCCAAGAGCACGGAGTCTGTTTTTCTTCCACGCCCTTGCATCGGCTGACATATGCACAGAAACCGAGAAACCTAACTTAGCACTCATAATCCCAATCGACATCCCCAGATTTCCGGTCGAACCCACTGCAATACTGAACCGTTTAAAGAAATCACGAAATTCTTCGTTTAAGAGTTTGCTGTAGTCATCTGACTCCGTCAGCAATCCGGCCTCTATCGCGAGTTTTTCTGCGTGAGTCAACACTTCATAGATCCCGCCTCGCGCTTTTATAGAGCCAGAAATGGGTAAGTGACTGTCTTTTTTGAGGAGTAATCGACCTTGTATTGGGGTGTCATATTCACGCTCAAGCACGCTTTGCATCTCTGAAATGGGAACGACCTCAGACTCAATAATTCCGTTTGTTTTCGCGGTTTCTGGAAACGCTTTTGCAAGATAAGGTGCGAATCGTTTTAAGCGTTGACTCGCATCTTGAATATCCTCAGAACCAAGTCCAACGTAGCTTAACCCTTCCTCAAGGCGAGTAATGGATGGGTTAAACCAAGATACCTCTTTAAGCTCGATGAGCTCTTTGACTAGCGGATATTGCTCGGTAAGTTGCTCTATGTTGATCGTCATCATAAAACCTTGGTGTTTATTTATGCACTGAGCATTTCATAGAAGATTAGACATCCTGACAAGTGAAGAATAATCACTTTCACATGAACCAGATTAAAACAAAATCGTGAAATTCATAGACTCTTGGGGAAACACAGGACAATAGGTGTATTTTATTCACAACATTGGGCTAATATGACAGAACCTTGATACCTCAGTCAGAGCCTAACTATGTACACTAAGGATAATATCTTTGCCAAACACAGCCGAATAAATAGTTTTCAGCTTTCAAAGTTGCATACTTTTGAAGTAGCCGCTAGGCATAATTCCTTTTCTTTGGCTGCGGATGAACTCTCACTCACACCGAGTGCGATATCGCATAGAATAAATAAACTTGAGGAAGAAATCGGAATTAAATTATTTGAGCGAACACATAGAAAGGTAGTATTAACTGAAGAGGGACAACGTATATATCACTCTTTACAAAAAACATTGAATAATCTAAATCAAGAAATTACCGATATAAAAAATGGTGAAACCTCAGGCTTACTGACTATTTATTCAAGACCTTCTTTTGCACAATGTTGGTTAGTTCCTCGTATTCACGCATTTAAAGAGCTCTATCCATCCATTGATCTGAAATTGCTAACAGGAAATGAAAATATCAGTTTCCAAGGTTCTGGAATTGATGTCGCCATCTATTTTGATGACCATATGCCAGATAAGCTATCTTGCAAAGAAATATTCTCAGAAACGATCATTCCAGTTTGCACCCCTGAGTATGCCCAAAAATATTCGCTCACTAGCTCAATGGATAACCTTTATAACACCACATTACTCCATGACAATCAGGCATGGAACTATAATTCAGATGCAGATGAGTGGAAAACATGGGCCAATGCCAATCAGTTGGAAAACTTAGAAAATATATCCCGTATCGGCTTCGACCGATCAGACTTAGCAGTAATAGCGGCTATCAATAATGCAGGGATCGCAATGGGCCGATTCAGTTTAGTCAAATCGCGACTATCGTCGGGTGAGCTGATGACCCCCTACCCCAATACTGAGGTGATTTGTAAGCAAAGATACTATGTCGCGACTCTGCCGAATAAGCACAATCAAAAAGTAAAACTTTTCATTGATTGGTTGGAATCACAGGTAAAAAAAGCAGTGTAAATTCATTTTGTAATCACTTTATTTCCATGGATGCATGGGTATCTTGAATTTGTAATCTACCATTCATCCTAGACAATCAACGACAGGCTTGCGCCTCTCAATACAGTTCTGTATAAAGCAAATATGCAACAAATTACACATGTGTTGTATTTGAATTCTCAATGAACTGCGGTGATTGCAGTTGTTGTGCTTGAGTTAAGTGTTAATGCGTTGCCGCCCCTTAACCTCACGTTAGGACTATAGGGACTAATGTTTATGTCTGGAAAGGACTGCATCACATCACCAAAGAGGAATCAGAGATGAAGATGAAACACATGAAACCATACACGACGATGAAAACTGTGCTCAGCACCTTAGCCATCGCGCTCGCTTTCGGGCCTTTGCACAACGCCCAAGCTTGCACACGCATCTTATACGAGACGGGGAATCAATCCTATATCAGCGGACGATCCATGGATTGGGCGGATCCTTCCGCAGCGACGGCGCTGTGGGTCTTTCCCAAAGGGATGAAACGCGATGGAACGGTTGGTGACAATCCAATCAAGTGGAGCGCGAAGTACGGCTCAATTATTGTCTCCTTCTATGATGCTGGAACCGCTGATGGAATGAATGAGAAAGGACTCGTTGCCAACATGCTGTATCTGAAGGAGGCTAAATGGGGGGATGCAACCAAGGCAGGAAAGCCTACACTGACCGCTGGTGCTTGGGCACAGTATTTTCTCGATAACTACGCAACCGTAGAAGAGGCCGTTACGGCAATGGCCAATCCTCCATTTACCATCATTGCGCCTTCACTGCCAAACGGAGACGCAGCAGCCTTACACCTCTCGATTTCTGACGTGAACGGCGACTCTGCGATTTTTGAATACATTGATGGCAAGCTCGTGATTCATCATGGTTCGCAGTACAAGGTAATGACTAACTCACCGACGTTCGATCAGCAGCTAGCACTCAATACCTATTGGCAGCAGATAGGCGGAAGCAAATTTCTTCCAGGCACAATCAATGCCGCAGATCGCTTTGTCCGCGCCTCTTATGCTCTCAGTGCCTCACCTAAATACCGAGACAACGACCTTGCACTTGCATCTGTTTTTTCGCAAATTCGTGCGGTTAGCGTCCCTCTCGGCATTACTGATCCCGACCGCCCTAACCTCGCAATGACACTGTGGCGTACATTTGCAGATCATACAGCGAAGATTTATTACTTTGAGTCTGCAGTTTTCCCCGCCGTTTCTTGGCTAGACATGAGTAAGGTTGATCTGACGGAAGGCGCAGCCCCAAAAGTCGTTAGAGTGGAACGGGGCCAGCCTCTCGCAGGCGAGCTTTCAGCTGCACTTAAGCCAGCAGAGCCCTTCAAGTGGCTCGGGGCAGAATGATCAGGATATTGCGGTGACTAATACGATATGCAACTCATCAACTCGGTGCAAAAAGAGGCGTCCGTTACCGTAATCAGTATCAACTTCGACATACCTACGCCAGTTGGATGATCACTCACGCTAACGTCAACGTGAGTTACTTGGCACAACAAATGGGCCACGCTGATATCACCATGGTCGCAAGGGTCTACGGTAAATGGCTGGTTGAATCGAACAAGAAAGAATCCGAACGGGTATGGCAAGAGCTAGAAAAAGTGAGGAATCAATAACCGCCGATTAGGCGGTTTTTTGATCCTACCGAACGGAATCCCCATAACTCCTACAATCAACTAGGTCGACATGACAACAAATTTTTGCCCCAAAGTGAACTCGAAGCGTGTGCAAATTGAAGAAACATTCCGAGGCTTGAAAGCCCTGCGTACGGATTAAACCTCCGCCATAGCCGAACTAGCAGCAGTTATACTTGCACGAAATTTATTCAAGCATGATTAGACATTAGAAAAAACATGAGGAGCTCCCTCAACGTCCAACCATGAAATAATTATTCCATCAAATAAATGTTCGTTTAATTATTCCTTGCAATTTCTCACGCAAAAATATGATCAAGCCCACAAATACAATGATTAATAAATAACAAAAATGAAATTAAAATTAAGAGCCATCCATAAATTTCATTATGTATTTATCTTATTTACATACTGATATGTACATATTAGTTATGCGACCTTGATTAACTGAAATCACTAACTATATTTATATGCATAGAGATTAAAAATACATATATATAAACACTAATATCAATAATATTTAGTGGGTAAAACCCAAAAACCATTCGAAATGGTTAAATCAGTACAGTGATACCCTGTGGCTCCATAAATAAACGTCAGTAGGTATTGGATGAAAAAAATAGAAATACTTATCGTGGTTGATTGTGCCGGAGCATTAGCAACCACTAGCTTAATTAGTAACGTTTACTTAATTGATAGTAACCAATGGCTTGGTTCATGGGATGAAGGGACGTGCCAACTCCACACGGTATCTGAAGATGGTCAGTTTATTTGCTGGCGTAGCTGCGCCATTTCGCCAGATGACGAAGTCAATATAACGGGATTCTATGGTGACATGATTGATCAAAAAGCTTGCTTACCAAGCCCTGTTAATGACGCATGGGAAGGCAGAGTTCAGACTCGCGGGGATACTGGGCGTTATCTATATACCATTTCTCTTTCAATAAACGGAATAACAATGAATTTTTCACCTTATCTCGAAGTTCAATAACTCCATCTAAATAAGGAACATTGTATGAAAAAAGTAGAAATACTCATGGTCGTAGATGCAGCAGCAGCGCTTGCAAGTCGAGATCTGCAAAGTAACATTTATCTCATTGATACAAATAAATATATGGGCTCGGGTAATGAAGGCCAAGCTGAGTTAAAAACAGCCTGTAAAGACGGCCAATTATTATGCTGGCGAGTTGTCGCTATTTCACCAGACAATGAAGTTGATATTGTCGAGTTTAATGGGCAAATGATAAATGACAGAGTTTGTATACCCACTAAACAAGGACTAAGCGGTGATGAATTCTGGGAAGGCCGAGTTGAAGCGCAAGGACAAGCCAGCACACAACAATACAATGCGACCTTGTCTATTGATGGTTCAAGATTAACGTTTGATCCTTTCCTCGTTATTTCACTGTAGAGGGCGAACTCATGTTAAGCCCAAATGTTGATACCGCATTAAATATGCTGACCGACGTATATACTGATTTTTTAGGTATTAGTAATTACGATGCAACGTGCAACTCTCTCTTTATTGGCCATGTAGCAAAAGATCCAAACTGGCTCGTAGAAGTTCGAAGCAGGACTGAGATCTTAAGAGCGGTAATGAATGAGTTTATGCAGCAAAAGCCTAAAATTTTTGCGCAAATTATTACATCGTTTATTAATTATCAGACCACGTTCGATGCCTGCGCACAAAACAGTAAGGCGATAACAAGTACGAAGCAATGGATTGAATGCTTACAATTATTGCAAAAAACGTTAAAGCAAAATATCACGTTAACAAATGAAGCTCAGCAAGTTTTCACGAAATCTTACAACCAAGCGAAAAATGCAGAGGAGCTACTCGCATCCAGCATTCAAGATGGCTGGAATGAACTTGCGAGCGAAGAACAAGCAATGGTACGCATTGCAACAGAGATAGGCTCTCTATCGCAATCCATTGCCAGTTTAGGAGCCAATGTCACGGCGGCCCAATTAAGAGCAGGAAAAGCTTACATACAAAGTATGGTCACTATTTCCTACGGTGTCGTAATGGGAGCAACGACGTCTGTGCCATTCCTTTCCTTTGCTGGTGCGCTATTCACGGTTGGTTACAGTGCATACAGCACAATATCGAGCGCGAAAGAGGTACAACAAGATTTAGACAAACTCACTCAATTACAAACACTAGCCAGTGAAGAAGCACAAGCGGCTGCCATTACTAAAGCCATTATTCAAACCCTCAGCAACATGAGCGAAGAATTCCTAAAGATTGATGATAGCTTGCCAGCACTTTCATTGTTATGGCAAGACGAATTAGACAAGGTAAACGAACTGATCAACGCCTTACAAAGCGGTTCAGACCCTGCCCTATTGACTGATTTGCAAACCATCAAGATTGCTTCAGCCTCATGGAAAACCATTTCAGAATTTGTGCAACTCATTAGTTTACCGCCAAACGTTGGAAAACCCGTTTTAGTCAACACACTAAATAACACCATTCAAGAACAGTAAAGGAGATACACAATGTCACAACAAGTTACTCAGTTGAACCCAACACAGCAAACCACTCAATCTGCATTTTTGGCAACCACAGTCATCACAGCGCAGTGCCATGCCATTTTAAACACACAATTTACGCCACCTACGGTAAAACCAGATTGGTTTGATGACCTGAGTAAAAAGTTAGACTCAGCAAAATTGGTTGCTAAGCAATGGATTGACGATTTGGGACCACAAGTATCAGCATCGATTCCCTCCAGCGTAATTAATTTTGACGCTACTTTTCAAGCATCAATCGATGCCATTCATGAGTTATATAAAGCGGATCCAACAGCAAGTGGCAAAGACAATACAACGGTTCAGCAAGCTTCACAGATTATGACCGCCCTATCTTCTCAAGTCAGCGGTATCGAAGCCACAGTCAAAGGGATGAATAAGGAACTCTCTGATTGGGGGGTGAAAATGCAAGCAGCACATGATGACTTAGTCAATGGTGCGACCAATATTCAAAAAACAATTATTGATTTACAAACAGATATTGAAAGTATGAATAACGCAATAGACAACAATCGTGCAGCCATTGAGAAACTGAATAAAGATCTGGTCTATGCACAAGTTGCGGTTGGTGTTGGCATCTTTATGCTCGTCGCAGGCGTTGCGCTTACCGTCGCAACCGCTGGCACCGCAGCTGCAGTCTCCGGCGGTATCGCAGCCGTCGGCGCGGCATCGATTATTGCTGGTGGCGTTACATGGGGCGTATTACAAAATCAAATTGATGATGACTACGACAGCATCGCGCAAGAACAAAAGCAAAAAGCTGAAGATCAACAACAGATTATCGCTTTACAGGGGCTTTCCAATGCCAGTAGCGCCGTTGTTTCAGCGATTGAAACATCGACATCAGTATTATCTGATTTTGAAACAACGTGGACTGTCTTTGGCAACGAGTTAGATGATGTAGTAACAAAGCTTAATAATGGTGCATCCATGCAGAGCATTATAATGGAAAAAGTGATGTCTGACGCAGCGAAAAACGAATGGGATGATGCGGTTGAACTTGCTAAACAGCTAGCTAGCGCAAAAATAGCTATCGAAACGAAAGAGTTAGCACCTGCAGTAAAACAAGCAGCTTAAACATTACTAAAGGGGGTTACGCCCCCTTCTATTCTTTTTCGAGGACCATCATGAATCAATCAGCCAGCGAGCAACTTCAAACCGACATTCCTGCATCTATTAGCGCTATGGTGTTACTAAATTCTGCATGCCAAGGCGTTGTTGAAACTTATATTGATCAAGGCAATGCAGAACATTGGTATGCTCAGGTAGAACAAAATTTAAATGCGGTGCAAAAACTGGTACGACAATGGCGTTTGAGTGGTAATTTATATTTTTCAAATGACATTATGGACAGTGTTCTTTCCATTGCGAATACATTCAAAGATTCTAATGTTCAAATTTTAACGTTATTCAAAGCACTAGAAACCCGTTTTGATACCGCCCAACTACAGCAGCTCACTTCATTAATCTTAACATTACAAAATCCGATTCAAAGTCTTACATCAAATATAAAACGTTATGATGAGGGATTGAATGCTTGGGCTCGCCAAGTGGAAGATGCTCATAACACATTGCAACAAACTATTGCACAGATCCAGCAAGAAGAAGTTTCAATCCAAGCAGAAATTATCGCCACCAACGCCCAAATTGATCTAATGAAACAGCAGATAGCAGCATTTAAAACCGCCATTGCGAACGCTCAATCGCAGCGTAAGAAAGGGATATTTGAAACGATTTTTGGCGTGGTGCTTGCTCCGTTTACACTGGGAGGTTCTTTGATATTGGCAGGGTTTGGTGTTAGCTCTATTGTAGAAGCACAAAGTGAAATATCTAGCCTGCAAAGCGATATCCAATCATCTTTAAATACCATCAACCACGATCAACAAACGCTCTCTCAAGATCAACAACAAATCGCGTCTCTCAATGCCCTATTGCTAAGTGTCGATCAAGTTAACAACGATTGTGCGGCGATCAGCCGATCCTTAGATACACTACAAACCACGGTGCTCAGTTTATACAATGAAACCAACAATGTCGTTTCTAACCTTACCAAAGCACAAGATTCACAAGCGGTCATTCTGGAGCAAGTTTGGTACCAATCAGCTTACAATGAGTGGCAAGATATTCTGGAGGTAGCATCAACGCTCAATAATGCACAACCTCAAATAACAAAAGCTCAAATCAAGTAATTGATTTCGCTCCAGTGACGGAGCCAATAGCTGATTTAATTGAGCAAGTTATAAAGCAATGCCGATACCGCCAATAACCCTATTGCCATGACAAAGGGTGTACTCATCTGCTGTTGATACTTCTCCCTGAGGAATCATCGAATTGGCATATCGTATTCGCCCATGAACCCACGGGGCGATTTGCTAGTGTTGGACGTCCCAGGGTAACAGTGCATCGATATCTGGCTAATTTTTTCATACACATTGACAATGTAATTATCGAGGATAAGGCCATTTTCTTTCGCCATCTCGACGATGCTGTACAGCATCACGCTCGCGTCTACACCATTGGGATTATTGGTTAACAGCTAGATGGTATGACCTTATATTTTAAGACTCACCTATGGTATCTTTTGGATGTCGCGGTATAAAATCAGTCAACTATTCTCCATATACAGGGCTTGATGTTCACTAGAGCAGAATTGCCATAGCAATAACAGTTTAATGAGCTTTCCCATCAGTCGCTCATATCGACAACTGTTTTGGCGTTATAAAATCAAGCAAAGCTTATCTAGGTGAGGTAATTGTTGGGCCCCTACCTGTATTGAGAGTTTCAACAATTCGATGAAAGCTGAAGCGATCCAATATGAGCTAATTATGACGAGAGCCTAGATGCAACAAATGATCTTTGAATACATAGAAAATTATGATAATCGGATGAGAAAGCACAGCACTCTTGGGTATCTAAGCCCAGTTAACTTTAAATAACAATATGTCGCTTAATTTAGTGTCAAGTCTTGCAGGAGCACTCTTTCCTAGCAATTTTGGACACTTAGTTAAACTAAACAACTTTTCAACACCTCAAATAATTTGCTAATTCAGTAAAGCCAATGACTCACTTTTGTCCAATTATTACATAGAACTTCTTCGCCTCTACGTGTTGCGATGATGGGACCAAAACAAACTGAACGTGGTCCCATTACAAAGTCAGATGGGACCAAAATGGGACCAAAGCGAGGGCTAAATCGGGTCATATTTTCCACTTTACTGTTTATAAAAACAGTATTAGCCAAAAACAAAGCGCCCCTTGCGGAGCGCTCTGTGGAGAGATTTTCGGTTACTGCCAATCGAGGATAACTTTGCCAGAAGCCCCGCTGCGCATGATGTCGAAGCCTTTTTGGAAGTCATCCACTTTGAAGTGGTGAGTGATAATTGGGCTGATATCGAGACCCGATTGGATCAGGCTCGCCATCTTATACCAAGTTTCAAACATTTCCCTTCCATAAATCCCTTTAATAACAAGGCCTTTGAAGATCACTTGGTTCCAATCAATCGCCATCGATGACGGTGGAATACCTAACAGAGCAATGCGGCCACCGTGGTTCATGGTTTTTAGCATGGCGCTAAACGCACTCGGTACACCAGACATCTCTAAGCCCACATCAAAACCTTCGGTCATACCGAGTTCTTTCATCACGTCTTCTAGGTTTTGCTCAGCAACGTTCACAGCGCGAGTCACGCCCATTTTACGGGCTAAATCGAGGCGGTATTCGTTCACATCGGTGATCACCACATGGCGCGCACCTACATGTTTCGCAACAGCTGCGGCCATAATGCCGATTGGGCCAGCACCGGTGATCAGAACATCTTCACCCACTAAGTCGAATGAAAGCGCAGTGTGTACAGCGTTTCCAAACGGGTCGAAAATAGACGCCAGATCATCTGAAATACCATCCGGGATCTTGAATGCGTTAAACGCTGGGATCACTAAGTATTCAGAGAAACAACCCGTGCGGTTTACGCCCACACCAATGGTGTTGCGGCACAGGTGGGTACGGCCACCACGGCAGTTACGGCAGTGACCACAAGTGATGTGACCTTCACCAGAAACGCGATCTCCAATTTGGAAACCACGCACTTCTTGGCCAATCCCAACCACTTCACCCACATATTCATGGCCGACTACCATAGGCACTGGAATGGTTTTTTGTGACCACTCATCCCAGTTATAAATGTGTACGTCAGTGCCACAAATGGCAGTTTTCTTAATTTTGATCAGCAGGTCGTTGTGGCCAAGCTCAGGCATGTCCACTTCGTTCATCCAGATGCCCTGCTCTGGTTTCAGTTTTGAAAGTGCTTTGATTTTCATAATTAAATAAGTCCCATATCACGACCCACTTCAATGAAGGCGTCGATGGCTTTGTCCAGTTGTTCACGGCTGTGTGCGGCTGACATTTGCGTACGAATGCGCGCTTGTCCCTTTGGTACAACCGGGAATGAGAAACCAATAACGTAAATGCCTTTGGCCAGTGCGCGTTCCGCAAATTCTGCGGCAACTTTGGCATCACCTAGCATGATGGGAATGATGGCGTGATCGGCACCACCCATAGTGAAACCCGCCGCTTCCATACGAGTACGGAAGTGCGCTGCGTTTTCCCATAGGCGCTCACGCAGATCGCCGCTCTCTTGCAGCAGATCCAACACACGCAGTGACGCCGCAACAATCGAAGGTGCAACCGAGTTAGAGAACAGATATGGACGTGAACGTTGACGCAGCCAATCAATCACTTCTTTCTTTCCTGAAGTGTAGCCGCCGGATGCACCGCCCATGGCTTTGCCTAGCGTGCCGGTGATGATGTCGATGCGATCAATCACATCGTGGTATTCGTGTGTGCCGCGACCATTCGCGCCCATGAAGCCTACCGCGTGAGAGTCATCCACCATCACTAAGGCGTTGTATTTATCTGCCAAGTCACAGATTGCAGGCAAGTTAGCCACTACACCATCCATTGAGAACACGCCATCCGTCACGATCAACTTGTGGCGAGCGCCAGCAGCATCTGCCGCGATAAGTTGCTCTTCCAGCTCGGCCATGTTGTTGTTCGAGTAGCGAAAACGCATCGCTTTACACAGACGTACACCATCAATGATTGAAGCGTGGTTTAGTGCGTCAGAGATGATCGCATCTTCTTTATCGAGCAGAGTTTCAAACAAGCCCGCATTTGCATCAAAGCATGAGGTGTAAAGAATGGTGTCTTCTTTACCTAAGAATTGAGAGAGCTTCTGTTCCAGCTGTTTATGGATATCTTGCGTACCACAGATGAAACGCACCGAAGCCATACCAAAGCCGTGGCTGTCCATACCCTGTTTCGCCGCTTCAATCAGAGCAGGGTGATTGGCCAAGCCAAGATAGTTGTTGGCACAGAAGTTCAGTACTTGTTCGCCAGTAGAAATTTCGACCGCCGCTTGTTGCTGCGAGGTGATCACACGTTCGGATTTATAAAGCCCCTCAGCTTTCACTTCCTCAAGCTGAGTACGGATTTGCTGATAAAAAGCAGAAGACATTGCGTATTCCTTCTTGTTTTCGTTTTGCGGGTAACAGGATCTATACCCAAACAACTTAGCGGGTACGCTTCAAGTCGGAAGGGGATATTTACACTGTAAAAAACCTTTCCCTTAGTGTAATCCAAGGTCACTCAAGCGATTATCTGCGATAACGGAAAAGCATTCGTGAACCTCAGGCACAGATAAAGAATGATTTGCCTGCGCTTATCATCAAGTCCTAAACATAAGAATTATTTTCATTTAGGGGAAATCCCTTATTTTTTAATCAAAGGTCACCGCTATAATCAAAACGACTTAAGGTTTAACCAAGGAGAACACCATGACGACAGTAATGAATGATAAACATCCGACTCCCGACCCAGCAGAAGATAATGCTTTCTTCCCATCGGCATACTCTCTGAGTCAATTCACTGCCTCCAAGTCAGATTTAAGTGGTGCCCATTACCCTACCCCTTACCAAGGCGGACGTTGGAAAATCCTTGTCGTTGGTGCCGATGAGCGTTATCTGATGATGGATAACGGCACTTTTTTTCTACGGGTAATCATCCCGTTGAAACGCTTTTGCCAATGTATCATCTTGATAAGGCAGGTTTTTCTTTTGATATTGCTACACTTTCTGGTAATCCAGTGAAGTTTGAATGGTGGGCAATGCCAAGAGAAGACCAAGAAGTGAATGGGTTATATAGCAAATATCAATCTTCTTTCAGGCAGCCACTTAAGTTGAGTGATGTGATTGAAACTGCGTTAGGTGAAGACTCCGATTATATCGGTGTGTTTATTCCCGGTGGACATGGCGCGTTAATGGGTCTGCCTGACAGCCAAGAGGTTAAAGCGGTCTTACAATGGGCGATGAAACAAAATAAATTTATTATCTCGCTCTGTCACGGGCCTGCAGCCTTCCTTGCCGTAGGTGATGATCCATTGTTTGCTGGATATAAAATTGTGGCCTTTCCTGACGAAATGGATGCTCAAACGCCCAGTATCGGCTATATGCCAGGTCATCTGACATGGAAGTTTGGCGAACAATTGCAAGCGATTGGTTTTGAATTACTGAATACTGGAATATCAGGACAAGTCTTCCAAGACCGTAAAATGTTGACCGGTGATAGTCCGCTTGCAGGCAATGCTTTAGGGCAACTCGCCGCCAAGGCATTACTTGCTGAAGTTGAGCAGAAATAAAATAGAGCAGAAAGAACCTATGCCCGCTGTCGATTTAATCACCTTGATAAGCCAACTGGAAGAAAGCCATAGCTTTTCCACGGTTCAAGATATTGTTCGGCAACGGGCGCATTTTTATGGTTACGATAAGATCGTGTTTTTCTCAGCACACTCCACGCTCGATGGCATCATAGAGCGTATCTATTGGATTGAAGGTGATTGGTTTGACGATGGAGAAAACATTGATGCAGCGACTTACATCAAATATTGCCCTATAACTCGTCATATTATTGAAACGGATCGTCCTTTCTTTTGGACTAAAAAACCTGACGTCAATCGAGAACAATACAGAGTGGTTGCCAAACCCAAAGGTAGCGGCATACACGGCCTACAAATTCCTATTTTTGGCCATCTAGGACTAGAAGGAGCTGTGAGTCTAGGCGGTAAGGCAATAGATAGCTCACCGCGAGCTCGTTGTGAACTTAGTCTTTTATCAACTTATGCGTTTTTTGCGGCACGTCGTCTGCTTGAGTCCTCAGATCCAAACCGCTCAGCATTGCTCTCTAAACGGGAAAAAGAAGTGCTGTCATTGACAGCACTGGGACGCAGACAAGCCGATATTGCTATAGCTCTTGGTGTTTCTCCCAGAACCATTGAAAATCACTTGCGTAACGCCAGACTCAAACTTGGTGGGGCAACGACAGCCGAAACAATAAGAATTGCGATACAACGGGGCGATATCAATAGTCATTCAATATGAGCTATACCGGATTAAACTCTGACTTTACTACCACCAAATTGCATTTAGCCGATGATTCTGCGACAGTGACGCCACTGGTTGGCCGACTTATCGACACTTATGCTACTTCCCAAATTGATTGCTCTTTTGCCCGACCTCGCCACTTTTATTGTGGTGGTCAATGAAGGCAGTTTTACCGCTGCGGCCAGCAAACTTGGCGTAACACCTTCTGCGCTCAGTAAGCTGATTACTCGCCTTGAGCAAGCCTTGTCGGTCAAGCTGTTTGAACGTACGACGCGCAAACTCATCATTACTCAAGCGGGGCAAAAGGTGTATGACCAAAGCTTATTGATGGTCAATGCGGCGCAGCAAGCGATCGAAATCTCCAGTTCGGAACATGCCGAGCCTGCTGGTGCACTAACTGTTGCTGCGCCAGAGGCGTTTTTAAATTCCGTATTGCAGCCGTTTGTGGTGCCATTTCTCGCCCAATATCCGCATATTCAGCTCAAGTTGCGTGCCGCCGATGGTGACATTGATCTGTTCAAACACAATATTGATGTCGCCTTTCGCTTGACGGATAAGCCAGATGAAAACCTCGTGCTGCGGGAACTGTGCAAAACCAATTTGGTGCTGTGTGCCAGCCCTGAATATTTGGCGCAGCGTGGCACGCCGATTCACCCCACCGATTTAGCCGAGCATGATTGCCTCTACCTCGCGGAAACCGATAAAGATCATATCTGGACGTTTGCCAAAGGCCGTGAAACACACACAGTTGCTGTGAGTGGTCGTTACGCCGTGAACCAATCGCAGTTACGCTTAACTGGGGTGAAGAATCATCTCGGCATCGGGATTTTCCATGATTTTGTGGTGCAAGATGCGCTGGCTGCGGGCAAGGTGGTGCAAGTGCTGCAAGAGTGGAATATTAAGAGTAATTATCACGGCGCGATTGCCATGCAGTACGCGCAAACCAAATACATGCCGGCTCGCCTACGGGTGTTTATTGATTTTGTGCTCGAACACCTAAGTCCTAAGCTCAATGGTAAGGAATCCACATGCTAAAACGCATTCATCATGCTGCGATCATTTGTTCGGATTATCCACGCTCTAAGGCGTTTTATACGGAAATTTTAGGCTTACGCGTATTGGCCGAAAACTACCGTGCAGCGCGAGATTCTTACAAGCTGGATTTAGCCCTGCCCGATGGTTCGCAGATTGAGTTGTTCTCTTTTCCTAAAGCACCTGAACGGCCAAGTTTTCCGGAGGCGCAAGGGCTGCGCCATTTGGCGTTTGTGGTCGATGATGTGGCAGAAATAAAAGCTCAACTCGAGCAACAAGGCGTAAGTGTGGAGCCAATCCGCATTGATGAATACACTGGCAAAGCCTACACCTTTTTTGCTGATCCGGATGGGTTGCCACTTGAGTTGTATCAGGCTTAAACGAGGTCGACTCGTACTCATGTGAACTAAAAAGGCCAGATAAAATCTGGCCTCTATTTACTTTCCTAGTTTTGCACTTAACTGAAAGCGATTTTCAGCTTAGCAATACGACTCACCAGTAACCCATCAAGCAGCAAAGCCAACACTATCGTCGCTCCCGCCAGTGGGAATGCCACACCAATCACCAGTAACGTGGCTAAGCCTGCTTTCCATACTCCATCTTGCTCAAAACGTGGCGGAACACCTAGCCGAGCTTGACCGGTCGGGCGGCGCAGCCACCACATCACCACACCTGTGACAGAGATCAGAATGAAAGCGAGACAAAACAGCACGTTGGCTATTTTGTTCCATACACTCAGATCGCCTTGGTGTAGCGAAATCCCCGCCGCCATTGCTTTGGCAAATGGCGAATAATCTTGCCAAGTGACCTCGGTGAGTAACGCACCAGAATATTGGTCAAAATGCGCAGTGCGATCATCACGTGGATCGACAATATCACCCGCCATGGTATTGGCAGAAACGGTATACACGCCCGTTTCCCCACGCGGAAAAGCAACGCGGTACTGCGTAAAACCGAGCGCCTTGGCCTGAGCGATCACTTGGTCGATACCGAATTGAGGATTAACCGCAACCATTTCATGCTCACCCCCATGATGATGCGATTGCGGTACTGGCGTTTGCTCTAAGTTCCAAGGCATCTCTTTTTCTGAGCCATGGTTTAAATCCGCATGCGTGAGTACCGATTGCGGTTTTTCTCCCCAAGTGTAATACGTCGGGAAGGTATTCCATGCCTGCACCAGTTTCCCGCCCCAAATGCCCGCCCACGAAAGACCGGAAATCAGGAAAAACAGCAGTACTAAGGACAGCATGCCACCTAAATTTGCGTGCAGGTCACGCCAGAAAATTCGCGCACCACTGCCCACTCGGATTTTGAGAAACCCCGCTTTACGCGCGTTATCGAGCGGCAACCATAAGTAGATGCCACTCACCAGTAAAATCATCCCCAAGCTCGCCGCGACTTCAATCAAATAATCTCCCCAATCGCCAATCAATAAGGTGCCGTGAATGCTGTTCGCCCATTCATACCAGCTTTCGCTACGATCAATGGCGCCCAGAACCACAGCGCTGTACGGGCTAACCGTGACAAATTGGGTTGAACCATCGCTAAACAGTACAGAAAAACGGTTGGCTAAATCCGGCTGATGCGCAGGAATAAACTGGGTAACTTGCGCTTCTGGATACGCCTTTTGTACTGCCGCAAGCTGCTGAGAAACGGGCATAACCTGCGCTTGTGGTGTAACGTTTAATACCTCGGCGTAGCGAGCTTGTTCAATTTCATCATCAAACAACATGACTAAGCCCGTCAGCGCCAACATCAACATAAAAGGCACCACAAACAGGCCCGCATAAAAATGCCAACGCCAAGTGAGAAAATAGAGGGTTTTACGACGCGCAGCCGCCGTCGGTTGAGGTGTAGTAACGGTACTCAACGTATTTCTTCCTTTTTTAAACGCAAATTATCCCTTCGGTGAAGAAACCAAATGGGATATGAGCGTGTGACTTTACTAAATAGTTTTATTGTTATTGGGTAATGAATTCAGTTAAGTCACAGGCGGAGCACGCGGGACAGCACTTTCAAAACGGACACTTAGAGCCAAAAAAGTGTAACCATCTACTTGCGCCGTCGTTTGTCGAATTGGAAGTTGTGTGGTTGGAAGTTCGGTGTGATGAAAATTGGAGAAATGGGCAAACGGACACGGCTTACTGTGCTGAGTTTGCGGTTTGCCATCTTCAATTTTGACCAGTTCAAAACCATTGATGGTACAAAGTGTTGCCCAAACGCCCGCCGCATTGCCGTGTGCATTGAGCACAGGCATGAGCGAAACCAGCAGCCAACTAAGTAGGCTAAGTTTCAGCATCAAGCGGTGAAAGGTACGTTGTGGGTTCATAACAACACTCTTTATGGATTGCTCACTACTATAACCATTAGTGATAACCATAACAGTGTGTTACACCCAAGTTTTAACAAAAAGATGAGGGTTGTTTACATCTAACAAGCGTTCCTTCCCACTTAAGTCGCTCTCAAGCAGGAAGGAAAAGGCAGACTAACCAAACAACCGCTTCCAAATACTTGGATTGCGTTTGTCATGGTATTCAATTCGCAGATCATCAACGGTTTTTAGGCTAGCTTTTGCTGCCTCGAGTTCACCGGCTTGCAAATGAGCGTCTATTTTATCCAAAGTCACCGCGAGCTTTTGGAAGCCTTCTTGGTAAGTGGCTTCTTTTTCAACAGGATAAACACCTCGTTTGGCTTGCTCAACCAAGCTTTCGAGGGTAGAAATCGGTGCTTGCATCGCTTCAACGGTTGTCGCTTCTGCGGCCTGTTTAAAGGCGAGCTTCATGTCCTGCATGATTGATTTAAGATCTTGTCCCGCGGCAAGAACCGGAGTGGCGAGCAATGCTGCCACTAGAATCAGTGTTTTTTTCATTTTTCTACTCACTTTTGAAGGGAGTGGAATTGTACGCCATTCTGCCTGCAAAAGTGAGCTGAGTTTTGTTGCAAAATTAAAGTAGACCAGCAAACTCTTCAATCGGCTGGCGACCACGCAACTCAAGAAAGTCGAGAAACTGACGCGCGGTATGAGTGATCACACGTTGCGGGTTAATGCCCACTTCATCAATCAGTTGACTGGCTAGCGATAAACCGCCGATATCCAGACAAAAATGGGCATCACTGCCAGTGGTGATGTAGGCATCGAGCGATTTCGCAACACGAGCAATCTCATAGCAACGATCAATGCTGCCCACTCGGCTATGGCCTTTTAAGGTACTGTTGTTGATTTCAATCGCCACATTGTGCGCTTTGGCACAGGCAATCACCTGTTCAAAATCGAAATCAAAATGCGGATTACCCAGATGCCCTAGCGCATCCACTCGACCGCCTTTGATGGTTTCGATCAGGGCTTGGGTGTGCGCTGCTTTATCGGCGGGATGAAATACTGGCTCGTGGAAACTACCAATCACCCAATCCAAGTTGTGATCCACGCTCGGGTGCAAATCAATCTCACCTTGCGTATTGAGGATGTTAGCCTCGACACCGCGGATCACGCCAACGCCCTCCAGAAAACGGGGCAAAATGCGCTGGTTAGAGAAAAACCAATAATGCGGCGCTCCGGGCATAGACTCGGCATGATCAGTGGTACAAAACAGCGTCAAGCCATTTTGCTTGGCCGCACGCGCATTCTCAATCAGCGTGCTGTAAGCGTGGCCACTGGCGTAAGTGTGAGTGTGAGTATCTACAGCTAATTTCATTTCAACAGTCCTTCCAAACGCATTGCCGGCCAGTGTAACAGCCTCCCCTTAGGGTTGCTATGTTCAATCGTGCACTTCATGGCATTGCACAACAGACATAACACGCCACAAAGAGAGGCTCAGTTTGCGACACCAAGCCAAACAAACAGATTTAATCGCGTGATTTTTTGCAACCTAGCCAAGATGAACAATACTTATCTGTGTTATTTGGCTTAGGTAACATTATGAAAAAGCGTCGTTATTCCCTATCTATCCATATCAGCAGTCTGTTTTTTATTCTGATCTTGTTCATCGGCAGTGTGCTGATTGCGATCAGTTATTACAGCTCTCAACAGCTTCTGGCGGGTAGTGCGAGAACCTTAGCACACGAGAATAGCAAAAAGCTCGAAACCGTGTTTACCCAAAATGTGGCTCCTATCCTGACCAGTCTCGATTTTCTTGCCACTAGCCGTTTTATTGAGCACACCGAACCGCCACTACAAGATCAACGTTGGTTAACCTCAGTATTACGCGCATTTGAGCAATCTTCGAACTTAAATTCGCTCTATTTTGCCAATGAAACAGGGCAGTTTTTTATGTTCCGCCCCTTACTTAGCCGTGCAGATCGAGTGATGTTTGCGGCACCAGATGACGCAGTACTATGGATGAACTACAGCCATATCGATGGCACCAACGACATCTATTTTCTCAATCAAGAGATGAAATTAGTCGGGCAATACAAAGAGGTCGCCCATTTTTTTGATCCGAGAGTACGCCCTTGGTATCTGAATGCCGCCAATGATGGGGTGATCCGCATTACCGAGCCCTACCTATTTTTCACTCTCCAAACCTATGGGTTAACCTTGTCACGCCGCTCATTCAGTGGCAAACAAGTCGTGGGGGCCGATTTAACGTTGAAAGCCCTTTCCAGTGAACTGAGTAAACTTGGCTTCTCCGATCATTCACAACTGATCTTGCTGGATCAGCAGCTACGCCCCCTAGCAGAGCACAATTCAGGGCTCAATCTTCGCTCCGATCCAGAACAGATTAAGCAATCGCTCCTAAATACTGACACACCGTTTGCTTCTGTCATGAGCCGCATTACTAGCCAAGCGCAATACGATACCCCCCACAGTCAAGGTCAAGATTGGGTCACTACCCTAACGCCAGTCAAACTCAACCAGCAGTTGCATCTGTTTTTAGCGCAAGCAACACCGAAAGATGAGCTGCTGGCGGATCTTATCACCTTACGTAATCGTCAAATCACCAGTGCGATTGTGTTGCTTCTGTTCTGCTTCCCTGTCGTCATTTGGGTGGCGAAACGGCTCTCCAGTCCATTACACAATCTCATCCAACTGACTGATAACATCGCGCGTTTTAACTTCAAAAAAACGCGCTACCCACAAACCATGATTACTGAAGCGGCGAACTTAAGCCAATCCATCCAATTAATGGAACATGCGTTACACGACCTGCTTCGCTTACTGCGCGAAACCACTAACAATCAAGATTTCGCTCAACTGGCAAGAACCATAGCTCACCAGAGTTATGCCATCACCAAAGCCGAAACCATACTGCTGTATGTGTATGATCAAGAAAATAATCAATTCTCTGTTGCCGCCAATCACGCCATCATACCGTTCAAAATCGATATTAATCAGCTACTCAGCAGCAGTGCATGGCTGTTAGCCGAGCTGCGCAAAGGGGAAACCATCCACCTCAATCGTAAAGACAATATTCTGCGCACGTATCTCGATCAGCTTTACAACTCAGACTTATACTTCTTCCCGCTACTGAACCGCGAGCGTCAATTAGTCGGGATTGTCTGTTTGGGCTATGAACGCACCATAGAAAACGTTCAAGCCGATAAACACGCCTTTTTGCGTGAACTGCTCAGTTTTGCCGAAATTGCCAAAGACAACATCGATAAAATTCAGCAACAAAAAGAGATGCTGAAGGCGTTCGTCGAACTGATTGCATCGGCGATTGATACCAAATCGCCCTATACCGGAGGCCATTGTCAACGCGTTCCTGAATTAACCCGTTTATTAGCCGAAGCCGCGGCCAAAGATAAACGCTATTTCGCTGAATTCACGATGAGTTCCGAACAGTGGGAAGAGTTAACCCTCGCGGCTTGGTTGCACGACTGTGGCAAAGTCACCACGCCAGAATTCGTGGTTGACAAAGCCACTAAGCTGGAAACGATTTACGACCGGATCCACGAGGTGCGCATGCGCTTTGAACTCTTAAAAATGCAAGCGGAGCGCGATTACTGGCAAAGCTGCGCTCAAGGGGGGGATCCAAAACAGGCAGAGCAGGCGTTGAAGGCGCTGCATCAACAATTAGACGACGAGTTTGCTTTTGTGGCTCAGTGTAACCTTGGCAGCGAAGGGATGAGTGATGAGGATATCAAACGACTGGAGCAGATCGCTCAGCGCCAATGGCAGCGGACTTTAGATGATCAAATCGGCATCTCTTGGGTTGAGAAAAGCCGCGCCGCAGCCCCAGCTCCATTGCCGGTCTGGGAACCGTTGCTGGCCGATAAGTCTGTCCACCAAATTCCTTGGCCACAAGGCAAAACCCCACAAGAAACATGGCAAGAAGCCTTCTGTCTCACGCCTCCGGCTCTGCAATACAATCGTGGGGAGCTGCATAACCTCAAAGTCAAACGGGGCACCTTAACCGCAGAAGATCGGTTTATGATTAATGATCACATCATACAGACTATCTTGATGCTGCAACGCTTACCCTACCCCAAACATTTACAAGGCGTGCCCGAAATTGCAGGAGGACACCATGAGCGCATGGATGGCAAAGGCTACCCACGAGGAATCGAAGCCTCACAGCTGTCGGTACCTGCACGCATCATGGCGATTGCCGATGTGTTTGAAGCTCTGACGTCTAATGATCGCCCCTACAAGAAGGCCAAGTCCTTGCAAGAGTGCATCGCGATCATGACAGATATGGCCACCAGCGGGCACATCGACCCTAAACTCTATCTGCTGTTTTTGCAGCACAACCTTCATCAAACTTACGCAGAGCAATTTCTTTCGGTGGAGCAGTATCAAAATAGCGTTGTCGATACTCAAGAGCATATTCAAAAAGTGCTGGCGTATTTACGGGAAGATTACTAGAACATCACGACAGAAAGGCGCGTTGACGCCTTTCTCATTTTTCCTTTTAAAAACTGACGGTTAACATTTTAACGTGTCACAATTCAATCGATTGCGTTATCAATAGTTGATGTATGTCAAAGAGTCGTAGACAATACGCCCCCGAGTCGGGGATGAGTTTCGCTAGCACCAGTTCCTCCCCGCCGATTGATTTTTCCTATTAAACCTATAGGCAAGATCGGTTTTTGATTTGTGTATTGCGCTGCTAGGGTTGGCGCATGCTAACAATACCCAAAGGTTTTCCGGTGAATATGGATATTGATTCACTGCAAAATCAAGGGAGTACCTCGTTTCTAAAGGAAAGATGATGGTAATACCTGAAAACAGCAGCATCGTAATTTTCGGTGCTTCGGGAGATTTGACGTACCGTAAGCTTATTCCTGCGTTGTATCACCTCTATGCCAGTCAGCAACTGCCTAAATCGTTTGCGATTTTAGGTGTGAGCCGTACCGAGTACAGTGACGAGTCTTACCGCGAGAAGCTAAAGCGCTCACTGCAAGAGCTGGAAAAAACAGAACCTGCCGCTCTCGAAGCCTTCATGCAGCATGTGCATTATCAAGCGCTGAACACCTCAGAAGTAGCTGATTATCAGCACTTAGCGACCCGCCTTGATACACTGGCTAACGATTATCAGTTTGAGCAGCGTAATACGCTGTTTTATCTCGCAACTCCACCAAGCTTGTATGGCGTGATCCCAGCTTGCCTTGCGGCACATGGCCTCAACGATGAGAGCCAAGGCTGGAAGCGTCTGATCATCGAAAAACCTTTTGGTTACGATCTGCAATCTGCACAAGATCTGGATGTGGAAATCCACCACCACTTCAAAGAGCATCAGATCTACCGTATCGACCACTACCTTGGTAAAGAAACCGTGCAAAACCTGCTGGTGTTCCGCTTTGCCAACGGCATGTTTGAGCCACTGTGGAACCGTAACTTTATTGATTACGTGGAAATCACAGGCGCAGAATTCCTAGGTGTGGAAGAGCGCGGCGGTTATTACGATGGTTCTGGCGCGGTGCGCGATATGTTCCAAAACCACCTGCTGCAAGTGCTGGCTATGGTGGGCATGGAGCCGCCTGCGGCGATCAACGCGGATTCCATTCGTAACGAAGTGAACAAGGTACTGCAAAGCCTACAACCGCTTTCTGAATCTGATCTGCGCAACAATCTGGTGCTCGGTCAATACACCGAATCGGAAGTGCGTGGGCAATTTTTACCCAGCTACCGTAATGAGCCGGGCGTGGCGGCGGATTCACGCACCGAAACTTACGTCGCGCTAAAAATGTTCATCAATAACTGGCGTTGGAATGGTGTGCCATTCTATGTGCGCAGCGGTAAACGTTTACCAACGCGTGTCACCGAAGTGGTCATTCACTTCAAACGTACACCGCATCCTGTCTTTGGGCAAAATGCGCCAGAGAACAAGCTGATCATCCGTATTCAGCCTGATGAAGGCATTCTGATGAGCTTCGGCTTGAAAGAGCCCGGCGCAGGTTTCAAAGCCAAAGAAGTGTCGATGAATTTCCACTACGCCTCACTTGAGCAGATCAAAATGCTGACCGCTTATGAGCGTTTGCTGCTGGATGCACTCAATGGTGACGCGACACTGTTTGCCCGTACTGATGCTGTAGAAGCTTGTTGGAAGTTTGTGCAGCCGATCCTCGATTTCAAACAAGATCCGCAATCGCTGTATGGCTACGCCTGTGGCACTTGGGGCCCGAAAGAGTCGGATGACTTGCTGCGCCGTGACGGCCGTGAGTGGCGCTTCCCTTGTAAAAACCTCACTAACACGGATTACTGCGAATTATGATCAACCATAAAATTTTCCCAACTGCGGATGCCGTAGTGAAAAGCCTTGCCGACGATATGTTGGCGTACAGCCAGCAAGGTCAGCCAGTACACATTTCCTTATCTGGCGGCAGCACACCAAAAATGCTGTTTAAGCTTTTGGCAAGCCAGCCTTACGCCAACGACATTCAGTGGAAAAACCTGCATTTCTGGTGGGGGGATGAACGCTGTGTGGCACCGGATGACGCAGAAAGCAACTACGGTGAAGCCAATGCGCTGCTGTTTAGCAAAATCAACATGCCTGCACAGAACATTCACCGCATTCTGGGTGAAAACGAGCCACAAGCTGAAGCAGAACGTTTTGCTCAAGCGATGGCGCATGTGATCCCAACCGAAAACGGCACGCCTGTGTTTGATTGGATCCTACTGGGTGTCGGTGCGGATGGTCATACCGCATCCCTGTTCCCAGGGCAAACCGACTATGCAGACGCCAATCTTTCGGTGGTGGCAAGCCATCCAGAATCTGGGCAACTACGCGTTTCAAAAACCGCGAAAGTGCTGCAAGCCGCAAAACGCATCAGTTATCTCGTTCTTGGCGCAGGTAAAGCCGAGATCGTAGAACAAATTCACACCACTCCAGCCGAACAACTGCCTTATCCGGCAGCCAAAATTCACTCCACTTCAGGAGTGACGGAGTGGTACTTAGATTCAGACGCCGCAGCAAAGATTGCGTGAAGGAGAGAAATAAATGAAAGGTGATATCGGTGTAATCGGCCTTGCAGTAATGGGCCAGAACCTGATCCTCAACATGAACGACCACGGCTTCAAAGTGGTGGCACACAACCGTACCGCGGCTAAAGTGGACGAGTTTCTAGAAGGCCCAGCAAAAGGCACTAACATTGTTGGCGCTTACACTCTGCAAGAGCTGGTCGATAAACTGGCGACGCCACGCAAAGTGATGCTGATGGTTCGTGCAGGTCAAGTGGTTGATGACTTCATCGAGCAACTGGTTCCACTGCTCGACAAAGGTGACATCATCATTGATGGTGGTAACACCAACTTCCCTGATACTAACCGCCGTGTCAAAGCGCTGCGTGAAAAAGGCATTCACTTCATCGGTACGGGTGTTTCTGGTGGTGAAGAAGGTGCACGTTTCGGACCTTCGATCATGCCGGGTGGCGCACCTGAAGCATGGGAAGCGGTAAAACCGATTTTCCAAGGCATTTCTGCAAAAACTGACGCTGGTGAGCCTTGCTGTGACTGGGTGGGCAACGATGGTGCCGGTCACTTCGTGAAAATGGTTCACAACGGTATCGAATACGGCGACATGCAGCTTATCACTGAAGCTTACCAGTTCATGAAAGATGGTCTGGGAATGTCGGCCGATGAAATGCAAGCCGTATTTGCTGACTGGAACAAAACTGAGCTAGACAGCTACTTGGTTGAGATCACCGCTGACATCCTTGGCTACAAAGATGAAGATGGTGAAGCGTTGGTTGAGAAGATCCTCGATACTGCTGGCCAAAAAGGCACAGGTAAATGGACGGGTATCAACGCGCTGGACATGGGCATCCCACTGACTCTGATCACCGAATCCGTGTTCTCTCGCTGCCTATCCGCACTGAAAGATCAACGTGTTGAAGCTGAAAAACTGTTTGGTAAAACCAAAACTCAAGTCGAAGGTGACAAACAAGTTTGGGTTGATGCGCTGCGTCAAGCGCTGCTGGCTTCAAAAATCATCTCTTACGCACAAGGCTTTATGCTGATGCGTGAAGCATCGAACGAGAATGGTTGGAACCTGAACTACGGTAACGTGGCTCTGATGTGGCGTGGTGGTTGTATCATCCGCTCTGCGTTCCTAGGCAACATCCGTGATGCGTTTGAAAAGAACCCAGAACTGGCGTTCTTAGGTTCTGATGCGTACTTCAAAGGTATTCTGGACAACTGTCTGGCTGCATGGCGTAAAGTGGCAGCGAAGTCGCTGGAAGTCGGCATTCCAATGCCATGTACGACTTCAGCACTGACCTTCCTTGATGGTTACACTACGGCTCGCCTGCCAGCGAACCTGCTGCAAGCACAGCGTGATTACTTTGGTGCGCACACTTATGAGCGTATCGATCGTCCGCGTGGTGAGTTCTTCCACACTAACTGGACGGGTACAGGCGGTAATACTGCGTCTACTACTTACGACGTGTAATGACACCTAGTAGGAAAGCGTCATACTGATAAGGATGAAATTAGGGCTAGCTACTTCTTTCGTATCAGCCTATAATTTCGCCGTTCAGGGAGGATGTCGGTTTTACCGACATCCTCTATTTTTTTCTGCACATTTCGCTTTTAAGAGAATCGACGATGACAATCAACAAGTACTATGTTTTGGTTCCACAGGCTTTGGAACAATCAACACATCAGGACAGTGACGTTGCATCTGACATGGAAGCTCAGCGCCAACAAATGGTGAAAGAAGCACAAAATCAAGGCGGTTTGTAACTCAAACCACGCCGATAAAAAAGCACCTCAGGGTGCTTTTTTTATGTCCATTTTCCACGATATACCCAAAGAGAGAGTGGTTACTAGGAAGCGAGTAGATTCATTCCCATGCTCATAAATAGACTACGTGATTGGAGTGAGCTGACGCCACCGCACATTCAGGTAGAGACAGTATAGAAAATCAACTAATCATCGAAACTTCCTATAGATTAGTTCAATTATAGAAACAATCATGTTGCCAAGTCGCTATATATCCAACTCTGTGCTTTGCTTAAACTCACCGCAACAAAACAAACTTCCCAACAACGGAGTCTTAAAATGAACACATTAACCAAACTACTTGCTGCTACCATGACCTTATCTGCTCAAGCCATGGCTGCGACCCCACTGACTTTGGATGTCTACAACGCCGATGGTAACAGCTTCCATGTGAATGCAACCGTGGTGTACGGTGAAACCGAAGCGATGGTAGTGGATACTGGCTTTACCAAAGCAGATGCGCTGCGCATCGGCGCGAAAGTACTGGATTCAGGTAAAACCTTAAAAACGATTTTCATCTCTCAAGCGGATCCAGACTACTACTTTGGCGCAGAAGTGTTAAAGCAGATGTTCCCGCAAGCAGAAGTGATTGCAACCCCGGGTGTAAAAGCGAAAATCGAACAGAAACTGCAAGGTAAGCTGGATTTCTGGGCACCGAAAATGGGCGCCAACGCGCCAGTGAAACCGGTTCTGCCAACGGCATACCAAGGTAAAACACTGGAAATTGATGGCCAAACTATCGAAATTCGTGGTACCGAAGGTGAACTGAAACATCGTCCTTATTTGTGGATCCCTGCCAATGCAGCGATCTTGGGGAATGTGGCTGTGTACGGTAACGTTCATCTATGGATGGCCGATGCACAAACAGACAGTGAGCGCAAAGCTTGGGCTGAACAACTCGATGAGATGGCAGCGCTTAAGCCAAAAGTGGTCATCCCAGGGCATATGACACCGGGAACCGCCATGGACAGCAGTGCGATTACGTTTTCACAAAAATACCTAGCTGATTTTGCTAAAGCGAAAGCCTCTAGTAAAAATAGTGCACAGCTGATTGAAAAAATGAGCAAAATCTATCCGGATGCAGGCCTGCCTATGGCGCTTGAAATTGGTGCGAAAGTTCATACTGGTGAAATGAAATGGTAAGGGTTCACTACATTTTTGACCCTATGTGTGGGTGGTGCTTCGGCGCCACCTCACTGATGGAACAACTGGCACAACAATCCCATCTTGAACTGGTACTACACCCCGGTGGCATGATGGATAAAGCACAGCTCAGTCCTGATTTTCGTGCGCATATTTTGCAAGCCGACCAACGCATTCAGCGTGAAACAGGCGCAGAGTTTGGCGAGGCGTATTTAGAGCGTGTACGCAGTGGTCAACCACTCATGCTCGATTCGTACTTCACAGCCCAAGCCATCATTGCGGCACGTCTTGCTGGCAAACGTGATTTCGACATGCTGAAAGCCATTCAGCGTGCGCACTACCAGCAAGGTCTGGATGTGACACAAACGGAGGTAATGCAACAGTTAGCGCAAGCGATGGGCATTACCCCTGAAACATGGCAAAACGTGATGCCACAAGCTGCAGCAAAAGTACGCAGTGACATTGCTCAAACCCAACGCTTAATGCAACAGCTGGGTTTAGGTGGTTTTCCTTCGTTAGCCATTGAGCAAAATAACGAGTGGTACACCTTAAGTCCTAGCCACTACTATCGCCGCCCACAAGAGTGGCAAGCATGGTTAGAATCACTCAGCGTGACAGCATAAAAAATGACACCCCATAATGGGGTGTCATTTTTTTATTCGATTAATAAATCAGAGACTCTTCCTCGCCAATCCGCCAGCTCATCTCGCCAATGTTGTTGCTGTTTATCTGAGCTATTTTGCAAAATTTGCACAACATAACGCTGACCTAATTCGCGGTTATAACTCAGCTTAGCTTTCAAGATCATCCCGTAATGCTGCTCAGGGTTTAGTAGTAAAGATTCGAGTTGGGTCTGAAATGCTTCTGGTTGTGTTCTTTGTTGCAATAATGTACGCACCTGCTCACGCATCGTCGTTTGAAATCCTATCCAATCGTTGGCGGTGGGTTGAATATTGTCGCTCCAAACCTTGACCAACTCTTGCTGGGACTTATTTAAGGGTCCAAGCCAATCTTCTAAGCGATCTGTGATCCGCTCTTGATAAAAATCACGCAACTCACTCTCATCCATCTTAATGAATTTCTTGGCAAATTTGTCATGTCGTTTAATGAAGGCTTGCATAAACTGTTCGGTTTGCTCCTCACTGAGCGTGGCGGCCAGCCGGCTGACATCCGGTAGCAGCTTGATAACCAGACGCTGATAGTAAAATCGCATTTTCTCTTGGAACTGGGCTACCTGCTCAACCGTTACGTCAGGTAAAGAAAGCGCCGAAAGTTCATCCATCATTGCCAAATAATCGGGCAATTCTTGGGCACGATGCCAGCTCTGTAAACTCGGCATCGTTTGTTCAATCAAGGTTTTCTGCTGCGTATTCAGGTCAACAAAATCCTCAGCATAATCAATCACAAACCAATCAAGATTGTGGTAGACCAACTTAGTCGCGCAACCAACCAGAAAGGTACAGAGCAGAAGTACACGAAGCCATTTCAACATAAGAGAGGTCCTTTCTTAATTACTCTGAGTTTTACGCAGTAATTCAAGCGAACGTTCAACAACCCAGTGAGAAACTTAAAAAAGAATGGCTGAAGCTTTGAGAGAAAGAAAGCTGGTCAAGACCAGCTTTCGGATTTATTTGGAGAGAACCCACAATCTGGCGACATTCTCGGCCAAATCGGCAAGGTTAAAATCGGACTCTTTAAGCGCATCTTCAAGCGACATGGCCCGCGGCACCGCAGCGAAAACCGCATCGATCCCGCACTGGTATACGGCTTGATAGTTATCGCCAGTACAGCCGCACAACGCCAGCACAGGAACGTCAAAGCGTTTGGCAACTTTGGCCACCCCCATTGGGGTTTTGCCATGTACGGTTTGACTGTCGATACGCCCTTCGCCAGTGATCACTAAATCTGCATCACTGACTTGATAAGCAAGTTGCACTGTCTCCAGCACAATCTCAATACCCGGTCGCAATCTTGCTTGAGTATAGGCCAAAAGCGCCGCGCCCATCCCCCCTGCCGCCCCCGCACCGGCACTCTCTAAAACCATTTTGCCAGTCACTTTTTCCGTGAGTAAACCAAACTGCCGTAAGGCTCCATCCAATAATTGAACATCTTCTGGCGTTGCCCCCTTTTGCGGACCAAATACCGCAGACGCACCTTTATCGCCACATAAGGGGTTGTTCACATCACAGGCCACCAAGATATCGCAATGCTGTAACCTTGGGTCGAAATCTTGTAAATTGATGTGGGTCAACTCGCGTAAACCGCCGCCAGTCAGTTGGATGGGATCGCCATCGGCATTGGTAAAGCGCGCGCCAAGTGCCGCAAGCATGCCCACGCCGCCATCATTGGTCGCACTACCACCTAGACCAATAATCAGCTTAGTGACACCTTGATCTAACGCGTGTCGGATCAGCTCTCCCGTACCAAAACTGGTGGTGAGTTTAGGGTCGCGCTGCGCAACTGGCACATGATGCAGGCCACTGGCCGCGGCCATTTCGATCACCGCAGTTTGGTTATCTCCCAAAATTCCATAGAAGGCCTCCACTCGTTTACCTTGTGGCCCCATCACTTTGACTTCAACAAGTCGTCCTTGTGTGGCGTCCACCAACGATTGCACCGTACCTTCACCACCGTCCGCAACCGGGATAGCGACAAATTTTGCATCATGCCATACCCGAGCCAGCCCAGCTTGAATCGCATCACACACTTGCTTTGCCGTTAAGCTCTCTTTAAAGGAATCTGGGGCGATAACCACTTTCATATCACGCGCTCCTAATTTTTATAACAATACTAAGCTTAGAACATATACCACAGCCATCGCAGTGCCCCCTTGGACTAGAGTTGCCATGGTTTGTGCGCGGTAGGCCAAACCTACACTCATGCGGCTAAACTGCGACACAACCCAGAAGAAACTGTCATTGGCATGAGAAACCGTCATTGCACCCGCACCAATCGCCATTACGGTTAATGCTCGTCCCATTTCACTGTCCAAGCCCAGTTGGCCTAAAAGTGGCGCAACCAATGCAGAAGTGGTGACCAAGGCCACAGTCGAAGATCCTTGTGCCGATTTCAGTGCTGCAGCCACAATAAATGGCATAAAGATGCCGACACCCAACGCCGACAACGTGGTTCCGAGGTAATCACCTAGTGGTGTGGCTTTCAAAACTGCACCAAATGCACCGCCAGCCCCCGTAATCAGTAGAATTGGTGCGGCAGCGGTAATACCTTGACTGATACGCTCGCCAAACTCAGCCACTTTGTCGGCAGATTTCAATAAGCGTACGGCAAGAAGCAAACCGATCAGCAGTGCCGTCAATGGCTGACCAAGGAAGCCCAACACCTCAAACAGCATACCTTGACCAAAAGGGAAACTCGGGAATTTCGCGATAGAACCAAAACAGATCAGCAAAATGGGCACAAAGATGGGAGCAAACGCTTGACTGGCAGAAGGTAACTGGCCGTAAGAAGCCTTAAGGGCTTGCCAATCTTTTTTTGGGCTTTCTTGCGAATCAATGATATCAGCCTCAACCGCTTGGAAACGGTTCGCCCACAACATACCAGCAATCGCCGCAACCGCCGCGACAAACAGGCCAATGGCAATAACTAAACCTAGTTGGGATTCCAAGCCCAAGTTACCCGCCGCCGCAATCGGTCCCGGAGTCGGTGGAACAAAGGTATGCGTAGCATAGAGACCCGTAGCAAGCGCCACACTCATGGCCACACTGGAGGTGGCTAAACGTTTGGCCAGCGATTCTTTTAATGAATTGAGGATCACAAAGCCTGAGTCGCAGAATACTGGAATCGAAACAATGTAACCGATGATACTCATGGTCAACGTTGGAAAACGCTCACCCAATAGCTTGATGACAGTATCCGCCATAGTAATGGCTGCGCCGCTTTTTTCTAAGATCACGCCAATGATGGTACCCAGTACAATCACCAAGCCGATGTAACCGAGGATACCACCAAAGCCTGTGGTAATGGTTTTGGCAATCGTGTCAGCAGGCAAACCATAAGCAAATGCGCCAAGGAATGCAGCCAGAAGTAATGCTAAGAAAGGGTGTACTTTGAACTTGGTGGTAGCGAGCACAATAAAGACAATTACCGCTAACAGGATTAAGATCAGACTCATAATAACTCCATGTCTTTATGTTCTGAGGCAAGGTGAATGTCATTCCCCGCCTCTTCGTAGGGTCGAGCTATTATCCTTGTTGGCTCGCATGATTCCTTTAGGCGGAACAACAAATACAATGATAAGGAAAATGTTAATAACTGTGCAGATGCACAATTTTAATCATAACTTGTGAGCTGATACGCAATATACAATTCCGCCAAACCAAGTAAGGAGTTAGTCTCAATCCCTGTAATTTCGGTGATTTTTTCTAAACGATAGCGCAGCGTATTTCGGTGGATAAACAGTTGTTGGGCGCAAAGATTCAAGTTGCCATTTGCCGCAAATAGTCCCTTTAACGTTTTCACGAGTTGCCCTGACTTATCCTGTGTCTGCAACTCCTGCATGACTCGTCGCCACTGTTCACCTTGCCATCCTTCATTCAATGGCAAAAGCAATACCGGCAAACGCAGTTCCTCGTAGAGATGTTTCTGTTTTTCTGGCTGGCGTACTTGGCCAATCCTCAGTACCTGCTTGGCACTTTGGTAAGAGAGATGGATCGCGTTTGGGTTGATAAAAAGCTGGCCTAAAGCAATGTCATATCCTGTGATGTCATAGGCTTTGAGCCTCGCCATCAACTTATCAATCCGCAAACTTTCGTATTCGCTGGTCCAATGCTCTGGTGTTCGACAAGGTTTGAGCACGACTATCTCTTGCATAGAAACCACAGCGACCAGATTGTCCCGTTCAGGGTGCTCCAAAAGCTCAACCACTTGACGGATCTGATCCAAGCTTTGTCCACTTTTCGGTTGACGAAAGGCGATGACCACTGCCACGCGAGGCTTAGAGAGGTCAATGGAAAGTCTCGCCGCCCATGCATCAAGTTCGGCGGCCGATAAGGTATTGTGTATCCAAGCGGAAATGAACTCTTCACGATGCCGCCGATCCCATTGTAGTTGTTCGACCAAAGCTGCTTGCTCAATGATCATTTCGGCACTCATTTTGACCAGATTGGCAAAATCACGAATATCTTTCGGCTCTCCGGTAATCCCCACAATCCCGACCACTTGCTGCTGATTTCTCAACACCATGTTGATGCCTGGTTTTACACCTTTCAGTGCCACGCAGCTTTCTGCCGTTAGCTCTACCGAATCGCCATGTTTGAGTGCCAAAATTGCACCATCATGCACTTGGCCAATCCGATTTTTCTCGCCACTGCCAATGATCACTCCAGCTTGATTCATCACATTGATGTTGTAGCCGATGATCGCCATGGTGCGATCGACAATTTGTTGCGCTAATTGACTGTCCAGTATCATGACGACTCCCTATCCACTCTGCGTAGACTTATAAGTCCTCTTACTGAATTTCAATAACATCATCACTCACTTTTGTGACTATGCACAAAAAGAAAAGCTGCCCGCAGGCAGCTTTGATGGGGATAAAATAGAGGTCTTGATTAGGTGCGGATATGCGCTATTGCACTATTAAGATCGTCAACGTTGCGTTGTAAATCCACCACAACAGGACCCAGTTGTTTGATCGCTAGGTTCATTTCACCAGACAGCGTTTTGATGGTACTGAGGTTACTTGAAATCTCATCACTTACAGTTAATTGCTCCTCAGTCGCGGCAGCAATTGACGTGTTGAGTTTATGGATCTCTTTGGCCGAGCCCTGGATAGCCACCAACGACTCGTTGGCCACGCCCATATTGCCACGGGTTGATTGCATTTTATCGGCACTGACACGGATCGTTTTGGTCGACATCTCCGCTTTTTCTTGCAGCATAGAGATCATGGTTTCAATCTCGCCCGTCGATTCTTGCGTACGCTGTGCCAAAGAACGGACTTCATCAGCGACCACCGCAAAACCTCGCCCTTGCTCACCCGCGCGAGCCGCTTCAATCGCCGCATTCAACGCCAGCAAGTTGGTCTGCTCTGCAATCGCTTTAATCACATCCAGCACGTTGCCGACATTATTGGACTCAGTAGCCAGTTGTTGAATGATCTCTGAGGTTTTTTGGAATTCGCCGTCTAAATCCGCAAATTCGCGAATCGTTTTCTCAAACACTTGTTTGCTGTTATTGGCTTCTTTTTCAGCACTGCCTGCATACTCTTCTGCCATATTAGTGCTTTGGGACACACTCGATAACGCCGAAGTCATCTCTTCCATCGCGGTCGCCGCCATCTCTAACTCTTGGTCTTGTTGGCTAGACATCTTCATATTTTGATCCGTGATGCTACGAATAGTGTCGGAAATCGAGGAAATGGTGTGGTTAACCTGATTAATTTTACTGATGGTTGAGCCATAACTACCTAGAACTTTGTTAATCGTACGTCCAATCACGGCCAGCTCATCATCGCTTTTTTCTTCAACCCTTAAGGTAAGATCTGAATTGTCATCGGCTCTTTGTAAGACACTCGCCATTCGATCAATTGGAGTCACAATTTTACGGTTGACGACGACGTAACCAATAATGGCAATAATAGCGACCACAACTAATGAGATATTGCCGATCAATACGGTACTTTTTACTTGCTCTGCGGCTTGGTTAAACTGCTGTGCCGTTCGTGTTTCAAGCTCTTGGAAGAAGCGGTCAATGGGTGCCATGATCTTAGCTTTTTCACGATGGTACTCTTCACTGTGCAGCAGTTGAACCGCCATGTTGACATCCGGCTCGCCTTTTACCGTGTAGTTGCCACTCGCATCAGGAAACAAGCCTTTTACCGCATTCATGGCTTTCACTTCCATATTCACTAAAGCATCGGAGTTATTTTGCGCTTCTTTCAGCAAAGCGAACTCTCTGTCACTAAAACCGAGGTCTTTCATCATTTGCTGTAGCGCGATGGTTTGCCCATCCGGTTTAGGTTTTTGGCCGTATTGCAGGACAAGATCCCAATAAATGGTGTGGTAGCTCTCGGGGCGGGGCTTTTTGCCGTTACGGATATCAAGAATATCCATATACATCTTTTCGTATTTTTCATCCCCAGTGACCACATAGGTACGCCCTAAGCGGGTCAAGTCATCGGAACTTTGGCGTAGCTCATCCGCAGCTTGGTAAGATTGATAACGGATCAACGATAATCTATCGACTTGCTGTTCGAGACTATCCAATTGGAACACAGTCGCCATAGTAATCGCCATGCCTACGCCTATCGCCGAAAAAACAAGCTTCATCGTGGTGTTAATTTTCATGGAAAATCCTTCTAGGAAAAAAAAGCGTATATCCGGTCATTTATAATGACTTTTTTATTGTTACTTTCAGCTTAGAAGATGTTTAACGAACTGGTAGGAGAATGTTGCTTTTTTTCTATGGGTAATGACTCAGATGTCTTTGAACGATACGTATCTAGCACATATGCCTAAAAGCACTGTGATCATTGTGCCTATCAAAGTGAAGTAGATCACATGATTACTTTGATATGGGGTCAGGATAAAAATAAAGCGGCTTTGCAGCCGCTTATAGAGAGGTCGATTTATGACTCAAGAGTCATGCTTAGCCATTAGAAATCTTACGATGGCCTTCTTCCAGATGAACAAAGTCCACCAAATCATCGCCAGAAACTTGGTATGCTTGGCCAAAGCCTTTCACGAATAAACCCTGCTCTGGCTGTAGACGGAATAACATGAAGTCTTGCAGTTGACTGAGACCATCAATGATTTCGCCAAAGCGCTCACCCATTTGTGCAATCACTTGGCACCACAACTCGCTGTCACGTTCAACCATGCTGGCAACCGCATCAAAGGTCAGACGTTTACGGGCGAAAAGTTGTTTTGCTTCCGTTTCATCTTCAATCATCATGATCGACACTTGCGGATTCACTTCAAGGTTACGGGCATGACGGGCGATGTGCGAAATCAGCACAAAGTAGCCTTCTTGATTTTGTACGAAAGGGGCATAACTAACATTCGGACGACCTTGCGCATCGACTGTCGCCAGTTGCAGCGTTTTACGCTCTTGACGGAACTCTTTGATTTCTGGCTCTAAACGACCCTGCAAACGCTCTTGCTTAACTTGCTGATCCATCTCTTTCTCCTCAACGATGGTTTATTATTGTTTGTGTTGTTGCTGCATTGCTTTAAAGCGTGCGACTTGCTCTGGGATCAATTCGCGTTTCTCATCACGTCCCAGATAGATTTTGAACGCGTTTTCACCTTGAGCGGTAAAGAAGCCAAAGTAGTGGCTCTCGCGTCCCATAAATGGCTTACTGACTAAAGCCACATGGCTAATATTTTCGAGTTTCAAATGGCCATGCAGTTCCCCATCACGACCCATTAAATTGTAGTAACCCCGTGCAACTTTCCCTTTTGGAAAAGGTGCTTTGACTTCAAAAATAGAACCCGCAATGGTCATGATCGTGGTGACAGGGCCCCATTCTGGCAGACTTTCTAAAATGGTTTGCGCATGAGAGCCATCCACCACCGCGACCATCTCTTCAGGAAGAGCATGCACGATGTCAAACTCAGTGACATTGAGTTGCTCCGCCATTGCGGCAGGTAATAAAGTGGGTTGCTGCTCAAGCAGTTGAGCGACTTGCTGTTGTAATGATTCCATTGTTTTTTCCAGTCTAGTTATGCTTATGCGATACGCTGCTGTTGATATTTGTACGAATGAATAAGCACCTGAATACACGCCTGCGCAAGGCTTACCGACCAGAAGCGTCCGGCGGTAGTCAGAGTGAGATAGTCTTGCTCCACCTCAACCAGACCGATTTGTTGCCAGCGTAAAAAGAGCGGCATTAACCAGTCAAAGGTTTGGTGGTGATAAAATTTAGGTAAACGCTGTTTGGCGATGACACCCGCATCAAATCCGGCTTTCAAGGCGGCAAACAGGGGGTCATATTCATGTTGGCGAGCCATCATGGCGACAAGCGGTTGACCATTTTTCATCGCGTCAAGGTAAGTATCGAGTTGGCGATGTTGCATCAGTGAATAACCGCCCATATTTCCGCCCGCACCACAACCAATCGGGAGCACTTCGGCGTAGGTTTTGGCCAAACTGTTATAAAGGCTGCGCTCGCGGTTGTCGCGAGTCCAGTGGTTTACGCTCAATGGGCGCAGATGATGCTTCGCCATAAATTCCACCCCGATTTGGTACAAGGAGGCTTTATCTGGCGTAGTTGCCGGTGGGGGTAACTTGCCTTTTTCAACCAGATTGAGCATCGGGGCACTACCGCCAACAACGAGCTGGTATAAATCAATCCCTTGTGCCCCAGTCTGCATAAAATCTTGTAGATCTTGCTCGAACACTTGCGCCGTTTGGTAGGGTAAGCCGTAGAGTAGATCAATCACAATCGGCGCTTGTTGGGTCGCAGCCAATGAGGCGATACGCTCCATCACCACCTCACGATCATCCAGTCGTTTGGCTCGGCGTCTCACCTGAGTATTAAAACTCTGCACACCAAAAGAGAAACGGTTAAAGCCCCCTTCCAGAGCGTTTTCAAACATCTCATCACTAAAGCGATGAATTCGACCTTCTAGAGTGATTTCACAATCTGGCGTTAATGGAAACGACTCACGGATTGCAGTACCCAACTGCCGGATTTGCTCGGGAGAGAGCTCAGTCGGCGTCCCCCCGCCAATATAGACCGCATGAAAGACGCCAGTTTGTGTCCAAGGCAGTGCCGCTTTTTGTTTGATCTCTTCAAGTAACGCTGCAAAATACGCATCCACCAACTGGCGACTCGCCGCGTTTTGGAAGAAATTACAGAAAGTACAGCGTACTCGACAAAAAGGAACATGGATGTAGAGACACCGCACCTGTTGACGTTGGCTGACTTGTTGAGTGATGTGTTGCCACACGTTCGCCTGCTCATGACTCGGTACAGGCATCGCGATACCGCCTGCATGGGCTGAATGCTTATTTTGAAAAGCAAAACGCAGCGGATCTGGCGTATTCGCACCCAAAATAGATTCATCAAAATTATCTAAAATCAACATTATCATTTCTCAAGCCAATCCCCATACGACAAGGGTTGCGCTTCTCTTCATCTCATACGATCAAAATCATAAATTGACGCTAATGATAATGCAATTGATAATTGCTATTATTAAGATGCTGAGCAATAATATTTGCCCACTAAGGCTAATCGCGTATGGATTTATCCATGCCTCGTTAGTCTGCATGAATTGAAATAGCCAGTTTGATCAGCCTGCCACTTGCTGAGTTTTCAGAGAGACAGGAGCAATATCGCTGATCATCGTGAGGGAGAAGGACGTGAATCTGAACAGATATGTCATTGCGGGAGGGCTTTCCCTAGCTTTTCACGCGCTATTGCTTATCACGACAGATGAAGCACAGGTGTTTGCCATGCCTGCTGGAAACCCAACTCAATCGGTTTCGATCAATATGGTTTCGATGCCTAAAGTCGCACCCGCTCAACCAGAGCAAACCCAAACAGAACAATCAAAACCGGAATCGGTCAAGCCGACACCAGTACAAGAAGTCGTAAAAACTCCGCCTGCTAAGCCGAAGGTGAAGCCGCACAAACCTAAACCTCAAACCGTGAAGAAACCCGTACCGGCTGAGCAAGTCCCATCCAAATCGGTAGCGAAGCCGCAACCGGAGAAGGTAGAGCGTACCGCTGAAACCGCACAAAAGCCTGCGCCAACACCTAACCAGCAACCGAGCCAGCCTACGGCGGCTAGCCAAGGCATCACAAGTCAACCTATTTTGGTGGATAAGCCCGCTTTAGTGAGCGCACAAGTTCAACCACGTTATCCACGTATTGCTCGTAAGCGCGGGATCGAAGGTACAGTGATGTATGAAATTTGGCTGGATGCGCAAGGTAATCAAATCAAGCAGCAGTTGCTCTCTTCATCCGGCACTGAAGCCTTGGATCAATCGGCGCTCGAAGCCATTAAACAGTGGAAATTTTCTCCACATATTCTTGACGGTGTGCCCGTAGCTCACCGAATTCATATCCCTATTCGTTTTAAATTGGAAGGCTAATGGAATCGTTACAACAACTCCAACAACAGCTAGGCCTGATGGCTTGGCCACTTTTCATTTGCTCAGCATTAACGGTAATGCTGCTCGCGGAGCGCCTATTTCAAGTGCTGCTCAGTTTAACCGTAGGCAAAGGAGCGATTCGTCACGCTTTGCAAGCTACCTCCCCCAAAAACCCAAAGCAACTGGCTGAACTTACAGAGCATTTCGCGAGTAAGCGTCCGGTGCTGTATCGCGGAGTGGCGATGCTTTTGGCCCATCACCAATTTGATAAGTCATTGCGCGAAGATGCGGCGGGCATTTGGCTACAGGAGCAGCGTCACCAGTTTAACTCGGGGTTGCGTCTCTTGACTTTGATTGGTGTGATCAGCCCTTTGCTCGGTCTGTTGGGTACCGTACTTGGCCTGATTGAAATGTTTAAAGGGGTGGCCGCCACGACCGGAAGTATTACCCCCAATGTGTTAGCCGATGGTTTAGGCGTTGCAATGTACACCACGGCAGCGGGTCTGCTGATTGCCGTTCCGGCAGTTGCGGGGGCCCAATTGCTCAGCCTGTGGGCGGATCGCACTATGGCTAAACTGGAACATACCCTGAACTACGTGAACCTTTGGCTAGAAGGCATGACACTGCACGCCGACGCTTCACTGACAGTCGTGACACCGCAAGAGGCCACAACGGAAAACCTATGATCAAGTCCTCAGCCAAACACAACGACTTCGGCCTGACTCCGGACCTCACTCCGCTACTTGATATCATCTTTATCGTGATGGTGTTCTTGCTGCTGACCGCGTCAGTACGCTTGGAATCGTTGGAAGTGGCTCTGCCCACGACCGATTCACCCGTAGTGAATGAAGTGAATAAAGAATCTATCACCGTCAATATCTTAGCCACCGAACCTTATTGGGCGATTGATGGTAAGCCCTACCTCGACTGGCATAACTTCTCGTTGGCGCTTTTAGAGTCTGTACAAGTGGATAAGCGTCCGGTAGTCATCGCCGCCGATCAAGGGGCTGAGGTTCAACAATTAGTCAAACTGTTGAGCTTTTTACAAGAAAACGGCATTCAAGCCACCCAGTTATTAACTGAACCTTCTCACTCTTAATGGAAACAAGATGAAAATCACTCAATCATTGGCTTTATTACTGGCCTGCTGCACTTCAGGCATCAGTTTCGCTCAAGAACGGATCGTCAGTGCAGGAAGTGCAGTGACTGAACTGATTCTGGCACTGGGTGCTGAGCAGCAATTGGTGGCGGTCGATGTCACAAGCGAAGTGCCGAGTTCTCTCAATTTACCTACCGTCGGCTATCACCGCCGCTTGGCCGCTGAAGGCTTATTAACTCTTGAGCCAACCCACCTGATTGGTTCAGATGAAATGGGACCCGATACTGCATTACAACAACTGCGCAGTTCCGGTATCCAAGTCAATGTGATCAACAGTGATTCGACGCCGCAAGGCTTGTTAACACGTATTGACCAAATTGCCCAAATCACCCACACCGAACAACACGCTCAAAAGCTGAAAGAGAACGTTCAGCAGCAGATCAATGCGTTGCAAGCTAAGCGTCCGGAAAAACCTAAGAAAGTGCTGTTTTTATTACTGCATGAAGGTCGTGCGGCCAACGTAGCGGGTAGCGATACCGTCCCCGATACCATTATTGGTCTAATCGGTGCTCATAATCCTGCCTCTCCTTCCATTACTTCGTATAAACCGCTGTCCATGGAATCCATGATTGAGATGCAACCTGATATGGTGCTGGTCAGTGGTCGCAGCCTAGAAAAACTGGGGGGTGCTGATGCTGTGTTGAATGCCGTGCCTATGCTCGCGGCAACACCAGCAGGACAAAACAAGAATATTGTCGCGATTGATGGCCACGCCTTAGTCGGCGGCTTAGGTCTGAAAAGTCTGCAAGAAGCGCAGCGTATTCAAACTCTGCTGTACCCCTGAGGCCACTCCCAGTGTTAAGACGATTTCCTTTTGCTGTGACCATCAGTTGCCTGACTCTGGCGGTCTTCTTTGCGGGGCTGTATTCCATCACTGTCGGACCGATGAACATCACCATCTCTGACAGTATTCAAAGCCTGCTTTTTCGCTCCGAGCAACTCACGAATGCGATTCATCTCGTTATCCATGATATTCGCTTACCACGCACGCTCCTTTGTTTGTTGGTTGGGGCGATTCTCGCGCTATGCGGCACCGCTATGCAGGGGCTATTCCGCAACCCGTTAGCTGAGCCGGGCATCATTGGCGTCTCCTCGGGCGCCTCTCTTGGTGCGGCACTCGCCATCGTGTTACTCAGTGATGTGGTGTCAAGCCTGCCTTGGGTGAATAGCTTGGTGCTGCCTATAGCGGCATTTATCGGTGGCGCGCTGACAACCGTATTGGTTTATCGTCTTGGCACCTCTAAATTTGGGACATCGGTGACTATCATGCTACTGGCTGGGGTAGCCATTTCGGCTCTTGCAGGCGCAGGTATTGGTTATCTTAATTATCTCGCGAGCGATCAAATGCTGCGCGACTTAACCCTATGGTCCATGGGTTCCGTGGCAGGCGCGACGACCTCCAGTATTTTGCTGTGCAGTGTCACTCTAATCATGCTATTTGCCTATTTCCATTGGCGCTCGATGGCACTTAATGCCTTATTGCTTGGAGAGGCGGAAGCGCGCCATCTTGGTGTTCCAGTACAAAAACTCAAAAGAGAGATGATTCTGCTTTCGGCAGTAGGCGTCGGGGTTGCGGTAAGTGCCGCAGGTATGATCGGTTTTGTGGGGCTTGTGGTGCCACATATTGGTCGCATGTTGGTGGGTCCCGATCATCGTAACCTAGTGCCAGTCTCCACTCTACTTGGTGCATTGATGCTCACCCTTGCCGATATGGTCGCTCGGGTTGCGGTTGCGCCCGCTGAATTGCCAATTGGCATTGTCACCGCACTGGTCGGTGCCCCCTTCTTCTTGTATCTCCTATTCCAACAAAAAGGTCGAATATTCTGATGCAGACTATTGCAATTCAAGGCAGGGATCTTTGTGTCACCTACGGCTCTCGCCAAGTGCTCGATCATGTGGATATCACCTTGCGCTGTGGCGAAGTCGCGGCGTTACTCGGTCCTAACGGAGCCGGGAAAAGTACCTTACTGAAGCTGCTCTGCGGTGAAATGAGCGGAGCAGGCAAACTCGATTATTTTGGTGTTCCAGCATCGCAGTGGCCTGCCGAAAAACTGGCTAACCATTTGGGCATTTTGCCCCAGCAGAGCTCGTTGACTTTTCCTTTTACCGCGCAAGAAGTGGTTGAGCTGGGGGCTATCCCACTCAATCTACCGCGCAAAGAAGTAGAACGTGTCGCCCGTCATTACATGCTCAAAACCGATGTATTACACCTCGCAGCCAGTCTTTACCCTTCTCTTTCTGGAGGTGAAAAGCAGCGCTTACATCTCGCGCGAGTACTCACTCAACTGCACCAAGCTGGTCAACAGCGTATTTTGATGCTGGATGAGCCGACATCAGCACTCGATCTCGCTCATCAACACAACACGCTGCAACTCGCGCGTCAGTTAGCCGATGAAGAACAATGTGCCGTCGTCGTTGTGTTGCATGATTTAAACCTTGCCGCGCAGTACTCAGATCGGCTGATCCTGCTTCATCAAGGCAAAATTGTATGTGATGCGGCACCTTGGCAGGCGCTGACGGCAGAAAGAATTGAGCAGGTTTACGGCTATCAAGCGCTGGTTGCCGCCCATCCTACTCGTGATTTCCCAATGGTTTATCCAGCTTGAGGAGTCTCTCAAGTCGGTTTCATCACCTTTAGGGCTTGTCTATCCCCTATTCCCATAGACCAAAAGCTCTGTACCTAACCGTTGCGCTTAGGTGCAGAGCTTTTTACTGATGAAGTAGGCAGAAGGTGAAGAATCAATTCACCATGCTGACTAATGAGTGCCCCAGCAACCATTCCACTTCTTTTTGGCTCTCTTGTCCGAATTTCTCTTCCGTCAATTTATAGAGGCGATTAACCCCTTTATGAGCAAAATCATGTGCACGCTCCGCTGTCACAATGTGGTGAAACAGCAGGCGCAAAATGGCCACAAATTCAGATTTCTCCATGGCTTTTAGCCAACTGTCACGAAATGCCTCCATGTCGTGTTCAAAATCGAGGTATTCCATAAACATTTTAAATATGCGTCCGTCTAACGCAGAGGCGAAATCGGTTTTCTTCGGGAAATGGTGGCTGATCCCAGTTCGGGATACCCCAGTTTGCTGGCTGAGAGTGGTGTAAGACATTTTGTCATAACCCAGTCGAAGCAACTGGTCGACAACCGCATCCATAATGGTCTGAATCGTCACTTCAGTATCTTCTTTACTACGCTTAGGCATGGTCAGGCTCTTTTCTAACGTCAAATCTTTGTCTGCTTAACAAGTCAGCAGCACGATAATTATCATTAAAATGATCAGGGGCAAACACTACGATGGAGTGAACTCACTACTACGGTTTGACTCACCTATTCAATACTAGACAGCCAAACGGTGAGTTCTTACATTTGCATAAACCTTTGTTACTTTTTTGAACAAGGTCACTTGTATAAACCGCTGTTGGCTAGGTAACCGCAATAAATCATATTTTGGTAAGCAAATAATCCAACAATCTATTGAGTGTGACAATGAACTGGTCGAAATTCTGACAATTTTCCGACACTTGGAACGCCAAATTACCGGAGAAGATCACAGAAGTCCCTACTCTCTCCCACCAGATGATCGCGCTTTGTACTTTTATTTCCCTGTATTTCCTTCTTCATTTTATATCCTAAGTAGCAGACCATTTTTGTGGCATAAGCCTAAAGAGAGGACTAAAATGGCCCCATTATGAGTAAGTAAATTAAGTCGTAAGAGGATTAGGATATGAGTAACCAAACTTGTGTAGAAAATGAAGTATGTGAAGCGTGTGGCTGCGCTGGCGAAATCGGTTTTATTATTCGCGAAGGTGATGATGTCGCAGAAGTTTCTCTGTTTGGTTCGGATAAAGCGCATTTAGAAGGCAAGCTGGCGGAATACATTAGCTTAGCCAAGCAAGTTTATGCGAATGTTGAGTATGAAGTGGCTCCCGTTGCAGATAACGCGACAGAACTGCACGCTCGTTTTAAATTTGAAGTGAGTGCTGAAAAACTGATTTTCGAACTGAAAACACGGGCGCTTGCACGCTAATCGTCACCTCATCACATCGAGCGGGCTCAAGCCCGCTTTTCTTTTCTCACTCCCTCGTCGACGCCAATCCAATATCCCCAACGACTTGACGCTGCAGCTTCAAGTAGGAAGGGAATAAATAGGAAAAGCCATAAAGCCTAGTCCACTGCCGCCGATACCCTTTATACTGACAAAACTCGCCACACAGGATAAACGCTTCGCCATGATGCTTCGTGTTATTGCCCTTTCATTGTCGCTTATCGCGGGTTTCACACATGCGATGGCTTTGGATCTCTACATGGTACTCAACCATCTCGACAATTACGGTAACCTTGATCTGCGCGGCAAGCCCTACACTTCCTTGCCGGAAAACTTCACGATCAAAGGGAATTTGAATATCGCTAAAACTGCGATCAAATCGCTACCGAAAGGCACCATCATAGAGGGCAGCTTGGATGCCTCAAACAGTTCGCTGGAAAAAGTACCACGAGGCACGAGCATCAAAGGCTACGCCAACTTACTCGGAACCAAAATTCAATCGTGGCCATCCGGTGTAAAGGTAGGCGGTTATCTCAACTTTACTGACACGCCATTAACCACCCTACCAGCACGAATGACAGTAAAAGGCGATCTCAGTGTGATCCGCACACCGCTCACTGACTTGCCAGAAGGCATAGTGATTGAAGGACACCTCTTCATTGGCGGCTCACAAATCACTCGCTTCCCAGACACAATGACGGTTAAGGGCAATATTTACTTAGGGGGTAACCAAATCAGTAAATGGCCAAGCAAACTCACACTCGGCGGCGCTGTCGCTCGCTAAAGTAGAAAAAGCAAAAGAGGAGCCGACTGAGCTCCTCTTTTGCTTAAGCGGGGGAATTCATTAGATGTGATTACGTACGGGATTGGCGTAAGCATCCAACAAATAACGATGAGCAGGCTCAGGCAACTGTGCCAATTTTGCCTGTAACACTGCGCGCACTTCTGGCGTAATGTCTTTATCGTCTTGGCCAGCCGCTAAGCGATTGATTGGGAACAGCACATAGTTCTGGTGGATCTGTCGGTCAATCTCTTGCGCCAGAGCTTCTGGTGTCTCAAATGGCTGGGTAATGACATCACCAAACGCGACATGCACACGGCCTTTATCACCCACAATGCCTTGGATGATGCTTTCGATATCTTCAAATTCACCTTTTTCATAACTGCCTTGTGTCGCTTTCTCATACAGCTCGCGCGCTTTTGCGATGTCACAAGGATCGTTTTCATAGGAAATCGAAACCGGAACCAGATTGAGTGAACGAACATAATCGGCAAATTCCATTTTTTGACGACGTCCTTCAACGTGGAACATTTTTAAGATAGCCGGATCGGTTTGGTCATTACCATCTTTGGCTCGCCCCTCTTTTTGAGCGATCCAAATGGAGTGGCCTGTCTCCAGCGAATGTTTGATATAAGCCGACAGCGTACCGAGAGCTTTCATCATTTCTCTTGGACCTTTTGCCGAGCGTTTCACAATAAAGCTTTTGTTCAAACGCATCAGCTCGGTCGCACAAGGCTTTTTCAAGAGGTTATCGCCGATCGCAATCCGTACGGTACGATGACCTGCCATATGCAGTCCGTAGTTGACTAAGGCTGGATCCATCGCGATATCACGGTGGTTACAAATAAATAAGTAGGCCTGTTCTTTATCCAACTTATCCAAGCCACTGTAGCTCACCCCTTTCGTGGTCTGCTCTAAGGTTTGGTCTAGGTATTTTTTTACCTCAAGTTGGATCGCTTCGACGCTGTCCAACTTCGCCCATTTACGCTTTAGGTAAAACTTAACCAGCGGTGCCATCAAAGCACGCAACCAAGCAGAATGGTGTTTGAAGCGATGTTTCAAAATCGCTGAAATAAACTCTTGGTCGTTGATGAGACGAGAGAGCGCCGCGGGGATCTCGTCATCATTGTAAGGACGAATATCAATATAAGGATCAGTTGTTGAAGTCATAGGTTTGTACATCAGATAAAAAACGGGCCTATTCTACGCATAGTTAGCCCTGCTATCAGCAAGGATGTCTAAGGTCAGACCAGAATTATGTATCCCTTTATTTACCCCAATCACGGGAATTGGCTTTTTCTGCGATAAGCGTTAATCTTAGCGCCCTTAAAATTCCCGAGGCATCTTATGAACTACGCTATTCAGTCTGAAACGCGCCACTATCCTTACCTTGAGGTATCGGCTCGGAAACGTGCGCTAAAACACAGCCTGATCCGCGTTGAGCAAGGTTTGTTACTCTTTCGACTCGGAAAGCATGAGTATGCCGTGGAAAAAGGTCAAACGCTTTGGATTCCTTTCGACTGCTTGTGTGGCCTCACATTTTTTCCGGACACACACATCACTCGGGTCGATTTTTCACTGCGTTTAAACGTGCGCTTACCGCACAATGCAGGATTTATCAAAAGTTCTGAGCTTGCGCTGGCCGTATTGCACCGATTACAAAACTGTGAACGCCACCACCCTACGTTTACTCATCTCACCCAATTACTCATGCTTGAGCTGACCACTTGTGACCCAAAACTGAAGATGTCACCACTCACCCAAGCCATCACGGAATGGCAACCGCAAGCGCATGCGAGTGTCAGCAAAGAACAGCATGTGGTGCTGCTGGTGCGTGAAGCGCTCAAACGCTCCCAATCCGGCGCTCAGACACACAGCATTATCGAGGAACTGTTTTCCGGCAATGCCGAGCATTATCACCAGCTTTGTACGTTAGTTTTAGGACGAACACTATAAGCGCGCAGTTGCACAAAATCTCAATATAAATCAAATCATTATCACAACCTCTGAATAAAAGTGTGATCTCTAACTGGCTGAAGTGCCAAAACATAACTATAAATTTATTAATAATAATAACCCTATCGTTATGGAAAGGAATCACGATGAAATTCAGCCATAAAATTGTTGCTGCGTCGTCTGTACTTCTGCTTGCTACTGTTGCGCTGCTTTCGGGTAGCCAATACTTCAAAGTCCGAGATGAAATCCGCAGCATGGTTTCTGACAGTGTTGATGAGATTGTCGATGGTGTAAGTAAAACGACCGCCGAAGTCATCAATGGCAGAAAAAGTATCGCGCAATACGCCACTAGCTTGATTGAGAACAATCCTGAACCCGATAATGTGCGCACGATCATCTCGCAACCCTTGATCAAAAACACCTTCCTTTTAGTAGGATTTGGTTTAGAGAAAGACGGTTCGAATATCAATAACGACCCGAGTTGGAACCCGGGCCCGACTTGGGACCCACGTGTTCGTCCTTGGTATAAAGACGCCAAAAATGCCGGTAAGTTGGTGATTACCGCACCTTACGCCGATTCCGCCAGCGGCGAAATTCTGGTTTCCGTCGCAACGCCAGTCAAAGACAGTGCAACAGGTCAATTCCTCGGTTCCATCTTTTACGATGTCAGCTTGGCTGAACTCGCTGAACTGGTTAACGAAGTAAAACTGTTTGATGCGGGTTATGTCTTTATTGTGTCCGAAGATGGCACCACGATCGCCCACCCGAAAAAAGAGTTCAATGGCAAACCCATGTCAGAATTTTTGGGTGAAAGCAAAATCAATGTTGATACCCATCAAGTCATCATCAATGGCAAACCCTATGCAGTCAGCTTCTCCGATGTAGAAGGCGAAGATTGGTATGTCGGTGTGGTGATTGATGAAGAGATTGCTTACGCCGCGCTAGATGAATTACGAAGAAGTACGCTCATTTTCACTGTGATAGCCCTAGTGATCAGCGTGTTTGTTCTACTGTTTATCGTTCGTGTACTAATGAAACCTCTCGATACTCTTAACGACGCGATTCAAAACGTGGCTTCTGGTGAAGGTGACTTAACTCAGCGTTTGAGCACCAATACCGATGAAGAGTTTGCCAAACTGGCGATTGGTTTTAATACCTTTACTGAAACGCTACAGAAGCAGTTGATCCAATCCAAAGCGATTGGTGCCGAGATCTTACGCGGTTCAGAATCCACATCAATGACGCTACAACAGTCGGCAGAAGCCATGCGTTCTCAGCTTCATGAGTTGGAACAGTTGGCGACCGCCATGCATGAAATGGCGACGACGTCTTCAGATGTAGCCAATAATGCGCAAGGTGCCGCTTCGGCTGCAAAAGTGGCTGACGATGCCGCCGCCGCAGGCACGGATGTGGTTACCAAAACCACGAAAGCCATTGATACCCTTTCTGCCACTATTGATGCCGCGGTAGACGATGTGAAAGTGCTGGAAAGCGCGACTGCAAACATTGAAACCGTGCTGAAAGTGATTAACGACATTGCGGATCAAACCAACCTGCTCGCACTCAACGCAGCGATTGAAGCGGCGCGAGCCGGTGAATCTGGCCGCGGCTTTGCGGTGGTCGCCGATGAAGTTCGTACTCTGGCACAGCGTACTCAACAGTCCACGACGGAAATTCGTAACATGATTGAGAAGCTGCAATCTGGAGCCAATGCGGTTGCGGTTGCCATGAGCCACAGTAAAGATACGGCGGCCAGTGCGGTCAACCAAGCGCAAGGCGCGAATGAAGCGTTAGAAAAAATCCGCCTTGCGATTCAGCAGATCAGCGATATGAACATTCAAATCGCCTCCGCTGCGGAAGAACAAAGCTTAGTTGCAGAAGAGATCAACAACAACACTGTCAAGATCAAAGACCTGTCGGATCAAGTTGCTGAATCTGCTGATGAAGCGAACATGTCGATGCAGATCCAAACGGAAAATATCCGCGAGCAGGATGCAATCTTGAATAAATTCAAAGTGTAACCTTAACCAAAATGCAAAAACCTCCCAACGGGAGGTTTTTTTATCACTTCAAATCTGAACGGCTAAAACTCGACATCCAGATCCGTGTTGGCGACCGAGCAGCAAGCCAAAGCCATGCCCATCGAGCGTTCATGATCCATCAAAGCAGGAACTTTAGGCTGCTCCACTAAACCTGACTTTACTTTCACTTTACACGCTCCACAAATGCCCGCACGGCAGCTATTGGGTATTCTCACACCAGCGTCTTCGGCGTGCTCTAGCAAGGTTTTCTGATTATCCGCAGAGACTTGAATACCATTGAAACTGAGTGTCACAGCCTTTTTCTCTCGCGGCGCAACTTGCAGAGTACCGAAGGCTTCCTGATGATAAGCCGATTCCGCTACCCCTTGTTTGAGCAGTAAATTCTTGGCTTTTTGCATAAAACCGTCTGGACCACACACAAACACTTGGCGGGAAACAAGGTTGGGAATGCGTTTAATGTGCGAGAGAGATAAGCGACCTTGCTCCCCTTGCCACTGCGGCGAAGGTTGGGTTAACGCATAGATGAGCGTCAGCCCAGCATGTTGTTTTGCCAACGCATCCAGCTCTGCTTGGCAAGGGATGTCTTGCTCACTGCGGCATTGATGATAAAACACTACATCATCGAGTTGGTTATGGTCCGCCAGATAACGCAACATAGACAGCATAGGGGTGACACCACTGCCTGCCGAAAGCAGCAGCAAAGGCTGTAGCGCGGTGGTATCCAGATGGAAATGCCCAGTAGGATGCTGCGCGGTCAAGGTCGTGCCAATCTGCAAATTCTCTTGCAACCAATTAGAAACTCGCCCGCCATCAATGCGCTTGACCGAAATCGCTAAACGTCCCGGACGCGATGGGCTCGACGAAAGCGTGTAGTAACGCTGCACAGGCTCACCCTCAATCACCATTTCAATTGGCAGATATTGCCCCGGAAAATACTGGGTAGCGATTTCTTGGGTAGGCTCTAGCCAGAAGGTCACAAAATCACGGGCGATCTCTTCGCGCTCAACACAAGTCAGTGTGAAGTGGCTGATCCCTTGGTCTGGGTAAACTTCTTTCTCTTTATATTCCAACACTTCAATCGGATCGCCCGCTCGAATCATTCCTTCATTTTTGGCAACCAAGTTTTGCCCGAAAAACACGCCACCGCGCTCATTAGCACGAAATTGTGAGAGAGTACGCAGCGGCTCTTTGGTTGGCCTAAACGCCCCTTTCTTCACTTCAACCGTGGTTAAAATGCAGCGTTCACAAGGTTTGACGGCTTCAAACTCCACTTCGCCGATACGGATACGCTTCCAGCTATCTTCAGCGAATGGTTCAGTACCAGAAACGACCAAGTTGGTACGAAATTGATCCATTGAATGAAACTCAGGGCTGCGGCGGTTGAGTTCATCCAACGATGCTTGGCTTATCACCAACAGCGGATATCCATCTGCAAAGCTGACATTGTGACCCACTTTTTCACGCACACGATTGGATTGCTCGCCGCTGTATAAGAGCTCAACACGAATCCCTAACACCTGACTAAACCAATCGTCTGCTTCATCGGTGGTGGTGTACGCAGTGAAATTATCCGACCAAACTTGTGCGGGTACTGGTTGAAACTTGAAGTCTGCATAACGGATGGTAAGCGAGGGATGACCTTGTGCAGAAAACAGCACACCATCATGGCGCAGCGCGGTTTTGATCAGCACCATTTGCGGAAATTTACGCGCCGTCACCATACTTCCGTCAGACAGTGCCAGCATAAAACGACGATCAAAGGTTAAGCCTTGCTTTTCTACCCAAGCGGACGACAGCGCCAGCCCACCTAACGATTTCACTGGAAAGACATTGATTTGAGATAAGAGTCCAGACGACATGGTGCTTCCTTTGGTTGTTGTCATACCTACATTTCTTGGATTTGCCGCTAAGCGGCCACAGAGCGCATCCTCGTGAGCATAGACAAACGCTATGATTGGGATGGAAGAATCTAGCCAAAACTGTTGCAGCTTCGAGTACGACGGAGTTATTTGCGCAACATCATAGAACAAATTGTTACTTCAGACTAACACGTTGTTACAAATCAGGGTTCTGGTTTCTATTCAGATATACCCAAACCACTTGGAGTTGCAGGTAGGCGGCAAGTGAGTGACAAATTTGTCTGGAACAAATTTGCACAGCCATCGGCTGGCCTTTGGTGAGAGCCAAGGATGGCTCTCATAATCCCCATGAGCATAGACAGACTATGTGATTGGGGTAAACGAACGTAGCCAACACCCCTGCAGCTTCAAGTAGGAAGGGTATACCAAGGGCAAAATAGACCAAGACAAATAACACGTGAAATGGATTACACTTTCCACTATCATCCTGTCGCCTAAGCGGAAGCGTTTGCGCGACGCTTTAGGCTCCAATCATTTCATGCATTCATGGTGGGAGCACTCAATGACAACACTGACGATTACACGCCCAGACGACTGGCACGTTCACCTTCGCGATGGCGATGTACTGGCCGATACTGTACGCGACATCAGCCGTTATAACGGCCGCGCGCTGATCATGCCTAACACGGTTCCCCCTGTAACCACCACTGAGATGGCCTTAGCCTATCGTGAGCGCATTATGGCCGCTCAGCCACAAGCGCACTTTGAACCTTTGATGGCGCTTTACCTCACCGATAACACATCACCTGAGGAAATTCGCAAAGCCAAAGCGTCAGGCAAAGTCGTTGCAGCTAAGCTTTACCCAGCCGGTGCGACCACCAACTCGGATTCAGGCGTCACTTCAGCCAAAAACATTTACCCAGTTTTGCAAGCGATGCAGGAAGTCGGTATGTTGCTGTTGGTGCACGGTGAAGTCACCACGCACGAAGTCGACATTTTTGACCGTGAAAAGACCTTCCTAGACACCGTGCTTGCGCCGATCGTGAATGATTTCCCGCAACTGAAAATTGTGCTTGAACACATCACCACCGCCGATGCAGTGACCTTTGTGCAACAAGCAGGCGATAACGTTGCGGCAACGATTACCGCGCACCATTTGCTGTTTAACCGTAACCACATGCTGGTTGGCGGTATTCGCCCACATTTCTACTGTTTGCCAATCCTAAAGCGTGCGACTCACCAACACGCGTTAGTGGCAGCGGCAACCTCTGGCAGCAAGAAATTCTTCCTAGGTACGGACTCTGCCCCGCACGCCAAAGGCCGCAAAGAAGCCGCTTGTGGCTGCGCAGGTTCTTACACAGCCCATGCAGCTCTTGAGTTGTATGCCGAAGTGTTTGAAAAAGAAGGTAAGCTAGAAAATCTGGAAGCGTTCGCTAGCTTTAATGGCCCTGATTTCTACGGCCTACCTCGCAATCAAGAGACCGTCACGCTCACCAAGCAAGCCTGGCCAGTCGCAGAAAGCATGCCGTTTGGCAGCGATATCGTGGTGCCAATCCGCGCCGGTGAAAATATCGAGTGGACAGTGAAGTAAACTCAGTTCAGATGTACGAAAGGAGAGGTTCGCCTCTCCTTTTCATTCCCTATTCTGCGATTTTAGTTCTGCCGATGCTGTTTCCGATACTCGCTGGGGGTCATCCCTGTTACTCGTGAGAATTCACGGTTGAAATTCGATTTGGTCTGAAAACCCGAGTTCATAAAAATCTGAGTGATGGAATCGTCACTCTGGGTTAGCGCCCACAACGCATGATCAATCCGGTATTCATTAATCAACTTGGAAATGTTCTTTTGATGCACTTGATTAACAGCCGCCGATATCTGTTTCGCGGGAATACCGAGTTTGCGCGATAGCTTAGATAAGGTCAGTTCAGGATCTAAGTAGTGCGTTTTTTCCCTCATTTGTCGGTCAAACAAGGCCACAATCTCTTGTGCTCGTGCTTCTGGCATGCCCTCATCGGTTAACGTCTCTTTCACTTCATGTGAGGTCGTCAGTTCCAAATTAGCGACTTCATCACTGCTGGATGTGCTCACCCCAACCACAATCACGGCGAAAGCCAAAACAGGGATCAGTATCACATGCCCAACGGTCAAAATGTACAGCGAAAAACGTCCTTGGTTGTAGATGAAATCGAGAGACATCGCGCTATCGATCAATGCAGAAAACAGCAGCATCCAACCGGCGATATTTTCAGCCCGTTTGACGTTTTCCCAATGGTTAAACGCGACATAGATGCGTAACGCATCTTGTGAGGAATAACGCACCAACGCAATCCCGTAAAACAGATAGATCGCGGTCAGAATTTCATCGAGAGGTAGCGACCAAAATGGCTGAGCCAACAAGCTCACCAACACCAGAATTGGGCCAGATAAATGCTTATAACAACGCGAGAGGCCCTTTTCATGGGTACGAGTAAAGGTACACCACGCAGCAACAGGAATGAGGGAAGCTAAAATAGGTTGTGCCATGCGCAGCGCAGACCAATCGACCGTCCAACGTAATCCAACCACAGCCGTGGTTGCCGCACACAACACTAAAAAAAGACAAGCACTTTTCGCCTGCTCAGCCAGTCGTAAATAGAGCGTTACTGCCAATAACAGCAGCATCAGCGAAACCACGAAGGGCACTGGAATCATCAACATATCTTTCCCTGAAAAAGTAAACGGTAGACCGCATTGAACGGTCTGATTACGCAACAGCTTAGACTAATACCCGTTCAAGTACGTCCTCAAACCCGTTTTAGGACGTTTTTCGCCACAGATTGCCCCACCATTTCCAGTGCCAATTCCCAACATGAGAAACGCACATGACACCTTTACTGACCGCCTATTTACAGGCGTGGAAACAATACTTTGATTTTTCAGGGCAAACAACCAGAGACGATTTTTGGTGGTTCATGCTCGCTCATCTACTGATCACATTGGTGGTGGTCAGTATTGAGATCGCCACAAACAACCCAGGCTGGTTAGATCTGTTTTACAGCCTCATCAGCTTTATCCCAATGCTCGCCATCTTAGTTCGGCGTTTGCATGATACTCAACGCTCCGGATGGTGGGCATGGTTATTTGTGATCCCCGTGATTGGCCCTTTCTGGCTAATTTACTTACTGGTTCAGCCCTCTTCCTCCCACTTCACCGATAAGGCACTTTTATCATGAGAACTCTATTGGTTTTACTGCTGATTTCAATGGCGAATCTTGCTTCGGCGGATCCTCTTAAACTCAATGACCACTTACCCGATCAAACCATTGGTCTACTAACCATCACGAAAATGACCCAAGGGCAGCTTCTTTGGTTAAAAGGGCGAGTGGGAGAAGGAAAATATCAAGCCAAAAATGCGCAAGGGCAAGAGTGTTCGATAGAAGTGCCAGTTGCGATTGGCAGCTTTTCACAAGCCAATATTGGTATTCACTCTACTCAAGGTTTGATGATCGCGATTACTAATCCGCGTTTAAGTGAAGCGATACTCGAAGGGCAAAGAATCCACAGCGATGATTGGGTATTTAGCACAAAAGAAGAGCGTAAAAAGGTGGATGGCTACATTGTGAGTGGCATTGCTGCCGATGAAGGCTTCATTCTCAACTCTCGTCGGCGTTGGATTTCTTGGCTGCTTGATGCAGAGCCACAGGTGATCTGCAATACGGAAGTGGCCAATCACAGCTAAGTCGCTCTTAATCCTATAAAAATGCCCCTTATTGTTCAGTCTTCCGTAGCTATTTTCTGACCAACAAGGTCAGCACTTCAGCGTGATCTGTATGCGGGAACATATCAAACCACTGCACGCGAATCATTTGGTAACTGGAAAGCTCAGCGATGTCTTTAACCATAGTTTGCGGGTTACAGCTGGAATAAAGAATGTATTTTGGTGCGAGCGCTTCCAATTGCGCGGTCAGTTCGCTGCCCAAACCACGACGTGGAGGGTTGACCAACACTAACTCTGGCGCACTCATCTGGCTTTGTGAAAACTTGGCAGAATCGAGCGCTGCAAAGCTGAGATTATCAATCCCCATCATTTGCGCCGAACGTTGCGCGCTGGCAATCGCTTCTGGTTCAATTTCAATGCCCGTCACAGCAGTGTCTGGCGCGGCGCAATGCAGCGCAAAGCCACCGACGCCACAAAACAGATCCCACATTTGCGTTGGCGCAATCTCGCGCACCCAAGTACGTGCGGTCGCGTATAGCTGCTCAGCCACTTTGGGGTTGGTTTGGAAAAAGCTTTTCGGGCGGATCACCATAGGCACATCGTTGAAGTGTTCAAGCAGGCTTTGGGTTTCGGTGAGGAAAATTTCCTCTTCGCCTTCTAAACGCGCCATATGCACCGGCTGGATATTGACGGAAATGACTTCGATCATCGGGAAAGCTGCGATCAATGTTGGCAAATTGCGTTCAATTCGCTCAAGCACCGCATGGCTGCGCGCCACAAAACGCAGCATAAATTGGCCGCTGTTTTCACTGCGGGTGAGCAGAATAAACTTCAGCTCACCTTTTTTCTTCAGCTTGTTATAGGGTGGAATACCCGCAATGCGGATCCAGTTTTCCAGATAAGCGAGCAGCTCTTGCATCGGCTGCGGATAAAGCGGGCAAGTCACTAGCGACAAAGGCTGACCTTGCGCATCTTCAATGCCTAAAATCGGCGCGTGAGCCGCACCAAGCACCACCATTTTGGCTTTATTGCGAAACGCGGTGTCAGCACTGGTGACAGGGGGTAACCACTGCACATCCGTGGCTGGCGCAATCAACTCGCGCAACTGCTGATCTTTATTCGTAACCTGCTCGGAATACGGCTGCGCACATAGGTGGCAAGAGGTACACCGTTTTTGAATAAAGAACTCACACTGCATAATATCGACCGCCGAAAAACAAAAGCCGCTAGTTTATTTGCCTTCCCAAAAATAACAATGAGAATTTTACGGATACCCTACTTCATGTTGTAGACAACAAGTCAGAAGGAGAATTAACCGCGAACTTTGTGCCACACTTCCATTACCGCTACTAAGAGGCTGCCAGCCACCACGCCAATCACACCATTCATCAGGGTTGGCATCAGTGTCCCGACCACTGGCCATGCATGGACGACATCAAGCATCGGTTCAAGAATATGATGCACCGCAGGCACGTTATGTACCACAATCCCACCGCCGACTAAAAACATCGCCGCAGTTCCAACGACCGTCAGCCCTTTCATCAATTTGGGAGCAAAACGCACTAGCACGCCGCCCAAACTGGCTTTGAGTCCTTGGCCTTTGGATTGGCGTTGCAGGTAAAAACCTAAGTCATCCAACTTCACTATGCCTGCCACTAGGCCGTACACGCCGATCGTCATGATGACCGCAATCAAGCTAACCACCAGAATTTGTGTGAGCATCGAGTGCCCCTGCACGGTACCAAGAGCGATCACAATAATTTCTGCCGACAGAATAAAATCGGTGCGGATCGCGCCACCAATTTTACGCTTTTCATACTCGGCTAAGCTTTCTGTCGCCAAACTTTCCGTTTCTAAACCTTCATTGACTATCGCGGCAGCACGCTGTTCAGCATTCTGCTTGGGTTCTGGATGCAACCATTTTTCGAGGATCTTCTCTGCGCCTTCAAAACAGAGAAACAGACCGCCGATCAACAGTAGAGGCATGATCAACCAAGGAGCAATCGAGCTAATAATAAGTGCTGCCGGAACCAAAATGAGCTTATTGCGAAACGAGCCTTTGGCGACCGCCCATACCACCGGAATTTCACGCTCTGCCGCGACACCAGAGACTTGCTGCGCATTGAGCGCTAAGTCATCCCCCAATACACCCGCCGTCTTTTTTGCGGCCATTTTGGACATCAATGCCACATCATCCAACACCGTCGCAATATCATCAAGCAAGGTCAGTAAGCTTGCGCCTGCCATGGAAATTCTCTCTATTTGATTGGTAGAAGCGTGACAAAATGTAACATTAACGAACGGCTGAAGGAAATTCAGCAATGAGAATATAACCACGCCAAACGAGATCTAAGCCTTGTTAGGTCTTATCTGAAGAGTGTGGTAGTTGAGTATATTCATCGGGCAACAGATTTAATGCCTTTTTCAAAGCGGCAAAACATTCTGGATCAATCGCGGTATGGAGGTTCTCCTCCATAATGGCGAGCGCTTTATCAATAGGCATAGCCGCGCGATAGGGACGCTCAGCACTGAGGGCATCGAAAATATCGGCCGTTGTGATTATGCGAGTCATCAAACTGATTTCATCGCCGTTGACACCCCGAGGATAACCCGTACCGTCTAATTTTTCATGGTGCGCGCCGGCCATGCGCGCCAGTGTTTTAAAAGGAGATAGCTTGTACAGAATTTGCTCCGTATACGCGGCATGAGCTTGAACCGCTCGCCATTCTGCTTCGTCTAACTTACCTGGTTTATCCAAAATGGCATTGCTGACACCAAGCTTACCAATATCATGCAGCAGTGCCGCACGCCTCAGCCAAATGCGATCCGCATCAGAGATCGCCAATTGTCTTGCAATCAAATCGGTATACACAGCAACACGCTCGCTATGACCAGCGGTATACGGGCTTTTCGCGTCCACAATTTTACCAAAAGCCGTCACTATGCATTCCAAGTAAGCATCATCCAAAGGTAAATGGGCCTGAGCGGGAGGTAAATTCATGACCCGCTGACTGATATCGGTGGCTTTCAGTCCGGATAAAAAACGAGGATTTTCAACAAGCTGCTCAACAACCTCAACCAGTTTGGGATCAAACCACACACCGCTGCGTGCCATAATCTCTTGCAGGGCTTCTTCGATGCTGTGCTCCATTTGAAAAACATCAAATACCTGAGCTAACAACGCAATACGTGAGAAAAGCGGAATCGCTTCACCTTTTCGCTGTTCGGGTCGCCCTTGACCGTTCCAATGCTCATCCAGTGAATGGATGCCTTGTGCGACAGCTTCACTAAAACGCAATTCTCGGGCGACATCCGCACCACGGGTACAACGCGTCTGGATCAGCTCTTGAGCATAGTCATTGCCATTTTTCAAAATATCTATGGTCGTTAAAATGCGCTCCGTCCAGCTTTGCTCTGATCCTGTGTTTTTCACAATAAAGTTAATGACACTGGAAAGACTGGTGCCTACCGTTTTGTAACGTCGTTTGAAAGTCAGATCATCGGTCGCATACAGCTCACAAATTCGTGCTGCATTGCTGCTGCAACCCGCATCTTTCAGTAGCAGAGTAAAAAACAGGTCGTGCAGTTCAGGCTCACTCAGCTCAAGCTGCATACCAATATGCATACCGATCCAGCAACAACGAATGCAGTGTTCAGGCGGCTGACCTTCTGTCATGTCGAGCGCTGTCGTTAGCGAAATCATTAATTCTGAAAGAGGGAAGGTATTTTGTGCAACACTCATTATTTGGGTTCATTTACCATTTTCTATGTATCGAGTGTAGACAGAGTCGGCCTGAGCTGCCATGAGTTTTATGGTGAGCATGCGCTTTTTGCGCAGCATAAGATTCCCCAGAAAATAAAATAATTGGCTTAGATTGAAAATAATCCTAGTCAGAACTCTTTTTCCGTGTATACTCACTCGCAGCTCAAGCAAATGAGCTATTAATGAAAATTAAGTTAAAGTTTTACCTCAGTCTTTTTTCGATACCCTTCGTTCAACCTCTGTGATAGCTTCTCCTTTATAATCCATATAATAGCTTTTGTTTTAAGCCCTAATAAATTATTGTAAAAATTATCTCTAGAGGTCTCTATGTCTACTAAAATGACTGGTTCTGTAAAATGGTTCAACGAAACTAAAGGTTTCGGTTTTCTTACTCAAGACAACGGTGGCAACGATGTGTTTGTTCACTTTAATTCTATTCAGTCAGAAGGTTTCAAAACCTTAGCTGAAGGTCAACGTGTTAGCTTTATCGTTGAACAAGGTAAGAAAGGCCCTCAAGCGTCTAACGTAGTCGCACTGTAAGCCAAATTCTGCGTGGTGCTCCCAGCGCCACGCTTTGCTCCCCGCTCATTATTTACCACTCCTTCATTAGCATTTATCTGTATTACATCGAGGAATTCATGTCTCGCAGAACATCTCGCCAGCGACACTGGTATCAATTATTACGAGAGAAATCTCACCAAAAAGAAATTTTAATTCATGATAAAAATCCACTTCCATCTTCTGAAAAATAATCTCCGCTGGTCATCTAAAATTCATCAATTAAATAGTGACATTCTACAGCGCCATATCCTGCCCCGAATAAACTCTAATCATTACCCTATTTATTTTGATTTTTGCGAAATAGAGCAATCAGGAAAAATATTATCTGATTCGGGTATCGAATTGGGCCATTTTAATATTCATTAACGCGTTGCCCGTGTATTCCTTTTATTAAACATTTAGACATCCACTCTCTCTGAATATTGATTAAGTACTCTGATTGGGCAAAATCGTTCCCTACGCTATTGATCCATTATTCTATTACTCTTTCCCCGGCTACGCTCATCTACCCCCCCTTAGCTCAAGCCTGTTGATACCTCAGAGTCTCGTTGTGTCGCATTAAAAACTGCATTTTTCAAATACTCAACTACACTCATATTGCTCAATCCGAGCAAACCATAAGGAAAATCAAAATGGCGAATACAATGTTAGGTGGCTGGGGACTGTTCCATGAGCTCTCCAATGAAGATAAAGCAGCATTTGCAAGCGGCATCGAAGGCTTTGTAGGCGTAAGCTATAAGCCTGTTGCGGTAGCAACACAAGTGGTTGCTGGCTGCAACTACGCCTTTTTCTGCAATGCCGAGATGGTTTACCCCGGCTCTCAACCTTACCCAGCCATGGTTCACATGTTTAAAGACTTGGAAGGAAAAGTCGGCATTACGCATATTCAGCGTTTGGATTATTAAACCAAACCCACTGTGGGACAGGGCTGTTTTCTGTCGTCCACTCATTTTCATGTTGAAAGACCTCCGATTGGAGGTCTTTTTCAGTCGTGATTTTTCAATCATGGTAATCACACACATTCATCGCCACCCCATTCAAAGCGAATGACATTCCTATTGCGCCTGCAGGTGAGAGCCTTTACTCTTTTTTCATCTTCAATCTAAATCGAGAGAAATGATGTCTGCCTCATCCCCCTACCCGATTGGCACTCCCGGTCAGCCTTGGCAAGCTTCAGAGCGCCAAGCTTGGCGAGAACAACGCCATATTCAACGCGAATATCAACAAGAAGTAGTGCCCAAGATTCTGGCCTTGAACAGCCTATTCGACGTGAGTACTTATGGCGCGCTCTCTTATGACCCAACACGCTACCCGCTGTATGTAGTGAAAAGCCGCCACTGGAATGCTAACAAGCCGACCGTATTGATCACAGGCGGGGTACATGGTTACGAAACCAGTGGTGTACACGGTGCGCTGCAATTTTTAGCGACAGCCGCAGAGCCTTATTTGGCTCACTTTAATCTGCTTGCCGCGCCCTGTGTCAGCCCTTGGGGCTATGAAACCATCAATCGCTGGAACCCAAATGCTATCGATCCTAACCGCTCTTTCGTTCAGGATAGTCCTGCAGAAGAAGCGGCTCTATTGATGGCGATGGTGGCAGAGCACGGGCCGATTTTGTTGCATATTGATCTGCATGAAACCACCGATACAGATGAATCTGAGTTTCGTCCTGCCTTGGCGGCGCGCGATGGTAAAGCCTATCTCGAAGGTTCGATCCCCGATGGCTTTTACACGGTAGGTGATACGGAAAATCCGCAATTGGCTTTCCAACAAGCGGTGATTGATTCGGTACGCCGTGTCACGCATATCGCGCCAGCGGATGAAAACCATGAAATCATTGGTTCACCTGTTGTCGCTGAGGGTGTAATCCTCTATCCGATGAGAGAACTCGGCTTGTGCGGCGGCATGACTGATTGTACTTACAGCACAACCACCGAAGTCTATCCAGATAGCCCTAAAGTCACCGCACAACTCTGCAATGACGCGCAAGTCGCTGCCATCATCGGTGCACTTGATTATGTGCTTGCCAATGAGCAGAGTCTGCTAGGCGAGTAATCGGCTTTTATACTGCTCCGGGGTTAACCCGGAGTACTTTTTGAACATGGTGATAAACGGGCTGGCTTGGTTATAGCCCAAGGTTAACGCCACCTCTTTCACCGCATGCCCTTGACGTAACAATTCCATCGAATAGAGATAGCGCACCCGCAGCCGCCATTCGGTAAAGCTCATCCCCAGTTCAGCCTGACAATGGCGCGCCAGTGTTCGCTCCGTGGTATGCACTTTTTCCGCCCACTGCTGCAAGGTTGTGTTATCGGTGGGGTTCTCTTCCACAAAAGCCAAAATCGGCGCTAAATATTTATGATTGGTTGAAGGAAGAAAATGGTGCTGAGTTTCACGTGTCGCCAATTGATCGAGCAACACTTGCACTAAGCGCTTATCTTCACAGCTCTGCGCCACATTGATGTTTCGCTCTCGAAAGTCATCAATGATCGCCGAAACAATCGATGTCACCTTAATTAAACTGGTTTTAGCAGGAAATGCCGTGGTCAGTTGCGAAGCAATATTCAGTGAACAGTATTCGATGGGCTTGCGGTTGTAGCTTCGATGGCGAATCCCAGCTGGAACCCAAATCGCCAAATGAGGCGGAGCCAAAAAGCGCGTATCTTCCGCTTCCATCTCCAAAATTCCGCCAGAAATGAGCTGTACTTGCCCCCAAGGGTGGCTGTGCTCACGAGTTTCTGTATTGGACAGAAACGCTTCAAAATTCATAAAAACATCCGAAGGTGGATGCTCGATAGATAATGAGGGATGCAAGTGTCGAGTGCGTTTTTTCAATCTTGTCTTCCTATCGCTCGCAATGTCTTTTTAGAGATAGTTGTAATTATAAAGACCTGCCACACTATAACCCAAGGAACAAATTGCGACGAGGCGCACATGATCTATCTTCTGCCATTTTTTACTGTGCTGATTTGGGGTGGCAACTCGATTGTCAATAAACTCGCGGCCTCGACCATCGAACCTAGTGCGATGAGCTTTTATCGCTGGCTATTGGCTATGGCGATCCTCACTCCTTTCTGTCTACCTAGCGCTATCCGCCAATGGTCAACGGTGAAACGCCACTTGAGTAAACTCGCATTTTTGGCTTTACTCGGCATGGTGCTTAACCAATCCCTCGGCTACTACGCGGGGCTCACCACCACGGCGACCAATATGTCACTCATCACTTCTTTTGTTCCTTTAATGAGTGTTTTCATGAGCTTGCCGTTACTTAACAAACCCATCTCAGCCCTTAGCGTGGTGGGTGGCGTACTGTCGCTGAGCGGGCTTGCCTACATGCTCGGAGAAGGAAATCCGCTGTTTTTCCTCCATCAAAGCGTGACCGAAGGGGATGCCTTAATGGTGATGGCAGCACTGGTGTACGCCTTGTACTGCGTGCTTTTGAAACGCTGGAAAATGCCGTTTAGCAACTGGACTTTAATTTATCTGCAAGGGGTATGCGCCGTATTCATGCTGATCCCTTTATGGCTCACCAGCGATACGCTATTACCGACCGAAGGTTCACTCTCTCTGATCGCTTATGCTGGCATTGCTGCTTCCCTATTAGCACCTTGGATGTGGGTAAAAGCCATTGATGCGATTGGCGCAGACTCCACCGCCATGTTTATGAATCTGCTACCCGTTTTTTCTGTTTCTTTGGCCGCCACTTTATTGGGCGAAAAAGTTCATCCCTACCATTTGATTGGTGGTCTATTAGTCATCAGCGGTGTCGCGCTGTCACAATTGAAAATTCAACGTCGAAACGATGACGGCGTCGAGAAAGTGACGCAGGTATAAAAGCGAGTATTTTCACGCGCAAAATGGTTCTCTTCACGCTATCTTTAGAGAAGAAAAAACACGCCGCGAGGCGTTTAAAAATAACGATTGGCTAGGTTCCCCAAGCCCGAAGCAACCGATGAAAAATTGGCTGTGTCAGGCAGTGAGAGGTGAGCCTATGATAGAACTTAATAGAATTGAAGAGCTTTTTGATAACCAACAGTTCTCCTTGCACGAACTCGTGTTGAACGAACTGGGAGTCTATGTCTTCGTCAAAAATCGCCGCGGCGAGTATCTCTATGCTAACCCTCTGACTCTAAAGTTGTTTGAAGCGGATGCACAATCGTTGTTTGGCAAGACCGATCACGATTTTTTTCATGATGATCAACTCAGTGATATCTTGGCGGCCGATCAACAGGTGTTTGAAACTCGTCTCTCGGTTATCCATGAAGAACGAGCCATCGCCAAATCCAATGGTTTGGTTCGGATTTATCGCGCAGTCAAACACCCTATCTTGCACCGAGTGACAGGCGAAGTGATTGGGCTGATTGGAGTTTCAACCGATATCACCGATATCGTGGAACTGCGTGAGCAGCTATATCAGCTCGCCAATACCGATTCTTTAACTCAGCTGTGTAATCGGCGTAAATTGTGGGCCGATTTTCGCGCCGCCTTCGCTCGCGCAAAACGTTTAAGACAGCCGTTAAGTTGCATCTCTATCGATATTGATAATTTCAAACTGATCAATGACCAATTTGGTCACGATAAAGGTGATGAAGTCCTGTGTTTTCTCGCCAAACTATTTCAGAGCGTCATCTCTGACCATCATTTTTGTGGTCGTGTGGGAGGTGAAGAGTTCATCATCGTTTTGGAAAATACGCACGTAGAGACGGCTTTTCATTTGGCTGAACAGATCCGCCAACGTTTTGCAGAGCATCCGTTCTTTGAACAAAACGAGCACATCTACCTCTGTGCGGGGGTTTCCAGCTTGCATCATGGTGATCATGACATTGCCGATATTTATCGACGCTCCGATCAAGCACTGTATAAAGCCAAGCGTAATGGTCGTAACCGTTGCTGTATCTATCGCCAATCCACAGAATAAGCTTCACCTAGCCTCTCTTATCCTATTTCTTTTCGTTTTTGTGAAAAATGATTAAAAACGAAAAGAAAACGTAAGAAAACGCAAACCAAGATTTGAAATCAGGCACTGACTCCGTACACTGAAAGCAATTTAAACCATAAGGATATTCCCGGTGAAAGCAGTAAAGCGCCATCAAGAAATCATTGAATTGGTTCAAGCCCAAGGTTTTGTGAGTACGGAAGAGCTGGTTGAGCGATTTGATGTTAGCCCACAAACCATACGGCGAGATCTCAACGAATTGGCCGAAGCCAATAAATTGCGGCGCAACCATGGCGGCGCAACGATTGCCACCAGTTCGGAGAACTCCTCTTATCACACGCGGCAAGTTTCTTACCAAAATGAAAAAGAGAAAGTCGCCATGGCCTTGGTTCAGCACATTCCTGACGGTGCCACACTGTTTATTGATATTGGCACTACGCCAGAAGCCATCGCTCGCGCTTTAATGGTTAATCATCATCAACTACGTGTGGTGACCAACAACTTAAACGTCGCCACTATGCTAATGAGTAAGCCTGATTTCAGCATCATTTTGGCGGGGGGAGAAGTCCGTAATAAAGACGGCGGCGTAACAGGCGAAGCCACATTGGATTTTATTTCCCAATTTCGTTTGGATTTTGGCATTTTGGGGATCAGTGGCATCGATTATGACGGCTCTCTGCTTGATTTCGACTACCATGAAGTGCGCGTAAAACGCGCGATTATCGAAAATAGCCGCAGTGTCTTCCTCGCGGTCGACCACAGTAAATTTGGCCGCAACGCGATGGTCAAACTCGGCACATTGGCCGATGTCGATTTGGTCATTACTGACCAAACGCCACCGAAAGAGATTGAAGCGTTCGCCAAAGAGAATGAAGTCACGATTCAGGTGGTGTAATTGCTCATCAATACCAAGAAAAGGCGCTAACGCGCCTTTTTTGTTGCATGCACAAAATGCACAAATGATTGCCTGTGTGTAAAAAATTTGTTGTTATTAACTCTATACTTATTTGAGCAAAACGCTCAAAACGAAAATGAAGGATAAGCCGATGAGCAGTGGCAAACGAGAGATCACATTACGTTTTCTGGCAGAGCCGGGAGATGTCAATTTTGGTGGCAAAGTGCATGGTGGCGCAGTAATGAAATGGATTGACCTTGCGGCGTATGCTTGTGCTGCGGCTTGGAGTGGTAAATATTGCATCACGGCTTATGCTGGTGGCATTCGCTTTGTCGCTCCAATTCATGTCGGTAACTTGGTTGAAGTGAATGCCAAGGTGATTTATACCGGAAAAACCTCCATGCACATCGCGATTGATGTGCAGGCGAGCGATCCTAAGTTCCTGAAAAATCATCTCACGACTCATTGCATTGTGATTATGGTCGCCGTGGATGAAGCGGGCAAACCGTCTCCTGTGCCCGAATGGATTCCGCAAACTCAGGAAGATCAGGAATTACGCGCTTCGGCGATCCGCTTAATGAACATGCGCACCGAAATTGGTGAAGAGATGGAAGCGCACGTGAAATATTTGAAAAATTAAGGGGCTATTCTGCGCTCCAACCACTGGGATGGAGCGCTTGTCATCGAATTGTCATCAAGCTTTGTTTTAATCCATGCCCATCTTTGGCACATGGATTTCACGCTTCTGTTATGGCGATTACCCTAGATAAAATCACCCTCACCGAGACGACCCTAACTAACCCCAAAGCGGTCGAATATCAATGGGTAAGAACATTGTACGTGCAAGGTTATCAGCCTGAAGCGATCAACCATTACATCCAAACCTGTTTTGGCGGAGACGAGACATTTGCAGACCTTTTCCGTCGGGTCGCCATGCATGAAGAGAGCTTGTATTTACTGCTGCAATACTTAAGTTGCGCACCTTCCAGCCGTGAGTTCTAATTTTTCTGCACCCTCTAAACCAGTTACAAATCAATATTCGATCTGACTCGCATCCTGTTCTTGTTTCACTGTTGAGAAAATGTGTTGTGCTTATACTGGCAACCGTTTTCGCACCGCGAGCTGTCACGGCTTCAGGCATAAAAAAACCCGAGCTAAGCTCAGGTTTTGGTTACAAAAACTGTTAGTCGTGAACTAGTAAGGAATAGAGCTAACAGCCAGCTATGCGTAACGCCAGAATTGAAGCTTCTTAACTTGTCGGCGGCCAAACCAATTAATGTTAAGAAGAGACAAAATGGGCGACTTTACGTCGCCCTTATCGTTATTATCCTTTCACACCGCCAGCGGTAAGTCCTCCGACAAGCCAACGCTGTGCAAGTAAAAATACGATAGTGATTGGGAGTGCTGAGAGCACCGCAGCGGCCGCAAAATCACCCCACAGATAGTTTTGAGGGTAAAGATACTGCTGCATACCAACCGCAAGCGTGTACGAGTTTACATCAGAAAGCAGCAGTGACGCCACCGGAACTTCGCCCACCACACCAATAAATGACAAAATGAATACTACTGCAAGTATAGGCACAGACAATGGAAGTAGCACTAATCTGAACGCTTGCCATGGTGTCGCACCATCCAAGGCCGCCGCTTCTTCCAGTGAGCGATCGATGGTTTCAAAGTACCCCTTAATAGTCCAAACGTGCAGCGCAATCCCGCCGAGGTAAGAGAAAATCAAACCGCCGTGCGTATTTAAGCCCAAGAAAGGAATGTACTGCCCAAGCTTATCAAACAGAGCATACAATGCGACCAAGGCCAATACCGCAGGGAACATTTGGAAAATCATCATCGCTTTTAAGATGGTTTCTTTGCCTTTAAAACGCATACGTGCAAAGGCGTAAGCCGAAGTAGTAGAAAGCGCCACAATCAATACCGATGTAATGCCCGCCACTTTTACCGAATTCCACAACCATGTCATCACCGGGAATGGCGGTGGAGTGACTGAACCATCAGCATTCTGTACCGCAATACCGAGTGCCAGCTTCCAGTGTTCCAATGAGGGGCGATCCGGGATCAAGCTGCCGGTTGCGAAGTTACCTTCACGAAATGAGATCGCGACAATCATCAGCAGCGGAAAAATAATCAACGCTAAGAACACCCACAGTGCCGCGTGGGTTGCCCACACGCGATACTTGAGAGATTTGCCTTGTACCATAGCCATATGAATGCTCCTTATTGTTGGCTCAGCTTAGTAAAGCGCAGGTTGAGCAGCGCTAACGCGCCCACCAGCAAGAAGATCAGCGTCGCAATCGCACTCGCCAAACCAAAGTCCTGACCACCTGTACCTTCAAACGCAATGCGGTAGGTGTAACTCACCAAGAGGTCGGTGTAACCCGCAGGCTCAGAAGTGCCGATCCGGTTTGGCCCACCTTGCGTCAAGAGTTGAATCATTACGAAGTTGTTGAAGTTAAAAGCAAAGCTGGCAATCAGCAACGGCGTCAGCGGTTTGATCATCATCGGCAGAGTGATTTTGGTGAAGTTATGAATGAAATTTGCTCCATCGATCGCTGATGCTTCATACAGATCATCGGGAATCGCTTTCAGTAGGCCCATACATAAAATCATCATGTAAGGAAAGCCCAGCCAAGTATTGACGATCAGCACCATGGTTTTCGCCAACAGCGGATCCGAGAACCAAGCGGGACTGAGGCCAAACAAACCGTTGAGCACCATGTTGATCTCACCAAAACTCTGGTTGAACAGGCCACGGAAAATCAAAATCGAGATAAAGGCAGGAACGGCATAAGGCAAGATCAGCAGTACACGATAAACCGCACGACCTTTCAACGCTTCCCACTGCACTACGCTGGCTAATACAAGGCCAATCATCAGGGTGAAAATCACCGTCAGTACTGAAAAGATGACCGTCCAGATAAAGATATTGATAAACGGCTCTTTGATGCCTTCGTCTTTCCATACTCGCTCAAAGTTATGGGTACCAATCGACACCACAAATCCTGGTGAGACTCGCTCACCGACAAATTCGCCGCTCTCATTGATAGGTTGATAAAAACCAATCTCCATATTGGGGCGCAACACCTGGCCGGATTGATTGTTGGTGAGTGTTTCACCATCATCCTGCAAGGTATAGAGTGGTTTCACCGCAGCAAATTTGCGCAGGCCACTCATTCGAATGTCTTCACCATCAGGGAAATGCAGATCGATACCACTCAATTCGGTGCGATACCCGATGATGGTTTTAATCGGCTCTACTTCACCGTCAATGCCGCCAATCACTTCAAGATTAAGATCGGTCGGTACGTTACCACTGAGCGAAAAAGGCGCGGTCGCCAAACGCTCATCTCCGTCCTCAATCAATAAGCGGTAGCCTTGCTCGGTTTTATAAAGTTGGAAGGCATAACTTTCACCACTTTGGAAAGTTTGATCCATCAACACTGACTGTGCGCGTTCAAGAGTGAGTTGGTTTTTCGCGCTGTAGTTTGTAAAAGCAAGACCAACGGTGTAAGCCAGTGGAAACAGAATAAAGAGGATCATCCCTGCAATGCCGGGATAAATGTAACGGTGCGCGTACGTTTTACGACTTCCGAAGATATACAGCGCTAATGTGGTAAGGATCAGGGTCAGCAATGCAAACGCCACCTCCCCACGAGAATACATAAGAATGGTTGCGTAGCCATTCACGATACCTACCGCGCCAAGTACTGCCCATTTTAAAAATGCACGTTTGTCGGCTGGACGTACCGCAGTTGGATCGGACATAGCCTGTGTACCTTGAACTGACTGCATAAAGAACCTGCTAGCGTGTTGTTACCAAGAAATGTGGAGGGGGAAAGTTACCCCCTCCAAGGTGTGACGATGGATTATTTCGTCATCTGCTTTTCAGCATCAGCCAGAGCGGCATCCACGGTTTGACGACCATCAACGATGTTGATGATGGCGTTTTTCGCAGAGCTCCAAAACGCGTTCATTTGTGGAATGTTAGGCATAATTTCGCCGTTCATGGCGTTATCCATGGTCGCCGCAATGCGCGCATCCGCATCCAGTTCACGTTGGAAAGAGTTCAGCGCAACCGCACCTAGTGGTTTATCGTTGTTTACCATGCGCAGACCATCGTTAGTCAGCAGATAGTTTTCGATGAATTCCACCGCCAGATCTTTATTTGGAGAAGCGGTGCTGATGCCGGCGGTGAGAACGCCAACGAAAGGTTTTGACGCTTGACCGTTAAATTTAGGCAAAGTGGTCACACCGTAGTTGATGCCTGATTTCTCGATGTTGCCCCAAGACCATGGACCGTTGATGGTCATCGCGGTATTACCTTGGTTAAAGGCAGACTCAGACACTGAGTAATCCATATCTGGAGAGATCACGCCTTTATCCACAAGGCCTTTCACGAAGTTCATCGCGTCTTTTACGCCTTTATTGTTGATACCTGCGTCTTTCACATCATAGCCATCAACACCGTATTTGAATGCGTAACCGCCATCAGCCGCCATCAAAGGCCAAGTGAAGTAAGGCTCTTTCAGGTTCCACATGATGGCCGATTTGCCTTCTTTCTTCAGTTTGGCATCCAGCTCAGCGACTTCTTCCCAGCTTTTCGGTGGGTTAGGGACAAGGTCTTTGTTATAAATCAGTGATAACGATTCCACCGCAATTGGATAACCAATGATTTTGCCGTTGTATTTCACTGCATCCCATGCGAAATCTACGATGCCTTCTTGAATTTTTGCAGAAGGTTTGATTTCGACTAATAGGCCAGCTTCCGCATAACCGCCAAAACGGTCGTGAGCCCAAAACACAATGTCAGGACCATCACCTGTTGCTGCGGTTTGTGGGAATTTATCTTGTAGCGCATCAGGATGAGCGACAGTAACTTTGATTCCGGTGTCGGCTTCAAACTTCTTACCGACTTCCGCCAAACCGTTATAGCCTTTATCACCATTGATCCAAATAGTGAGTTGTCCTTCTTCAATAGCAGCATGGGCACCAAACGAACCAAGAGCCACCAGAGTGCTCAGCGCGACTGTGCTTAGGGCATTTTTCATGTTCATATCCTTTTCTTTTTGTGTTGTAGGGCTCACCAAGAGGTTTTGCCGTATTTCGCCATTTATGATCAGAAAAAAACGCGTTTAACTCATCCTCCTAACCCCTACGCCCTCGATATTATGGCGTATTTTCGTGATCTCTATCGTTTGATGTGAGCGAGCCAAATCACAAAAAACAGGATTGATGTGATCCTACTCAACTTATCCACCCTCAATAATTTGAACTGGATCTAACTACGCCTTAGTGCCCCTCCTCCACCTCCTCCTCACCTACTCCCCCTACAAAAAAGCGGAAGAGGAGGATGTACGATTTACCTCTTTCACAGAAACTAGCCTCATCCCAGAGAGGATGGTAAGAGCCTTTCCAGTTTACGTGTTGTAACTGGTTCCACCGCCAAGTAGGTTGTCGATATAAAGTCATGTTTGTGGTGAAAGCGTTACGGGAGAGACATGGCTTTGTGTAGGGGGAAACAACCTACTTTTCGCGGCAGTCGGGTGAACGGCTTCATAGCCGGAGCGTTCACCCTTTCTTTTCTTACCCAATAAGGCGGCGCTGCCAACGAAACCACTTGATGTGGTTCACCTTATCCAATTCCTACTGTTATTGCGTGCACAATAATTCATATAATGAGCCGCGATAACGATTAAAAATCTTGATCGAGGACGAGCTAGATGGCGAGTGTCACGTTAAAAAATGTATGTAAAGCGTACGGCGATGTGCTGATTTCAAAGAATGTCGACTTAGAGATTCAAGAAGGCGAATTTGTGGTGTTCGTCGGTCCTTCAGGTTGTGGTAAATCCACACTGCTGCGCTGTATTGCGGGTTTGGAAGACATTACGTCTGGCGACTTGTATATCGGCGAACAGCGCATGAATGATGTCGAACCGTCCAAACGCGGCGTAGGCATGGTTTTCCAGTCTTACGCGCTTTACCCGCACCTCAATTTGTACGACAACATGTCATTTGGCCTTAAGCTCTCCAAAGCCGATAAAAGCGAGATCAAAAAACGCGTTGACCATGCGGCGGAAATTCTGCAACTGAGCCACCTGCTCGATCGTCAACCCAAAGCGCTTTCTGGCGGTCAACGCCAGCGTGTAGCCATTGGCCGTACTCTGGTTTCACAGCCCAACGTATTCCTGCTGGATGAACCGCTATCCAACCTCGATGCCGCTTTGCGCGTGCAAATGCGTTCAGAAATTACCAAACTGCAACGTAAACTGGGCTGCACCATGATTTACGTTACCCATGACCAAGTGGAAGCCATGACCATGGCGGACAAAATTGTGGTGTTGGATGCGGGTTTTGTCTCGCAAGTTGGCAAGCCGCTGGAGCTGTACCACTACCCACAAAACCGCTTTGTGGCCGGGTTTATTGGCTCGCCGAAAATGAACTTCATGAGCGTCTTCATTGAAGGGGTAGAAAAAGATCGGGTACAGGTCCAGCTTTCTAACGGTACGACCTTCTGGATCCCTGTCGATGGCACCACTGTCACTCGTGGAGAACGCATGTCACTCGGCATTCGTCCTGAACATTTGGTCGAAGCAGAGCATGGCGATGCCAAAATTGAAGGCAAAGTAATGATCGTTGAGAAACTGGGTAACGAAACCCAAGTGTATATGAACCTGAAGGGTTCAGACTCAGATGTGATCTACCGCCAGCCAGACACACTCGATGTCGAAACCGGTGACACGCTCACCATTGGTATTCCCGCACATCGCTGCCATCTATTCCACAGTGATGGCCGTGCTTGCCGCCGTTTACATAAAGAAAAAGGCGTTGATCTTCCCGCATAACCACTTCACCTTTGCTTGCTATGCCCTCTCATCTTGAGAGGGCTTTTTATAACCATCATCCATGCTTCTTATGTTCTCTGCTTCGACATTCATCGAATCGGTTCAACCCACTCATTTTGCAATAAATTGATGTTATACCCCTTGTGAATAAGCCCTCTCTTCCTCTATGGTCTAAGAAGACCAACCGAGTCGAGAGACTCACAGCATCCTTTAGGTAAGAATATGAACAGTCAGTTAACGCTTAGAGCATTAGAACGCGGCGACTTACGCTTTATTCACAATCTCAATAACAACCGCAACATTATGTCCTACTGGTTTGAAGAGCCTTATGAATCCTTTGATGAACTCGAAGAGCTCTACAACAAACACATTCACGATAATGCTGAACGACGTTTTGTGGTTGAAGATGCACAAAAAAACTTGATTGGCCTCGTCGAGCTGATTGAGATTAACTACATCCATCGCAGCGCGGAATTTCAAATCATCATCGCTCCAGAGCATCAAGGCAAAGGCTTTGCGCGTACCTTAATCAACCGAGCTTTAGATTACTCCTTCACTATTCTCAATCTGCATAAGATTTATTTACACGTTGCCGTCGAGAACCCTAAAGCGGTGCATCTCTACGAAGAGTGCGGATTTGTAGAGGAAGGCCACTTAGTCGAGGAATTTTTCATCAACGGTCGTTACCAAGATGTTAAGAGGATGTATATACTGCAAAGTAAGTACTTAAATAGAAGCGAGTAAAGACATGGTTAGCTGCAGTCAATACGATTACATTGAACTGGCCTGTTTGTTTCATCTGCCAGTCAAATTAACAATGAAAAGTGGTGAGGTGTATTACGGAGTCGCCGCCGACACTCAACGTAATAGTCAAAAGCAGGAGTGCATTGCGCTAAGAGGCGAAGAAGAAACTTGGCTCCTCGAAACTGATCAACTGAGTTCGATGGAAGCCTTAAGCGAACAACCCCATTTCTCTGTTATTCATTTCAAATAAACCACGCTGAAGACAACAAGGCCGCTCTAGAATGACGAGCGGCCTTGCGTTTTACATTTCAGCCAACTGACGCGCCACTTGATGCTATACACAAACTACTTGGAGTTGTAGGTGGGAAGGCGCTCTTTGAGAATGCGTTAGTTTGCAATATCCAGCTTATTACCGCTCACGCCATTGGTTCGAAACCAGCCCGCGATACTGACGCGGTCCGCATGCGCTTCGAGCACTTCATGAGGGAATCGTTCCGAAAGAAATACCACCAGACGTCCCGCAACGGGCGCTAACGTTTCAATCCAGTTATCCTGCAAATCGTAGATTTTTAATTCGCCGCCATCGGCAGGAGTCCAATTTTCATTGAGATAAAACACCGTGGTTAATTTGCGGTTTTCATTACCGCGAAACGAGTCGAGATGTTTAAGGTAGAAATCACCGGCCTCGTATTTTGCAAAGTGCGCTTCATATTCAAACAGCCCAAGAAAAAAGTGGCGGTTCACTTCACACCGGATCTGCTCCATCCGCTCCAAATAGTCTTGAACAGGTTGCCCCATTGATAGATCAAGCCATTGGATTTTATCGCTCCGGATATCCGCAGCACGCTGAATCTCTTCGTTTCTACCAATTTTTGCTCGTTTCCAACGTTCAGGAATGCACTCTCGTAGAGCTTGCACTTCTTGTGGGTTCAAAAAATCATCCCACACATACCAACCTCGGTCTGCAATTGCATCCATTAATCCATCTAACGCCATGATTCTCACTACACGAACAATAAGAAGCGCGTTATATCTGGCCTACCACCAGTCAGCAATTCGAGTTATTAATCTCCAAGATCAATAATTCTGATGGAGGGATTGTGACTCAAATGATTCAAGCCTATCACGCAAAGAGATTGAGACAATAAGGGAACTTCGCCGCCATTGTGTAATCCAATCTGAACATCAAAAACATCCCTTGAGGAAATCCCATGATTGTGACAACGACACCCAATATCGAAGGTAAACGCATCGTCCGTTACTGCGGAGTGATTGCAGGCGAAGCCATTCTTGGTGCTAACATTTTTAAAGATCTGTTTGCTGGGATCCGCGATATTGTGGGTGGACGCTCTGGCACTTATGAACGAGAGCTAGAAAAAGCGCGCGCCATCGCATTGGAAGAACTACAACAACACGCTGTGGCACTGGGTGCCAATGCCGTAGTCGGTATCGATTTAGATTATGAAACGTTTGGAAAAGCCAATGGCATGCTCATGGTGTCGGTCAGCGGTACTGCGGTTGTCGTCGAATAGTTAACCCGTATGCCTAACCGACTGATGTTTCAGGTACTCAGAAGGTAATTTCATCTTAATAAATCTAGAGAGATTTGAAAGGTTAAAATAAGGCAGTGTGGAACTGCCTTATTGGGGCGAATTTTAGCCTATTGAACTAAAACTCGAAGAGACATTACACAACGAATTAAGAATTGACTTCCTCAATTCCAATATTATTTTTCGCCCAAATCAGTGCCTGCAAGCGATTTTTGGCATTAATTTTCTTAAAGACATTATGCAGATGTGTTTTTACTGTATTTTCACTCACAAAGAGTTTATCTGCAATTTCAATATTAGAAGCACCACTACCAAGTAACTTGATAATCTGTTGTTCTCTTTTGGTTAATTTTGCGTACATTTGTGAGGTCACGACTGAGTTACCGGCACGATAATGGAGAATGTATTCTTGGGCCAGTTTACGCGTTAACCACATTTCATCTTGCAAAATTTTACTCATGCCTTTGATCAGGGTATCCATATCATCATCAATATAAAATACTCCAGCCAAATTATTCCACTTAAAGAGCAGCTTATGCTCAATATCCTGCGGACAGTTTATGATGACCTCTTTCGCATCAGGACAACTGATGTGCTTAAACGAGCTGTAATCGGTCAAAACATCATCAGAAATTCTAGAATAATCAATCACCAGCATCTGAATACTGCGACTTTCTGGTTTATTCTCTTCAAGCCAGAGCTCAGAAAATGGTGTAATTTCCAGCGCCAAAGGAAGTTTTGATTCTAACGCCTCTTTCAACAATCTGGATTGCATGCAAACATCAGAAAGCATTCTAACGTTTAGTTTGTTTTCATCTTTCATTTCACCCCTCCTAACACATCAAGGCTAACATGGTTAAAACTAACGTTAAGAAGAGGGAAGTCAATGTTCAGAAAATAAGACAAACGTTTAATCAAGCGGAATCTGAAATTTAATCTGTACAATTCATAAGGTTAAGAAACCTTCTCAATATTAAGAATATCAATAGCTGTAAAATTATTTTTTAACACATATAAGCCAAGTTGCTTAATAAAAAGCCAATTTATACGCAAAAAGACTCTTATACATTTAATATTCGCCATAAAATAAGTTGAAACACTTACCACTCAATTTATTCATAGCGTATCAAACTTAAAACAATAACTCATGAAAATAACCAATGAGTTAACAAAAAGCATTCATATTTTAGATGTTTTCTATGCGGGATATTGAGAAATTTCAATGAAAAAAATCAGCATCGTCATACAACCTATAACTCAAACGGTTTGACTTTGCTGGTAAACGGAAATAAGTGAATCACCAACGCATAGAAGAGCTCGATATGTGTTTGCACACATTTGCGGTCAACACCACTACAGCGTCAAGTAAACAAAAGATAGCGCAATGAATCAGAAAAAGGCTAAGTGCGATAAAGCACTTTAACCACATGCCAACCAAATTTGGTTTTGACCAATTGTGGGGTTAGCACTTCACCTTGAAAGCAGGCTTTGTCGAAAGCAGGAACCATTTGGCCTTGACGAAATTCACCCAAGTCGCCGCCTTTTTTGCCTGATGGGCAAGTCGAATACTTCTTGGCGAGTACGTGAAACTTCGCCCCTTTCTTGAGTTGAGCCAAGATATCATCGGCTTGCTCTTTGTGTTTCACCAAAATATGCAAAGCTGCTGCAGTGCGAGCCATAATGTTTCCCCTATTTTGTCGAGCCGCGTAGTGTACTCGATCAACAATAAATGTAAACGCATGGCTGAGATCAATACAAAACGGTCGAATATCGACTAAATTCAAGCCATTCCGTTGCCGATACGGTAATTTCGTTTAGTATAAGTAAGAGTCCGAACTGTTAAAGAAAATATTATGGCTAAAGTCGTCAGTAAAGCGAACCAATCACAAGGAATGTTGATGTTCACGCTCAGTGCCCAGCAGCAACTTTTCGCTATCGGGACACTGAAAGTCCGGGAAATTGTGACTTATCAACCAATGACTCAGATCCCCTATTCACATCATCATGTGATAGGAACGGTTACTATTCGTAATCTTACAGTGCCAGTGATTGATATGGCCGCAGCGATTGGCTTTCGTCCAATCCAACCGAGCGAGTATCAGAAGTGCTATTTGATCGTCACAGACTGCTTACGCACGGTTGTGGCTTTCATGGTTCGCACTATAGAGAAAATCATCGAGTGTGATTGGCGACAAATCGAATCGTCCCCCGAGACGGCAGGACATGATGTTTTCGTCACCGGGATCACCCGATTCCAGAACAAAATTGTGCAGTTGCTAGACGTGGAGTTACTGCTCTCTAAAATCTACCCACAATATGAATCGACCAAAGTCCCTATGTTGACGGATATCGAGCGTGAGCGCTTAAAACCCCTCAATATTTTGTTGGTCGATGACTCTTCGATTGCGCGTAAACAGCTCTCTGATGCGCTGGATAGCATCAACATTCCGTATCATATCTGTAAAAATGGCAGTGAGGCGTTGGATTTGATGCGTGATATGGCACGCGATCACCGCGCCATCGACATTTTAGTGAGTGATATTGAAATGCCGGGATTAGATGGTTATGAGCTGGCATTTGAAATGCAAAACGATCCGCAGTTAAACCATGCTTATTGTATTTTGCACACTTCGCTCTCCAGTGAAATCTGTGTCGATCGTGCCCATCAAGTGGGCGCTCACGAAGCGTTGGAGAAATTTAACGCCACCGAGTTAGTCGAAGCCATGTTGCGTGGAGCCAAAAAGCTTCAGACGCAGCGTTTGCAAAAATCGTGATCGGTTAAGTATTTAACTCAAAGCCAATCGCAAGACTATTTGCTGTAACAAACAAAACATGAATTCTCGGCAGCCCTAGCGCTGCCGAGAATTCAGCAAATCAGGTATACACCATAGTTGCTCATGATGACTCAGCCACTCTTGTAATTGTGTCGATAACGTCTCTTGCTCCACCTCGGAAAACTTGGCGAGCAAACTCGACTGTAAATCACAATACTCTGGTAACCAGAGTTCGATGCGTTGTCGCCCTGCTTCTGTCAGTGTCACCTCAACGTTACGCCTGTCATACCTACTGAGGTTTCTCTCTACAAGTCCTTTGCGTTCAAGCCGCGTTAAACGGTTAGTCATAGCCCCTGAGCTGAGCAATAACCGCACTTGCAAGTCCGAAGGGTTTAGGCAATAAGGATGACCGACACCACGCAAGGTCATTAACACTTCAAACTCTCCAGCGGTCAGTCCCGCTTGTTGATAGAAGGCCTCCATTTTTAACTCAATACGTCTCGCCAACCGTTGTAGCCGATGAAGTACCGACATGGGCAGAGTATTTAGCTCAGGCAGCTCATTTGCCCATTCCATGACGGATTTTTGCACTGAATCCATGCGTTTTATCCTGTGTTGTTCCCTTTATTCCTTGACGTTAGCACTTCAACGAGGATGAGGAAAATGGCTCGCATTGAGTAGCCTCTCTAGCAAGAACAAATTTGCAGCGTTTCTACAGTAAATCCGCTAATCTTAAGGTTATGAAAATGTCTTGCGTATCCGAAACAAGTGATGACAACTGAAGATTTCAAAAAATCCACGGCTAACTTAAAAAAAGTCGTACCTTTAATGATGAAACATCATGTCGCGGCCACCCCCGTGAACTATGCCTTGTGGTATACCTACGTCGACCAAGCCATTCCGCAACTGAATGCGGAAATGGACTCTGTATTGAAAAATTTTGGGCTTTGCCCACCCGCTTCTGGTGAACATCTTTACCAACAATACATTGCGACCAAAGCAGAAACCAATATTAATCAGTTACGTGCGAATGTTGAGGTACTTCTTGGTGAAATTAGCAGTTCAATGAGTGATACGCTCAGTGACACCAGTTCCTTTGCTAATGTGATTGATAAAAGCTTTAAGGATTTAGAGCGCGTCGAGCAAGACAATCTCTCGATTGAAGAAGTAATGACGGTGATCCGCCGCTTGGTGAGTGACTCTAAAGATATTCGACACTCAACCAATTTCCTAAATAATCAACTGAACGCGGCAACACTAGAAATCTCTCGTCTTAAAGAGCAGCTGGCGAAAGTTCAGAAAGATGCTCTGTTTGACAGTTTATCTGGACTCTATAACCGCCGAGCTTTTGATGGCGATATGTTCACGCTGATCCATGCAGGTCAACAAGTCAGCCTGATCATGCTCGACATCGACCACTTCAAAGCCCTTAATGATAACTATGGCCACCTGTTTGGTGACCAAATTATCCGTGCGATCGCCAAACGTCTTCAAAGCCTATGCCGTGACGGCGTGACAGCTTATCGTTATGGCGGTGAAGAGTTTGCACTGATTGCTCCGCACAAATCGCTGCGTATTGCACGCCAGTTTGCTGAATCGGTGCGACGTTCAATAGAAAAGCTCACCGTAAAAGATCGGCGTAGCGGTCAATCGGTCGGTAGCATTACCGCTTCGTTTGGTGTAGTAGAAAAGATTGAAGGTGACTCTTTGGAGTCTCTTATCGGTCGAGCGGATGGATTGCTGTATGAAGCGAAAAATCTGGGCCGCAATCGAGTCATGCCGCTCTAAACTCTGCTATACGTACCCACACGTTGTAAATCGACGGCACGGGAAAAGTTACACAGCTCCAAATTGCCACAAAAAAGCCAAGAATTACTGACTCTTGGCTTTTTCATACGATGGCGGATTAATGTGAAAAACAGTCTCCGAGGAAATATTCGTCACCATTTCGAGCTGTATACTCTTTCTCTTCAATACGAGCTTGTGGTCGACCTTGTTCATCGCCTTTGATCAAACTTACCCAGTGGCGAATAGTGGTGCTTGGCTGTGCGTGGTCATTAGAATGATTGAGTACTGTGCACGTTTCTAATTGAATGTCTGCGATTTCTCGTAACTCAATGCAACCCGTGCCGCGCTGGCAACCTAATGTCATTTCAACATGACTACCTTGCCCATCACGAAACAGAAGATGGCTTGGATTTTCTTTACTGCCATTAAACGCCACAAACTGTTTTGGGTATTTCAAGCCACTATGACGTCCATCTTGAAAGTAAGCGAGCAGATGGTTGTAATCTATCACGTATGCGGTCACATCTTGGTGAGTACCATTTTCAAGCGGAAACAGACGATCCAATAACTGTTTGGCTTTGGTTTGTTTTTCACGCTGTTGATTGGCGGCGACCGTTTCTACGGCGAACACAGCTTCAGCGATAAAGGGTTTGTTTTGGTGTTGGATTTCTGTTTTATCAAACGTCAGCATGTTCATCGTCGTTCCCTCGTCCAGATTCAATGTCATTTTGCTGCAAAGACACTGGCGATATTTTCGCCGGATTTGTGACTTCGCTTACTTGGAAGACTAGCGGATTTTTGACTACAATTTCACAACAAAAATTTTACAATGTGAATTTTACAAAATGAGTGTGTCTAAAAGTCTTGTTCGACAGTCCCATTTTCTGGGCACTAAAGTCAGAAACCTTCGGAAAAGGAACCACTTAACCATGGAGGATCTTTCTGCGCGCTGCATTCGTGTTAGCCCTGAATACGCACCATCGGTTTCTTATCTCTCTATGATTGAGCGCGGAAAACGAGTACCGAGCGTTGAGATGCTGGAAGTGATCGCGGAAGTGTTTCAAAAAGATCCCATCTGGTTTTTAGATGATGAGCCAGAGCAAATTGATATCACTCCCGAAAAAGGCAATCGTGGTGGCATTAGTGGAATGGCTCTTGAGCCCAGTTTTTTGTTTTCCAATGATATTTTACAAATCGCTATTCCCGAGATGCTCTCGCAAACTGGGATCACTGGCCGCCAATTTGCTCATCTCTTGATCCGAGCCCATCAAGAAAGTCTGCAAAATCATTTCCCAGATCTTGAACGCGCTGCAGAAGAGGTGGGGCTAAAACGCCTTAATTTATCTGTCACCGATTTGCTGGACATTGCCAAAGGGCTTGGATTGGACGTGCGTTGGGTAAAGCGTACGCCGCATGATGTAACAGACGAACTTGGGGTGAGTGCCAAACAGCTCGTTACCTCTTTTTTTGAGCCGCCAGGCCGCATTTACCTAAATGAGATCCTGCGTGAATACCCAACGCGATTGAAATATGACCTTGCGGTTTATATCGGACATAATGTGCTGCACAACAAAGATGGCCTAAAAAGTGTCCTCTCCGTCGGCCACACTCAAGGGTGGGATGAGATGGTGGAAACCTCCCCCTCTTCAGAGCTGAATTCACAAGATATCTTGCAAGCTTGGCGAGATTTTGAATCCAGCTTTTTTGCTGGGGCACTGCTGTGCCCTAAGGTGCCCTTCCGGCAACTGCTCGATCGTAACGGATATGAAATCAGCGTTCATCAGAAAGCGGGAGTCTCACCTTCTGTCGCCATGCGGCGGATGACCGTCGTTTCGCCCTATCCCCACTGGCACTATTTTGATGCCTATGGTGAAGGGAAACTCAAGGCCGTATACCGTGGAAATGGTATCCCACTTCCTTGGGGAAATATGCGTAAAGTGAATGATCCTTGTCAGCATTGGGCCGTTTTTCGTCGTCTTTCACAACCACAGCAAGGCAGTTCAGCCCAAATTTCGATTTTAACTGTGGGCGACGAGCCTCGAATTTACTGTTGTGAATCACTCAATGTTGTGGATCCTGCCGGCAACAACCGTGTCTTGTGTGCGGGCATCGACCTCAATCCTGCGATTAATGCACAAGGTGGGGACGCTCTCGCCATTGCTCAAGAGCTCAAAATGAGTTGTGTGCAGAAAGGAGGAACTACCGCGATTCCAGCGCCGATTAAACGTGATTTGCGCACTATCGCCAAAATTCTCAACATCAACTGGGTTGAACGAGGTATCGAGAATGAAGCGAGATTAATTTGCTCACGCGGTGCGGTTTGTCCACGAAAGCCAAGATGCTATGGCGAATGTGGTGAATAAAAAAAAGGCCAACCACAAGAAGTGTGATTGGCCGTCTATAAGTGTGAACAATGGTGTTCACTAACAACGTCAGTTGGCTAGGTGACCCTCGGCTTAGAAGGGTCAATCTAATAAATGCAGATTACGTGCCAACTTTTCATTAGCGACTTTTGCATGAAAATCGGGCAAAAAACGAACAGTTTCATTACAACCACACTCATAAACGAATGACGAAATGCGATTTCTATTGCAAATTGCAAAATCAAAATTTGCAAAATGCAAAGGCGAGCGTGGTAAAGATCAAAAGCGATAGAGTGGGTTTTGCCTACGCTTAGCGGTATACATACGTTCATCGGCCAGTTTGAACATTTCATCAGGTGTGGCAAACGACTGGTCATACAAAGCATATCCGATACTTACACGAACATGGATAAGCTTGTCGTCATAAACGATGGGCGTTTCAGAAATCCTTTTTAAAATATTGTCACTGACTTTAAGCACGTCTTGTTCACGATGAATTCGTGGAATTAACACGAGAAACTCATCCCCCCCAATCCGCGCCACCAGATCGGAAACCCGCAGGCTCGATTTAATTCTTTCCGCACAAGCCACCAGCACTTTATCGCCTGCGCTATGTCCATGGGAATCGTTGATAGATTTAAAACGGTCAATATCAATGTTCAACAAAGCAAAGTTACCTTCGCTATGAGAGCGCTTAGCATTTTCAAAGTAGTGTTCAATGGTATAGATAAAATAGCGCCGATTCGGCAAGTGGGTTAAAGGGTCATGTAGCGCACGCTCCTCCGCGACTTGATAAAGGCGCATGATAACGCCAAAGCCTGCCATCAATACCAATAACACCGAGTATCCCAACAAGCGCACTGCATTTCGGGTATACCAAGATAACTGCTGTAGTAAATCTTGCTTTTCAGCGACCGCAATTCGCCAACTTCCGTAAGGGAAATAGACATTCTCTTGTGCAAAAGCGTGCTCAAATACTCGAGGCTCTCCAAAAAACACGTCCCCCTCACTGCCACGGCTGTCTAAACCACGAATCGCAACCTGAAAATGCTCCCCAAAGCTGTAAATACTGGTTGCTGAAAGCAATGAATCCCAATCCATCACCACACTCAGTACCCCCCAATAACGCGTATCCTTCGGTGGGTCGTAGAATATCGGTTCTCGAATCACCAGCGCGCGCCCACCTTGAACGAGATCGACAGGTCCAGAGACGAACGTCTGTTTGATTTCACGTGCTTTTTTTATTGACTGCCACTGCTGAGGAACGGTGCGGTAATCCAAACCGAGTAGTGCATTGGTTTGAGGAAGCGGATAGCTGAAAGCGACCACATCATTAGGGGCGATACCTAATGAGCGTAAGTGATCGCTATTCCTGATCACCGCCGCTGAAAGCGGCTCCCATTGATAGATATTGAGGTCGGGATCTAGGGTTAACAGGGTTGTTAAACCTTTTACGGTATAGATATCACCCAAAATCTCAGCTTCTAATTGAAAACGTACGATGGAAAGATCTTCTTTAGCTTGTTGACGTAAACCCTCTTGTAGATCACGTGTATGGCTAATATGAAGGGATTCAATAACCGCAATGCCCAAAAAGAGTAAGGCGAGAAAATAAATTGAGACATACTTATATTTGTGCGAGGTTAACCCCATCCCTCAATCCTCAGTTTTATTATTGTTTGTTGATTACTGAGTGAACCACACAGATCCATTCGCAAGCGTACTATACCCAAACAACTTGGCGTTGCAGGTAGGCGGAAAGTCAGTTCATCTCCCTGAGCATAGATAAACTATGTGATTGAGGTCAACGAACGTAGTCAACACCGCTGCAGCTTCAAGTAGGAAGGGCATACAACTTATCGCTACTCAAACACGGCCTGCTTTACAGTAGCGAAGAAGATAAGCCATCCAAATATCACGACGAGCTTATTTAATAGATTAACGCAAATGTACAATAAAGAAACTAACTGATTATAAATTTGTAAATATAACTCATGATGAAAAAACTGTTTTTGGATACTCATTCCGCTTCTGGCGAGATAAAGTTAACTGATGGTTTACTCTACTGGTTTCCGCAATTTCTCACCCCGATTCAAGCCGACCAAGCTTTTCAGCAAATGCTCACACACTTGGATTGGCAGCAGAAAAGTATTCGTCTATTTGGTAAAAGCGTGCTTCAACCGCGACTTATCGCTTGGTATGGAGAAAAAGGCTACCGTTATTCAGGTCTCTCTTTATCTGCTCAACCCTTCCCGCCACCGTTGCTTACTTTAAAGACGCAGTGCGAACAGGCCGCACAAGCCCCCTTTAATTCTGTACTCGCGAATCTTTATCGCGATGGGCAAGACTCGATGGGCTGGCATCAAGACAATGAGCCAGAATTAGGCTCTAATCCGGTAATTGCCTCCCTCTCTTTAGGAGAGAGTCGCCGATTTCTGTTGCGCCATCACAAGGATCATGCGTTGCAAGTCGAATGCGAATTGAATCATGGGGATTTGCTGATTATGGCAGGGAACACTCAGCACTTCTGGCAACACGCTATCCCTAAAACTCGTCAAACCAAGCAAACACGGATTAATCTTACTTTCCGTAATATTCTTTAATACCCAAACTACTTGGCGTTGCAGATAGGCTGAGTTTATTCTCATGAGCATAGGTAAACTAGGTGATTGGGATGAACGAACCTAGCCAACACCGCGGCAGCTTCAAGTAGGAAGGGGATAGTAATTCAAAGTGTTGATGCCGTATCGCTTACGTTGTCGATAAATGAGACGTGTTGACACAAACTCGGATTATTGACATACCACTAACCAGAGCCTCACATCGACCCAGCTCCGCTGCGCTAGAGTTTTTTGGTCTAAAAATGCGCAAATTTGATCGGATACTGTCATGATGAACAAAACTCAAATAGCGGTTGTCTCTAGCCTTATCACGGCACTGATTCTTCCCACTTTTACGAGCTACGCACAAACTCATCCTTTGGAGGTACCGCCCAAAGCCCAAAATCGCGCACAGAATTCTCTCGAACACTTAGGCCACGACATAGCGCCATCACCAAGCGTAGTCGCCCCCGTTTCGTTTCAAGCAACCGCTAACCTCATTAAACAAACTTATGAAAGCCAACTGTTTACACTGCCCGGCTTTAAAGAAGGTCACTATGCACTGCGTATGTATCGCCAAACCTTAGATGATAAATACGCGGCGGCGATTGGTAGTGATTTATCACGAGTCGCCAGCGGTTTGAACTACTTTGCCGCTGAAGTGAACACGCCTGAGCAAATTCAACGTTACGCTCAGAAGCGTCTAAAACGCTATCAACACAGTGATGACGAGCGCACTCAACGCCGTTTCGCCGCGACGCAAACGATGCCGGAGTATCTCTATCTCGGGATCGATTTGCTCGGCCCAATGGCTCGCGCCAACGAATATGGGCTGCAACATAAGGAAGACGCCAAGCTGCGCCAAGTTTTACGTCGGTATGACTTCACACCCTACGCCACAGACAGAGCGATGATTGAAGCTTGGGCAGCACAATTAGCCAATCAGGTGTATTGGTTACGTCAACTCGGTGAACAAGACGTGGTTGAGCCTTTTATCCAAGCCTTTCGTGATACCTATCCAGATCAGCGTGATTGTGAGCTGAATGACCAACAATACGGCAATAAACTGTATGGTATGACGCATATTATCTTTGCGGACTCAGAATACTACCAACATCCGGTGAGTCAGCAGCAACATCAGTGGATTTACGACTATTTCCGCGCCAACATAGACACTATTTTGCTGCGCGCTAAGCCAGACATTGTGGCCGAAGTCGGCATTGCCTTCCTACTCGCAGGGCTAGAAGATGATCCTGTGGTACTCAAAACCCGCCAGTTTATTCAAGCGGCCGTCGATAAAGAGCAAGGAATGATCCCTTCCACTTCTGGTGATTTCAATTTATCCCTCGGTGAGCACCGTAATGTGTTGGCCATTATGCTGCTTGATTGGCGTTCGGTAAACCCAGCCCCGCTGGCAGGTAAGCACTCCAAAGTCTTTGCTGATCTGCCTTATGGCTTAATCAAAAAAGCACCCAATCCATTAAAAGGCCAAGGATGAAATAAGCCTCGACCAGTCATATTACTAAGCGGATTTTAATCTGGTTTTTCGCTCAGTTAAGCGAGGTAGAATCCCATTAATCACAGTGGTGACTATGATCACTGCCAGCCCGACTTGCTGGGCGAGCGTGTAGTCGACATCAAAAAACAGCACTTGCCATAGGGCGCTGAACAGCAGATTCGTAAAGATAAGTGGAGCCAGTTGCGAGCCCGATTTCGCTAAGCGATAAGCTTTTGCGCGAAATACTTGCGTATTGACGACGAGGATGGCGCTGAGCAATAAAGCCGCGAATGTCACAGCTCCTGAGATATCCCAACTCATCCCTAAACTTGCCCCAACATCGCTACTCCAAGGCACCAACAATAACAATGGGCTGAGTAATAACGCTGCGACCAAAAATGTCCAGCCATGAATTTCTATCGAGCGCATGTCACTTTGCGCTGCACGATACAAACTTAACTGCGAACCCGCATTAAATAAACCTGCGCTCAGACCTGCAAGCAATTCTGGTCGCCACTCAATTGAGCCCGTATTACCTGCCAGCATAACCACTCCAACGAAGATAATGCACACACTCAGCACCGTGCGCCAAGCCAATTGACCACCCCATAACCACTTTTCCAATAAAGGAATGAAGAGTGGACCAGTACTGAATAGCACGACGCTTTCCACCAGCGAAAGGGATTGCAATGCATAGATAAAACAGAGCTGACTGCCCGCAATACAAACGGCACGGATCAACAAAGAAAACCACATGTTTCTCTGCGGCCAACGAAAGTGGGTCAACTTCATTGCAACCAGTAAAAATAGCGCCGGAATAATAAAACGTAAAAATCCCAATAGGGTGATGGGGATAATGTGCGACAAATATTGAGTCAGTAAACCGGTTAACGACAAACTAAAGGTAGATAACAACATAAATAACACTGGTAAAACATGGTTTGGCATACAACTCTCCTTACATTGCCGCCAATTGTAAGCAGATGACCGGATAAAAAATAACGAGTAATATTGACCAAACCTGTTAGAGATACTTACAGATCACTTTATGCGTAAATTGGCCCCCTTAAAATCTCTCTACTCTTTTGTCGCTGTGGCAGAAACAGGCAGCATGACACTTGCAGCAGATGCACTCAACGTCAGTCACTCGGCCATCAGCCAAGCGATAAAGTCATTGGAATTACAACTCGGTCAGCCCCTTTTTCATCGAGTAGGTCGTCAAGTTGTCCTTAATAGTGCAGGCAAACGCTATTACCAAAAAGTAGCGCCCGCTCTGGAGCAAATTGTCGAAGCGACGGAATCTTTACTCAAACCCATGCACTCCAATCGTATCACCTTGAATATGATCAACTCGTTGGCTCTTCACTGGTGGATTCCACGCTTCAGCAGTTTTCAAGCCTTTGCGCCAGATGTTGATGTACGCATTTCAACCTTAACCGGTGCTTTTTCTTTGGAGGAGCAAGGCGTCGATGTTGCTTTAATCCACGGTCAATGGCGCGAATGGCAAGACTACTATTGTGAGCAATTAGCCGATGATGAGCTGGTAATGGTCATCAGCCAAAACATGATTTCGGCGAACATGCCTCTCAAGCAAGCATTAGCTCAATTTCCAGCGATTTTTGTCAATAATCCAAGGCGGCAAACCGATTGGGATATTTGGTGTCAAGCCAATCAAGTCACGCCACCGCCACAACAGCGCAATCTTTCTTTTTCGGCATCAGCGCAAGCGCTGCAAGCCACATTGAGTGGTTTAGGCGTCTTTGTCACCCACAAACTGTTTATTAAACAAGAATTGGAGAGTGGGATTTTAAAAGAAATTGGTCAGCCCGTGACTCATCCCGATCAGGGATACTATTTCGCTTGCCGACCTGAAGCATTGCGTTCTGAAGCGGTATTGACACTAAGAAGTTGGTTACGTAATGAATTCCAAAAAAATCAAAACAGACAAAAGTAGTAGATTATTTTTATGTAATTTGGACAAGCATCATTATATTAAATGAAGAATGTAGAGTTGCATATCAAAAAGATGAATAAAATCACACTATTTCGTTATTTTTCGCCTTCAAACAAGCCAATATCATCTAAACTTTAGCTAACTTTACCGAATGGATCGAATTTGGATGGATAGCTTTGCTGGCAACCAATTAAAAGAGATGACAGAGATGCGTTTTGCTCGTAAGCAGCATATTGTCCTGATCAGCTCTGGTGTTGCTACCGCTATTTTTCTTGGGTTTGCCCTTTACTACTATTTTAACCATCAACCCCTGTCATCCGGTTTATTGTTATTAAGCGGTATTGTCACCTTATTGAATATGATTTCGCTGAATCGTCACCGCGAATTACACACTCAAGCCGATTTAATTCTGTCATTAATTCTGCTCACTTATGCGCTGGCCTTAGTCAGCAATGCTCAGCATGAATTATCGCATCTCTTATGGTTATATCCGCTCATCACCACTTTAGTCATGATTAACCCTTTTCGGTTAGGCTTGGTTTACAGTGCAGCGATATGCTTAGCGATGACCGCCTCTATCCTTTTTAATCCGGCACAAACTGGCTCGTACCCTATTGCACAGACCTATTTTTTAGTAAGTCTATTTACGCTGACGATTATCTGTAATACCGCTTCTTTCTTTTTCTCAAAAGCGATCAATTATATTCATACCCTATACCAAGAAGGTATTGAAGAGTTGGCTTATCTTGATCCGTTAACGGGCTTAGCCAATCGTTGGAGCTTTGAAACTTGGGCCACAGAAAAGCTCAAAGAACAACAGAGTTCGAATACCATTACCGCGCTTGTTTTTCTGGATATTGATAATTTCAAACGCATTAATGACAGTTACGGCCATGATGTTGGCGATCAGGTGTTAAAACATTTTGCACACCGTCTACGCAATAATATTCGTAATAAAGATCGAGCCACCAATCAACATGATTATTCCATTGCTCGATTTGCTGGTGATGAGTTTGTGCTCTTGTTATATGGTGTGCGAAATTTGCGTGATCTCGATAATATTCTCAACCGTATCTGTAATCTCTTCGTCGACCGCTATCCTGAGACGGATATGCTCAACAACCTCACGGTGAGTATAGGGGCAGCTATTTATCCCAAAGATGCGATCACTCTGCCGGAACTAACCCGCTGCGCAGATAAAGCCATGTATGCCGCTAAACACGGTGGAAAAAATCAGTACCGCTATTACCATGATGCCGCTTTCCCTCCGGCTGTAGAAACCGTATTAGGCAGTCAGCCCGTTGAGGCTCCTAACGTAACTCCACTGAAAAAAGCGCACTAAGCTCATCCAAACATGTACATCAGCCATAAACATACTGCGCCAAAGACGGCCATCCAGGCTGCATAGCGAGCGGTGTTAGGCTTATCAGGCTTAGGTTTAACCACCTGTTTCAACGCCGTCCGTTTAGCGTATTGCATAAAGCTAGGATCAGCCTCGCGTATTTCTTCACGCTTATGCTGGGCAGAATTCGCCGCCTGCGTGAAACGCTGCAACTGCTCTTTGGTCAGATCTTTGCTTGGATCGTAATTCGGATATCGATCGTTATGTTTGGGCAAAATAGCCATGGCAATCCCTCCCATTCATGCGTTGTCCTTCGTCTTGAGTGTAACGGCTAATCTTAGGCTGACCCGCACCATCACTCCCCAATCATTCAAATTTCTCGAATATGAAGCTCAACTTCCCCTGCTGCTCATTCATCTCTGGCTTATCTACAATTTCCCTCATCATCGCTCAGTCTGCAATGGAGAAGTCTTATGACTAAAGACCGCGAAATTCGCCAAACAGTTCCCGCACAACCCACCTCAGATGGTGATGGTGTCAAAATTCAGCGTATTGCAGGATTTCAACGCCCCAATTTCTCGCCGTTTTTGATGCTCGATGAACTCAAAGCCGATTCTCAAGCCGACTACATCGGTGGTTTTCCACCTCATCCGCATCGCGGTATTGAAACCTTGACTTATATGCTGCAAGGGCATTTTCAGCACCGAGATCAGATGGGAAATGTGGGCGAATTACGATCCGGCGGCGCGCAATGGATGGCAGCAGGACATGGCGTGATCCACAGTGAAATGCCGATTATGCAAGAAGGGCAATTGCACGGCTTCCAAATCTGGATTAACCAGCCGGCTCGCAACAAGATGTCGCCTGCGAAATATCAAGATTTCCAGCCTGAAAGTATTGTTGAACGCCATCATCCACAACAAGGTTTACTGCGTGTGATTGCGGGTTCCGTCGAGGTAGAGGATCAAACGATAACAGGCCCATTAACCGATACTGGTGTGCCTGCCACCGTTGTCGATTGGCGAGCAGAAGCGGGGCAAGACATCAGCATCAACACACCGCCTCACTTTAATGCCATGTTGTACGTCTATCGTGGGAGCCTGAACGTTGGGAAACAGTCGGTCAAAACAGGACACATGGCCATGCTGACAGCCGGAGAACAGCTCACCCTGCGTGCAGAGCAACCTTGCGGCAGCTTGCTTTTAATGGGGCAACCCATCGATGAACCCGTTGTGCATTATGGACCATTCGTGATGAACAGCATGGCTGAGATTGAGCAAGCGATCCGCGATTACAATGCAGGGCATTTTGAGACCTACTGATGTTTCATACCCAAACGACTTGGCGTTGCAGGTAGGCCGCAAGTCAGTGACAAAGTTGTCTGGAACCAATATGTACAGCCATCGACTGGCCTTTGGTGAGAGTATGCCACACCTGTAAAGGTGTGGCTTTTTTCAACTTAAGCAGGCAAAAATTCACACAGATAAGCGGTCGCGACTTCCACTTGCAGATCAAAAGAGGAATTACCCGCCACTTCAAACGCTTCACCTGCAGTAAAGGTAACCCAGTCAGCATCGGTGACACGCTTAATAGTCAGCGCACCTTTGACTACCGTCATGCGCTCTGGTGCACCAGTACCGAAAGTGTATTGGCCAGGAGCCATCACACCAACCGTACTCTCTCCATCTTGCTGGCTGAAGCCAAGTGACTTTACGTTGCCATCAAAATACACGTTTTCCTTGATCATTTTTTCTTCCTGTCTGTCATCAATCACTACAGTCGTTTGACTGCAAAATTCAAGCGAGAGTTGTAACCCATCACTTCACTTTGTACAAGTGCCAGCAATACGCCTTTTGCTAGGAGGTATATACTCATAACAAGGGTGAGAGCATTGACTCAGTATCGGATATGAAACATTCCTCACGAAGCACTCATTTTATTTGAGGATAAAATCACGCTTTTACCGTATGCTTTTTGCGGTTAGAGGTCGCTTAGCACAAGCTAGGCAGCGGCATAAACCAAGGCACGATGCCTTGTCGCCAAATCCAACATTTTGGGTTATCCGATGCCCTTAACGCCATGAACTATACCCAAACGACTTGGAGTTGCAGGTAGGCGGCAAGTGAGTGAATCCCCATGAGCATAGGCAAACTATGTGATTGGAGTGAACGAACGCAGCCAACACCGCTGCAACTTCAAGTAGGAAGGGTATCAAGTTCTACACTGAGCGTTGGGTGATTATTTGTTTGCCATAAACCGTTGTTTGTCATAAACCAAGTGAGAAAATGTCAAAAGAGCTGGTCTTTAAATCTGTATTCTGGTCATCACTCTCTATTCTCGGGGTGGCATTTGCTATGCTGCTCTACGTGAGTTATCAAGACTACGTGAATCCTAAACACGTTTTCGGTTCTTGGATTGAAATCGGTGCACCGAATTACCAAACCGAAGTGCTGCGTTTTAATGAACAAGGTGTCTATCGCAATGATCGCTTGATCAGTACCAACTTTGAATTTGACGGAGCTGCCATCACCATTCGTACTGGCAATGGCATCTTCGTTTACGAGCTCTCAGGTACCTTTAACTCGCCACAATTGAAACGAACTCAACCGATCAACCCTGTGCAGCGTTTTATTCGCCAAGGGTTTGAACATACTGTCAGTGATCAGGGAAATAACGCCGCGCAGCTTAGACGCTCGGCGTTATCCGAACACTTCAACGAAAAATAGCCTCCCGTTTAACACTCCGTTGCACGAGATAATCTCTCTTTCTCCCCCATTTCTTGCTCTCGCTGCGCCAAGTAGTACAAACCCATCATGGCTAAGCACAAAACAAAACAGAGCCCGTATAACCACTGTGCGTTGAGATATTCGATCATCATACCTCCAGCCAGTGGAGCAATCGCAAAACCTAACGAATAAAGCGCTGCCGCACCAAAATAAGAGCCTCGTAAATGAGCGGGGGCTAAACGGTCAATCTGCACATTTAGCGTCGGAAATGCGATCACCTCCCCCATACTCAAGACAAAACAAGCCAAATACCAACCTAATGGAAAAGCTTCAGGGGTGAACATAAAACCGACTTGCGCAAGCCCCATCAAAGCCATTCCCAAGCGCGTACGTGTAAACAACGGCACGCTTTCCAACAGTTTCAATGTCGGAAACTGGAATAAAATAATGGTCATGGTATTGACCAATACTAACCCGGCCACCAACTGAGCCGCATCCGCAATCCCAGAGCGAACAATCACTTGCGGCAATGAGGACTCAACCTGACCATAAACAAACATCATCAGGAAGTTAGCCAGCATCATTTTAACGAACACATTGTCTTTACTGATCACACGTAAAGTGGCAGAAAAATTGGGGAGAAGTGAGCGATCTGGTTGTTGGAAACGTCCTTTACGCTCCAAAGTGGCGAGCAACCATAAACCAAACAGAAAATACGCTATGCCCGTGACGATAAACAGCACTTGCGGATGAGCAAGCGCAAGGGTAATTCCTATTAATGGGCCAATGGCTCCCCCAAGGTTAAGCAGAAAATAACGGACATTGAGCGCCAATTCACGATCTTTTTCATCGGGTAAGTTATCCCCAATCACCGCTTTGCCGGGCGCTTCAATCATAGGGCGCATTAATCCAGTTAAAACGATCATGATGAAAAATTGCCAGATTTGATTTGAAAGCCCGATGCCAGTGTAAGCAAACGTCGCGATCAGGGTACCGCTGACCATCACCCATTTGCGGCCAAACTTATCAGAAAGATACCCTGAATAGAGCCCCGTTAACGAGCCGACCAGTGCCGATGTTGCCAACATGGCCCCCACTTCTGTCGCTGTCGCGTGATAATCTTGATACAGAAACACGACTAAAAATGGCCAAGCCATAAAAAAGCTGGTGCGCGCAAATAAAGTGCCAATAAGTACTGTCCAGACAGGAAAATTGAATCGACCCACCCTTTCCCACTGAAATAAACTCTCACTACTTTCTATGCCTTTTTCCTTACTTTTCCCCATATTTTCCCTTCCCTTAAGTCCTGACATTGTTGGGCGCTGGACATCACACTTTGTTTGTTATTTCTTCAATATAAAGAGAAAAAATGGGCAAAGATAGCGGAATTTCACAAAGCAATAAGAACAGAAATAAATATCACAATGACTTAATTAATCTCTTCCTAAACAGACAGTTATCAATTCTGAAGAAAAAGAAAAAAGCCGCAGGAACAGTATTATCCTACGGCTTTTTCATCGTTTATTCAGCGTTTAACACTTGATTGTATGTGGATCGCTAAATTTTCGTTTTTCTTTACAGCTTGAAGAAAGAGAGCTGCGCTTTTTGCTTCTCCGCAAGGTGCGAAAGCTCATTGCTGGCGCTAGCACTCTGACTGATACCCGTCACGTTCTGATGTACGAGAGTCGACATGTTCGATACGTTACGATTGATGTCCTGCGTCACGTGAGATTGCTGCTCCGCCGCGGTGGCAACTTGGGCATTCGAATCATTAATATCCGAGACCGATTCTGTAATGCCGATTAAGGCGTCATTGGCTTTGGCCGTCAGCGCTTTATTTTGAGTCAACATATCCAAGCTTGTTTGCATGCTGTCGTTCGCCATTGTTGATTGAGTCTGTAACTCTTCAATAATCGCTTGGATCTCTTTCGTAGAGGCTTGCGTGCGCGCAGCCAACATACGAACTTCATCGGCAACCACAGCAAAACCACGGCCAGATTCACCTGCACGAGCCGCTTCAATCGCCGCATTCAATGCCAGCAGGTTGGTTTGATCCGACACACCACGGATCACTTCAATCACGTTGCTGATCTGCTCAGATTGCTCTTTCAAACGCAGGACCACACGCGCAGCATCATTCAGAGCCAGCGCCATCTGTTCACTGGCTTGACTGCTCTCTTTGAAAATCGCAAGGCCTGATTTTGCCAGCTCATCGGCTTCACGCGCTGTTGCATCCGCAGAAGAAGCATTATCGCTGACGTTATCTGCCGTGCTCGCGAGTTCATTCACTGCGGAAGCCACTTGCTCAATTTCCATCAGTTCCATCTGCGCATTGGATTCCGCTTGAGTCATCACCGCAGCAAGCTCTGTCGAAGCCGATGCCACCTCTTCACTAATACGGGTCAGTTGCTCAACAGTGGTGTACAGCTGTGTGACGGTGGTATTCACATCTTGGCTCAACTTGGCAATTTCATTTTCACCGTCCGCATCGGCTTTTACAGAGAGATCACCTTGTGCCAACTTACGCATCACTGATTGCAAGCTATTGATAGGAGCAACGATTTGCCCCGATAGCAGCCAAGCCGCAAGTACCGAGAGCATCAATACCGAGAGCACGGTGATCATCGCATTGCGCATCACAACCGCATTGCTTTGCGCACTCTGCTCCATAGACGTAGTCGCGTAGTGGTTCACTTTCTGAGACAAGTCATTGATCGCACTGCTCATACGATTCCCCGTCTCGCGGAAACTCTGGATGAAAACGTTCGCTTCTTCTCGCGTGGCTAAGCCTTGGTCTAAACGATTAAACAGCGCAACCATCTTCTGTGATTCAGCCACGTAGATTTCAATAGACTGTTTCACCACAGGAACATCACGGCTAAATTGTGCATCTTGCTCTATTGAACTCAGAGCAGATTGCACTTCCGTCAAACCCTCTCGCAGTTCAGCGATGAAGTTATTACGGCGTTCAGCATCATAAATTGCATACACAGCGCTAATTCGCAGCGGATAAATCGTATCGTCGATTTGTGCGATGGTGTCTTTATAACGTACCAACGCATGAGTGTTATCCGCAATCGCTTGTTGCTCATGAGTTAAGTTGACCTTAGTGATCCACAGAGCAATCACCAAAGCAATCATAGTAAATAAAACAGGGAGTAGGACTTGTAGCCGAATGGACAAGTTTTTCAGCGAAAATGGCATGCTTAACCTCTTTAAACGCAATGCACGCATCCATGCAAATGGGAGTATTCCCAGCACAAAAAATCGCCAAAATATTAGATCTTAATCACAAATTTGTCCACATTAAATAGGGTTATTTTTCAGGTATTTATGAATAATTCAACGTCAAAAATACAGAACATGAGCCAAAAAAATGACAAACGCTGCATAAATGACAATTTGTATTTTTATATGAAAAAGTATGAACACAACTTATTGTTGTGTTCATACTATGGGTAAAGAGAGAGGAGGCTTATTTACGTAATGCGTTGAGTTTGGCTTGAGCAAGACCAAATACGGTGTCCACCGGGTAGCTGCCATCATCAGTTGCGACGCCAGCCGGTTTGCCAGTGAAAATCTCGATCGCTTCGGTCACATGATCAATCGCCCAGATATGGAATTCACCTTTTTCCACCGCTTTCACAACATCAGCGCGCAGCATTAGGTTATGCATATTAGAGCGTGGAATGATCACCCCTTGGGTATCTTTGCGTCCTTTGATGGTACACACATCAAAGAAGCCTTCGATCTTCTCATTTAAGCCGCCAATCGGCTGCGATTCGCCAAACTGGTTCATGGATCCGGTAATCGCGATATCTTGTCGATTCGGCTGTTTCGAAAACGCAGAAACAATCGCACAGAATTCCGCCATGCTCGCACTGTCGCCATCCACCCCACCATAGGACTGCTCAAAGGTTATGGTAGTGGTCAACGGAATACGTGCGGTGCGCCCAAACACCGAACTGAGGTACGCCGACAAAATCATCACCCCTTTGGAGTGAATACTGCCACCAAGATCGACATTGCGTTCAATATCAATGATCTCTCCCTCACCGTATGACGTTGTGGCCGTGATTCGATTTGGCATACCAAACGCGTGATCGCTGGTTGCCAAGACCGACAACGCATTCACTTGCCCTATAGCAACCCCTTCAGTTTGAATCAGCGTGGTGCCATTGACGAAGGTTTCCATCATGCTCTGTTGTAGGCGGTTCACGCGCAGTTCTTGGTTACGCAATGCCTCCTCAACATGGATTTGACGAATCAAATTCGCATTGGCCTGTTTCGCCACATAGTTAGATTCACGCAGCAAATTGGCAATATGGGCCGAGTGTAACGACAGTTTGGTTTGATCGCCCGTGGTGCGCGAACTGTGCTCGATAATGCGCGCGATGGCTTTACGGTCGCAATGCAGCATATTGGCATCATGCACAATACTGGAAATAAAGCGCGCATAGTGCAGCTCTGAATCGGCATCACGCGGCATTTCATCCGCAAAGTCTGCTGTCACGCGAAACAGTTCACTGAATTCGGGATCATAATGCGCCAGCAATTCATAGGTGCGGTAGTCACCAAACAGGATAATTTTCACATCGAGCGGGATGGGCTCGGGATCGAGCGAAACCGTGCCGGTGAGTGTGACTTCTTTTTCCAATGAAGTGAAACTGAGCTGACGCGAACGCAGCGCACGCTTCAATCCATCCCACACATAAGGCTGTTCGAGTACTTTTACCGCATCCATGAGCAGCACACCACCATTGGCTTTGTGCAAACTGCCGGGACGGATCAGAGAGAAATCGGTAAACACCGTGCCTTTGTAGGTCGCGGTTTCAATGTAGCCAAATAAAGAGTGGTAGTTTGGGCTCTCCTCAACCACGATGGGAAACTCTTCAGCATTGCGGCTAACCAGCACGTTCACTTTATAACGGCGTGGCATTTTCTTATCCAAAGACGCATTCGCAAGCTCACCTTGGTCAGCGCCTTCATCAAGAAAAATCTCGACATTTTCCACTATGTCTTTTTGCAGCTCGGTCAAATACGCCTTGATTTCTGGGTACTTACTGTAATCAAGCTTCAGTTTTTTAATAAAGTGGGCAATCACATCTAAAGTGACTTCATCATTCAGCTTTTTGATTTTCTCGCTGTATGATTCTTCCCATTCGGTCAACTGGCGCACCATATTGCGCAAACTGACTTCCAACTCATCAATCGTATTACTGAACTGCTCTTGCTCACGTTTAGAGAGCGCATCAAACGTCTCTTCCGTGTGCATCTCCTCACCGTTTAGAGCGACAAATTGATACTCCCCTTGAGGAGTCAAGGTTAAACTCACTCCCCGCTCTTTTGCGGTGCGAGTGATGCTTTCCAGTTCACTTTCTTGCTTTTGTGCAAGCTGGTTTTTTAACTTTTCAGCACGGCTGAAGTAGATTTCATTATCGAATGCCAATGGGATAGCCGTGACCAGCTTAGTCATGAGCTTTTCAATATCTTGACGAAACTGAATGCCTATCCCGCAGGGTAATTTCAGCACTTTAGGTACGCGCACATCCTCAAAATTCGCCACATAACACCAGTCATACAGTTTATTGACATCGTGTTGATGGCGGCTGAGATAACGCAAAATCATGGTACGCTTGCCTAGCCCATTGCGGCCAATCGCGTAGATGTTGTATCCCTTCTCTTTGATTGACATCGCAAACTCGACCGCCTTCTGCGCTCGCTCTTGTCCAACGATCTCATCGATCGGTGCAAGTTCTTTGGTTGACTTACACTCTAGCTTTTCCAGTTTTGCGACTTGGTAGAGCTGCTCAAAACTCAGATGCTGAATCGCCATGGCTCCACTCCTTCCTTCGAGATTCTTTACTTCATATGTAGCTCAAGTGTAGAGATAAATCATTGTCTTTTTAGTGACTTATTCCTAATTCAAGACCAAGCGGACAAATAATAGCCAAAATCGACCAAACACAAAACGGTAATTATTTGCATTTGAGAATAAATTGCATTTAAATATCCCTTTCTTGGCGGGGAGAATGGACCATGGAATTACAGCAGTGTTGGAACAGTTTTTTGCAGGCTGAACAGTTACTCAAGCAAGGACACTGGTCGCAAGCCCATTACTTGTTAGAAGATGTTCTACACTACATGCCGCAACATATTCACAGTGCCGCACATGATGAGCAGACGAAACCATGCCAGATGGCGTGTTTGATCACTGGTCTGCGTGATGCCGCTATTGCGCAGTCTGAAATTTTCAACAACATCGGCCAGTATCAACGCGCGTTTGATGTCCTCAATCAAGCCTATGCTCTGTTGCAATTTCTATCGATTGAAGAAATTGACTCGATGCGCCGCCTTAATACCACCCTATGCCAAGTGAGCGAATATCTGCTGCGCCATATCAATGCCTTTTGCTACGCGCAGCGCAGTGCCGAATGGCAGTTGGAATATCAACAAGTGGAGAAAGCACACTTCTACTTTAACCAGTTAAGAAGCAGCATGGCTTTACCCACCGCATCTCCCGTGATGAATTGAATCGTGATGAATTGAATAAGGAAATACAATGTCACCCAATCCACTTTTGCAAGTTCGTAATTTAAGCGTGAGCTTTACCACCAATGATGGTGTTGTCGATGCGGTAAAAAACGTCAGCTTTGACATTCGCCCCGGAGAAACCCTTGCGATTGTCGGTGAGTCCGGTAGTGGTAAATCGGTTTCGACCAACGCCTTGATGCAACTGCTGCCTAAAAACGCGCGGATCCATCCAGAATCGAGCATCATGTTTGAAGGTGAAGAGCTGCTCAATAAAACGGACACGCAGATGCGCCGCATCCGTGGGGATCGGATTGGCATGATCTTCCAAGAGCCGATGACTTCACTCAATCCCTATATGCGTGTTGGCGTTCAAGTTGCTGAAGCTATTCGTTGCCACCGTAATGTCAGCCAGAATCAAGCGAAACAGCGAGTCTTGGAGCTGTTTCAGCTCGTTCATCTGCCCGACCCCAAAGGCGCTTACCAAAAATTCCCGCATGAGTTTTCCGGCGGTCAGTTACAGCGCATTATGATTGCGATGGCACTGATCAATGAGCCGGATATTTTGATCGCCGATGAACCGACCACGGCGCTCGATGTCACAGTTCAAGCCGAAGTGCTCCGACTCATCAAAGAGATCCAAGCCAATATGGGCATGGCGATTTTGTTTATCACCCACGATTTAGGTGTGGTGAAATTTGTTGCCGACCGCGTGCTGGTAATGTGTAAAGGGGATGTGGTAGAGCAAGGCTCTACTGAACAGCTTTTCCTGCAACCTGAGCATGATTACACACGCATGCTGATTAACTCGATACCCAAAGGCAGTAAAGACCCAGTTGCTGTCGATGCAGCACCACTGCTCAAAGCCGAAGATATTCGAGTCAAGTTTCTGGTTAAACCGTACTTTATCAGTCGTCGTAATCAGTACTTTGAAGCAGTGAAAGGGATTTCTCTTGAACTCAAGCAAGGTGAAACTCTCGGTATCGTAGGCGAATCTGGCAGCGGAAAATCCACATTAGGGCGAGCTTTGATTGGTTTACTGCCTTCCACGGGTCAGATTGCCTTCAAAGGGCAAGACTTTCGCGCTTTGAGCGAGAAACAGCGCTTAGCCCTGAAGAAAGACATTCAGATGGTGTTTCAAGACCCTTATGGCTCGCTTTCTCCACGTATGACCGTTGGCGAAATCATCACTGAAGGGCTTTTGGTTCACCAACCTCACATCAGTAAGTTGGAACGTATGCAACGGGCGAGACGAGCGCTCGAAGAAGTGCGATTAGATCCGAATTCGATTAATCGTTACCCACATGAGTTCTCCGGTGGTCAACGTCAGCGGATTGCGATTGCTCGGGCGCTAATTCTGGAACCTTCCTTTATTTTATTGGATGAGCCCACTTCAGCGCTGGATCGCTCCGTACAACTGACGGTCATTGAACTGCTAAAAGAGATTCAAAAACGACGCAACATCGGCTATCTGTTCATCAGCCACGATCTTGCCGTGGTAAAAGCGTTATCGGATCGCGTGTTGGTAATGCAAAAAGGGCAAGTGATGGAACAAGGCAGTGCGGAATCCATCTTCCATAATCCACAACATGAATACACCAAAAAACTGATCGCTGCTTCTTTCGACATTCTGGAAGAAAATGCAGCATGATTCATATTAACTTCACGAATGACGTCTACACTTATTAGTGAATGAAGATTATACGGATTTCACCATGGCATAGCTGCCTTTTCGGTTTGGCCGCCGACAACAAAAACTCGCTCAAGTTGAGCGAGTTTTTTATTCTTTGTTGCTGCAGTTAAACAGAGATAAGGTGCTATTTGATACCGTAATCGGCTAACAGTTTATCAAATGTGCCATTGGCTTTAATTTCCGCTAACCCTTTATTAAACGCAGCCACCAGCTCTTCTGAACGTGGATTGGCTTTACCGGAAGTCACATGCAGTGGGTTTTCCGAAATCGCTTGGTTGGTGAAGGCAAAATCCGCCAAATTCATACCAGCTTCGGTAATGATCGATTTGGCCACCAGCTCATCTTCGACAGCAAGATCAATCCGTCCAGCTTGCAGTTTCTGTAAATTTTGTTTGAGGTCAGTAGATTCTGGACGGAAAAACGAGGGATCATTCATAAACTCATCGCCATACCCATAACCACGAACAATCCCAACTTTCTTACCGTTTAAACTGGCCAGTCCAGCAAATTCAAAGTTATCTCCGGCTTTCTTAATAAACTTCACTTGGTTAGTCAGATAGTTATCGGAGTAAGTGAGATAGGCAGTTCTCTCTTGGGTAAACCATGTCGCGGGTAGAATATCGATTTTCCCTTCTTTAACATCATTCAGCGCCCGCGACCAAGGCATGATAGTAAACTCCACCGTATAGCCTTGAGTAGCAAACGCGGCGGTCACAATGTCCACCGAAAGCCCTTTTTGCTGCGCATTCTCCATCACAAAAGGTGGCCATGGATCTTGCGCTGCAGTAATGGTTTGAGCCCAAGCGGAAAAACTACACAATACAACACTGATTAAAGTAGCAATGGATTTCATCATAAACACTCCCGTTATTGACCTAAGTTCTAAACTTCGCCATGTGTTCGGCAATTAATGCGCTGATTGCGCTGACTCGTTTTGTTCCTTCCGCGTTTTGAGCAGCGCGGTCATAAACACTGTTGGCCGCCTCTGAGGCTTCAACAATTGCAAGGCTAATCTCTTCAATTGCGGTTCTCTGCTCTGCGGCTGATTGATGGATTTGATCGCTTCGTTCAGAAATCATTTCCACTGACGATTTCACATTTCGAATCGATGACTGCGAATGGCTAACCTTCTCTGCTGTTTTTTCCAGTAGTCCGGTCATCCGCGTTAACTCTTCTTCCACCGTATTAGTTGCACGGTTCAAATTGGTGATATTGGCTTTAATTTGCTCTGTGGATTGGCTGGTCTTCACGGCTAGATTTCGCACTTCGTCGGCAACCACCGCAAATCCGCGCCCTTGTTCACCAGCACGTGCTGCCTCAATCGCCGCGTTTAAGGCCAGTAAGTTCGTCTGCTCTGAAATATCATTAATCACATTCAGTACTGTGGTGATTTTCTCCCCTTCAATCAGCAGTTTGCTCATCTCTTGATTGACTCGTACCATTTCATTACACATGTTGGAGATATCGGACGTCGCTGAACCAATTTCATGAACAACATTATCGGTTAACCGTGTCGCATTCAGCGCTTGTTCAGCCGTTTCATTCACAGTTTGTGCGACGGTTGCGACCGAGTGGTTCAGTTCTGTGGCGGCTGCAGCGATGGTTTCCAACTGATGTTTTTGCTGGTCAATTTGTGCAACGTTTTCTTCCGCCTTTTCTCGGCTTTGCTGGGCTTGTAAGCGCAGTTCAGAAGAAGCATTATTCACTTCCACGACTATGGTGCGCAGCGTGGTCGTGAACTGATTAATGCCTTGAGTCACAGCTTGAAATTCTTTGTATTTAGGAACGGGTAACTGATGGGTGAGGTCTGCATCCCCACTGGATAGTGGTACGGGTTTTATCACCCAACTCATTCAGTGGTTTCAACACTGAAAAGTTCAGGATAATAAACAGCATACAAGGGATAAGAATCGCTAAAATCAATACTTTGAGCAGATTAAAAGACACATACTCAGCCAATTGCTGATGCATAAACTCATCGGAATAGCGAATTTCAATCGAGCCGAGCGGGTTCTTCTTACCATATTCAACAAACTCTAACTCTCCGCTCACAGAAGCTAACTCGGCCAATGCGCCTTCGTTTTCCACTGCGATCGTTTTGCGTAATCCTTTATCGTCTGTTGCCTGATCTAGGGTCAGATACAAAATGGCCTTACCCGTAGTATCGGTAATTTTGATCGACGAGATTTCCGGCGTTTTCAACTCCGCGCTGATCGCCGATTTCACTGTCTCTAAGTCAAAATCCCATAGCGGTTTAGGCAAATTGACTTGCAACCGCGTTAAGGTGTTACTGACCGTCAGATTGAGATCATTGGTAAAAGTATTGAGTGCTTTTTTGTACTCAAATACCGTTAATGCCAGCAAAACTGCACACACCGCAAACACAATCTGCACAATTGAGGCGACTTTAATACTTCTAAACATGTGACCTCCATTAAACCAGAAGGCTCAAGAGAAACCCTCTTCACCAGCACGCACTTCACAGGCAAGTAAAGTGGCATGGTAGGTTCCTATTCTCCCAAGTTATTTTTCCCAATCTGACATTGTGATTCTGCTACTTTGACAGGTAGCTATTCATAATTTTTTCGATGTCGATCTTTTTCAAACCTTCATTAACGATGGCTTGCCATTTCTGACCCTGTGCGTCGTTGCGAAATGCGATGTGCAGATCTTTTTCAACCAATAACTGCTTATTCATCTGTAGCTGGTCTTTATCTGCCGCCAAGCTGGGATCATTATTCTTAAGGTAGTTAAATACGTTGCTATCAATGACCGCGAGAGGCACGCGGCCTTTGGCCACTTTCTGTAAGTTTTGAACATCGCTGTTAACCGCAGAAGAGAGTAATTGCCCTTGGGCGATCATTGAATCAAGTTCAGGGGTATTGATGTAGTCACGAACGACACCAATGGTGTGCGGCTTGAGATCCTCAAGCACGGACCATTGAATAGGATTGGCCACATTTTCCGCAAAACCTAATGGGCCTTTGCCGATAGAATCGGAGAACAATAAGCTGTTGTCTTCAAAAAAGTACTCCGGAAAATAACCCGAATACTTGGCTTCACCTTTAGCCAGATGCACTGCTCGTGACCAAGGATAAAACTCAACCACCAACTCATGGCCCATCGCTTCAACGGCCGCTTTAACCACCGCAATCGACGCACCTTTTTCAGCCAACCCTTCACCTGAGTAGGGCGGCCAATCTAGCGAGGTCAGTATCAAAGTGTCAGCCTTAACAGAAAAAGCCGCCGATAATGATAAAAGCGGAATCCAAAGCCATTTGCTTAGTCCATGACGCATTTGAGGTATCCTTCATTCGTTTACACGTTATTCAAAAGGATAGACTTAGGATTGAAAATATGCGCAATTTGTTACCACGCCTTTTTTACGGGAAATGCCTAAGAAGTGATAATCCTCATAGGAAGCGGCCTTGATGAGTGAGTCTTTTATCTTTTAAAAATAATGTGATATCGCTAAATAACGGGCACGTATGTGCTCAATCAACAAACGCACTTTGTTGGGCGGTTGGCGCGTGAATGGATAAACTGCGTAGATACCAAGTTTTTTGCCAACCTGTTCTGGAAACACGTCCACCAATTCGCCATTACGAAAATCGTGATACACCAAACAGCGCGGTACATAAGCAATGCCATGCCCTCCAAGCGCGGCTTTACGCAGTGCGGTGGCATTATCGGTCGAAAAGGTGCCGGATACTTTGACTATGTAGTTGCCTTTTGCCCCTTTAAATTCCCAATCGGTCGCCCCCGTGGTTTGATAGGCGTATTGCAAGCAGTTGTGTCTAGCTAAATCTTCTGGCTTGAGTGGCTTACCGTTGCGGGCAATGTAAGCGGGAGACGCGCACACTACCCACTGCGAGTCCAAAATATGCCGCGCAATCAAACTCGAATCTTCCAAATAACCGGTGCGGATAACCAAGTCATAGCCGCCTTCAACAAGATCTACGAAGCGATTATCCAGCGACATATCCACCGTCAGCCCCGGATGCAGGTTACAAAACTCGGCGACCGCATCGGCCAAAATCAAGTCCCCCGAGATGGTCGGCACCGACATTTTGATGTGACCGCTGACGTTTTCGCCAAATCCCACCACCGCATCCAGTGCTTCTTGAGTGGCTTGCTTCACATTTTTAGCACCGTGCAACAATGCCTTGCCTGCCTCAGTCAAGGTCAATTTACGCGTTGTTCGATACAATAGCTGCACGCCAAGTTCTTCTTCCAATCGCGCCAATCTTTTGCTAACCACCGAATTTGTAAGGCCATTTTGCTCTGCAACCTTACTGAAACTCCCCAATTCAATCACTTGATAAAACAAAATTAAGTCATCGGCACGCATCTGATTTTGTTATTTTTGGAAATAATGAATTTCATTATTTCCCTATATCCACAAAAAATAAAGCAGTAAATTCACGCCAACTTAACAACCCCATCACAACTATAAAAAATCAACAACCGAACTCTTACTGGTTAGCCGTACCCTACATTCTGTGCGCGTTAGCTCATCCCGATTGATGGAGAGTTCAAGGACGAGGAAGTACTCCATGAATGAAACACTGCTCGCGCTGGTGGCCTTTTCACCCATAGTGGTGGCCGCTATTTTACTGGTCGGCCTCAACTGGCCAGCCAAGAAAGCCATGCCTGTGGCTTTCGCCCTTACCGTTGCGATTGCCCTGATATTTTGGGATATGTCGGCTAACCGCGTGATCGCCTCCGTATTGCAAGGTTTGGGCATCACGGTCTCTGTGTTATGGATTGTGTTTGGTGCGATTTTCCTGCTCAACACGCTCAAATACACAGGTGCGATTACCACGATTCGTAACGGCTTTACCAACATTTCACCGGATCGCCGCGTGCAGGCCATCATCATCGCTTGGTGTTTTGGCTCCTTTATTGAAGGGGCTTCTGGCTTCGGAACGCCTGCGGCGATTGCCGCCCCACTGCTGGTTGCGATTGGTTTCCCCTCCCTTGCGGCGGTGTTAATGGGTATGATGATCCAATCGACGCCCGTTTCATTTGGTGCGGTTGGTACGCCAATCATTGTTGGCGTCAACAAAGGTCTGGACACCCACAATATCACGGAAGCGCTGCTGGCTAACGGTTCAAACTGGGATGTGTATCTGCAGCAAATCACCACCAGTGTGGCGCTGATCCACGCTTCAGTCGGCACACTGATGCCCATTTTGATGGCGATGATGTTGACCCGTTTCTTCGGTAAAAACCGCAGTTGGACGGAAGGTTTGGACATTCTGCCTTTCGCGATTTTTTCAGGCCTTGCCTTTACTGTTCCTTACGCGCTGACCGGCGTGTTCCTCGGCCCTGAGTTTCCCTCACTCATGGGCGGTCTCGTTGGCCTTGCGATTGTGGTAACGGCGGCGAAAAAAGGCTTCTTGGTACCCAAAACCCAATGGGATTTTCGTCCTGAAAACGAATGGCCTGCGGAATGGTTAGGCTCGCTGAAAATGGATCTGGATGACGTCAAAGCCAAGCCGATGAGCCTTGCTCTCGCATGGGCACCTTATGTGCTGCTCGCGGTGATTCTCGTCGCTAGCCGTGTGAGTGCGGATTTCAAAGCGTTGCTACTGGGTATCAAGGTTTCCTTTAGCCATATTTTAGGTGAAACCGGCATCAGCACTGCCATTGAGCCGCTTTATCTACCTGGTGGCATTCTGGTGTTTGTGGCCTTGATTGCGGTTCTCACTCAAGCTCGCAGCTTAGCACCGATGGTCAAAGCGTTTGGTGAATCGACCAAAACCTTGATTGGCGCAGGCTTTGTACTGGTATTTACCATCCCGATGGTGCGGATTTTCATTAACTCTGGAGTTAACGGCGCAGATTTAGCCAGTATGCCAGTGACTACTGCCAACTTTGCTGCAGGCTTGGTGGGTGAAGCTTTCCCAATGCTAAGTGCGACCGTCGGTGCACTGGGGGCTTTCATTGCCGGCTCTAACACAGTCTCCAACATGATGTTCAGCCAATTCCAATTTGAAGTGGCACAAACGCTGACCATCTCTAGCGTAGTGATCATCGCCCTGCAAGCCGTTGGTGCAGCCGCCGGTAACATGATTGCCATCCATAACGTGGTCGCGGCATCCGCGACGGTTGGCCTGCTGGGTCGTGAAGGTGCGACACTGCGCAAAACCGTTTTGCCAACCCTCTACTATCTTGTTTTGACCGGCATCATCGGCATGACAGTGATTTACGGCTTCAACATGACCGATGCTTTAATGAACCGCTAAAACTTTAATCAGTACCGAGAGCGAGCGTCTCGCTCTCATTGCTCAAACTCACCTTGCACCTCGTGTATGGACTTGAGCAAAAAAGAAACATTCACAGAATAGGCCCAGAATAGGATTGCATTATGATCATTTCCGCTTCGACCGATTACCGCGCGGCAGCCAAAGCCAAACTCCCGCCCTTTTTGTTCCACTACATCGATGGCGGCTCGTATGGAGAACACACGCTCAGACGCAATACCGATGATCTGGCCGACATTGCCCTGCGCCAGCGCGTGCTGAGTGATATGTCTGAGCTGAGTTTAGAAACCGAGCTGTTTGGCGAAAAAATGGCGCTGCCGATCGCCCTTTCTCCTGTGGGTTTAACCGGTATGTATGCCCGCCGTGGCGAAGTGCAAGCCGCGCAAGCTGCGGAAGCGAAAGGCATTCCTTTTACTCTTTCCACGGTTTCGGTCTGCCCGATTGAAGAAGTGGCGCCTTCGATTCATCGTCCTATCTGGTTCCAGCTTTACGTTTTAAAAGATCGCGGCTTTATGAAAAACGTGTTGGAGCGTGCCAAAGCCGCTGGCGTGAAAAATCTGGTGTTCACCGTGGATATGCCAGTACCGGGCGCCCGTTACCGCGATATGCATTCTGGTATGAGCGGTCCTAACGCTGCGATGCGCCGTGTATTGCAAGCCATGGCACACCCGAGCTGGGCATGGGATGTGGGTTTGCTTGGTAAGCCGCATGATTTGGGCAACATCTCCAAATATCGTGGTTCACCGACCAAACTGGAAGACTACATCGGCTGGCTGGGCGCGAACTTTGACCCTTCCATTTCATGGAAAGACTTAGAGTGGATCCGTGATTTCTGGGACGGCCCAATGATCATCAAGGGCATTTTGGATACGGAAGATGCAAAAGATGCGGTGCGTTTTGGCGCAGACGGCATTGTGGTGTCTAACCACGGTGGTCGCCAGTTAGATGGGGTGCTTTCTACCGTGCAAGCGCTACCCGCGATTGCCGATGCGGTGAAAGGCGACCTGAAAATTCTGGTCGATTCAGGTATCCGCACCGGTCTAGACGTGGTACGCATGCTGGCACTCGGCGCAGATTGCACCATGCTCGGCCGCTCGTTTATTTACGCTCTAGCAGCGCAAGGGCGCGCTGGGGTAGAAAACCTGCTCGACCTGTATGAAAAAGAGATGCGGGTTGCCATGACACTGACAGGCGCAAAGAGCATTGCCGAACTGTCACGCGATTCATTAGTCAAAAGATAATAAAAGTATCCCCTAACCTTAAACGACTTGGAGTTGCAGCTCACCCCTGCAACTTCAGGTAAAAAGTGAATTGAGGGAACACACGAGGAAGCACAATATGACCCCACCGATCGCCGATAGTCTCTATCTGCAGCTCGAACAGATTTTAGCGAGCCGAATTGATCCGCAGCGCATTATTACTCAAGAAGCGAAACGGCTCGCCTACGGTACCGATGCCAGCTTTTATCGGTTGATCCCCAAGATCGTGTTACGCCTCAAATCACTCGATGAAGTGATTTTTGCTATTCAGAGTTGCGGCCAACTGGGTATCCATTTTACTTTTCGCGCGGCAGGCACCAGCTTATCGGGTCAAGCCGTTTCCGACTCGGTACTGATCACCTTAACCGACGATTGGCGCGGGCATGAAGTGCAAAACCAAGGCTTGAAAATTCGCCTGCAACCGGGAGTGATTGGTGCGGATGCCAACAAGTACCTTGCCCCGTTTCAGCGCAAAATCGGCCCCGATCCCGCCTCCATCAACACCTGTAAAATCGGCGGTATTGCCGCGAATAACGCCAGCGGCATGTGCTGCGGTACGGCGCAAAACTCTTATCGCACCGTCGATGGTATGCAAATTGTATTTGCCGACGGGTATGTGCTCGATACACGCGACCCTGACAGTGTGGCTCGTTTTAAACAAGAGCGTGCCGACTTGGTGGAAGGCATTCACGCGCTGTGCCAAGAGACCCTTGCCAATTCTGAACTCACCGAGCGCATTCGCCACAAATACCGCCTAAAAAACACCACAGGTTATGCGCTGAACGCCTTGGTTGATTTCTCTGACCCAATCGAAGTGCTGACCCATTTGATGATTGGCTCAGAAGGCACACTCGGCTTTATCGCCGACATCACCTATCACACCGTGATTGAACACGCACACAAAGCCTCTGCGCTACTGGTGTTTGCCGATATTGAACAAGCCAGCCAAGCCGTGACCACGCTTTCCAAAACGCCAGTGGCAGCGGTAGAAATGATGGATGGACGCGCGCTACGCTCGGTGGCCGACAAAAAAGGCATGCCCGAATTTATCGCCAAGCTCGATTTAGAAGCCGCGGCGCTGCTGATTGAATCCCACGCCAGTGACGCGCAAACCTTACACGCTCAGTGTGAGCAAGTGATGAGCGCGCTGCAACGCTACCACATTATTGAATCGGTTCCGTTTACTTCCGAGAGCAAAACCGTGGCGACCTTATGGGGTATTCGTAAAGGCATGTTCCCTGCGGTGGGAGCCGTGCGCGAAGTGGGTACTACGGTCATCATTGAAGATGTGGCCTTTCCGGTAGAAAAACTCGCGGCTGGCGTGCGTGATTTGCAAGCCCTGTTTGATAAATACCACTACAACGAAGCGATCATCTTTGGTCACGCCCTTGAAGGCAACCTGCACTTTGTGTTCACTCAAGGCTTTGATAAGCAAAGTGAAATCGAACGTTACGGCGCGTTTATGGATGATGTAGCCGAACTGGTCGCCGTGAAATACCAAGGCTCACTGAAAGCCGAACACGGTACAGGACGCAACATGGCCCCTTACGTTGAGCTGGAATGGGGTAAAGAGGGCTACGCCTTGATGCAGAAAATCAAAGCGCTTTTTGATCCGAATCGCCTGCTTAACCCCGGCGTTATCATCAACGAAGATAAGCATTCGCACATCAGCAATCTCAAACCTATGCCTGCGGCCGATAACTTGGTGGATCGCTGTATCGAATGTGGTTTCTGTGAGCCGGTCTGCCCATCACGCACCCTCACTTTGTCACCACGCCAACGCATTGTGTTGTACCGCGAATTGCAACGTCGCCGCGCAGCGGGTGAAAACGTGGCTTCCAGCGAGCTAGAGCAAGTGTTTGAATACCAAGGGTTAGATACCTGCGCCGCGACTGGATTGTGCGCCGAACGTTGCCCCGTCGGCATCAATACCGGCGATCTGGTCAAAAAACTGCGCATCGCCAAATACCAAAAATTCACCCCGATTGCGCGTTGGACAGCAGAGCACTTTAGCGCGACCACCACACTCGCTCGCGGCGGCTTAAAAGCCAACCAACTGGCGACCCAAGTGCTCGGAGAGAAATCGGTGGATTCCATGGTTAATGGGCTGCGCCGGATCAGCAAAGGCAAAACCCCTTTGTGGATGCCGGAAATGCCGCAAGCAAACACTCACTCGCTGGAACTCGCTGTCGAAAATCTGCCGCGCAGTGACAAAAAAGTGGTTTACCTGCCCTCTTGTGCCAGCCGCAACATGGGGCAACAAGCAAGCGCGACCGATCAACGCCCACTGACGGAAGTCACCCTCTCCCTGCTCAATAAAGCTGGTTTTGAGGTTATTTTGCCTGCAGAGCTCAGCAGCCAGTGCTGCGGTATGCCTTATGACAGCAAAGGGATGACTGAGATTGCGCAGAGCAAAGCCCAGCAGCTCGAACACGCTTTATGGCAAGCTAGCCAAGAAGGGCGTTATCCGATCTTGATGGACACCAGCCCGTGCGCCAAACGCAGCATTGAGCAATTCACCAAACCGATGGAAATTCTGGAGCCAACGGGGTTGGTAAGTCGTTACTTACTGGATCACCTCACACTCGCGCCGAAGCAAGAAACCATCATGCTGCATATCACTTGCAGCTCGCGCCGCCTTGGCTTAGAAGGCGATATGCTGAAACTGGCCAAAGCCTGCGCCAGTGAGGTGATTGTGCCTGAGCACATTCAGTGCTGTGGCTGGGCGGGTGACAAAGGCTTTACTACGCCTGAGCTGAATGCCGCCGCTGTCCATTCGCTCAAAGAGCAAGTGCCAGCGCACTGCAGCCGTGGGTTTAGTAACAGCCGCACGTGTGAAATCGGCTTATCACACCACAGCGGCATTCCTTATCAATCCATCTTGTATCTGGTGGATGAAGTCGCGAGACCAAGGTTGGCAACGCAAGAGAGTACAGAGCAGCCAAGCGAGTACGCATAAAAAATACTTTTCCAAGCCGATAATTTGGGAAAAGAGAAGGGGCGCTTGCGCCCCTTCTCAAAATTCCCTTATCAAAATAGAAATTAGAATAAACGACGTTTTAAGCCTGTTCGTTCAAGGATCCGGGTGGAAATTTCCTCCACCGACAAAGAGGACGTATTGATGTACGAAATCGCCTCTCGGCGAAATAGCGCTTCCACGGTGGCAAGTTCCTGTTGGCACTGCTGGTTGCTGGCGTATTCGCTGCCGGCTAAGCGGTTTTCGCGAATTTCAGTCAAACGCTCCGCATTGATGGTAAGACCAAACAGTTTATGACGATGAAACTCAAACTCAGGCAACAGGCGCATCGCATGCATATCTTCGGCGATAAAGGGGTAGTTCACCACGCGCAGGCCAAACTGCATCGCCATGTACAAACTGGTGGGCGTTTTTCCGCTGCGCGATACGCCAAGCAAAATGATGTCTGCGCGATCGAGGTCTTTAAGCGAAACGCCATCATCATGTGCCAAGGTGTATTCAATGGCAGCGATCCGGTCAAAATAGGTGTCCGAGTCCTTGCCGACACTGCGCGAGCGTTGCAACTTAGGCGCAGGCTCCATCTCAATATCCAGACTCACCCGCTGCACTATGCTCTCCAACACATCGTAAAAATGCGCGGGCGCTTGCAGCAAACGGGTACGCATTTCGGGGATCACCATGGAGAAAAACACCAAAGGTTTTACCCCGTGCAATTGATAAGAACGTTGGATCTGCTTGAGCAGTTCACTCAATTTTTCGTCACTTTCCACAAACGGAAAGGTTTTTTCATTGGGTTGCACAGCAAACTGACCCAGTACAACGTGCCCCAACGTTTCACAAGTGATGGCCGTTCCGTCAGAAACATAGAACACATCACGGCGTTGCGATTCCATTTGCATCTTCTATTTAATCTTTCAAAAATTTTTGATTAGGATAAGCACCATAATACGCATAATAAAACCCGGCATTCCAGCGCCTCTCCCACAGCTTTGAAAATTCCTTCGCGAATTTTTTTGCCAAGAGAAGCAAACGATTGCCAACCCTACAAGCTGCAATGTTTCTGGAGAAAGACATGCAAAAGAACACCCTCTGGTTTGATAGCCTATCCATGCAAGATGTGGATAAAGTCGGCGGGAAAAATGCCTCGCTCGGCGAAATGGTTTCTAACCTTGCCAACGCTGGCGTTTCCGTGCCCAATGGCTTTGCCACCACCGCGTATGCCTTCAACCAATTCCTCGATTTTGAAGGACTCGATGAACGCATTCACCAATTGCTCGACGAGTTGGATGTTGACGATGTCGACGCGCTGCGTAAAACCGGTGCCACGATTCGTCAATGGATTTTACAAGCCCCCTTCCCAGCCGAGCTGGAACAAGAGATCCGCACCAATTACAACCAACTGATTGATGGCAACAGCGAATTGTCGGTTGCGGTGCGCTCATCCGCCACTGCAGAGGACTTGCCTGATGCCTCGTTTGCGGGTCAGCAAGAGACGTTTCTTAACGTCAAAGGCATTGATGCCGTACTGGAAGCGACCAAGCATGTATACGCTTCACTGTTTAACGATCGCGCTATTTCTTATCGTGTTCACCAAGGTTTCGACCATCGCGGCATTGCGCTCTCGGCAGGCATTCAGCGCATGGTACGTTCGGATAAAGCGGCCTCTGGCGTGATGTTTACGCTCGATACCGAATCTGGCTTCGACAAAGTGGTATTTATCACTGCAGCTTGGGGCTTAGGTGAAATGGTGGTACAAGGCGCGGTTAACCCAGATGAGTTTTACGTGCACAAGCCGCTGCTCGAAGCGGGCTATCCTGCGATTGTCAAAAAGACGTTTGGCTCCAAGCTGAGCAAAATGATCTACGCCAACAGCCAAGTGATTGGCAAGCAAGTGGAAGTCGTCGATACCTCCGCACACGAGCGTAACCAGTTCTCACTGACCGATGCCGAAATCCAAGAGCTGGCTAAACAAGCGTTGATCATTGAAAAGCACTACCAACGTCCGATGGATATTGAGTGGGCGAAAGATGGCATCGACGGCAAGCTCTACATAGTTCAAGCTCGCCCAGAAACCGTCTGTTCACAGAGCGAACAGAACGTGATTGAGCGCTATGAGCTGAGCCATAAGGCCTCTGTGCTACTCGAAGGCCGCGCGATTGGTCAGCGCATTGGCAGCGGTACCGTACGTTTGGTCGATTCTCTGGATCAAATGTCGCTCGTGCAGCAAGGCGATGTACTCGTCACCGATATGACGGACCCCGATTGGGAACCAGTGATGAAGAAAGCAGCCGCGATTGTTACTAACCGTGGCGGACGGACTTGTCACGCGGCGATCATCGCTCGTGAATTGGGAATTCCTGCGATTGTCGGTTGTGGTGATGCCACGCGTCGCCTGAGCGATGGCGCGCAAGTCACCGTTTCCTGCGCAGAAGGGGAAACCGGTTATGTGTATGCAGGCCAGTTGGATTTCGCGGTGCGCCGCTCTTCAGTAGATGAGCTGCCGATGCTGCCCACCAAAGTGATGATGAACGTAGGTAACCCCGATCGCGCCTTTGATTTCGCGCAGATCCCGAACGAAGGCGTGGGGCTGGCTCGCTTAGAGTTCATCATCAATAAGATGATTGGTATCCACCCAAAAGCGCTGCTCAATTTCGATACGCAAAGTGCCGAATTGCAAACGCAGATCCTTGATCGCATTCGCGGCTATCGTGACCCAATCGATTTCTACGTCAGCAAGCTGACCGAAGGGATCGCCACCATCGCGGCAGCATTCTGGCCAAAACGCGTGATTGTGCGTATGTCCGATTTCAAATCGAATGAGTACAGCAACTTACTGGGCGGCAGTGAGTTCGAACCCCACGAAGAGAACCCGATGCTTGGTTTCCGTGGTGCATCGCGTTACATCTCTCCGGTGTTTGAAGACTGTTTTGAGCTGGAGACGCAAGCCATCAAACGTGTCCGCCATGAAATGGGGTTGAAAAACGTCGAAGTGATGATCCCATTTGTGCGCACCACAGGTGAAGCCGAAGCGGTGATCGATCTGCTCGCGAAATTTGGTTTACGCCGTGGCGAACAAGGTTTGAAAGTGATCATGATGTGCGAGCTGCCTTCCAACGCAGTTCTCGCCGATGAGTTTTTGAAATTCTTTGATGGTTTCTCCATCGGATCGAACGATATGACTCAGCTCACTTTAGGACTGGATCGTGATTCTGGCGATGTAGCTCATCTGTTTGATGAACGCAATCCTGCGGTAAAAATCATGCTGAAAATGGCGATTGATGCGGCAACGCGCGCTGGAAAATACGTGGGTATTTGTGGTCAGGGGCCATCGGATCACGATGACCTTGCACAGTGGCTCATGGAACAAGGTATCAGCTCTGTTTCTCTCAACCCAGACACGGTAATTGATACTTGGCTGAAGCTGGGCGCTGTGTCTAAATGTTAACCTAAGGCATACCAAACCTACTTGAAGAGAGGCAGAGTTTTTACTCTGCCTCTCTTCACATAAAATTTCGCTTTCCTCACTTGCTTCGCGACATAACCCCACCTATACGTTAAAGACAACGATAATCACAATCACAACGCACAGCATTTGGCGCAACAGGAACTATTGAATGGAGCTCTTTTATGCGCAATAACCAACCTGTTACTCAAAAGGAAGTCACCTATCCACCTCACTTCAATCTTCTTTCGACCACCACTCTCAGCAGTCATATCAAATACGCCAGTAAAGAGTTTTGTGATGTCGCCGGTTACACGCTTGATGAGCTCGTAAACCAACCACATAACATGGTTCGTCACCCCGATATGCCGCCTGAAGCGTTTAAAGACATGTGGGAACACCTCAAAGCGGGCAAATCTTGGATGGGAATGGTGAAGAATCGCTGCAAAAATGGCGACCATTATTGGGTGGATGCCTTTGCTTCACCGATTAAAGAAAATGGCAAGGTAGTGGAATACCAGTCGGTTCGTTTATGTCCGAGTCGGCAGCATGTCGATAATGCGGATAAGCTCTACAAAGAGATCAAAGCAGGCAAAACACCTTGGCAGTTAAAAATGCCACGCACTCGCCTATGGCAGCGTTTAGGGCTCGGTTTTATCGTAGCGGCAGGCGTCAGTTTTGCGGCGGATCGATTCTTCGCTGGTGCAGGTTTACCATTGATGCTTGTGTTAACCATCCTCATGGCCTATCAATTTACTCGCCGCTTAGAAACCCTTTCACAAGAAGCGCGCAAAGTCTTCGATAACCCACTGATGGAACTGGTTTACAACGGTCGAGTCGATGATTTATCTGAGATCCAACTCGCGATGAAAATGCGCCAATCCGAACTCAATGCAGTAGTAGGTCGTATTCAAGATTCCAGCATTCAAATTGGTGAGGCAGCCAAAATGTCGTCCCAAAACAGTGCAACGACAGCAGATAATCTTGATGCTCAAACTCGCGAGACCGAGCAGTTAGCCACCGCGATCACTCAGATGAATATCACCGCCACTGAGATTGCGCACAATGCACAAGCCGCCTCGGATGCCACTGTCCATGCAAAAAATGCCGCTCGAGACGGGATGCATGCGGTCGAGCAAACCGTCGATGCGATAGGTGAAATGGCAAGCCAGATGAAAACTGCGTCTTCTGTGATTGAGCAGCTCTCTTCACAAAGTGCGATGATTGGTCAAGTCATGGAAGTGATTCAGAGTATTGCTGAGCAAACCAACTTGTTAGCACTGAATGCGGCCATTGAAGCGGCGCGTGCTGGCGATCAAGGACGCGGTTTTGCTGTGGTTGCCGATGAAGTTCGTAAACTCGCTCAGCGCAGCACCGAATCGACGAAAGAGATCCAAGAAGTCATCACCTCAATTCAAACCAGTACCCGCAATGCTGTAGAGACGATTGAGCAAGGTAATAAGCTCTCTGTATCTTGTGTAGACAATGCACATTTATCAGGAGACAAGCTGACAGCTCTACTCTCACAAGTTTCAGATATTACGATGCGTAATGAGCAAATCGCGACCGCCATCGAAGAAATGGCCAATGTAACGGAAGATATGAACCGTAGTGTGCAATCCATTAGCGATGTCTCAACGGAAACTCTAGGATTAGCCGAAAACACCCAAAATGAGTGTCGTCAATTGGCACACAACCTTGCCCAGCAAACCAGCTTGGTTGCACAGTTCCGCCGAGTATAAACAAAGCGCAAGAGCTGTTTAATCCGCTCGCTGGGTAGACTCAAACGACTTGGCATTACAGCCTCAAGTCAGAAGGGTATGTAAGTGATAGAAAAACTCGCCCCAAGATCGCTTGGGGCGAGTTTTTTAAACGCGAACTCTCTTGATGAAAACGTAACATTTTCGTGACAATTGCACTTTCCTTCTTGTGAAAAGCCATTTCACCCCAACATAAGGTCTATGCCCAAACGATTTGGAGTTGCAGGTAGACGGTCAGTGAGCTCATCCCCATGAGCATAGCGACACTCTATGCTTGAGGTGTACTCGGGTAACCACTGCGGCTCCACAAATAAGGGGGATTATCCCCATTAAGCGCGAGTGTATATGCAAACTTCAACGTCTTCTTTAGCCAAGCAGTTATTTCAGATGACTTGGCCTATGCTGTTTGGCGTCCTGTCACTGATGAGCTTTCAGCTAGTTGACAGCGCTTTTATCGGCCAGCTCGGGGTTCTACCTCTTGCGGCTCAAGGCTTTACCATGCCGATTCAGATGGTGATCATCGGTATTCAAGTCGGTTTAGGTATCGCCACCACAGCGGTGATTTCTCGAGCCATCGGTGCAGGAAAAACCGAATACGCTAAACAGTTAGGCGGTTTGGTGATCGTCATCGGTGGTATTGGCGTAGCGCTGATAGCCCTTGTGCTTTACCTATTACGCCAACCTTTGCTTGGCCTGCTCGGCGCACCGGAAACCGTCTTTGCCATCATAGATCACTACTGGCTCTGGTGGCTTGCCAGTGCATGGACAGGCGCTATGCTCTACTTCTATTACAGTGTCTGCCGTGCCAATGGCAATACTCTACTGCCAGGCACTTTGATGATGGTGACCAGTGTGCTCAACCTCATCCTCGACCCGATTTTTATCTTTACCTTCGACCTTGGGATTGATGGTGCAGCGATCGCGACCATTATTGCTTTTGGTGTCGGTATCGCTATCGTCGCACCTAAGGTTGCCCAGCGCCAATGGACGAGTTATCAGTGGCAAGACCTCAATATCTCGCAAAGCCTCACTGCGCTTGGCCATATCATGGGGCCGGCGATGTTAAGCCAACTGTTACCCCCGCTCTCTTCGATGTTTGCCACCAAATTACTGGCAAGTTTTGGTACTGCCGCCGTCGCCGCATGGGCACTTGGCTCACGCTTTGAGTTTTTCGCCTTAGTGGCCGTGTTAGCTATGACCATGTCACTGCCGCCTATGATTGGTCGCATGTTAGGGGCTAAAGAGATTACCCATATTCGACAATTGGTACGGATCGCCTGTCAATTTGTGTTAGGTTTTCAACTGCTGATCGCTCTGGTGACGTATGTTTTTGCCACACCGTTAGCTGAGCTGATGACCAGCGAAACCGAAGTGAGCCAAATACTGAATTTACACTTGGTGATTGTCCCGATAAGCCTCGGCGCACTCGGGATCTGTATGTTGATGGTGTCTGTCGCTAACGCGCTTGGGAAGTCTTACGTGGCCCTGACTATTTCAGCGCTGCGCTTATTTGCTTTTTACTTACCTTGTTTGTGGCTCGGTGCCCATTTCTACGGGATCGAGGGGCTTTTTATTGGTGCGTTAGTCGGCAATATTATTGCTGGTTGGGCAGCATGGCTCGCTTATCAAAAAGCTTTACGTCAGCTCGAAGGAGCGCATCACACCTCCGCTTAGGTTTAATGTGTAAAAAACTGCCTTCTAAGAAGGCAGTTTTAATATCAATTCCCTACCAATATTGCCTACTCGATTGACTTACGTCCGCGACTTACCCTGAAACTGCTTAACGCTCTTTTTATTCTGTGTGCGACGGTTGGCCTGTTTATCGCGCGGAGCACGTTTGCTTTCACCCGTTGATGGCTGATCGGTCACTGGGAAACCTTCCAGATTCTGCACGGGCAATTCACGTTGGGTTAGGGTGCGAGTGGCATTCAGTGCATCCATTTCTCCGTGACACACTAACGAGAGCGCAATGCCATGCTGTCCAGCCCTGGCGGTGCGGCCAACACGGTGCACGTACGTTTCAGCATGCATCGGCAACTCAAAGTTGATCACAACGGGAAGCAGCTCAATATGAATGCCGCGCGCGAGTAGATCGGTGGCAATCAACACTTGGGTTGTGCCGTTTTTAAACTCTGCCAGTGCCGCTTCACGTTCCGATTGGCTTTTATCACCATGCAGAACAGTGGCCACTATTCCCGCTTTGTTGAGTTTTTTGGTCAAACTATCGGCATTCTCTTTTGCGCCGATAAACACCAGCACTTGCGGCCATTGGTGCTGCTTTAAAAGGGCTACCAAGGCTTGCGTTTTACTGCCTTTGTTCACCAAATACAGCGTTTCTTGCACTGCTTGGTTGATGCTGTTTTCAGGATTGGCGGAAACTTGGGTTGGCGCACGCATCAATTGCTGCGCTTTAAGTTTCAAATCATCAGAGAAGGTCGCAGAACACATCACGGTTTGGCGCACACCGGCGGTTTGACTGGCTAACGCTTGCACTTGCGGCCAAAAGCCCATGTCGAGCAGACGATCGGCTTCGTCTAACACGAGCGTTGTTACGCGGTTCAACCTCAATCCACTTTGGGTTAAATCGAACAAACGTCCCGTGGTTGCCACCAGAATATTCGGGTTCTCAGCCAGCGCATTTTGCTGCTCAGTCTTATCTACCCCACCGCACAAGCAGAGTGTGTTCAGCCCTAATGCTGTACCAACGTGAGTGAGCACTTCGCTCACCTGCATAGCTAATTCACGCGTGGGTACCAACACTAAGGCTTGCTGCTCAGGGCTAGTTTTTAAACGCTCAAGCAGAGGCAGACCGTAAGCCAACGTTTTACCACTTCCCGTATTCGCCAACGCAAACACATCTTTGCCCGTTAACATAGCAGGGATCACCAAAGTTTGAATGGCGGAGGGCTCGGTGATCGCTTTAGGCAGAGCTTGGATTAGATCGGCGCTTAACGCGAGAGAAGAAAATGACATGGGTTGGATACCTGAATATTCAAAAAACAATGTGGGGCGAATTATCGCAGGCGTGGACTTTATCACAAGCCGATTTACAAGATATGGCTCTTTTCACTGTAGCCTAGGCATCAACAGAACCTTTAGATTTTCTTCTCTCTTTTTACTGATCTCACTACTATTGGTTTCCTAAGCGGAATGCACACTGCTCAATCAAAAAGTCGATAAACAATCGCAGGCGTTTGGGCTGGTATTGGCGGCTGAGATAAAGCACATTCAAATCCGCCCCTGAAGCAGAAGTGGAGGCGTTAAAATTCTTCATGTAACCATCGAGAACAGTGACCAACCGCTGCTGATTGAGATCGTCCTGCACATCGAGGATCGATTTCAACGCGATCCCCATTCCCGCTAAAGCCCACTGGCGAATCACTTCGCCATCATCTGCAAAACTCTTGGGTACTACCGTGATCACTTTGTGCTGCTCATTCTCTTGGAAGTGCCAGGTTTTCATCTCTTCATTGCTGCGAACCATGGCCAAACAGTCATGCTGTGCAAGATCTTGCGGCGTTTTCGGTATTCCTTTACGCGCTAAATAAGCCGGAGAAGCGCACAACACTCGGCGACTCGTCGCCAGCTTGCGTGAAATTAGACTGCTGTCGGCCAGTTCACCGTAGCGGATCACCACATCCAAACCTGATTCCGCCAAATTCGAGATGTTGTCATTGAGGTAGAGATAGGGCACCACTTCCGGATATTGCTCAGTGAAAGCGGCAAGAATCGGAGCGATATGTTGCTTCCCGATGTCACGCGGAGCAGAGACTTTTAGCGTTCCCCGGACTTCTTTGCTGCCTGTTTGCAGCAAATTTTCTGTTTCACGCACGCTATTAAGAATCTCAAGGCAAGCTTGATGATACAAAACGCCAGATTCGGTTAAGGAGAGATGGCGAGTGCTGCGATTGAGCAATTTGACTCCATAGCGATCTTCCAGTGCTTGTAGCCTTGCCGTTACTGTTGCGGGCGATAAACTCAACTCTCGGCCAGCGGCCGCCAAACCTTGGTTTTTGACTATGCTGGCAAATAACACCATATCTGCAAACTTATCCATAACACCTCCCTAAACCCTGATTATTCAATATAACCGAACAATCAATTCAGTTTCTCGCCAATTATCAATTTTTATATGAGAAATATACTGCCTCAATCTCAACTGGATTAGGAAATCACCATGAAACTCTATATTTATGAACACTGTCCTTTCAGTGCACGCGTGCGCTACGTGGCAGGTATGTTGAACATTCCACTTGATGTGATCACCCTTGATTACGACGACGACCAAACCACCAATCAGATCATTGGTAGCAAACAAGTGCCTTTGCTGATCAAAGAAAGTGGCGAAGCACTGGCAGAAAGTCTCGACATCATTCAATTCTTGCTCGAATCGGTGAACTCAAGTGAAACCGCACAACCTGCACAAGCCACGTTGGATTGGCAGCGCAGCGCATTCTTGCCTTTGCAAAAAATCGGCTATCCACGCTGGTCGAACATGAATTTACCTGAGTTTAAAACCGCATCCGCTCAACAAGCATGGCGTGTAAAAAAAGAGACCACTGAACTTCATTTTGAATCCCTACTGAAAGACACGTCGCAAATTGCCCTGCAAGTGCAAGCCTGTATTGATGCGGTTAAACCGCTGCTAAAACTCCATTCCTATCAGCACGTTGCTCTTATTGATGAAGCGATCATTTTCTCAATCCTACGAGGATTTTTCAGCGCGCCTGAGATCCAATGGGACAGCGAAGTCAGAGATTGGATGGTATCGGTCAGCCAGAAAACCCAAGTCCGCTTGTTGCAAGAACCGTTGCAAATCACATCGCAGAAATAAGGAGGCAAAATGAGCAGATTATTTGAACCAACCGATTTAAAACAACTCACGCTGCAAAACCGTGTGGTGATGGCTCCGATGACTCGCGCACGCAGTAGCCAACCGGGGAATATTCCCAACCCAATGATGGCAACCTATTACCAACAGCGCGCCAGTGCAGGGTTAATCATTTCCGAAGCGACCCAGATCTCCGATGATGCGCAAGGCTATTCATTCACTCCCGGCGTTTATACCGATGAGCAAACCTCAGGTTGGAAAACCGTAACTCAAGCGGTCAAACAACAAGGTGCAGCGATGTTTTGCCAACTTTGGCATGTCGGACGAGTTTCCCACCCTGTTTTTCAAAAAGGGCAGTTGCCGATTGCCCCGTCAGCCCTCAAACCGGTTGAAACTCAAGTTTGGATCGCCGATGAACAAGGTAATGGCCAGATGGTGGATTGCGTTGAACCCCGCGCTATGACTCAAGCCGATATTGATAGAGTGGTGAACGACTTCGCTCAGGCGGCAAAATGTGCCATTGAAGCAGGATTTGATGGTGTAGAAATCCACGGTGGGAATGGTTATCTCATCGATCAGTTTTTGCGTACCAACTCGAATCATCGTACCGATAGTTATGGTGGTAGCCGTGAAAATCGGATGCGATTTTTGCTCGAAGTGGTGGATGCGGTCAGTCAAGCGATTGGTGCCAGCCGAGTAGGCGTTCGCTTAGCGCCGTTTATTACTTTCAAAGACATGGACTGCCCCGACATAGTGCCAACAATTTTGGAGGCATCGAAGCAGTTGCAAGCACGAGATATTGCGTATCTGCACTTATCAGAAGCGGATTGGGATGATGCTCCTACCATTCCAGAAAGCTTTCGCATTGAGCTACGCAAGCATTTCACTAACGCGATTATCGTCGCTGGTCGCTACACCCTTGAGCGCGCGGAAGAGGTGCTACAAAAAGGCTATGCCGATTTAGTCGCATTCGGGCGTCCTTTTGTCGCCAACCCCGATCTGGTTTCTCGCCTCAAGCACCAGCAACCGCTGGCGCAACTGGATGGTAAAACCCTGTTTGGTGGCGGTGAGCAAGGCTATACCGATTACCCCAAAATCCCTGAACAGCCAATCTAGCCCGATCGGATTTGCTCAATCCTCGTCACTTTACGCCGCTATTTGGCCTAGCGAAGTAAAGTGACGCAGGGATACTTTAAAGGGAGAGCCCCTCATCTCCCTTTGTTTTGCTGATTCACCTTACGCTTGTTTTGGTAAAAACAACTCAGCCAACATACAGCGCACACTGCCACCGCCGATGGTTTCTATGGTCGGCACCGCAAAAGGCAGCAACTTACCGTGAGTGGCAAGTTGATTGAGTTGCGTAAGCGTAAAGGCTTCATAAGCGGATTGCGACATCGCGATTACTTTCTGGCCGTCAGCGGTTTCGAGTTGCAGGATATTGCCGCAGAAGTGGTTCATCTGCTCAATCGAAATCGAAATTACCTGTTTATCTTTAGCCAGCGATTTCACGACAAATCGGCGCTCATATTCGGGGATCGCTTCATCGCAAATTACGCAGAAATGCTCACCTATCGCCATCATCACATTGGTGTGATAAATCGGCGAGCCAGAGGGCAATCGAGTTTGGAACGACACCACGCGCGAATAGCCGATCTGTTCGGCATACACTTCCAACACTTCACGATCACAGCGCTGTGAAAGCCCCGCATAAATGGTGCGATTAGGGTGATCCATTACCATCACGCCGGTGCTTTCCAAAAACGCTTGCTGCTCAGTAAACGCCAGTAAAGAGTGCTGTTTTTTCACAGCAAAGCCTTGCTTTTGTAAGGTATCAATCAAAGCTTCAGGGCGCACTTCCAAACGTCGATTCGCACACGCCATTGGAAACAAAAACAGCTCGCCCGCCTCAGTGGTGCTAAACCAGTTATTCGGGAACACCGCATCCGGTGTTTCACCTTGGCCTAGGGGGTAATCAAATATCACAACGTCAACACCCGCTTGGCGAAGACCGTTTACCATGGCGTTAAACTCGCTCATAGCGCGCTGCAAAATGGTTTCAGCGCTGAGTGCCAACGGGTTTTGAAAGGCATTATCTTGCGCAGTTTGCGCATTAAAGCCGAACTCTTTTGGCGGCACCATAACGACAGCGCGAGCCGTTTGCGCAGCAGAGCGCGGAATCAACATATTGGGTTGTAGATGAACATTCATAATAGGCACTCATCACCGATTTCACCCCAAAAGTGTAAACAGAATGTTAACTAAAGATTTGCTGATTTTGATGAATTTCAATCGATAAATTTTATCTTTTTACTGAAAAAATGGTCCATCACAGTCAAATTTGCTGGCGTTATGGATGACATCGGCTGGATTCGCTTAGAAATAACACGCCAAGCGGATTGGCTCGCACAACCGAAACCAAACGACTTGGCGTTGCAGGTCGCAAGGGTATAACTTCAAGTCACCAATGGATAACGTTATACTGCTTCCGTTTTAACAGAAAATCACATTTTGGCGGACGCTCGCACGCGTGCTCTCTCCCTCACTGCCGCCCTATCACAGCAAGGATCTTGTTCATGTTTAAGCTATTTGAAGGTTTCACCGACCCTTTTCCCAAAGGTGAACCCCAACGCCCACCCAACACTTTGTGGGCCTTTTGTCGCCACTACACTCGCGGGTTTGAAAAACCATTGATCGTGATGGCGTTACTCAGCACGGCGATCGCGATTATCGAGGTCTCTCTGTTTGGCTTTATGGGCCAACTGGTGGACTGGCTTTCCACTAGCTCGCCAGACACATTTTTAACCGAAAACCAGAGCACTTTGATTGGGTTAGGCTTATTGGTATTGGTCGGTATGCCGCTACTGATCGCCTTCTATTCACTACTGATCCACCAATCTTTGCTCGGTAACTACCCGATGTCGATCCGTTGGTTGGCGCACCGCTATCTGCTCAAGCAAAGCGTGTCGTTTTATCAAGACGAGTTTGCAGGGCGCATCTCAACCAAAGTGATGCAAACGGCGCTCGCGGTACGTGAAACCGTGATGAAAAGTCTCGATGTGTTTGTGTATGTGATGGTTTATTTCACCGCGATTGTAGTGATTTTGGCGCAGGCTGATTGGCGCTTAATGATCCCGATGCTGATTTGGCTGGCGATTTACGTTACGGTGCAAATGTATTACGTGCCTAAGCTGAAAAAAGTCGCTTCCGAGCAAGCCGATGCCCGCTCACTGATGAGCGGCCGTATCGTCGATAGCTACACCAACATTATGACTGTAAAGCTGTTTTCGCACAGTCAACGTGAAACGCAATACGCCGAAGAAGGCATGCAAGATTTTCTGGGCACCGTCCATCGCCAAATGCGTTTGGTGACCGGTTTTAATATTTGGGTTGAAATGGCCAACTACTTATTGGTGTTTACCATTGCTGCCCTGTCGATTTATCTGTGGATCACTAGCGCCATCAGCGTCGGTGCCATTGCGGTTGCGGTCAGTTTATCCTTGCGTATCAACGGCATGTCTAAGTGGATCATGTGGGAAGTCAGCGCCCTGTTTGAAAACATCGGTACCGTTGTGGATGGCATGACCATGCTGGGCAAACCCATCACCGTCACCGACAAACCTGACGCGAAACCCTTGGTGGTTAAGCATGGTGGCATTACCTTTGATGATGTGAGCTTCCACTACGGTGAAAACAAAGGCGTGATCAACCATCTCAATCTCAACATTAAACCGGGTGAAAAAGTCGGTTTAGTGGGGCGCTCTGGAGCCGGTAAATCGACCTTGGTGAACCTGTTACTGCGTTTTCATGATGTAGAGAGCGGCCGAATTCTCATTGATGGTCAACCCATTTCGGAAGTGACCCAAGAATCGCTGCGCAGCAAAATCGGCATGGTGACACAAGATACGTCACTGCTGCACCGCTCCATTCGCGACAACATTTTGTACGGCAATCCGAACGCCACCGAGGAGCAGCTTTTGAAAGCAACGGCGCAAGCCCACGCTCATGAGTTCATCCTCGGTTTGACCGATCCGCACGGCAACAGTGGTTACGACGCACAGGTCGGTGAACGTGGCGTCAAACTCTCTGGTGGACAACGTCAGCGGATTGCGATCTCTCGCGTACTGCTCAAAGATGCGCCACTGTTGGTGCTGGATGAAGCGACTTCCGCGCTCGATTCTGAAGTGGAAGCGGCGATTCAAGAGAGCCTCAATGAGCTGATGCAGGGCAAAACCGTGATTGCGATTGCCCACCGTCTGTCGACCATCGCAGCGATGGATCGCCTGATCGTGCTCGATAAAGGCCAAATTGTTGAGCAAGGTACTCACCAAGAGTTGATTGCGCAAAACGGCATTTATGCTCACCTGTGGGCGCATCAAACCGGTGGCTTTATCGGCTGTGATGAAGACGAAGTAGAAGAAGCCATACTGGCATAATTCCAATCAGCACAGAATAAGCCCGCGGCCATTCGCGGGCTTTCCTCTTTATGGGCTTTTGACTTAGAATTTCGCTACTTTTTCCATGCATTAACCGAGAAGCACTTGGCCGCTATGCCAAGGTAAGACTTTGAGTAACTTAGAGAACACTATGAATAAAAGCCTTATTACCAATGTAGTGGCGCTGGCACTGATGGGTGTCGGCTATTTTCTGCCTAACCACTATGCCTTTTACGCGGGGCTGTTTGCCTTTTCTGGCGCGATAACCAACTGGCTCGCCATCCATATGCTGTTTGAAAAAGTGCCGGGACTGTATGGCTCCGGCGTGATTCCCGCACGTTTTGAAGATTTCAAAGCCGCCATCAAAAATCTGATGATGGAGCAGTTTTTTACCGATGCCAATATCGACCGCTTCCTCAATAAAGAGATGAATGGCGCGTTGAACCTTGATTTGCAACCGGTGATCGCCAAAGTCGATTTCAACCCGACCTTTGATTCGCTCGTCGAAGTGATAAGCCAATCCTCCTTCGGTGGCATGCTGGCGATGTTTGGCGGCGCGACCGCGCTTGAGCCACTGAAACAGCCCTTTGTGGAGAAGATGCAAACAGCGCTTGTCGAGATGAGCCAAAGCGAGTCGGTACGTGAAGCTCTAAAGGGGCAATTGGAATCCCCCGCGATGCTGGATGAAATCAAAGCCAATATCGAAGGCATCATAGATCAGCGCTTAAATGAGCTGACACCGCAATTGGTCAAAGAGATCGTGCAGAAGATGATCAAAGAGCATCTAGGCTGGCTTGTGATTTGGGGCGGTGTGTTTGGTGGTTTGATTGGCCTTGTTTCCGCGGCTTTAGTTTAACTTTGGTTTAAACATCCGCACTGTAAACCTAAAAAATCAGCCCCAATAATGGGGCTGATTTTATCAATAAAGAAAGGTGAAATAACGAGTTAGTAAAGCTCCGTTAACATCGAATCTTGGTACGCTTTTAGCTCTTCACCCTTTTGAACGCGGGCGATGTAATCTGGGTTAGCAATAAATGGACGACCAATCGCGAGCAGATCAAACTCATTATTTTCAATCGCAGTAGCACCCGTTTCTGCGCTAAAACCACCGACACCCATCAGCGTTTTTGAGTAGTGCTGACGCAAGTAAGTCGACACTCGACCACCTAAGAAATCAAAGGTCACGCTGTCATCAAACATCCCTTCATGCAGATAGGCCAAATTGCGTTTTTCCAACTCAGGCAGTAAATAATCAAACACTTCACGATCACGCGGGTCCGCTTTGATGTTGAAATACGCCCCCGGAGACACACGCAGCGCAGTGCGCTCTGCGCCAATACGAGCGATCACCGCATCCACTACTTCCAAAGCAAAACGCGCCATATTGGCCGGCGTTTCACCGTACTCATCGCTGCGTTGGTTAGAATCAAAATGCAGGAACTGGTCGATGAGATAGCCGTTCGCGCCATGAATCTCGACTCCATCAAAACCCGCCAAGCGTGCATTTTCCGCCGCTTGTGCGTAATCGGCCACCAGTTGCTTGATCTCCGCTTGGCTCGCCGCTTTCGGCACTGTGTACTGCAATTCGCGGCGGCGTGGCACGCTGCCTTCGACACCGAGAGCTGAAGGCGCTAGAACGTATTCACCCGCAAAAAAGGCAGGGTGAGCCACGCGTCCGGTATGCCATAACTGAGCGAAAATCTTACCGCCATTGGCATGCACGGCGTCCGTTACTTTTTTCCAGCCGGCAATTTGCGCTTGCGTAAACAGCCCCGGAGTGTTCGGGTAGCCTTGAGCATCGGGGCGAATAATGGTGGCTTCGGAAATGATCAGCCCAGCATCGGCACGGCGTGCGTAATACGCCACCATGGCATCGGTCGGCACCAAATCGTCATCAGCCATGCAGCGCGTCAGTGGCGCCATCGCAATTCGGTTGTTTAAGGTAATCACATCGTTGAGCGCGTATGGCTGAAAAAGAATATCGGTCATTTGAGTTGTCCTGTGGTTGTCTGTTGCGCTTATGCTAGATCATTCTTGAACAATCGTTCAAGAACTTTTTTGAATGAACGTTCAAGATACTTTGTCATCGACTCGGTTTAGCGCTAGAATCGCGCCATGTTCGATGAAGAGAGTGTGTTGTGCGAGTAGCTGAATTTGACCGTGAGCAGGTGTTGCGATCCGCGATGGATGAATTTATGTCCAAAGGATTCAACAAAACCAGTATGCAAGATTTAAAACGCGTGACCGGTTTACACCCCGGCTCGATTTACTGCGCGTTTGAAAATAAGCGCGGTTTGCTGATTGCCGCCCTTGAGCAATACACCAAACAACGCGTCTCGGAATTTAATGCGATTTTCGCCGCACATCCCACCATCTTAGCGGGATTAGAGCAGTACATGGCGATGGTCGTTGATGAGTGTGAACGCGATGAGATCAAAGATTGCTTGCTGCAAAAAGCGCTCAATGAACTCTCTTGTCAGGATGAAGAAGTCGAAACGCTGATCCGCGCAACTGTCGGTACTTGGAAGCAAGGCATGCTTGCGCAATTACAAGAAGCACAGCAGCGCGGTGAGATAAACCCAGATAGTGACTGCGTGCTACTCACCGAATATTTGGTGATGGGCATTTATGGTTTGCGCTCGTTTGCCCACACTCGGCCGGAAAAGGGCTTACTCAAAAAGCTCGCCGATAAACTGTTGGACGCGATTCGCTGATCCGCCAGTGTTGGTAATTCCTACAAAAAAGCCACAGATGCGGTCTGTGGCTTTTCACTTTTTTGGCGATATCACACAAAATCGCTGAGCATCCAGAGCGCTAGCAGCAAAAACACCGCGCCCATCACTTTGTGCTGGTAAGTGCGAAAACGCTGATTGTCGACTAGCGAGCGACCAAACACACCAATCAAAGCCACTAGCAGCAGATTAAACAGCAAGCCGCACACATTCAGCACCATACCCAGCGCGAACATCTGTTCGGCGGAGCTGGCTGCGATATTGGTTGAAACAAACTGCGGCAAAAACAGCACAAAGAACACCAAGGCTTTGGGGTTCAGCAAATTGCTCACTAAAGCGCGTTGGTAAAAGGTTTTTGCTACCGCTTGTGCCTCATCCAAGGTGGGCGCTTGCGCTGCATCGGCGCGCAGGCAATCCCACGCCATTTTGAGCAGGTATGCTCCCCCCAACAAATGCAGCACATTGAGCGCCAACGGGTTCATCGCAATCAGTGCGGAAACCCCGAGCGCCGCGAGTAAGGTTAAAATCATCCCTGATGTGGCATTGCCCAAGCTGGCAAACAAACCGACTCGGCGTCCGTAGCTCATACTAGAGCTCGCAATCAGCAGCATATCTGGCCCTGGGATCAGCAACAGCGCCAATACCGCGGTGAGATAAACCGGTAATACCGAAACATCAATCATGTTGAAAATCTTGTTAAAGCTGGAAAGCGGCGGATTTTATAGGAGACATACCGCCATTTCCATATGAAAGATAATCCAAATAAACTCATTTCTAGCCAGAGATAAAATAGTGTGGATTTCGATTAGTACAGAAGCGCAATTTTGTACAAAAACTTTCCTGCACTTTGCAGTAGACTCATTAGGGAAAAACACAAGGAAGCGTGATGAGCGACTCAGCCGGCAAAATTAAAGAGCAAGCAAAATTTCAGATTGCCGAAGAATTTGGCGGCCTTGAGCTGCTTGATGCGCAATACGAAACACAGAATTTTTCTCGCCACAGCCATGAAGGGTATACCGTGGGTGTGATTGAGCGCGGTGCACAATCTTTCTACCGCACCGGCGGCAATCATATTGCGCCGCAAGACAGCATTATTTTGGTCAACGCCGATGAAGTGCACACCGGACACTCCGCCGTCGAAGGTGGTTGGGCGTATAAAGCCATGTACCCGCTGCCCGAGCAATTTGCCACGGTCGCCAAAGAGATCGGTGCCAATACCGGCGCGCCTTATTTTCCACAAGCGGTGGTATATGATCCCGAGCTCGCGAGCCAACTGCGCTTAGTGTTTGAAACCCTTGAGAAATCGACTAACCGCTTGCTACGTGAAACCCTGATTTACGCCAGCTTAGTCAAGCTGATGACACGCCACGGCCGCACAGCGCCACAGGCTGATCAACCGCTATCTGCACTACGCCCATTATTGCTAGTTAAAGAGTTTCTGGATGATTTTCCGCAGGCCGATGTTTCACTCGAAGAGCTGGCACAACTGGCGGGATTAAGTCCTTTTCATCTGGTGCGGACGTTTCAAAAACAGTTTGGTTTGCCACCCCACGCTTATCAAATCCAAGCCCGCTTGCGCCTCGCGAAAACCCTGTTAAAGCAAGGCGTAAGTATCTCGGAAACCGCGCAAGAGTGTGGCTTTCACGATCAAAGCCATCTGCATCGCCACTTTAAAAAAGCGCTCGGCATCACCCCAAAACAGTACGCAAGACCTTAGATAATTAGCACTCGTCACCTGAACGCTACCGCGCAAGATTATCCAAGCTTATCGGCTTATCCCTGTGTTCTGATAACCCTGACGATACCCAAACCTCTTGGAGTTTCAGGTAGGAAGGGTATAAGGTTTTCTTCTATAAATTGGAAAGAGTATGAATAGCCAAGTGTTAACCATTGATGATTCACCTACCCCCACCCGGCTGTTTTGGCAGGGCACAATCGCTATGCTGCCATTGAGCATTGCGGTATTACCTTGGGGTTTACTGGCCGGCTCGTTTGCGATTGAAGCGGGGTTATCGGTCATCGAGAGCCAAGCCCTATCCGCCGTGCTGTATGCTGGTGCAGCGCAACTGGTCGCCATTGGTATGTTTAAAACGGGGGCGGGGTTACTGAGTTTGTTGATAGCCACTTTTTTTATTACCTCACGCCATTTTCTGTACAGCGTATCAATGCGCAGCAAAATCAGCCCATTACCCTTGCGCTGGCGGCTGACACTGGGCTTTTTGCTCACCGATGAGCTGTTTGCGATTTGCGGCGCGCAGTCTGACAAGCAGTTTAATCGCTGGTATGCGTTAGGCGCAGGGCTGAGTTTTTATCTGATTTGGAATTTAGCCAGCTTGGTCGGCATTGTCGCAGGCAGCTATCTGCCCGATCTCAATCAGTGGGGACTGGAATTCGCGGTCGCCGCCACTTTCATCGCGATTGTGATCCCGAATATCAAAAGCTGGCCTGTGCTGATTTCGGTACTGACCGCCTTGGTGTTATCAGTATTACTCACCGTGATGGGGATTGAAGGCAGCCTAATGTTCGCCAGTATTGGCGCCATGCTCGCCGGCTACGGTACTGAACGTTTATTAGGAGCTCGCCCATGATCATGCTTTCGATATTCGCGATGACGGCACTGGTATTTCTCAGCCGTTATCTGTTTCTTGAACCTAAGCTGCCACTGCGTTTGAGCCCCACGTTGCAACGCTTACTTAGCTACTCTGGGCCTGCGGTGCTCACCGCGATTTGGGCGCCAATTGTGTTTATGCCAGAAAAAACCTTGTGGCTAGAGTGGCACAACCCCTATCTTCTCGCCGCACTGCTTTCCGGTTTACTGGCTTGGTTAAGCAAAAATGTCCTGCTGACGACCGTCGTGGGGATGGGGAGTTTCTTACTGCTCAAGCTGGTGGTATTGGCCTAAGCCCGTAAGAAACGGGCTTAGTGTATGTTGGGAGAGAGGGTGAAAGTTCGGTTATTCAGCCAACCATTCCACTTCAATCAAGGTCTGTTCACCACATTTCAGGCGGCCCACAAAACGGTCGCCTTGATGTACTTCTCCAACGCCTTGTGGTGTACCAGTCATCACCACATCACCATCTTCCAAAGTCAGATAGCTTTTGAGCTCTTGCAATACCGCTTGAGGCGAGTAAAGCATTTGGCTGACATGGCCTTTTTGCACCCGCACACTGTTGATCAGCAGTTCCAAATTGAGATCGTCGGCATCCAACCCGTCAAGCGCAACAAATCGGCTCAATACGGCTGCGCCATCAAACGCTTTAGCGCGCTCCCAAGGCAAGCCTTTGGACTTGAGATAACTCTGCATTTGGCGCTTGGTCAAATCTAGGCCAATTCCCACCGCGACATATTGTCCCTTTTCGACCAGAAAACAGATCTCTGCTTCATAATGCAAAGGCTCTTGATGGAAGGCGCGCAGCTGCGATGTAACCGCTGATGAAGGCTTATGAAACAGCACCATCTGTTCTGGAATGCTATTGTGCAGTTCCTGAATATGCTCAACATAGTTACGCCCGACACACAGCACTTTACCGACAGATAGGTTTCGGTTGGCAAATTGGATATGACTCATCTCTCTTCCTTGACCAGACACAAAGCCGCGATTCTAAACTAACCGCTGATAAACTACTCAGAAATCAATCACACAATGATGGAAAATGCGTACTTCAGCCCATTCATTGCCAAACTCAGTCGAGAGTATGGAGAATTTTCTCGCACAGCGTTTTTAGGCTAATCAGCTCCTCTAAGCTGAGATCAAATTTACACAGCATTTCATTCGGTACTGAACGAGCCTGTTCTTGCAACGCAAAACCCGCTGGCGTCAAAAATAGCTCACGAACTCGTTCATCACTGCTGCTGCGTCGCCGTTCCACAATTCCTTTCGCTTCCAATCTTTTCAGTAGTGGAGTCAACGTGCCGGAATCCAAATGCAGCTTAATACCGAGATCTTTCACATTTATCCCGTTTTGCTGCCACAGCACCAGCAGCACCAGATATTGCGAATAAGTGATATCCAGTTGTTCAAGCAGCGGACGATAAGCACGGATCACCGCATTCGATGCACTGTAGAGTGGAAAACAGACCTGATTTTCCAGAAGTAATGGATCATGAGTCGGCGTTTGGCAGCTCACTTGTGGAGAAGGCATGATGTATCCTCAAAAAATAAATTGCGCACAATATACTTGCAAACAACAAAAGACTCGATATAAGATTGCAAGCAATTAAATTGCACACAACTTAAATTGAGGAATAAAAACATGAGTACGATTTATCAAACTTCCGCGACCGCTTCTGCAGGACGCAATGGAGTAGTCAGCACCGAAGACAAACTGCTTGAGCTCAATCTCAGCTACCCAAAAGAGATGGGTGGAAGCGGTACGGCAACCAACCCAGAGCAACTGTTTGCAGTCGGCTATGCTGCTTGCTTTTCGAACGCGATTCTGCACGTCGCTCGTGAAGCAAAAGTCGCCTTAAAAGAAGCGCCTGTGACCGCCACTGTCGGTATCGGACCCAACGGTCAAGGCGGCTTTGCGCTAAGTGTCGCCCTCGCCGCACACATCGCTTTAGAAGATGAACAAGCCAGACAGTTGGTGACCGTTGCCCATCAAGTCTGTCCTTACTCCAATGCGGTGCGTGGCAACATTGATGTGCAAGTCAGCGTCAATGGCTTAGCCCTGTAATTTCGATTCCTCATCACTCACCACGGCGAAGCGCTTTTTTCACTCTAGAGAGCATACTTGAAAGCTCAACAGGAGGTACGTGCTCCGCCGTGTGATTAAGGCCTGTCATCATTTTTCCTTATCTCTGCCATCCCCGCGCCATAAAAATTCAATCAAAACGTCACCAAATAGAAACGCATTATTCATTTTCAATCAGTACCTTAGCGGCATCACAAGTCGGGCAGTAAAGCCCAATCAAACTAATAGGGTAGAAAAATGAAAAAAGCAGCAATCGCAGTAGCAGTTCTTTCCGCAGTGGTATCTGGCTCAACCTTAGCCGCAACCGTTTATGATGCAGAAGGCACTTCACTCAAAGTGGGGGGTCGTCTGGAGTTCCGTGGTGATTTCAATGGCAACGATAAGGGCGAAGAAATTGAAGGCACAATGCTCAACAAGAGCCGTGTGCGTTTGAATGTGGCAGGTGAAACCGACATTGGTGCTGGCATGAAAGGCTTTGGCTTCTGGGAAGCAGAGCAAGGCGTAAAATCGTCCGCAGGAACGTCAACAGAGCAAGAAACGACGTTCAAACAACGTTATATGTACGTGGGTATGAAAGGCGATTTTGGTAGCCTCTCCTTTGGCCGCCAAAACACCGCTGGCGTGCAAATTTCTGACATGTCTGATATCGGTACCTTTACTGGCGATCAAAAAGCCTTCGTCAGTGCAGGTAACGAGCAGATCAACAACACTATCGCGTATGGTTATGACTTCGAAAGCTTCAAGCTAAAAGCAAGCTACATTGCTGATGATCAGAAAAATGCTGATGGCTATGGCCTGTCAGGCATCTACTCAGCGCCATTTGGTTTGGATATCGGTTTAGGTTATGCCGCGAATGATCTGGGTACAGATAAAGGTTCAGCGGATCAAATCATTGCGGGTTTGGGTTACACCATGGGTGACCTCTACTTCGGGGCCACTTACACCACGGGTGATAAAGATGACAAAGCAGACACGGAATTTACCGGTATCGAAGTCTCTGCACAGTACAAAATCACCAAAGAATTTCGCCTGATCGCGGCTTACCAAAACCAAGAAGAAGAGACCAAGAATGTCACTAAAGACAAAGCGGATTTCTTTGAACTCACTGGTCGCTACGATTTCACGAAAAACTTCCGCTCTTACCTCGCTTACAAAGCGAACGGACTGGATGACAAAGACGCAGGCTACAAAGTCGAAGACACCATCCGCCTAGGTCTACGTTACGATTTTTAATCACACTGCCTTAAACTCCTGAATATTGTCCTTCTTTGGCCAAGCGATTGCTTGGCCTTTTTTGTTGCAGAATTTCGAACGTCATGAGCAACCACAGCGATTGGTTTTCTCACTATTACCACGTATGATTCAGCCCACTTTTTGACTACCTCTTTGATTCATGAGCATTAAACATCACCCATTGCAAGGTGCGCTTTGGATGCTGACGGCTGGCCTCGCGTTCGCCATCGTCAATAGCGTCGCACAATACGCCAGCATTCAATTTGGCCTTCCTTCCACCACCGTTGCCTTAGTGCAGTACGCGATTGCGATTGTGGTTATCCTGCCTTATCTCAAAACCTTGGGCATTCGTCAGTCGCTGCGGACTCAGCAGTTTGGCTGGCATCTCCTGCGCGTCTTTCTGGCCGTGATTGGCATTCAGCTCTGGTTGTGGGCTCTCGCGTATCCGGTGCCGATTTGGCAAGGTATTGCGCTACTGATGACTTCTCCCCTTTTTGCCACCATTGGCTCTGGCCTATGGCTACGCGAAAAAGTGGGCATGGCGCGCTGGGTAGCTACCCTCACCGGATTTATCGGTGCGATGATCATCCTCGAGCCTTGGGCGGATGATTTTAATCTCGCTTCATTGCTCCCTGTCGGCGCAGCCTTTTTCTGGGCGAGTTACTCCTTGATGGTGAAAAAACTCTCCTCTCACGACTCGCCGTCCACCATGGTGGTCTATTTACTGCTGCTGATCACCCCGTTTAACTTATTGCTGGCGCTACCCGATTGGCAGATGCCAAACGGACAAACCGTATGGCTGCTACTGATTGGTGCTGGGGTAATGACAGCGCTTGCTCAATGGGCGATAGCCAAAGCGTATGCGGTAGCAGATGCTTCCTTTGTCCAGCCGTTTGATCACGCCAAGCTTCCCTTAAACGTGCTGGCTGGCTGGTTAGTGTTTGGTTGGGTACCACCGGGCAGACTCTGGCTAGGCGCAGCAATTATCGTGTTATCTGTCGCGTTCATTACTCAATGGGAAACAAAAAAATCACGGCGTGAAAGAAACATCGCCTAAAACCTTTCCTATCTTTTAACAGAAAGATGCGTATAAGGAACCACTTGATGACAACACCGATCAAAGTCACTCTCTACCGTTGGGCAGGCCATTTTGGCCCTTTTAAAGTCAACATTCCTTGCGGAGAATGTACACTCACCAAAGATATTTTGGCCGATACCTTTGCCAATGAATTGGCTGGCGTGCCGATTGAATTAGAGGTGAAAGATTGGCTTAGCTACTGGTGGGAACCTTTAAAGCTTGGTGCATGGCATGCGCCGATTGTGGTCGTAGCAGGCAAAGTGATCAGCCAAGGAGAAGCCCTCAACCGCGGTGTATTGGTGCAATCCATCATCAAAGAGTGGACTAAACAAGACACGTTACAAGGCAATATTGTGTTTGGCAAAGCCACCTGCCCTTACTGCGTGAAAGCCAAGCAGTTGCTTGATACTGCAGGAATCGACTATCGCTACCACGATGTAGTGAAAGAGAGTGCTGCGCTATACCGAATGATCCCAGAAGTCAAAGCGATCATCGGAGAAAAAACACCCGTCACGGTACCGCAGATCTGGTTAAATGGTCAGTATATTGGGGGCTGTGATGCGTTGGAAAAATGGCTGCAAAATAACCCGCATGCGCTACCTAATAACGTGGTAGAAATCGAAACTACGCGTGTAGCTCCGTAATTCAAATTGTTTGAGCATCGCCAAGATCAGCAAAAAAGGCCTCGCACAGTACGAGGCCTTTTCTATTTTAGCGAGGAGATTATACCCAAACTACTTGGAGTTGCAGGTAGGCGGCAAGTGAGTTCATCCCCATGAGCATAGATACACTATGTGATTGGGGTGAACGAACGTAGCCAACACCGCTGCAGCTTAAAGTAGGAAGGGTATAGCTGATTATAAAAACAGGTTCATCACCCACATCGCACCAAATGCGTTCAATACTGAAATACCAATCATCACTGGGATGTAGCGCCCTTCAGTACCAATCGGGCCAAGAATACGGCCGATGTATTGCACTTGTGAACCCATCAAATAGATAGCGGGAGCCAAAATCGCGATGTGCGTACCGTTCAAAATCCCTTGGTCAAACAAGGTGATCACCACACCCACAGCGCCGCCCATCGACATCCATGCACCAATCAACACCGCAGCCGCTTCACCCGGCAATCCAAAGACCGCCATCACAGGAGAAAATACTGTCCCCATCAGATCTAACGCGCCAGTAATTTGCAACGCTTTGATGATCACAAACGCCATCAATACATTGGGTACAGTAGACGTCGTCGCAATTACCCAGCCTTTCTTCGCCCCTTCGACAAAAATATCCGTCACCATTGGCTTTTTCATATTGACGTTACTCATCGGGTCGCTTCCTCTAGTTGAGTCTCTGGGTTAGATGATTCTTCTTTGCCTTCCGTCAGATTTAGATAGAGACGGAACAGGTTGGCACCGACAATTTTGAAAATAAACATCACACCAACCGCAAGACCGATAGAAGAAGTGACGGCCGCGGAACCATCCGCTAACGTGAGCGTAAACAGCACCGCACCCGATGAGAAAAAGTTAACTATGGTGGCACCTGCAGAGAATTGGAACATGGTAAACACATCCGCTTCACGCTTAGTCATATGCCCTTCATCTTTGAGCTGACGAGTCATCGCCGCACCCGCATCAGCACTTTGCAAAGAAGCAATCAGCCCTAAACCTGAATTACCCGGAACGCCCATGATTGGACGAAGTAGAGGAGTCAGTAGCTTACGTGCCGCATCGAGCGCACCGTAATGTTCCAGCACATTGATCATGCCTAATGCAAACATCACGGTTGGAATTAAGGTCAGTGCGAAAAGAAAACCATCACGCGCACCACTACCACCTTGACCACGCAAAGAAGTGGTTGCCACTTGCAGGCCGTCGGCCGTTTCACTGACGTTGTAAGCAACCTTGCCAAAGGCACCGTTTAACGTGGTGAAATCAAATACTCCATACCACTGGTTGGATTGCAGCAAGCCAGAAAAAAAGACTACGGCGAAGGCTAACGCAATGTAGCATCCCCAAGTCACTTTTCGCTCCTGCGCTGTCGATTGACTCATAATTACCTCTATAAAGTTGGAACAGATTGGGCGTCATGGTGCACGGATTGCGTGCTAGAGATAATGATCGAGGTCAATGAGTCGATGAAACTCATCTCACAATGAAAAATAAAATTTTATTTTGTTAAAACAATACGAGAAAGCATGATCAATTAATTTATTTCAGCCTAAAGCCACAACAAACCACTTCACGCCACCGATGGAATAAAACCCTTTTCTAATGTTAAGCAAATCGCACCTTTCTAAAAAATGATGAATAAACAACCATTTCTAAGCTAAGTCACAACTTCAAATTCCGCATAGGTCTACTCTTTCTCAGGACTTTCTCCCATCACACCTTAAAACTTGAAGCCGATCTTCAAGAGAAGGGGATATCAACAGGAGTTTTGTTATGACGGGCCGGATCGCACTACTTTCTCTTACGCTTTTTTCACCACTCAGTTTAGCGTCTACCCCAGATGGACAAGCTTTAGATTTCACCCATTCGACGATCGGCTATGCCGCACTCCTCATTTTCGCCATCGCTTATACCTTGGTCATGCTGGAAGAGTATTTGCAACTACGTAAATCGAAACCGGTCTTGCTGGCTGCTGGGCTGATTTGGGCCATGATTGGCTATGTTTACCAACAAACAGGCTCGACCGAGGTAGCTCGTCAGGCCTTAGAACACAATTTGCTTGAATACGCAGAGCTGCTGCTGTTTTTATTGGTCGCCATGACCTACATCAGTGCGATGGAAGAGCGGCGTCTGTTTGATGCACTCAAAGCGTGGATGATCAACAGAGGCTTTAATTTTCACACTCTATTTTGGATAACGGGTTGGTTGGCGTTTTTCATTTCCCCGATTGCCGATAACCTCACCACGGCGTTATTGATGTGTGCCGTGGTCATGAAAGTCGGTGGTGAAAACCCTAAATTCGTCAGTTTAGCTTGCATTAATATCGTGATTGCTGCCAACGCGGGAGGAGCCTTCAGTCCCTTTGGCGATATCACCACTCTTATGGTGTGGCAGGCTGGGCATGTTAGCTTCCTTGAGTTTATGGATCTGTTTCTCCCATCCTTAGCCAACTATTTGGTGCCTGCCTTGGTCATGTCGCTCTTTGTCCCGCATCAAACGCCTTCCAGCATCCAAGAAGTGGTCGAGCTTAAACGCGGAGCCAAACGCATCGTCGTTCTGTTTCTCTTTACCATCCTCTCGGCCATCGGTTTCCATGCATTTTTCCACTTCCCGCCAGTGATCGGCATGATGATGGGACTCGCCTATTTGCAGTTTTTTGGCTATTTCCTACGTAAAACGCTGGCAAGATCACTGGCTAAGAAAACGGCGATTGCCATGGCGAAGAATGATGAAGCCGCACTTAAACGTATTGGTTCCGTGGTGCCTTTTGATGTCTTTCGCAGCATTTCTCACGCCGAATGGGACACTTTACTGTTTTTCTATGGGGTCGTGATGTGTGTCGGAGGCTTGAGCTTACTCGGCTATCTAGGTTTAGTGTCGGAAATCCTCTATACCGAATGGAACCCCATCTGGGCTAACGTACTGGTTGGGCTGCTTTCTTCGGTGGTCGATAACATTCCTGTCATGTTTGCTGTACTGTCGATGCAGCCCGAAATGTCTCTCGGCAACTGGCTACTGGTCACTCTCACCGCAGGAGTCGGCGGCAGTTTGCTATCGATTGGCTCTGCAGCAGGTGTGGCGCTCATGGGCGCGGCTCATGGCAAATACACGTTCTTGAGCCACTTGAAATGGACTCCCGTCATTCTGCTTGGTTATGTGGTCAGTATCGTGTTGCATTTGCTGCTCAATCATCAATCATTCACATAACATGTCTGATTGAAGCTGCTACCCGCGTCAAATGGTTCCAAAGAAACCACCTCTCTACGTTTGACTCATTGAGTGTTGCTGGCTGACGCATTTTGCGGTTCTGCGTTCAGTTTGACCCAGTTATTACTGAGGTGGAACATGGCACAAGCGCTGCAAGTGAGGACTTCACCTTGTCCATGAATGGTCATGACCAAATCATCACGTTTTTCTTTGGAGTTATTACGGATCTGGATCCGTAATGTTTTGCCATCAACGCTAAATGGGCGCTCCCATTTTTGCTGCGCCGAATGCATGTACACGACGCCCTGCCTAAACTCCAACACATCTTTGTTGTGCGGATTATCATACAGGCCATTAAAGGACAAGGTTTCGCGATTCACAAAGTTTTCCAGCTCCTCTTGAAAACAGCCGCTTAATAGCAATACGCTCAAGATGAGAATGATGGGTTTCAAGTTGGCCACGTTCATAATCTTTTCCTTATCTTCGTTTCTCCAACTCCAGCAGGAAGGCTTTACGTTCTAAACCACCCGCATATCCGGTCAGTTGGCCATTTTTTCCAACGACTCGATGGCAGGGCACAATGATCGAAATCGGGTTCTTGCCATTCGCGAGTCCAACGGCTCTTACTGCCTTAGGGTTGCCTATTGCTTCTGCCAGTTGTTGATAGCTCCATATTTCCCCATAAGGGATCTTGCATAGTGCGTGCCAAACCGACTGCTGAAATGCCGTGCCGCTGGCGGCCAACGGTAGCTCGAATTGAGTGCGCTGACCTGAAAAATACTCATCCAGTTGGCGTATCGTTTTGTTAAGTATAGGACATTCTTTCACATAGTCGCCCAAATGCTCAGGTTGAGTCGTTTGGGTAGCAAACCATACGCCTAATAAGCCTTGAGAGCTCGCTTGTAAGGTCATTGGCCCGAGGGGGGATGAGTAGTCAGTAAAATGGCTCATTTAGTGGCTCCAGCAATGAAAAGTGGCATAACTGCCCCAAGGGGCGACCGATTCGGCAGTTAACTGAGGAAATTTCGCCAGTGCTTTTTTCACGATCAAATCTCCGGTTAAAAAACAGTGGCTACGTGATTCACCGCGCAATTGCGCGTAATCGACAGTCCAAGGACCAATCCCGCTTAGCGATAACCACGCCATTGGCGAATCCATAGGATGCAACCGGACGTAGTCCGCCAAACGTTTTAAGGTTTCCTTACGCCTTTCCGGCATACGTAAAAAGCTTAAGTCGCTCATTTGCACTTGTTCTGGGGTTGGGAAATAACGTGTTGACCCTTCGCTAGCCGCCAGCGTGGAGACTAACAAGTTCAATTGTCCAATTGCGGCTTTGACTGAAACTTGTTGACCGAGCACTGCGCGCACTCCCGCTTCCCATGCATTCCATACCCCGGGGATACGGATCCCGGTGCGCCGTACCAATCCCGGAGCTAACTGCTCTAAATGAGCCTCAATACTGATCAGGTCTGCATCGAGATCAAACATTCGTCGCAGCCGAGCGACTAAGTGGCGAAGATCACTCAAACGCTCCATCTCAAACTCAATGTCTAAGTGCGACTGTGCCATGCTCGCCTTAAACCATCCTGTACCTTCACCAAGGACAAAATGACGTTGATAGCTCTGTTCATCGATCAGCTCCATGCCTTCAATCGCTCGCAGACGATAAAAATCCAACATATGCGCCCAGTCAAAAGGGCCGCGAAAAGCTAAGCTCAGATGATTTCGAGAAGGAAGAGCGGCTCGTTCTCGCCGAACTTGGGTCGGCGTCAACCGAAATAATTTTTGGAACGCATCATTAAAACGGCGGGTGCTCTGAAATCCACTGGCGTAAGCCACTTCGGTAATCGAAATTTGGCTCGTATGCAGTAATTGTTTGGCAAACATGAGCTGCTGGATCTGCGCATATTGTTTAGGCGGCATTCCTAAATGACGCTGAAAAAGCTGGCGCAGATAACGGTCACTGATACCTAAGCGTGAGGCTAAAGTCTCTAAACTGCCGTCCAGCTCTCCCTGCTCAATCAGAGTCAAGGCACGTAGAAATGTGGTTTCGGCTCCTTTCCACGCCCATGAATGGGGAGCGCTTTCAGGCCGGCAGCGCAAACAAGGTCGGTAGCCCGCCGATACCGCTAACGCTTGCGAGGAAAAATACTCAACATTCTCTTCTTTCGGTAGGTTGGCTGGGCAAATCGGGCGGCAAAAAATCCCTGTGGTTTTAACCGCAACAAAAAAACGCCCATCAAACCGTGGATCTCGGCTCATCCGAGCGCGTTGGCACACCTCTGCGGATAATTCATTAAGCAATGTCATCCAAGCCTCCTGCTCGCTTTTTTGTTCAGTCTACCCAGTTCCGCTGTCTAGACTAGCCATTTTCGGAACGGAATGCAGAGACTAAGCCGCAAAAGTTTCTTCAATAATTTTGAACAAGAGCATCAGCCTAATGGGATTCTCTGCGCAAGGCTCATCCCATAAACTTCATTTCATCAAACATACAGACCATTTGAGTCGTTCGAAAATTTCAACCCAGTCTATCAGCGTATAGCCTGAGTCAACCGAGAGGATTTATTGATGAATACTTTATTAAAAACTGCTTTAACTTCACCAAATTCATGGGCCCCCCTAGCACTGCGCCTTCCCCTAGCCATCATTTTTATGGCGCACGGTGCACAAAAGTTGTTTGGTTGGTTCGGCGGTTACGGCCTTGAAGGTACAGGTCAATGGATGGCTTCGATTGGCTTAGAGCCTGGTGTAGCGATGGCATTTCTGGCCGGAAGTGGGGAGTTTTTTGGCGGATTAGCCATTTTGCTAGGTCTGCTGACACGTCCTGCCGCACTGGTACTCTCCGTCACCATGCTGGTCGCGATTTTTAGCGTGCACTTTAGCCACGGCTTATTCTTAAGCAACGGCGGTTACGAGTTTGGCTTGGCTCTGTTGGCAGGCTCTGTTTCACTGCTGATTTCAGGTGCAGGTCGTCTGAGCCTCGATAATCTGCTACTAAAGCGTCTGGCATAAGTCACTTCAAGCATAAAGGGGGAATCGTGTTAAGCGATTCCCCCTTTCTCGTACCTAAGACTTAATCAGTGATCAATCACACGGCTTCCACTTTGCCCACCGTACGCACCACACTGAAAGGATCTAACGTTTTCATCAACTTCTCCACCTGCACTATCGCCTCAATGGAAGAGCTGTTTTTGCGATAGCTCAGATAAAGTGGGCGCTGCCAATCATTCACCTCGGACACACGATGTAATTGCCCTGCATCCAATAAGGGTTGCACCATGGTTTGCGGTAAGTAAGCGCTGCCCCCTTTCTCCAAAATGAAATCTAACGCAATTCTTGCCGTCGACGTTCTTAAAAAAGGCGCTGGCGCTTTAGGGTGGCGGTCGGCATGCTCTGAAGCAAAACGTGCGCCCCAATCGACATAAACGTAGCGATTTTCAAACACGCTATCGGCATCGTCAGGCTTGGTGGATACCAACACGAGAACCAAATCAGCCACTTTTTTGCATTGCAATTCTTCGGCTTTGATCGGATCCAGAGCGAAAGCCATATCCAAAGTGCGCTCTAGCAAACCACGATTGAGTTGCTCTCGCCCCATCACTTCCGCCAAAAAACCATAGCCTTCAAATGTATCGGTGATGCGGCTTAAACAGTGCTGTAAGTAAGCATCCCAAATGTTAGGCGTACCGCCTAATGTGAGCTGCAAAGCCTTACCGCTTTCAAGCGATAATTCAAATTTCGCCTGCTGCAGCGTTGCAACCATGACCTCAGCATACCCCACCAAACGCTCGCCTGCTGAGGTCAATTTGATGTTGTTACGGTCACGGGTAAACAACTGAGCATCGAAATGATTTTCAAGTTGCTTGATGCGCGCACTCACCGCCGCTTGCGTCAAATACAGATTTTCAGCAGCACGACCAAAATGGCGAACTTTGGCCAGTTCAAGAAAGGTGCGAAAGACTTTTACGTCCATATAGTTTCCTCTGATGTTACCCGTGAAGATTAACAAGTAAGAAGTATTATGACGATAAAAAATTTTTGTTTTTCTTTTCCGAAGATTACGCCTAACTTTCGCCGTGACCCACGGCTACAAGGTGGTTGAACATATTCACACGAGGTTGACATGTCTGAGACAGCATTTCGTCAAGGAAAAAAACGTTTTTTCGATACTAAGAAGTTCCCAAGAGGCTTTGCTAAATCTGGAGACTTTACTCTAGCAGAAGAGGATATCCTAACTCGGTATGGCGACACTATGCTCGGTTTGGAGAGTGGTGAGCTACAGCCCGAAAATGCCGATGAAGAACATTTTCTAAAAGTGCTCGCAAACCCAGAGTTAGCAGAAAACAAATTAGAGAAAGCTTGGTTGAAATACACCCGTCTGGCTCGTGGCCGCAAGCGTTTCCATACCTTGAATGGCCGCAACAAGCCTGATGGCGTTGAAGATTACACCGACGACGAACCAAGCTTGACTGAGGAAGATTAATCTTTCCTTCGGGCTACATAAATCATTTGTAGCCCTCTGACATGGATGGACGACGATTGGCGTCCTTTGGGAGGAAAGATGCCCAACCCAGTTTCTAACGTTTATTCTCTTGAAGAGATGTTATCGCTGATCCAGCGAGAGCAGCCTTTCGCCGGAGAGCTAGAATCCGCTGGCTGTTTTATCAAGATAGAAGACTATCTGCCTGTGGTTTGTACTGCTATCCATGCAGGAAGCCGTTTACGCGAAGATTTGCTCAAACAGTGCCAACTGAGCAAAACGGAACGTAATCTTGAAGAAGCACCTTATACCGATCAATTTATTGCCTCCCAGCCTATCACTTTGTGTGGCCTCGATTCTCGCTTCGAGTACGATCTGAACCGCGCGAAAACCCTCAGTACCCGCTATAAATCTGCCTGGAATCGCCCTTTGAGCGATAAACAGCGTACAGAGAGCCATCGTAAGCACAGCGAGTTTTATCAACTCTATGAGGCGTTAATCCGCAAACTTGAAGCGATGCATGGCATGGTGATTGTGTTTGATATGTACGCTTACAACTATAAACAGCTGGGTGATAAACCCACTCCAGTGTTTAACGTGGGTACCGCACAAATCGACATGCAGCGTTGGGGCTCCGTGGTGAAGCGTTTCTGTGCTGAACTGAGTAAAATTCAGCTACCGCACATCGAAAATAGCACCGAAATCAACGCGGTATTTGAAGGCCGTGGCTATTTAATTGCCCATACCAACGCTCATTTTGACCGAACGTTAGTACTCCCCACTGAAGTAAAAAAAGTCTTCATGGAGGAGGATACTGGCACTGTCTATCCCTTGGTGTTAAACGCGCTGTGTAGCGGCCTTAAAGGTGCATTGAGCCAAACCAGTGCCTATTTTCAGCGTCGTCATAATCGTCGCCGAATAAGCAAAGCAAAAATGCTTGGTTCATCCATTGAACCCGCGATTTTGAGTATTGATGATGCGCTGTCTAAACTGACGCGCAAAGTTGAGACACTTAAATACGTCAACCCAACCAATATCAATATTGAGCAAAAGCGTTTTGAAGCGGCACCGAGTCGCTACAAACCCGAGTTTCGCTACAAACAGTTACCCATCAATGCCAATGAATTTAAACAGCAACTGTATCAATTGCCAATCGAGACCATTTCCGATCCTGATTTGAAACAGTTGTACGGCTCGATGGTCGATAAACTGAGCGAAAAAATCGATCTGCTCACCAGCATAGGTCAGGAATCCTTCCTGTATAACTCGCTGCGTTTTTATGGCCGACCGAATCGTACCGCGATAGAAAACGCGAAATTTCTACTCTACGCCAAGACGTTACCGGAAGAGAAAGGCGAGTTGTATAACGCGGATCAAGCCGCTGAAATTATGCTGAAAAAAGCACAGGAATGGGGTATGCATTGCCATATTACGCCCACAGCATCACTGGCAGCGCGGGCGATGGTGAGTGGCAAAAAGCCTCCAACCTTATATCTCAATAGCAAGGTGATGTACTCACATGCAGAGATACAGCGCCTAATTCAGCATGAAATTGGCGTTCATCTCGCCACCACCTTTAACGGCCGTATGCAACCTTTGCGCGTGTTTTCGATTGGTTTACCCGGTGCAACTGAGTCACAAGAAGGGTTAGCCATTTTGGCGGAATACAAAGCGGGTTATATGTCGCATGAGCGACTCAAAACCTTGGCAACGCGAGTGTTGGCGGTCGATTCCATGCTTAAAGAGCACAATTTCTACCAAACCTTCAGCTACTTAACCGAAGAGTATGGTGTCGATCGAGAAAGCGCCTTTGTGACCACCACACGGGTGTATCGCGGCGGAGGTTTCACCAAAGATCACCTTTATCTTGAAGGGTTTATCAATACCTTGCAGCAAGCACAAAAGCGCAGTTTAGATAATCTGTTGGTCGGGAAATGCAGCTATCAATATCTTGATTTAATTGATGAGCTGGTCGAGCGCGGTTGGCTGATTAAACCCCGATTCCGTTTCGATGATTTAGGCAGCGAGCCAGAGCCCACCCTCAAATATTTGATTGAGTCGCTACGCCACTAACTCATTCGATAAAATAGGATCTTTCTCCCAAAGCCCTGAAGCAGGCCACTGCTCAGGGCTTTTTTAGGGAGATGAATCAGCACTATATCCAAATGACTTAAAGCATCAGGTAAAAAATATCCTGCATTATTTCGCCAATATGCTCAGTTTTTTCAGGAAACTGTCACGTAAGTGCTCCTGCTCATAGGCCAAATGGTAGGTATTGTGGAAGCCAATCTTCAGCTCAACACCGTTACCACGCATGAAGATGTTGTAGCCATCATAATCCGCATACGCTTCAATCCCTTCATAGATCTTGCCAAATTCAGTGGGTGAGCCATTTTCCATTACCGTTTCATACGCCGATAAGACTTTGCTCGGTTCCAGTTCATTTTTCATGATCTTTTTCCTCGACATGTGCCCATAATCAGTATTGGCAGTTAGGCGCCAGCTTGCCAGTTTATGATCTGCGTCAGCGCAAAAAAACACTTAATTTTGGCCATAAATTTTTTGAGACCCGTTATATTGGACGAAGCTTATCTTGATAGGACAAGGCTCTAGATTGCCGAACATCCACCCGATTCAAGCCTATTGGTTGGCCGCTTTTATCAAGACTATAATTTTTTGACCTAAAACAATGGCAGTTCAATTTTACTTATTTTATAATGCAAATTAACATAAACCCACTCTGCTTTGTTTGCACTAGGGCACTCAGTAGGAAGGGAATTGCAAGGCATCATAAATTCAAATCTAAGGGCAATACATGAGACTTATCCCACTGAAAGCGGCAGCACAAGTTGGTAAATGGGCGGCTGCACACATTGTTAAGCGTATCAACGAGTTTCAACCAACAGCTGAACGTCCTTTTGTATTGGGACTCCCTACTGGTGGCACACCACTCGCGACTTATAAAGCGCTGATTGAAATGCATAAAGCGGGTGAAGTGAGCTTCAAACACGTCGTCACTTTCAACATGGATGAGTATGTTGGCCTAGCCGCAGACCACCCTGAGTCTTACCGCTCATTCATGTACAACAACTTCTTCAATCATATTGATATCCAAGAAGAAAATATCAATCTGCTGAACGGTAATACCGATGATCACGAAGCAGAATGCAAGCGCTACGAAGACAAAATCAAATCTTACGGTAAGATCAACCTGTTCATGGGTGGTGTAGGTAACGATGGCCACATCGCCTTTAATGAACCAGCGTCTTCTCTCTCTTCACGCACTCGTATCAAAACCCTGACGGAAGATACTCGTATCGCTAACTCACGTTTCTTTGATGGTGATATCAATCAAGTGCCTAAGTATGCACTGACTATCGGTGTCGGCACTCTGCTGGATGCACAAGAGATCATGATTCTAGTCACTGGCCACAACAAGGCACTGGCACTACAAGCAGCGGTTGAAGGGAGTGTAAACCACCTATGGACTGTCTCTGCACTGCAACTACACCCTAAAGCGGTGATCGTGTGTGACGAGCCATCAACCCAAGAGCTGAAAGTGAAAACCGTTAAATATTTCACTGAGTTAGAAGCCAAAAACATCGTAGGCTTCTAAGATAAATCTCAATCAAGCTAATAAAAACGCCCCGATATTCGGGGCGTTTTTATTGCTATCTCTCCTCAAACGACTACGAGTTGCGACTTCAAGTAAGAAGAGCCTCGATAGAAGTAGAGCCTTTTCCTCATTATCTTTTGTCAAACGGGAGGCTATCGATTGGGCCTTGTGAGAAATCCAGTCGCTCACTGGCAACATGAGGCAAGTCATTGAGAGCATTAGGTTCAATTAAATCAATTAAAGACTCGGCTTCTTGCTCTGCGAGAGGATCCACCACATCTTTCGTCGGAATCGGGATCTGGCGTTTATACAGTTTATTCAGCGCACGAATCATCGAATGTTTAGTCACCGAACTGGTGGCTAATTTACGTTGCAACGGTTTGGCCAAGGCTTGTAAACCGACAATCGATTCCACTCCGAGCTTACCCCCCACCAAATCACGCAGATTTTTCGCAGGCTCATACCCCATAGAAGCCGAAAGGAACAACCAAATATACGCAATTGCTTTACCGTGAGCACCACGGTCAATCCACGCTTCACCGGCATGATACATGGCTTCAGGGTGCCCTTTTTCTGAGGCACGCTCTAACCAATAACACGCCATCGGAAAATCACTGGCGCCACCAATACCATGTAGCAAGTTTTGCCCTAATCTCATCATGCCTTCGGCACTGCCCATACGAGCGGCCTTTTCATACCAAAACGTCGAATCTGAAGGCGTCGGAGCAATGTTATCTTTCGACACGCACCATCCGCCCATAAACAAAATCGCATCAATGAAATTGGCTTCTGCCGCTTCTTGAATTAGCCCAATACCACGCGAAACGTTAACTTCCACCCCACGACCGTATAGCCATGCCATGCCAGTTTCAAATTTGGCAGCCAGATCGCCTTCAACACCACGCACACAGGTTTGCCAAAATTTGGCCTTCTCTTTCGCAATCACATCTTCTCGGATCCGCTGACAAACCCGCACAATGCCGTACATGGCGGGGATATTGTCGAGATGGGCGGCTTTTTCATACCAAAACAAGGCTTCTTTTAAACTGTTGCGTTCCGCCTCTTTGGCTAAAAACAAAATGGTTGGAATGTGTCCGGATTCGGCTTTAAACAATCTTTCTTTGCGCTCTTGCTCTCGGTTACGCTCTAACGCTTTGCGATACGCCTCTTCTCTGGCTCTACGTTCTTCCTCTAACCGCTTACGTCTGACGGATAGCACAATCATCCAGACAAAAATCAGGATAAGTGTTAGCCCGGTAGCGCCAATCGCAATTCCGATAATATTCATAGTTTCTCTAACTAGGTCACTGCCTTTGCCTGCGCAGTTTGAAGGCTGGCAAAACTAAACGATGGTTGAATTGTACTTTACATCCAACGTAGAAACTATGTGCGATAAAAAATGGGTGGAGATCCTCCACCCATTTTCGTCGGTCGGTTTCATTATTTGCGAGCATTAACCGCTTTCACAAACACTTCTTGCGCACCTTCAATTCCCAGTGCTTTCGCTTCATCTAATAGACTCAGCGCCTTAGGTAAATCATTCGCTTGCACAGCTCGCTCTATGGAGGAGAAGTAATAGGTTTGCGTATCTGGTTGAACCTGAATTTGAGTTTTCGCAGCATCCGTTGATGTTGTAGTTTGGCGATCTTCACTGCGTACAAAGGATAAGAAAGAAGGACCAGAGACATCCAGCTCAATCGTTCCGGTTAAGGTGTGAGGTACTGGAATATCTTTCACTTCCGGCAGATAGTTTCCCCGTGCCTCAGCATCAATCCTCGCAGGATGCGCAACATACGTGACACCTTTTAAGTCTTGCTGTTTGGTGTAAACCAAAACAAACAACGATTTGTAACCTTGCGGTGGATAGAAATCCAACTCTGCGACTAAGCGATTACCTAAATGCAAACGCGGTTTACGGTACTCAAAAGTCACCTCTTCATAGGATTCCACGACTTGACCTTGCGCATCGACAATCATCACATGCGGGTAAAATACCGAATCGCTAATCTCACTGGTGATCGTCAATGTCATTTGGCCACGATCCGCGGGGATCTCAAACAATGCGACAGGGCTTGCAATCACCTGATTGCGCAAATACTGCGTTTCCTTGGTCAACGCCACCTTAGTCGTGCTAGGTAATTTCACCTTGGTCGCTTGCAATTGCCCAATCTGCTGAACCTCCTGCCCTGTATTAGGCTTTACTTGCTCAACAACAGCTGTACTCTGACAACCCGCTAATGCAATACATCCCCCAAGTAATAAAGCTCTAAGCACCATAACGACTCCTTTTTATCATTTTTTTAAAGACTCTCATCAAACCTGTTGGCAAGAAACCATAAGCGCACAAATTTGTGCGTTACCCCCAAACTAGGGTGTCTTATGGCTTCACATATTGAATATGATATGAGCCTTGAAAAAAATAGCCGATCTGCATCGGCTATTTGAATTATGGACAATAAACGTTAAAGGTCAGTGGGTTAATTACCACCAAGCTTCAACTTGGATACCCACTACAAACTCAGTATCATCATCGCCAAACGCTTTGTCATTTTCAGTATCTAGAAGATAAGTACCGTAGACACGCAGTTCAGGACGTGCCCAGAAGCTGTCTCCCATAGCCCAAGCTTGTGCTACTGTGAATTTAGCATTGCCAAAATCTTCCGTAGCTAAACCACCGTTAGAAATTTTCTCACCAGCATTGTATCCCGCTTCAAACACAGTGCGCATGGTGTCATTCCACTTATACATTGGACGTACTACTACAGAATATTGATCAATATCGAAGCTCTTACCTGTATAAGTATTTTTATTAGCGCCATCACCGCCAAACTGACCACCAATATCACTACCTGCTAAGTAAGCTAATTGATGTCCCATTTCCCAATTTTCGCCTAGGTTAATTACACCCCAGTTTAATAAACGGAAACCTGACGCATCATTAAATGCCTCGGTTCCTCGTGCATAGTAAGAACCAGCACCCCAAAAATTAGCAGCTTGAGCGCCATAACCCGCTGTACCATATTGGAATACAGTTTGGTTAAAACCATTGCTCAGGCCTTGATGTAAAATAGCCGAAACTAGAACACCATCATCAGCGACTTCATTTTTACTGTCTTTCTCAGTGGCAAAGTTGTAGGCCATTGCCAGTTCAAGAGATGCGTTTTCCCATAGACCAATATTCGCTAGACGAGCATCAAAGATGTAACCTGAAGAATTCGTATTATCGCCATCTTGAACCAAAGCAACAGAGAGTTTTTGATTACCCACAGAAAGGTTTTCAATACCACCACCAGTGCCCGATGTGTTTAGGAAGTAGAAGTCAGTAATGTGAATGTCTTTACGTTGGTAGTAGCGTTTACCCGCCCACATTACTGCTTCTTGGTCAGAAGCAAGTAAGCCTTTAGCCTGAACGTTGAACTGTGCTACGTTAAAATCGCCATCTTCCCAACCATTTGCGCCGCTATTGCCTTGCGCAATCATTGACTCGACTTTCCACGTCTGTTCACCGGTTTTCAGTTCTTCAGCAAACCCAAACTCATAGTAGTTGTCGTTTTCGTTACCAAGACGACCTGTTCCTGCTTTGTTTACAGCCTGGTCAGCATTACCGTTACCACTAATTCCAGTACCAGCGCGGAAGTAGCCATTGAAATCGACAGCGAAAGCAGAACCAGCTGCGAGCGTCGCGGCCACTGCGGCAGCAATTACACTTACTTTTTTCATCGTTAACTCCATTTAGGGTTTTTATTTTGGATTCTTGACCCTCTTTTCTGTCGAGCCCCCAAAGGCAGAAAGTTGGCAGCATAAAAAGAGAGGTAAGACGGGAACGAGTCCCCAGTTGTTTCAACTGTGGTGAGATTACGTGAGGAGGATAAAAGGCACTTCCTCCACCCCATTTTTATTTGGGGGGGAGGAGAAAGGATGAGAAAAATTACAGTATGTTGTTTTTAAAACTTAGATCACGTTATTTAGGGGGAGTAGGTTAGCCACTTTCTAAATAAACCAATACAAAGTGTATGGAGGATCACTATTTAGCCCCATTCTCGTCATTAATATGAAATAAAATTACAGATAAATATTTGTGACCGCGCGCTTGACCTAAGACAAGCAAAGCCTTTTACTTAATAACGTGGTGCGCTAAAAAACGATTAAAAATGAAAATGAACCTGTCAACGCCTTTCCCATTAGGAGCAACACTCGATGCAGAGGGTTGTAACTTTGCGATTTATGCTCCAGCCAATCGAGATATTCTCTTGGCTCTCTTTCATGCTGACGGTAGCTATGAAACACATCAGCTTGAACATGAATATGCAGGGGTCAAACATACGCATATTTCTGGCATTCATGCTGGGCAGAAATACGGTTATTTAATCCAGCTCAATGATGAATTGCATTATATTTCTGACCCTTACGCTCGAGCGTTAGAAGGGCCGCTGCATTATGCTCCGCCATTTGACAGCCATAAAAGTTTTGATCTGCCAAAATGTGTAGTCACAGATACCCACTTTGATTGGCAAAACGTGGCTAAGCCGCGTATCGCCCGAGATGAGATGGTGTTATTTGAAACCCATGTCAAAGGGTTAACCCAATTAAATCCGGATGTAGAAAAAGCCCTACGTGGCAAATATTTAGGGTTGGTGAGCCAACCTATGCTGGATTTTTATCGCCAGCAAAATATTAATACTCTGCAGCTACTCCCAATTGCAGCTTGTATGCATGAGCCCCATCTCTTGGAAAGTGGCAAGGTCAATTATTGGGGTTATAACCCTTATGTATTTATGGCCCCCGATCCACGTTACGCAAGTAAAGACGCCGTCAATGAACTAAAAACCACCATCCGTGAGCTGCATCGCAACGGCATCCAAGTCATTTTGGATGTGGTGTATAACCACACTGCAGAAGGTGGAACCAATGGACCGGTGTTCAACCTCAAAGCCCTTGATCCAAACTACTATCTGCACCATGGCGATCACTACGCCAACTACACGGGATGTGGCAACACGGTCGATCTCTCCAACCAAGCGGCTCTGAATTTAGTGATGGACACGCTTCGCTGTTGGGTAACAGAATATCAGATTGACGGTTTTCGTTTCGATTTAGCCGCCACCCTCGGCCGACGTGGTGATGAGTTCAGCAAAGAAGCGGCCTTTTTCAAAGCCGTTGCACAAGATCCGGTGCTGCGCGAAGTAAAGCTGATTGCCGAACCTTGGGACATTGGCCCCAATGGCTACCAAGTGGGTAACTTTCCTTTTGGTTGGAATGAAACCAACGACAAACTACGCGATATTACCCGTAGCTTCTGGCGTGGCGACCTAGGCTTTTTGAAGGAGTTTGCAACACGCCTCATGGGTTCACGCGACCTCTACAGCGCGGCTAACTGGCCTTACAAACTGACCGTCAACTACATCACCTATCACGATGGGTTTACGCTGCAAGATTTAGTGTCTTATAAACACAAACACAACGAAGCGAATGGCGAACAAAACCGCGATGGCCATGGTGATAACCGCTCAGACAACTACGGTTTTGAAGGTGACACCGACAGTATCGTGATCCGCGCGACTCGTGAGCGGCAGAAACGTAACTTTATGGCTAGCCTGCTGTTTGCTTTCGGTATTCCACACATTCTCACCGCCGATGTGCTCTCACACACTCAAAAAGGCAACAATAACGCTTACTGTCAAGACAACGACATCAGCTGGTTAAACTGGGAAAACAACGAAACCAAACAAGATTTTCGTGAATGGCTTGCCGGTATGGTAGCAGCAAGACAAACCTACATGGTGCCCTTTATTCGCGCATTTAGTGGCGAAAACCGTAACAATAACCGTATTGCTTGGCGTAGGGTGGATGGCAAACCTATGGAAATGGATGACTGGAATCGCCTCTCCTCGGTCGCCTTGCATATCGGCATCGGTAGTGATGGCCCTGAAATGTTGTATTTGATTAATCAAACCAACGCGCCAGCGCGCTTTGTGCTCCCTAAAGATAGGCAGCAGGATTGGCGTTTGATTTGCGATACCAATATGCGCCATGCTCAGCATGGTCATGCTGAAGGTGAAGTGTTGCAACTGCCTGTTTCAATGTCGATTCTGCACTATCAACCAAAGAAAAAATCGGCTTAAAAGTAGCGAAGAGAGCAGCAAGCTGCGACAATGGCAACCTTTAGAGCGGCACCGTCTCGTGCCGTTCACACCAACAGAAGCAACGTTCTCGTTGCTTTCGCGTTACAGAGCTATAGAAAAACAGAGGAAATTGAATGAACCCCATTCTAGCGATGCTGAAAGAAAACAATATCAGTAACGAGCAGATCAACGAGTTGTTTCAAACTCTGACCCAAAACCCGCTTGCCGCCATGGCCACGCTGGCGCAACTCGGTCTTCCTCAAGACAAAATGCAAATGGTACTGGCGCAAGTAATGCAAAATCCGGCGCTGATCAAACAAGCCGTTGAAGAGCTGGGACTCGACTTCGCAAAAGTAGAAGCAGCGAAAGCCAAGCTCCAACAATAGGCCACTACCTTTATACCCAAACGACTTGGAGTTGCAGATAGACGGTGAATGAGTGAATCCTCATAAGTATAGAGACACTCTGTGATTGGGATGAGCGAATGCAACCAACACCGCTGCAGCTTCAACTAGCAAGAGGATAGCAAAAGGCTATGATGAATAGCGGTTCATACATAGCCTGATCCTAGTGTCATTTTTTCACCACAACTCACGCCCAAAATTCTCATAGCGCTCAATGTCTGTTCACCCGTGTTTACACCTTATCGTCATAAAATCTCTTCACAATCCGACATAAAATGCGATAGATCGCACATAATTTCGTTTTATTAATGCAATCGGTGTTATACTCCGCTGCAATTCTTCACCAGCGTTATGCAACTTCGCTCGTGAACCGCAACTTGGACAGCGCATTCAACATATGGACGTGACCAACCCGCTTTACCACGAGGTCACAGACTCTTTATGGCTTTCTTCAAAAATTTAGCGATAGGCAAAAAAATCGCAGTCGCGTTTGGCGTGATTGCCTTAATCAACTTAGCTTTTGGTGGCTACCTTTATAACTCCCTTCATACCATTAAAAGCGACGTACTCAATCTGACTGACGATACCTTACCTTCGATGATGTTGGTGAACGGTATCAAGTACAATATGTCCTCCGTGCGTAGAGCGCAAATCAGCTTACTTTCCTCAACCGATGAAGCAGAAATCGCCGAAGACATCCGCTGGATGAACGATCACTATCAACAAATCGCCCAAGATCTGAGCCGCTATGAGCGCAGCATTTGGACCGATCACGAACGTAGCATCTTCATGCCAGTGAAAAACTTATGGAACGAGTACTTACGCCAGCTCGGTTCATTTAACAACGACATCCTACAAAAAGAGATGATCAAAGCGCAGCAAGATCTGCAACGCTCTCTACCTACGTTTGAAAAGTTGGAAACAGCGATTGACGAACTGCTGAAACTCAACCTCTCTTATGTGGATAATAACCGCAGTGAGCTGACCGAGCTTATTGATAACATTAGCGAATTTTCTGTCGCAAGCATTGTTGCCCTCCTCGCCTTTATGAGTGCGGTGACGTGGCTGCTCACCAATCTTATCTGCAGTCCACTGATGCAAGTCGTCACTCAAGCGAATGCGATTGCCGAAGGTAACTTAGCGCACCGCTTAGATCGCAAAACCATCGGTCACGACGAATTAGGTGAACTGGCAGATGCCTGCAGCAAAATGCAAAATAACCTGCGCCTGATGGTCGAAGAGATCATTACTAGCGCGACTCAACTGGCGCATGCGGTGGATGAAGTGAGCGCGGTGTCCGAGCAAACATCACAAGGCATGCAGATCCAGCAAGAAGAAGTGATGCAAATTGCAACAGCCATGGCCGAGATGAAATCGACCGTAGCAGAAGTCGCTCGTAATACTGAAGTCGCTTCAGATGCATCACGCGACAGCAGCCAACACGCCAACGTGGGTTCACAACAAATGCGCGCCGTCAATGACTCGATTCAACATGTGAATCAAGAGATCGGCCGCACAGAACAGCGTGTGCTGGAGCTAGAAAGCCAAGCGCAACAAATCAACATGGTGGTTGATGTGATCAGTAACATCGCGGAACAGACGAACCTACTCGCACTGAACGCAGCGATTGAAGCCGCGCGCGCTGGCGAACAAGGCCGTGGCTTTGCGGTAGTCGCCGACGAAGTACGTTCGCTGGCAGGTAAAACCCAGCAGTCCACTGGCGATATCGTTGAGATCATTCAAAACTTGCAAGCCTGCGCACAAAAAGCACGCGAAACCACCAACAACAGTCGTGAGTTGATCAACCACTGTGTAGAGCAAAGCCAAGAAACACAGCAAGCGATTGAGCAAATTCGTCACCAAAGTAGCCAAATTGCCGATATGACAATTCAAATTGCCAGCGCCTGTGGTGAGCAAGATTCGGTGAGTGAAGAACTCAGCCGTAACATTGAGCGAATCAACGAGTCAGCCAAGCAAGTCGCACAGGGCTCCTCTAGCGCTGCTCAATCTTGCGCAGAACTCAGCCAGCTAGCGAGCCAGTTGCAAGATACGGTACAGCGCTTTCGTTTGTAATAGTTCGAACGAATAGGTATTTGATAGGGCGATGATATTCATCGCCCTTTTTTATCTCTAAGTGGAATGCCGAACTTATGATTCAAGCCACTCTCACAGCACATCAATCCAGATTCAGTTCCAATCACATTCAATAGTTCTTATCGCTGCCGCATCCTCGTCAAAGCAAACATAGGCGGATTTAGCTTGGTGAGCGTCAAAGCTAACGTATCCTGCCTTGAGATCCTCTTTTCTAAATGAAAGTTGAGTTGCTTCAACTTCTCGCCCATTAATTAATGTCGCTTTAAGCCGTTTAGTGAGCCAAACGGCCACTTTTTGCTGATGTTGAGATAGCGTCAAGGAAATTTCGGCGCAGCGCAATGGTGGGTTTGGTGATATGGTCTTACTGCCGTCATGTTCAAAGACTTGGTAGCCCCGATCCACATCCTGCAGTTGATTTATTGTCACCTCACAAATCGGTGCTCCCATTGCGTTCAAGGACACCATACCCAGTAAAACTGCTGTGCGTTTTCTCCACACCATTCCATTTCTCCATCACAATTTTGTGCTGAGAGTAACCCGAACGCTTCCAGAACGCTGTCAAAAAATAGTGAATTGCCGTTTAGCTAAACAAAACATCTGCCCACTATTCCCGCCCCTTCCCTGTCGTGTTTCAAAACATATCGGGCGAGAAATAAATCAAGCGGCATAACGGTTGCCGCTTGATTTCTAACTAGGCTCTCCACTTTAAGCTGTCGTAGTTTTACCTACCTGCAATGCCATATGGTTTGAACACATTGAGTCGATAACTTATTCCGACAATATTGTGGCCTCCGTTGGGGGTACAGGATCGCTTGCAACGACAGGAGCAATATCAACAACAGGAAGTGTATTTAGGCGCGTCGTCGGAGATATGGGCTCAACACATTGACACTCTTGTTCTTTCGCTTTACGAGTTTGATGGGGAGCGTACCAGCGTTTTAAACCTTGCTCTAGGCGCTCTGCCGCAGCGGTTGGTGTCATTTTGCCAACCAATACCGCTTGGCTCACTTCGGCAAGCTCATCACCTAACTTAGGTTGACCACGCGAAAGAATTTGCGTTGCGACCCGAATGGTTGAGTCACATTGATCGCGCCACTCCATCATTTCACGCGCCGCAGGATTGGTGACGTCAAAGAAGTGGTTAGACAACGAGAAAAACCCCGGTAGCGAATTGGTATACAACTCAGCAAACTCTGGTGTGGTTAACCATTGTAAAAAGGCCATCGCTGCTTGCGGATTTTTGCTGGCCGGGTTCATCCCCATACCGATGTCAGTGTGGTCAGTAAAGAAACAGCCATCCCCTTGCTTTGCGACAGGAGGGCGCATAACGCCAAAATCGACTTTATCGGTAAATGGTGCAATTTCCCACGAACCCGCCACATAAAGCGCGGCTTTACCCGAGGTAAAGAGCTCATTACTGGTGCCATAATCCCTCAGCTCACCGTCCTCACCTAAATAGGCTCGCCAACGCGCTAGCTCTTCAAACACCTTCACGTACTGTGAATCGTCCAAATGCTCTTGGCCATTAATCAAAGCCAAACGACCATCTTCCCCTTTCCAATAATTGGGGCCGATATTTTGATAGCCCAATTCAGATGCGACCCAGCTTTCAGAACCACTCATCGATAAGGGGATATAACGTCCATCCGCTTTCACTTTATCGAGAACGGTAAAAAACTGTTCACGGGTTTGCGGCACACTCAACCCTAACTCATTGAAAATTTTCTTATTATAGAAAAAACCATGTATCACTGAAGCCATAGGGACACAGAAGGTTTGTGCCCCAGAATCGGTTTGCCAAGGCGCTTGGGCAAAGCTCGGGAAATTTTCCATCCCAGCCATTTCGGTGATTTCTGCCAAGTGCCCGGCTTTGAAAAGTGCCAAAGAATCATCAAACGGGCGGCAAGTGATCAAATCTCCCGCTTTTCCAGCTTTTAAGTTTTCCCACAACGTTGGCGTATAGTTCACATTCGGCACTGGGTTAAATTTCACTTTGATGCCAGGATTCGCAGCTTCAAAAGCGGGGATGATTTTTTGCTCCCACAGCGCCTTATCATCGGCGCGCCAACTTTCAATCACCAATTCGCTGGCCATCAACTGACCCGATAGTAGGAGACCTAGAGCTCCAATCCACTTGTTCGTCATAAGCCCTCCTAGACCTTAAAGTGTGCAATGAGTTGTTGCTGCTTAGCTGCAAGATCAGCCAACACTTCACTGCTGCTGGCGGATTCACGCGCTTCACGCTCCGTTTCATGGGCAACTTCTGCAATCCCAGTTACATGGTGCGCAACACTTTGACTGACTACGATTTGCTCTTGCGCCGCATGGGCAACTTGATCGGCCATCTCTTTAATCGCTCCCATACGATCAGCGATCGATTGCAGCGCAGAATCCATTTCCCTTGTCTGCTCAACACAAGCACGAGTTTGCTCTTGGCTGCGCCCCATCACTTCGACCACTTGCTTACTCGACTCCTGCAAGTTCTCAATCATATGTTGGATCTCTTCGGTCGAGGTTTGAGTGCGCGTAGCCAAAGCACGAACTTCATCCGCCACCACCGCAAAACCGCGTCCGGCATCTCCGGCACGCGCGGCTTCAATCGCCGCATTGAGTGCCAACAAATTGGTTTGCTCGGCGATACCGCGGATCACATCCAAAATACTGCCAATGTTATTACTAAACTCGCCCAGTTTATGGGTAATGCCCACGGCCGATTCCATATCACTCGCTAACTGCTCGGTAATACGACGTGTCGTGGCGACCTTTTGACGCCCTTGTTTTGCTTCTGCATCCGCGCGATCCACCTCGTCTTTCGCACCATCGGTTGAACGCGCTACTTCGGTGGCACTGACTTCAAGCTCTGTAATGGCCGCTGCCACTTGGTCGGTTTGGCTCTTTTGTTCTTGCACCCGCGCCATAGCGCGTTCACTGATCTCCGCTGAGCGGCTTGCTTCATTCACCAGATGGCGTGAACCGGCGTTGATTTGTGACAGCAGCTCACCGGTTTTGTCCGCCAGAATGTCAATTGAACGAGAAAGCGCCCCAAACTCGCAACGAGTTGGGTAGTTAATGCGCCGTGTCATATCGCCTCGAGCCATATAAGCCAGCTCGTGATTAATTTTTTGCAACGGCTTTTGAATACTGCGCGCCGTGGTGTAACCAATCACTAACGCAACAGCAGCAGAAATCGCCGAGACCGCCATAATCCAGAAATTCGCACTGCTCACCGCAGCATCCGCCAGCATACGACTTTGCTGAGCAATTGAGCCGGCATATTTCGCCATGTCATCCAGTTTCGCTAAGCTACTGGCAAGACTGGCATCGACCTGTTGGTTTTGAATGAGCAGAGCATTTTCCAACTGCTGCGCTTTACGCATGGTTGCCAGCAAACCATTTTGGCCCAAAGCGAGCTCTTGTAGGCGGTTGAGGTTTGCGATGTAGCGCGCTTTTACATCGTCAGGAACCAATACACGATCGAGTCGTTTTCTCGCCATTTCGATGTCTTTACTCAGAACTTTTTCCAGTTCATTTAAATCTGTCTTGGCATCCGCTCGGCGAATATTTTTTAAATCGCGGGCAATTCCAGACGTGATCAGCTCAGCTTTGTTACGCATCGAACGTTGACCCGAGCTCTGTTGTAATAACAAATCGGCGGCCCATTGATAGGTATCCTCTAAGCGAATAAAGGCAATTTCTAATTTGCGACGCTGCGCCAGCGCATTCACCCATTCACTATGTTGAGTCAGTACTTGATCCGCTTGGCTATAAAACTGATTGGTGGCCTGTAACACATCTTGGAACTGCTTTTGGCTCTCGGTTGAATCCGTCAATGCGTTCATTTGCTGACTCAATTGTCGAAAGCGTGCTTGCTGATCTTTGAACTTGTTCGACAGTTGGGGGAGCTCACCAGCCTCTTCACTAGTGCGAAATTCCAGCACCCAACGGTTGCTCTCTTGTAACGCTTCCTTAAGACCCGCAACCGCCATCACTAAAGGTGTGGCTCGATCTGACACTTCTGATAACCCATCGTTAATACCGCGGATTTTCAAAGTACTAATGACACCTAATAGGATTAACAACAGGAGCATCAATACGAAGCCAGCGATAATGCGCTGCACGATAGATAAACCCATGAACCTATCCTCATGATTCAATGAAAAGATACGTTAAACATAGACAGATTAAATAAAAGCCGCGAGTTGGACATCACGATTTGTGACACGCGCTTTTCGCGGTTGTTTAAATTAGGAAGGCTTGGTATGGGATATTGGCCTACTTGAACCCTACGCACGCTCTGTCTACAATGGCGCACTTTTATCGAGTCAGGTCACATACAATGAACAACACTACAGCAAAACCCACCCTACCCGATCGCTTATCTGGTAATTCACGCAGCCCATTCTTTATCAAAGAGTGCTTTGAGCACCAAATCGGTATCCGTTTTAACGGTAAAGAGCGTACCGATGTAGAAGAGTACTGCATCAGCGAAGGCTGGATTAAAATTCCATCACCAAAAGCGAAAGATCGCTACGGCAACCCTATGCTGATCCAATTGAAAGGCACGGTTGAAGCTTATTACGTGTAAGTATTCACTTTCGTACAAAGGCATATTTTTATTGCTTGAGTCGTAAAAAAACCGCCTCTAGAAATAGAAAGGCGGTTTTTTATTTTCGTTCGCTTATCGCTGACGACGCGCTTCAATCGCAGCAGCCAGTTGGCGAAGTACTGTTTCGGTGTCTTCCCAGCCAATACACGCATCCGTGATGGATTGACCGTAAGTCAGATTACAACCTGGGGTCAGATCCTGACGTCCCTCAACGAGATGCGATTCAATCATCACCCCGAAGATAGCATGCTCGCCTTGCGCAATCTGCGCCGCAACATCTTCCGCCACTACCATTTGACGTTTGAACTGCTTAGAGCTGTTCGCGTGACTGAAATCGATCATCACTTTCTGTGGTAAGCCAGCCACTTCCAGCTCTTGCTTGATATTGCTCACGTGCGCCGCGCTGTAGTTGGGTTCTTTACCGCCACGCAGAATAATGTGGCAATCTGGGTTACCTGCGGTTTCGACAATCGCCGAATGACCAAACTTGGTAACAGACAAGAAGTGGTGAGAGGCACCAGCAGAGCGAATCGCATCAGACGCGATTTTAATGTTGCCATCGGTACCGTTTTTGAAACCTACAGGGCAAGACAACCCCGAAGCCAATTCACGATGCACTTGTGATTCAGTGGTGCGTGCTCCGATCGCGCCCCAACTGATCAAATCCGCCACGTACTGCGGCGTGATCATGTCGAGAAACTCACTCGCGGTCGGCATCCCCATGTCGGTCAGATCCAGCAGCAATTTACGCCCCATGCGTAGGCCATCATTGATCTCATAAGTGTCATTGAGATACGGATCGTTGATCAGACCTTTCCAACCCACTGTGGTACGTGGCTTCTCAAAATATACGCGCATCACGATTTCTAACTGACCACTGAGCTCATCACGCAGTGCTTTTAGGCGCTGACCATATTCAATCGCTGCTTTCGGGTCATGAATAGAGCATGGACCAATCACCACCAACAAGCGATCGTCTTTATCTTGCAGCATGTTATGAATCGCTTCGCGCGCTTGAAACGTCGTGGACGACGCCGTTTCGGTCGCTGGGAATTTCTCTAACACCGCGACTGGTGGCAGTAGCTCTTTAATCTTCTTAATTTTTACATCATCAGTTTGAAACATCGTTACTTCTTCCTTTACTTTCTGGTTACCTTGCCAGTCAACGGCTCCAGCCTTGGTAATCACTGCACCTGTCGTTTCTTCGGGTAACTTATCGGCACTTGAAAAATATCGCAAGCACTATTTTTAAATAAAGGCAAGATTCCACTTTTCTTTACAGGAAAAACAAGATGTAAATAATAAATTACACCCTATTGAGTAAGCCTTAGCCACTCAAAAAACGGCTCAGTAAAACCGAATCAATTAATGCATTGTGAGTTTTATGTTGCTAAGGTAGGGCAATAAGAATCACAAAGATAACAAGATGAAAGTGATAGAGTTTCACCAAGTCAGCAAATGGTACGGTCAATTTCAAGCGCTCAAATCGATTTCTCTTACGGTCAATAAAGGAGAGATTGTGGTGATTTGTGGTCCTTCCGGCTCCGGAAAATCAACCCTAATCCGCACCGTAAATGGCTTAGAAAGTATTGATAGCGGTGAAATTATCGTTTTACCCGAATTGGATGAACGCACGCGACGCAGCGGTAAGATCGGCATGGTGTTTCAGCATTTCAACCTGTTTCCACATCTAACCGTATTGGAAAATCTCACCCTCGCGCCCATCCGCACGCTCAAGCTCTCTGCGCAAGAAGCCAAGGAGCGTGCTTATCATTTTCTGCAACGGGTGAAGATCACCGATCAAACACATAAGTACCCGATTCAACTCTCTGGCGGCCAGCAACAACGGGTAGCGATTGCTCGCTCCCTGTGCATGCAACCGGAGATTTTGCTGTTTGATGAACCTACGTCCGCGCTCGATCCTGAAACCATTAACGAGGTACTCGAAGTGATGGTCGACCTCGCGCAAGATGGCATTACCATGATGTGCGTGACTCATGAAATGGGCTTTGCGCGTAAAGTCGCGCACCGCGTGATGTTCATGGATGAAGGGGAAATTCTCGAAGTGGGTTCACCCGAACAGTTGTTCCAAAACCCAACGCATCCACGTACCCAACAATTTCTCAATCAGATCCTGAGCCATTGATGATAAAACGCTTTTTCCGCCCTCTGCTGTTTGCCGCCCTGCAAATGATGTTAGTGTTTGCCGGATTGGTCTGGCTACTCGATTCCGGCGCAGAGGCGATGGGCTATACATGGCAGTGGCATCGCGTGCCTGAGTATGTGTTGATTTTTGAAGACGGCGAATGGTGGGCAGGTGATTTACTGCACGGCCTGTTGGTCACATTGCAGCTCACTGGGATCAGTTTGATTTTCACTTTGGCTTTGGGTTTAACCACCGCTTTGCTGCGTCAGTCACGTTCACTGGTCGGGCGAGCTTTAGGCACCGGATACATCGCGGTAGTTCGCAACACGCCGCTTTTGGTGCAAATTTACCTCCTCTACTTTGTGTTTGGCCCCGTCATTGGGCTCGACCGCTTTGCCACCGCGGTGCTTGCCCTCGCTCTGTTTCAAGGAGCGTATACCGCAGAGGTATTTCGCGGCGGGTTAAACAGCATTCCGCAAGGCCAGTATGAAGCGGCACGCTCGCTAGGCTTATCGCGCTTTTTTACCTTTTACGATGTGATCCTACCGCAACTTCTGCAACGTACATTATCTCCACTGACCAATGAGATGGTGTCGCTGATTAAAAACTCGTCTATTGTCAGTGTGATGGCGATTTTTGATCTCACCACTCAGGGACGAAATATCGTCTCGGAAACCGCGATGCCGTTTGAGATCTGGTTCAGCGTCGCGGCGATCTATCTGTTGTTAACCCTGACTCTATCAGCGTTATCAGCTTGGCTAGAACATAAACTGGGCGCGCAGTGGCGCTCACCATAACGCGAAAAAATGCGCGAAATAAAAAGGGAACTCTTATGCAATTATTCGGACAACGTTTAGGTCGATTCAGCGTTAAAACCTTACTTACGGGCTTGTTGGGTCTGGCTTTCACTTTGCCAGCAGTGGCGAGCGACACACCCAATCTTGATGCGATTAAAGAGCGTGGCACGCTGCGCGTGGGTATGTCGACCTTTGTGCCTTGGGCAATGCGCGATAAGCAGGGTGAGCTGATTGGCTTTGAGATTGATGTCGCTAAACGCTTAGCCGCCGACTCAGGTTGGCAAGTGGAATTTGTGCCGACCGCATGGGATGGCATTATTCCCGCTCTGCTGGCCAAAAAATTTGATGTGATCATTGGCGGAATGTCGGTCACGCCTGAGCGTTCAAAAAGTGTGCTGTTTACTGCACCCTACTCACACTCTGGTGTGCAACTCGCTGCCAATAAAAAGCTCGCGGAAGGTTTTACTCAGCTCGAAGACTTTAATAAGCGCAACGTAAAAATCGCGGCTCGCCGAGGTGCTTTTACCGTGCAAGTGGCGCGTGAAACCTTCCCGAAAGCCAGCGTGCTGCAATTTGATGACGATGCCCAAGCTTTCCAAGAAGTAATCAACGGCAACGCGCATGCGGTGATTGCTTCAAGCCCAAAACCCGAGCATGAAAGCATCAAACACAGTGATTCGCTGTTCCTTCCTTTCAGTGAGCGTTTAAGTAAAGGCAATGAAGCGTTTGCAGTGCGTTTAGGGGAAGAAGATAAGAAAGCCTTTTTTGATCAATGGATTGCGGACCGCACTGCTGATGGCTGGCTGCAAGCGCGTTACGAATACTGGTTCTCCACTTTAGATTGGCAGGATCAGATCGCCTCAGGTCAGTAAATGAATAACTATGGCGCAAAATCCTCCTCGGGCTATCGTTTTACTTTGCTGGATGGCGGATTACTGCTCGCAATCGCCAGCCTCATCGGCTGGCTCTATTACCGTTCGGAAGTAGGCATTCACTATCAGTGGCATTGGCGTGAAGCGTGGACGCTAATTTTCACGCCGCGTGCCGATGGCAGCTTGCCCTACTTCTTACAAGGCTTAGGCGCAACGTTACGTTTAAGCTTGTGGGGCATGGTACTGGCTTTAGTGTTAGGGTCACTGATCGGCATCGCGCGCAGCCAAAAGGCGTGGTTTGTGCGTTTACCCGCTAACGCATTTGTACAGCTAGTACGCAATATTCCACCACTGGTGTTTGTGTTTATCTTCTATTTTTTCATCTCCAATCAACTCATCCCGCTACTGGGTTTGGATGAGTTACTGCGCTACCACACAGCGGAAGTTCACCCGCTGATCACTTGGCTGTTTGGCCCTGCCCGCTTGTGGGAAAACTTGTTGTCCGGCGTGTTGTGTATCGGGTTGCTCTCTTCTGCTTATATTGCTGAAATCGTACGAGCGGGGCTCGCCAACATCCCACAGGGACAATGGGAGGCCGCGGATTCGCTTGGCTTGCCAACGTGGGGCAAATACCGCTATGTGATTGCCCCACAAGTGCTGACCGCCATTACCCCAGCGCTGGCTGGGCAGACAATATCCCTCATCAAAGACACGTCGATCATCTCGCTGATTTCGATTCAAGAACTGACCTTTGTCGGCAGCGAAATCGCCAACTCATCTGGACTAATTTTTGAGATTTGGCTGATTGTCGGCGCAGCCTATCTGGTGCTTTGCCTCACGCTGTCTATGCTGTTTAAGCAAGTAGAGAAGCGCAGCTTACGCCATTTAAGCCGTTGAACGATGAAAGACGGTATCGAAGCAAAGCCAGTTTAGCGATTGCTTCGATATTTTTGAGAATAAATATCAATTAGACTGAAACTTCAAAACCTCAATAGACAAAGGTGACCCCATGAATTCACAAGTCACACACTGGTTGGCCAGAGATCCGGATCCTAAGACTCGTCAAGAACTGCAACAGTTGATCGATACTCAGCAAGACGCGCAGATTGCCGAGCGCTTTCAATCACGCCTTGAATTTGGTACTGCGGGTTTGCGTGGCAAAGTCGGCTGTGGCCCTAACCGAATGAACCGTTTAGTGATCCAAGAAACGGCGGCGGGTCTGGGGCATTACTTGATTGCTCAATTACCCGATGCCAAAAGCCGCGGCGTAGTGATTGGTTACGATGGCCGCCCAGATTCAAAGCAGTTTGCTCACGATACCGCAAGCGTGCTGACTTCACTCGGCATCAAAACCTATTTGACCTACCAAGTCGCGGCGACCCCTATCGTGGCTTTCGGCGTACGCCATTTCAATGCGGCCGCCGCAGTTGTAGTAACCGCAAGCCACAACCCGCCGGAATACAACGGATTTAAAGTGTATTGGGAAAACGGCGCGCAAATTATTCCGCCGCATGATGCAGGTATTGCGGCTTGTATTGACCAAGCGGCGCAGCAAGCGATCCCTTACCTCGCCCTTGAACAGGCTGAGCAACAAGGCCTGCTGCATTGGCTGCGTGATGAGTATTACCAAACTTACCGTAAAACGATTGGTGCAAGCCCACTCTTGCAGCATCACACTAAGCCGCAAGCGCTAAGCTTGGCTTACACCGCGATGCATGGCGTGGGTGCCAATATGGCAGAAACCTTACTCGCCGATGTCGGTTTTACTCACGTCAGCAGCGTGAAGGAACAGCGCGAGCCGGATGGCACATTCCCAACCGTCAACTTCCCGAACCCTGAAGAAGCGGGCGCGATGGATATGGTGATGGCACTGGCCAAAAAAGTCGGCGCTCAGCTTGCTTGTGCGAATGATCCCGATGCGGATCGCTTTGCGGTTGCCGCGCGTAAAGCCGATGGCGAATATCAAATGCTGACCGGCGATCAAGTCGGCTCACTGTTTGGTCACTATCTGCTCTCGCAAACCGATGCTCATCGTCAACTGGTCGGCAACACTATCGTCTCTTCCAGCTTGCTCAGCAAAATCGCCGCAGCTCATGGCGCGCGTTATTACCAAACCCTCACTGGTTTCAAATGGTTGACCAACGTGGCGATGCAAGAGCAAACCGAGCAGCACCAATTCCTGTTCGCTTATGAAGAAGCCTTGGGATACACCATTGGTAGCACAGTGTGGGATAAGGATGGCTTGTCTGCTCTGGTTGCGTTTGCTCAACTGGCGGCAGAGCTGAATGCGCAAGGCAAAACGGTATGGGATCAGCTTGAAGCCCTGTATCGCCAGCATGGCCTGCACGTGAATGCGCAGCGCAGCATTGCGCTGGATCCGAACTCGCCACCGGTGGGTGATAAATTGCGTGCCACGCCACCAAAGGACATTGCAGGACGTAAAGTGCTCATCGTGGAAGATTTTAAACTGGCACGCCGCACCTTTGCCGATGACAAAACCGAAACGATTACCCTGCCAACCAGTGATGTGCTCATTTACCATCTGGACGGTGGCGCTCGCGTGATTGTGCGCCCATCGGGTACTGAACCTAAGCTCAAGTGCTACTACGAGGTAGTGACGCCGTTTGCGGCTGGGGAAGATTTTGTGAGCGCGCAAGAGCGGGCCGATGAGCAGATGTCGCTGCTGATTGCAGAGCATCAAACCAGCTTGTAATCTCCCAATAGATATATGCACTAAGTAAACAAAGAGAGATTTATCTCTCTTTGTTTACTTAATTTTCAATGGCAACTTTGGTCTCTGGAAATTCAACCACTTGATGCTGATGTAAAGAGTTTATATCACCTGTAAAACGACCGCCTGGCTCGATACTCAAATCATCACTACACAAAGTGCCGTTAACACAACCCTTGCTGAAAATCTGTATTTTTTCTGCGTGGGCGGTTCCTTCAAAGAAGCCATTAATGATTAGATGTTCGGCAAACACTTCTCCATGTATCGTGCCACTTTCACTGACAACAAGAGTCTTATCGACATGTAATTTACCTTCAACTAAACCATCAACTTGAATGCAGTTTTCTACCTTTAACTCTCCGGAAAAATGGCTTCCTTTTGCGATGAGAGTTGTAGCTGAGAGCTGACTCTTTGCTCGGCGTTGTTTACTAAATATTCCCATCTTATTCCTCTTACTTTAGTAAATATAGTTTCAAAATTATTGATTTCCCAATCGACAAAAGGCCTCGGATCTAATGGCCTACCAATAAAACGAATCTCATAATGTAAATGAGGGCCTGACGACAACCCACTATTGCCAGAGTAAGCCAATAAGTCACCTTTTTTCACAAAATCACCATTTTTCACAACAAATTTATGTAAATGTGAATACGAACTACTGAATCCATACGCATGTAACAAGCGAATAAAATTACCTGATCCAGTTTTGCTTATACGAGTTACTTCTACCACGCCATCTGCAGTAGCATAAATGGGGGTACCTATATTGACCGCAAAATCTTGCCCTCGGTGTATTTTTAGTTGACCCGTTACTGGATGTATACGCTTACCGTAGCCGGAAGAAGTGCGCGCCCCCAGTACCGGAGAACCACTTGGAATTTGTGCCAACATTAATATTCGTAGTGAGGAAGTAAGTGCTGCATAATCTAAACGAGATTCCAGTTCTGAATCGGTTTCATTTACACCAAGCACTTTCTCTAAATCACCGAGGCGCTCAGATACTATCTGGCTCCTCTCTTCGTGTACCGCTAAATCACTTTCAAGGTTTTCTTTTAGCTCACTAAGTGAAGAAACCTCTTCCAGTAAAAACACTGACTGACTTTCCAGCTCTTTCTGTTTGAGTTTGGCAAAATCAACTTGGTTTTTTAGATAAAAAATTACGCCAATAGTAGTACCCCCCCCCACTAATATGATGTACCCCATACTTTTGAGAGCGAAGCGAAATACTTTTCCTAAATAAAAATGCTGAGTTCCACGGATAGAGGAAACAGAAACAATCATTCTTTCTTTCATACCAATTCATTTCTTCATCTGGATCGCAAAGTTGTGCGTATGACATTATCCATGTCTATTTGTATGAAAGTCATTTAAGTTAAAAACAACCTTCATCTGTACTATGTGTAGGTCTTCCTACTTACGTATAGTGTACGTTCATAGGTAAAAAAACCATTTCTGTAGCTTAATTACAAATCGAATAAAAATGGAAGGGGAGATGGATAATGCCGATCACCAAGAAATCAAAAAGAGTGATAAATATCAATTATTTTTAATTTAAAATTAAAAATAACACCGAAACATGACACAGGTCACACTATGGCCCGTGTAAAAAATAACAAAAACGAGATTTACATCAACTTAAAAATTATTGACAAAATAAAAAATAATAATTTACCAAAAGGACGCGTGAAAAAAGTTGAAATAGATCACCATAAACCTGTGAATAAGTACAAATTTTAGCGACGTAAGTCACAAAAAACCCGTTGGTGATTCCATTCGAAATTTGTGTGGTAGAGTGATTGTGTACTAAGCAATCAACGGTTTTTGCCGAACCGTTACTACGATTAAATTCAAACGGAACATCCAACGGGGGACGCGATGATATCATCAGACGCCAAGGTCAAGATACAAAATTTTGGCCGTTTCTTATCAAACATGGTTATGCCGAATATTGGCGCTTTTATTGCGTGGGGCTTTATTACTGCGCTTTTTATTCCAACAGGCTGGGTACCCAATGAGACGTTAGCCTCTTTGGTTGGGCCTATGATTACCTACTTATTGCCACTGTTGATCGGTTATACCGGCGGTAAACTGGCAGGTGGCGAGCGCGGTGCGGTAGTGGGTGCCATCACCACGATGGGCGTGATTGTCGGTACCGACATTCCCATGTTCATGGGCGCGATGATCGTCGGTCCTATGGGTGGCTGGGCAATTAAGGCGTTCGATAAAAAAATCGATGGTAAAGTGCGCAGTGGCTTTGAAATGTTGGTCAACAATTTTTCTGCCGGCATTATCGGTATGCTATGTGCCATCATCGCTTTCTTCCTGATCGGCCCATTTGTGAAAGTGCTGTCAGGCGCATTAGCGGCTGGAGTTAACTTCCTCGTGACCGCTCACCTACTCCCTCTGACGTCCATTTTTGTTGAGCCAGCCAAAATTTTGTTCCTCAACAACGCGATTAACCACGGTATTTTCTCACCGCTGGGCATTCAGCAAGCCAGTGAAACAGGTCAATCTATTTTCTTCTTAATTGAGGCCAACCCAGGTCCTGGCCTTGGTATTTTGCTGGCGTACATGGTGTTTGGTAAGGGGACAGCTCGCCAAACCGCGGGTGGCGCGACCATCATTCACTTCTTTGGTGGTATTCACGAAATCTATTTCCCTTACATCCTAATGAATCCACGCCTGATTTTGGCGGCGATTGCGGGCGGTATGACCGGTGTGTTTACGCTCACCGTATTTAATGCTGGTCTGGTATCTCCAGCATCTCCGGGCTCTATTTTCGCGGTACTGCTGATGACTAATAAGGGCTCAATCTTAGGTGTAGTGTGTTCCATCTTTGCAGCGGCAGCGGTTTCTTTTACCGTCGCAGCGCTACTGATGAAAGCACAAACTTCAACCGAGCAAGATGGCGATAAAGACGCGTTGGTGAAAGCCACCTCGATAATGCAAGAGATGAAAGCGGGTTCAAAAGGTCAAGCGGCACCGACGGCGACCCAAAGCAAAAAAATCGACATGGCGAATGTACAAAGCATTATTGTCGCTTGTGATGCGGGTATGGGCTCTAGTGCCATGGGTGCCAGCATGCTACGTAAAAAAATTCAGGAAGTCGGTTTGCCCGTTACGGTAACGAATATGGCCATCAACTCACTCCCTGCTCATGTGGATATGGTGATCACCCACCAAGATTTGACGGACCGTGCACGTCAACACGCGCCGAATGCCGAGCATATTTCACTCAATAATTTCCTAGATAGCGCGTTGTACAACCAGTTAGTGACTCAACTTCTGGCCGCAAAGCGCCAAGCGGCCAATGATAGTCAGCTGATCAAGCCTTCGATTTTGGCCGCTAACGATGACCGCTATGAAGTACAGCAGCCAAGCGTATTCCAACTGCAAAAGGAGAACATTCACCTTGGCCTGAACGCCAAAAATAAAGAGGAGGCGATTCGCTTCGCGGGTAATAAACTAGTTGAACTGGGTTACGTCCACCCAGAGTACGTCGATGCCATGTTCGAGCGTGAAAAGCTGGTTTCAACCTACCTTGGTGAGTCCATTGCCGTACCGCACGGTACTGTGGATGCCAAAGATCGCGTGATTAAAACCGGCATTGTGATTTGCCAATACCCACAAGGCGTCGCTTTTAGTGAAGACAGCGGCGATGTCGCCAAACTCGTGATTGGTATCGCTGCCAAGAATGATGAACATATTCAAGTCATTACCACCATTACCAATGCCCTCGATGACCCAAATGCTATCGATAAACTCACCTCCACCAAGGATGTGAGTGATGTATTGAGCATTTTGGCCACCAGCCAAGCGGCATAACGTTTTTGCTCCTGAGGCAAAACGAGGTCAGCAACGCCCCCTATGTGGCTGACCTCACCTCAGGCGGTGAGAGAAACATTCAACATTGAGGTAGGTAAAGATGAAAAAGAATGCAGTTCATTTTGGTGCTGGCAACATTGGCCGTGGCTTTATTGGCAAACTTCTGGCGGATGCCGACATTGCCGTCACCTTCGCCGATGTCAACGAACCCCTTGTGGATCAACTGAGTCATCAACAAGAATACAAAGTCAAAGTGGTCGGTAGCGAATGCAAAATGGAAACCGTTAGCCACGTCACCGCCGTCAACAGTGCTAGTGAAGCCTTGATCGAGCGGATTATCAAAACCGATTTAGTCACCACGGCGGTTGGGCCAACAGTGCTGGATATCATTGCCAAAACCATCGCCAAGGGTTTGAGCGCTCGCTTTGCCGCAGGTAATACGCAACCACTCAACATCATCGCCTGTGAGAATATGGTGCGCGGTACGACTCACCTTAAGCAGCAGGTGTATCAATTCCTCACTACCGAGGAACAACAACAAGCTGATGCTTTAGTGGGCTTTGTGGATTCCGCAGTCGATCGCATTGTGCCACCGTTGCAAGCAGCTAACGACGATCCGTTGGAAGTGACCGTAGAAAGCTTCAGCGAATGGATTGTGGATGAGCAGCAGTTTAAAGGCGAGATCCCACAGATTGAGGGAATGGAGAAAACCGATAACCTGATGGCGTTTGTCGAACGCAAACTGTTTACCCTCAACACGGGTCACTGTGTGACGGCTTATCTGGGCTGTTTAAAAGGTCACCGTACCATCCGTGAAGCGATTGAAGATCCGTGCATTCATGCACAGGTGAAACAAGCGATGCAAGAGAGCGGCGAAGTGCTGATCCGCCGCTATGGTTTTGATCGCGCCCTGCACAGCGCCTACATCGAGAAAATCCTAAGCCGCTTTGCCAATCCTTATCTGGTGGATGAAGTGGATCGCGTTGGTCGTCAGCCGCTGAGAAAACTTAGCGCAAATGATAGATTAATCAAACCTTTACTCGGTACAATTGAGTACGGCTTACCAAACGGCATGTTATTGAAAGGGATTGCCGCAGCGCTGAAATATCGCAATAGCAGTGATCCCCAAGCCGTCGAATTACAACAAAGTATTGAAAAAGAAGGTGTTCGCTCTACACTTGCCCGCTATACCGGGTTAGCCGCCGAAAGTGTGGAAGCACAACAAATTGAAGCTCTCTACCAACAGATGGATTGAAGTATCAGGATAACCGTTTGAAAAAATGCGGTTATCGGTAGTCTTAAAATGTCGAGAGCTGTCACTCGCTCTCGACTTAACTCAACAACAGATCAGTTTATGGCAGAAAAAATTAACGAATCCGACATTCTGGAGCGCTTGAATCAGACCCACACGGTACGAGGATTCTTCATTACAACGGTTGATGTGCTAACCGAAGCCATTGATGCACTGATGCAACGTATTTTCCGTAAAGACAATTTCGCGGTGAAATCCGTAGTTGAACCACTCTTGCACGATACAGGACCGCTGGGTGACCTAACGGTTCGCCTGAAACTTTTATTTGGTTTGGGCGTGATCCCAGATGAGGTTTTCCACGATATTGAACACTTAATCAAACTGCGCAATCAGCTCAATCATGATGCAACCGAGTACCAATTCACCGACCCGCAAATTCTCGCGCCAATCAAAGCACTCAATCTGGTCAAAAAAATGGGCATGTTGCATTTAAACGTCGTGGAGCCAGACGACGATATTGACCTCAGCTTTTACCACCTGCAATTGCAACGCCAACAGCAAGTGATCAAATCTGGTCTCTCTCTGGCCATCATTCAAATTTGTAATGCACTCAACAAAGACAGCCCGTTTTAACGTTTAGGTGCACGCCGATTTCGCGTGTTCTCCGCTCAACTTCCACATCCATTTTTCATCTTGTTTGCGTATCGTGTTAGCCTGAAGCCTTTCTGATGACAAACGAGTGAAGCATGAAAATCGCTATGATTGGTCTGGGAGATATTGCCCAGAAAGCTTATCTTCCCGTATTGGCTCAATGGCCAGATATTGAATTGGTGCTCTGCACCCGAAATCCGAAAGTATTGGGGACTCTAGCGACGCGTTACCGAGTCAGCGCGACGTGCACCGACTACCGTGATGTGTTGCAGTATGGTGTGGATGCAGTGATGATCCATGCGGCGACCGATGTACACAGCACACTTGCGGCGTTTTTTCTGCATCTAGGGATCCCAACTTTTGTCGATAAACCACTCGCCGCGAGCGCGCAAGAGTGTGAAAACTTGTATGAGTTAGCGGAGAAACATCACCAACCACTTTATGTCGGGTTTAACCGACGTCATATCCCGCTCTACAACCAACATTTGTCCGAGCTGGCTCAACAAGAGTGTGGGGCGCTGCGTTCACTGCGTTGGGAAAAACATCGCCATGCCCTGCCCGGCGATATTCGCACCTTTGTGTTCGATGATTTCATTCATCCTCTAGATAGCGTCAACCTTTCGCGTCAGTGCAATTTAGATGACCTCCATCTCACCTATCACATGAGTGAAGGACTCCTCGCCCGCCTTGATGTTCAATGGCAAACGGGCGATACCTTATTGCACGCTTCGATGAACCGTCAGTTTGGGATAACCACAGAGCATGTCACGGCCAGTTATGACAATGTGGCTTATCTGTTTGATTCCTTTACTCAAGGAAAAATGTGGCGAGATAACCAAGAAAGTCGAGTGGCCTTAAAAGATTGGACACCGATGCTCGCCAGTAAAGGCTTTGACGCTATGGTGCAAGATTGGTTGCAAGTTGCAGCAGCAGGCAAACTACCCACTCATATCATTGAACGTAACTTAGCCAGTCACCAACTGGCTGAAGCGATTTGCCAGCAGATCACTCAACAGGTAACCAAGGGCTAAACGTTGTCCCCACCAACGTTGCCCCCACCATAGAGAGAAGCGCTAAGGTGGGGGCTTTGTCATTCGTTAGTATGCTTGTGATGACGAGATCACGGGGGACTTACCAGCTTTTTTCGCCCATGTTCACTTCAGCGCTAAGCTGTAAGCTACCGTCATCCGGTAAGACCGGATACTGCGCACGCATTTTCTCAATCACTTGTGAAGAGTGCGTCGAGCTATCCAAAGCTTGTTCAAATTTCACCAAATACTCTTTCGTGAAAGAGATGGCTTGCGTACCTTGTGGGATTTCATGACCATAATGACCAGGGATCACCTGTTTTGGTTTGAGTTCGAGCATACGATCTAAGGTTTCTACCCATTCCATACGTGCTTGCTTGGTTTGGCTATCCGCAGTCCAAACATGCATATCACTCATTACTGCGACACCACCCAAAATCGTTTTCTCTGCAGGCAACCACAGATAGGCTTGCGGATGATTGAGCTGTTTGATCTCAATTTTACCGCCATTGAGCACAAACTTAGTACGATTATCGACTTTAGGTACAATCACTTTTTGCGGCGCATTTTCAGCGAGGATGGGTCCCCAATACTCGATTTTGGCGTCTTTAGTCGCTTCAATGTGTTTGACCACACTTTCACTGGCTAGAACCGGAACGTTTGGAAAGGCTTCCACCAGAGGTTGTAGGCCAAAATAGTAATCCGGATCGCCCGCGCTGATGTAAATAGCGGTGAGCTCTTTGCCTGATTGCTTGATCATGTCGACCAGCTTAGCACCATCATTCACACCAAATTGAGCATCAACGAGAATGGCTTGTTTCTCGTCACTGATGAGGGTTGAGCTGACGGGGAAAATGCCATGTTCACCTGGGTTATACGTTTGCAGTTCTAAAGCCGCTAAGCTTGAAAACGCGGGTAATAGCAGGGCTGAAGTCAAAAGGGTACGAGTAAGTTTCATGCTGGGGTCTCCGTGGTGCATCAATAGAGCTACAGCTTATTGTGCTTTAAGCTGAACAAATAGATCGAAACAAGAACATCACTGATTCAAATCAGTTAACTAATTGCGCAGGATTGCCTAAAGCCTCACAGTTCTTGGTCGTTCTTGCTGACTGACATTGAGCCCCTTCCTCGTCTTATGCTTGAATGGAGCACAGACACAGAGGAATTTCAGTATGGCCGACAAACTTTCCACCTCCGCCTTGGCAAAAAAGCGCCAGCAAGATGCTAAACAGCTGTTTCAGGATTTGAAAACCGCCGGTTATATCCATCGCCATGATGAGCAGTGGATATTGACCGATCTCGGCACCAAATTTGGGGGAGAGTATGCCCAGCACCCTAAGTATGGGCGTTTTATTGTCTGGCCTGAGAATTTGCTGATCGACTTGCACGCCACTTCAGGCCAAACACTCACCGCTACGCAAGTCGGGGAATACTTCAAATTAAACCCGAAGAAAATGAATCAGTTATTCAGCGAATTAGGCTGGATAGCGCGCAGCGAGTCGGGGTGGCACGCCACGGAAAGTGGCCTACGTGCCGGAGCACAGCAGCGTGAAGAGAAAAGCTCAGGTAATGGATTTGTGGTCTGGCATGAAGCCATCCTGCGTAACCGCCACTTACGCCAATCTGTCGTGGAATTTCTCGGCCAAGAAGCACAGGCTCACGCGACCGATAAATCTTATTCCAGCTTTCGCCAGAAGTTTGCTGCCAAACACCGTACTTTAGATGGACATTATGTGCGTTCAACGGGTGAACTGCTGATTGATAACTGGCTGTATCTGGCTGGCGTGGTACACGCTTATCAGCGCCCACTACCGATTGAAGAGGAAGTGACCAGTGATTTTTATCTGCCAAGCGGCAAGGTCTATTTGCAATTTTGGGGAACAGATGAAGGTGACATTGCCCCGAGTGAACAACAAAAAACCCGCGCACTTTATCAAGCACACGGGTTAGCACTGATTGAGATCCAATCTCATGAGATCACGCAACTGGATGACATTTTGCCCGCAAAATTGCGTGAGTTCGGTATTAAAGCGTATTAACGAGTGCGATAACGCGCACGCGCGGCCTCTTCAATTGGCACCACAGTTTTACCAATCGGCGCCAATGAAATCACCGCCAGCTTTAAATGCTGCAGGGCAAACGGAATGCCGATGATGGTGATAAAACAGGCCACCGCAGACAAAATATGCCCCACCGCCAACCAAAAACCGGCCAAAATAAACCAAATGATATTGCCCAAAACGCCGAAACCGCTGGTACCAATGTCGGTTTGGTCAGTTAATTCATCACGGGAAATCGCTTCATAGCCAAACGGCCAGAATGAGAAATTGCCGATCACAAAACAAGCGCGTCCCCACGGAATGCCAATGATGCTAATAAACGCCAGTACTCCCACTAGCCACCAAGCCAATCCCATCACTATACCGCCACATAAAAACCAAATAATGTTGCCTAGTGTTCTTAACATTACCTTACCTCACGTTGTTGAAGGTGTTTCATGCGCCTAACGCTAATGCGGCGACCATGAACAGAAAATGAATGATCAGAAAAATCCATGCCACACCGCAGTCGCACCACTCACCAAACAGAGCGCCAGCGCCGCAAAGCGAATTTTTTCTTTTGGCAATGAGTGAGTGGTTTTACGGGCTAACACATAGCCTAGCCAAGCCGCAGGGATCAGCGGCAGAGTCAGTAGCACATGGTGCCACGTTAAAAAACCCGTCGGCCACTGCACCATCAAAGAGATGATCGAGCTAAACACGAAGAAGGCAGACAAATTACCGCGCAATTGATTAGCTTCTTGGTGCTGAAGCAGGAGCGCCATAGGAGGACCACCGATGCCACTGCTGGTACCAAATACGCCTGAGAAAAAGCCCGCAATCCCCATTCGAGTTGGGTTCGGCTCAATGCGCAGTGGCAGCAAACTTACTGCCACCGCAAACAGCACCAACAAGCCAAGCCACAGCGCCAGCGCCTGCGTGGAAATCCACATCAGCAGCAAACCACCCACAATCGATCCCGGAATGCGCCCAATTAAGGCCATTTTTAAGCCGCCAATCGAAATACTCTCGCGATGTTTCATCGCATTGAGCACCGAAATAAACAGCGCGACTAAGCAGATCGGTGATGGCACATAGTCCGGCGAAATAAGAAACAGCAGCGGCGATGCAACGACCGCGAGCCCAAAGCCGATCGCGGTCTGCACAAAGGAACCCATGAAAACCAATAGCATGGCAATCCACGCACTCGCGCCTAAATATTCCATTTCGTTCCCTTGTACTGCGATATTTTGAATGACACAGACGGTATCAGTTCAGCAATATTTCGCAATAGAAACGTTTCGCCCGAACGGGCTTACCAGAAATTTAGACTCACTCACCAATAAAAACGACCAGCGACCGCTTATCTTAATGGCATCCAAATGTTGGGGGGGGGGGCGAAGCAAGCTACTCAGTGACCAACGTAAAACCTTCGTCCAACCAACCGGTCACACCCCCAATCATTTTCTTCACTGGGCGACCTAATTTGGCTAAGCGAATCGCCGCTTTTTCAGTGCCATTACAGTGAGGCCCCGCGCAATAGACCACAAACAGCGTGCCCATAGGGTAATCGGCTAAGGTTTTTTCGTTCAAGCGTGAGTGCGGCAAGCTGATGGCACATGGCACATGTCCTTCGGCATAGAGGGCTTCACCGCGAACATCGAGTAACACAAAATCTTGTCTTTCATTGGTGATCGCGTGGTGCACATCCCAACAATCGGTTTCAAACTGCAACAACGCTTCAAAATGCGCCAGAGCATCGGCACTGGACGCTGCGGGCACACGAGATACGGCACTAGACATTCGACTTCTCCTTGTCGGTTTAATGAGCATGCAGTGTGCCACAAGCTTTAAAACGCCGAAATAGCAAAACTCAGAAAGATGCACGCACCTTCCTGAGTTATCCAATGATTAAACCGCTTGTGTGGATTAGTACGCTACACCAATGCGTTGGCGAGGATGCTCAGCGTATTCCAGCTCATCAATCAGCGCGACCGCATAATCTGCAACCGAAATACGGCTGTTGCCTTCGCTGTCGGTCAGCAGTTGATCGCCGCCCACCCGGTATTGGCCTTGCTTGTCGCCTGGGAAAATTTCGGCCGCTGGGCTTACGAAAGTCCAGTTCACATCGCTGTTGCTTGCGCGGAAAACTTCCAACGCTTCGCCTTGAGCTAGAGCTTCACCTTTGTACTCTTCTGGGAAACCCGGAACGGTGACTAATTTCACGCCCGGAGCCACTTCCAAAGAACCCGCACCACCAACCCACAATAAACGAGCAACGCCAGCTTGTGGCAACTCATTGAGTAGACGCTGCGCGGTTTTCGCGACCATTTCATGGTTGCCTGCGGCACGGCCGCCGATAGAGGCAATCACAGCATCCACGCCTTCTAGCACAGATTTGAGTGAGCTCTCTGGGTTTAGGATATCCAGTTGCTGTACCGCTACCCCTTTGAGGGTGACTTTGGCTGGGTCACGAACGACAGCAACCACTTCATGTCCGCGCATTTTCGCTTCAGCCGCTAAATGGCTACCAATCCAACCAGATGCACCTAGAATTGCTACTTTCATTTTTTACCTTCCTCTTGAATCTATTTAGATGAGTGTGTTCAACGAGGATAAGTATAGTTTGTCGCATCGCGAGCGATAAATGCGCAAAAATGATGTACATTGTATCTAGTTAGTTTGCAAATGAGAGCACTTATGGATCGCCTAACTGCCATGCGCAGCTTTATTGAAGTCGCCAATACCGCCAGTTTTACCCAAGCAGCGGATAACCTAAACCTCAGCCGTTTACAGGTATCGCGCCATGTTCAGGAAATTGAGGATTGGCTTAAGCAGCGCTTGCTGCATCGCACGACACGCCGAGTCAGCCTCACCGCAGCGGGTGAGGAGGCACTACAACGCTGTGAGCAAATTCTCCATCAGACCATGGAGCTGGAAATGCGCGCACTGGAGCAGTCAGGAGCATTACGCGGCAGCATTCGAATTTCTGCACCGATAGGTCTCACGCAAAACATGCTGCTGGATGCGGTACAGGCCTTTACCGACCTGCATCCACAAGTTCATTTTGATGTGCTTGCCTCCGATCGTTTTTCACAATTGGTCGATGAACGTGTCGATATCGCGCTGCGCTTTACGCAGCAGCCCGATGAAAATTTGATTGCACGCCGCTTGCTTGAAGTCGGCATGGTGGTGTGTGCCACTCAGGAATATCTGGCACAACATGCGCCTATCGAATTACCACAAGATCTGACACACCATAACTGCTTAGTGCATATCAGTGGCAATAAATGGGATTTCGTTAAAAATAACGAGCAGTTTAGCGTTTTGGTCAATGGTAATATTCGCGCCAATGATATGGGTACCTTATGCCGCGCCGCATTAAATCATAAAGGGATCATTCGTCTCCCCTGTGATTTGGCCAATCCGCTGTTGCGAGCTGGACAACTGCAAGCGTTACTGCCGGACTATTATCTGCCAAGCAGTTCAATCTGGGCAGTGTATCTGTCGCGCAGTTACCAGACACCTTTGGTCAGACAGTTTATTGATTTTCTCGCCGAGCGTTGGCAAGAAGATTTGCTCTGGCCATAAAAGCCAATCCCCGATTTTACACTCGGGGATACTTTGTAAGGATTAATAGCGGAACTGTCCCATTCGCTTGCTTAATTCCATCGCTTCATCGGATAACTCATTCACGATGGCGTTCACTTCGCCGACTTGCACCGTCACAGACGCAGAAACATCCGAAATTGAGGTGATATTGGCGTTAATTTCTTCAGTAACACCACGCTGTTGCTCAGTTGCAGTCGCGATTTGGATATTCATCTCGTTTAATTCATTGAGCATATCGACAATCTGTTTGAGCATATCGGTATTGCTATGACAGGTAGCCACACCGCGAACCACCGTATTATTCGCCTCTTCGATACAGTTGACGACAGACTGAGTTTCTTTTTGTAAGCGATCAATTTTGGTGCGGATCTCTTCAGTCGAGGTTTGCGTTTTTGCGGCAAGATTACGCACCTCATCCGCGACCACCGCAAAGCCTCGCCCTTGTTCTCCAGCGCGAGCTGCCTCAATGGCGGCATTCAACGCCAGCAAGTTGGTCTGCTCGGCAATCGCTTGGATCACATCGAGTACCGAGGCGATAGATTGGCTTTCATGATTTAACCGTGCAATCGCTTCAACGGCCGAGGCCATTTGTTGGTTTATTGATGTCATATCGCGCGCAAGCTCATTGCCCACTGAGACACCGCCGTGGCCCTTTTGATTGGCTTCCTGCACAAAAGTGGCTGCTCGCTGTGCAAATTCAGACACTTCGGTAATCGAAGCGCTCATTTCATTTACCGCCGTGACCACCGAATCCGTACGCTCATGCTGCTCAGATACCGAATTACGCGTTCCGGTCATATTATGTGTAATGGTTTGAGTGTGAGAGTTGAGTTTGTCAGTCGTATGAGCGAACTGACAAATCGTATCTTGCAGATGGCTCAGCATACGATTGAGCGCTTGCGCCAACTGTCGGATCTCATCACTGCCTTGCTCAGATAACCGCACCGTTAAATCATTATCTCGACTCATCCGTTGAATTTGGCTTATCGAATCACGAATCGGTTTAGAAATTCCATTCCCCACCATCCATGCCGCAAGTGTCGCAATGACTGCGCCGATCACGATGGCGATCAGCACTTTCATAATCAGTTCGTCGGAAAGCTTCGCAATATCGGCTAACGCTTCGTCTGCCTGCATTTCAGTGACTAACGCCCAGCGTAACCCTAATGCATCAAGCGGTGTGTATGCTGATAGTAACTGCACACTGGCATGCGTACTCTCCATCATTAATCCACTCTCGCCTCTCAAAGCCTTATCCACGGCTTGCGAACTGACCTTAAGCAAACCAATCGCGGATTGTTTACTGCGGATCTGATTGATTGCCGCTCGATCACCCGTTAATGAATTCAATGTCCCGATGAAGGCCGAAGCATCTTCCAGCAGTAAACGGGGCTGACTACGCATCAGGTGATCACTGCCCACTAAATAGCTCTGGCCGGTATTCCCAAGCCCGTTTTCTTTCCAACGGGAATCGAACGTCATAATGCTATTAATTTCATCCACTGGCATTTGAAAGATCAGAACACCAACTCGAGTACTACCGTTAAAGATAGGGGTCGAAATGAATGAAGCCGCCGCCTCATAAGAGGGATAGTAAGGTGCAAAATCGTCAAGATAATACTGATTATTGGCTAAGGTTTTGGCTTGCACATAAGCCCTTGCTAGTCCGCTCTCTTTGTACGGACCGCTCAGTAAATTGGTCGCAAAATCAAGCTCTTTGAATACGGTGTAAACCACATGACCGTCATTATCGACCATAAACACATCATATAAACCGAACTGCTCTAGATACTGCTTAATCCCAGGATGGTACTTTTGATGCAAAGCATCATACGCGTTACCTAGCGAATCACTCTCCCACTCATGCTTAGCGCCAAGCGGGTTAGGGTTGCTGGCAATATAACGGGCTTGTAACGCTTCCGCGGATCTGGATAACAGGCTCAAACGCGCTAAAGGGTTCGCATCTTGGCCGTCGTTTAACTTCTGATAATTCTGACCAAATTGAGTGGTGTAATAGTCTTTTAGGGCACTGAGCGAAGAAGCTGGCACCTGTTCTACGGGGTAAGCTTGGTAGGCTTGGGTCAAGCTTTCCATTGCCTCCACAGTGGAGACCATATTGGCTAAGGTCACAAGTTGCCCCGCTACTCGTGTTAAATAGCGTTCAATCTCACTTTTTTTGGTTTCACGAACCGAAAGGAGTTGGTTCGAGGCTCGCTCATAGATCGCTTGTTTAGACAGAGTGGCGGCGCTCCAACCCACCCACACTCCTGCAATCACGACCGAAAAAATGGACAGCAATGTCATAGACAATACGATTTTGTTGGCAATTTTCATGCTTTTCCCCTGAGAAACTCAGTCAGATATAGAGGTAAAGAGTCGCCAACGATACGTCATAAAACCAAAAATTCTTTGTTATAGGAGTAAAGACTCATTGCAAGCATAGTCATCCCCTATTCCATCTACCAAAAAATACCGCAGAAATTGTCGTTACCCGGCCAACCCATAGTCAACGAGTTGATTATAGTTCAAAAAAAGCGACCCTTTCCGGTCGCTCAATTATGTTGTTCAAATATACCCTTCCTACTTGAAGCTGCAGCGGTGCTAGCAACATTCGCCCCCCCATTCACATAATCTATCTATGCTCATGGGGATTACTCATTTGCCTCCTACCTGCAACGCCAAGTAGTTTGGGTATAGGGGCTTAATCGCACTTTTTTGATGAACTAGGGCTGTTGTTTGGTCGGTGCCAACGCAATCTCACGAATGCACACGCTTTGTGGCTGCTGATAAGCAAACAGCACCGCACGCGCCACATCATCCGCGGCCAACACACCGCCCATATCCACTTTCCAAGCATCGTAGCCCTCTTTAATTTCGTTTGATGTGGTGTGTGAAAGCAGCTCTGTTTCTACCGCTCCTGGAGCAATTGTGGTCACACGTACATTGCTCGCAGCCACTTCCTCACGCACGTTTTCAGAAATCGCATGTACCGCAAACTTAGTTCCACAGTAAGCAGCATGATTCGGGAAAGTTTTCTTACCCGCAATAGAACTGATGTTCACGATCGTACCGTAGTTGCGATCTTTCATATCGGCCAACACGGCGTGCATACCATTGAGCAGACCCAACACATTCACATCAAACATGCGCTTCCATTCATTCGCTTCTTGAGTATCAATCTGCCCAAGCAGCATGACACCGGCATTGTTCACCAGCAGATCCGCAGGGCCATACAGCGCTTCGGCTTTCGCAATCGCAGCCACTAAGGTCGCGGCCTCCGTCACATCCACTTTTTCACACAGTGTGTTGGGCAGGTTCAGTGCCTCTAAACGCTCCACACGGCGTGCCACCAACAGCAATGGATGACCCGCTTCACTGAAACGGCGTGCAATCGCTTCACCAATACCAGAACTTGCACCTGTAATAACGACTAATGATTTCATGGGATTACCTTATTGATTCTTAGAAAAAGTCTCCTGAACACAGGAGTTCGTTGCAATGCGTGCAGTCTAGGCGAAAGCAGATTGTTGATATATAGTCGACAGGTTCACAAACTGTTGCCATATAATGACAAATAAAAGAGACTCTCAATGCAACTTAACCAACTCAATCTGGCCGACATTCGCGCCTTTGTACTGATTGCCAAACTCGGCAATTTCACTAAAGCCGCGGAAGAGCTGGGGGTTTCTCGCTCACATGTTTCCCGCCAGCTGAGCCAATTGGAGAACAGCATGGGCGTCACTCTTGTCATCCGTACCACACGCAGCCTTTCGCTCACGGATGCTGGGGAACTCTTCTATCGTCAATGTGAACAAGCCCTGAGCAGTATTGAACAAGCCGTGTTAGCCGCTGTAGATGATGTGCAAGAAGCGCGCGGTGAGCTACGCATCAACAGTGTGGGCGGGCATATTGGGGAAGAGTTAATTGCCGACATTTGCAGTGCTTTTATGCAGGAAAACCCCGATGTGCGTATTCACCTTGATTTCAGTAGTCATCGCGTTGATTTGATTGAAGAAGGCTTTGACGTGGCATTTCGGATGGGAAAATTAGAAGATGCCAGCTTTGTAGCGCGTAAGCTCACCGAAATCCGCATGAGCACGCTCGCAAGCCCCGCGTACTTTACCCTGTGTGGTCAACCTCAACATCCCAAGCAACTCGCCGATCATCGCTGCTTAACCGGTTCGGTAAAACGTTGGAGCTACCAACACAAAGAGACGAAGCAAACTCTCGATGTACCCGTCGATGGAGATTTACAGTGTAAAAACGGCCGAGTGTTAGTTCGAGCGGCATTGGCGCATAACGGCATCATTCGCGTACCCACTTTCTACTGCCACCAAGAGCTCGCCCGCGGCGAGCTGGTCGAAGTGTTTCAGGATTGGCATATCCCGAGCGTTGAGTTTTCCCTCATCTACCATAAAGACAAATATCAACCAGTACGCTTAAAGCGGTTTATTGAGTTCAGTAAGCGTTATTTTGAGCAGGGCGTCATCGAATAAATCGGCGAGTCATGACTCTCGCAAAACGGCAGCATAAAAGACTGGTCAAGTTCGGCGCGCTTAGCGACAATACCGCACTTTGAATGACAACGAATGAGAAATACCATGCGCAGTTTTATCCTCCGAGCTCGCTCCGCACCGACCGATAGCCAACGCCTACTGGACGAAATTGGTGGCAAATGCCATACCGAAATTTTGGCACACTGCATGATGAACAGCCTGTTTACCGCGCAGTCGCATCGTGAAGATGTGGTGATTCATCTGGTATTGGAAAGTACGCGCGATTATTCACGCACCATCACCGTCGAAGCGAATGAAATCAGTGATGTGGGCGGATTCCATGAAGCGGCCTTGATTGCCCTGTTGGTGAAAGCGCTGGATGCCTCAGTTGGCATGGGCAAAGAACAAACGCGTGTGGTTCAGCCGGGTTTAACCGTGCGCACCATCAGCTTTGAAGCGCTACTCGGTGAGTTGGCGGAACACCACTCGTTGTACATGATGGATAAAAAAGGTGATTCAATTCGTGATATTAAGATTGGCCCGAACCCGTGTTTTATTTTGACCGATCATATCCCGATGCCGAAAAAGAGTGGTAACTCGATGAAACGTCTTGGGGTAGAAAAAATCAGCCTTGGGCCAAAAATGCTGTTTGCCTCTCAATGTGTCACGCTAATTCATAACGAGATTGATCACCAAGAAGCAGGGTGGTAATCCCTCCCCTCATCAATAACCAACAGCCCTGATGAATCTGTTCGTCAGGGCTGTTTTTCTTCGTTTAAGCCAGTTTTAGATCAAACTGAATGCGGTATTGCACCATATCTTCAATGGTCAATACGGGCATATTGTGCAGTTTGCCAAACTCGATGATTTCTGGCGTTTTTGCCATGCTGCCATCTGGGTTGGTCAGTTCACACAATACACCGGCTGGCTGTAAGCCCGCCATCTGCATCAAATCAACCGTACCTTCGGTATGACCACGACGCGCCAATACCCCACCCGCACGAGCACGTAGTGGGAATACATGGCCGGGACGCGCCAAATCTTCTGGCTTTGCTTGTGGGTTGGCGGCGGTTTTGATGGTGGTGACGCGATCTTGCGCCGAAACCCCCGTGGTTACGCCATGTTTGGCTTCAATCGATACCGTAAACGCCGTTTGGTTCGCACTGTTGTTGTTGACCACCATAGGCGGTAGGGCTAAGCGATCGGCTTGCGCTTCAGTCAGACACAAACAGACGATGCCGCTGCATTCACGGATCATCAATGCCATTTGCGCTGTAGTAAGAGATTCTACTGCGTAGATAATATCGCCTTCGTTTTCGCGATCTTCATCATCGAGCAGCAGCACACCACGCCCCTCACGTAAGGCTTGCAGTGCGTTTTCTACACGAGTAATGGGGTCGCCGAATTCGGCAAGTAATGAGGACTGATTCATGGTAATACTCCAAAAAATGACCAGAATCAGGGCTTATGAGGGATCAAAATCCAAAACGAAAAGCACTGAAAACCAAAAGATGTAGCAACGCCGCACCTTGAGATTCAGTGTGTTTGTCATTCTCTCTCATCCGGACTGTAACCGTCGGCCCTGGCTTCTCACCAGATCTGCTGACCTCGACGAATCGAGCGCTCGTGGGCTCGCCTTGCGGCATACCACCGGTGGGGAATTTCGCCCCGCCCTGAGAATATTGTTGTGTTTCAGACGATTCTGAAACGCCGCCTAGTGTAGTCAGTTCAACGAGCGGTGAAAAGAGTTACGGACAAACTTGTTTTGAATATCACCGCTTTTGAGCAAGAAAAGTCGATGAAAAAGAACATCAGACAGAAAACAGCGCGGATAGAAAAACAGCGCAGACTTGCTGCGCTGTTGACCTTATAGCTTAAGCTTTAACCCGATCAGGCGTGTTTCAGCGGGGTATTTTGCTGTGAGCGGTAAATCGCACCGTACAGCACCCAACCGAAGAAGGTCGCAATCGAACCGAGCATGACCGCGGTTTCACCGGAACTGTACAGCGCGTAGAAGCTATACATGGCACCAATAAAGGCCATCACGTTGGCCACTTTCGCTTGGCTCACCGGTACATTGAGCTGCTTTTGCATCACGCCCAGCGCAGCCATAGAGAGGATGTACGGAATGATGTTGGTCACGACCGCCAAATTCACTAACGCCTCAAACTGCTTATTGAGTGAGGGACTGATGGTCATCAAACTCAGTACGCTTTGAATCGAGACGATGGTCAGCATACCTAGCACAGGGGCATCGGCTTTGGTCACTTTAGAGAACAATTTAGGGAAGAAACCTTCATCGGCCGAGGCTTTAAACACTTGCGCAATGGTAAATTGCCAGCCAAGCAGTGAACCGGTACAAGATACTATCGCACACGCCATGACAATCGCGCCCATGGTTGGGTTAAACATCTGCGCAAAAGCCAGACCAAACGGTGCGTTCGAGTTAGCCAGATCGGCGTTTGGCACAATCCCAGCAATCACGTTGGTCGAGATGATGTAAATTACCGCAGCCCCCAAGGTGCCGCCCATGACCGCAATCGGTACGTTTTTCTCTGGGTTTTCCACCGCATCAGCATTAGCACACGCCGATTCCAAACCTAAGAATGCCCAGAGCGTCATTGCAATTGAGCCGCCGAGCGCTTGGAAGAATGGCAAACCATGTGGGTTCCATGCCGCGCGGTACAAGTCAAAATCAAACCAGTACCAACCGATGATGGATACCCCAATCACCGGAATGATGATGCCCCAAACGGTGACACTCGAGACTTGGCCAGTAATGCGCGCACCACCAAAGTTAGCCACGGTGGCGACCCACAATACCAAAATAGTCGCGATACAGGTTTCAATCGGAGTGAGATGAAAACCAAACAGCACATCGGCATAGCCAACAGCGGAAATGGCAATCGCCACGTTGGCAATTAACAAGGAAACCGCATAGGTATAGTTGGCCATAAAGTTGCCGCTGCGGCCAAACGCGTATTCGGCGTAACCACCCATACCGCCGGATTTTTTACTGAACATACCGCATTTTGCAAAAGCAAACGCCAAGGCCGTTGAGCCTGCGGCAGTGACTAACCAAGATAAGATAGAAATGGTGCCGACTTGGGCAAGCTGAGTCGGGAGCATAATGATGCCCGATCCCATCATGTTAACGATAGTCAGAATAGTGAGTTGCACTACACCAATTTTGTTATTGGATTTACTCATGATATTCCCCTTCTATGGGTCTTTTCGTGTTGTCATCGGGGTAGAAACCTCTGCCCCGATGCCCCGATTAACGTTTCAGTACATAGCCCATGGCTTGCACTCGTCCCTCGCCTGTCGGCTCCAAATACACCCCTTGCAATTCAGGCGCAAAACCCGGCAGCAAGTTAATGCCTTCTTCTAGAGCGAGGAAGTAACGCTGTACTGAACCGCCCCATATTTCTCCCGGAACCACACACAACACACCCGGAGGGTAAGGCAGTGCGCCTTCAGCGGCGATACGGCCTTCCACTTCACGCAGTGGGACTAGCTCAACCTGACCACGTACAAAGGCCAAGTTCGCTTCTTGTGGGTTCATTACCGCACGTGGGAAATAACGCGCGCGGAACATCTCTTTTTGCAGCTGTTTCACATCATGGCTGACATACAGATCGTGCATTTCCTGACACAACTGACGGATGGTGTAGCCTTTGTAGCGTTCGCGATTCGCGCGGTACACGTTCGGCAATACTTCGCTCAGTGGTGCATCTTCTTCAATCAAGCGTTCAAAACGAGCAATTTGTGCCACTAAATGCTGCATCTTCGCCATATCTTCGGCTGGGGTGAGCAGGAAGAGGATAGAGTTCAAATCGCACTTCTCTGGGATGATGTTGTTCTCACGCAGGAAGTTGGCCAGTATGGTGGCCGGAATACCAAAGTGCTCGTATTCGCCAGTTTCTGGGTCAATCCCCGGTGTGGTCAGCAGGAACTTACAAGGGTCAACGAAATACTGACCATGCTCGTAACCTTCAAACGCATGCCATTTCTGGCCCGGCTCAAATTCAAAGAAACGTAAATCATCGGCAATTTGCTCGGTGGGGTGAGACTGCCAAGGTTTACCTTCGATCATTGGTGGAATGAACGGCTTGATGTATTTGCATTTTTTCATTAGAAGCTTACGGGCTTCGATACCGGTTTTTACCGCTTCACGCCATAGGTAGCGGCCACTGTCCCCTTCGTGCATCTTGGCGTTCACATCGAGCGCCGCAAACAGCGGGTAGAATGGGCTGGTTGAAGCGTGCAGCATAAAGGCATTGTTAAAGCGTTTATGGTTGCAGTAACGCTCTTGGCCTTTGATGTGGTGATCTTTCTTGTGAATTTGCGAAGTTTGCGAGAAACCTGCCTGCTGTTTATGCACGGACTGAGTGACGATGATGCCCGGATCTTCAGGCTTTAGATCGAGAAGAAGTGGCGAGCAGTCTTTCATCATGGGAATGAACTGTTCATAGCCCACCCATGCTGAGTCAAACAGGATGTAGTCACACAAATGACCGATGCGATCCACCACCTGACGCGCGTTGTAAATCGTACCGTCGTAAGTGCCAAGCTGAATGATGGCAAGACGGAATGGGCGTTTCGCTTCCGCGCGGCTTGGGTCGACATTACGTACCGCATCACGTAGGTAAGATTCGTTAAAGCAGTGCGTATCAATCCCACCGATAAAACCGAATGGGTTACGCGCCGTTTCTAAGTAAACCGGTGTCGCACCCGCTTGAATTAACGCACCGTGGTGGTTGGATTTATGGTTGTTGCGATCAAACAGCACCAGATCTCCCGGTGTCAGCAGGGCGTTACACACCACTTTGTTGGAAGCTGAAGTCCCGTTAAGTACGAAGTAGGTTTTATCCGCGTTGTACACTTTCGCGGCGTAAGCCTGTGCATCATGCGGTGCACCTTCATGGATCAGCAAGTCGCCCAAACGTACGTCCGCGTTACACATATCAGAGCGGAACAAGGTTTCACCAAAGAAATCAAAAAACTGGCGACCAACCGGGTGCTTACGGAAGAACTGACCACCTTGATGGCCTGGGCAAGCAAAAGTGGAGTTACCCATGTCCACGTATTTTTTCAATGTACCAAAGAAAGGTGGCAACAAACTTTCTTGATAACGACGCACGGCAGTTTCCACTTGCTTACCGTAGAACTCGACTTTGGCATCACACAGCTCAAATACCCCGGTGATATCGGCGCAAAAATCATCTGGGAATTGGTCTTCGCAGCACACAGCAACAAAGATCGGCAGTTTCAAACCGGTCGCATTCATTTTATCTATGATGCCGTTTTGTACGTCTTCGACGGAAACCACCGCCGCACCAATGTCACAGAAGTCGGTTTTCAGTACATCCACCACTTCACGTTGGGTTGTGAAGCAAGAGCGAACCGATAAACTCGTAGCAATTTTTAATGAATTCATATTTAGCCTTTCTTATTTTTTTTGAGTAAACGAATTCCAAGCCAAATTATTTTTAGCGTGCAGGAAATCGCTCAGCAAAATAAATATTGCCGTCACAAAGGCTGAGATAGAAATAATGGAGAGCCCCAGCCTAAGAACGGGTGAATATTCTTTTGCTTAATAATGATTTTTCTTGGGCATACCTAGAGATTCACTCAGTTTCGGTAGGAGCAGGCAAAACCAACATGATTTCACATCACGCCAAAGGGCGTAAAAATCCATGAATATGCCTTAATACCTCAACATGAGGAAAGCAGGTATAGGACGAACCTTTAGCTGACAAGCAGCCTAAAGCTCTCGTTACAGATGAGATGTCGATTGGGTAAAGAAAGAGTAGTCAAAGTAGTCACGGTGAGACGGCATCATGATGTGCCGAGTCCTGCGAATGTGTGCCATGATTTTTGATTTCTTTTTCATATACAACTCCGTTACAAATAATCAAGAAACCAGTTTACGTCGTTTTGCTTAGAAAGCAGGCGCATTCTATACCCCAAGGAAAAATTAAAATTTGACCATTATCACACCTTAATACGCATAGATATATATTTTAGATTTATTTACCAACAAGAATAGGTATTACCATATATATCCTAGGAATTGAGCAAAACTATAAGAAAATAATATAGCGGAGAACAAAATAAACAGAACAACGCACTATCAAACACTCGTAATCCAACCGGATAAAATGCAACATTAACAACAAATGCCACATATTTAATGACATTCAATAACACTGCTGTTTTTCAATTTGACGTGAGATCCTGCTATACCCAAACTACTTGGAGTTGCAGGTAGGTGGCAAGTGAGTTCATCCCCATCAACATACACAGGCTTATGATTGGAATGCACGAGCGTAGCCAACACCGCGGCTGCTTCAAGTAGGAATGGGATCGCATCAAGCCAGACGCTGGCTGGCTTGATATAGTGAGCGACATCAGAAAGATTAGCGCCCAAAAAAACGAGTGAGGACGCGTAACATCGATTGACGATAAGTCAGCAGCCAACCACTACGTGGCAACCACGCGGCTGAACGCAGCACCGTCTTACTGTGCGAAAAAGTCTTAAAGCCTTCGATTCCGTGGTAATGCCCCTGCCCTGATTCACCAATGCCGCCAAATGGCGCATCATCCGCCGCAACATGCATTAAGGTATCGTTCACACACGCACCACCACTGTGGGTACGCTGCAAAATATGATTAGCCAGATGGCTCTCTTTGGTCATCACGTACAGCGCCAATGGCCGTGGGCCTTGATTGACTCGCTCAATCGCTTCTTCAATATTGCGATAACCGATCACCGGCAGGATCGGGCCAAAGATCTCTTGTTGCATCACCAACATGTCATCACTGACTTCGGTTAACAGATGCGGCAGCATCTGCCTTGCTTCAAGTTCTACTGTTTTGCCCACTACAGTATTGAGTTTGGCACCTTTTTGCTGTGCATCATCCAAACAGTGTTGTAATCGGTCAAACTGCGCTTGGTTAATGATTTGTGTCACATCCATACGACCATGACGGATAAAACGGCGCGCAAAACGCTGCAAATAAAGCTCAACGAAGGTCGCGACTTTCGCTTGCGGCAGCATGACGTAATCCGGTGCGACACAGATCTGCCCGGCATTGGTGGTTTTACCCAGCATGATGTTATCCACGCTACGCGCGAGATCCGCATCGTCAGCAATGATCACTGGAGATTTGCCCCCCAACTCTAACGTCACAGGTGTTAAATTTTTCGCGGCCGCTTGCGCCACTAACTTGCCTACGGCGGTTGAACCCGTAAACAGCAGATGATCAAATCGCAAGGCACTAAAAGCCGCAGCAACCTTCGCATCACCTTGCACGCAAACCGCGATATCGCCTAACGCGGCAATCACACGCGCTAGTACCTGATTGGTGGCAGGTGTGTACTCGCTCAATTTCACCATCACCTGATTCCCCGCAGCAACAGCGGTGATCAGTGGTGCAATACTAAGCAAAATAGGAAAATTCCAAGGTACCATTACCCCCACCACACCCAAGGGCTGAAATTGCACTTCAACACGCGAAGGCAGCAGCATCCATCCTGCATGTCGCCGCTGCGGCTTCATCCACTTTTTCAGTTGCTTAGCCGTGTAATTGAGATGATTTAACGTTGGCAGTAAATCGCACAGACCGCTATCAAAACGACTACGGAAACCATAATCTTGATTGACTGCGGCAATCAGGGCTTCGTTTTCACGCAATAAAGCCTGTTTGAGCTGGGTTAAACGTTGCAAACGGTGGGTCAAACTCGGATAAGGCGTATTGGCATACTGCCTTTTTAGGCGCGTAAATTCAGCCTGCAAAGCTTCGATTGCTGACGAGATTTCTGGTGACTCAGCACGAGACACCACAGAGAGTTGAACCATAGTAAACTCCGCAGAAATAAAATATATAAACTACTTGGAGTTGCAGGTAGGAGGAAAGTGAGTTCATCCCCATGAGCATAGATACACTATGTGATTGAGGTGAACAAACGTAGCCAACGCCGCTGCAGCTTCAAGTAGGAAGGGGATAAGCCCCCCTCGGGCGTAGAGTATCTTAACTTGGCAAGCTGTAAATCAGCTCAGGGTTGATACCAAAACTGGTTTTGTGCTCTTCAATCACAAACTCACTACGGGTTTGAATCACGCCGGGTAAAGAGCCCAACTTGCCCGACATAAACGCTTGATACGCTTTCATGTCTTTGACGCGCACTTTAATCATGGTGTCAAAATCACCAGAGAGCGAGTAACAGGCTTCGATTTCTGGGATATCCGCAACAGCATGAGCAAAACGTTCAAAAATTGAGAAGCTGCTTTGATCAAGCCGAATATGGATAAAGACCTGCACATCCAAGCCTAACTTTCCCGGATCGAGATCCGCGTGGTAACCGCGAATGTATCCCTCTTTTTCTAAACGTTTTACCCGCTCTGAACAGGGCGATGTCGTGAGATTCACCAACTTGGCCAGCTCAACGACCGGTAAACGCCCTTTGGCATGTAAGATCCGCAAAATATCGCGGTCAACTCGATCCAGACTCATACAGCAACATCCTTTGACTGTTTAGACCCGAATACAATACTGATAACCCCCAATCGGCAGAAATAGTGTGCGGCAAGGCGTGATGTACCTCACGCAAAAGGGCATCTTACGATGCCCTTGGTTTTCTCCTTGCGACTGAAGCGGCTACCGTGTCCGCCCAGTTCCAGTCAAATCACGCGATGTTGCACCGCTGTAGCTTATAGCTTAAAGCGTGAAATCTCCTTATTCAGCTCTTGTGCCATCGCATGCAGTGATTTCGCCTGCTGCACGGATTGCTGAGCTTCTTCGGCTAACTGGTCGCTCACTTCACGGACGGATTCAGTATTCACATTGATATCCGCCGTCACTAACGATTGCTCTTCCGCCGCTGAAGCGATTTGCGTCGCCATATCGCTGATCTGCTGAATCGCTTCACTGATCGCTTGCAAGCTTGCTCCGGTTTGGTTGACATCCGCGACACTGGTTTCCACCAACTTATGGCTTTCGGTCATTACCGATACCGCAGTGGTGGTGACTTTCTGCAAGCCAGCAATCTTAGTCTGGATCTCTTCCGTCGATGCGTGGGTGCGCTGTGACAGCACACGAACTTCATCCGCAACCACCGCAAAACCGCGTCCTTGCTCTCCGGCACGCGCCGCTTCAATCGCGGCGTTCAATGCCAGCAAATTGGTCTGTTCAGCGATGCCACGAATGGTCGACAAGATGGTGGAAATTTCATTGGCATGCACTTCAAGCTCGCTGATGATGCGCACCGCGCCAGTTAACTCTTGGGCAAGCTGGTCAATCGACTGTTTACTTTGTTGCATTTGCGCAAAGCCATCTTCGCCCAATTGCACCGATTGAGTGGCGTTCTTCGCCGTATTTTCGGCATTGCTGGCGATCTCAGCTGTCGCCGACGCCATTTCCGTCACCGCTGTCGCGACCATAGTGATTTCATCTTGCTGGGTGCGAATGCGTTTGCTGGCTTGAGTCGCCGAGGCGGCCGCGTGGTCAGCCCCTTGAGTCAGCGCCACCGACACTTCACGCACATTTTTCACCATTTGATGCAAGCGATCGACGAATTTGTTGAACTTATCCGCCAGCAAACCCACTTCGTCTTGGCTACGAACATCCAAACGACGAGTCAAATCGCCATCCCCTTCGGCGATATCCGCCAGAGCATTAGCGATATTACCGAGCTCATTAAGCTGACGAGCCACAAACCAAGACGTAAGCAGTGCCATCACAAGCAAGATACCCAGCCCAATCCCGATCTGCACCATCAACATGTCATTCAGTGGCTGCTCCAGAACCCCTTTATCCATCACCATGACCAGTAACCAATCGGTATTCGCCACTTCCTCAGCCATCAAGACCTTATCTCGCCCGTCCATACTCAGTTGGAAGAGCGAATGGTCTTTGGCCGCGATATTGAGCTTAGAAATAGTCAGTTGAGCCGACATCTCTTCCGTCGGTTTTAGGATCAAATCTTGAGTTGGGTGAGCAACGATTTTGCCTTTTTGGTTCACCAGAATCGCGTAACCTTTTCCGGGCACTTCAATCGCTAACACATCTTTAATCAGCTTATCTAACGCAAGGTTGGAGGCGGCCACCCCTATCAATTGACCTTGATAGCGAACAGGCTCCGCCAAGGTCACAACTAAGGTTTGCATGGTGACGCTCACGTAAGGTTCGGTCGTGATCGGTTTACCCGCCGCTTTTGCTTCTTTGTACCAACCACGGACTCGAGGGTCATAATCTGCGGTATTGAGTGACGGATCTTGACGGAACATTTCGCCCTGCTCATTACCGTAGTAACTCAATCCAAAAGAGCCAGACTGCAGTGTCTGTCTTAAATGAGGGACTAACTCTAACTGCGGATTGCGTTCAATTTCTTCACGTAGCCCTTTAAGCGCGAGCTGCTTGCCCAAAAACCAGTCACCAATCCCTTTGGCATGCGCTTGTAAAGTGTTGCGACTTTCACTTTCAATCGCCCGCCAACTGTCCTTCTCAAAGGTCTGATACCCTGCGGCGACTAACGCCGCCGCCGTCACAGCAATCGCCACGACCACAGAGAAAACCATTTTTCTCTTTAAACTCAATCTCATGAACAACACTCCATTCATATCAAATTGCACTGATATGGGAGCAAGTTATCGAAATGACGAAGAATTACCTTGCGAAAACTCCCACAATCGTAATGAGTGATAACAAGGAATGACTAAAGTGTGAGCTTCTGTCCATAATGGTGCACAAAAGCCACTAGCTGGCCTCATCAGTAAGTATTGGACTTAAAGGAAAATAGAAATGCATTCCCATCCAATATCATGAATATGCCGCGGTTGAGATGCCATATGCCGATACAATTTGAAGTGGCCGGTAGGCAGCCAGCGAGTGAAAGGTGACGCTAAAACCGATTTGCACAGCCGCAAGCTCGTCTTAGGAGAGCCCAATCATGACGCAAAAATCATGCGCTTGCGAATAAATCACGCTGCGCCGCTCGCTCATTCTGCTGGTTACAGACTCGGCAGAAATAGCGTTGCTCCATCTGATAATAGTGTTGGCCTTGCATCAGCATGGTGAGAAATTGTTGGAAACCTTGCCAGCCTTCAGGTTGTGACTGCACACGTTTCATCACCATTTTGTGTGCAGTGTGTTTACCACAACTACGACAATACGCTTTAGGCATGACGGAGATCTCCTATCCGATTGGTCACTATTGACAGTTGACGCATTTTGCAGCGATAGGTTCCGTAGACATAATTTGTTGTGCAAATTTCGTGACCTATATTTGAAAATTACTCAATAATGCCCAGACAGAGCAAAAAGAAAGCCTCGCAAAGCGAGGCTTGTTCCGTAGAGTAAAATGCACTTATTCCAGTTCAATCAACTGCTTTTTGAAGGTGGCGTGTTGCGCTTTTACCTTCTCATCCGGTTCACCGGTGAGCAGGCTGACCACAACAATCGACAGGGTTGAAAGGATAATTCCCGGTACGATTTCGTACACATCAAACCAACCGCCAGACAGTTGTTTCCAAACCACAATCGTCACACCACCGACAATGATCCCCGATAGCGCACCATGACGGTTCATACGCGGCCAGTACAGGCTCAAGACCAGTGCAGGACCAAACGCCGCACCAAAGCCAGCCCAAGCGTAGGACACCAAACCCAGCACTGAGCTATCTGGCGTCATCGCCAAAAACAGGGCAATCAGCGAGATCAAAATCACCGCGATGCGACCAACGCGGACAATGTCTTCGGAGCTGGCATCGGTTTTGAACACTTGCTTGTAGAAATCTTCCGCGAGTGCCGATGAAGAGACCAGCAGCTGCGAATCCGCAGTACTCATGATTGCCGCCAAAATGGCGGCCAGCAAAATACCGGCGATGACTGGGTGGAACAGCGAGTTCACTAATAGCATGAAGATTTTTTCGCCATCATCCAGGCCAATCGTGCCTGATTGAGTAACGAAAATTAGACCCGTTAAACCGACCAGAATCGCGCCAGCCATTGAAAGCCCAGTCCACACTACTGCGATACGGCGCGCCGTGATCAGATCTTTATTGGAACGTGAGGCTTTGAAACGCGCCAGAATGTGCGGCTGACCAAAATAGCCCAAGCCCCACGCCACCAGCGAGATAATCGCAATCGCCGACAGAGGTTCGCCTTTCGCGTCATTCCACAAGGTCAGCAGTTCAGGGTTAATCGCCGCCAAATCGTGATTAAGCTGAGTAAAGCCACCATTCATTGCCGCAATCGGCACGATCATCAGTGCCGCTGCCATGAGCAAGCCTTGCACCAAGTCCGTCCAAGAGACCGCTAAGAAGCCACCAAACAGGGTGTACGACACCACACAAACCGTACCGATGATCACCGCGGTGGAGTAATCCAAGCCGAATACGGTTTCAAACAGTTTACCGCCTGCCACCAAACCCGAACTGGTATAGAAGAGGAAGAACAGCAGAATAAAGAACGCAGAAATGGTCTGGATGAGTTTTGAGTTATCGTTAAAACGGCGTGACAAAAACTCAGGTAAAGTCAGAGAGTCCGTGGTGATGCTGTAGGTGCGCAGACGCTTAGCATTCACTAACCAGTTAGCCCAAGTACCGACGAGCAAGCCGCCAGCCAACCAGAATGATTCAATGCCGGCGGCATACGCGTAACCCGGCAGACCGAGCAGTAACCAGCCACTCATATCGGATGCGCCAGCAGAGAGTGCTGCAGGCCATGGCCCTAATGAACGGCCACCCAGAAAGTAATCGGCTGAGTTTTTCGTTCGCTGATAAGCGTAAACCCCAATCGCCAACATCAAAATGAGGTAGACGATAAAGGTGGTTGTAATAGCGAAGCTATTTTCCATTGTGTTTTGTCCTCTTTTTCAAGATCGCCTTTCATACCCCCTCTTATCCAAAGGGGGCAAACGCAGAAAGGACTAATGAGTATCCACACCTAGCTCTAAGAGCGTCGCGTTTCCACCCACTGCTGTTATATTTATTGTGCGTGTGCGCTCGGTAATAAAGCGCAGTGATAAATGTGGATCATGTGCCACCGGCAAGGTAAGCAGATCCGTTTCTGAAACGAGACTGACAATCGCGCCTGTACGTTTCGCGAGCTGACGGTTGATCGTGGCCTCAACCGACGGGGTTCCGACATATCCAACGCATCTCACATCTGATTCGATCAGTTGGTGATACGCATCGAAAGAAGCAAACTGCAACAAATTTGCCGGAAGGGATGACTGCTGGTAAGCAGCCACTAACGCAGAACTCAACTCTTTATCGTCACTGCAAAAAACGACACTGTTCCCCGCTACGAGTGCAGCAGTCAGTTGAGCCACTACGGCTTGTTTGGCTTGAATACCGTTATCCTCTTGGATGATCAGGGCAACACCACGCCCTGCGGTATAAAGCTCATTGGTTTCTCCGGTAGGCCCAATCAGTTGGTGCGTATGCGCCAACAAAGTTGATGCCTGTTGAAGATGGTAGGAAATCACTTTTGCCACACCGGGCATGCTGTTTTCCAATAAAGATTTCAACGCGAGTAAACACTCACATTTCGAGTCAAAGTCAGTCAGATTCCAATTTTCCCAAGCAGAAAAGGCGTCTGAAAAACGGGTTACTTGATGCACCATGATACGTCTCCTTGCTGTGGGTTATTGGTATTGCACTTGAGTAAAGCGGTAAAGATAGTGAGGCCCGCCCGCTTTCGGCCCCGTTCCTGACAAGCCTTGTCCGCCAAACGGTTGTACCCCCACCACAGCCCCGACTTGATCGCGGTTGATATAGCAGTTGCCCACTCGAGCATGTTTTTCAATCCAGCGATACGTGGTTTCGTTACGGCTATGAATGCCCATGGTTAAACCAAAACCAGTTTGGTTGATTTTGTCGACGATCTGCGCCAATTCGCGCGCTTTAAACCGAACAATGTGCAAGATCGGGCCAAACTGCTCTTCACTCAGCGCGGCAATGTCATCAATTTCAAAGGCGGTTGGCGCAACAAAGTCGCCATGTTGGCAAGCGTCATCCAAAGTAAGCTGAGCGATTTTCTTCTGGGTTTGGCTCATGTGTTCAATGTGCGCCAACAGTTTCTGTTTGGCTTTTTCATCAATCACTGGACCGACATCGGTTTGATGCAGATGTGGCACACTGACTTTCAGCTCTTGCATCGCGCCCTGAATCAAAGTAATCACGCGATCGGCAATATCCTGCTGTACAAACAGCACACGCAGTGCCGAACAGCGTTGGCCAGCAGAGGCAAAAGCGGAACGCAGCACATCACGCACCACTTGCTCTGGCAGCGCGGTACTGTCGACAATCATGGCGTTTTGACCGCCAGTTTCTGCAATAAATGGTACCGGAGCCGCTTCACGTTGCGCTAACGTTTGGTTAATGCGCTGCGCCGTGGCGGTCGAGCCAGTAAACGCCACACCCGCGATGGCCGGATGAGAAGTGAGTGCGCTGCCGATATCGGCACCGCGTCCCGGCAAAAGTTGGATGGTTCCAGCAGGGAAACCCGCTTCTTGCATCAGCTCAACCGCGCGATACGCGATCAAACTGGTTTGCTCGGCAGGTTTGGCAATCACGGTATTTCCGGCCACCAAGGCGGCACTGATTTGGCCAAGGAAAATCGCCAGCGGGAAGTTCCACGGACTAATACACACAAACACTCCGCGACCTTGGCGGCTGACACGACGTGTTGATCCATCAAAGCTTTCGACACTGAACTCGCCCAGCACATCGACTTGTTTGCCGTAGTAACGGCAAAAATCGACCGCTTCACGCACTTCATCAATACTGTCGTGAATGGTTTTGCCCGCTTCTTGGTGACACAAGGCCACCAACTCAGGCATATGCAGTTCAAGCAGATCCGCCAGCGCATCCAATTTACTCGCACGCTCTTTGGCATCGAGCGCATTCCAAGTTGCAAAAGCTTGTTGAGCAGAGTCGATCGCTGCGGAAACATGATCAAGGTTAACGTGAAACACCTGACCGATTTGAATACGACGATCGTAAGGCGCAGTGACGGGCTCTGCACTGTGATCAGCCTTGATCATGCTTTCGTAATAAGAGTGCCCGCCAATGATCGGTGCCGCTTGCCACGTCTTATCTAACCAAGCGTGGATCTGAGCTTCAAACGGCTTCGCTTCACTCTCAATATCAATGTTGATCCCCAATGAGTTTTTGCGCTCGGCAAAAATCTCCGTTGGCAGTGGGATCTTACGGTTATTTAAGGTTTCAAACGCAAGCAGCATATCGACTGGATGCTGAGTCAACGCACCAACAGGGCAACGAGAATCCACCAAGCGATGTACGAACGAACTGTTTGCACCATTTTCCAATAATCGACGCACCAGATAGGGCAGCAGATCTTTATGGCTGCCCACGGGGGCATAAATCCGTACCGACTGCTGATAAGTGGCTTTCGCATGGTGATAAAGCGCATCCCCCATGCCATGCAGGCGCTGGAATTCAAAATCTTTGTGTTGTGCCATCACCGCAATCGCGGTAACGGTTTGCGCGTTATGGCTAGCAAATTGCGGGAACAGATTGCCGCGTACACTTTCACTCAGTAGGAAGCGTGCACATGCCAGATAAGAAACATCGGTCGCTTCTTTGCGCGTATAAACCGGATAGCCAGTAAAACCGCGTTGCTGCGACATCTTGATTTCGCTGTCCCAATACGCACCTTTGACTAAACGCACAGGAATGAGATCGCCCTGCTCTTTCGCGAGTGCCGTGAGCCAAACCAGTACTGGCAACGCACGTTTGGAGTAGGCTTGAACCACCAAACCAAACTTACCCCAACCACGCAGCGTGTCGCTGCGATAGAGCTTTTCAAACAGATGCAGTGATAGCTCCAAACGATCCGCTTCTTCGGCATCAATCGTGATGGCGACATCCAGCTCTTTCGCGCGTTCAAGCAATTGGATAAGTGTGCTGTACAGCTCGGTCATCACGCGATCGGCATTCGCCACTTGGTAGCGAGGATGCAAAGCCGAAAGTTTGATCGAGACCGACGGCGCAGGGCTGGTCTCCAGACCATATTTATCGCGGCCTACCGCTTCAATCGCCATCAAGTAATCTTTGAAATACTTGTGTGCATCGGCAGAAGTCAGCGCCGCTTCACCCAACATATCAAACGAATAGGTATAACCCTTATCGCGCATCGGGCGACCATTTTTCTGCGCTTCTTCAATGGTGCGTCCAAGCACAAATTGATGGCCCATGATCTTCATGGCTTGATGCATGGCTTTGCGGATCACAGGTTCAGTAAGCTTATTCACTAAGCGATTCACCGCTTGCACTGGGCTTGCGGTATCACCATCAGCCAGGCCAATCACTTTACCAGTGAGCATCAAGCCCCAAGTTGAAGCATTCACGAATACCGAATCTGAATTTTTCAGGTGGGATTTCCAATCCGCAACACCCAAGCGATCTTTAATAAACGCGTCAGCCGTTTCTGCATCAGGAATACGCATTAACGCTTCCGCCAAACACATCAGCAAAATACCCTCTTGGGTATCCAAGCTGTATTCCAAAAGCAGTGCATCAATCATCTGCACCGCTTTTTTATCGCTGCGGATCGCTTCAATTAAGCGCGTGGTTTTCTCCGCCATTGCTGCTTTTTCAGCATGGCTTGGCGTTGCGAGAGGCAATAATTGGGTCAGCCATTGGGATTCGTCCACCATATACAGTGGCGAGATCAGCGACCATAGTTTATCCAGCGGCTGCTCGATAAACGCTGCGTTCAACACATCGGTTGCTGTAAACATGTGGTTTCCTTCATCTCATACCTGACAGATTGAGTCAGGTTTCCTGCAATGGCTGGCAGTGTATTTTGAGCGTGAGAAGAAAACTTGTCAAAAAGTCCTAGTATTTTGTCAATAACTCTGAGTTTTAACAAAACAAAAACAAGATCACACCAATTCAAGCAAGTTTCATCGCCAATTATTTTGCAATTGTTGCAACTCAACAACGACAAAAAGTGAGCAACTCTACATCAATAAGCAGGCAGATGCGTAGTCACTAGGGTTTTGTCATCAAGAGATAAAAGGCTTGAGGATTGAGTCTTCGCGAGCTCAATAAGCGAGGAATTCAAGGATCACTCAACATTATATCGAAGAAGAAAAGCGCCGCTTATATTGCGAAGGTGAAATACCATGTAACCGAGAAAAAGTATGCGTGAACGTACTTTGATTGGAAAAACCCGTCAGCTCCGCAACCTGACCCAAATTAAGTCGCCCCTGTTCAATCAACTTCTTCGCCATATCGACGCGTTTGTTCAACACATATTGATGTGGGGTCAACCCCATTTGCTCTTTGAACAAGACATGAAATTGGCTTTCACTTAAGAACACGCTTCCTGCTAACTGTGCAACGGAAATTCGGTGCGCTAAGTGCTGCTCGATATAGCGATCCACCACTTCCATATCAAAGCGAGACTCTTTATGGACACTGGCCAACGCGCTGATGTGGCGCTGCAAAAGTGCAACAACCGTATCGTTACAAGCTCGGCCAAGCAGCAAGTCGTCAGGGCTGGCTTGCATCTCCTGCACCAACATTTGAATTAAACGTTGGATCTGACCATCGAGTTGAAAATAAACGTCACCAACCGCGAGTTCATTGAGTTTGCGCAGTAGTAGCGGATCATCGTCACTCGGCACTGGCATATTGAGCACCAGAATATCCGATTGCCCCACGACACCACCAAATGCATGATCCGAACCGGATGTCACCACACACCCCTGCCCGGGCCCGACAATATTCCCCATACCACGGACTTCAAATTCAGCCTGCCCTTTCAAACCAATCACAATTTGCGTGTAACTATGATCATGGCAAGCCATATGCGAAGGCAAAGTGATCAGTTCTGCCGGTTTAGGCGACAAAACTTTGGCAATGGAAGAAGCCTTGCCGGCCTCTGGGGCATGCGATTGAGCCATTTCAACCTCATCAGGTGGGATTTGCGCGGCCATGGTATCTCAAATTGCTTCAAAACGAAATCACTCCCATTTAGAGGCTTTGATAGCCAATTACGCACATATTAATAAAAGATCTTGGCTGCAATTGGGTTCAATTCTCATCTCGGAACAATGATCAAGTGCACATAAATTACGGTCAATGTGTACTCAATTTAAAAAACGTTAAAGTAGATCGGAAAACTCAGCTTGCATATTTCTCGAATCTGCTCAAAATGAAAATGCTTAGATCTAAAGTTCAAAAAATCAGTCACCTAGTCCACAGATTTGTGATGATTTATGACTAAGCGGAATAAAATTTGCATTAATAATTCAGCTATCTACAAAGCTGTCAAAAGTTTGTCTTTCCCACTTTATGTGGCTAAACATAAATATGTTGCAGGGACCTATGATTAAACGTCGCATCCCAGCGCTATTGCTTGCGCTATCCCCTTTATGGGTATCTGCATCGGTGTACGCAGAGGAGGTCACTCAGGCTGACCCCGTTGCGGCTATCGATGAGAAATTGAGTAACAAACAAAATGAAATCAACGCGATTCTCACCGACTACGAGGTGGAAAGCGGTAAACTGCAACAACTGAAAAATGAGCAGAGTCGATTAAAACGTGAAGGCGAAGAGCTAGATGCTAAGCGTAATCGTGCTAAGTCTGAGTTGGACAAACAGTATACTCGCCTTCTTGAAGATCCAGACACCGACCTAGTCACCTTTCAAAAACGCTACCAAGAGGCGTGGAATGCGCTCAAGTCGAATCAATCACAAAAACTCGACAACGAACAAGCGGTGACTGAAATTGAAATGCGTCTGTCGCAAATCAAACAGCGACAAGCGCGTTTGGATACTGAGCTGACCAATTTGGAAGAAGCCAAAATTGAGGCTCGCGTTAAACGTTTAGCGGCGGAACTGCGTGAAAGTAGCGTGTTAGAAACTACCTTCAAGACGACCTGTTCAACCACCATGACATTGGGTGAATGTGCTAATCAGGGCCAATACCTGACGAAGCAGAAAGCGGTGAAAACTTTCCGTGAAAATCTCATCAATGATGTCACGGAATCCGCGATCGCGAAGCAAAACTTGAAAGGCGTTGAGTTCAATATTCACGTTCAAGAAAGCCAAATGATCCGCTCAGGTTTTGAAGGTAACAACGAATACTTCACCCAAATGCAAGCTCAGCTACAAGCCAAACCAGAAGCTGTCGCGGCGTGTAAACTGCTGAATGTGGAAACCCGTTACTGTTTAAAGGGTGAGTCAGAACAAGCGGCTCCTAAGAAACAAGATAAACAGTGGGCGAACGTGACAGTACGCTCTGATCAATACAATGATTCTGTGACCATTAATGGCGTCAACTATGGTAGTACTCCCGTTGAACTCGTATTACCAGCGGGTAAACACCAAGTCACCGTATCGAAAGAAGGTTATGAAACCTACAATCGTGTGATTACGGTCAATGGCAATGACACGGTGTGGGTAAAACTCAGACCAAACAAAGACAGCTAGCCGCACAAAAATCCAACGATTTCTTGTCGGAATTCACAAACCTGTCGATAAAACGCCATTTTGTCACTAAGTTATTGAAAGATGACTTCTGACAAAATGGCGTTTTCGTTTAGAATGCTCATAACTTAGACTTAATTTCCTAACTTGAAGTAGACCACCATGCGACAAGGGATTCCCGCTTTATTATTAGCACTTTCACCTTGCTTAATGGCAGCACCAGTGCTAGCAGAAGAAGTCACCTCTTCTGTTCTTGCCATTGACGATGCGCTGTTTGGCAAACATACCGAGCTGCAAAATGCCACGGATGCAACCAAACTTCAAAAAGTGGCCGTCGATAACCAACAGGCCGAGCTGAATCGCTTGACTCAGCAGGCGAAAGCTTTGGATGCGGCGCTAAAAACAGCCAAAACCAACCTTGAGCGTGATTATCAAAAAATGATTGATGAGCCGGATCTCGACATCCAGCCATCACAAAACGCGTATCAAGCCGCATGGGCTCAGGTCAAACAGAACCAAGTCGCACGTTTGGATGCTGAACAAAAACTGCAAGAGATGCAGTCGGTATTGGCACAATACCAGGTGCAACAGCAGACCATAGAGCAGAGTATTGCCCTACTCCAACAAGACAAAATGCGCGCCCGCGTGGATAGACTGCGCGAGGAGTTGCAACGTTCTGGTGAACAAAAAGTCAGCTTCACCAATGTGTGTAGTTCGGACATGACATTTGCACAATGTAGCAAACAAACCACAGATTTAGCGTTGCAGAAAGCGGTCAGCCAATTCCAACTTTGGCTTATCGATGAAAGCAGTGAGTCTAACGCGATCAAAGGACAATTGAGTAATGTCTCGCTCAATATTCATCTGCTAAAACATGAAGTGGTCGATTCTGGTTTCTATGACGGCATGCGGTTTAGAAGCATAGTGAATGCTCAACTTGAAGCTCGTCCCGCGGAAAACGCTCCTTGTAAGCTCTTGAATATTGACTCGCAGTACTGTTTCGCGCCCGGTCAAGGTGATATGTCGCAGCAGCAACAAGAAGTGGCTTGGATTAACTTAGCCATCCGCTCCAATCAACATGGCGATCGGGTGACCATTGGTGGTGTCAATTATGGCAGTACTCCGGTTGAAGTATTGCTGCCTGTTGGTAAACATCAGATAAAAATTGAAAAAGAGGGCTTCCGCACTTTTGAGCAAGAAGTCAACATCACCTCCGATCAGACCATTCGGGTTAACTTGCATGAAAAGGCGAACCCTTTACGTGTCGGACAAAAATTTGCCGATTCGGGAAAAAGTAAAGTCAGCGCACCAGAGGTGATCACCATTCTACCGGGGCAATATCTGTTGGGCGAAAATGCCGCCAAACAATATAACCTTGATCATGCTTTCGCACTCAGCTCAACGCCCGTGACAGTTAGCCAGTTTGAAAACTTCGTCACTCAAACCAAATACAAAACTGATGCGGAACTCAAAAATCTCTGTATTTCGGTGAATGAATCGGAAATTGCTCCAGTATCCGATAGCGATTGGCGCAACCCAGGTTTCAAACAGAGTAAAGATTCACCCGTTGTGTGCGTCAGCCAGAATGATGCCAAAGCTTATGCTCGTTGGCTTTCTAAAGAAACGGGCTTTACGTACCGATTGCCCACGGAAGAAGAGTGGGAAATCGCCGCTCGTGCAGGCAGTAAAACCGATTACTGGTGGGGCAATAAATTTGGTGCTGGTAAAGCCAACACGGGATGGGCAGGAACCTCTTGGTCTAACAAAAGTACCTCCCCAGTCAAAGCCTTCGCTCCTAACGCATTAGGGTTTTACGACATGGTAGGTAATGTTTGGGAATGGACTGGCGATTCGCGCGGTTTAGCCAAAGGTGGCGCTTGGAGCTTCTCGCCTGAAATGGCAAAAGCCTATAGCGAGCTTTTTGTTGGCCCAACAACGGCCGCCAATTATGTCGGTTTCCGAGTATTGCGCGAGCTGTAATGTTGACTCAAACAATTATGCATAAAGGGGGGATTTCCCCCCTTTTTCATTTGTACCGCGTTCGGTAAAGTACAAACCAGAGCATGAGTTGCATGACTGATGCTTGGTATCAATATGATACCTCTGTGTGTTCAGCAGACCCTCGCTGGATTCATGGAACCTCTTCTACACGTCGACAAGATATGTTTCTTGTATTTATGCCAGCCCGTCTTCAGGCTGGCTTTTTTTCATCCAAACAGTCCCCGAATAGGCAAGATAAGCTTACAATCGACCTTGCTCTTGGTATCATATCGCCGCATTTCCAGTGGAGGATATGGCGTGCCTAACCATCTGACATTAGAGCAGATTTCTTTATTCAAACAATTACCCGGTTATTGGGGATGCAAGGACTTAAACTCGGTTTTTGTGTATGCCAACCAAGCCTATGGCGAATTGATCGGCTTAAAGCGCGCTGAAGATTGCATCGGGCGCACCGATTTTGAAATGCCTAGCCCAACAGCAGCTTGTGCTGCCGAATTTCAACAGCAAGATCGCTATGTGATTGAAACGGGGCATTCCGTCAAAGTGCTCGATATTCATCCTTACCCTGATGGCCACTGGCATGCGCATATTTTTACCAAGACACCGTGGCGTGATAGCCAAGGCAAGATCCAAGGCACCATTTTCTTCGGGCAAGATTTAACCGACACTGCGATTCTTGAAGTTGGTCATTGGGTCTGCCGAGCAACTGGGTTATCCACCTCCACCACATTTAAATCGGTCGCCGATCGCGATACCTTGAAACTGACCGCGCGTGAATCAGAAGTCCTATTTCTGCTCTTATACGGTAAAAAACCGCAGCACATTGCACGAGTAATGGGGATTTCGATTAAAACGGTGGAAGGGTATGAGGCCAAACTACGCAGTAAATTTGGGGCATTGAGCAAAGACCAACTGATTGACCTTGCTTTAGATCGGGGATTCGGCTCAGTCATCCCGAAAACCTTGCTTAGAAAACAACTTTCCGTTGTGCTGAGCGATCACACGATCCCCAAAAAAGTTGACGTTGTCGCCCAGTAAGCAACAACGTCAAGCTGATTGATTGGGCTTATGGCGCCAGTCTATCGACTGTCCAATTGTCATCTTGCCGCGAATACAAGAAGCGATCATGCAGACGATGTTCACCACCCTGCCAAAATTCCAGACTTTCCGGCCTGATGCGGTAACCGCCCCAGAAGCTAGGCACAGGAATTTCACCGTTTGCAAACTTCTGCTTAAGCTCAAGATACTTGCCTTCCAATACTCCACGAGCAGAGATTCGGCTACTTTGGTGGCTAGCGATTGCTGCTATCTGGCTCTCTTTCGGGCGCGACATGAAATACTTCATGTTTTCCATGGCGGTCAGTTTTTCCGCCACACCTGTGATGTGCACTTGACGTTCTAGCGGATGCCAAGGGAAATGGAGGCTAATTTTGTTATTGTGCGCAATATGCTGCGCTTTGCGGCTGCCCAAGTTGGTGTAAAACACAAAACCGGCATCATCGACATTTTTCAGTAGCACGATACGCTGAAAAGGTTGCCCGTGTTCATCTACCGTCGCAACCGTCATCGCGGTTGGGTCGGACAAGTTGGCGTCAATTGCTTGCTGCAACCAAAGATTGAACTGGTCAATTGGGTTGGCCTGCAAATCTTTTCTTCTTAGACCACCATGAATGTATTCGCGGCGAATATCTGAAAGATCCATTTCTGCTCCTCACTGATTTTTGCCCGATTGTGCGCCTATCCCGCTGATAACTCAAGCGAGCAAAGTGATGCCAAGGCCGACAAAATAAGATCACAAATTCTAAAAATTAAGTAATTTATTAAAATGCTGAATAGGCCTTTCGCCGCAGATAGCATATCCTTAACAATTATTGGCCCACGTAATAAAATCAACCGACTATCAATGGTGTGAACAGGAACCACTCATGAGCAATCGCAGTTATAACAAGCTCACCGCCGAAGAATTAGACTATGTGGACGATAAAACCGCCGCACTGCTACTCAATACGCCGCACAGCGCACGAATCATTCTCTGGGTCATGGTGGCATTTTTTATTCTAGCGATTGCTTGGGCGTCATGGGCAGAAATCGATAAAGTCACGGTCGGCCAAGGTAAAGTGGTTCCCTCCTCACAAGTGCAAGTGATCCAAAACTTGGAAGGGGGACTGGTCAAGCAGATCCTCGTCCGTGAAGGTGAGCAAGTCCAAAAAGGCCAACAGCTTATCTTGCTCGACGACACACGCTTTCGCTCCGATTTTCGCGAGCGCGAGCAGCAAGTTGCAAACTTAACCGCCAGTGTTCTACAACTTTCTGCTTCCATTTCAAGCGTCATTATCGATGAGAATTTTGAAGAGAAGAACTGGGCAAATAGCGTACAACTTGATTACAGCAAGCTTGCTTTCCCTCCCGTATTGAGTGATAGCCAGCCAGATTTGGTTGAACGCCAACGAGATCAATATCGCCAAGATCTCGATAACCTGCGCAACCAATTGTCCGTTCTCTCTCAACAAATCAAGCAGAAACAGCAAGATTTGATTGAAGCCGAAGCGCGAATCATCAACCTTCGCCAAAGTTATGATTACGCGAAAAAAGAACTCGACATCACTGAGCCTCTCGCCAACGAAGGCGTAGTCCCGAAAATTGAACTGCTGAAACTACAGCGCCAGTTGAATGATACTCGCCGAGAGTTAACCTCAACTGAGCTAAAAATTCCCGTACTCAAATCCGCGGTCCGTGAAGCGATGCTCAGTCGAATTAATGCCGCGCAAAAATTCCGAACTGAGCAGCAAGATAAACTCAACCAAGCGCAAGATAAGCTCTCATCTCTCACTGAATCGGCGGTCGGCCTCGAGGATAAAGTGAACCGTACGGTAGTGGTTTCCCCCGTAACAGGCACCGTAAAAACCCTTTATGTGAACACGGTAGGTGGGGTGATTCAACCGGGAATGAACATCATCGAAATCGTACCGACTGAAGACACTCTATTGGTCGAGGCTCAAATTGCGCCGCAAGACATCGTCTTTCTGCGCCCAGATCTGCCAGCTATTGTGAAATTTAGTGCTTATGATTTCACGCGCTATGGTGGCTTAGAAGGCACGCTCGAACACATCAGTGCGGACACTACACAGGATGAGGAAGGGAATAGTTTCTATTTGGTTCGCGTACGCACTAAAGAAACCACTCTCGGGCATGATCAAAATTTGCCGATCATTCCGGGAATGACCGCTTCTGTCGACATTATTACCGGTAAAAGAACTGTATTAGATTATCTGCTGAAACCGATTTTAAGTGCGCAAAGCAATGCGCTGAGGGAATAGCCCGCCCTATGAAACGTTGGATTGTGCTGTCTCTGGCTATCTGTGCCTCCTCACTCTCGCTAGCGCTCACAAGCAAAGAGCAACAGTGGGTAGATGCGGTGAAGGCAACGTATGGCCAGCGAGCAGGCAAACGCGTCGAAACATGGCGTCGCAAAATGGCTGAGCTCGCTCCCGCATCAGAGCAAGAGCAATTAAAAGAAGTGAATGCCTTTTTTAATCAGCTCAACTTTGTCAACGATATTCACCTATGGGGCTCGAAAGACTACTGGGCGACCCCCTTAGAATTTCTCGGTAGCAACGCGGGAGACTGTGAAGATTTCACAATTGCGAAGTATTTCTCGCTGTTAGAACTCGGTGTATCAGATAAGAAACTTCGTCTCGTGTATGTTAAAGCCATTGAATTAAATCAATTTCATATGGTGTTGGCGTATTACTCCACTCCGAGTGCCGAACCAGTGATTTTGGATAATATCAACCCACAAATTAAACCTGCGTCGAAACGTAAAGATCTACTGCCGATTTACAGCTTTAACGGTAAAAATTTGTGGTTAATGAAATCGAATAACGGTCAATTGGCTGGGGACTCTTCGAGACTCAGTTTATGGAATGATTTAAGAGCACGAGAGCGCTCACTGAAATTAAATAAACCTCTAGTTAGCTATGATGAGTAGGCACTATGACGCTATACAAACAACTAGTCGCAGGGATGATTGCGGTGTTTATTCTGTTGTTGATTTCGGTTTTTACTATCGAATTCAACACCACTCGCAACAGTCTTGAACAACAACAACGCTCTGAAGTCAACAACACCATAAATACGGTGGGTTTGGCTTTAGCGCCTTATCTGGAGAAGAAAGACACCATTGCGGTAGAGTCAGTCATCAATGCGCTGTTTGATGGCAGTAGTTACTCGATCGTACGTCTGATTTTTCTCGATGACGGTACGGAAATCCTGCGCTCATACCCTATCCAACCCAATAATGTGCCGGCTTGGTTTACTCAGTTAAATCTGTTTGAGCCCATCCATGATCGGCGTGTTGTAACCAGTGGTTGGATGCAATTGGCGGAAGTGGAAATCGTCAGCCATCCTGGTGCGGCTTACGCTCAACTCTGGAAAGCATTAATTCGTTTAAGTATCGCGTTTTTGGCGATCTTAGTGATTGGTATGTTTGCCGTCGCCTTCATTTTGAAGCGCTCTCTAAGACCACTACAACTCATCGTCAACAAAATGGAGCAGGTTGCTAACAACCAATTTGGTGAGCCTCTACCGCGCCCCAACACTCGAGATCTGATTTATGTAGTAGATGGCATCAATAAGATGTCTGAACAGGTCGAGAAAGCGTTTAAAGCCCAAGCCAAAGAGGCGCAGCAACTGCGTGAACGTGCTTATCTTGACCCAGTTTCTCATCTTGGCAACCGAGCATACTACATGAGCCAATTGAGTGGCTGGCTCTCTGAAAGCGGCATCGGTGGTGTAGCCATTCTACAAGCTGAATTCATCAAAGAGCTTTATGAAGAGAAGGGCTATGAAGCCGGTGATGGCATGGTGCGCGAACTGGCGGATCGCCTTAAAAACTCCATCACCATCAAGGACATCTCTATCGCTCGTATCTCCACTTACGAGTTCGGTATCATCATGCCTAACATGGATGAAACTGAGCTCAAAATCGTGGCAGAGAGCATCATCACTTGTGTGGACGACATTAACCCTGATCCTACTGGTATGGCGAAAGCCAATTTATCGCTTGGCGTGGTAAGCAATAAGCGTCAATCCAGCACCACAACGCTCTTGTCCCTGCTGGATAATGCGTTAGCTAAAGCGAAATCCAATCCTGAGCTGAACTACGGCTTTATTAGCAGTGATACTGATAAAATCATCTTGGGCAAACAGCAGTGGAAAACTCTGGTCGAAGAGGCAATCCATAACGACTGGTTTACTTTCCGCTACCAAGCCGCCAACAGCAGTTGGGGAAAAACATTCCATCGCGAGGTCTTTTCTGCGTTTGAGAAAGACGGCGTGCGTTACACGGCAAACCAATTCTTGTTTGCCCTTGAACAGCTCAATGCTAGCCATATCTTCGATCAGTACGTGATTGAACGTGTGATTCAACAGCTTGAAAAAGGCGAACTGACCGATCCACTCGCGATCAACATCGCACAAGGCAGTATCTCTCAACCGAGCTTTATCCGTTGGATCAGCCAAACCTTAAGCAAGCATCTTTCTGTGGCCAACTTACTGCATTTTGAGATCCCAGAAGGCTGTTTCGTCAATGAACCGCATTACACTGCGCTATTTTGTAACGCAGTACGCAATGCAGGGGCGGACTTTGGGGTAGACAACTACGGACGTAACTTCCAATCTCTCGACTACATCAACGAGTTCCGTCCTAAATACGTCAAACTGGATTATCTATTTACTCACCATTTGGATGATGAACGCCAGAAATTTACCCTGACCTCAATCTCGCGCACCGCGCATAACTTAGGGATCACCACCATCGCATCACGGGTTGAAACACAGACTCAGCTCGATTTTCTTTCAGAACATTTCATCGAAGTCTTCCAAGGCTTCATTGTTGATAAGTAACCAAGGTCAGAGGCATGCAAGATACGTTACTCAATTCGCTGGTGTACGTAAGCCGTTATTATGGTTTAGCGAATTCTCCTGAAGCACTGATCAACGGCTTACCGTTGGCTGACGGCAAGCTCACGCCTTTTCTGTTTCCTCGCTCGGCGGAAAGAGCTGGGCTGATCGCAAAAGAAAACCGCGCGCCGTTAGACCAAATTCCTCATCTGGTGTTTCCTGTGGTATTGCTGCTCAAAGGCGGTGAGGCCTGCGTACTCAATAGCATCAATCAGGAAACGCAAGAGGCTGAAATTGTTACCGCAGAGTCGGGGTTAGTCCCCGTCGCTTACTCGCTCAGTGATTTAGAAGCGATGTATATTGGCCGTTACTTTATGGTCAAAAAGCAGTTTCGCTTTGATGAACGCTCACCAGAAGTCCTGAAACCCAGAGATGGGCACTGGTTTTGGAGCACCATCTATAAATCCAAGCATATTTATCGCGATGTGTTGATAGCGTCACTGCTGATTAACTTGTTTGCCGTTGCAGCGCCGATGTTTTCACGGATTGTGTACGACAAAGTCGTCCCCAATTTGGCTTTTGAAACCTTGTGGGTGCTCTCTAGCGGCATCTTAGTGATCTTTTTGTTCGATTTCGTATTTAAAATGCTGCGCAGCTACTTCATTGATGTCGCAGGAAAAAAATCGGACATTCTGATCTCTTCCAAACTGTTTAGTAAAGTGATGGGCATCCGCATGGAGGCTCGCCCACCTTCGGTTGGTGCTTTTGCTCGCCATTTGCAAGAGTTTGAATCGATTCGTGAATTTTTTACATCCGCGACGATTTCTTCACTGATTGATCTGCCATTCGCCCTGCTCTTTTTAGTGTTGATCTGGTTAATGGCTGGACATTTGGTGTGGGTGCCTGTGATCGGTGTCCTGATTTTGGTGATTTACTCATTTCTCATTCAAAGCCGCTTAAAACGGGCAATTGAAGAAGGCTCAAGACTCGCCTCACAAAAGTACGCCAACCTCATCGAAAGCTTAGCAGGACTAGAAACGGTGAAGCTGTTTGGCGCGCAAGGACAATTCCAGTACCGCTGGGAAGAAGCCGTAGCGCACATGGCGAATTGGAACATTAAAAGTCGCCGCATCACCGATAGTATTCAAAACACCGCCGGTTTTGTGCAGCAAGCAGCCAATATCGGCATGATCATTGTCGGGGTCTACCTGATTTCCAACGGTGACCTGACCATGGGTGGACTGATTGCCGCAACGATGCTCAGTGGCCGTGCGATTGGCCCCTTAGTACAGCTCTCACTGCTTTCAACCCGTTACAACCAAGCCAAATCTTCTATGACTATCATTGAACAAGTGATGTCGATGCCTGATGAACAGGAGGAAGGCAAACGCTATATCCATCGTCCCATCATTCAAGGCAAGATTGAGCTGGACCGCGTGACTTTCCATTATCCAAATTCACCTATCGCCTCCGTCCGTGATTTAAGTCTTACCATCCATCCGGGTGAAAAAGTGGCGATTATTGGTAGAATTGGTTCGGGTAAAACCACGCTTGAGCGCTTGATCATGGGCCTGTACAAGCCAACTGAAGGGCATGTGCGAATTGATGATACGGATATCTCGCAGCTGCATCACATCGATATTCGCCGCAATATTGGCTGTGTACCGCAAGACAGTGTGCTGTTTTATGGCTCGATCCGCGACAACATTACGCTCGGTCGCCCACTTTCCGATGATCGTGAGGTAATGGATGCGGCCAACCGAGCGGGTGTTACGGTCTTTACTCAACAAGATCCTGCGGGGCTAGAACGTCAAGTGGGTGAAGGGGGTATGCTGCTCTCGGGTGGTCAACGTCAATCTGTGTCGATTGCGCGCGCTTTCCTTGGCCGCCCTCCCGTCTTACTGATGGATGAACCCACCAGCGCGATGGATAACCGCTCAGAAATGCACATTAAGCAACAACTTAGCCAACTCAAGCCAAGTGAGACGCTGATCCTTATCACCCACAAAACCTCGATGCTGGATGTGGTTGATCGCGTTATTGTGATGGAGAAAGGCTGCATTATTGCCGATGGTCCAAAGCACGAAGTGCTGAACGATCTGCGCCAAGGTAATGTACGCGCAGTGCAATAGTTTGGTGTCTTTAAATAGACGAACCCCTCATACGGTTGAGCGATGAAAAAGGGAACTTAACGTTCCCTTTTTCATTATTCCGCAGATTTATTACTCCACAGACAGATTGCACGACTCCGCTTCCGCTAGCGGACTTAAATACCAATATCTTCCGCTTCCAATAGTGAAGAGAGCTTAATTTCGTATTGGTTAAATTTGAAAATCGAGGCGCCGTGTTCTCGCTTGGTCAGCACTTTCTCATCACCAAACTGAATCGTGACATGGGTAAATACTTTATTTTTCGCTTCCACCGTATTTTCCAATAGCTGCTGCTCAAACTCTTCATTGAGCATATCCAAAGCAAGTTTGATTTTTTCCATCTGGGTCGACGCGTCTGCTTTCGCGGTTTCTATTTCTTGAGCTTCTTCATCGCTACGTTCTGCTTTCGGACGTTTTTTAAACTCGATTTCACGCCGAATCAACGCCATTGTCGTGTCTTGAGCTTGCTTATAGAGTTCTTTGTGTTTGTTGATTCTCTCTTTATAACTTTGGTAACGCGCAAAAGCCTCAACATGAGTCGCCGTGTCGCCCTCCACACCGAGATTAAAGCAGAGCACTTTCCCACCCACTTTGGCGTTTCCTGCACTGAGTGTGCCTTGGGTCATTTTGCTGTCGAGCACCGTCAAATCATTTCCGCAACGGATAATATTGCCAATGCTGTGTACGCCAAGATGGATAGAATCCGCCGCTTGTAACTCAACATACTGCGCGTAGTTAGCGCGAATACTGCCGCCAGATTTCACCACGCAGCTGCGCTCTTCATCATCCGTCACCATGTGTCCGATGATGCCTTTACCGACGTCTATATCGCCTTGTGCTTGAACGTTAGCAGATTCAATAAAACCGCCAACCGTAATCGACCCCGTCGCGCGAACAATCATGCCCGGTTCAATATCCCCAGCAATCACGACATTACCTTTAAAGCGGATATGCCCAGTGGCCACACTGACATGATTTAGGCAAAGCGCACTGTCCACTTCTATGGTGTTCTTTTTAATAAGGGGCATGCCAGCTTGACTGGCAAGCAACAAATTGGGGTCATTCGGGGAGATATGGGTACCTTTACCCGCCACCAAAGCGGATTCTTTACCAGGCTTAGGTGGGATAGGTTTGCCCTGAACGGTGTAACCCATCTCGCCTTTGGTCGCAGGCAAACGGCGCATCACAGGATCATTTTCACCAACCGTGATGGTTTCTCCTAAGTTGCGCATATCGAGTTTATTTTCACCCGCTTTCTGCTGAGGGCGCAGCACGCGCTTCGAGACGTCTTCCACTAATGGTACAAATTGAGTATCACGCCCTTGAATGGGCTCCTTGCCACGAGCGACAGGCTGAGTAAACACCTCACCGGGTTTTAATTGACCACTCACCAGCAGTACTTTTTTCAATGCCAGTTTGTTAATTCCTTTCAGCACGCTGGCTTGTGCTAGAGCATGAACCAGTTCATTACCGCGTAGACCGCGTCCGCCATAAGCTCCAGTGACGACCATGCTGGCTAGCATTTCTTTCTCACCAAGCACAACAGAAACCGTCGCGTTACGCACTTCAGCAATCACGATACCTTCAAACGCAGCGCGCTTACTTTCTTTCACACAATTGATAAAACGAGTGACTTCCTCATCCAATATGAACAGTTTACCCGCTCCAATTTGTGCCAACACCATAGGCAATTCGCTGCGATTGAGCTCCTTAGCGGCACCTTGTGCACCTAATTTTGCAATCACTTTCTGTCTATCTGGCGTGAGTTCGAGTATCTCTTTCCACATAACGCTTTATCTTTTACGGTACAGAATATCCATGAATTGAGTGTATAAGAAGAATACAGATAGCTAAACTACGCAGCCTGCAAATTCAGGCTTAGGTCACTCTGTAAATCACCAAAAAGAGTCATTTATAAACTAAGCGGAAGGGTGTAGATGAGAAAACGGGCACCTTTTTTCGCCCGCGAAATCGTCAACGAGCCGCCGTTTACACTGTAAACCGTACGGCAAAGGTCAGTAAGCCATGCCAACAAAACAATAACGTCAGCTAGGCAGAGAATAGTGCAGCGTGTCTTTGCGAGCGAAGGAGTATACTGCAGTCACTCGGCGGCCTTGATTCGAGTATTCCAAGGACTCACACAACTGGGTCGCAAGAAGAATACCTCGCCCATAGCTTTTCTGATTGCTTGCGTCCTTTAATGCTTGGCAATCAAACCCTTTACCACTGTGTTCTAAATCGATTTCGATACGCTGCTTATCAGGTTGATAATTGACTTTGAGGATTAGCCAATGGTATTCGGGTAAGGTTTTCAATCGTTTATCACGTAACTGATAGAATTCAAAAAAACCGTCCGGTGTTTCTTTCAACGAGGAATCGAGCTCCAATAACCCGTGCTCTATAGCATTGGCAAAGAGTTCTGAAAGTACTGAACAGAGTAAGTCGAGATCCTCGCCACCGCTGACAATCCCGGTTAAAAATCGACGTACTTCATTCATCAGGGAAATTTTACGCAGAACATCGGCTGGGAAATGCAATTCTGTCTGTAGGGGGATGCAGCTCAATACCACCTTAGGTAAGGCTTTATCGCTCGAGTTACTGTTGGTGATAGGGAACGTCATGGTCAAGATAGAGAGATCATCCCCTTTGCCCCGATTAGAAAATTTTTTCACCGCATCATACAACGTTGGAATCAAAGCCTCGGAATAGGCCTTTGTGAGAACGTGTTCAAGACGCTCTTGGCCAAAGTACTCTCCTTGTTCGTTCATCGCTTCGATAATGCCATCGGTATAGCAGACCAGCTTTTGGTTAGGCTCTAGTTTGAAATGCTGCACATCCGCCTCAAATTCATTGGAAGGCAATACCCCAAGCGGCATATGGTTGGAGATTAAACGACTCACAATATTCCCATGATGGTCAAGTAAATATGCCTCAGGTAAGCCACCTCCCCACCAAGAAATTTCAAAGCCATTAGCGCGAACTTCAAACACGCTGGCAGCCAGCATCATTCCAACGGGCAAAAAACGCTCTAGAGAGTGATTCAGCTCAATCACCATCTCTCCCAGCGATAAACCCTTTTGTGCAGTGGAGAAGAAAGTTCGGGTTGCGGGAATCGTCGAGATCGCCGCAGGTAAACCGTGCCCTGTGGCATCTGCAATCATCACATAGACTCCGCCGTGAGGCCGATTCGCGACCACAATCAAATCGCCATTAAAAATAGTCGATGGTGTAGAGATGTAATGGATCCCGAAAATGTGCTCAACTTGATGGCACATTTCTTCCATCAAATTAGTGAAAATCGATTCTGAAATCGCGTAATCGTACTGAACTTGCTCACGGAAATGGCGCAGCTCATCACGTTGTTCCATAACCTCATTGTGCATCTTCACAATGCGATAATGTGCCTGTACTTTGGCAATGAGTACGCTACGCTCAACCGGTTTTAGGATGAAATCGTCCCCCAGTGCCAAACACTTTTCAAACGAATCGCGATCGTCTAATACCGTTAGAAAAATGATCGGGATATGGTGCTTCACAAACGCTTGGCGGATCTCTTTAGCGGTAACAAATCCGTCTTTAATCGGCATCATCACATCAAGCAGGATCACATCAGGCAGGATTTCCATTTCACGCATTGCATCAATCGCTTGCTGCCCATCTTCAAAAGTGTCTATGTGTGATGCGATGTGCGCCAAGATAAATCGGCACAATTCACGGTTAGTACCGTGGTCATCCACTATCATTACTCTCACCGCTATCTCTCCTTATGAGCGATTTATTCGATATCGAATTTCTTATTAAAGCGCGATATCAGGAGGATTTTTCTTACCTGAGGTAAGACATTGACAATCCGAATCGCGCCGTCCGCTTGCTCAAGGTATTTCTGCATATTGAGCAACATGCCAAGCCCAGCACTATCGATATAGTCGACTTTGCGTAAATCTATGGTGAATCGGTGATCATGCCGTTTGGCATAACTTGCACGAAAATCGTGGACAAGGTTGAAGCAAAAAGCACCTTCAATCGAAATGGTAATGTGTTTATTGTGACTATCGATGTCCGTATGCACACTCATGGTGATCTCCTAAAATAACTCAACTTCGCCTTCATCTATGCTGTGCTGATTAGCAGCCAATCCCCCACGGTTACGTGAGCGTTCTTGTAATGCCTCAATATTTTCAATAAGTTGCTGTACATTACGTGAATTAGATTGTACCGCTTTCAGTAAGCCGGACGCTTCTTGTAAAAAGGTGATTGAGCCCAATGCATACTCGCCTTGTTGATAGACTATGTCCGTAAATTGCAATGCTCGAGTACCTTCACGAACTTGTTGAGTGAGCTGTTGACCTAGCCGTTGAAGTTTATTCACTTCTTGTTCTATCTCGGTATTCAGTTGCTGGACACCACGCAGCATGTAGTCTACTTTTTCTTTAGATTCAATGGCTTGAGTCATATCAAATGAGGCCATTTCACCCACTGTACGGTTTGCGATATCCACCGTGTCTTGGGCGACTTTCATTTCTGTTTCAATCTGCGTATTCAAATTAGCGGCCTGAATAGAGAGATTACGGACTTCTTGTGCCACTACGGCAAAACCGCGTCCTGCCTCGCCCGCTCGCGCCGCTTCAATGGCGGCGTTCAGCGCCAGTAAATTGGTCTGCTCAGACAAGCTGCGCACTTGATTCAGCAGTTTAAAAACCATATCCAGCTTTTGCGACATATCGTGAATGCTGTGTACGGCAGAGATACTTTTTTCTGACACATCCACCAAGATTTGCACAAACTGCTGAATGATCGCTTCGGTCTTCGGTAACACCTGCATCAGATCAAACTCACTGCCTTGGTTGGCCATTAAGTTGTCCACTAGTTGAGTGGAGACTGAAGATTGCTCTTCACTCACTCTTTGCAAACCAAAGAAACTGTTGTTGAGCGTCTCCGCTGAACTATTGATTATAAGGCGCTGTTTTTCTAAAGGTTCTGCAACACGCTGAATGTTTTCTTTTAAAACCTGCTCAAGCAGACTGAGAGCCTGTTGTTGCTCTGCCGATAAGCGGACATCGTCCGTTGGTTGAGCTGTTACGATACTCGGTTGTGGAGCTCCCCCCGCCAACCATGGCAGTAATCCAATACAGATAGCGATCAATCCTAACCACCAAATCTGCCCAAACTGAAAAATCACCAGCAGCAAGAGTATTTGCCCAATCAGTATCGCCGTTATTTTGTGTTTTCTCGTTATCATCCTAAACCTCTCGACGTCTTTCTGCTCTTATGCGTACTGATGTTATGCGTGCTTCTTTTGTAGTTGTTCAACAATCCAAGTCGCCATTGCCCCTAAAGGTTTGACGACATCCGCAGCCCCCAGCTCGATCGCTACTCGCGGCATGCCCCAAACCACGCTTGATTGCTCATCCTGCGCTGCGGTCGCCGCTCCTTGTTGATGCATCGCCAACATGCCTTTCGCGCCATCTTGTCCCATGCCGGTCAACAAAATCCCCATCGCTTTACTGCCTACATGCTGAGCAATTGAATTAAACATTACATCCACCGAGGGTTTGTGCCGATTCACCGCAGGTCTGTCATCTAACTCAACATAAAGTTTGCCAGCCCGTTTCACGACCACGATATGCTTATCGCCTGGAGCGAGATAGGCGCAGCTACTCTCAAGTGCTGTCGTTGGTTGTGTCACCTCTTGTACATGGAGAGCGCTGCTGTCATTTAATCGTTTCGCTAAGGAGGCCGTAAACTGCGCGCCAATATGCTGAGTCATGACGATAGGAGGTAAGCCAGAAGGTAATGCTGCGAGGACTTGTTTGACGGCTTCCGTACCACCAGTAGAAGAGCCGATAGCAATCAACTGGTAATCGGTGGAAACTCGCTCCGTAATGGGCGCTGAAACCGTCGCACTCTGCACAAACCCTACATTGGCTTGTGCCGCCATTTTGATTTTGTCATTCACCAAGTTTTTATAATTGAGCATTTCAGCCGGGTTATCTGAAGAAGGTTTGGGGAAATAATCCACAGCGCCTAACTCAAGAGCCGCCAACGTTGCTTCCGCACCGTGCTGGGTTAAGGTGGAGATCATCACCACAGGTAATGGATGAAGGCGCATCAGATTTTTAAGAAACTGCACACCATTCATTTTGGGCATTTCAACATCTAAGGTCACCACATCGGGTTGATAGTGCTTAATCAGTTCACGCGCTTGGTAAGGATCTTCTGCGCTCGCCACCACTTGCAACGCGGGGTCGCTATCAATCAACTGGGTTAATAAAGCCCGAAATACCGGAGAATCATCCACGATCAAGACTTTGATTTTTTTCATTGAAACAACTCCACATCGTCAGAGGGAATTTGCTTATCTATGCTGTGTTGATAGAGTTCTTCATCCTGTTTAATTGCATGCGCCGAACTAAATCCAATGCGTTTTACCCATGCCTGCCCGGTCTGTGGATCAAACAACAATTTTCGCGGTTGAGCGCCTCCCAAATCTTGCGCCACGACGTTTAGCTTTTCACGTTTGGCATACTCAAGCACAAACTCGACGTTTTTTTCCCCAACCAGCGACTGGTACCCCATTAAGTGAGCGCCACCAAACAGTTTAAACTTCAATCTCTCTCGCTCTGCCCCCATGGACAATAACCGATTAATCAAGACCTCCATTGCATAACATCCGTAGCGAGAAGAGTCCGACAATAACGCTTGTGGATGCCAATGTTGGCTTTCAAATTGGTTATTAAAAGGCAGCAAAAAGTGGTTCATACCTCCCACTTTCATCTCAATATCCCAAGCACAAGCAGACACACAAGAACCCAATCCAGTATGAATAATTTCTTGATCGGACGTAGCATAGACGCCTCCCGGCATCACTTTGACCCAATGCCGATGATCACTAGGGTGGTTGAAGCGATAATATTGGCCTTTCGCTTCTTCCTGTTTTAGTTTGCGCTTAGTGGCAAGTTTACTGTCTGACATAAACAGTATGTCCCAGATGATGGAAAAGCGAACTGCAACGACCAACACTCTCTGAATGCCCTAGCATCAGTACGCCACCCGGCTTGAGTTGCTGGTGAAAACGTTCAATCAACTGTTCTTGGGTCGGACGATCAAAATAGATCATCACGTTGCGGCACAAGATAAGATCCAGCTTCTGTTTAAACGGCCATTCCTGAATCAGATTCAATTGGTGAAAGTCGATATAGCGTTGCAAACTCTGTTTAATCTTCATATTGCCTTGCTGATCTTTGACCCCACGGACGAAACAACGACGCAAATACCGTTCAGGAATCGAGCTTTGCGATTCAATGGGATAAATCCCCAAACTCGCTTTCTCTAACACTGCCGTATCCAGATCGGTTGCCCAAATTTTGATATCCGGACAAAAGTTCATGACTCCCGCATGATCTAAAACCGACACTAAAGTGTAAGGCTCTTCACCGGTCGAACATCCCGCTGACCAAAAACGCAGTTGGCCTACCCGCTCTTTACTCCACTCTGGAACCAATACTTTTTCAATAAATTCAAAATGATGGCTCTCACGGAAAAATTCTGTTTTGTTGGTGGTCAAGGTATTAATGAAGTGAATGCGCTCCTGCTCATCACTTTCAATCAGCTCACGAAATTGTGTAAAACGGCGTAAACCCTTACGGCGCATCTGCCGACTCAAGCGGCCATACACCATGGTACGCTTGGAATCCGGGAGATAAATTCCGACCGTTTTATGCATAAACCATTGAATAAATTTGAAATCTTTATCTGTGAGTTCAAATTCTTGCTCATTGACCGCCAACATACGTTATCCCTAGATTAGAATTCTTCCCATTCGTCACCTTCTTCTGCCGCCCGAGCTGGCATTTTATGTACGGCCTGATTTATCGGTGCTTTATGCATGCTAACCACAGGCTTGGTTTTGGGTGGCGTTGATTGGCGAGGTTTGCGCTCAAAAGTGGTGACATTATTTTCGGTGACAAAGAAATTCATCAAATTAAGCAGCTCTTTTCCTTCATCTTTGAGTGACTGACTCGCCGCTGATGTTTCTTCCACCAGTGAAGCGTTCTGCTGGGTCATTTCATCCATAGCAGCAATCGCTCGGTTGATTTCATCAATGCCCGTGGATTGCTCCACACTGGAAGCGGCGATCTGTGCAATCAGATCCGAGACTCTCACTACCGCTTCAACAATTTCTTTAAGTGTCGATCCCGATTCATTGACTAAGCGTGAGCCTTCATTCACCTTATCGACACTATCGTTAATCAAACCTTTAATCTCTTTCGCCGCTCCGGCACTACGCTGCGCGAGATTACGCACTTCTCCGGCAACCACGGCAAAGCCACGCCCTTGTTCACCGACCCGCGCCGCTTCTACCGCAGCATTCAGAGCCAACAAGTTGGTTTGGAAAGCGATTTCATCAATCACGCTAATGATGTCCGCAATTTTCTTACTGGCGGTATTGATTGCCCCCATCGCGCTGATGGCTTCACCAACCACTTCTCCGCCTCGGGCAGCTTTTTTCGCCGCATCGGTCGCAAGTAGATTGGCATCTTTCGCGTTATCCGCATTTTGACGCACGGTTGCTGTTATCTCTTCCATACTGGCGGCAGTTTCTTCCAAGTTAGAAGCCTGAGCTTCCACACGCTGGCTGAGATCGTTATTGCCATCCGCTATCTCTGTAGAAGCGGTCGCAACTCGAGCAGAAGAAACGGTAATTTTGTCGACCATATTGCGTAGGTTCACAATCGAAGCGTTGACCGCACTGGCTAATCGACCAAATTCGCCTTGGTACTCTTCAGACATGCTGGTATTGAGATCGCCTTCAGCCACTCGGCTCATCACCGTAATACACTGGCCCAATGGTTCCACCAGCGTGTTAAGCAAGTTATTGATGCCATCTCCCAACTCACGCATAAAACCGTTGTAGCCACTGGTATTGATCCGGTCATGCAGGTCACCTTTAATCGCTTTTTGGATCAAAGACTCCACTTGGCGCTGGCCATCACGCTGCTCGGTGATATCTACCCATTGCAACGCAGGACCTATGTATTCGCCTTTTGTATCGCGCATCGCAATACAAGTCAGATTAAACTCTAAAGAGCCCACTTTGATCATGGAGGTGAAAGGCAAGCGTTCTGGGTTACTAATGATCGAACGCTGATGTGCAGGATTTTTATGGAAAATGTCGATATTTTTCCCCACCAACTCCGCGGCTTTAAAGCCGGGAAAGGCCTGCGCGAGTTCTGGTTCACGGTGGGTCAACAGTTGTAACAGTGCGGGGTTAAGATATTGAATAATCCCCTCTTTATCCGCCATCATCAAATTCGTCGTCATGCCTTCGACCGCCGAAGCTAAACGACCTATTTGCTGATCACGCAAGAGCTCTTCGGTCACATCACGCCATTCCAAGGTATTGCCAATGTAAGAACCACGATCATCAATAATCGCGCCTACAATCAGCTCGATTTTTACTCCTTTGATGTTGATGACGGTGGTGTAGGGTAAATGGCTCGGATCCGCGAGCATGGTGCGCTGATGGCGAGGGTTAAGATGAAAATGGTCAATGCAGTAGCCATGTAAAAAATCGGCCTCGGCACGAAAATCAGGCCAGACGCTACGAAACAACGTTTCGTGTTGTTTTAGCAGCTTGAGCGTTTGATTATTGAAGTAGGTGATCCGAAAGTCGCGATCTATCATCATCAGTGCTGTTTGTGCCGCATTGAGTGCGGAAAGCAATTGATAGTTAGATAAACCGCTTTGGGTCTCCGACTCGTCAAATTCGCTCGTGGCGCTCTCCTTGGCTGGCTCAACAAACTGGGGCACAACCTGTTGTTTACGATTCCAAAATGCCATGTGTCTTCCCTCGTTATATGCTTTCGGCAGTGGTGCTTAAGCGCAGCGCCTCAACGTCGAACAGCGCATCAATATCAATAAGAACAAGATGTTTGCTTTTCACTGCCGCAATTCCTTTCACGTATTGGTTGCCGATCACAGTGGAAATACTGGGCGCATGTTTGATCTCTTGCTCAGACAAGGCATACACCTCAGCGACCGCATCCACAATCAGCCCCAACGGCTGCTGATTCGCCGCATTAATCACCACCACCACTGTGGTGGCGTTAATTTCAACCGGTACTAAGCCTAAGCGACGCTTCAGATCGACAATCGGAATGTACTCGCCACGAATATCCAACAAGCCAATCACAAACGGTGGCGCATTAGGCAGGATGCGCACAGGACTCCATCCACGCACTTCACGCACTTCCAGAATCGGGATGCCGTACTCTTCATCATCTAAAACGAAACTGAGAAATTCACGCTGCATCATGCTTGTCCCTCATTAAGGATTCGGTCCATATCCAGCAATGCATCACTGTCTAGCAAAGACATCACCTCATCCCCGACATTCAAAATGCCACTTAAAAAAGGCACCACCATGCTCTCACCGATTGCCGGATGCAGCGGCATATCGCCTTGGCCAATCACATCGCTGACGGAATCAACCACTAAACCCATCAGGCGTTTTTGCTCTTGTTCGCGAGCACTCAAGATCAAGACAACCGTTGTTGGCAAATACTCGTATTGGGTGAGTCCAAAGCGTTGACGTAAATCGATAATGGGAACAATCATGCCGCGCAGGTTAATCACGCCTTTAACAAAATGCGGCGCTCTCGGGATCGGCGTAGGTTTTTCCCAAACGCGGATCTCTTCGACATGAGATAAGGTCACCCCGTAAAGCTCAGTTCCGAGCATAAAACTTAAAAAATCTGCGCCCCCAGTCAGCCCCATATCCATCGACAAGATTGGCTCAAGAGCGGCACTGGATGATGTGGTCAAATTCGCTGAATTCATACCTGCTCCTATGCCGCTTTGCCTTTGGTCGTGGAAGATGAACTGCGCTTCATAAAGTGGGCGATCAAGCCAGGAATATCGAGGATCAAAGAGACGGAGCCGTCACCCAAAATCGTGGCTCCTGAGATCCCAGCCACTTTCGCATAATTGGATTCTAGGCTTTTGATCACCACTTGCTGCTGATCAAGCAGATCATCCACCAGCAAACCTACCCTATGTCCTGCTGATTCGACAAAACAGATCAAGCGCTTCTCTAAACTGCCACTGCGCCCCATCGCAAGCTCATCTTGCAAACGTAAAATCGGGATATTTTCTTCGCGCAATCGGTAGAGTTCGATCCCGCCTGCCGCATGTTTGACACTGGCAGTGTTGATCTGAATCGATTCGACAATCGTCAGTAGCGGGATGACGTAGACCTGATCGGCCACTTTGACCAGTTGACCATCCAAAATCGCCAGTGTCAGAGGCAGACTGATGGTAAAACGGCTTCCTCGACCTAATTCTGAATCGACTTCAATCTGTCCACCGAGCTCTTCAATGTTGCGTCTCACCACATCCATACCGACACCACGGCCTGAGATGTCTGAGACTTGCTCGGCGGTAGAAAACCCGGGCGCAAAAATTAAATTGATGATCTGTTTATCGGTCAGATCACTACGTTGGGTCTGAGGCTCTAACACCCCCTTTTCCACCGCTTTGCGCCAAAGCTTGTCGCAATCAATCCCTGCCCCATCGTCACTGATTTCGACAATGATCGAGCCACCTTGATGAAAGGCTTTTAACGTGATCACTCCCGTTTCAGGCTTACCTTTGGCAAGGCGGACATCCGGCATTTCAACACCATGATCGATACCGTTGCGCACCAAATGCACGAGAGGATCCACAATCCGTTCGAGCACAGTTTTATCCAGCTCCGTTTGTTCACCTTGGATTTGTAAATCGACTTTTTTCCCCAAACGACCACACAAATCCCGAACTAAACGGGGAAAACGACTAAACGCAAAACTCATCGGTAGCATGCGAATATTGAGTACGTTTTCTTGCAGATCTTTACTGTTTTGCAGCAGCTGCGCTAAACCGGCTTTTAACTTGTCCAATTTGTCCATTGAAAAGTCATTACCGAGTTCGGTGAGCATGGATTGGGTAATCACTAACTCGCCGACCAAATTAATCAGGTTATCGACTTTCTCGATATCGACGCGGATAGAGGAGACACTTGAGTCGGTTTTCGCAGGCTTGTTAGTCGCGGACTCTTTGGGGTTAGCGATGACAGGAGCGACAGTTGCAACCGGCGGTTCTACCGCAGGTAAGTCAACGATGGCAACAGGCTCGACCTGAGTTTGGGGATTGCTTTGAAGCGTCGCTGCAGGAGCAGCCTGCTCATCCTCTACATGAGCGCTAGCCTCGTCACTGAGTATTGGGGCGATGTGCAAATCACACTCATCTTCAACCCAGTCGAACAGCTCACGCACATCGTTTTCCGACACATCTCCTGTTAACCGGATCGTCCAACTCAGATAACAGAGTTCAGGATCGATTTCAGCTAACTCTGGTAGAGCTTGATGGTCTAGCTCTATTTGATATTCAGAACCTAACTCACGCAGCTCACGTAAGATACGCAGCGGGTCATTACCGCTATAAAACAGTGTTTCATGAGGAACAAAACGGATGCGCCAGCCTTGTGCCGTCGCATCTGGGATTGCAATAGCATCGGCGTGCATATTCGATGTGTGCGTATTGGATGATACGGGCTGCGCTTGACTCATTACCCTATCGGCTCCCTGATCCGCTAACAAGGCTTGCAGTTCAGCCCCGACTTGCTGTTTCAAGGCTTCGTCAATCGCTGTCTCTTGTTCCCGACTATCCAACATGTTGCGTATGACATCGCAGCTTTTGAGCAAAGTATCAACACCTTGTGCGGTGAGCTGCTTTTTCTGGTTGCGGATTAAATCGAGGTAGGTTTCGACCGCATGGGTAAATTCGCTGATCTCATGCAAATTGAAGGTGCCGGCTCCCCCTTTGATCGAGTGAGCCGCACGAAAAATCGTATTGAGTACCTCAAGATCGACCTGAGAAGGATCCAGTTGCAACAGTTCCCCTTCCAAAGTCTCAAGATTTTCACGGCATTCAACATGAAAAATCTTGCGCAGTTGTTCCATATCTAAAGCCATAACTCACCCGCCCACTGACTAGTTTTGATTCTTTTAGAGTTCAGCTTTTTACAAAACGCGCTGCAAAGTTTTTAGCAGGGTTTCTGGGTTGAAGGGTTTGACTAGCCATCCTGTTGCACCGACTGCTTTGCCCTCTTGTTTTTTTTCTGGGCTGGTTTCGGTGGTTAACATCAAAATGGGAGTAAACTTATACTGGCTTTGCATACGCACCGCTTTTACAAACTCAAAACCTGTCATCACTGGCATGTTGACATCAGAGATGATGACGTCAAAACGCGCCTTCTGCGCTTTGGCTAAAGCTTCACGCCCGTCGGCTGCCGTTTCAACCTCATAACCCGCGTCTTGCAAAGTATGAGAAACCATTTGTCGAATCGAAATTGAATCATCTACTGCCAAAACTTTTGCCATAGTGTTTCCCTCATTCACTCTTTAGCTGCATCAGGTCTGCCATCCCCAGCAGGGCAAGTCCTTCAGCTAACACGTCAGATAATTGTTCAAAATGGATCTGCTGCCCATTGTGCTGTGCGGTGATAAATAAGGAAGCCAATAGTTGAACACCCGCGGCATCCACCCGAGCAACGGCGCTACCATCAATCACTATCGGTGCTTCTTGGCTCATCCACGGCAAAAGCTGCTGCTTGCACTCTTGTACATGCGCAATGTCCAGAACTTCATTCAGTATCAACATGGAAATCCAAACCTTTAAGATGAAATGAATAGTCAACCATTTTCCTACTTCCCATTTTTGAGTTTAGGAGGGATTAGCCAATTATCAAATGCAGCAAGAATATCTCTCACCAAAGTCGTCGTGTGCTCTGCCTGCAGTAATCGACAAATACCAGTGGATCCCGAGTTTCAAGATTGTTTATTTTTTCAACCAGACACATATAGACATGATTTTTATTCTCATGCTTTAATTAATTGTTATGTTATAACATTTTAATTAAGGACATTTTGATGAAAAAAAGGTTGTTCGGTTTGATTTTAGCGCTAGGAGGTGCAGGGATTTGGTTGACGAAAACGGAGCCTGCACCGAGTTCGCTGGAGATTTCAGGCCCCTTTGAGTTTAACAGCCAAGATTTAGCCAAGGACGGATTCCTGTTTTCGCGTCTACAAGTGGTTGAATCCTTGGTTGGCATCAATGAGAACTCACAACCATACCCTTTGCTGGCAAAAAGCTGGACGGTAAGTGATGATGGATTAGTGTGGCGTTTCCAAATACGTCCTGAAGTACAATTTCACGATGGCAGCCAATTGACGGCACAAGCGGCGGCGACGGCTCTTAATCATGCGCTAGGTAAGCCGGGAGTAATAAAACAAGTACCGATCAAGGCGATTACCGCGCAAAACGATCAAGTGGTGATTGAACTTAACACTGTCTATCGCCCGCTCGCAGCGGTGCTTGCTCACTACTCGCTCGCGATTGCCTCCCCCAGCTCTTATGATGCCAGTGGTAACGTGATTCGGCTCTTAGGCACGGGGCCTTATCAAATCGCACAGTTGCAAGCGCCTCATAAAGCCAGTGTTATCCGCTTTAACGCTTATTGGGGTAAACCCGCCAGTATCGAAACCATCAATTATCTGGCAGGCCATCGCTCAGAAAGCCGCGCTTTGTTAGCACAAACTGGGCAAGCCGATCTGGTCTACACCCTTGACCCTATTAGCATTCCGAGTTTACAACAGAGCCACAATCTGGATCTCTACATTGAGTCGATGCCGCGTACAGTTCTGATCAAACTCAATAACGAACACCCTTTGCTTAATCACGCCGATGTTCGTCAAGCAATCAGTTTGGCAATCAATCGTGAAGGTATTGCTCAATCGGTACTTAAGTTACCGGGATCAGAAGCGCATCAACTCTTTTCTCCCGCACTCGGAGCTTGGCACTTAGCAGACAAAACACAGCCGCAGCGTCATTTAGCGACCGCGCAAACCCTGCTAGCCAATCAAGGCTGGACGCTCAATGACCAAGGTTTACTGGAGCGAGAAGGCCAAGCGTTCCGAGTTCAATTGCTGACTTATGCTGATCGCCCTGAACTACCTTTGATCGCCACCGCGCTACAAGCCCAGCTCAAAGAGATTGGTATTCAAGTGGATATTGCGATCGATAACTCAAGTGCCATCCCCGCCAAACATCATGATGGCACCCTAGAAATGGCCTTGATTGCCCGCAACTTCGGTACTATTGCCGATCCTCTGCCACTGCTTTTGAGTGATTTTGCAACGCATCAAGGATCGGATTGGGGCCCAACCAATTGGTCATCACCTCAGTTTAGCCAACTGCTGGCTGAGCTTTCGACCGAATCAGACAATGCGCGTTATCAGCAATTGGCCGCCCAAGCCTCTCAATTACTGGCCGATGAGATGCCGCTCATCCCTGTGACTTATTACCGCCAGATTGTGTCGGTCAATAAACGAGTCGCTGGATTTTCGTTTGATCCCTTTGAAATTAACTACCGCGTCGCGCAGATGAGTTTCAATGACTAAGATTCTTGTTCACCGTTTTTACCAGGCCCTCTTTGTGGCCTGGTCCGTCGGCACACTGACCTTTATTTTGATGCGCTTTATTCCGGGTGATGTGGCTTATCGCATTGCAGCAGGTCGCTATGGCTATGATTATGTCAATGCCGACGCCGCACTTGCAGTGCGTGCTGAGCTAGGGCTGGATCGCTCCGCTTTTGAGCTTTACTTGCAATGGCTATGGGATTTACTGCATCTTAATTTAGGCCATTCTCTGGTCAGCAGTGAACCCGTCATTCATGCGATTATGCATAATCTCGGACACAGCCTTTTACTTGCAGGCGCTGCAACACTGCTCTCGCTGTTTATCGCGATCCCAATTGGGGTCTATTGCGGTAAACGTACCGATCGGTGGGCAGATAACCTTGCCCTGCTCACCTCAATCATGATTAAAGCGCAGCCAGTATTTTTGATTGGTCTGGGGCTTGTCATCCTGTTTGCTTTACAACTGAATTGGTTGCCTGTTGCTGGATTTGGTCATCCCAAATTCCTTATTCTGCCTGCGCTGGCTTTAGCGCTGGGTATGGCAGCGATGTCGAGTCGCATGATCCGTAATGCCACTGCTCAAGTGTTGCAATCCCCCTATTACGCTTTCGCGCGTTTGAAAGGTTTGAATCACGAGCAAGCCTTTACGCGCCACGCACAGCGTAATATCGCCCTTCCTGTTATGGCGTTTGTCGGCATTCAGGCGGTGAGCTTAGTAGAAGGGATAGTGATGATTGAATCGCTGTTCTCTTGGCCCGGTGTGGGACATGCCTTGTCACATGCGATTTTCCAACGCGATATTCCAATGATCCAAGGCTCTGCACTGGTGATGGGATTATTGTTTGTCGCGCTCAATACGCTGGTCGACTTAGTCCAATACGCATTAGACCCTCGCCTACGTTTAAGCCGACATGTTCAACCAGAGGCCTAACATGAAACTGCACTTATCGAAACCACAATGGCTTGGGGTGAGCCTGCTGATTTTGCTCGTGATGCTCGTGCTGATCGAACATCTGCTGTATGGCGGCGATCCGGCCAAACAAGATCTCAATCGCGCTTTAGCCGCCCCCAGTTGGGGTGAACCGCTGGGTACCGATCACTATGGGCGCAGTAACTTCGCACGTTTAAGCTCTGCAATTGCGACCTCGTTAACCATGGCCGTCGCTTGCGTAAGCAGTTCCGCGTTACTGGGGTTAGTCACTGGCGTGGTCGCAGCATGGAAACGCGGTTGGTGGGATAGAGGCTTTTCTTGGCTACTCAACATGTTGCTGGCCATGCCCGGTTTAATCTTGGTGTTACTGTTTGGCGCTATGGTACCGGGCTCTTTTTTCATCCTCTATCTCGCTATTGCCTTAATGTTATGGGTGGAATTTTTCCGCGTAGTGCGCAGCAAAACCCTCTCATTACTTGAACAGCCACAAATTGAAGCCTCACGATTGTATGGCTTCAATGCTTGGTATCTATTTCGCCGACATCTTTGGCCTGAGCTAAGGGAAGATCTCTTCACGCTGGCCTGTTTTGGTGCGGGTAACGCGATTTTAGCGCTCGCCTCCATCGGCTTTCTTTATGTTGGACTTAAGCCACCCCAAGCGGAATTAGGCATGATGATGGTGGAGCTCTTTCGCTACTATCACCAAGCCCTTTGGGTACTCGCCCAACCCATCTTAGTGGTATTTATTTTAGTGTTAAGTTTTCAAATGCTGGCCAAAGGAAAAATATCGTGACCGCGCTCCTCTCTGTACAACAACTCGCGATTTCTACTGCGCAAGAAACCTTAGTTGAAAGCTTGTCCTTTGAACTGCATGCTCACCAAGCGCTGACGATATTAGGTGAAACGGGATCAGGCAAAAGCTTGTTGGCGAACGCGATTATTGGCAATTTGCCCGCTGGGCTGCGTAGCCAAGGTAAGATTGCGTTATTTGGCCAATATCAACATCAGCGAACTCAAGCAGAACGTGAAGCGCTATGGGGAAAACAACTTGCCGTCTTGCCCCAAGAGCCTTGGCATGCACTCAACCCAATCATGCGCGCGGGCGAACAAGTGGCGGAGGTGCATCGCTTGGTGATGGGCAATCACGCCGCTAGCGCAGCATTAACCGACTCCGCTTTTCAGCAAGTGGCACTTCATCAGGATCTGAGCAAGTACCCACATCAGCTCTCTGGCGGCATGGCGCAACGCGTCGCCTATTTGTGTGCCACCCAAACGCAGGCACCTTTGCTTATCGCCGATGAACCAACCAAAGGTTTAGATGCCAGCCGCCGCGATCAAATCATTGCCTTATTGCAAGCACAATTAACTCGTGGTGCGTTGTTAACCATCACTCACGATATCGAAGTTGCCGAAAAGCTCGGTGGAACCATCATTGTGATGCGCAAAGGTGTTATTCAAGAGCAAGGGCCAGCCCAACAAGTGCTGAGTCATCCTCAATCAGATTACACCAAGGCGCTGATTAACGCTGACCCCAGATATTGGCCAACCACACCGCAGAGTAAAACAGGAGAGCCCCTGTTGACCGTGGACAATATCGCCATGCATCGCGGGGAGAAGTGCTTGTTTGATTCGCTGAGTTTCACCCTCAGCGCCGGAGAAATTCTTGGCATCAGTGGTGATAGCGGCTGCGGGAAATCTACTCTTGCCGATCTATTACTCGGGTTACTTAAACCCAGCCAAGGCCGTATTCATCGCCTACAAGCGATCCCTCTCGGTAAGGCACTGAAACTCTATCAAGATCCGCCTAGCGCCTTGGCGAAAAGCGTCACTTTACAGACACTATTGGAAGATGTGTGTCGTCAGCATTCGGTCGAACGCAGCCAAATTCCTCGTTTACTGGAACGCCTCGCTTTGTCACCCAACTTACTGTCACGCAAAGCCAATCAAGTTTCAGGCGGAGAATTACAACGTTTTGCGATTCTGCGCGCTTTACTGACGCGGCCAACACTCTTAGTCGCCGATGAGCCCACCTCGAGACTTGACCCCATCACGGCAGCCAGTACCTTGCAGTTAATCATCGAGTTAACTCAAGAGATCGGCTGCGCTTTGGTCTTGATCAGTCACGACAAGCTCGCCCTTGAGAAAACCTGCCATCGTGTACTCTCTTTGTAAGACGAGTCTTGTCATTCATGGGGCCGAATGGCCTCATGAATTCGTTTGTTTCACCCTCGTTTACAGTGTAAATACGATTACCCCAAGCAACTTAAAGTGGCTGATAAGCAGCAAATAGGAAGGGATACACAGTCAATGGTGCAGGTAAACCGATAATCCACATGGATTAACCCTTTGGTTTATCTCATACCGTTTTCTTAAGCGAGTATTAAGAAACCCCATTTATAAATGGCTTAACGTTCACAGAATTTAGCGTGGTCATCATGCCGACATTCAACATTAAGCCATTCTCCTATCTCCAATTAGTCTTTTTGCTGGCAGCCTATTTTGCGCTGCCACTCAATCTTCCGGTTTACGCTCAATTAGCGCATATTTTCAACCAATCTACGTCCCTTGATTGGGGATTCGCCCTCTCTATTCCGTTATTTTTCCTGTTTGCACTGAATTTTATCTTCCAGATTTTCAGTTGGCCTTACTTGTTCAAGCCCTTTTTTGCTGTGTTACTTGTGCTGTCGGCCTTAATCAGCTTCGCTGGCTTTCAATACGGTGTGATTGTCGATCAAGATATGTTAGTGAATGTGTTGGAAACCGACCGCGGCGAAGCGGGATCTTATCTCACAATCTACTCTGTACTTTGGTTGCTCGGGTTTGGCCTCGTGCCTGCGCTAGCTCTGCTTTTTACCCCAATCCGCCCAGAAAAAAGTGCCCTGCGTTTTTTGATGAAAAAGGGGCTATCCATGCTGGTTTCCGTTGTCGTGATTGGCGTGATCGCTGGGCTTTATTATCAGAATTACTCGTCCGTTGGACGCAACAACAGCTCACTCAAAAAAATGATCATCCCGACCCATTTTCTCTACAGCAGTTTTGGGTTAGTCAAACAGCGCTATTTCACGGAACCAATGGTGTATCAGGAGATCGGTCAGGATGCGCAGCAAAAGCCAAGCGCCGTTCGTCAGGCAACCCAAAAGCCGACCTTAGTGTTTTTTGTGTTAGGTGAAACTGCACGAGTACAAAACTACCAATACTTGGGTTATCCGCGTGATACCAATGCTTATACCGCCCCTTTCCAGCCGATCTTTTTTAAAGATGTGGCGAGTTGCGGTACAGCAACCGCCGTTTCAGTGCCTTGTATGTTCTCCAACATGAATCGCCAAAATTTTGATCGCTCTCGGGCGGACAACCAAGACAATGTGCTGGATATTCTGCAGCGTGCGGGCATCAGTCTGCTCTGGAAGGAAAATGACGGTGGCGATAAAAATGTCGCGAAGAATATCCCGCTTAAAGAGTTAGCTAGAGATAACCGAGAAGGGATTTGCGATGGCGACACCTGTTACGACATTGCGATGTTAGAGAATTTAGATCAGGAGATCGCCACGCAGCAGGGCAACCGAATGATTTTCATGCATTTCATCGGTAGCCACGGCCCCACTTACTTTAAACGTTACCCAAAAGAGATGGCAGTTTACCAGCCTGACTGCCCAAGAGCAGATATTGAAAACTGTAGCGTCGAGCAGATCGTAAACACGTATGACAACACCATTCGCTACAGCGACTATGTGATGTCGCAGCTCCTCGCTAAGCTCGATTCACTGCAAGACCGATATAATACCGCGCTGATTTATATCTCCGATCATGGTGAATCATTAGGTGAAAATGGCCTGTTTTTGCATGGTATGCCCTATAGCCTAGCGCCTGAGTACCAGACTCGAGTCCCTCTCCTTATCTGGATGTCCTCTGGGTTTAGCCAAAGTAAAGGGATTGATGTTGAATGCCTGCGCAGCAACAGTGAATTACCTTATGCGCACCAGAATCTGTTTCACTCACTGCTCGGCGTGATGGATGTATCAACCAAAGCGTACCAAGCCAATTTGGATCTGTTTGCGAAGTGTAGAACCAGCCAATCTTAGCCATACCCAAACAACTTAGCCTTAGGTAGCGGGCAAATGAGTGCATCCCCAAGAGCATAGGCAAGCTCTATGGCTTGGGGTAAACGAACGTAGCCAACACCGCGACAACGTTAAGCAGGAAGGGGATAAAGCCACATGATAAGTTAGGACGTTATTCGCAATTGCGAAAACGAACAACAAAGGTATTACGCTCATCAGTACGTGGCAGCAAGAGCACTTGACCGCCATGAAGCGCTGCAATATCACGACAGATCGACATGCCAAGCCCTGCGCCATCGCCTTTTTGGCTGTTGGCACGGTAGAAGTTATCAAACATTTTTTCACGAGTCAGATCGTCAATCGCGGCCCCAGTATCCGACACACGCACTTCAATCTCACCATCGTGGTCGCTAAGCTCTACCGCTATCTGGCTAGAGTGGCCGGAATAACGAATGGCATTATCCAGCAGATTTTTAAATAAAATGCCCAGGAGTAACTCATCTCCCCATAAACGCGAACTTTCGCCATGAAAACTCAGCTGCTGATCCTGCTTAAAAGCGATAGGTGCTAAATCCGCTATCACTTGTTTAATGACGTTTGCCAGCTCAACCGGCTGTTTCCTTAAGGTTTGTGTACTTTCTACTTTGGCCAGCATTAAGAGCTGATGAATCAATCTATCGGTGCGCTCTATACCTTTGAAAATACGTTCTAAATCTTGCTTTAACTGTTCCTGATTGGTGCTACGCAGGGCATTTTCGGCATTCACTCTTAAAACGGTCAGCGGGGTTTTTAACTCATGTGCCGCCATTCGAGTAAAACGTTTCTCACGCTGCCATGCTTGCTCTAGCTCATTGAGCAGTTGATTCAACGTCTCCACCAAAGGCAAAAGTTCCACCGTAGGTTTTTCGACATAAATTCGATCTAGCTTATGGATGCTGCGCAGAGCAATCGCTGCTTTCAGCGCTTGGATTGGCTGAAAGCTACGTTCAATCAGCACCACCAAAACCACAATCAAGCACAGAATTAAAATTAATTGCGGAAGTGCGGTGGATAAGGCGATCTCATTAATCGCTTCATCACGAATGCTTTGCTTTTCTGCAACCAAAACATACTGTTTACCCTTTTCTTGATCAGGGAGACTCAACTGGAAATAACGCCAGCTTTCGCCGTTGAGCGTGATATCACTAAAACCATTCGCATCACGGCCAAGACTCAGCGCAGGCAAATGAGTATCAGAGCTAAAGAGAAGATCGCCCTCTCGATAAAACTGGAATAATAAATACTGTTCATACGGGTGGCCAAAGAGCGTGGCGACATCATCGTTGGCTTTGGAAAGGCGCTGAATATGCTGCATCCACAGATTGAACTGCTCATGCTGATTACGATCTGCAAATTCATTGGCCGAAACAGAAGTGGCGATCAGTAATAATTTGGCGGACTGCCCAAGACGGGCATCGTACACTTCTCCCACTTCATGTTGGGCGTTGGAATAACTGAACCCAAACGAGACCAGCATCAAACCGGTACTCAGCAAAACAGAAGTCAGGGTAAGTCGGCGTTTAATGGAAAAGAGAGGTTTATTTTTCAATCATGTACCCCACACCTCGTACATTTTTAACCAGATTATCCGGCAATTTTTTGCGCAGATTATGAATATGTACTTCGATTGCGTTATCACTGCTGCCTTCATCCCAGCCGTGCAGTGCTTGCTGCAAAAGCTCTTTACTCATCACTCTTCCCGCTTGGGTCATCAAACTGGCGAGGATTTTGTACTCATTTCGCGTTAATTTCAGAGCTTGCTGAGCGTAGTAGATTTCTTGTTTAGAGAGCGAAAGGTCAAGTTCCCCAACGGAGATGAGCTCCTCTGCGCTCCCTGAGCTACGACGAATGATCAAGCGTAAACGTGCGAGCAGCTCTTCGAGCGCAAACGGCTTACCTATGTACTCATCTGCACCGCCATCCAACCCTTTGACCCGATCACTGATATCATCCCGTGCCGTGAGTATCATGACAGGCAATGTATAACCCGCTCGCCGAATTTGGCGCAGGACTTCCAAGCCATCCATATCTGGCAAGGTGAGGTCCAAAATCAGTGCCGTAAATTGCTCGGTTTTCAGGGCGGTCACGACGCCACCACCCCGCTCCAGCCAGTCAACCGTATAGCCTTGTCGGCTTAACGCTACTTGCATTGATTCACCGAGCAACGTGTCATCTTCAACTAATAGTAAACGCATAAGGTTACTTGATGCTCTCCAATAAGTGCGCAATCTCTTCCTGACGTCCCGCATCCGCAATTTCTCGTTTCGGTCTTGCGGGTGCATGCTGAGCTTGCAGTAAATAGCGCTTTGCCTCTGCGCTACGGCCTTCTTGTAGCAAAAAATCTCCGTAGAAATAGTTGGCATCAATGCCATTGGGATTCACGGTCAAGGCTTGTTTAAGCAGCTGCTCTGCTTTTTCTTTATCCCCAAAGGCGACAGGCCAACCCGGCACTTTATAGTATAGCGTGCCCAAACTGGTCAACGCGGAGCCTTCCAGAGTATTTGGCGCTTGCGCGATGACCTCTTCAAATAAACTTTTGGCCTCTTTCACCAGCGATAAAGCCCCCAATCCGCCCCTCACTCCCGCTAAAGAAGATTGGTTGATGGCCAGCCACACTTTCAACTCGGGGTTATCGCCCGAAATCGTTAACTCCAGTCGATTACGCGCGATCGTGCGTTCAAAACAGCGCTCTTGCTCCTTAGCAGAAGCGGTACGGTATTGGCATTTTGCCCAATCCGTTTGCACTTGTTCTAAAGGCGTAATCGCGTAACTTGAGTGGGCATACCCGAGCAACAGTGCGCTAAGACTCATCCATTTAAGCATAATGTTCATAAACTCTTCTCCTTGAATTATCACGCTTTAGCGATTTAAAAATGACAATAAGACGGGTTGTTGCTTTCTAATTGCCCGAGAAACCAAGCTCGGCAGTAGTTGGTTAAGACGCACCAGAAGTTTCTCCGGCCAACCGATCCACATGACGTTTTGCTCCGTTTCAATCATTTTGGCCACCTGCGCAGCAACCAAGGAAGGCTCATCACTGCGATTCCCCAGTGCTCGATTGAGCTGTTGAACGGCCTCACTGTTGAGCGAAGTATTGGTGGCTCGTGGCGCTAAATAGAGCACTTTCATTCCCGTCCCCGCGAGCTCTCGGTTCATCGCTTCGCTAAAACGGTGCAATCCCGCTTTCGCGGCACAATAGCTGGCATAGCCCGGATACCCTATCGCCCCGAGACTGGAACCAATATTGATGACCATCTGCGGTTTACGGCTCCATTGCAAAACATGGTGCATGATTTGGATTGGCGTCATTAAATTCAGAGCTAACTCACGCTGCACCGACTCCATCGAACGACGCGCCAACAAACAGAACTGATTGGTCCCTGCATTATTGATCACGACGGCGATGCGCTGCTGGGCGCGGTTTAATTCTTCCACCAAAGCCTGCAGTTGCTCCATTCCCGCTTCACTGGTTAAATCTGCGCTCACAACCCGATGCAGCTCAGGCTTGGGGAGTGATTGACGCAATGCTTCAAGTTTTTGCGCATCACGCGCTAACAAGATTAACCGCGCACCACGCGCCGCTAAAGTATGGGCGATAGGCTCGCCAATGCCACCTGAAGCGCCCGTTAACAACACATATTGTTGATGAATGTCCATAAACGCCTCCTAAGCTGCCTGTTGCTGGGTCTGGGGCAGTAATTCACGCAACATCTGCCCATACAGATAAAACACCTGATTCGCCGAGTGGATAATCGCTTGCTGATCCTCTTCCGCGGTAATTTTGTCCATTAAGGATTCGAAGAAGCGAATGTGGTCTTGATCCAGTTCACTGTGTGAGGTGAGATAGCTCATGGCTTTAGCAGGTAAATTGAGCTGCTGTTTGACCAAGCGCGCTATGTTGCCGCCCACGCCCACACTCGTCCCTTCGAGCACCCAGACCATACCAAACAACGCGAGCGGATTGGCGCTATCAATCTGGTGGTAAAGATAAGCGACCATCAATTCAATCGGTGTACTGACTTGCCCCACCCCTTGGTTATTTCGCACCGCTTGAGCATCACCACCACAAACTCGAATATCATTGAGGATCCATTCTTGGTGACCTTTCTCCTCATCGATATAGTCGGCAATGGCAATGCGCACCCACTCATAACGATCACTCAATCGTCCCCCACACGCCATTAACAGTGGTACGGTATGTTTGACGTGATGGTAGGCTTGGGTCAAAAAGCTTAAGTACATGTCAAGCGTGATCTCGCCGCGAGCACAAGCTGCAAATACTGGAGCTTGTAACATCTGTTGCTGAGCCGCTTGCGTCTCTTTTTGTAAACGTTGAAAAAATCCTGTCATGAGAGTTCTCCTCATCGTGAGCCTCAAAGAGGCCCGAACGACTTACCGTGAAATGTCGCCAATACCGCTACCGCTTCTTGCCGGAAGGGGATACAGGTATTGCCAATTGAGGTCGGGCGCATTACGCACTCGACGAAAAGTGTGCTGCGCGTTCTCAATCAACGCTCGCTTGGGTCGGCCATTGGCCGTCAACCAAGCCTGCCATGCGCTCGGCTGATTGACGAAAAGCAGTTGTTGGATCTGTGCGTAGTCGGGTAACTGATGATTTATTTGTTGCACACGTTGCTCCAGATCGGGCATTAGGCGATCAATCACAGCCACTAACCCCACCTCATCATCGCCGACCACCACGAAACGGCATTGCGGTAACCAAACTTGCGCGTGAGACTCAATCCATTCCGGTGCGATGTTGCGCCCAAACGGAGTAATGATGAGATTTTTTTTGCGCCCTACGATACAAAGAAATCCCTGCTCATCGAGTGTCGCCAGATCACCCGTGGCAAGCCATTCGTCGGTCAATGGCTCGCCGATATAACCCAGCGCACTATTGCCACGAACCCACAATTCACCATCTTCAGCCAATTGGATTTGTAGATGGCTCAGCGGCTTGCCACAACTACCGGGCTGGTCATGTTGCGGTGTATTCATGCTAACCACCGAAGCGCATTCAGAAAGTCCATAGCCTTCATAAGCAGGAATGCCCAGAGCTCGTGCGCTATGGATAAGTTCAGCCGCAACGCGCGCGCCCCCTACCGCCACCCATTGCAGCGACTTCGCCAACTCGGGAGCCTGTTTCACCACCTGAATCAGCGCCATCAATAACGCTGGGGTAAGAACCAAACTGGATGGCTGATAAACGCTCAATACGTTGGCAAACTGAGTGGGAGAAAATTGACTAGAGCCAGACAGCCCTACCGATTCACCAAACAGTACGCTTGAAGTCACCCCGAGCAACAAAGGCACGTAAATTCCTGTGATATTTTCCAGCAGCGTGGCGAGCGGCAACATCACCAAATGCTGCTCAACTTGCGCGCTCATCTGCTCTGCGATGGCCAGCGTAACGCGCTCTAGATTTTCTTCACTCAAACAAACACCTTTCGGGGTGCCTGTTGAGCCAGAGGTGAACGTGATTTTTTGTGTACCCGCCAAAACGCGATTGGGTCTATTCCTCGGTTTATTGCCCTGATAGTGCCAAGCGTCAAAGCCACCGACTGTCAGTGAAGGCGAACCCAACTCAGGCCAATCACCAAGACAGAGTTCAACATTCGCCTCATTCAGTAAATGAGCGACTTGTTCTGATGTAAAAAAGGTCGGGACAGGAACCATAACGATGTGTGACCACATCGCGGCTAAATCGAGCGCAACCCAGTCGACACTGTTTTGTGCACGTAATGCGATGCAGTTTGCGGATAACCGCTGCAGCTGATTAGCGATCAGGTCGACTCGCTCTAACAGTTGAGAATAATTGAGAGCTATCCTCTCTTGCTGAGCGTTATGGCCAACAAAAGCCATTTTCTGCGGTTGGTGCAAGGCATGCTGCTGCAGCGCAGCGAGAATTCGATTCATCTTTCACTACTCACGCTTGCTTTTGATTAAGGTGTAATTGATTGAGATGGGTGCAACCATGCACTAAATTGCCCGCCAAAATACGCGGACGGTGCTGATAGTAAGTTCCCCAGATTTGAGAAGCATTGGGAATACGAGCTGGAGAAGCTTGGGCAATCAAGGTGAGTTGCAGGCCAAAACGACGCATCAGGGCATGCAGAGGATCGGTTGCAGTAAAAATGCACCACTCAAACCCCATGGCGACCAACTGCTGTGCCATCAAACGAAAGTGAAACGCTGAAAGCCCGCGACCAAAAGAAGCAAGATGGCCAAATTCAATCAACTTGCCACGAGGTATCGGACATGCAAAACGTTGTGCAAGAAGACGATCGGCAGGCTCATCGAGATATTGTTCAAGAAACAGCGGCTCTTGCTCTGCAATCCGGTATCCACAGACAGACTTCATGACCTGTTTATCAAGTAGCGCTAAATAAGCAGGCATATAAGCGGTGAGGTGGGCATCAAACGCTTGCTGATAGCGCTCATCAACCAGTTTGATCGCCTCATTCCAACGTGGATGCGTGGGTGTAATGACTTCCAGTGTCAAATCGGCTAGACAAGGTAGAGGTTTCATTGGTGTTTCCCTTTGCTTACTCTGTAAGTCAAAAGTAATCCACCTAACTTAAGAATCCCTTAATATACCGAAACGACTTAAATTAGCAGCTCGCCAGCCAATACGTTCATCCTGATGAGCAGAGACAAGTTCGATGCTTGAGGCAAACCCACCTAGCCAGCACCGCCGCAACGTCAAATAGGTAAAGTATATTTACACTGTAAATTCACAAGCAAAGCCAAGATTTCCGTTCGCACCGCTTGCTCGACTTGCCGCTTCCCACTTAACTGAAACTGCTCGGCACAGGCCGCCCAACTTTTACGCTGCAGAATTTTACTGATCAACAAAGGGGATAGGCTCTCTAGTGATGGAGCCGTTGCCAGTAGCCAAGCATAAAGCCACACCGCCACGCTTTCGTAATTTGCTCCACCTCGCGCGTAACGCTCGATCAATTCTAAAGGGATCAGAGGTTGAGGCAATGCGACAGTGCTAGGTAAAAGCTGTTGGATGATTTGTGGCTCCAACGCTTGTAGAGAATCACTGAGTTCAAAAATCCAATGCGCACTAAACTGCTGTTTGGCTTGCTCCAACCAATCGAGATGCTCTCCGCGCACCATCAAGAGAGAGTAACAACCACTCGCCTGATCTCGATGCGAACCGAGTTTTATTGGTACGAAGTGGTTAGCTAGCCAAAATGGCAACAAATCTTCACTCACCCCGAAGCTGGTGGCGTAATAATCCGCGTGATGCTGCGCAATAAAATGGGTCAACAATTGGCTACCTATACCTTGGCGTTGGCAGTCGGGATGGACGGCAATGCGTAATATTCGCCAACAAGATTGGCGCGCCGCTTGGCTAATTCCTAATTGATTCGCCAAAGTCACGGGGGTTAAATGCCCTTTCGGACGCCGCGTTCCCAGTTGAATCGCCTCAATCGTCGGCGCGTCTAACTCCCCTTCACGGACCGCCAAAACGCAACCGACGCACACCTCTCCTTGATAAGCGACGAACAACGTCATCGCTTCATCTTGCAGTAAAGCAAAGAGATCGTTGGGCGAGGTTTGATAATGCGCATTGACCAAAAGTGCAAACACTTGTGCTAATCGCTCAGGTTGCTCCACACACTCAGGCTGACTGAATAAAGAAAAAGACAGCGGTTCTCTCGCCTGCTCTAGGGCAACTTCAGGCAACTCACTTTGTAGAAGAAATACCTGATTTTGCCACTGTTCCAGCGCATCCCCCGCCGCCCAGCGGATCGGCTGCTCAAGATGCAGTGAGCGCATCTGCGGGCGCTGTACTTGCAACCAACTCTGAAATTTTAGAGAAAAACCGCGCCCACACCCTTCGTAGCCATGAATGGTCGAAGAAAATACTGCGCGGTGATAGCGCTCCACCCAACGTTTTAAAAATGGCAACGGCAGCGCAGCGGCTTCGTCGACCAGCAATAAATCACTCTCAGGTTGAGTGCGCAGTAGCTCATCCGGAGCCATAAAACGTAAGCTTGACTGTGCCGTTTGCACCTCACCGCGCTGGCGATGGGCTTGCGGTAATGTGCGCTGGGCATGCACAAACAGCGGCTCCACGGCAGCCAAAGTAGGTGCAGTCACCACAATATGCATAGAGCGCGATGACATCAGCTCTGCGGCCGCCAATCCCAGTGCGCTGGTTTTTCCACGCCCGCGATCGGCAGTCAGCACTAAAGGACGCTTGCGATGCCCAGTCACGACTTTAATGATGCTGTCGATCGCCAATCTTTGTTCGGTATAAGTTTGTTCGGTATTCGTTCGCGTAACCGAATCCGAATTGGGTAAAGCCGGCACCGTTTGTGGCGTAATCACAAGCAAGCGATGACAAGCGCGCTCTAGCCAGACTCGCGCACAATGGTTGAGCGTAGTCGGTTCGCCAACCACCAACAGTAATCCGCCGCCCACCAAGGTACCCAGCACCGCATTAAAGCTATTGGCATCCCAACCTTGCGTTAAATCTACGATCAGGAGTTGGCATTCTCGCCCTAACCATTGCTGACCTTGGCGATAGTCGACACAAGTCACACCCTCTAGCTCAGTTTGTCCTAACATCAATATCGGTTGTTCGGCAAAGTGCGGAACAAGTGTTTTCAATAAGTGATGCTGCCACTGTGCATCACCACGCAGCCAACAGCCAAAGCGAGTCTGTCCTTGCTTGGCGAGCTGCTGAAGTTGCAATAAATAGGTGATTGGCTGAGTCATAACGAGCGATATTCCAAAATGATGCGCCATGTTAGCACAAGCCCAACCGATCGCTGTAACGCCTTGAAAGGCATCGTAAGAAGGAGGAAACATTTGTTAACAGAAGGCTAAAATATTTTTTCTTAACGACAAATTATATTTGCTTTATCACAGCAAAAAATTCACTAATTATGCACTCGAACCCCGGCATTGGGCTGGGCTAAAAAGGAATCAAAATGCAATGAAAACTTTCATTAAAGGATTGGTACTTTCTGCAGTCGTTGCCTCTTCTCAGGTTTATGCAGAGCAAACCCTAAACGTGTATGCGTGGGGTGGCTATCTGCCAGAGAAGTCGCTGAAAGCTTTTGAACAACAAGAAGGCGTTACTATTAACTATTCAACCTTTGAGAATAATGAGTCAATGTATACCAAACTCAAACTTCTGAAAGGCACTGGTTACGATGTCGTGTTTGCGTCCGCTTATTTTATCGAAAAGATGGGCCGTGAAGGGCTACTGGCAGAAATCGATCATAACCAAATCCCGAACATGAAAGATGCAATGCCAACCGTATTAGGACTGGCGCACGATCCTCAAAACAAATTCTCACTCCCTTACATTTGGGGGATTACGGGTCTTTACTACAACTCGTCTACCCTGCCTAACGGAATCACAAAATGGGCAGATCTGTGGGATAAGCAATACGAACAGCAAGTCATGCTGATTGACGATATCCGCGACGTGTTTGGTATGGCTCTAAAGCTTAACGGCTTTAGCATCAACACCAAAAATGAAGAGGAAATCAAGAAAGCGTACGAATCTCTGGTGGCACTGAAGAAAAACGTATTGCTGTATAACTCAGATGCGCCACACGTGCCTTACGTTTCTGGCGAAGCCACACTGGGCATGCAGTGGAACGGCAACGCTTACCAAGGCCAAGTGGAAATGCCTGAGCTGAAATTCGTTATGCCAGAAGAAGGCGCGGTACTGTGGATGGATAACTTCACCATTCCTTCAGGCAGCAAGAACATTCCGTTGGCGCACAAGTTTATTAACTTTATGTACCAACCAGAAAACCAAGCTGAGATTGTACAAAGCTTAGGTTATGCCTCTGCCACCAAAGGCGGTCGAGCGCTGCTACCGGCAGAACTGCGTGATAACCCGACTATCTTCCCATCGGATGAAGATATGAAAAAAGGCGAGTTCATTAACGATGTCGGCCCAGAAACGCTGGCGATTTATGAAAAGTACTGGCAGCGCCTAAGAAACCAATAAGGCTAAGCCCCCTAAAACGCACAAAGCCCGCATCAGCGGGCTTTGTTATTTGAGTTGACTCAGTTTAGCTTACGCTGCACAAAATCAAGAATATCTTGCATCAGCTCATCATCAATTTTCTTCAAATTCAGCACCAAATTATTGCCTTTACGAGCATAGCTGGCGCGGCCTTTGATGAGCTCCACCTTCGGTGTTTCGGTGCGCTTAGGAGGTAACACATCTTGAATCCAGCTTTCGATAGTTTCCGTGACTTCTTTGGTAATACGCGCCACACCTTGAGCTTGAGATTGCTGCCACACGAAACCATTTTCTTGATGGCATTTCGCTAATAATTGCTCACGCTGAGCCTCATTCAGCTCGTTAAACTGTTTATGTAATTTAACGATAGTAGGGCGGCCCAGCTCGACAACACTCGGATACGCCTGCAAAAGCTCTAGCGGTAAAGCGGCGGCTTTTAAGGCACCACTGACCAATGCCTCGCTGCACTGGAACATTTTGGCAAGCGCTTTTTGGTCTTCCGCTTCACCACTATCGAGCTTGGCTTGCATCTCTTTACCTTTCTCATATAGAGAAAGAGGTTTATGCGCATTCGCGACATCAGACAAAAACTTAGCGTGCTCAGCATTGATATTTTCAGCCACATACACCAAAAACTCTTTGCCCGCCAAGATACAAGACATGCGACGACGGCTACCATCAAGCACTTCGATTTTGCCATCTGCGGTTTTACGGCCAACGGCTGGGTATTGCTGTCCACGCTCACGCAATGTGGTCAGAACATCAGCCAAGGCATGTTCGGTTAAAAACGCCTGTTCACGGGCATTTTGAGCAAACACCACGGTTTTTTCCGCGACTTCATCAGCCGGAATTCGCATCAGTTCAAAGGTCACTACCTCTTCACCCGCTACAGCCAACTCAATCATCTGTGCTTGTGCTTTCACCGCAGATTGCGCTTCTGCAGGCGTCGTTGCACGGCGCTTATCCGCCTTTCCAAACAGCTTTGCGTTCAGTTCAGAAGTTTTAATTGCCATAAGTTACTTACCCCTGATTCAGTGAAGACCAATGTGAATGAAGTACGCGCTCTAGCTCTAAAGCACTTTTTTGTACCGCATCCTGAGCGGTCGCCAAGGTTTTTTTACCGCCCTCGAAATCGTTAACGGTCAAATCAAAGACGGTACTGTAAGTATCCGCACAGGTTTCAAACGCACGGCTGCGTGGGATGGTGGCCATCATGACTTGATCGCCCAACAAATAATTCATTTCGGTCAGTACCGACACCTGCTTCTTGTTGTCATCCTCAAACATGGTTGGCATCAGGCGTACAAATTCGAGCCCTTTCCAATCTTCAGGGAACATCTCGTACACCGTGGGCAAATGTTGGAAGAAATTGACCGTAGAAGCCCAGTCCAGTCGCTTCGCCGCACAAGGGATCAGTAAGGCATTCGAGGCATACATCGCGTTCCATACCAGTGGATCAACGTGTGGACCAGTATCAATCATGATGATGTCAAAATCGCTGGCAATTTTATCGATCAGCTTCTCTTTGAGTAAGCGAACAATATCTAGTGATTGATTTTGTGAGAGATATTGCCACGCCTCTGCGTTAAACATCGCATCTTCAGGAAACGCAGAAATGGTTTTCAAATTCGGATATTGAGTTGGCAACATCACGTTTTTGCGCAAAAACTCAGTGTCCACTTGCACCCCATCTGGCACATTATCCAGCATGATATCAACCGCGGAATAGATATTCGTATGCTCAGCCAGACTGATTTGTGGATTCAAGAATAGGCGTAATGAACCTTGTGGGTCTAAGTCAATCAAGCAGATGCGGTAACGCTTATCCAAATTGAGCGCTAAACAAGCGGCAAGGTGTACCGCGGTCATTGATTTCCCCGTACCACCCTTTTGGTTCTGCACGTTGATGATCCACGGTTTATTCTCATTATTTTTTTTGCGCTCATGGAATTTAGGCACGCCAGCGGCATCCATCAACATATGCGCTTCGGAAAGAGAGATAGAGTAGTGATTCGCGTTATTTTTGGTAAATTGATGTCCCGCTTCTTCCATCTTAGCGATAGCTTCATCAAGCTTGCGACGTGTTAAGCCTGAACGAGTTTCCATAAGGGCTTTAGACATTGGAGGAAAATGCTCATCACGGCGCTCCTCTAATACAATCTCAATTCGATCGGCCTGCACTTGTTGGGTAAGTTGTGCAAGCTGGTAGAGATTCTCTATCGTTTGTTCTCTTTTCATTGCCAATTTCCGTTATTAGGGCTTTAAACAGATTGTACAGCATAGTTTATTTAAAACAACAAAAAGGTGAACATAAAACAATGAATCAAAATCACACATATTGGAGTATTAACAGAAAATTGATACCAAACGAACAAAGTTAAGTATAAAAACCGCGTTTAAATAACCCACATATTCTTCGATAAGGAGAAAACATTTTAAATATTACAGTGTCACTTATTTACAATGTAAAGCCACGTTTTGAAGTGATGATGAATAAATAAAAGCGAGCCGTAAGCGGAACGATTAAACCGAGCCACTAAGTTACGGTGAATGCCATTCTGATTGAAATGATGCGCAGGATTCAAGCAAGATGAGAAAATGCCTATCTTTCCTCCAGCGAATAGGTATCACCGAAACGATGATCAAGAGCAGCAGCTTGATCATTCTTCCGTAAAAAATAGAGGGTTAAGGAAACATGATCAAGAGCTCATCATGGCTATGAGTCGAGGCAAGAGAATTAACAATTGAAGATCTTCAATCGGATCGATGATCAAGAGGTAAATCGTCGCGGAAGCATGTAAATTCATTATCAATTTACGGTCGATGTCAGGCAGAGTAAGGCTTTGGCTAGTCAGTGATGAAAAACCGTCTATCCTAACAAGTCTCAGTCAAAACAAGATAAACAGAACAACAGCCATGATCATGCTTTCGTAATCCCGCTCCGTCACCTTGGCCAGCGCAATATGGCGCTGAAGATGTCAATTGGAAGCACAAGTCACAAGTATTCATTGCGATATGGCCAAGAAATCATCCTCTCTTGATCATCTTTCCGTGGTCATGAGAGTACGAGAGGAAGGAGATACAACGACCTATCTTGATGTCATCCACTCAGGTTGTGGATAAACTGTGTGAGCACCTTGATCATGCTTAGAAGCTTACGTTGATCATTGATTCTGTTGACTGATGATCATGCTTAGAGGAACAAATGATCATGCTTTCGATCTTGTATTGATCATGGTTTCCATCGATACATGATCATGCTTCTGAATGGCTTAAAATAATCTCTTTTAATTACAATAAATTAGAACTAAAAATCGTCACAGATCATTAGATCACTCTAATCATATTTAATCATTTAAATCAGAAAGATCAGTTATTTAAAAACAACAAATTTTTCTTTATTTATGATCTCTTTTTCTTTATTCTCTTGGAACTATAGTGATATTACGGTAAGTGTGATACGGATCTAACCATGAGCTCAGAAGAAAAACGATTGATCAAATTGCCAAGAACTCACAAAGATGGTCATCTTTTTGAAGTCTCTGAAGCCGCGATTGACTGGATTGAACAGTATCAACACTTTAAAGGTGTCACGAAAAGCATTGTTGAACTTTTGAATCTGATCTCACTGCGTGGATTACGCAGTAGAGATGGCTTAGTTTCAACCACAGAACTGATTGATGCAACCGATGGGCAGCTGACGCGTGCAGCCATCCAGCAGCGCTTGAGAGCAGCGGTAGCTGTTGGATTGTTCAAACAAATCCCAGTGCGTTTTGAAGAGGGGCTGGCTGGCAAAACCATGCTCCATCGTTTCATTAACCCCAACCAATTGATCTCGGTACTCGGCTCAACCAGCTTAGTCACTGAATCGGTTAAGCAAAATGAAAAGCAAAAGCGCTCAAAAGCATTAGCGCAGACGCAAGTCAATCAACGTTTACTGCATGAGCATGGTTTAAATACACCGCCAGCCATGAAAGATGAGGCTGATCAGTTTGTGGTCTCACCGACTAACTGGGCAGGGATCATTGATCAAGCGTTAGCGCCACCCAGAACCCGCAAGAGCTACCAAAAGTCTATGGTTTCGATATCGGGTACTCGTGCTGTGATTGAAACACGATCGTCTAAAAACATCATGACGGTCGACGATCTGATGACTTTGTTTGCCTTATTCACTTTAACAGTGCAATACCATGATCATCACCAAGATGATTACCATTTCAATGCTAAACAAGCACCAAACAAAACGCCGCTGTATATCACCGACATTCTCTCTTTACGTGGCAAAAAAGACAGCGGCCCGGCACGTGACTCGATCCGTGACAGTATTGATCGTATTGAATTTACCGATTTTCAGTTGCATGAACTGACGGGTCGTTGGCTCAGTGAGAATATGCCAGAAGGCTTTAAAAGCGATCGTTTTCGCTTTTTAGCGCGCACCATCACCGCTTCCGAAGAGGCACCTGTGGAAGGCAGTGATGGCGAGATCCGCATCAAACCCAATCTGTACATTTTGGTGTGGGAGCCTTCGTTTTTTGAAGAGCTATTGACGCGAGATTATTTCTTCCTATTTCCACCGGAGATCTTGAAACAACATACCTTGGTATTTCAGCTCTACTCCTATTTCCGTAGCCGAATGTCTCGTCGTCATACCGATGTAATGATGCTGAGTGAACTCAACCAAAAATTGGCCAGAAACATCGAATGGCGACGGTTTTCTATGGATCTGATCCGCGAACTTCGTCGTCTCTCCGAAGGGAAGGGGAGTGAAGATCTGTTTGTGGTCAATCTCTGGGGTTATCACTTGACTGTGAAAAGCATTGAAGAGAAAGGCAAAGTGGTGGATTACCAAGTCGATATCAAATGTGATGTGGAAGAGGTACTGCGCTATTCACGCGCCAAAACCACCAACGCGGGTAAACGCAATATGGCTCCAACCTTGCCTAACCCTTTACGTAACGAGCTGGTTTCCAAGCAGAAACTGGCTGAGTTATCGAGCATCATCGATGGTGAATTTGAACCAATCCAGCGCAAAGCCCCTTCGCCGAGAGGCCGCTTAGGTCGGCGCGTGAAGCTACGTAAACATCTTGTCGAAATCAATGCTGATGAAATCACCATTACTCTATCGCGTTATACCTCTCCAGAAGCGCTAGAACGCAGTATAACGGCTTTAGCGGCTATGACTGGACACGCCCCTTCATCAATCAAAGAAGAGTGTGTAGAGCTCATAGACAAGCTAGATTGGCTGCGTGTTGAAAACGATGTGATCCAATACCCGACATTGAGCAAGCTGCTTGAGCTCTACAACAGCCAAAATGAGAGTAAACATCTGTCGATCGAAAAATTGATCGCAGGTTTAGCGGTACGCCGTAAAGTCTGTAAATTGGTTCAAGATGGGCACATTGACGAAACGGTGTATCGAGCCTTAGATGAGATGGCCGCTGGAGCCTAACCAAAACGGATTAGGCTGGGCGTTGGTTTTGTGACTTAAACCTGACAACAGTCTGACATTGAACCGAATAACCGCCGATACACTGCTTCACGAATAGACAACCTTTTGTCCTATCTGATGAATTGTAGATTGGCTCATATGTTTTAAGCGAGTTTAAATAGCTCGCTCTTTTTTTGCCTACGATTTGGCAAAATCCTGACTCAGTGCTTTCTATCCCGACTATCCGCGCATCGGATCTCGAGTTCCTTGATCATCGTTCCAAGCATGAAACGCCATAAAACGTACATGCGCATCGATCAAGGCGTGAGATTGAGATTCTCCACCCACTTGATGGTTGAGATGTTCAAGACTCAGCACCATCAGCTGTTGCATCCGTAGCAAACACCAAGATTTCAACTCCAAGTCACACTCAGGTTGAGCGGCGCAGAGCTGGAATCGACCGTAAGCCAAATTGAGATATTGCAAGGCCTTCTCGGTATCCGTCTCGCGATAAAACTCAAATTGACGCAAACAGGCATCAAGCCAGCAGGCAATCGCTTTGCTTTGAGTGGAATTGAGCGCAGGCTGCCAGAGTGCTTGCGGTGCGCCAAAAATCAAAGGTTGTAATTCAGCGACGGCAGCACAATCGTTATGTTGATACCAGTGATGAATGGTGTGTAACCAGTGCTGTAGTTCATTCATACCGTAAGTCTCGATCATCAAAAAAAGAGTTGATCCCATAAGATCAACGATCTGAAGCAAACCATATGGCTGATGCCACGCTTTCATTCTTGTAGTGTGGTTCACGAAGGCAATGTTTGCCATATACTCTTGATAGGGAAAGGGGAAGATCAATAAAATGACCGAGAAGAGAGGCGTTGTACTGCGAAATAACGCGCCAATTTAGCGGTGAGTTTGGGTATTAGCAAAAAGAATATCTATAGTTTTATTGATAGGATTTCTGAAGTATTGCCATAATCACAATATGGATTAAATCTACTTAACAAAGCACAGCGCCTTTGCTACAGATTAGCTGTTCCTAGCATGGTTTTTCGGAGGTATCTATGTCCATTAATTCTATTGACCATGATGACATGACGAACATTGCCAACAAATGGGATTCAATTGAAGAAATTGAATCCCAGCGACCAACAAAGAACTTGAAGTCAGCGGAAGCTCGACGCCGTATTGAAACGCTACGTGAGATACGCGAAAGCGGCCTGACTATCGAGGAAGCTAAAGAGCTGGGTTTGTTGCACTAGCCTTTGGTATCAGAGATATCGATGAAGGGTGACTTAGGTCACCCTTACTTATTTTTATTGCTTTAGTTGATTTGAAGCACCCAAAGCAACATTTTGACTCTTAATTTTCCGCATTCCTATGTTATATTTCGCCCCACGATTTTATTGACTGTGGGCTTACTAATGTCTTTCAACCTTGCATTACTGACTGCGGCAGAAAAAAACAGAGTAGAACTTGATAAACAAGCTTCTTACCTTGTTTGGCGACTTAAGCAAGCAAAAGCGGGACCGGAAGAGATCACTAAGCAGATGGCCAAGATTGCTTCTGAAAGCGAAAAACAGTGGTTTCAACAGTCGATAGAGAAGTACAAAAGAGTGATGGGCGTTGCGTAGCGTCTATGCTCAGCAGGTGGCAAATTGCAAACAGCAAGCCTTCTGCTAAAATCCGTCGCAACACATTGAATTAGAGAGAACATCCCAATGGGAAGAAGTTTTGAAGTGCGCAAAGCCTCAATGGCGAAAACTCAAGGCGCAAAGATTAAAGTTTACTCAAAATACGGTAAAGAGATTTACGTTTGTGCGAAAAACGGCGGTACTGACCCTGACATGAACTTATCGCTGCGTCATCTGATCACGAAAGCGAAAAAAGACCAAGTACCCGCACACGTTATCGAAAAAGCACTGGATAAAGCCAGCGGTGGAGCAGGTGAAGATTACCAACCAGCACGTTACGAAGGTTTCGGCCCTGGTGGCGCGAGTGTGATCGTTGACTGTCTAACGGACAACGGTAACCGTACCTACCAAGACGTGCGCCAATGCTTCGTCAAAACGGGCGCGAAAATTGGTACTCCAGGTGTGGTTGCACACATGTTTGATCACCAAGCGGTTTTCCAATTCCAAGGCGATGATGAAGAAGCTATTCTTGAAGCGCTGATGATGGCTGACGCGGAAGTGACAGACATCGAGCATGAAGATGGTGTGATCACTGTATTTGCACCTAACACCGAATTCTTCAAAGTGAAAACTGCTCTGAACGAAGCATTCCCAGATCTGACTCTGGATGTGGAAGAGATCACTTTCGTTCCACAAAACCGCACTGTTGTAAGCGGTGAAGACGCAGAAAAATTCCAGAAGTTCCTCGATATGCTGGATGACTGCGATGACGTACAGCAGGTTTACCACAACGCGGATATCGAATAATCGTTATCTTAAAAAGCCGAGCGAAAGCTCGGCTTTTTCATTTTGGGATATCAGCATCCTACCTTCAGCGCCAAGTCATTTGGGTATAAAAACAAAAATCATAAGGAGAACAAGATGAGAGTCAGCTTTATTGGATTAGGCGTGATGGGGTATCCCATGGCGGGACATCTACAAAAAGCCGGTTTTGACGTCACGGTTTTTAATCGTACTCAGGCGAAAGCGGTGGCGTGGGCGAAACAGTTTGGCGGGCAGTATGCTGAAACGGTAGCAGAATGTGTCAAGAACGCCGATGTGGTACTCACTTGCGTAGGTAATGACGATGATGTACGCAGCATGACCACGGCAGCTACTGGCGCTATTCCCGCGATGAAACCGGGCGCAGTATTGATCGATCACACCACGACCTCAGCACTGTTGGCTGAAGAGTTGTCGGCAGCGGCGCAGCAAGCGGGTTTGCATTTTATGGATGCTCCTGTTTCTGGTGGTCAGGCTGGCGCTGAAAATGGCGTCTTGACCATCATGTGTGGTGGCGATGAAGCACTCTTTGCCAAGATGCAACCTATCTTTGCCGCTTACGGGCGCTCTTCGGTTTTGATGGGGACGGCAGGGCAGGGGCAGCGCGCTAAGATGGTCAATCAGATCTGTATTGCCGGTGTGCTGAATGGTCTCTCTGAAGGACTGATGTTGGCAGAGCAAGCCGGTTTGGATATCCCGAATCTGGTGGCGTGTTTGAAAAATGGGGCGGCTGGCTCTTGGCAGATGGAAAATCGCGCGCTGACCATGAGCCAAGAGAAATTTGATTTTGGCTTTGCGATTGATTGGATGATCAAAGATTTGGGTTTCTGCCTAGATGAAGCCGCGCAGTTAGGCCTGAGATTACCGATGACAGAAAACACGATGACCGCTTACCAGCGCCTTTCTGCGCAGGGGTTAGGTCGTATGGATACTTCCGTACTGATTCAAGCGGTAAAAGAAGCTGCTAAGAAATAGCCATGCTGACCACAAAAAGCGCCTCAGTGTGAGAGGCGCTTTAGGTCAACAGTGACCTTGGTGCAGTTCGTGGTATAGCGGTTCAATTTACACTGTAAACAACTCACACTTTAAAGCGCGCCACCAGCTCATACAGCTCGTGAGCTCGTCCATTTAATGTCTGGCTACCTTGACGGTTCTGGTTCGCTAAATCCGCCGATTCGCTACTTTGGTCAGAAATTACCACAATACGCTGTGAGATCTCTTGTCCGACAATGCTCTGCTCTTCAGTCGCTGTCGCGATTAAGGCGTTCATATCCATAATAGTGCCAATTGACGCTTGGATTTTTTGGAGCGCTTCGGCCGCTGCGTTGGCTTCTCGCACGGTAGTAATACTGCGCTGTTGGCTCGATTCCATGGCTTTTACGGCTGCGTCTGAGCCCGCTTTCAACTGTTGGATCATTGTGTGAATTTGCTGAGTACTTTCTTGGGTACGGCTAGCAAGCTTACGGACTTCATCGGCGACCACGGCAAAACCGCGGCCTTGCTCTCCGGCACGCGCGGCTTCAATTGCCGCGTTGAGGGCGAGGAGGTTCGTCTGTTCGGCAATATCTTGAATCACGGCCAATGAGCTAGTGATGTTATTGACATCGCCTTCAAGTTTGGCAATGACGCTGCTGGCATCGGCCACTTCTTCGGCCAAAGCTTGGACTGAGCGAGCCGCAGCGTTAACGATGTTATGAACGTCGGTCGCATTATCTTCAGCGTCTTTGGCTGACTGCGCGGCATTATTCGCGTTGTTAGAGATCTCTTGAGCGGTCGTTGTCATCTCGGTCATCGCTGTAGCCACTTGTTCGGTCTCTTCTCTTTGATTCGACGCTAAATGGTCAACTTGAGTCGCCCGTTGGCTCATGGCATTGGTCTCTTCAACCACTTGCTGCCCAACTTGATTGACCCGTTTAATGATGTTTTGCAAGCTCTCTACAAAACGGTTGAAGTTGTGGCTCAATTTATGAAATTCAGGAACACTGAATTTTTCCATGCGTGCGGTTAAATCCGCATCGCCACTGGCAAATGAACTAATGGAATTATCAAACAGCTCCAGTGGGCGCATGATGCTTCGGTTAATCATTATTGCCATCACGCTAACCAGAATGACAATAAGCAGCGTAATGCCAGCCAGTGTATATAGCCCTTGTTCGAGCTGCTCTTCTGCGCGCGCTTCCATCTCTGCAATTTCAGCATCGACATCGTCAGTGTAAAAACCGGTCCCTATAGTGAGATCCCACTGTGGGAGATAGACCGAATAACTCAGTTTAGGTAAGGGCGTCTGTTCGCCGGGTTTGGGGAAATAATAGGTTGTGAATTGGTTTAATTTGGCGTTTTTCAGCAAATCTTGAATCAGATAGTTGCCTTGGGTGTCTTGCATGTTCATAAAGTTGTCGCCTAAGCCATTCGTCGCTTTACCTAATAACAGGCGAGTACCTTTTGAATCATAACCAAAGATATAACCGCTTTGTCCAAACTGAATTTCACGTAATATCGCGATTGCATCATCGAGAGGGGCTTGGCGGGCTTTGAGTGGAGCAAGCGCAGTATCCGCGATTTGCAAATAGGATTTCAGTTCGGCCTGTTTCATTTCCATCATGGCCTCACGGGTATTGCGCATCTGCTCTTGGCTGAGTAAGCGGGTTTCGCTAAAAGTAAAGTACATCATACTTAATGCTATGGTGAGTAAAGGCACCAAAGAAAGGATGTACAGGCGTTGTCGAATCGTCAGGCTCATAGTTGTGGCTCACTTCGTTAGTTATTATTCCCTTTCTCGTTGAAGCGGTATCGGTATTGGCTACGTCCGTTTACCCAATCACATCGTCTGCTTATGCTCATGGGGATCAACTTGCTTGCACCTATCTGCAACTCCAAGTCGTTTGGGGATATGAGAACTTTATTAATAAGCCTAGTTCAAAAAGGGATATTGTGTAGTGAGTGGCGGAAGATGTTTGAGTATAAGCAAAGAGAGCGTGCTATACTCTGCGCCCTTTCAGTTCGATAGAGCGACCATCATGAACCTTAAAACCGATATTCAACAACTCAACAATCGCATCGATACTTGCCGCCGTAAGTTGGATGCCGCAAAAAGTCGTGCCGATTCAGAGATGGTCAGCAAGTTTACCGATGAATTAGAAGCCTTGACTAAGCGTTTGAATAGCGTGAAAAGCAAGCAAGATTACGATCTCAATAAAATGCGTAAAACCATTGCCGATATGCCTTTCTCTCGTGAGCTGACTAAGCTTGAGCAAGCGGATTTAGGTAAGCTGAAAAAATCGGTGAAAGGGTTAGTGATCGTGCACCCTACCACCAAAATCGGTAAAGCATTGCGTGTCGAAGTGATGACGGGTTTTGCGCCTAAGCCATTCTAAATATGGCAAAGAATTTAAATAGAAAGAGCCAGCGTTTGCTGGCTCTTTTGCGTTTGTCAGGTCGATTTAGTAGCCCATCAGCTGCAATAGTTGCTCGGCCGTTTGTACCGCTTCTTTGCGGTTGGCGATATTGAGTTTCTGATACAGATTACGAATGTGGGTTTTGATGGTGGTACCTGCCACATCCAACTCATGGGCAATCTGCTCATTACTGAAACCGGAGTAGATGAGCCCAAGCACTTGCCATTCACGTTGCGTGAGTGGACTAGTGCGCACTAGCTCTGGAATGTTCGGGTGATTCACCAGCTTTTCGACAAACTCTTCATCAAAATGAATGGATCGGCTGCGCTGAGTGGTGGAGATCTCCTTGAGCAGCAGATGGGCACGATGGCGTTCCAAATCTCCTAGCTCACCTTTGTGAACCAGCTTCTCCAGCAGATGACCAATCTTGCTGCCATCAATTAAGAAATTACCAATCATGCCCGTTTGGTTGGTGAGGCGCAGTGCTTGTTTGAGCTTATGGCAGGCTTGCAAATCATCTCCTTCAGTAATGGCCAGCAGCGCTTCCACAATCAAATTGCGATTGGTGTCGGTGACGAGTTGATATTCTTGCGCCTGCTCTTGAATAAAGTCCAAGGTATGGCGCGCTTCGCTGAGTTCACCGAGTTGGATCTGCGCGCGCGCGATATTACGCCACTGCAATTGGGAGAAGTGGTTGCACGCTTTATCTGGTCGAGTGCTGGACTGTAGCCACTGACGGATCTCGGTGCTGTTTTCTTTGACTTGCCAGTACAGCAGCAAAGAGAGCGAAGCATTCGCCGTCCAATCCACATGGTAAGTCGATTGTTTGAGTAGATGCTGTATCTGTTCAATAAAGCGTCCGGCTTTATCCAGCTCACCTCGGCCAATCGCAATTCTAGCCAGCATCGAATAACAGTGCAGGTGCTTACTTTGCGAATGGTTTTCTAGCACGCTCAGCCCCTTATAAGCGGCTTGTTCGGCTTCATCTAAGCGGTTCCAGCACCATAAAATTTGCGCGCGAATCCGCAGCAAAAATTCATGCAGCGGTACTTGATGCAGTTGCTGCTCTTCAATCAACTTAAACGCGTTATCCTGAACTTCGTAAGCCGCTTGCACATACCCTTGCGCCAGTAGAATTTCGCTCTGTTGCAGTAGTGCCCATAAAGCTTGGTGATACACCTGATATTGGCGTGCCAGTTTCTCGGTCTGCTGCATCATGGAGAGCGCACGGCTGAGATGACCTAATACGTGGTTCACTTCACCAACGACAGAGGTCGCGACAATGCGGCTGCGATAGGTCGTGTGATCCAACTGGCTTAACGCGAGTTCAGCCAGTTCCAGCGCTTTTTCTGGCTCGTTTTGGTTAATCGCGACTTGGGCACGCAGGGCGTTAAATTCGCCTTGCTCTTTGGTGGAGAGCTCAACGTTGAGCGCTTTCATCTCTTTCGCCGCTTTGGCAAGCAGTGCGCCGACATCATTGTATCTATGCTGGCTCTGCGCCAGCCAAGCTTGCAGCATGCACAATTTAGGCTCGCGGTACAGTTGGGGCGGCGAGAGTTGATTGATCGCCGCTTCCAACACTTCGAGTTCGCCTTGGTTAAACATTTTCCAACCATATTGGCTCAAAATGCTCGCCAGCAGCTCAGTGTCTTGTGCTAAATGAGCATGACGCAGTGCTTGATGAGGTGCCGCGGCTTCTAACCACGCTTTGGCGGCGGCGCGTTGCAAATCTTGCTCTTGCTGCGGAATGCGCGCTTGACGTTGGTGCGCTAAAAATTCAGCAAACAGATTGTGGAAGCGATACCAGTTAGTTTCCCCTTCCAGCGGTGAGATAAATAGCCCGAAGCGGTTAAGTGACTCAATCATTGCCAGAGCATCATCGCGCCCTGTTAAGCTGCTGACTAATGCATCGTCAAAATGATCGAGTACCGAACACTGCATCAAGAAATAGCGGGTTTCATCGTCGAGCAGATCAAACACTTCTTCGACCAGATAATCCCAAAGATGCGCATGGTTAAAGTGCGAAACTGATTCGATGGTTTGAGCTAGCGTGCGGTGCTGATGCTGCGCTTGGAGAGCGATGAGCTGCATCGCAGAAGGCCAACCTTCCACATAATCGCGTAGGTGATTCGCCGTCAGCGCATCAATCCCATCGGAAACGCGTTGGTTGAAAAAGCGGGTCGTCTCTTCGGTATCAAAAGCCAAAAGCTCATTGCCGATCTCAATCATTAAATCACGCACGCGCAGATTAGCCGTACCCAAAGGTGGGGTTGAACGGCTGGTGACCACCAAGGTTAAGTTATCGGGCATGTGCTTTAAGAAAAAGCGCATCGCTTCGTGAATGGTTTCATCATGGATCAGGTGGTAATCGTCCAGCACCACATAACATTCGCCGTGGTAGTCGGCCATCTCGGCAAACACTTCACTAAACAGCGAATGCAATGACGAAAACTGACGCTTCTCTGCCAATTTTTGCGCATTGGGGCAGGCGTTATGGGTTGCTTTATTAATCGCTTGCAGCAGGTAGTTCATAAAGCGGAACGGATCGTTATCGCTATCATCAATGCTGTACCACCCCAGATTAGGCTTGTCGGCAAGCCACTGCGCGGCCATGGTGGTTTTGCCATAGCCGGCGGGGGAACGAAACAGCACCAATTTATAACAGGTGGCGTGCTGCAATAAATCCAGCACACGGGGGCGGACGATGGCGTTATGCAAACGTCCCGGGCGAGTCAGTTTCGAAGGGATCCACATCTTCTTTCTCTCGTCTATTCCAGTCAGAGCCTCATGCTCTTTTAACTTGAAACGCAAGTTCCAAGCCTAAGGGGAGGTGAATACGCGAGGCGTATCACACTCAGATGGGCGAATGTTACTTGAAGTCATTCTGTGCGTTTATTGATCCATACTGAGTTTTTTGTCTTCTTCACGTTTCGCACGTTACTACGCCCTATATTTGTGATGTTTGTCACTAATCGATCTTTTTAAAACGGACGATATTGTTCAAGCCTCTACGCCATTTAGTGAAAAATGGGTAACAACTGCGAAATTATTGTGATCTATTTAGCAGAGTGGACAAATGAGTGATGGCTCGTTTTCTGACTTTTCATAAAGCCTAGCTATGGTTAATCGGCAGGTGGTGTGATCCGAATCACTGCTATCTCTAGCTGAACGGTGCATTGATGGGAGCTAGATCACTCACTACCAGACTCCTGTGCCTCTACGCCTTGGCTCCTCCTCCCAATTGATGAGAAAAGTGGGAGGATGTTTTGCCAAAGTCGTAGAGGCAGGATAGGGCTCAGATGGATTAGAACCAAACAGTGAGAGTTCACAATGAAACCTACTCAACAGAAACAGTTTGACAAGAAGTTGTTCCAAGAAAACGTAAAGCGTCATTTGACCGCGACTTATGCCACAACAGTAGAGCACGCTTCGGCGCGTGCTTGGTACTTGGCGATGGGACGTGCCCTTGCTGAATTTACGACGTTTGATTTGCTGGAAACCGAACAGGATGAACGCATCCTCAATAGCAAAAGCCTGAACTACCTATCGCTGGAGTTTTTGATTGGCCGCTTAACGGGCAACAACTTGATCAGCATGGGTGTGTATGAAGCCGTAGGGCAAGCGATGGAAGAGCTCGGCCAGAACCTGAGCGACTTGCTGGAAGAAGAGCGCGACCCATCATTAGGTAACGGTGGTTTAGGCCGTCTTGCCGCCTGTTTTATGGATTCTTGCGCGGCGCAAGAATACCCGACCGTGGGTTACGGTCTGCATTACGAATATGGTTTGTTTAAACAGTCTTTTGAAGAAGGCCGTCAAAAAGAAGCGCCGGATGCATGGTGTGGAGTCGAAGGCTACCCGTGGGAAGTCGCGCGTCCTGAGCTGAAGCAGGAAATTGGTTTCTACGGCCACGTTGAAGTCGTCAATGAAAATGGCAAAGAGCGTCGCCGTTGGGTACCGGGCATGCTGGTGCAAGCGATGCCGTGGGATCTGCCGATTGTCGGCTACCAAAGTGATACGGTTTACCCGCTGCGTTTGTGGGAGTGTCGCGCAATCGCACCTTTCTCGTTAGAAAGCTTCAATAACGGTAACTACTTTGAAGCGCAGCACGCGCTGATCGATGCAGGCAACATCACCAAAGTCCTGTATCCGAATGACAACCACGAAAAAGGCAAAACCCTGCGTTTGATGCAGCAGTATTTCCACAGTGCAGCGTCGGTGCGCGATATTCTGCGTCGCCACGAGGCGGCAGGGCACGCGTTGGCGGATCTGCCGAAATACGAAACCATTCAGCTTAACGATACGCACCCAACCATCGCGATTCCTGAGCTGATGCGCATTCTGATCGATGAGAAGCTGATGTCGTGGGAAGCGGCGTGGGCGATCTGTTCGCACACTTTTGCTTACACCAACCACACTCTGCTGCCAGAAGCACTGGAAACGTGGAGTGAGTCGCTGATCCAACGCCTGCTGCCACGCCACATGGAGATCATTTACGAGATCAACCACCGTTTCTTGCAACAAGTGCGTGCCAAATGGCCGGGTGATGTGGCGAAACAGCAAAAGCTCTCGATCATCGAAGAAGGCTTCCACCGCATGGTGCGCATGGCCAACCTGTGTGTGGTCGGCTCTTATGCGGTGAACGGCGTAGCGGCGCTGCACTCAGAATTGGTGAAGCGTGACCTATTCCCTGAATTTGTTGAGCTCTATCCGGGCAAAATCCAGAACGTGACCAACGGTATCACCCCACGTCGCTGGCTGAAGTTCTGTAACCCGGGTTTATCGGCGCTGATTTCAGAGAAGATTGGCCATGAGTGGCCTGCGAAGCTGGACCAACTGACCAAAGTGGCGCAGTACGCCGAAGATGCCGCGTTCCAAAAACGCTTTATGGAAGTGAAAAAAGCCAACAAAGCGCGTTTGGCTGATTGGGTGAAAGATCACATGGGCATCGAGCTCGATACCAATGCGATTTTCGATGTGCAGATCAAACGTCTGCATGAGTACAAGCGTCAGCATCTCAATATGCTGCACATCTTGTCGCTCTACCATCGCCTCATCAATGATCCAAGCTTTGACATGCATCCACGTGTGGTGTTCTTTGCGGCAAAAGCGGCGCCGGGCTACCACTTGGCGAAAGAGATCATCTATGCCATCAACATGATCGCGCAGAAAGTCAATAACGATCCGCGGGTCGGCAACAAGCTGAAAGTGGTATTCATCCCTGACTATCGCGTCAGCATGGCCGAAATCATCATTCCAGCGGCAGATGTGTCTGAGCAGATCTCAACCGCAGGTAAAGAAGCATCCGGTACCGGCAACATGAAGATGGCGCTCAACGGTGCGCTGACCATAGGTACGATGGATGGCGCGAACGTCGAAATTCGTGAAGAAGTGGGCGATGACAACATCTACATCTTCGGTTTGGAAGTGGATGGCGTAGAAGCACTGAAAGCGCGTGGTTATAACCCATACGATTTCTATCATGCTGATCCGCTCCTCAAAGCATCGCTGGATCTGCTGGTGGGTGAAGAGTTTACGCCGGGTGCTCCGGGCAAACTGCGCGCGACCTATGACAGCTTGCTCGATGGCGGTGACCCATATCTGGTGCTGGCAGATTTCGCCTCTTACGTGAAAGCGCATGAAGCGATCGACAAACAGTATCGTGACCAAGCGGGCTGGGCGAAAAAAGCCATCCTCAATACCGCGTTAGTGGGCAAATTCAGCTCCGACCGCAGTATCCGCGACTACGTGAATAACATTTGGAAACTGAGCGCTGTACAGCGTTAAGCCCCTTTGGTGAGTCAGACCCCTCTGGCTCACCTTTTTTACATACCCTACACGGAAGGGGAAAGCAGTCCCTTCGGAGAGAGCGATGAATCAAGACAATGCATTAAAACAAGTCGCTGCAATGGCAAAAATTGCCGATCGATATGTCAGCGCGTGGGGCAGTGAAGCTCAAGTGGAAGACGACACGATCCGTCGTCTTTTGGCGTCTCTTGGCTACGATACCAGCAGCGATGACGCCTTGCTGCAATCGGCAGAGAAGAAACACAAAAAAGATGTGGTGGATCCGGTACTCGTTGTACACCAAGGTTCGGCGATCGAAGTCCCGCTCTACCTTGGCGTGAGTGCGCGCGAAAGCGAATTTGATTGGCGCTTGCAGACCGAGCAAGGCGAGGTGCTGGAAGGCTATCTGCAATCACAAATTGTACGTGATGAACGTGCCGAAGGCGGCCCACTGGTGTTTGCTCTGCCTAACGATCTGCCGCTCGGTTATCACACCTTATTGATTGCCCGTAAGCGTCGCAAAGCACCTTACGAAATGACCCTGATTGTGACGCCACAAGCTTGCTACAAGCAACCAGCTTTGGCACAAGGCAAAAAGCTGTGGGGACCGAGCGTTCAACTTTATACCCTGCGTACCCAGCACAACTGGGGCATGGGAGACTTTGGTGATTTGAAACAGCTCGTGGCGGATATTGCATCACGCGGTGGCGATTTTGTTGGCTTAAACCCGATCCATGCGCTGTTTCCAGCCAACCCAGAGGGCGCAAGCCCGTACAGCCCATCCTCTCGCCGTTGGCTCAACATTCTGTACATTGATGTGAGCTCAGTACCTGAATTTGCACTCAGCGCCGAAGCGCAGCAAAAAGTGGGTAGCCCAGAATTCCAGCAGCGCCTCCAAAAAGTGCGTGATGCCCATTGGGTAAACTACAGCGAAGTGGCTGAGCTTAAAATGAGCGTCTTACCTCTGCTGTTTGCCGAATTTAAAAAACGTCATCTGGATAAGCAGACCGATCGCGCGCACGCGTTCTTAAAGTTTGTGGAAGAGGGCGGAGAAAGCTTGCTGCATCAAGCGGCGTTTGATGCGCTGCATGCCGAGTTACATGCACAAGATGCGTCGGTGTGGGGCTGGCCTGTTTTCCCAGAGAAATATCGCCGTTTTGATAACAGTGCGGTACAAAAATTTATTGAAGATCATCAAGATGCGGTGCACATCTACATGTACTTACAGTGGATTGCCGATACTCAGATCCACGAAGTGCAATCATTGGCCGAAGAAAAAGGTATGGCAGTTGGCTTATACCGCGATCTCGCCGTTGGCGTGGCTGATTCTGGTAGTGAAACGTGGGCCGATCACGGTAACTTGTTGCAAGATGTCAGCATTGGTGCACCGCCGGATGTATTGGGGCCTTTGGGGCAAAACTGGGGCTTACCGCCACTCAACCCACAGGCGCTTCAAGCCACGGCGTATGACGCGTACATCAAATTGCTGCGTGCCAACATGAAGCACTGCGGAGCCTTGCGTATCGACCATGTACTGGGTTTGCTGCGTTTATGGTGGATCCCGAAAGGCGAAAACGCGACGAAAGGCGCGTACATTTACTACCCAGTCAAAGATATGTTAGCGATTTTGGCGCTTGAATCTCACCGTCACCAGTGCAGCGTAATTGGCGAAGATCTGGGAACCGTACCGGATGAAATCGTCGAGCTGCTGCGCGATGCGGGCGTGCATTCGTACAAAGTGTTCTTCTTCGAAACGTCGAAAGAAGATGGCGGTTACGTTTCTCCGGCGCATTACGCAGAGCAATCCATGGCGGCACTCTGTACCCATGACATGCCAACCCTGCGCGGTTTCTGGCACTGTGATGATCTTAAAATGGGACGTGAAATAGGCCTCTATCCCGATGAAGAGCAGCTGCAAGGCTTGTTTGACGATCGCCTGAAATCCAAACAGGGCATTCTCGATTCAGTGGCGTGGCACGGCTATTTGCCGGATGGCGTTGGACGTGATGCGACTCAGGTTCCGATGGATTCCTACTTGAGCGAAGCACTGCAACTGCATGTGGCGGCAGGCTCTTCCGCGTTACTGAGCGTGCAGTTGGAAGATTGGTTAGAGATGGATAAGCCAGTCAATATTCCGGGAACTGTCAATGAATACCCGAACTGGCGACGTAAGTTATCGATGAATCTGGACGAGATTTTTGCGCGTGAAGAAGTGAACCGCATTGCGGCACGTCTGACCGAAGTGCGCAGCAAAGCCAGACAATAAGGACATCAGTGACCAATTTCTTAACTATGACCAAAAGAAGTTTCGGGTTGGTCACTCTTTCCTCCTTGCTAAGTCCGGTAAGATGGATACACGCTTTGCCCGCGCCTTGCGGGCTTTCTGTTATACCCAAATACCTTGAAGAGGCGCTAACACGCCGATCTTTAAGCCGGAAGGGGATATTCGCTAGTTAGGTTAGGAGTTAGGTTTGAAGATCACAAAAAAACCATCCAAGGTTCAACAATTTTATGATCAGTTGGCGCGTGCAGCCTTTGCTGATCCCTTTTCATTTCTAGGCCCTTACATTCCCGCTGAACAAGGTGCGCTGCGAGTGTGGATGCCGGGTGCTGACAACGTCGCGTTGGTGGTTGAAGGGCAAGCTCGTGTGGCGTTAGAGCGTGAAGGCGAGGGCGGCTTTGTGCTGAAAGATGGCCGTAATCTGCGTTTTACGCACTACCAATTGGCTGTCGATTGGGCGGGTACCGAGCAGTTACTCGATGATCCGTATCAATATCACGGCCTCTACGCTGAATATGAAGATCTGCATACGCCAAAGCAGATGTATCACCATATGGGGGCGCAGTTTGTCACCCTAGAGCGTGATGGAAAAATGGTCTCTGGCGTACGTTTTCTGGTGTATGCCCCTCACGCGGCGGCGTGCAGTTTGATTGGCGCGTTTAACCATTGGGATGGTCGTCGCCATCCGATGCAGCGTCTCGATTACGGTATTTGGGGAATTTTTATCCCCGGCTTGCCGGAAGGCACGCAATACAAATTTGAGCTGAAAGGCCCACATGGAGAAGGTCTGCCGCATAAAGCGGATCCGTGGGGTTTTTATGCTGAGCAATACCCTTCTTTTGCTTCTGTGACTTATGATCATCGTCGTTATCAGTGGCAAGATACGGCTTGGCAGCAGCGCCCTGTGACTGAAAAGCGTAAACAAGCGCTCTCGTTTTATGAGCTGCACGTTGGCTCATGGAAGCGAGGCGAAAACGGTGAATTCCTCAATTATCGTGAATTGGCTGATCAATTGGTGCCTTATCTGGTTGAGATGGGTTATACCCATGTTGAGTTAATGCCTGTCGCTGAGCACCCATTTTATGGTTCTTGGGGCTATCAACCGGTTGGTCTGTTTGCGCCCACTAGCCGTTACGGCTCGCCGGATGATTTCAAATATTTTGTTGATTTGTGCCACCAAGCGGGGATTGGTGTGGTGCTCGATTGGGTGCCTGCGCACTTCCCATCAGATTCTCACGGTCTGGCCAATTTTGATGGCACGCCCTTATTCCATGATCCGGATCCACGTCGCGGTTGGCATCAAGACTGGAACTCTTACATCTACGATCTTGGTCGCGAGCATGTGCGCCGTTTCTTAGTCGCTAATGCGCTGTATTGGTTTGAGATGTTCCATATCGATGGCATTCGTGTTGATGCGGTCGCATCGATGCTCTATCTCGATTATTCGCGTAGCCATGATCAATGGATCCCGAATGTTGACGGTGGACGCGAAAACTACGATGCGATTGCTACCTTCAAATGGATGAACGAGGAGGTATACAAACACTTCCCGAATGCGATGACGATTGCCGAAGAATCGACGGCTTTCCCCGGTGTTTCTGCCCCGACCTTTATGGGCGGCCTCGGGTTTGGTTTTAAGTGGAACATGGGCTGGATGCACGATAGCTTGTCGTACATCAAAGAGGATCCGGTGCATCGCAAATACCACCACAATACCCTGACTTTCCCGCTGATTTACGCGTTTAGTGAAAACTATGTGCTCTCTTTATCACACGATGAAGTGGTGTATGGTAAGCGCTCACTTATGTACAAAATGCCGGGTGATGAGTGGCAGCAAACCGCCAACTTACGCGCCTACTTGGGTTATATGTATGGTCAGCCGGGCAAAAAACTCAACTTTATGGGTACCGAATTAGGACAGACTGCGGAGTGGGATCACGATGGTCAGTTGCAGTGGTTCTTAACGCAATTTGAGCGCCATGCCGGGATCCAGCGTTTGGTGCGCGATTTGAACCATCTGTACCAAGCCCAAACGGCGTTGCATCAGCTTGATTGCGATCCGCGCGGCTTCGAATGGCGCTTACAAGATAATGCCGATCTCAGCGTGATCGCTCATGAACGGATGGATGAAGCCGGTAATCGTGTGTTAGTGATCACCAACTTCACGCCTGTTCCACAGCAGGAATTTCGCTTAGGCGTTCCTAAAACAGGGAAGTACCGCTTGTTGCTCAATACCGATGCCAAGCAGTACAACGGCAGTGATTATCCGGTATTGCAGGATGTGAGTACGGAAGCGATCAGCAGTGAAGGTTTGGATCAATCGCTGCTATTGAGTGTGCCGCCGCTCGCGACGCTATTTTATCAATGGAGTGCGAAGTAGCTCTTCCCGTTTGTCGTTATATACCTTTCCTACTTGGAGCGGCAACGCCAAGTAGGAAGGCTATACCTTATGAAAAAAACCGCTGCGGCGGTTTTTTTGTTGATTCCCTACTCATGATCTTTTACCTGCAGCGCTAAGTGGTGAGTGGATCTTTCTGAATACGGGATCTTTGCCAAAGATCTCTGCTTCCTAAACTCGTGACTTTTTGCCCGCCAAGCAAGATCTTGCTCAGCGTTGGGCAGTTTTTTGCTTTGCTGATGGGGCTATTTCTATAACTTATTGATTTTGAATGGTGTGAAAGTTGGCATCCCACTTGCTCTTTGTATCGCGACGGTGCGCAGAGCGCGTTAACTCATTCATTGACTTAAAAATGATTTATTGAAAGGAAATAGCCATGCCAACTCCATGTTATATCTCTATCGAAGGCCAAACTCAGGGTCTTATCACTGCAGGCGCATGTACTGCTGACTCTATCGGCGATTCATTCGTTGAAGGCCATGAAGATGAGATGCTGGTTCAGCAGTTTGACCACGTCGTAACCGTACCGACTGACCCACAATCTGGTCAGCCTTCCGGCCAACGTGTGCACAAGCCATTCAAATTCACTGTGGCGCTGAACAAAGCGGTTCCTCTGCTGTACAACGCGCTCTCTTCAGGTGAGAAGCTGAAAACCGTTGAGCTGAAATGGTACCGTACTTCTATCGAAGGCAAACAAGAAAACTTCTTCACCACTAAGCTGGAAAACGCGTCTATCGTTGATATCCACTGTGAAATGCCACACTGCCAAGACCCAGCAAAATCTGACTTTACTCAGAATGTGACTGTGTCTCTGTCTTACCGCAAAATCACTTGGGACCACGTTAACGCGGGCACCTCAGGCTCTGATGACTGGCGTAAGCCAATCGAAGCGTAATTTACGCTGCGAGAATGTCGCTCACCTTAGGGTGGGCGGCTGTGAACCTTAAACCCAGAGTATCGTTTGGCGCGGTATTGTGGGTTTAAGGTTTTGCCATTTTTAATGTAGGGGAAGGAAAGGCAGGATGGCGACATTAGCGTACAGCATTGAGGTGGAAGGGCTGGAAGATGAGACTCTGGTGGTCAGAGGCTTTCACGGGCAGGAGTCACTCTCCAACAGTGTTTTTTTAGGGCAAGCCTGTTACGGGTTTCGCTATCAAATGCAACTGGCGAGTCGGGTATCCAATCTGACTGCCGACCAGATGGTCGATAAGCGTGCTGAGCTCAAGCTTTACCGCAACTCACAATTGGTGCAGCGTGTGCACGGCATTGTACGTGCCTTTAGCCAAGGCGATATCGGCCATCACCACACCTTCTACCAACTCACTTTAGTGCCTGCCTTAGAGCGCTTATCCCTGCGCCACAATAGCCGCATTTTCCAAAAGCAGACTGTTCCAGAAATTCTCTCTATCTTGCTGCAAGAGATGGGCATCCACGATTACGCTTTTGCGCTCAAACGTGATTGCGTGCAGCGTGAGTTTTGTGTGCAGTACCGTGAAAGTGATATCGACTTTCTGCACCGCCTCGCCGCTGAAGAAGGCTTGGTGTACAGCTTTGTCCATGAAGCGGGCAAACATACCCTCTATTTCAGTGATGCCAGTGACAGCCTAAGTAAACTGCCGGAGCCCATCCCGTACAACGCCTTAGCGGGCGGCACGATGGATACACCGTACATCCACGGCTTAACCTATCGCACCCAAGCGGAAGTGAGCGAAGTTCAGCTCAAAGATTACAGCTTCAAAAAGCCGGCGTACTCGTTTTTACAAACCGTGCAGGGTACTGAGCTGGATTATCAGCAAACGCGCTACCAACATTTTGATGCGCCGGGGCGCTACAAAGACGATGTGAACGGCGCCGCCTTTAGCCAAATCCGTTTAGACTACCTGCGCCGCCATGCCCACACCGCAACAGGGCAGAGCAACGAGCCGCTGCTGCGTGCCGGCTATAAGTTTGACCTGCAAGAGCATCTTGACCCTGCGATGAACCGCGATTGGGTGGTGGTCTCTATTAACCATCAAGGTGAGCAGCCGCAAGCGTTACAAGAAGAGGGCGGCAGTGGTGCAACGACCTACAACAACCAGTTCAGCTTAATTCCAGGGCATCTCCACTGGCGCGCCGAGCCACAACCCAAACCGCAAGTCGATGGTCCAATGATAGCCACGGTCGTCGGTCCTGAAGGCGAAGAAATCTTCTGTGATGAACACGGGCGGGTGAAAATCCATTTTCCGTGGGACCGCTACTCGAACGGTAACGAGCAAAGCTCCTGTTGGGTACGGGTGTCGCAAGGTTGGGCGGGCAGTCAGTATGGCTTTATCGCTATTCCGCGCATCGGTCATGAAGTGATTGTTTCTTTCTTAAATGGCGACCCAGACCAACCGATTATCACTGGCCGCACCTATCATGCGACCAATACGCCGCCATACACTTTGCCAGAGCACAAAACCAAAACCGTGCTGCGCACCGAGACGCACCAAGGGGAAGGGTTTAACGAGCTCAGTTTTGAAGACCAAGCGGGCAAAGAGCAAATCTACCTGCATGCGCAGAAAGACTTCGATGGTTTGATTGAAAACGACCACACCACGGTCATTCGCCACGACCAACACCTGACCGTTGAAAACGACCAGTTCACTCAGATTAAGCACAACCAACACCTGACGGTCGAGGGGGAGAGTCGTACGCTCGTCAAACTCGACTGCAGCAGCGAAATCGGCGGTTCATTGCAGCAAAAAATCGGCAGCAAAGCGATTTACGATGCAGGCACAGAGGTTCACCTTAAAGCGGGTAACAAACTGGTCTTGGAAGCAGGCAACGAGCTTACCATCAAAGCCGGCGGCAGTTTTATTAAAGTCGATGCTGGCGGTGTGCACGTCGTCGGCTCTGCTATTAACCTCAACTCCGGCGGCAGCGCAGGCAGCGGCTCAGGCTATGGCGGTAAAATGGCCGAGTTGCCACAAGGGGTGGATAAAGCCAAAACGCCGCAAGAGATTGAGCTAGCCGCGGTAACTCCCACTCAGCAGTCTATGTCGCCTTTACTTAAGGCGCGACAAATTGAAGCACTCAAAGGTCCTGCACCTGTGTGTGAAGTGTGTGAAGAGGCCAAGGGAAATTAATGCGTTCAACAAATTCCTTTGTCGTGCATAACTGGGTGAGCTTGGTTCCAGAGATGGAAATGGATACACAAGAAAGGCTTTACCTTTTGGTTGATGGTGCTCAAATCAGCCATCTAGCACAAGCCTTGTATCGTCTATCGGGTGAATTGGTTTTGGAGCCTTTGTACCTTTTTCCGCCTTTTGAGCAGCTTAAAGAGGTGTCTCCTTATCTCGTGTTAGCAACGGATACGGTTAAAACCTGGTTCCTTGAGCAGAATCAGGGGTTAGCTGGGTTCTTTTTTGCTTCTTTAGATTCTATTGAAGAGATTGCTGAACAACTGCGTCGTTTGATCCAAGTGGAGTCCCCTTATGGTTCAACGGTGTTTCTTAAAATGGCGAACAGTGAATGCGCGTATGTACTTTTGAGTACCCAATGCCAACCGCTGTGGAAAGTGATCAATCGAGCTTGGTTGCCGACACGTCAAGGTTGGCAATATGTGCAACGACCCGAACTGACGGCGACTCAAGACACTCCTGTGCGATTCAAGTTAACCGATGAGCAGTGGCAACGGCTTGGCAACATCACATGGCTTAATACCTTAGAAACGGTCGAGCGGCATGTGCAGCAGTGGTTCCCGGATTTAGCGCAGCAGTGGCAGTCTGACCCTGAACTATTTCATCGTCATGCTCAATGGGCTTACCAGCAGGGCTTTAGCAGTGAGCGAGATTTAATGCTGTTTTTTAATGTGTTGGGGTTTTTAGGTGTTGATGCTCTTGAAAAAGGGAAGTATCCCGAGATTGATCCTTTGTTGCATCAGGCTTCAAGTCGTACGCCTTCGCAACGCATTGAAGCTGCCGCAGAGCTGGCTTATCAACATTCACAATCATCACAGGAGGTACAAGGATGAGTAATCCCAATCAAGCTGCGAAAACAGGACAGACCAATGATGCGCAAAATCCCGCCAGTGCATGTCCTTTTAAACAGCCGTTAATAGGGATAATTCCTGTTCGTTACGCCTTTGATGTTTATGATGATCAAGGTCAAGCATTACATCCTTTACCCAAAGCGGATCGACAGTGGAAAGGTCAATTCTCTATCAAGCAGCGCAGTTACACTTTAAGGCAACTGCGTGATGGCTGGCTCTATGTCTATGATGAAACAGCAAAAACACTGCACGAATATGAAGTCGTTGGCTGCAAGTTGACCAAAATTGATTGGTCTGATGATGAGGCAAACAAACCCACTCACGAGCGCGGTTCGAAAGGTGAAAGCAAAAGCTGTTTACTCTATCCCGCCCAGCACACGCTCTCTATCGGTTATGCGCATCAACGATGGACGTGGCGAGTGTGTGAGCATATGCGCTCCAATACCAGCAGCCGTCATGCTGTGATGCGTAAAGTGAGCCTTAAACAGTTTGAGTCCAATGGTACTCACCCTCATGCACATTTTGCTCAGTATCTTGAAGACTATGTGGCGGACATCGGGACGCCAGCTGAGCAGGATATTTTTAAAGATACCTGTACCCCTTCATTACCGGTAGAGAAAAGTGAAGAAGCGGTGAAAGGTACGGAATTCAAATTCGTTGCCGACAAAGCGGTGGTAAGCAGCAGTGATTATTTGCAAGATTTGCCGGAGCAAAACTGCGGTTTATTTGTGGCGCTGAATGACCCTTTAGCGGATGTGTCAGATTTATTTGTTACTTTTACTACCCAAGTGGCAAAGCGAACTAAAGCGATTGGTGATGAAACGCAACAGCATAAAATGCAGATGGCAGAGCTGACACGCACATTAGGCCGAATTCGTCTTGAAGAAAAAGAAATTCCCGATTTTGTAAAACAAGATCCGATCCGTATTTTAGAGCTAGAAAGAGCCATTACTGAATATTGTGCTACGGCAAAATTGGCCGAAATCGAATCTCATCATTTAGCCAGTGAAGGGCATTCCCCATCGGGAAACTATGCCTTGATGCAGCAGCAAGCGGAGCAGAAACTGGCGGAATTGAAAACACTCTATCGCTTTGAACCCACCAGTGCTCAGATGCGCAAGTGGCGCAAAAAAGACAACAGCTTTATTGATGAAGTGCGTTGGGCGGATTTAGATAACTTTTTGGTGGAGCATTACACCGAGCTCAAAGGATTGGATGAACAGATTAAACAACACTATGCGCAGTTTATGTCTGCCTTCAACCAGCTCGGCCTTGACCCGCTTCTGTTTGGTATGGATAACCAAGATGAGGTTCAGCAAGCGTATTTGTTAGCATTAACTAGCCAATTTTTAGTGGTGGTTACGCAAGTCAATCATGATGAAAAATCGCTTGAGATCCTAAAAAAAGATCTCAGTTTTGATTCACCGAAAAACCTCATGGCCCTCGCGTCAACAGGCTTTTCCCTGCAGGCAAATCAAGCCATTAACAACCATATCCAAGGGTTTAGCACCGCTTTTCTCTCTACAAGTAATCCTAGTGATATGGTGGCGTTTGCGACCGCAATCGCTAACTGGGATACGTTCACGGGGGATGAACGTATTCAGGAGAAAGCATGGTTTAAGAGATGGATTGAACCCGCTCAATCGAGTTTTGGTGCACTGCAAAAAGCGGTCGCCAATCAAGCCAAAGAGAGTTGGCAAGCGGTGATGGAGTTGCTGTTTCCTTATCAGAATCAGCCCAAAGGAGGGACGCCCAGTTTGTTGGCTAACCTTCGTTTACTGTTGGTGGAAAGCCTAGTTCGAGAAGAGGCGGTGCTGCAACATAACCCCAAGTATGCGGCTGAGCTTAAGCAATTTGAGACTAAGCTGAATGCCATTTTGCAAGAGATGAATGATGCTCTGGAACTCAAACCCGGTAATGTGAGCCCGAAAAACCATCAAATTGCGACCGCGCAATCCGCACAACGTAAGCTAGGGCAATTACTCAGTAGTGAGCTGCCGATGATGCTGACGCTCAAAAACCAAGCTGCGATGAACACTTTTCAGCAGTCGGTAAATGAGAAACTGAGCGCGCTATCGAAAAACGTCAAAACCAGTAGCGCGTCGGTGAGTCAGAAACTGGGTGGATTAGGGGGCTTGCTGTTTGCGTTGAACCTATGGAATACCATGACGGTTTTGGAGAATATCCGCTATAAGGTCGCACAATACCCCAGTTGGAATCCTTTTAAGAACCCGGCGTTGGGCGAAGCCATTTATGCCACTGGCAACACTATTGTAGTCGCCGGTGCCATTAGTGCTGGGCGAGCTTGGGTGACGATTGCTGAGCAAGGGTTGTTAGATCGTACACTGAAAAACGCCTTAAATACCACGAAAGTTTTGGGCACAAAAGATGCCCTAAAAACCTTTGCTAAATCGATCGCCTTGGTGGCTACCGTGGGCATGATTGCCAGCGCATTAGAAACATGGGAAAGCTGGGGTAAGTTTAATGACAGCAGTAAAACCGATCTTGAACGCTTCGGTTATTTGTTAAAAGCTGGAGCAACGGGAGCACAGGGAATTATTTTTTATATTCAGTTTTTCACACTCTTAGGTAGTGGAATTGGTGGACCCTCCATAGCTGCGATTTCTGCAGGTTGGATGCTCGCCGGTTTTGCTGTGATTGGTATTGTCTATTTGATCGGGGTGATTTTGACCAATGTGTTTAAACGCTCAGAGTTAGAAATTTGGTTATCAAAATCGACGTGGGGGAAAGAGAGTGCTCATTGGCCAGTGGGCAAAGAATTGACCGAGTTAGAGCACCTTCTCCATCGTCCGAGTCTTCGGTTGAGTCAAGTTACGCAACGTAAAGCAGCGCAATGGATGGATTCAGGTTCTTTACAATGGCAGTTGGAACTCACGTTACCCGATTATCTTAAGGGGCAGACGATAGGCTTACAAATCACCCGTTTGCCAGCGCAGCCGGCATATTATCAACCGCAAAGGGAGGCGGTAACACCAATACTCATCAATGAACAACAGGGCAAATGGAGTATTGAAGATAATCAGCCAGTGTATCGTATTACACTGGGTGGCAGTGAGAAGGATACTGTCGGAGTTTGCGTTGCACTGCCCCTGCGTTGGGGCAAGGAGCTGAGCCTCAAATTCTATGCCAGTGGAACTCGCGCGGGGGAATTGGATTTACAATCTGCAGAGGCGAATGATATTGCCACAAGAAATCTCGTTGTAGGAAAAGGTTAAATGTTAATTGATAAAAATGAGTTAGAGCAGTTAAAGGTAAAATTACACAGCAGTGAGGTTATTTATCAATGGGATAGTGTGGCTTACGGAGAGAGAAGATCTGAAATATTTCGCGTTTTTGGGGCAATCTCTGCTGGTATTGTTCCCCTTTGGCCATTTATTTTTTTTGCAGATATTCAATTTAATAGTAAAGAGTTTTGGGGATTTATCTGCTTTAGTCTGGCGGGCATGGCTGCTGCCAGATATCTTTTTATGCCCGACCACCGTTATTGCTACAGTTTAACGCAAGCGGGGATTTATTATACGGATCAAGAAGTGATCCCAGATGCGGCCTACACTTTTGTGCGTGGTTTTGCTTGGGTGGGGATTGCGGTCTGTTTGTTAGCCTTAGCCGTCGTTGGCCCGTTAGCGTTTGTCGGTGCGGGCGGTTTTGCCCTGCTGGCCTTTGGTTTGACCAACTTCCACCCCACCGTACATAAGAAAGAGGTTTACTTTGCTGACCAATTGATTGTTTTTGATCCCATCAAAGAAAAGATGGTGGATTTAAATACAGATAGCACAGATGAACCATGGTTTGACAGACGGCTATTTTTTAGTTCACTTGATGAGAAGACGCATTTTATTGAGCTCGTGAAGAGTATTCATAATAATGTCGACTATCTTCCGTTACAGCGAGTTAACGATCAGTACAAGCATCCAATCTTTAATCAAGAATTAAAAGAGGAATAGCTCAGAACTACTTACGCTCGGCGTCGCATTGCGGCGCTTTTGTTTTTCTCTGATTTGCACTTACACTCATCGCGTCAAGCCAATAAGAAATAAGGATAGATTATGGTCACAACAGGGTATGCCGTCGTGCTGTGCGGCTGGTTGATTTATTTAGCCGTACAAGTGATTCGTCAGCGGCGTAAACATCAGGTGCTGTTTGCCGATGGTGGTGTGGATGCTTTAGTTCGGGCGCGCAGTGCGCAGAGTAATGCGACGGAATACATTCCCATTTTCCTAATCCTACTCGGTTTAGCTGAAATGAATGGGGTTAATGTGTGGTGGATTCACGCACTCGGCGTGGCCTTCGTGGTAGGGCGGGTGTTACACGCTGATTCGATGTTTAAAGCCACCATTCCTAATCGTGTGCGCGGTATGCAGCTCACTTTTGGCTGCTTAGCGGTACTGATGGTGTTAAACCTATGGGTATTGCCTTATAGCAAGTTCTTCTATCCCCTTCCTACTTGAAGCTGCAGCGGTGTTGGCTTCGCTCGTTCACCCCAATCACATAGTTTGTCTATGCTCATGGGGATGAACTCATTTGCCGCCTACCTGCAACTCCAAGTTGTTTGGGGATAAGTACTATTTCCGGTAAACAGTAAAGGGAGCCATGGCTCCCTTTGTGGTTTCACGTTTATTGCTATCGAAATAACAGGTGCTTAAGTGGTGTACGTTCTAAGCCTTTAACGAGTAGATAAGTGGTGAGCAAAGTGCCAAATAGAACCAGTGTGTCTTTTTCTAATCCAGCAAGCCCTAAAAATCTGGCAAGGTTCATCATCATGATCACCACTAACAAGTGACTGACGTAAAAGCCGAGGATGCTTTGTGACAGTGAAAATCCCCAAGGCTTCCGGCCTAGATCGGGTTTAGCGAGTAGGAAAAGAAACAGCCCAATCGCCCACAAAGTGGTGCCAAACAGATAATCATTGGTGTTAAACACCTGCCCATACTGATGTAAGCCATAGGCTTCGACGAAGTGAAAAGCCATTCCCAGCATCGCCAATAACAACGCAGAGCGCGATTGCCACAGGATGTGCCTTTCACGAATCAGATAACCGACCACGACAAACAAGGTGCTGAAAAATGGGCCGTTACGAGTATAGATGGGCGCGCTCATGCCAGTGACGACGGCGCTGCTTCCTGCAAATTCACCGTAGAGGTATAACCCGATGGCAATCGGTAGCATCCAGTGTGTTTTTTGTTGGCGGATCAACAGTGCCATGATGGCAACCGCAATCATCAGTGCGGGTAAAAACCAAAGGTGTACCAGTCCGCCTTCAAACAGTGAGTTAAGCGGGTGTTGCAGCAAAAATCCCCAATAGCCAGAGCGTTCGGCAAGGTAGCCTTGATTGACCATCACTTCGAGATTGAAGGGCATTAATAGGCTAATTACACTCCAAATCACCCATATCCTCAGTAATGGCGAGCAGTAATTACGCAAGGTTTGCATTGGGTTGTGGCTGAGTTTGGGTTGAATTAAATAGCCTGAAATAAGGAAAAACAGTGGCACAGCAAAGCGGGTGGATTGGTTAAATAAATAAGCTACCCACGGTTCATCATCGAGGAACCAATAAGTGGTAAACAGTTGGCAATGCAAAGCAATAATGGCCAGCATGGCGATCACTCGCCCAAGTTCAAGGCTGGCGATTTTCTGATGGTTTGACATAACGACACTCGGCAAAATGAAAAGGCCGACATTACGTTAATCAAATGGTCATTCTTTTGATTTCCATCGCCTTTTTTTGCTGTCAAAAAAGGAGATCGCCAATTTGCGATCCAGTGCTCATCTGTGGTGATTAGATCACACCAAAACTAGAAAGCAGGAAAATACCAAGCGTACAGGTAAAGAGTGAAAACACGGTGGTCAGGGCGATAATATTGGCAGCCAGTGTCGCATTTCCACCCATGGCTCTTGCCATCACATAACTGGCTGCCGCGGTGGGCGCGGAGGTCATCAAAAAGAGTAGGCCGAGATCTAAGCCTCGAAAGCCAAGTAGCCAAGCGCCACCGGTAATCAGTAAAGGTGAGAGAATTAGCTTATAACCGGTTGCAAACCAGGCAGAATGGCGATCGTCTTTCAACGAGTTGAGATTCAGCGAGCCGCCCGTACAAAGTAGGGCCAGTGGCAAGGTCATATTGGCAAAGTAGTGGCCAGCATCAGTGACAATTTTAGGGATCGGTACACTGGCGAGATAACATAGAAAACCAAGCACAATCGAGATGATTAACGGGTTTTTGGTGAGTGTTTTAAACATCAATTTTCCCGCTTGCCAACCATTACTTTCTCCGCGTGGTGTGAGAGCAATCACCGCCTGAATGTTGAACAAAACCGTGGTCGAGGCGACGTAGATAGCCGCAAGGGCAACCCCCGCGTTGCCATAAGTGTTGGCTACATAAGCCAATCCAATAATCGCGGTGTTGGCTCGAAAGCCACCTTGCGTGATCACTCCCCAATCATGAGGTCTGTCGATCAGTTTTCGAGTGCTAAAGAGAGTGAAGAGAAAAAACAGCATATTGGCAATTAAGCTGTATACCACTAAGGAAGTGCTTGAGGAAAAATCGTGCTTTGAACTGACGATGCTCAAAAAAAGCATCGCTGGAAGAGTGACCTGAAAAACAATCCGCGACGCGACTTCAATAAAATTCTCATTGATCAGGTTAATCCGTTTAAAAAGCACCCCCAAACCGAGCATAAGGCAGATGGGGCCTGTGATGGTGGCGGAAAACTGTAGTTGAGCAATGATGTCTGTCATATCAATCCCTTGGATATACGCTCGCAAGCTTTGCATTCTTCCACAGATCGCGGTGAAGACAAATTGGAATTTGTGGCAATTCTCTGTGAGCGATTTTTGCGCATCTAGTATCCAAGTGGTAAATAAGTTTTAAACGCTTGTATAACTTTCCTGATTGCAAAGTGTTCCAACAATGAATTTCAAATCATTTCAATATGTTAAATTTGTAATCTCGCTTTTGATAAGCTTAACAATTTTGCAATGATAATTATCTTTTCTGTTTAAATCTGTGGGATCATGGCGTCGCCTAAAGGCCCTCATAAGGAAAATAATAATGAACAGAAACGATAGTGTCCCTTTGCCCACCAATACCCGAGAATGGTTCCTTCATCGTAACAGCCTGATTGTTTTGGCGGATGTTGCACTCTTTCTCGCGCTCTACCATTTTCTCCCCTTTGAACACAATGTGGTGTTGGGGATCAGTATGCTCGCCTTCATTGCGGTGCTTTGGTTAACCGAAGCGCTGCACGTGACGGTCACCGTGATTCTTGTCCCCGTGATGGCAGTTTTTTTCGGTATTTTCGAAACCCAAGCGGCGCTGAATAACTTTGCCAACTCGATCATTTTCCTATTTTTAGGTGGTTTTGCACTGGCAGCAGCCATGCACCATCAAGGACTGGATAAAGTGATTGCCGATAAAGTCCTCGCAATGGCGCAAGGCAAAATGAGTGTGGCGGTGTTTATGCTGTTTGGTGTGACCGCGCTGCTCTCGATGTGGATCAGTAATACCGCCACAGCCGCCATGATGTTGCCTCTCGTGTTGGGGGTATTAAGTAAAGTCGATGCAGATAAACAACGCAGCACTTACGTGTTTGTTCTGTTGGGCGTCGCTTACAGCGCAAGTATTGGCGGTATCGCGACTTTGGTTGGTAGTCCTCCGAATGCGATTGCGGCGGCTGAGGTCGGCCTCTCGTTTACTGACTGGATGAAGTTTGGTTTACCGACGGCGATGATGATGTTGCCAATGGCGATTGCAATCCTTTATTTCCTGTTAAAGCCGACTCTCAATGGCATGTTTGAATTGGACCGTGCCCCGGTCAATTGGGACAAAGGTAAAGTCGTTACCCTTGGCATCTTTGGTTTAACCGTATTTTTATGGATTTTCAGTAGCCCAATTAACGCTGCACTGGGTGGTTTCAAAAGCTTTGATACGCTGGTGGCGCTAGGGGCGATTTTAATGCTCAGTTTTGCACGTGTTGTGCATTGGAAAGAGATCCAGAAAACCGCTGATTGGGGTGTATTGCTGCTGTTTGGTGGTGGCCTTTGTCTGAGTAACGTGCTGAAACAGACCGGAACCAGTGTATTTTTAGCCAACGCTCTGAGCGATATGGTTTCCCATATGGGGATCTTCGTGGTGATTCTAGTGGTGGCAACCTTTGTGGTGTTTTTAACTGAGTTTGCGAGTAACACCGCTAGTGCGGCTCTGCTGATCCCTGTTTTTGCCACCGTAGCAGAAGCGTTTGGCATGTCACCTGTGCTCTTATCGGTATTGATTGCGGTTGCGGCCTCCTGCGCCTTTATGCTGCCAGTGGCAACCCCGCCGAATGCTATTGTGTTTGCCTCCGGTCATATCAAGCAGAGCGAGATGATGCGCGTTGGGCTTTATCTCAATATTGCGTGTATTGGACTGCTCACCGCGATTGCGATGCTGTTTTGGCAGTAAGTCATTGTTTATAGAGCGATAAAAAACGAGGCCTTTGAGGCCTCGTTTAGTTTTGTATTCCGCTTTGCGTAGAGCAATCAGCAGAAAAAGAGTATTTATTGTTGATTAACAAAGGCTTTAAAGCGAGCTTTGGTCTCAGCATCCGCTTTGTTATACCAAAAGTGCAGCATTTCTTCGGCTGCAGCCATGGCCGTCGCATTGGAAATCTCTTGCTGGGCGATAGGCTGAACCGCCATTGAACTGGTTAAGGCCGCCACACCCCCTTTCTTATTATATTCAGCGGTTTCAAACTCAAAGTTACGCCCAATCTGCATGCCTTCTTTGATAAGGCGATCTTGGCGCAATTCTACAGCTTTACCTTGTTGATCAAGTAGTTGCCACTGCATGGTTTTGATGGCTTTGGTCGCCTGAGGAGCATCTCGATACTTAGGCATATCAAAACGGAGTTCTTGGTTGGCAGCGTCAAAAGTTGCAATCACCACTTCACTATCGATGATGATGCGATCATTGCCTTGACTGAAATAAGGCGAGTAACGAAAGACAATTTGCTGTTCACCATCCTCTAATTCTAGCTTTTTCGTGGCGTCAAAAAAGCCGCCTGAGAGTTTAGGGCTACTGCCATTTACGACCAATAGATCAATCGTATCTGGGATCTCCATAGTGACTTTGGCACTTGCTGAAGCAGCAAAACAGAGGGCAAGCAAACAAGTCAGACGCTGCATAGGTTTCATTTTTCAATCCTTTTTGTGTATTTCGTTCTGTGACGAGCGCTGCAAAGGGTGCGCTTTTGATAGCGAAAAGGCAAGGTTTGACTCTCACAAAGTGAAGCAAATTCACTGAAACTTAACAGAAAAATGGAGTTGGATGCATTTCGTACAATATAAGGTAAATGTGCTGCTAATTAGCAGGCTGATAGCGTAAATCAATCCATAATGCCAATTTGTTTTGTCAAAATTCTGAATTCTTGACTCAAGATTGCTTAATTTCTGCAACTCCTCGCGGGTTTCGGAAAATTAGCGACTTGTGACTCGAAAAGTGATTAATTTTTTTTCGCAAACAAAAAAGTCTCTCTGATACTGACGTTCGAGGCTGTCATGGATTTCATGCGTAGATTGGCAGCTTGTGTAAAAAGTGAAACATCTAAGGAAGAGAGAGAAAACTTATGAATCGAATGACTTTGTGCGCCGCAAGTATCGCTTGTGCTTTAGCGAGTACCGCGATGGCAGCACCCTCGGCTCCTAGTGTTGACGTGTATGGGTCGAACAATCTGCAATTTTCGAAAATTGAACTCGCGATGGAAACCACCGCAGGTTACAACCAAATGGTTAAATACCATGAGGAAGCACCGATCACGCTCAAGTTCAACCAATGGAGCGGTGTGACGGGCAACACTTATAAAATCTATTTTGATGGGGTTGAAGTTGCCACCGGTCCAATCAGTGGTAGCCAAACTACCGCCCAGTTTACTTATCCTAAGGGTGGCGTTTATCAATTGGTGATTGAAGCGTGTGATGCCACTGGTTGTACTAAGAGTGCACCAAGCGAAATCACTATTGCGGATACCGATGGTTCACACCTCAAGCCATTGAAAATGAACGTTGACCCTAACAATAAGTCTTACACCATCCCACAAAATACGGTGATTGGGACTTATTTTGTTGAGTGGAGTATTTATGATCGTAAGTTTACGGTGGATAACATCCCAGGGCAGAACCTAACGCATATTTTGTATGGTTTTATTCCGATCTGTGGTCCAAACGAATCGTTGAAATCGGTTGGCGGTAACAGTTTTAACGCTCTGCAAACTGCGTGTAAAGGTGTGCCAGATTTTGAAGTGGTCATTCACGATCCATGGGCTGCTTATCAAAAGAGTTTCCCTCAAGCGGGTCATCAGTACAGTTCACCGATCAAAGGTAACTACGCCATGTTGATGGCGCTGAAAAAAACCTATCCTGATCTGAAAATCATCCCATCGATCGGTGGCTGGACACTCTCTGATCCCTTCTTCAGCTTTACCGATAAAGCGAAGCGCGATGTGTTTGTCGCTTCTGTGAAACGTTTCCTGAAAACATGGAAATTCTACGATGGCGTGGATATTGACTGGGAATACCCGGGCGGCGGCGGTCAAGCGGCTGATCTTGGCGATCCGGTAAAAGATGGCCCAGCTTACGTAGCCTTGATGGCAGAACTGCGCGCTATGCTTGATGAGCTTGAAGCGGAAACGGGTCGTAAATATGAACTGACGTCGGCTATCGGTGTTGGTCATGACAAGATTGAAGATGTGAACTATGGCCAAGCCGTTCAGTACATGGATTATATCTTCGCAATGACTTATGACTTCTACGGCGGCTGGAATAACGTACTGGGCCACCAAACGGCGCTGTACTGTGGTTCATTTATGCGCCCTGGCCAATGTGACGGTAAAGGCGTGGATGAAAATGGCGAGCCGTACAAAGGCCCAGCTTACACGACCGATAACGGTATTCAACTGCTGCTCGCCCAAGGTGTTCCACCGAGCAAGCTGGTAGTGGGTGCGGCTATGTATGGCCGTGGTTGGGAAGGTGTGACGCCGGCTTCACTGAAAGATCCTAACGACCCAATGACCGGCGTTGGTAATGGCAAGTTGAAAGGCACGACAGCACAAGGTGTTTGGGAAGCGGGTGTCATTGACTATAAAGGCGTTAAAAACTTCATGCTGGGTGCCAATAAAACTGGCGTGAATGGTTTTGAATATGGCTACGATGAGCAAGCGGAAGCACCTTGGGTTTGGAACCGTACTACAGGTCAGCTCGTCACTTTTGATGATGATCGCTCTGTGAAAGCAAAAGGGGCTTACGTACGTAACCTTGGCTTAGCGGGTCTGTTCTCATGGGAAATCGATGCAGACAATGGTGACATCCTGAATGCAATGCATGAAGGTTTAGCGGGTGGCACAACGACACCGCCAGTAAACAAAGCACCGGTTGCGAATGCTGGAGCGGACATCACGGTTACGGGGCCAGCCGCCGTATCTTTGGATGGCAGCGCTTCAAAAGACAGTGATGGAAGTATTGCAAGTTACTTGTGGGAGCAAACCGCAGGTCCTGCTGTGACCTTGACTGGGGCAAACAGTGCTAAAGCGAGTTTTAACGCTGCAGAAGTGACTGAGAAGCAGACGTTTACTTTCAAACTGACCGTGACAGACAACAAAGGTGCTACGGCAACCGATACTGTGGTGGTCACCGTCAATCCGAAGTCCACCACACCTGTGAACACGGCACCTGTTGCGGCACTTTCTGCTCCTGCATCAGTCAAAGCCGGAGCAACAGTGGTGGTCGATGCTTCCGCGTCGAGTGATGCTGACCAAGATCCGTTGAGCTTTACTTGGGATCTACCTGTTGGTGTCAATGCAACGGTACAAGGAGCAAAAGTGACCTTTGTGGCAGGAGAGTATACGCAAGACACCACATTGGATTTCACGGTAACGGTGAGTGATGGGAAAGCCACGAGTAAAGCTTCAGCCTCCGTATTGGTTGAGAAAAAGGCAGGAACAGGTGGTGATGCTTGTACCAACTTGTGGAATGCCGAAAGCATCTACACTGGCGGTCAGCAAGTGACTTGGGCAGGAAAAACGTGGGAAGCCAAATGGTGGACCCGCGGTGAAGACCCAAGCAAATCAGGTCAGTGGGGGGTATGGAAAGACCTCGGTGCCGCGAGTTGTTCTACTCATTAATCGGCTGCATCTGAGCTGGCCTCAGACGTAACGATTCTCAACAGATAAGAGAGGCTCTGCACAGGCAGAGCCTCTTTCTATTGGTGTATTCTCGCCATACATTCGTCGTAAAGGGAATGGCCATTCTCTTGGTGGATAAGGGACGACCTCTTCCCCAAAATACAAACAGCGGCAAAGCAAAAGAGGCGTCGCTGCGTTAAACAGGCTTTGTTTTTGGACTGAGTCAGCCTTATTTTTCTGGTTAATTTGCCCAATTTCTCTCTCATTCTCACTCATTGGGAATGCAATCCTTTAATTCTTCTCTATTTCTCGATATACAAGAATCAAGATTTGAGGTGCCCACCATTAAAGGCTAAAAAGCACACATGAACGAAACAAAGATTTCAGCAAACCAAGTTAATGAAAAATCACTGCAATTGCTGATGCAAGTCGCAGTAAACCCAGAACCTGTCTCTGCGAAAGGACTCAGTGAACAACTGCAAGTACCGCTCAGTAGCCTATATCGACATTTGAAGCTGCTGAAAGAATGGAACTTGATTGAAGAGAGTCCGCACGACAAAACCTTGATCATCGGTCCAGCGGCATTGCTGCTGATGAGAAGTTACGAAACCAGCCAACATAACCTCGATGCGGTTGAAGCTGTGTTAAGTCGTCTACAAAAACAGACTGGGGAAATGGCCGCGTATATGGTGCCTGTCGGTTATCGAGCCCTATGCGTTAGCCAAAGAGAAAGTATGCAGGCGCTTCGATGCAGCTTCGTCCAGGGTCAAAGTCAACCACTGCTTCGAGGTGCCTCATCTAAAGTAATGTTGGCGTACATGCCTGCTGCTCGTTGTGAAAAGATCCTGCGCTATTTTGGCGAAGATCCGACGTTAGACAAGTGGCAGAGCGAGTTTGAAAAAATACGTCGTCATGGATATGCCGTGAGTACCTCTGAAATTGATCCCGGTGTTTCGGGGATCAGTGCTCCGGTGATGAAAGGGAGTAAGTTGATTGGTGCAATTTCGGTGATGGCTCCAGCCCACCGAGTCGAAAGCAACAAGCAACGGATAATTTTACATGTATTGCAAGCCGCACGGGCGTTGCCACCAGAAAGGTAATTGATCATGCTTAGCTTATTCAAACGCTACCGTTTACATCGTACATCCAGTCATCCAACGTCTACGTTTGGCTTTATGACCGTGTGTCAGCGCGTAAAGCCGATGTCGCTGGTAGAGTTTGAGTTTGCGCAGCAAAGCTTGGATGTCGCTTCAGATTGGTTGTATCAGCAGCAATCTACGCCGAAATACGCCGATGCCAGTCATTATGTGTTGGATGGCCAAACTCAGGCTAAATACCAACAAGCCTTGAATCAATCCGTGGCGTTGGGAGTTATTCCTGTTGCTTTTGCTAACTGCCATGAAATTCTCTTGCACAGTTTGCCTGCGTTAACGCAAGACGGTGCCAGTGTAGGAATGGTGCATATCGGACATGGCTTTGAACTTAAGCAAACACTGGATCTGCAAGTGGGCAGCGCTTTTCACTTTGCTTTATCGCGCTTTGCACAAGCTAAGCTGTTTTGTATTGGGATTGATACAGAGCACACCCACGCCCAGACCTTAGAGTATGCCGAGGATCTGGGGTGCGATTGGGTCAGTCATGAAGAGTGCGGTTTTTTAAATCGCACTCAACTCAAAGCCCAACTGAGTGGTTATATCGAACACTGTGAGCAGTTGGTGATCAATATTGACCTTGCTTCTTTAGTCCCTGGAAACGGTTTGGAAACCCATAAGGTTCTGGACAATCAAGTGGTATTACGTGTCCTGCGACAAATGATACTGTCTGGCAAAGTTCGTTACATCCAGTTGGTTGGCGCAAAAGATAAGCTAATTTACTCAAAGCAGGCCAAAGAAATTGTCGATGAACTGATGAATTTGGCTCCACACTTGGTGCATGCAGCATAGCGCTTTCTTCTTGGCGTGATTGATGCGTTCAACCGAATCATAGAGTGTATCTAAGTTCATAGGGATGAACTCACTTCCCGCCTACCAGTAACCCCAAGTCGTTGGTTTATAACACTCATCTTAATGTGAAAGTTGCTTGAGGTTACTGCGGGTCTGGCTTGCGGAGCGGAGTAGCTCTTTACTGTGCTCACTTATCGTTGCGCTATCCGTTAATAGTTCACGGGCATGGTTGTCCAACAAACGCAGTTGCTCGAGCAGTTGTTCAACTAAACGATTCTGCTGCTCGCTATCATGCACTGCATTTTGGTTGGTGCTATTGGCTTGATTAACATCGATAATCGCTTTATCGACCAAATTTGAACCGCTTTCAATCGCCGCTACGCAATTTCTCGCCGCTACCAAGCTCTCTTCCATGTAGCCAATCAGGTTTCTTGAGTAACCCGAGAGCTGAGTTAATAGCGTTTCAACTTGATTGGTTGAAGCGGACGTTTTTTCAGCCAAGTGGCGCACCTCATCGGCTACGACGGCAAAACCGCGGCCATTTTCTCCTGCTCTGGCTGCCTCAATGGCGGCATTCAGTGCCAAAAGGTTGGTTTGCTCGGCGATACTGCGGATCATTTGTAAGATATCGGTCACTTTTTCGACTTGTGTATTCAATTCTGTCGCGGTTTTTGTGGTGATTTCTGCTTTTTCGACCAGTTGTTGATTTTGGGTTTGCGCCTCGCGGAGCTGAGCTTTGCTGTCTTCACTGCTGGTGACAGCCTGTTTTAAAGACTCGGAGGCGGCATAAATACTCTCTGTCACCGCTTTGATGCTGTCTTGGCTTTGATGACCGATAGCGACTGAATTGGAAATTTCACTCTGTTGATTATGTATGTTGTGCTCTAAACGACCAATTTGTTGCTCAACTTTGTGGCTGACATCCGTGACTTCCACGATTCGGTCTTTGATAGGTGCAAAGGTGCTTTCCACTTTTGCGATAAAATCATCAATGGCATTAGCCAGTTGACCGAGCTCATTGTCCTTACGAAAGTTGATTCGTGAGCTTAGGTCACAACTACCGCTTGCCAGAGCATGACAAAGCACCTTTAAATCATTTAAAGGTGCGATCAATGTACGTTGTAATAGCCAGTAAATGGCTATTAAGGTCACTAAGAGAAAGCCAATACTGAGCATAAACGCTTGATTGCGTAATTGTGATGCGACTTGTTGAACTTGATCGAACCCCCATTCTGTAACGAGATAGCCGACTAAATCTGCATTTTTCCCAGCTTTGAGCGGCACGATAATTAGGAGCCCTTCATGGCCATCGGTATTTTTGCGAACAGCTTGATCGGACGGTGGTTGAGTTACCCATTGATTCAGGCTGGTGGCCGTATCGCTAGTATTTTTGGCGTTATACAGCACTTGCCCCTTGGCGTTGAAGGTATACACATTTTTGAGTTGAACTGGATTTGCGTTGAGTTCAATGGCCACCCGCTCCGAAATTGCGCTGGTTTTATTAAAACGAACGGCAGTCGCAATATTATCAGCCAGAGAAAGTGACGTTTTCTCGAAAGTTTCAGCACTGATGGTGTTCATCTCTTTTACGCTTTTCGTCCAAGTCAAATAAGTCAGGGACAACAGCGCAAGGGTGCAAAGAATAGAAACACTCAGCAAAAGAATACGACTAATGCTTAACTTCATAAGCTCACCTAACCAATGTGTATGAGTCTTATCCCTTATCGAGTTGAAGTCGCAGTGAGATTGTCTGCTACTTCAAGCTTGGGATTTCGGTGGAGTATTACAATGCGTCAACATTAATGCCGACTGTGATAGCACCAATAGCTTCGCCTGAACTGGGATCTACCACGGTATAACTCACTTGAGCTTGAAATACCTGTGTGGATTCATCCTCTTCAATGTCACTGATATCAAATGCTCCAACGCCTTTTGAGTAGGTGTTTTGCCATTTGGCTTCATCACCCTGCCAATAGTCAGAGGTGACTTCGCTCTGCGCAACATTCAGGCCTTTATTATCCATTACAAATACTTCGGTAATCTTGCCGTTACTGGCGTTTTGAATCTCCATCAGCTTTTGTGAGGCTGGCGTATTCAATACGGACTGGATCATTGGGGTGTCACTTTGACCCACCTCAGCACGCCACTGTTTATCCAATTGGTCAATTTCACTTTGTGTGAGGTTAGCATTTTTCGCATTTTGTAGTTTTATTGCTTCGATAATCAGCGGATCGGCAGAGATTTGCTTTAATTCAGTTTGAACGTATTGAGTGAGCTCGGCTTGGTAGTCGTTGGCCATAACCGGAAGGCTAGCAAGAATGAAGAGTGCCAGAGATTTGTGCATAAAAACTCCTTATCTACTTGATGCATAGTGCCAAGTAGGGTGGTGGTATTAAAAAAGGTTCTCTACCTCTACATGACATGAATCGGCCGTGGAATACACGTTTCTCGTCGTATTAAAGTGATCCCGTGCAGAGCACTGCTCTCACTTGCCACCGGCCAGTAAACTCAAGTCGTTTCGGTATCCAACCAGTTGATTAAAGAGCGACAGCTAGAGAAAAAGTAGTACAAGTTATTAGAGTGTGCCTAGTGAGATAGTTAAAAAGTTGCATAACTCTTTAGTCTCGTTCTTTGTATTGTCATGTTTTAGCAACAGAAATTTCACCGAGCAGTCATCTTGGGCAGCTACTCTTGCGCAACATCTAATTAACCTGAATGCTCAGGATATAAACATAAAGTCAAGGAGCCCCCAATGTGGAAGCGTGATGAGCAAGAATCCCAGTTTAGTGAAATGATTGAAGCGCAACTGTCTAGACGCCATTTTTTGGCGGGCAGTGCGGCAGTGAGTGCCGGCGCGTTTTTAGCCTTAAATCCGGTTGCGAGTGCGGTGGCTGCGCCTGCCACATCAAACCTACTGAATTTCTCAGCAATCCCTGTGTCAACAGAAGATAAAGTGATTGTGCCTAAAGGCTATAAAGCCACTCCACTCATGTCTTGGGGCGATCCTATTTTTGCGAATGCGCCAGAATTTGACCAAAGCGGCAAGCAAGACTCAAAAGCACAAGAGAAGCAGTTTGGCGATAATACGGATGGCATGAGCTTTTTCCCGATCAGCGAAGATCGCGGTGTGCTCGCGATCAACAATGAATACACCAATTACGAGTATCTGTTTGATCATCAAGGTAAAGCGATGACGGCGGATGACGTACGTAAAGCGCAAGCGGCAGTCGGTGTCACCATTGTTGAAGTGGTACGTAAAAATGGTCAGTGGATGGTAGACCGTCAAGGTGAACGTAATCGTCGGATCACCGCTTATACACCAATGATGATGACCGGTCCTGCTGCAGGCCATGATCTGCTGAAAACGGCTGAAGATCCTAGCGGATTAAAAGTGCTGGGTACTTTCAATAACTGTGCGAATGGTGAAACTCCTTGGGGCACTTACCTCACTTGTGAAGAAAACTTCGATGATTTCTTTGGTGCGGACCAAGAAGGCAGTGTCGATGCTGATCAGAAGCGTTACGGAATTGCTGCTGAACCTAGTGATTACCAATGGCATAAGCACGATGCGCGTTTCGACATAACCAAGAACCCTAAAGAGCCAAACCGCTTTGGTTGGGTTGTGGAAATTGATCCACATAATCCGAACTCTACACCACTGAAACGTACCGCTCTTGGTCGTTTTAAACATGAAAATGCGGCACTGGTGATTAATAATGATGGCCATGTGGTGGTTTATCTTGGTGATGATGAACGCGGCGAACATCTGTATAAATTCGTTTCCAAGCATCGCTATCAAGCCGGTAATGATCAGCAAAACCGTAATCTGCTGGAAGAGGGCACCTTGTATGTCGCTAAGTTCGATATCAATGAAAACGAACTGAAAGGCAGCGGACGCTGGATGGAGCTGAGCTTTGGCAAGAATGGCCTCACTCCTGAAAACGGATTTAAAGATCAAGCCGAAGTGCTGATTTTTGCTCGTCGTGCGGCGACCCAAGTGGGCGCAACGACCATGGATCGACCAGAATGGGTGGCCGTGCATCCTGATAAAAAGCATGTGTTCTGTACGCTCACCAACAACAAAAACCGTGGCAAAGAAGGTCAACCTGTTGGTGGCCCGAATCCACGCGAGAAGAATAACTACGGGCAGATCGTTCGTTGGATGCCAGCACAGGGTGATCACACCAGTGATGTGTTCGCTTGGGACCTCTACTTAATTGCAGGTAATCCAACCGTTCACAAAGGCACCCTGTACGCAGGTAGCGAAAACATTTCGGCTGACAATATGTTTAACAGCCCTGATGGGATTGGTTTTGACACTGCAGGTCGCTTGTGGATCCAAACCGATGGTAACTACTCTAACCAAGGTGATTTTGCTGGGCAGGGGAATAACCAAATGCTGTGTGGTGACCCAATCACAGGTGAAGTGAAACGCTTCTTAACAGGTCCTATTGCGTGTGAGATCACGGGATTAACCTTCAGCCCTGATCACAAAACCATGTTTGTTGGTGTTCAGCATCCGGGTGAAGAGGCTGCTCCATCGCATTTCCCTTACGGTGGTACAAGCAAACCTCGTTCAACCATCATGATGATCACCCGTGAAGACGGCGGTGTCATCGGCGCATAAAGCGTTATCAATTGCCCTTTTCATCCCAAGAAGAACCAGCCTCTTCTTGGGATGTTTTTTTAGGCCGCCATCATCTGTGTGGCTAACTCCTTTCCATTGCCGCGTACCCGATCAATGGTGGATTGGAAGGCAGCAGAAATGCTGAGTAAACGCGAGTCAGGATGGTCAGCAAGGTAGATCGATTTCTCTTTGCTTTCCGTGAGCTTGTCCCAACTGAAGTTAATATCGCGGGCAAAGTGAATCGCCACCGCCAGTTTGGGGGAGATTTCGGCTTCACGGGGTTCATCAAAATGTTTAATGGCATCAACCATTTCCGAAGGGAATTTCCACTCTTTTGCCAACATCGCACCAATGCGAGGCGCTGAAATACCTAAGACCTCTTCTTGAGCGCTGAGCGGATCCATGCCTTGGGCGATTTTCTGTTGGATCAGTGAGGCCTCGGTGGGCATCAAAGTATGAATCATGAGTTCGCCAATGTTATGCAGCACGCCTGTGGTAAACGTTTCTGACTTATCCAAACCGACTTGTTCGGCAATCTTGCTGGCAATTAACGCTGTTTCAAAGGTATTGGTCCAGTAATCATTCAGATCGAGAGTCTCAATTTTTGGAAAAGTACTGGAGAGGACGGAAGCAACAACAAGAGTACGAACCGACTCAATGCCGACTCGGATGATGGCATCGTTTACGGTAGCGATATGTCCGTTACCACCAAAATAAGCAGAATTAGCCATGCGGAGCAAACGCGCCGTCAGGATTTGATCCAGCGTGATTTTTTTGCTGAGCTGATGAAAATCCACATCAGGCTGATTGGCCATATCCAGCAATTCTTGCAGAACTTTAGACAGTCTTGGTAGCTCATTTAAACGGTTGAGCATTGTGTTTTTCACCATGTTCATTCTCCTTATCTGGTGACTAATCCAAACTATAGGCAAAGCTTTTTCTACTATCCAACCTAGGCATGAAAAATTTAGTTACATTATTGTTATATAGGGGTTAATAAATTTAGTGGCAAACCGAAGGGGAAAATGAACGTTTTTTTCCAGCAAATTGACACGATATTGGCATTACCGGACAGAGGTTTTCTACAATGCGCATACTGTGTTCGGGTGGAGTATGGTTATGAAAGCACGCATCATGAGCTGCAAACGTGCCTTGATTTTACTGCTGACGTTTGTCCTTCTATTAATTCCTTTAACCCTGTTGTCGCTGCAGCTGGATTTTACGCAACCTGTAAGTGATTCAGTTGGCCGTGTCATGACGTACTTAACGCATTCTGCAGGCAAAGAGGGCTTTCTATTCACATTGTTTTTTTTGGTGTGCTGGGTTGGGTGGCGTTGCCACATTCCTCGTCATCAATGGCTGAATAAATCCATTCAATTAATGCTGTTACTTGGCTTGGCCATGGTGCTAAAAATGGGGATGAAAGCGGTTACTCAAGAGCCGAGGCCATACACTGAACTGATGACCCAATCCTTACTGCTGCCTAATGCTGGCCATTTCTATAAGTTAGCGCAACCCAAGCAAGAAGCCTTAATGTTGGCGATGGAAGAGAAAGTGAGCCCTTGGCGGGTGATGCACTGGCAAGGGGAAACGGATTTTTCTTTCCCATCTGGGCACACGGTGTTTGCCATGGTCTGTTTGCTCTATTTTGGTAGCTTATTAGCGGAAAAAAAGCACTATCTCAGTCTCGGTGCGCTGCTGATTTGGGTGAGCGGAGTGGCGTATAGTCGATTGTGGCTTGGTATGCACCATCCGGTGGATCTGCTTGGTGCGGCTTTGCTGGTCGGCGTATTGTACTTATTGGTTCCGCAGCAATATCCATTGCAACACCCACGTTTTAAGCCGTGGTTACGACGTTGGCATCTGGTATAAAAAATGGGCATTTGATGCCCATTTTTGGTTTTCACAATCATTAAGCGGAAAGTTTAAGCGCGCTTTTCATGCTCTGCTTGGCATACGGCTGCCGTGAAGAGTACGTCGGTCGAGCTGTTCAGGGCTGTTTCGGCTGAGTCTTGAATCACGCCGATAATGAAACCTACCGCAACAACCTGCATCGCGATGTCATTGGAAATCCCAAACAAACCACACGCGAGTGGAATAAGGAGCAATGAACCGCCCGCTACTCCAGAAGCACCACAAGCCGAGACCGCTGCAACCACACTGAGAAGTAGTGCTGTCATCAGATCCACTTCAATACCCATGGTGTGTACCGCAGCAAGAGTCAGTACTGTGATAGTAATTGCTGCGCCTGCCATGTTGATAGTCGCTCCCAGTGGGATAGAGACTGAGTAAGTATCTTCATCGAGTTTGAGTTTTTCACACAGTGCCATGTTGACCGGAATATTGGCAGCACTTGAACGCGTGAAAAATGCAGTAACCCCACTTTCACGTAGGCATTGTAAAACCAGAGGGAAAGGGTTACGGCGAATTTTGTAGTAGACAATCATTGGGTTGACGACCAGAGCGATAAAGGCCATTGCGCCAAGTAGAACCGCCAGCAACTGCGCATAACCAGCAAGTGCATCAAAGCCTGTGGTGGCAAACGTTGAAGCCACTAAGCCAAAAATACCGAAGGGTGCGAGACGAATGATAAAACGCACGATTTGGGAGATGCCGTGGCTAAGGTCTTCAAATACCGCTTTGGTGGTCGATGAAGAATGGTGCAGTGCCAAACCTAAACCCACGCCCCAAGCTAAAATGCCGATGTAGTTCGCATTCATCAAAGCGCTGACTGGGTTATCGACCAGCTTGAACAACAAGGTGTTGAGTACTTCGGCAATGCCTTGTGGCGGTGTTGCGCCTTCAGCGCCGGTTGCAAGTACGAGCGTGGTCGGAAATAGGAAACTTAAAATAACTGCGGTCAGTGCTGCTGAAAAGGTGCCAAATAGGTACAACACAACGATTGGACGCATGTAGGTGTGTTGGTTTTTCTTCTGGTTGGCGATTGAAGATGCCACCAAAATAAACACCAGCACTGGAGCAACGGCTTTCAGTGCGCCTACGAATAAATTACCAATTAATCCCACTTTTTGAGCGTATTCTGGTGAAAAAGTAGCCATCGCTGCACCTAATAGGATGCCGGCTAAAATTTGTAAGACCAGATTTCCACGCACCAAACGGGCTAGAAACGAGTTGTTCTGCATAGTTATCCCTGCGAATCATAAAAAATTTGAATTATTGTAGCTTCAGTCATTAATCCTGAAGGGCTCCAATATTAACCGCACAAGATAATGTGTCTACCGATAATTGATATTTGCCGTGATAAGTTGTGTATTTTGAGAGGAAGTAAGTAATTTGTTGCTTAACGTTGATAATGCAGAGATTCCTTATCGTTTTTGTCGTCTGGGTATAACAAGGGCAACAAAAAGGGTGAATCCATCACCCTTAATTTTTGAGATATTCACTTCCTACTTGAAGCGACAAAACTTTGGACTGCAATCAGGTCTAAGGTTTGTTGTTGAGCGAGATAGGCGTCCAAGAGGCTTAGTGTGAGCTGTGTTCAGCCATACCGGACATCACTTTTTTCACCGGTGCCGTAATCATTTGCTTCTCACCGTTTTTAAACGTGATTTCTACTTCGATGTTCTCACCCTCTTGCAGTGGCTTTTTCAATTCAAGCAACATGATGTGAAAACTGCCCGGTTTGAGCACTAAAGTCCCTTGAGCGGGGATCACAAACTCAGGAACTTGGCGCATTTTCATCACATCGCCTTCTTTAATGACGTCATGCAGCTCCACTTTGGCAGCCACTTCGCTGCTGGCGGAAACAATGTAGCGCTCCACATCACTGTGGTTCATGACTTCACCAAAAAAGGCGCTATTGACTGCGGCAGGAGGAGTCGCGCGCGCATAAGCTTGGTGAACCATGATGTCTGATTGAGCTAAAGCTGATGTGCTAAGCAGTAGGCTAGAAAGAAGCAAGGTATTCAGTTTCATTAAATTATCCTTTTTATTGAATGACTTTCTTTATGGCATCCACGATGGGTGTGGGGTCTTGGGTATGCGGCACTTTATTGATCAAGGTGCCATCCGGCTGCAAGAAATAGAAATAAGAGCTGTGATCTAAGGTGTATTTCAGCTCCGAATTGGGTAATTCGGTTTTACGAAAAATCACACCGTACTTTTGCGCAATCTGGTTGGTGGTTGCAACGGAGCCAGACAAACCTTCGATCATTGGATGAAAGTAGTGGGCGTATTGTGCGGCGAGTTTGGCATCATCTCGCTCCGGATCAAGGGAGATAAACATAGGGCGTAACTGCGCTTTCGTTTTATCATCGACTTGGTTTAAGGCTGCGGAGAGCATAGCTAAAGAGGTTGGGCAGACATCTGGACAACGTGTAAAGCCAAAATAGACAATTCGAATTCGTGGGTCGGCTTGATCGAAAATGGCGACAGCTTGCTGATTGTCTCCCGATAAGGTCAGTGGGGTAGTCACCTGTGCGGCTAATTTCTGTTGGCTATCCAAATAGGCTTTGATACTAAATCCTAGGGTAAACGCCACCACTAATATCAATGACCAATTCTTACTCATCGTTCCATCCTAATTGCTGGGTAAACCGTCTGTTTGCCATCGCTAAGCTCACCAATCCAAGTCATCGCATCCGAAGTACAAACGGGCAGAATAATGTCGGCACTGTATAGGCCATCACCGTTGGAGGATAAAGAAAACTTGGCACTGCCCATATTCATCTCAAGCCCCTCTAAAGTGAGGATCAAATTTTGTGCATCCGTATTGGGCCAGTGTACGGTGAGCCGATTGGCAACTAATGGGTGGGCTTTATCTTGAGCTAGGGTCATGGTGACACCCGCTTGCTCACAGCTTTGCTGTGATAGTTGACAGTAATCGTTAAGATCAGGTTGAGGCGACTGGAACCAAGCAACAAGGTCGCTGGCAAAAAAGCCAGCCCCAAGAGCCAGCAGGATCGCAATCCCTTTCAGTGCGTTCATCACATCGTATTCCGAAGTTGCGTGAGTGGGGAAGATGTTAGCATGCTCTCTATCCGTTTCGAGATTGAATACTGAGGAAATGTGCCGTGGCTCTTAGAAAAATCAAGGCGATATTGTCTTTCTACTTGCAGAAACCGCAGTACTCGTGAGGAAACTTCACCACCGCATTGTGCGGTGGTGAGCCAGTATCAAAGCGGTTGGCTACTTTTCGGCGTATTTTTCTAAACCGAGAACTAAAGCGACCGCGGCTAGCATGAGCACCAGCGCTAACAACCACTGAGATGGCTGTGACGTAAGCGTTTCAAATTCAAACGGTGATAGGTTGCGTTGCAGCAGTGGTACTTGCTCTCCGCTGGAATTGACCCGCCAAGAGAGCGTTTCTTTCCATGGCCAAATTTTAGGCAGAGTGCCGAGCATCAATCCGGTTAGGAAGGTCAGAGTCACATCGCGGTAACGGCGTAAAAGCCATGACAGAATATGCGAAAAACTGAGCAATCCAATCACACATCCGGTTAAGAAAATCAGCAGAATGTCCAGTTGGAAGGTTTTCACTGCGCCCAAAACAGGCGCATACATACCGATCAGCAGTAAGATGAAGCTGCCGGAAATGCCAGGCAGGATCATGGCACAAATCGCAATCGCACCAGAAATCAGCACATTGATGTAAGTGGGCTCAAGGTGTAGTGGTTTAAGCACGGTAATGCCGTAGGCGAAAATGGCTCCGGCAATCAGCCACAGGAGACGAGAAAGCTTTTTTTGTTCGATTTGGCGCAGCATATGCCATACCGACACCAAAATCAGGCCGAAGAAGAATGACCAAATAGGAATAGGATGCGTGACTAATAGCCAAGAGATAAGTTTGGCTAAGGTTGCGATGCTGGTAAAAATGCCACCGAATAGCGTGATCAAAAAAAGGCCGTTGATGTGACGAAATACTCCTGCCAAGCCTTGCGCTTTCCATACCTTGAGTAAGCTAGGATTGATGCGGCGAATGCTTTCAAGCAGAGTATCGTAAATGCCAGTAATAAAGGCGATGGTGCCGCCCGATACACCCGGTACCACATCAGCGGCGCCCATAGCCAGACCTTTTAAATAGGTGCTCAAGTAGTTCATTGTTTTTCCTGCCAATTGAATAAGGCCGTCATTATACCTGTTCTTTGTTAACTTGCAGCCAGACGCGATGTGTCTCCCGCATGCTCAACAATAAGGTTCATATTCATATTGCGTTTTGTTGCAAATTGCAATTTGCAAATTGCAACAAATGATGAGATGAGTGAGAATTTTCTGACAAAGTATCACAAAAATCAGGGGTTAATTAGTTGGCACGCTTCGTGCATTAGTTTAGGTGACCCTTGTTAAGCCGAGGGTCACCTAGCCAACTGACGTTGTTAGTGAATAGTATTGTTCACATCATATATAAGCCAATCGCGGTTCTTGCGATTGGCTATTTTTTTGTCTTTTGGGTATGATCGCCCGCTATTTTCACTGCTTTTTTGTTGATAATTAGCATTAAATGGAAATTTGTCCGTGCAATATCATTGCTTTATGTGGCCTTGTGGCCGTTTATTAGAGGATAACTATCGCTGATGTTGTGTTCTGGTGTCACCTAACGGGTCAAGACACCCGCTTATCAAGGAGAGATGAGCCTGAATAATAAAGAGGTACTATGAATCAGATCATTTCAATTGGAGCATTAGAGTCTTTTCTTATTGCTATCAGTGTCCTGTTTTTAGGTCACTTTATTAATGCCAAACTGCCCATTTTAACCAAGTTCAACATTCCAGAGCCGATTGTGGGTGGGCTTATCGTCGCCTGTGTGATTACTGCGTTGCACTTTCACGGTATTGATATGGAATTTTCACTGCCGCTGCAAAATGTCTTCATGTTGATGTTCTTTAGTACGGTGGGCCTTGCGGCCAACTACACCCAACTGATTAAGGGTGGCGCGAAGGTGTTTCTGTTTTTAGCCGTGGCTTCGGTGTTCATCATTATTCAAAACGGTGTGGGCGTTTCGCTTGCAGCAGGTTTAGGCTTAGATCCTTTACTGGGCTTGATCGCAGGCTCCATCACACTCTCTGGAGGCCATGGCACGGGAGCGGCTTGGGCAAACACGTTTGCCGAAAATTATGGCCTTGCCAATACGTTAGAAATCGCGATGGCATCTGCCACTTTTGGTTTGATCATCGGTGGGATTATCGGTAGTCCAGTCGCGCAGAAACTGGTTGATAAACATGGTATTGAATCTGAGTATGGGCGCGGCACACAAACCCACTCTCGTTTTCCTGAACTGGTCACTTATAACGAATATGAAGAAGATAAAGTCACCGCCAAAAAGGTGATTGAAATCTTGTTTATCTTGCTCATATGCGTTACCGGAGCAAAATACCTAGAAGCTTGGGTTAAAACCTTTGAAATTCGTTGGTTGATGATCCCCGATTTCGTTTACGCCCTGTTTATTGGTGTCTTTATCACCAATCTGCTCGAAGTCACTAAGCTGCGTAAGGTGGATGCGGAGACGGTGGATATTTTAGGCACGGTTTCTTTGTCGCTGTTTCTCGCTATGGCTCTGATGAGCCTGAAATTGTGGAATATCTTCGATTTAGCACTACCGTTTTTGGTGATCCTCGCTATTCAATCGGTCGTGCTGGGCGTCTTTTGCTACTTCGTCACCTTCAAAGTGATGGGGGCTAATTATGATGCAGCGGTGATTTCGGCTGGGCATTGTGGTTTTGGTTTGGGGGCAACGCCTACCGCGGTGATGAATATGGGATCGGTCGTAAAACGCTTTGGCCCTTCACCACAAGCGTTTATGGTGGTGCCGATCGTCGGTGCTTTCTTTATCGACATCGTTAACCTAATCATCTTGCAGGGGTACATTTCATTTTTGGGATAATACCGAGCTAGCCCTCCACTTCACGCACAAGACCCCGAGCCGCGATGATCGTGGCTCGGGGTTTTTAATCCCAATTTGTTACGCCTTTTTCTCGGCATTAAGAGTCAGTTTGGTGCCGTTAAACTTAAGCTGTGCGAGCAAGTTTTTGGCGTTATTTCGCCCCTCTTCATTGAACTCTAAACCATAACGAGCATGGTGCAGTGAGCGCTGTAAGTTACAGATTTTTCCGGTCAAAGGCGGGAAGGTTTTTGTGCCCCTCAAGTCTGAAAAAATCTCTAACGCGACCAAATCCCCGACTTGGTACGTTTTGCCTAAAGGCGGCGTGATGAAACGGCAACCACTGCGTGATAAATCGCGCAGTTCACAATCCCCACGATGCTCATCAAACAGTACTTTGCCGGCTAAATTTAGCTCAAATCTCGGCTCTTTACGTAATTGAGAGACTTGCATGGTATTGGGAATGGAGAGAAAAGCCATGGGAACCGGCTCTTGTAAGATGTGCATCAGTTGGCTGCGGAAATGGATCAGCGCTCCTTCACCGCGTGGTGAAATCGCGCGAATATTCATCCAAAACCCTTCTTGGAAGAAATATTGCAGATCATCAGCCGATATTTTGGGCATTTCCACCAGTAAAAACTTATCCGTATGAGTACCAATAAACGGAGTGCGGCAGACGAATTTTGTTCCGACAGGGGTCGTAATGCTTAAAGTCAGCTCACTACTGTGTTCAACCATGGCCAGCGCATCCGTGCTGTTGATGGTCGACACCGTTTTACTGCGTGGAGTCTCTGTTTGGCCATCATTATTATCAATTTTTTCAGCGGGCCGTGAATTCATTTAACTTCTCCGTGTTGCGATACGACGTCGATGGGGTCGTAGAGTCCATTGAATTCTATGGTGAGATAAGTGTAGATTCAATTCAGCGAGTCACCAACTAATTTGATCTATCTATCAGAAAAGGAGTAAGCATGGCAAATACAGTGCAACATGATGCCAATAACCACTGTTATCGCGTGGCTTTGGAAGGGGAATATCAAGCCGTAGTGAAATATCAGCAGCAGGGAACGGTGCTGCATATTACCTCAACCCGTGTACCGGATGAGCTGCAAGGTAAGGGATACGGCAAAGTGATGATGGAAAGTGTGTTGCCTGAAATTGAACGTGCGGGTTTAACGATTGTGCCCGTCTGTAGTTATGTCGCACATTATCTTGAGCGTCATCCTGAGTGGCAGCATTTGCGTCATCGTCCCTAGTGAAAGGGTCATGCTATACCCAAACAACTTGGAGTTGCAGGTAGGCGGCAAGTGAGTGAATCCTCATGAGCATAGGCAAACTATGTGATTGGGGTGAACGAGCGTAGCCAACACCGCTGCAGCTTCAAGTAGGAAGGGTATAAAGAGCATCGCTGGCTTTAAATGATTTAGACGTCCTAGTCATATTGAGGTAGCTTATTGTTGAAACTCAACATATTGATAAGGAAAGGCGATGCATTTGCCGCATTTTGCTCTGAGCTCAGTGCTCTCGCTAACGTTGTGTGCGATACCGAATCTTGGTTTTGCAAGCTCCAACCAGACTGAAGATTCCACGCAGGCTCGGCCGACTTGGTTGAGGGATATTGCGTTGTCCCCCGATGGTCAAAAGATAGCGTTTACTTATGCAGGTCAAATTTGGCTGGTGCCGGCTCAAGGCGGTGATGCCGTGGCGCTCACCGAAAGCGGTGTGTACAGCGAAACGCCGATTTGGTCACCTGACAGCCAATCGATCGCTTTTACGGCTGATCGATATGGTCTTGGTGATGTTTTTATTCTCTCGATCCAAGGTGGTGAGAGTCGGCGCTTGACCTACCACGGAGCGAAAGATATTCCGTATGCGTTTTCGGCTGATGGTCAGCAGCTCTATTTCTCTTCTCGCCGACTGGGCGATGATAAAGCCAATGCGAACGTTAAACAGGGCAGCTTTATGGCTCAGCTTTACTCGGTGCCTGCAGCGGGAGGACGTGAGCAACGCGTTTTACCTATTGCCATCAGTGATTTAGCCATATCGCCTTCCCATAGTGACATCCTGTATACCAATCAACCCTCTGATGAACAGCCGTGGCGTAAAGGTGCGCTATCCGATGCTACACGTGACATTTGGCAATGGTCCCCGCTCACGGGCAAACATACCCAAATCACCACTTTTCGTGGCGAAGACCGCAACCCTGTGTGGAGTGCAGATGGCTCCTCTATGTACTATCTGTCTGAACAAGCGGGCAGTTTCAACGTCTGGCAGCAGCGATTTGATGGTTCAGAACCCGTACAAATCACCGACCACCAAAAGCTGCCTGTTCGTTTCTTAAGTGCCAGCTTACAAGGCGATTTGGCCTACGGTTTTGATGGCGAAATTTGGCGACTGAAAGCCGGAGCTAAGCAAGCAGAAAAAGTGCCGGTCTCCATTCGTCGCAGCGCGATGCCTGATGGCCGTCATAATGTGAATTTTAACCTTGAAGCCACGGAAATGGTGGTCGCGCCGAATGCCGCTGAAGTGGCGATTGTGGCACGTGGCGATGTGTATGTGGTCTCTTTGCTTTCCGGTTTAACGCAACGAATCACCGATACACCAGAAGCGGAGCGCGATGTTTCCTTTTCCAGTGATGGGTATCGTTTGATCTACGCTTCTGAGCGTGAGGGCAGTTGGAATCTTTATCAAAGTTATGTGAATGATGGTGGGAAAAGCTTCTCCTCCTCATTGGATATTATCGAAGAGCCGGTGCTGACGACGGAGCAAGATGTCATTCAGCCACTCTATTCTCCTAATCTTAAACGGATTGTTTATCGCGAGAATCGTAATACGCTCAAAGTGTATGACATCGAACAAGATAAAACCTATACCTTGCTGGATGCTCATGCCCTCTACTCGTATTTCGACAAAGATCTGAGTTACCAGTGGTCGCCAGATAGTGAGTATATCGTCACTCGCGATCGGGCGATGTCGAATGGCGACATTCAGCTACTTAAATTTGATGGAAGTGAAGCGCCTATCAATTTGAGCCAAAGTGGTTTTTCTGAGTTTGCCCCACAATTTAGTGCCGATGGACAGTGGGTTTACTGGCTAACCGATGCGAAAGGTTTGCGCGATATTGATGATATGGTGGTGCAGTATGATGTGTACGGTGTTGCGCTCAATCGCGAAGCCAAATTCAATTTCAATAAAACCCAAGAGCAGTTGTGGCTTGAAGAGGAAATCGCTGCGGAGAAAAACCTTGGGCCTGGCCAAAACCCACCAGCAGAGTTAACGGTGGTGGAAAATAAAGGGCTTAAGCAGCGCACTATGCGTATGACTCCTACCTCACTCAATATTATTTTCAAGCACTTAACGCACGATAACCAAGCACTGATCATCGCTTATCAGTTGGGAGACTCAGTACAAATTTCAGAAATCAATCTGCGCAGTGGGGAGATGACGGCGCTGTTTAACCGCTTGAGTGAAGATGCGGCTTTACTTGCGATGGCTTCTGATGATGCGAGCCTTCTAATCATGGGGGAGCACGGTATCGAGAATCTGAATGTCTTGACGGGTGAGAGCAAGTTTGTTCGTTATGAAGCCAAGGCTAATTTCGATTTTCGTGCAGAAATCGCCTACTTGTTTGATCATGTCTGGCGACTTACTCAAACCAAATTTTATGACCCGCAAATGCATGGTGTAGATTGGCAACAGTACGGTGATTTGTATCGTAAACATCTGCCGAGCATCCGTACCTACAGCGATTTTGCCGAGTTACTGAGTGAAATGGTCGGGGATTTGAATGTCTCCCATACAGGAGCCTTCTTTATGGCTGGTAACTCCAGTTGGGAGGAGCCCGCATCCTTAGGGCTTTACTATGATGATCGTTACCGAGGTAAGGGCGTGCGTGTGAAATCACTGCTACCCGGAGGCCCTGCAGATACTTATCAATCTCCGATCAAGGCAGGAGCGATTATTTACTCCGTAAACGGGAAAGAAATTAGCGATCAACAGGATATTTATCCGTTCCTGAATTTTACCCAAGGTAAATTAACTCGTTTAAGTGTGCTGGTACCGGGGGAGGAGAAAGCGCAGAACTTTACGTTAGTGCCGATCACTCTTGAAGAGGAAAGTGAGCTGCTTTATGAGCAGTGGGTTGAACAGCGCCGAGCCTTAGTGGAGACGCTCTCCGATGGACGCCTTGGCTATGTGCATCTTGCCGCGATGGATGCTGCCAGTTTTGAGCAGATGCAAAATGACATGTTTGGCCTTGAAAAAGACAAACTCGGCTTAGTGGTCGACGTGCGTTTTAATGCTGGAGGTTGGCTGCATGATCAAGTGATGGAGATATTGTCTGGAACGCGACATTCAGTCATGCAGACACGTGATGGTTATGTAGTCTCCTCTTTCCCTGAACGTCGCTGGGCGAAACCGAGCATTATGCTCGCCAACGCAGACAGTTATTCAGACGGTTCGATCGTACCGTATTTCTATCAAAAAGAAGGGCTAGGAAAGCTAGTGGGCGAAAGGGTTCCCGGTACTGGCACGGCAGTGATTTGGGAGCAGCAACAAGAGCCCGGATTGATTTACGGAGTGCCGCAACTCGGTATCAAGGATGAGCAAGGTCGTTGGTTTGAAAACCAAGAAATCATCCCAGATATTTTGGTTTATAACGATCCGGAATCGGTTGTCGCCGGCGAGGATCGCCAGTTGGCTGCCGCCGTAGAAGCCCTGCTGCTCGAGATCTCTTCAAAATAAACAGTAAGCCGACAAAGCCAACAAAAAAGCCGCTCGATTGAGCGGCTTTGGCGATGACTCTATCCCCTTCCTACTTGAAGCTGCAGCGGTGTTGGCTACGTTCGTTCCCCCCAATCACAGTGTGTATCTATGCTCATGGGGATGAACGCTCTGCCGCCTACCTGCAACTCCAAGTCGTTTGGGTATACAGGCGATCAGTGATCGAGGTAGAGGTAGTTCTGCCAACTTTTCATGCGGATAAGTACTTTTCGCATGATAGAAACATGTTCAAAGCTGTCAGAGTACACCGCGACTTCAACCGCGGAACCCATAGGCAGATGGTACTGCGATAAATCATCAGTAATGCGCAGCGTTACAAAAACGCGTCCAGAGGTTCTGAGCGCGTCTGTCCCAAGTAAAGCACCACGGGCTTGGATTTGGCTTTCTCCGATCGCGGGTAGCACTTCAATCACCTCTCCTTTAAATACCTTACCTGGCAGTGCGCGGAACATAAATTCAGCGGCAAATCCCGGTTGTAGACGTTGTAGAGAGTTTTGGCGGAAAGCCGCAGTGTAGATTTTCTCTTCCGTATGCACAAAAGTCATGACAGGAGCCAGAGGCAAAGGGACAGACATCATGCCCGGACGCAAAGCCAACTGAGTAACATAGCCATCCGTTGGGGCACGCACGATGGTTTGCTCCAAATCGAATTCCGCTTTACGCAGTTCCGCTAAGAGCTGAGCGACCGTGGTATTTTCACCACCGACTTCCGAATCTAAAGCGATTTGGGCTTGCTCTTGTTTTGACTGTGCAACCTCCAAGGCGGCTTGCGCGGCTTTGTAAGTTTGGCGAGTGGTATCCATTTGCTGTTCAGTAAATGCGCCACGTTGATAACCACGTTGATAACGATCATATTCACGTTGCGCTTTGTCTCGCTCTGCGATGGCTTTGAGTACAGCCGCTTGCGCCTCTTTTAAAGTAGACTCTAACCCCAAGGCCCCTTGACTCGCTTCTTTGACTTTGGCTTTTAAGCGAGCAACGTCAGCCTCGAAGGGGATAGGATCAATACGGAACAGAACATCACCTTGTGTCAGTGGCTGGTTTGGTTTCACAGGAACTTCCACCACCCGTCCTCGTACTCCAGACACAATCGGAGTAGTCGAATAGACTTGGCTTCCCAACTGAGTAAAAGGGTGGTTGTAGTTCATCAGCAAGATCAGGGTTCCAATCAGTATCACGCCGCCGAGCACTGCGGTGGGCACTGTCCACTTATTGAGTGGAATTTTGAAAACCTTAAAAACTGCAACACACAGGGCGGTGTAAGTCAGGATCAGCAGTAAATCCATTATTGCTTCTCCTCTGATGTTGATGCCGCAGGGGTAGATTTAGGTACTGAGAGAGAAGAAGTTTTTAACGTCTCTAGTTCGGTACGCAATTGTTTTACTTCATCAATCAAAACGTCGACTCGATGGTGAATATCATGTTGCTCGGCTTCCAATTTCTGAAATCCCCAGCCACGTTCTTTGCGCCATAATGTTGCCCAAATCCACAAAAATGGCCAAAGGGCGTGCAAAGTGAATAAACTTACCCAGCCTGCATAATGAATGGCATCTTGGTGTGGGTGTTCGCGTTCTTTGGCAATTTCGTAAGGGATGTCGTGGATAACAATAATTCCGTAGAAAATCACTAGGGCGACGAAGATCAGCAACCCGAGTGCAAAATAATCAAGAAACATGAAATAGTCCTTTAGAGGAAGTTAAGCACAATGGCCAAGTGGCCAGAAACCACTAGACACCAATCCATAATAGAAGTTCGATCACCCGTCATATAATATTCAGACGCGATCACATCGTACAAATGCTGCTCAGCCTACTCAACACACACTTGGTTACGGCCATTGGCTTTGGCGCGATACAAAGCTTTGTCAGCGCGGTAGAACGTACGTTGGGTATTTTCCCCCTCGCGATGCAAGGTGATACCGATACTGACCGTCAGTCCCCGTTCGCCAAGTACGTCTTGCCATGGGAAATCAAAAATACGTTGGCGATAGGTTTCGGCATGCATTTGTGCCATATCACTGGTGACGTTTTCCAAAATCACCAGAAATTCCTCGCCACCGAAACGTACGCAGGAGGCACCACGGAATTTAAAGTAACTCGCCAGTTCACTGGATACATTGACAATCGCTTTATCCCCTACCAAATGACTCAATTCATCATTGATCGATTTAAAGTGGTCAATATCAACGACTAAGAAAGCAAACGGGGTTTCGTGCAGCAGCAGATCTTTCAGCTTCACGTCCAACCAACGGCGGTTATGCAGTTTTGTCAGTGGATCGGTGAACACATCTTGCTGTAGTTGCAACACCGTATTCTTCTGGCTTTCGGTGGTTTCTTTTAGCTCACGATTTTCTAATTCCGACAAAATCAGTTTAAGTTGTAGCTCAAAGCGCGATAGGCGGCGTAGCTGAATTGGGCCTAATTCACTGATGGGGATCCGCTTCATCAAATCGCTTTCGATGCGAAATGCTTTCTTTTCGTAAACCAGTGCGGTTTTGTACATTCCTTCGAGTTCACACACTTCGCTGAACGCTTCATAGAGGCGTTTTTCAAGGAAAGGGGAATGAATGTTTTGTAAGCGCTTTTCAGTGCTACCCAGCAGCATGGTGGCAAAATGCGCCTTACCTGCTTTAGAGAGGCAATGCGCTAACTCGATGCGTAGCATGCTTGATAGCCAATCCGATGGCGTCAGCGATGACGAATACTGTGCATTGGCGAGTGTCATCATCGCCTTTTGCACTTTGCCTTGTTGCAGATAAAGCTTGGCTTGATAGAGCATGATCTGCCCAGTCAGCAGTTTATCGCTGACCAGAATGCTCAACTCATCACACTCTTTTATCAGATCATTGGCCGCTGCATAACGACCAAGGCTGATGTAGCAAGCCAGCATATACAGCTTGTAACGCAGGCGCAGTGAGCGGCTAGAAATCGCATGATCTATGCTGTCAATTTTTTGGTAGTAGCGTAACGCACGGCTGTGATCGCCATAAGCATCACATAAATTGCCCATTCCGAGCACTGCAAGTACGTAGTCATCAATCATGCCATGCTCAACGGCGATGTTGGATATCGCAACGTATTCAGACAGTGCCGCGACATATTCACCATGGTCGAGTAAACGCTCACTCAAACTGTGTTTGACCGAGAGCATTAATTCCAGATCCGTCGGTAACTCTAATAGGGAAAGAGCGGCGCGCAGCTCTTCAATACTGGTTTGCCACTGTTTCATTTCGCGGCGGTATTCGGCGCTGATGATGTAGCTTTGTGCACGCTCTTGGGCGGTGGTTGCCACGTGCTGTCTGACATGGTTCCAGAAAATGATCGCCTCTTCACCAGCGACAGCGGCCGCATCCAGTCCCGCTTCTTTGATCTTATTGAGCAGGGTTTCCATACGACTTTTCCTGTGCTTGGCTACCAATCAACTGTTCCAGCGTAAACGGGAAGGACAGAATATCTTGCAGCATGATTTTGGGGAGTGGTCCATCTAATCCCTTACGGTGCCAAGGATAAATTTCAATCATTTTGGCCATCACTTGGAATATTTCGAGCGCAGCATCACCTTTTTCGGCCAGCAATAGCCCCAAGCGGTCGCTGCTGATCCGTGACAGTAAATCTTGCGGAGCGCAGAGTGAGTGAATCACTTCGGTGCACACATCAATGTATTTGGCGTTGGGATGCTGGATGACGACAACGGCATGATTGGATTTTTTCAGCTCGGTTTTGAACAGTACCAATTGTTCCCACCAATAGGTTTCCGATACCACGTTGGAGAGATGTTTTTCTGGGTCAAACTCGTGTTGACCACGAATTCGGTTGATCAGTTTGCGCGCTCGCTGCTCAAGTTGGCGTTTCGATGAGCGGGCTTTGTCCATGCCCACGCGCAGAGTTTGTTCTCGCAGCATCATCACCGTGTAGCGACGGTATTTTTTAAACGCGGTTAAGGCCGCCTGAGGGTCGCCATTTTCTTCTGCAACGCGGGATTGTTGATAACAGATCTGCGAAAGAAGCTCGCCGTTATCGAATGAACTGGCCGCTTTTTCCGCACTGCTGAGTAGCTCGGCAGCCACCGAGAAATTTTTACGCAGCAGTTCTAGACGAGCGCGGCTGATAAACGAGTGTGCTTTCATCCAAGTGAGATTATTTTCAACCGCCAGTTCATGGGCTTTGCGAGTGGCTTCTTCAGCATCTTCAAGCCGCTCTAAGCCAAGCAGAGCCAGCCCACGGAAGTCCCACACTTCGGCTTGCCATGTCACATTGCTGTTGTTTTGCAGCACCTCTTCAGCGCCATCGAGTACGGTCAGCATATCCACGTACTGATTGAGATGGTACAGATCCCATGCCCACAAAATTCGCGCTTTGCCTTCCAGCCAATCAATGCGGGTGTTATTGGCAACTTTGACGGCCAGTTCGTGGGTGGAACATGCGAGTTTGTATTCGCCCGTGATCCGCCAGATGTTACCAAGGCCAATCAGGCACTCAATCTCAATCTCTGGTTCATCCACGAGTGCGGATTGCTCTAAGGCATTAATCCAAAATTGTTGGGCGGTGTAGTATTTGGCTTGTCCCCAATGATGTAAGGCATGGATATGCAGAATCTCAGGCAGGAAATGGTCCGTCTCAAGATTGAGCTGATTTTGGTAAGCCTCTTTGATGTACTTAAACCCTGTGCGATAGTCCATTTTGCACCAGAGGCAGCGGGACATAATGATCAAAGATTCGATAATCGCTGAGGTAAAGTGAATTTGCCAAGCTCGGATTAAGCACTGTTCCGCTTGGACGAATACCTTCTCAGGCTCAGATTCGATGCGTGATCTGAGCTGCTCTATTTCTAGTTCAAGAAGATATTGGCTTTTGTCCAAAATACAGTCGTCCTTAGGCGATTTCATGCTCGACATGGCTTACCCATTATAGGGAGAAGACGCCATTAAACACGATTTCATGTGAAAAAACGGACACTTTTATCAAGTCATTCGATAATAATTAGTGTTATCTCACACTCTTCCTCTAAGCAATTTAGGACAAAAGTTCCTTTAATGTTAGAGGATGCTGCGATAAACCTAGGTTTTGTGCCGCAGTAAATCCATGTTTATCTTGGTAGCATAAATTGTGCCATGCACGGAATATGTCCAGCAGAGGCTGGATCCCGCCCGGCCGTAGTTTACGACGTGGCTCATTGATGAAGGACTCGAACAAGAGCTGGAATCGATTCTGATAGTATTCGATTTGTCTTATGGAGGCGTGCTGTAACCAGTGTTGTGGGTCAGGGTTGCTGCCCGCTAAATAACAAATCCCTTTGGCTTTGGTGCCTGAATGAGCGATAGCCCAACGATCACGCCACCACCCCATGTGCACAATATCGGTTTTCTCCAATGGGCTTTGTGCCTGCCAATCCGGATCTTCCTCTACGTACATAAGGTCAACATTTTGACATCGGATTCGGGACAAGCTGACGCTTAACGCCGCAGAACGTAATAGAGGATCTTGCGGCATGAAGATTGAAACTCGTTTGCCTGGGTCGCACATATCCAGCACATGCAGATAATGGGCGTAGGAGGTGTAAGGCGGCCGGATCACTGCGCCTTTTGAGGGGTAGTGAAACTGTGCCAAGTTGCCCATCGGATCTTCGACGTTGGCACGCGCCAAAATCAGTTGGTAGCGGTTATCAATCCGTTCCCGTAACAAGGTTAACGCTTTATGGGGTGTGGCCTGCGCTTCTGCGGCATAACCTTGCGGCACAAAACGTGCTGGCGTTTGGTAAGGATCGTGGTCTAGGCTACCCGTCGGCTGTTCATCGGCAGAGTAGTTAAGATGTTGGCACAGAATGTAACCCGTTTGCGCATCACCGGTAGCAATCCAGTAAACGCCATTATGGCTGTGTGCCTGCAAGGGTTGGTAATGCGAGGCAAATTGATACGCTTTGGCATGGTTTACCCAGCGTGCATCAATCATTGCCAATTTGCGACGACAACGGCTGGCGATATGGTCGAGATGGTCGTAAAAGGTTTTCGGATTGATTGACAGCTTGCGGCAAATTTCGCGCACGGAATAACCTGTAAACAGTAACCCGAGCAGAGATTCTTGGAAGTTGAGCTTATGATTGGCACCTGACCATTTATCCACAAACGTCGAGTGGCAGGTTTTGCAACGATAACGCTGGCGATCGCCACTGTAACCAAAGGCGTGATAAAGCTGTTTGTGAGTATGGACGGATAATCCCGTGTTCGGGCATGCCGGATTATGGCAAGCCGGTAGGCCATCACTGTGCAATTGGCGTAAGCGGTGCAGTTCGTTCACCACATCGCGGTTATTAAGTAAGGGGGGGAAAGCTCCACATTCACGACAAACCATCGCTGGCCGTTTTGGGTTTACGCGTTGCAAAACGTAATGTTTTGCTTCACTCAATCCAAAGTTGTCACACGCCAATGTTTTACAAAAGTTGAGTTGTAAACCTTCTGCGTCCGGTGGTAGTTGGTCGTTAGGCACGATCTCCCCCTCGGGGTACTCGAGACCGTCAGGCTGAGTGGCCTGACGGTAATAACAAGATAGATTAGATGTTGATGGCAGTTTCAAGCGCAACTTTCATCATGTCATTAAATGACTTTTGACGATCTTCTGAGCTGAGTTTTTCGCCACGTAGAATGTGATCCGATACCGTCAGAATCGTCAGAGCGCGTGCGCCGAGATCAGCCGCTACACCGTAGATACCCGCCGCTTCCATATCCACACCTAAAATGCCGAGTTTTTTCATCTTTTCGAAAATCTCAGGCTCAGGGGTGTAGAACAGATCGGCAGAAAATACGTTACCCACTTTTACTGGCACTTGCTGAGCACGAGCTTGGTTAACCGCCGTTTCCAGCAAGTCGTAGTCGGCGATGGCCGCAAAATCATGGCCGCTGAAGCGGATGCGGTTCACTTTTGAGTCAGTTGATGCACCCATACCGATCACCACGTCCATCAGTTTGACGTCATCACGTACTGCACCACAGCTGCCGATACGAATGATGTTTTTCACACCATATTCTGCAATCAATTCATGTACATAAATGCTGCAAGAAGGGATGCCCATGCCATGACCCATCACAGAGACTTTTTTGCCTTTGTATGTGCCTGTAAAGCCAAACATACTACGTACATCGCACACTTGCTTGACGTCTTCCAAGAAGGTTTCTGCAATGTATTTCGCACGTAGTGGATCGCCCGGCATCAATACGGTTTCAGCAAAATCACCAGGTTGAGCGTTAATGTGTGGGGTTGCCATGGTTACTCTCCAATTCAATTTCGCCAACAGACAAAGATACTAATTACGGATCCTGTTGGCTCAAGGCTTATCTGTTGTGCCAATACTAGCCAGTATCCACAAGGCTACTTGAGAGAAGTGTCACAAAATACTCTCTTTTAAAATCGAAATAGGCTATTGATAACGAAATCTGTTGAAACTGATAAGGCAAACGTTGAGCTAATCGTTTGGTTGGTGGGGTTGGAAAATTCTGTACAAAAAAAATATTTGTACAGTACAAAATCACGTGCTATAGATCTTGTACAGAAATTTTCATTGTATAGATAAGTGTTGGAGACTCGTATGCAGACCACGCCACTCAAAATTGGGATCAGTGCTTGTCTACTTGGAGCAAAAGTACGCTTCGATGGCGGGCATAAAATTAGCCACTTCGTGACCAATGAGCTCGATCGTTACGCGGAGTTTGTTTCTGTTTGTCCAGAAATGGGAATGGGGCTACCTGTTCCGCGTCCCACATTACGACTTATCTCGGAAAATGAACGGATTGCCTTGGTGGAAACCAAAGATAGCTCGCGTGATCACACCGCAGCGTTAGAGAGTTACTCACAGCAGAAAGTTGCTGAGTTACAACATGCTGAGTTGTGTGGATACATCGTCTGCGCAAAATCACCCAGTTGTGGTATGGAGCGTGTCAAAGTCTACAAGCACAATGGCACCGAAAAAGACGGCGTTGGCGTCTATACCCGAATTTTGATGGAAAAAATGCCGTGGCTACCGATTGAAGAAGATGGTCGATTGAATGATCCGGTCTTGCGGGAAAATTACATCACCCGAGTTTTCTGTTTGCATGATTTTTACACCAGCATGGGCGATGCGCCGAGCGCGAAAAAAATCGTCGAATTTCACTCTCGCTACAAATTAACCCTGATGGCACATAACCCACAGGCGTATCGCGTGTTAGGGCGCTTAGTGGCGAATGTGAAACAGTATCCACTGGATTCTTTTATCCAAGAGTACCGCTTAGGTTTGATGCAAGCTCTGGCTCACCGTGCTAGCCGCAAAAATAACACGAATGTGCTGATGCATTTGCAAGGTTATTTCAAGCGCTCGCTGAACAAATTACAAAAAGCCGAACTGGCTCAAGTGATCGAGAGCTATCGGGTGGGTGAGCTGCCACTGTTAGCGCCCATCACGCTACTCAAACATTATCTCGCTCTGTTTCCTGATGCTTATCTCGCTCAGCAGCGCTACCTAAACCCTTATCCTCAGGAGTTGAAACTACGTTATGGTTTGTGATGAAAAACGTTACGCGATAAGAGAAGTCGCGGAAATCACTGGGGTTAAACCGGTCACCTTACGTGCGTGGCAACGTCGGTATAATCTGGTGCAACCCGATCGTACCGAGAAAGGGCATCGCCTGTTTACTGATCAGGATATTGAGATGATCCGTCAGATCCAGAGTTGGTTGGCGAAAGGGGTCGCGATTGGGAAAGTGGGCGCGTTACTACAAAGTGGGGTGTCTGAGAGTGAGTCTATCCCGCAACCCGTGGGTCAGCTCGAAGAGTGCGAAACACTTCTTACGGCGCTGGCAGCGCTACAACGTTCCAAAGCGGAGCAGATTATTGCGACCGTGCTTAAAGAGTATCCGCTCAGCGTGATGCAAGCACAGTTTGTACAACCAGTCACAGAAGCCCTTGAGCGAGTGAAAGGCCCTTTGCGTTCACTACAGATTGGCCTGTTTCGCACGCTCATGCTCAGCAAGTTAGCTTTTATTCTTGATGCCGAAAACAAAGCGGCGGTGAAAGGCAAATGCTTATGCATTAGTTTGGATGAAGCTGGATCGCTGAATGCTTGGTTATGGGCTCTGGCGTGGGCTGAAAATGGTCACCAAGTGACGCTGTTGGAAGCCGTCGATGATATTCGTGGTTTGCTAGAGAATCCGGGATTAGCGCAATACCAGATTCTGGCTCTGCACGCCCATCGAGCACTACCTGCGGCTCAACAGTCAGCTTTAGCGAGCCTCCAACAGCAGTTTGGCGAGCAGTGTGTACTATCGAATGTGCTACAACAGCTACAATCTTAGGGAATTGGTATGAGACTGGTTTGGTTTCGTCGTGATCTGCGCAGCTTTGATAATACAGCGCTCACCGCCGCGTTAAACAGTGGCGATCCGGTTGCGGCGATGTATATCGCTACTCCAGAGCAGTGGCATCAGCACCATCTAGCGCCTATTCAAGCCGATTTGATTTGGCGACGTTTGGCAGAGTTGCAACAAGAGCTTGCTGCGCTTAACGTGCCACTTTTTTATCAGCAAGTCGCGGATTTTCAAGCGGCGGCTGTGGCGGTTAGCCAGTTGGCGAAAACACTTAATGCCACACAAGTTCTCGCCAATCGTGATTACGAATTGGACGAGCAGCAACGTGATCAATTGGCACAGCAATTACTGAGCGAACAAGGGATAATATGGTCTGCTTTTGATGATAAATGCGTATTACCTCCCGGTTCGGTGCGCACGAAACAGGGCGAATTTTTTAAAGTGTTCACCCCTTTCAAGCGCGCATGGCTCACTCTATTTCAGCCGCCTGTGATTGGAAAAAATCGTCCCGTAGCGCTTTGGAACGTACCGAGTGCGTTGGCCGAATTGGTTTGGCATCCAGAACAAGCATTCGATTACCCCAGAATAGACAGCACGCCATGGGCTGCGGACTTTGAGACTGTGCGCGCTCAATTGCGTGATTTTTGCCGTGAACGAGTGCAGGACTACCATCAAGCGCGTGATTTTCCGGCTAGGGAAGGCACCAGTTCGCTCTCACCCTACTTGGCGATTGGTGTGTTATCGGCGCGTCAATGCGTGGCTCGCTTGTATCACGAGTCATCAATGGGCGAACTCAGTGAAGGGGCACAAGTCTGGTTGAGCGAACTCATCTGGCGTGAGTTTTACCAGCATTTGGTTGCAATTGAGCCTAATCTTTCGAAAAGTCGTGACTTTGTGGAGTGGGGGGCGCGTTTGGAGTGGTGGAATGATAACGAAAAGTTCCAGCTCTGGTGTGAAGGCAAGACAGGGTATCCGATCGTCGATGCGGCAATGCGCCAACTGAACCAAACCGGATGGATGCACAATCGGTTACGGATGATCGTGGCGAGCTTTCTTACCAAAGATCTACACATCGACTGGCGCTGGGGAGAGCGCTATTTCATGAGTCGCCTGATTGATGGTGATTATGCGGCCAACAATGGTGGTTGGCAGTGGTGTGCATCCACTGGGTGTGATGGACAGCCCTATTTTCGGATTTTTAATCCGGTCAGTCAGGGGGAGAAATTTGACCCGAATGGCGACTTCATCCGCCGTTGGGTGCCGGAGCTGCGTTCAGTTTCTTCGGCTTATATTCACCAACCTTGGACTTATCCGGCTGTCAATAGCGTGTTATATCCTGCGCGACTAGTTGATCATAAGCAGGAAAGAGAAGTAACCTTACGTCTGTATAAAACAGCGAAGGGATAACCAAAAAGATGTGGTGGAAAGTTTGGGTAATCGGTTGTGCATTGGCGGTCAGTTGGAGTATCAATGCCGCCGTGTTTGATCTACCTATCGAAGGCAGTAGCATAGTCGGTAACACGCAATATCATAAAGTTGAGAAAGGCGAGACTTTAGCCGACATTGCAAAAAAATACGATATTGGCTTCCTAGCATTAATGGCTGCCAATCGTGGAGTCGACCCTTTCTTACCCCAAGAAGGTTTTGTCATCTCTATCCCTGCAAAGATCATTTTGCCGAAAGTGGCCTATGAAGGCATTGTGATTAACCTTGCTGAGTTACGCCTTTACTATTTCCGTCCTAATGAAGGTAAAGTGCATATCTTCCCCGTCGGCATTGGGCGTATCGGCCGCGATACGCCTGTGATGCAAACGTCAATCAGCAGCAAGCGCAAGTACCCAACTTGGACGCCGCCAGCATCGATTCGCAAAGAATACAAAGCTAAAGGGATTGATTTGCCGCCAGTCGTGCCCGCAGGCCCAGAAAACCCGCTCGGTGATTACGCGATGCGTTTGGCTTATGGTTCTGGAGAATATCTGATTCATGGAACCAACAAAGATTTTGGCGTAGGCATGAGGGTGAGTGCTGGTTGCATTCGTATGGATCCGAAAGACATTGAGTGGCTTTACCAACAAGTTGAACGTGGAGAAAAAGTTCGGATTATCAACGAACCGATCAAAGTTGCGCTTGAACCTGATCGTAGTGTGTTTATTGAAGTGCATGAGCCGCTTACCCGCAGCAATGGCGTGAAGAAAAACTTGGTGGTACCAGAAGAGCTGAGTTGGTGGCTGCAAGAGCATAAAATCTCTGATGCAAAAGCGCGCGCCGCAGTTTTAGCACAAAATGGGGTTCCGGTCGAAATTGCTCCACCACAGTGGGAAACTATCGCCCAGTAACCTCGTTATTTTGGTTACCGTTCGTGGTATGAGAGAAAAAAAGAGCCAGCAAATGCTGGCTCTTTCAATTTATATCACTCAAAGATTACTTAGTGTAAGACTGAGCAATATTGTCGATACGTTCGTTAGCGCGTGCAGCTTCTTCTTGAGCGGCTTTCGCTGCTTCAGCAGCTTGATCCACTTTTGATGCCAGTGCAGCAACTTGCGAATTCAGTTCGCTGACCTGAGTGCTGATTTCGTTCATTTTTGCAGTGGTAGCTTCATCAGGACCAGAGGCGCAACCCGCTAGTAGAAGTACGGAAGACGCTGCTGCTGCGATTAACATCTTGTTCATAGAGAACTCCTTAACTTGGTAAGTCGGTGTTATTGACGTCCTATACTTATCGAAAATTAAAATATGGACGGAATTATTGTAGTCGCAATTTCGCGCAAAACTAGCCCTCAAAAGCTAAAAAAATCCAAGATTTTGACAACGAATCAATTAATTGTCCGACATCTTAATTATTAGATTATGAATAATGCGTTTTCTATTCGATAAACCGATATCCCCTTTCTACTTGAAGTCGCAACGATATTGGCTAAGTTCGTTCGCTCCAATCACAGAGTTTGTCTATGCTCATGGGGGATGATGAGAGCCATCCTTGGCTCTCAGCAAAGGCCAGCCGATGGATGTGCAAATTTTTTCCAGACAAATTTGTCACTCACTTGCTGCCTACCTGCAACACCAAGTAGTTTGGGTATACCCATACTTGCCTTATGGATTTTGGGATTATTTTGTCGGTCAGCTATCTATGGTGCGTCGATTTGCGCTATCATAATGGCCTTTTTCGTGATCTGCTTTACAGTTTTAAGCACAACCAAAGATGGAGAGTACTTTGCAATTCAAAGATTTAGGCTTAGATAATCGCTTATTGAAAAATCTAGCGCATTACAATTTCAAACAAGCGACTGAGATCCAACAACAGGCGATACCGCTCACTATTGCGGGACGTGATTTGTTGGCCTCATCTAAGACAGGTTCGGGCAAAACGTTGGCATTCGTGCTGCCTATGCTGCATAAATCTTTAAAAACCAAAGCCTTTTCAGCTAAAGATCCACGTGGCTTGATTTTGGTTCCAACCCGTGAGTTGGCAAAGCAGGTGTATGGTGAGCTGCGCTCCATGTTGGGTGGTTTAAGTTATACGGCAACCTTGATCACGGGTGGTGAAAACTTTAATGACCAAGTGAAAGCGTTAGCGCGTGGACCTCGCTTTATTGTCGCGACACCCGGACGTTTAGCCGATCATCTTGACCACCGTTCACTCTTTTTGGAAGGCCTAGAAACGCTAGTGCTGGATGAAGCGGATCGTATGTTGGATTTAGGCTTTGCCAAAGAGCTGCGCCGTATCCATAACGCGGCAAAGCACCGTCGTCGCCAAACCTTGATGTTCTCTGCCACATTAGATCATGCTGATGTGAATGATATGGCGATGGAGCTGCTTAATGAACCGAAACGTATCGCGATCGGGGTGGGTAGCGAAGAGCACAAAGACATTACTCAGCATTTCTACTTGTGTGACCATCTAGATCACAAGGAAGCGCTGCTTGATCGTATTTTGGCCGATGCTGAGTACCGTCAAGTGATCATCTTTACAGCAACGCGTGCCGATACCGATCGCCTGACTGAGAAGCTCAATCAAAACAACCTCAAAGCAGTTGCGCTCAGTGGTAACCTCAATCAAACGCAGCGTAACACCATCATGGGGCAATTTGAGCGTGCGGTATTTAAGATTCTTGTGACGACGGATGTTGCTTCACGTGGCCTTGATATTCCCGCGGTGACTCACGTGATCAACTTTGATATGCCAAAGCATACCGAAGAGTATGTTCACCGTGTTGGTCGTACTGGTCGTGCCGGAAATAAAGGGGATGCCATGTCTCTTGTTGGGCCAAAGGACTGGGAGAGTTTTAAGCGAGTGGAAGCTTTTTTACAGCAAGAGATCCAATTTGAGGTTTTAGCTGGTTTAGAAGGTAAGTTTAAAGGGTTGAAACCGCGTCAAGCGAAGCCTAAAGCCGCGCCAACTCAGCGGGTCAACAAAGCGAAAGCGCCAAGCAAATCGAAAAAAGCGGCGCCGCGTGACAAGAGCTTCTACCAAAATGTGGCGGTGGGTGACTCGGTCTTTATCCCGAAAAAGAAAGTCGCGCCTAAGCCAGAAGTGGATCTGGAAGACGACATCGACTAAGCCATGCTGTACAACTTAGCGTGCAACTGCTGATTTTCAATCAAGAAACCGTCTGTGAAGGGCGGTTTTTTTATGCCCAATAAATGGGGTTTCGTGGTGTATATCAAGGAATAGAATTTTTGCTCTAAAATAACACAAATGATAATTGATCTTGTTTAGATTTGTGTTAGAGTGGCGACCGATTTTTATTTGTTATAGTTGTCACATTTTCGATGAAACTGCTCAATGTATTGCTGTTAACGACATCTCTGTCGGTTTTTTATACTTATGCAGAGACGGATTATCAATGGTTACGCGATGACTCGCGTTCGGAACCTGCGGTGAAGCAGTTTTTGGCTGAGCATAATCGAAAAACCGATCATTGGTTTGCACCTGCCAAGCCACTGGTGCAAGAGTTGGTCAATGAATGGCAACAAACTTCACAGCATAAAGCGCCTCCGCCTGCGCTTATCTACGCAAACCAGCAGTACAACGACATTCAATGGAATGGTCATCGGCACATCGTCAAGATAGGTGCACAAGGCCAAATTGAGCCGCTGCTGAATCTTAGCGCGCGTGCAGAGCCGTTTGATTATTACCAATTGGCTTCTTGGTCACTTGATCGCTCAGTCCAATCGGTAGCGTTGGCAGAAGATACGCGGGGTGACGAGCAGTTTAAGCTGACGATCGTGCGTTTAGCCGATCGCACCGAGCAGATCGTTTCAGAAACAGCGAGCACTTACTTTGCTTGGGCGGCCGATGGCAAAAGCCTCTACTACTTATCTGATCTCAACGGGTCTACCCAACTGCAGCGTTTTGAGCTAGAAACGGGTCAATCAACGAGGCTTGCAGAGTGGCGTTCGGCAGAGTGGCTGTTCTCGCTCTATTCTGCCAGCAATCCACGCTATCTCGTGGTACAGCAAAATAATGAAAACTCGACTCAGCAGCGCTTGCTGGATACCCAAACCGGTGAGCTGATGCCATGGCTACGCACGACTGAGCCGGGGCTGGAATATTATGCCGATGTGCTGGGTGAGACCCTTTACATCAATAGTAACCATCAGGGGGCATTTCGTCTCTATCGTCAGCCGTTACACACTAAACAGGACTGGCAAAGCGTCACTACACATAAAGAAATCGGCTCACTGAGCAACTTTTATCTGTTTGATGCTGGGATTGTGTTGGTGGAGAACCAAACTCTGGCACCGAAAGTTTGGGTTCTCGATAGCCAAGGCGAAGTGCGTACTCACTTTGAACTGCGCGATTTAGGTCAAGTGGCGTGGATCTCTCGCAATGGTGATGCTGTCAGTAATCGGCTGCGTGTACGTACCATGTCAATGACGGAGCCTGCTAGCTGGCATGAGTTGGATGTGGCGCAGTTACAGTGGCAACAGTTAAGCCAAGATCACTACGCAGACTTTGACCCGAAACAGTATCAAACCCAAACGGTATGGGTGACGCAAGGTGCCATCCAAGTTCCGGTGACACTGGCTTACCGCTCTGACAAGCTGACTCCCAACAGCAGTGTGGTGCTGTATGGCTATGGCGCTTATGGCGTGACGATGAAGCCCTATTTCATGCCACAAATAGTCAGCTTGCTTGATCGAGGCATGATTTACGCGATCGCTCATGTTCGTGGTGGTGGATACCTTGGCGAGGCTTGGCATCAAGCTGGCGCTGGACTCAATAAACAAAACGGCATTGATGATTTCCTCGCAGCCGCTCGATATCTCACCCATTTTCAGCAAGGTGAGCGCGCCATTTATACGATCGGCGGAAGTGCCGGCGGCACCTTGGTTGCTGCGGCGCTCAATCAGCAGCCCAACCTATTTGCTGGAGCGGTGCTGCAAGTGCCGTTTGTCGATGTGTTAGCCAGTATGAGTGATACCAGTCAAGCCTTGACGGCGCAGCAGTATCAAGAATGGGGTAATCCTCAACAGCCAGAGCAGCGTCAAGTGATGCAAGCTTATGATCCACTCAGCAATCTACGTGCTGCTCCTTACCCTCCGACGTTGGTTAATGTCGGTTGGTGGGACAATCGAGTGCCCTATTGGGAAGGGGCTCGCTATTTGGCACGTTTGAGTGATGTCTCACAAGGGGCTGGTCCTTACCTTTTATCAACCGATTTTCAGGCGGGTCACGCCAGTGATCGGCGTCAAGCGCTTGAAAAGCAGGCGCGTGAATATGCGTTCTTTCTCACCTTAGATAAAACCAGAAAAGCGGGGCAGTAATGAAGCTTTCTCCAGTATCAGCTGCGGTACTTAGCGTACTCGCGGCAGGGTTCGCTCATGCCGAAACTGAGCCTAGCCACTACGAAGAAGTGGTGGTGACGGCCAATCGCATTGAGCAGCCTTTGTCAGAAGTGGCGGGCTCAGTGGCAGTGCTTGAAGGGGAAACCCTTGAAAAGCAAGGCAAGACCGAGTTGTACGATGCATTGAATCAAGAGCCGGGTGTCAGCGTGACTGGCGGAGCGGGACGCCCACAAAATATTACGATTCGTGGCATGACCGGCAACCGGATAGCGATTGTTCGTGATGGCATTCAAAGTGCGGATGGTTATGGCGCTGCAGATATTAACGACAAGTATGGCCGTAACACATTTAGCCTGAGCAATGTGAAACAGATCCAAGTGGTGAAGGGCGCGAGTTCAACCCTATACGGTTCTGGTGCGATTGGTGGCGTCGTGATCATCGAAAGTAAAGCGCCGGAAGATTATTTGTACCACCGTGATTATTACGTGGATGCCGCATTGACCTACTCAGGCATCAGCAACCGCTACCAAGGTAACCACGCGTTAGCCATGCGTCACGGTGATGGCGAGGCGCTGCTCACGATCGACTACTGGCAAGGTGAAGAGACACGTAACTTTAATCAAGATCTGTATAACCGCGAAGTGGATGGTTACAACCTTGGGTTCTCCCATCATTATTGGTTAAACGATGCGCTGCGTTTAAAAACGCACTTAGAGTATTTTGATGATTATGCCAAGCGTCGCGAAGGCACCTCTTCTATCCAAAAAGATGACAAGTGGGATCTGGTCAGCTTTTACGAGTATCAACGCAGCCAAACGCGTCTGGCCAGCGTTGGTGCCGATTACACGGCTAATCTAAGTTGGATGGATACGCTGGAAGGAAAATTCTACTGGCGCAGTACAGAAAACATCACACAGACGAACCGTTTGATGGCGAATGATCGGTCTGGCGCTGGCATCCTCTCCTATCGTCGTGAACTGCGTGATGAAGGGTTCAATGATGAGGCGTTAGGAGCCACGCTCAATGCGCAAAAAGAGTGGCAACAAGGTGAGTGGCTGCATCAGTTTGCTTACGGTATGAGCGTTGATGGTCATGATTACCAGCGTCCGAAATCGATTCGACGGATGGAATCTTCAGGTGACGATTTACAAGCCGATGAGCCGTTTGCTCCTGCGCGTGAGTACCGTTTTGGCGTCTACGGACAAGACAATCTCCTCTTAGGCGATTGGACGCTGGCTGCGGGTTTGCGTTTTGATGCGCAAAAATTGAGCCCTAAAAATACCGATCGTATTCATGGCTACAAAGTGGTGACCATGGGGAGCAGTGAGTGGTCACCCAGTGCCTCAATCTCTTATCAATGGCATCCAGAATGGAATACTTACCTGAGCTACAACCACGGCTTCCGTGCGCCAAGTTATGACAAAGCGTATGGCGCAAGCGATCACAGTTTTGTCCCGCTAACGCCATTTATTATCAAGCCCAACAATAAGTTACGCGCTGAAACCAGCGACAGTTTCGAGTTGGGCAGCAAATACGACAATGGTCAGACGCAATTTTACGTGGCCGTGTTTTATTCCATCTTCGATAACTTTATTGATGTCAAACAAGTCGGTTATGACAACGCCACAGGGTCGGTGATTCAGCAGTACCAAAATATCGCGGGCGTCAAAACCTACGGGGCTGAAATGTCGGTAATGCATCGTCTAGATGATCGTTGGAGTGTCGAAAATAAGCTCGGATACGTGGATGGTAAAGATGGTGAAAACCAATACGTGCGCACCTTAACCCCACTAGAAGGGAGTGTGCAGCTCAACTACCAAAGAGAGCGATGGGACGCTTACAGCCGCCTGAACTGGGCGAGTGCCATGAGCCGAGTGCCGACTTGCACCACAGAGCAAGGCAAAGAAACTGAATGTGCCACGACCACAGGTTGGGTGAGTTGGGACATCGGCCTCAACTACCAATGGAACGCACAGCTGAGTGCCAGTTTCAACGTGGTTAACCTGCTCGATCGAGAATACACGCGCTATCAAGATGTCGCTGGTGTGACGCCAAGTGACACCCTCTATTCCACGGAGCCGGGACGCTATTTCACCGTGCACGCTAAGTATGTGTTCTAGGAATTTAAGATGAAATCAACGTTGACCTTAATTATAGCCAGTCTATTAGCCCCTTTAGCCTCAGCGGCGCAGTGGGATTATCCGGCCACCAGCGATAAAGTGCTGAACGAGGCGCAGGCACTGGCGTTTGTCGAAAAGTACTATCCACAAGTGGGCCAGCCAGCACTGCATTATCGCAAAACCAGCCTGCTTGGTACCCATTACAATTTTGACTTGACCCAAAATGGTGAAGTGCAGGCACAAAAAACGGTGGTTATCTCTACCGATAAGCAGGGCAATGTCACTCGAGTGTTTAAAAGCCTCAATGATACCGTGCTGGTTAACGGCGTGCCGAGTGTCGCCGCTGAATTGGTTGCCCCACAGCGTTTAACCGCTCTTCAACCGCCTGAATTAACGACGGGGAGCCCGATTAACGTTGACGTTTCGATTTTTGACCCTGACTTGCGCACCATGGATGGGTTGGCGGCCCCTGCGACGCCTTGGGCAACAATAGAGGATTATCCCAACCCTGCGCAGTATGTACGAACCGAAGTGTCATTGTTGCAATCGGGTGGCCGCTATTATCTTGCTAACGAGCGGGTAAAGATGGTCGATGCACAAGCCATCTTAGAAAAAGAAGCAAATAGCAGTACCTATGTTGAGAGTGGTGTTTCCCTTGCACCTGCTGATAGCGTCATCATGAGCTGGAGTTCGATCGCTGAGTTACAAGCCGTAAAAATGGAAGATGACGGTTTTAAACAGATCATGGCGTTTGCGCATCTGGATAATTCGCTACGCTATTTGAATTCGCTCGGTTATGACCTGTTCAATAAAGCCGATGGCTCAGGCATCGAACCAGTACTGTTTGATGCCGCCGCGCTCTCAACCAACAACTCCTCATACTATGTGGGCCCTAATGTCATTTTATTTGGTGAAGGCGTCTCTCACGATGCGCTGGATGCCGATATCATCTGGCATGAACTTGGTCATGCTATTCACTACCACATGGTTCCGGACTGGGCGTACGGCCATACTGGCGCGTTAGGCGAAGGGTTTGGCGACTATTGGGCGGGAGCGCACAGCTACCGTAACCAGTATGAACAAGGCAAAGCGTTTGAAATTGACACCCTGTTCAACTGGGATGGTTATTTTGGAACCACAATTTCCACTCGCAGTTTGGCTAACCTCGCGGCGCGTTATTACTCTGCAGGGGATTATCGTGCCCATGAGCGTGAAGCGGGTCATTTAGGTGATGAACTCTGGTCGACCCCTTTGTTTCAAAGCTTGAAGCAGGCGGTTGAGCAATATGGGGTCAGCGCCTTTGATGAGTTCAACACTGTAGTGTTGGAGTCCATGTTTGGCGTAGGGCGTGGGGTATTGATGCACGACCTTGCACAAAACATGCTGTATGTGGCCAACGCACTGTATCCAGATAAAGACTATAAGCTGATCTTACAGCGCAATTTGCAGCATCACGGTTTGCTGCAAGCACCGTTCCAAGCGGCGTTTGCTAAAAAGTACCTTGACCCGCTCGCAACTCAAAACCTTTACGTCAACGCGACAGAGCGCTCGGCAACGACGCAAGCCACGGTGGTGATGGCTGGGCAAACTCATACTTTTAGCCAAGACAATCTGGCTAATGTGGTGTGGCGATTGCCTGCACCAACCGATTACCAATGTGGTGTAGCGACCTCGGTTAAGGTCGATTTTAACTACCAGTATGCCCACTTCTTAGGCCAGCAAACTTGGCAGGCGGAGTTACCTGTCGTGTTTGGTCTTCCTAAGATGGCACAAACCTTTACGACCTTGAACTCAACCTTGCGTGATGCGCAGTTGAGCAGTGATGGCAAACTCGCTTCAGGTTTTAAAAGCTACAACTTCTTTGTGGAAGGCGCCGCACGCATCGTGGGCGATGATTTTGCGCTGCGCGTGAAACTTAGCCACAGCAATATGCAGGATTTGCGTATCACCTTGATTTCCCCACAAGGTACCCGAGTTGAGATCCTCAATAACCAAACCACGCCGGTTGCGCAGCTGGATGACTATTGGGTATTAGCGCATCAAAAGGCGCTGCAAGTGCTACGCGGTGAACGGTTAGATGGCAATTGGCGCTTGGAGATCCTCGATAATGTCGTGGGCAATGTGGGTACTTTACATTTATGGGGAGTCGGTGAAGTGACCCACTACACCTGTGATAAAGAAGTCAAAGATCAAACAAGCACGACCAATAGTGAAGAAGACGTCGCGGCGGGCAGTGGTTCTCTCACTTTAGGCTTGCTGCTTCTGCTGAGCGCTTTCTCTCGTCGTCGTTGGGCTAACAAGGGGACTCAATCATGAAATATCACTACTCTTTGATCAGTATGGCGCTACTGATGGCTGGTTGTGGCGGTGAAGATGCTGTGCTGGAGACGAGTCTGCCTGAATACGTTTTATCGGGCTCGTTGAGCGCGCAAAACGTCGCACTGAACAGCAAAATCTGCTTAGACCGTAACCAAAACTTCACTTGTGATAGCGGCGAATTTACCACCCAAGCGGACAGCAATGGTCGTTTTACGCTAAGAAGCTTGGATAAATCACTCTATTCATTGCCTATTTTGGCTGAAGTGAGCCGTGCCAGTGCTGCGCGCTCGGCAGACAATGATTCAGCCAATATTGTGCTTGCCGCTCCGGGGTTAAACCGAGCGGGGGATCGACTCATCAACGGTGTGAGCACCCTGTTTGCGGCGTTAATGGTGGCTGGTTACACCGAAGCCGACGCAATTAAACTCTTTCTCGCCCAGCTCGAACAGCGTGGCATCTCCGCTCCCCGGGATCTGCAGACGCTATTTACGCAAAATTCATTAGCCCAGCTTGAAGCCAATATGCTGGAGATTTTGCCACTCATCGCCACAGAAAAGCGCACGCAAGTGCTAGCCGCCTTGGCGCAAACCTTTGGCGATGAACATCCTGGCATAGTCCACAACGCTTTGAGTGAGGTGCAGCTTACGGAGTACGTGACACAGTTGGCGAAACGCGTTCCTCGCCAAGTGCCGCTAAACGATACTGGGCTGGTCACTTTTTATGAAGAAGGGGGTGTTGTCGGTTATATCCCCAACAGTGATTATCCAGAGCAGGATGCCGAGTATGGTCGTGATGCTCTATCGGGCAAGTCAGCCTTCACGATGCGCAAACTCGATGCGGCGGGTAACCCACTGAGCGACAGCGCAAGTGAGTGGTCTTGTGTACGCGATGAAGTAACCGGATTGGTGTGGGAAGTGAAAAGTGCAGATACGACCTCGCTTAATCACAAAGAACGCCTGTTTGCCCTTGAGATCCCTGGGCGTTTTAGTCCTTATGCTGAGGATGTGGAAGAAGCCACCTGCCATAGTGCTGGTGATGAAGTCTGTACGACGGCGCAATACATTACACATCTAAACCAAACTGCGCGTTGTGGGATCCGTCATTGGCGATTACCAACCAGCCTAGAGTTGTTCAACCTGTTTGATTTTGGCGAGACTGGCGAAGAGGCGCAGGCATTGAGCGTGAGCTATTTTCCGCAGCAGAGCCAGAACGAAGATTACTCTGGCCATACTTGGACTTCTGCCGTGAGTTATATGAATTATTCGTTATTAATGGCTAATGGCTCCCACTCCTACAGATTTATTAGTCACTTAGGCTTAGCTAAGGGTGAAGTCAGCGTGATCGAAATCTATGACCAGAATAAAGAAGCGGATTCGGGTAGCTCCTTGCTGCTTCCAGTGCGTATGGTTGCCAACCCAGTGGAGAATCAAGAATGAAAACCCTCTCGACTATGGCCACTCTGTTGGCGTTGAGCTTACCGGTAATGGCGCAAGAGTGTGCAAGTGATATTATGCGCACCGCACCCAACTTACGTTATGTGTACAGCACCCAAGGAACAGTAAAAGACCTGCACACAGGGTTAACGTGGATGCGCTGCACCTTTGGCAAAGAGTGGAATGCTGAGCAAGGACGTTGTACAGGACAGGCGCAACCTCTGCGCTGGCAAGCGGCACTGCAAGAAGTGCAAGCGATCAATCACCCGGGTAGCCGTCACCGTTTACACCAGTTTGCGGGTGTTAAACAGTGGCGCATGCCAAACATCAAAGAGCTAAGCAGTTTGACCGAACAAGCCTGCTTTGCGCCAGCGGCGAATGAGACGGCGTTTGCCTCTGGCTTAGTGACCGAGGTGGGCAACTATGCCGCTTATTTATGGAGTAATACCACGCGTATTGAGCGTGAAGAAGCTTGGACGTGGGATGCCATTAACGGCGAGATTTATGCGTACTCGATTCACGCTCATGAAATGGGGTTGCTCCTTGTGGCGGATGAGTAATAGGCATGCTTATTTCTGCTGTCCCCATCTTGCTTGAAGGGCAGTGGTGTTAGCTCTAAAAATAAGCGGCACGAAAAAGACAAAGGTCTGGCTTAGCCAGACCTTTTTTATGTCATAAAGAGCACCGAGTCATTTACACGCGAAAATACTGGAGCTGCTGGTGTTGCTGCTCGGCAAGGTCGGACAGCTCATGGCTTGCTGCTGCTGATTGAGTAATGCCAGTCACATTTTGGCTAACCAGTTCATAAATATTGCTGAGGTTGCGGTTGATGTCTTTGGTCACTTGGCTTTGTTCTTCGGAAGCGGTTGCCACTTGCGCGTTGATCTGACCCAAGGCACTGATCGAATGATTGATTTCAGTGAGAGATGCACTGACTTTGGCTGCTAAAGATTGGTTTTGCTCAAGCAGGCTTAAGCTTGAATGCATACTGCTGTTAGCGGTATTGGATTGGTTTTGCAGCTCTTCAATAATGGCTTGGATCTCTTGAGTCGAGGTCTGTGTACGCGCGGCTAACATACGCACTTCATCGGCTACTACAGCAAATCCGCGTCCGCTTTCTCCCGCGCGAGCCGCTTCAATCGCGGCATTCAGTGCCAGAAGGTTTGTCTGCTCAGAAATACTACGGATCACTTCTGTTACATTACCAATGCGTTCAGATTGCTCCTTCAGTTGATTGACCACTTGTGCGGCTTCTCTGAGTTGGTCAGCCATTTTCGCGGTTGCGCGGTGGCTCTCTTCAAACATCCGTAAGCTTTGAGATGCCAGTTGGTTGGCTTGTTGTGCTGCGCCATCCGCACTGTGTGCATGATCAGTCACACTTTGTGCGGTGCTTTGCAGCTGGTTGACGGCTGAAGCCACTTGTTCAACTTCCTGTTTCTCTTGATCGGAGTTGACACTGGCTTGAGTCATCACCGTCGCTAATTCGGTTGAGGCAGAAGCGACATCGGTACTGATGCGCACTAAGCTCTCTACCGTTTGGCGCAGTTGAGTCACCGTGGCGTTGACATCACGGGCCAGAAGGGTGATTTCGTTATTGCCCTCTTCTTGGGCTTTAACCAGTAAATTACCTTTTGCGATTTCACGTACCGTTTGTTGCAACTGACGAATTGGGGTGACAATGATGCCCGCCAGTAGCCAACTACTTAGCGCAGCGACCAGTAAAATACCGATTAAAGCAAACGTGGATTGAGACATGACTGAATCGTGCTCATGCTCACTCTCATCAATGGTCGTCATAGCCACTTGGTTTAAGCGATTGGATAGCACATCGATGGCTTTAATCATCTCATTGCCCACCTTGCGATATTCTGCGGTGGCCTGTTCATACTGGGCGGTAAATCGCTCGTCTTTCTCTTGGTCACTGTGTTCGATGTTCAGTAATGGGATCATGGTTTGAATCGAGTAATCCACATAACGCTGCATAGCTTGTGTAAGCCCTGCGACTTCATTTTTCAGTTCGGGATTATCCGCAAGGCTGCGTAAGAGCGCCAAGTTTTCGGTTTGTTTTTCTTTAAGAACGTTAGGAAGGGCGGTCACTTCAGCGGGACGGAACAGACTATAAATGGCGCTGATGCGCATCGCATACGTGTTATCAATCAGAGTGGTGAGATTATCTTTATCGGTGATGAGTTGTTCAGTAGAGACGGTAACTTGGTGGAAGGCGGTTTTTAAGCTGGAGGTACTGAAGGTAATGCCAATGATCAGTAACAACAGAGTGAAAAATACCGGTACTACAACCTGCAGCTTGATAGACAAGCCGCTGAGTAACTGGCGCATGGTGATCCTCTTCTAAAAGTTATTAAGAATAATTATCGTTATTTAAAATAAATGCCCTCCGATAATAAGCATCAATGATGAGATTGCAATCGCTTGCAAACCAAGATTGATGACTAAACATTGACTCTGGTCACATTTTTATCCTGATGTTGCTGATGGAAGAAATAGTTAGCTTTTGGGGTGAATTTTTTGTTGCAACCTTGATAACCGCTTGGGTGAAAACGCTATGTCTGTGGATTTTATGAACAATAAGCGAAAGGTGTCATAGAGGGTTCAATTAAGTGAAACATAATTGTCATATTCACCGCCTAAAGTGAGCCTCGTTCAAGTGAAACACAACGGCAACCCAGCCACTTATAGGAAATTCGTGATGAAAAAGACAGTAATCGGTGCTATCGCTCTTATGGGCGCACTTGCAGTAACTCCAGTGATGGCGAAAGAGACAATCTCAGCAGTGGGCTCAAGCAGTGTTACTCCGCTGATGGAAGTGTTTTCTGAAACTTACGCCAAAATGAATCCTGAAGTTTTCATTGAAGTACAAGGCCCAGGCTCTTCTGCGGGTATCAAAGCCGCGAAAAACGGCAGCGCGGACATCGGTATGTCATCGCGCAATCTGAAAGATTCTGAAAAAGAAGCGACTCTGGTTGAAGAAGCGATCGCGCTTGACGGTATCGCAGTCGTGGTTCACCCAAGCAATGCGGTGAAAGGTCTGACAGCAGAACAAGTTTCTGAAATCTACAAAGGCGAAATCACCAACTGGAAACAAGTTGGTGGTGAAGATAAGCCAATCGTTGCTATCACTCGTGACACCGCTTCGGGTACTCGTGGTGCATTCGAAGACATCATGGAACTGAAAAAGAAAGTGGCGGATAAAGAAGTCTCTGCTATTTCTCAACGTGCTCAAGTCGCGAACGGTAACGGCGCACTGAAAACTATGGTCGCTTCTAACCCTTATGCGATTGGTTATATTTCACTCGGTACCGTTGATACTTCAGTTCACGCACTGGCTGTGAACGGTGTTGAAGCGAGCGTAGATAACGTGAAAAACGGTACTTACAAAGTTTCTCGTCCATTCCTTGTGCTCTACAAACAAGATAAGCCATCTGCTGAAGCGAAGAAATTCCTAGATTGGATGCTGTCAGCTGACGCACAAAAGATTGTCGCTGATAAAGGCTACATCACAGTTAACTAACACGCTTTACTCCTTTGCCCGACCCAAATTGGGTCGGGTACTTTGTTTACATCGACCTTAGTTCGATAGGTGATTTTATGACCATCGCAACAAATAGTGACAAGCTTATGGATAATACCTCTATGCGTAGTTTGCGTGAGCAACGACGTGTTGACTGGAAAGAACGTATCTTTCACGGTTTGTTTATGACCAGTGCCGTAATCGGCATTTTATCTCTAGCCATCATTGCTTACTTCATTGTTCGTGAAAGTATCCCTGCTTTCCAAGAAGCGGGAGTCACTGGCATAGTGCTTGGGCAAGACTGGTTACCACCTGCCCTATACGGTGTCGCGACCATGATTGTCGCTTCTGTCGTCTCAACCTTTGGGGCTGTGATTGTGGGGGTTCCGGTTGGTGTTCTCACGGCTATTTTTATCGCTGAAGTGGCTCCCAAACGGGTGGCGGATGTGATACGCCCTGCAGTTGAATTGCTCGCCGGTATTCCTTCTGTGGTCTATGGCTTCTTTGGCTTGGTGATCATCGTTCCGCTGATTCAAGATGTCTTTGATGTACCTGCGGGTAACACGATTCTGGCAGGTATCATAGTGTTGGGCGTCATGATCCTTCCCACCGTGATTACGGTCTCTGAAACTTCGATTCGCGCGGTACCGCGTGCTTACAAAGAAGGTTCACTCGCACTGGGTGCTTCAAGCATCTACACCATCTTCAAACTGCTGGTTCCTGCTGCGCGCTCCGGGATCATGACGGGCGTTATCTTGGGTATTGGTCGCGCTCTGGGTGAAACCATGGCGATCATCATGGTGATGGGCAATGCTCCTGCGATGCCAGAAGGCCTACTTGATTCGGCGCGTACCCTGACAGCCAACATTGCGATTGAAATGTCTTACGCCAGTGGCATTCATGCTAACGCACTCTACGCCACAGGTGTGGTACTGCTGGTGTTCATCATGATGCTGAACGGTGCGTTGCTGTATTTAAACCGTGAGAAAGCGAGGTAATGACGATGGATCGCGTAAAACTGAAACAAGCGCGTGTGCTCAAAGACAATATCTTGCGCACGTTTATTTGGATTTCTGCGGCGCTGACCGTCGGCTTCTTGTTTTGGATCATCTGGTACATCTTGTCCAACGGTCTGCAACACGTTAACTGGAAATTCATTACTGACAATTACACCCACACGGGCGATGAACACGGTATTTTCCCGATGATTGTCTCGACCGTGTATATGGTTGTCGCTTCGATCGCGGTCGCCGCGCCTATCGGTATCATGACAGCGATTTACTTGACGGAATACGCCAAAGTCGGCAGCCGTTTGGTCAAAATCATCCGCTTCTGTACCGAGTCACTGGCGGGGATCCCTTCGATCATTTTTGGTCTGTTCGGTATGACCTTCTTCGTGGCGATTTTGGGCTTAGGCTTCTCGATTCTTTCTGGTGCATTAACTCTCAGTATCTTGATCCTGCCAGTCATTATTCGTACCACGGAAGAAGCCTTAATGGCGGTACCACAAACCTACCGTGAAGGCTCGTATGGCGTGGGTGCTTCAAAAATTTACACCATCCGCCGGCTAATTTTGCCAAGTGCTATGCCGGGGATTTTAACTTCTGTCATTTTGAGTATTGGCCGTGTCATTGGTGAATCTGCCCCAGTATTTTTAACCGCGGGTATGGTGGCGCGTATTCCAGATTCTCTGCTCGATTCTGGACGCACCTTGACCGTTCACTTGTACAAACTGACCACAGAGCTGTTCACCATTGAAGAATGGAACCAAGCTTATGGCACCGCCACTGTGCTGATTGTTGTGGTTTTGCTGATCAACATGATCACCAAGCTCATCGCCAAACGATTCAATACTGCGACCTATTAAGTCATTGACAGAATTTAGAGATAACACAATGAAAACGACCAAATTCAACATTGAAAACCTCGACCTGTTTTACGGTGAGAACCAAGCCCTGAAATCGATTAATCTGCCGATTCCTACGCGTCAAGTGACAGCACTGATTGGCCCCTCTGGTTGCGGTAAATCAACCCTGTTGCGCTGCCTGAATCGTATGAATGATCTCATTGAGGGAGTCACAATTACCGGTAAGCTGACCATGGATGGCCAAGATGTGTATGGCAATATCGATGTGTCTGATCTGCGTATCCGCGTTGGTATGGTGTTCCAAAAACCCAACCCATTCCCAATGAGTATTTATGAAAACGTGGCCTATGGTCTGCGTGCGCAAGGTATCAAGGACAAAAAGCATCTTGATGAAGTGGTTGAACGTTCACTGCGTGGCGCAGCGCTGTGGGATGAGGTAAAAGATCGTCTTAAATCTCATGCCTTTGGTTTATCAGGTGGCCAGCAGCAGCGTCTTTGTATCGCGCGCACCATCGCCATGGAACCCGATGTGATCTTGATGGATGAGCCGACTTCGGCACTTGACCCGATTGCGACCCACAAAATTGAAGAGCTGATGGAAGATCTGAAGAAGAACTACACCATCGTTATCGTGACTCACTCAATGCAGCAAGCGCGCCGTATTTCAGACCGTACTGCATTCTTCTTAATGGGTGAGTTGGTTGAACACGATGACACTCAAGTCATTTTCAGTAACCCACGCGATGATCGTACCCGTGGTTATGTGAATGGTGATTTTGGTTAATGAATACTGGCAAATTATAACTATAAGCGATGGTAAACTTTGCCCCTCACGATGAGGGGCTTTTTTGTAGGAATTTCATTTCATACATGTTTTTATCTGCCAGATGGATCAACTGGCTCAAATTGGTGCTGTCGAGTGGATAAGTACTGACCCCGACGCTGGTGTTGAGCTTGGCTCGTAAATCGCCACTTAATTCAAATTCATGGTCGAAACACTGTTTGATCATGCGCTGCATCATCATCTGCTCGGTCGAATTGATGCTGCTTAGGATGATGGCAAATTCATCTCCCCCCATCCGAAACACACGATAATCGAATGAAGGAATCGAGTTGTTTAAGCGATAAGCAACCTGTTTGAGTACCGCATCGCCCATTTGATGGCCGTAGGTATCATTAATTTGTTTAAAACCATTCAGATCGAGCAAAAAGAGAGAGAATCCACCGCTGCGGCGGTGGCGTTCTAATTCGGCGAACATGGCTGTGCGGTTTTCCAGCCCTGTTAATGGGTCCGTTAAGGCCAAGACTCTATGGTGCGTGGCCTCTTTATGCAAAATAAAACTCACCAGTCCCACACAGCTAAACGTCAACAAAATTAACGCAAACTGGATGCGACTGAGGTAATTCAGTTTCTCTTTTTGCTCTACATACAAAGGACTTTGCATTCCAAATGTGCGGTTTATGAACTGAATAAAAATCTCCAGCTCTTGTTGGGCGGCAACAATAAAAGTTTGTAAGCTTTCTGGATTTTTGGCCGCAAGCAGTAGCGGTTCAAGTTGTTTAAAGCGCGCAAACGCGGCTTGGAAGAATTCGCGAGTGCTGGGCATGCCTATAATGCCGTCGGCTTCTGGGCTATTGAGGATCAGATCAAAACGGCTCCAAGTCAGCTCATATTTCACCATCACATCGCGCTGGTTGCTCTCCGACTCCAATAGGTAGGGGGAGAGTGCCAGCATCTCAGTAAACTCTTTATTGAGCTGGAATAAGAACCAGATCGCTTGGTTAGTATGCGAAGAGTAAGACTTAGATAAATCGCGAGTACTGTTGATCAAATACAAATTGGCCAAAATCAGAATCGCCGACATGAAGATCAGCAGTGTTTTGGCATGTAAGATCAGCGGGTGGAGCGTTTTCTGAGTTTGTGTATTCATGGCTTCTTATGAATCAAAATTTGACTTATCTGCCAAACCATATGGGTGTAATAAACGGAGTTCTTCAGTTTTGGATTTTGATCTAAGTTGTACACCAACCAAAAAGGGCCTTTGTGACGAATTTTCATCTCATTACCGTCCATGTAGTACGCCACAATCGGTTCATAATATTGAATATCCGCTATCGAAATATTAGCAGCGTAGTCATTCAATGCCATAAAAGTCACCGATTTGACGTGATCTTGCTGTAGATACTCAAGCAAATCGCTCACTTTAAAACCCGTGAAGCGATGTGAACCATGAATCCATGGCAGTTCAGTGGTAAAAGAAACTGCAGGCAGTTCAGTGGCTAGCTCTTGCAATGAAAATACCTTAGGCGGCGCGTCTGCGATTTGTATCGTGATGTTCGATGCCAAAGCGAGAGAGCTGCACCACAAGGTCAAGATCAGCAATATCCATCTCATTATTGGTTATTCCGCACTGTTATCCCCTTCCTCGTTGAAGCTGCAGCGGTGTTGGCTGCGTCTGTTTCCAAGTCGTGTGGATATCGATTGTGTTCTACTTCTCAACCTAAAGTTGCAGGGCTATTGATTACAACTTGACGGCTAATCATCATTATTTGGTTGAATTATAGGCGGAGTCAGATGATATGAAAATCACTGATATTAATAAGATTGATGATAAAAAGGCTCAAAAATGAGATTTGGTATAAGAAAAGCGCCATACTGATGGCGCTTCTTAATAGGGAGACAGATTAGAACAGCAGATGTGCGACTGCGGCAATCACCGGCAGAGTGATCAGGGTGCGCAAAATGAAAATGACAAACAGCTCGACAATATTGACTGGGATGCGGCTACCGAGCAGTAGTGCACCGACTTCAGACATATAGATAAGCTGAGTCACAGACATCGCTGCAATGACAAAGCGTGTCATTTCGTTATCGATAGAGGCCGCTAAAATGGCCGGAATAAACATATCCGCAAAGCCAACCACAATGGTTTTTGAAGCCGCGGTAGCCTCTGGTACGCCCAGCAGCTCTAAAAACGGAATGAAAGGTTGGCCAAGCAGGGAGAATACCGAAGTATATTCAGCAATCACCAAGGCAATAGTGCCAAGCCCCATCACGACAGGCAGTACGCCAAACACCATATCGACGGCGTTACGTATGCCTTCGCCGATCACCGATTGGACGGATTTAACTTTTGCCGCTTTGGTTAAAGCCAGCTCCATGCCCCAAGAAAACGCGCTGTGACCTTCTGGGATCGCATCGGCATCAGGATGAGGTTTGCTGCCATCGATATAAGTATCTTTTTTCCATGACAAAGGAGGAAGGCGAGGGATAACTACCGCTGCCACCAATCCCGCTAAACAGACTGCACCATAGAAAGGTAGGAATAGGTGTTCAAGCTCGACTTGGGCGATCACCACTAAGCTAAAAGTAATCGACACCGCAGAGAAGGTTGTGCCCACTACCGCTGCTTCACGTTGGGTGTAGAATTTTTCTTCGTATTGTTTACTGGTGAGTAGGATGCCTACGCTACCATCGCCCAGCCATGAAGCCATACAGTCGATTGCGCTGCGACCCGGTAGATTGAATAAAGGGCGCATCACTTTGCTCAGTAAGCTGCCAAACAACTCTAACAAGCCAAAGTTAAGCAGCAAAGGTAACAGTAAGCCTGCGAAAATAAACACGGAAAATAGCGTTGGGAGCAGGCCTTGCAAGACCAGCCCACCCGTATTTTCTTCCCAAATCGCTTTTGGACCGATTTGGAAAAATGTCATGATCACGGCAGCTCCGCCAATCACACGCACGGTTAACCAAAGCCAAGAAGGATTAAACAAACTGTTTAAGAAAGGGCGAGACATGACCCAACTTGGTTTAAAGACTTTGCAGATAACAGAGGCAACCGACATAAAGGCGATGATTGCCGTAACGACAGTCACCAGAGTATCTCCAAACAGCGCTTGAACGGACTTGGCCAACACCGCCACTGGAATGGTTAACGATCCATCGTAACTGATGGGAGCCATAAAGAGGAAAAGCCCGATCAGAGAAGGGATCAGGAACATCCACAGATTACCTGTGCCAGCCTTCGCTGGTGGCTCTAAGGTTTGCGCGTTATCTTGCATTATTTATCTCTATTCATGCTGCGTCATTCAGACACACTGTTCAGTCGAAATTCGCCACACCTTGGCATAAAAATTCACTGCATTTCCGTATTTAATCAGCGGGCGCAAGAATATCTATTTTTGACACCCTACGCAATACTATTCATTTATTTTGGGTATGCATTCAAATTAATTTCCTGATGTTTCAGTCTTTGATGGTTTTTTGTATATTTATTGTTAAAGTGTCATTGTTGATGAATAAGATCGCAAAGCGATTGCTTGGTCATTGTGTGGCGTAAAGCATATTGTTAGCCACGAGTGTGGTAGTCAGCACTGCTGTAGCTTCGATTAAGAAGAGAATAAAAATAAAAAAGCCTCCTTGCTCTCGGAGGCTTAGGTTGAAGTATGGTCTTTCGCTTCGACTCGATGCGGTAATATCAAGCCGTTTACGTCAATCACTCGGTGGGTTGGGCTTCAATTTCCGTTAATGCTGCGCTGAGAGCGCCTTCAAAAACGGGATAGACATTCTGCTCGCCGACCAGTTTGACTATGCCTGCTTTGACCAATTTTTGTGAGACTCGACTATTAGCACCTGAAATCAAAACCTTAATCCCACGTTTGTGGAAGCTTTGAATCATCTCTTCCAGCGTTTGAATACCCGTTATATCCATAAAAGGCACCCATTTTAAACGCAAGATTAAGATCTGAGGGGTTTCTTGAATACTGCCCATCACACGTTCAAACGTTTCTGCTGCAGCAAAGAAGAAGGGGCCTTCCAGCGCGTACACCGCCAGTTCACGAGGCAGTGTACTTCTGCCGTGTTGTGCCAGTTCGTAGCTCATCTCTTGCGAGCCGTTGGCCTTTACTTCAACGCTCGATGCCATGCGTTTTACAAAGTGCAACATCGCAATGATCACACCGATATTGACTGCCACGACCAGATCGGCAAACACGGTCAAACCGAAGGTGAGCAGTAGAATCGCCACATCAGCACGCGGTGCGCGCTTAGCCAGTTGGACAAAGTGCGGCGCTTCACTCATATTCCAAGCCACCACAAATAGAATCGCGCTCAACGTCGCGAGAGGAATATTCACCGCCAAAGGTGCGAGTACGAGCAGAATAATGACCAGCGTCAGCGCGTGCATGACTCCAGCGATTGGGCTATTGCCGCCATTACGAATGTTGGTCGCGGTTCGCGCGATCGCACCCGTTGCAGCAATACCACCAAATAGAGGGGCCACAATATTCGCAATCCCTTGTCCAACCAACTCTTGGTTCGAGTTGTGTTTGGTGCCAGCCATGCCATCAGCAACTACGGCGGAGAGTAAGGATTCAATTGCACCTAACATCGCAATTGCAAAGGCAGGACCAATCAGTTGAATCATTTGGCTTAGGCTAAGATCCGGTAGCGCAAACTCAGGTAAGCCTTGTGGAATACCGCCAAACGCTGACCCAATGGTTCTGACGCCTTCAAACCCCACCACATATTGCAGCGACGTGACCACCACCAGGGCTAAAAGCGGCCCCGGAATTTTTGAGAGTTTGGGAATTTTTGGCCCAAAAATCACTAAAGCCAGAGACAGTAAAGCCAGCAGTGTTGTTGTGAGATGGAATTGTGGGAAAGCATGAAAAATCGCCACCAGTTTTTGATGAAAGTGCTCACCTTTAATTTCAGGAAGGCCAAAGAAGTCACGCCATTGCCCCACCCAAATGATCACCCCAATGCCTGAAGTAAAACCGACGATAACCGGGTCAGGAATATAGCGAATGATGCTACCTAATCGTGCGAGCCCCAATACCACGAGAATAAAGCCTGCCATGATGGTGGCAATTTGTAATCCAGCCACGCCGTGTTCGGCTACGATGCCTGCAAGAATAACAATAAACGCGCCGGTTGGGCCGGCGATTTGTACGCGTGAACCACCAAACAGGGAAACAATAATCCCTGCGATGATAGCGGTATAAATTCCTTGTTCTGGTTTTACTCCCGATGCAATGGCAAACGCCATGGCTAACGGCAGTGCCACCACCCCAACTATCAACCCCGCTGTAATATTGTTGACCCATTGTTTGGGTTGCAACTGACCGGCTTTATAGGATTCATAGATGGCAAACATAGTTGATCACCTTAACAAAAATAGGGAAATGAAAACGCCGAGGATTCTACGCTCATTTTATAGGCTGTAAAGGGCGGCTTCAGTTGACTGACCTATCGCTAGGCGGGCAGAGTCAAAAAATTAATCTTTTAATTTCATTGAGTTAACTTCATGTAACGTCACATTTTCCCAACATTAACGGAAAAGACTGCGATTAATTAGAATTTCATGCGGAAAAACAGAGCACCGATGATTTTCAAGATATGCACTTAATTGAGAGATTGTAGGTTGAGTATAGATAACAAATTACCTATGATTCCTTCGGTTGATTGTTTTTTGTTCGAAGATGGAGTTTGACATGATTAACAAGAAGTTCCTTAAAACAAAAGATGAAGTGGAAGTCACTTTTGAATGCGATGCCCCGCAAGCGGCCTCTGAAGTAGCGATTGTGGCCGATTTTTTAGGTTGGCAGCCTGAGCCAATGAAAAAAGTGGCCAAATCAAGCACGTTCAAATTTAAAACTCGTTTGCCGAAAGATCGTGAATTTCAGTTCCGTTATTTGCTCGATAAACAAGAGTGGGTCAATGATCCCCATGCCGATCAGTATATTGCTAACGGTTTTGGTGAAGAAAACTGTTTGTTAACCACCTATCAGTGATTTGGGTAGCATTTTTTGACGAAAGCTCAAAAAATCACAAACAACTAAGTTGCTGCCAGCACACAAAATCCTCTATTTTTGAAAGGCACAAATGTGCCTTTTTTGCTTTAAATTGACGAAAGCGTAGGTGACAAACCGCGCTGAAACCCTTACTCTTGGCCGAGTTTTGACTTTTTTCCACAGGTAAACTGGTGATATCTAAATCTATTATTTTGCGATTTTCTGAGCTTTCAATGCGAAAGAAAGCGACACTAGTAGGTTTGCCGCTTTTGGCTGTGGCCGCGATATCTTCTTCGCTAAACAGTCCCACGCGGCAACAACGTATTGAGTTGTCTCTTCCAGAATCTCCGCTCGTACAGTTCTCTTCAGCAGAACATACTGTAGAAGTGGTCAAAGTGGGCCATCCGGATTATGAATATGAAATCAAGCCGGGTGATAACCTAAGTACTATCTTTAATCAGCTTGGTTTTGCTTATACCGAGCTAATGAAAGTCATGGAAACTGACTTAAACTACCTCGCTCTTGATACGTTACGGCCGGGTAACGTGCTGCGTTTTTGGAAAGGCAGCGATAACACCTTGGCCAAAATGGAGCTGGAATTTAGCCTCGTTGACCGCGCCGTTTATACGCGTTTAAACGATGGTAGCTACGAATTTGAAGAGCGTAAAATTCCTGGTACGTGGAAGGTTGAGCCGCTGATTGGTGAAGTGGACGGTAGCTTTTCTCTCTCGGCTAATCGTGCTGGCCTTGGTGCCGCCGATGTTGATCAAATCGTCACTCTGCTGAAAGACAAAATTAATTTTGGCCGTGATTTGCGTCGTGGCGATCGCTTTGAAGTCGTACTATCGCGTCAGCTCGTCGGAGAAAAGCTCACCGGTAATTCTGAAATTCAGGCGATTAAAATCTTCAACCGTGGCAAAGAGATTACCGCGTATCTGCACCAAGACGGTCAGTATTACGATAAGAATGGTGATAGCTTGCAACGCGCTTTCCAACGTTATCCGGTGGACAGCAAGTGGCGTATTTCATCAAACTTTGACCCGAGACGTCTGCATCCAGTGACCAAGCGCGTAGCGCCGCATAACGGTACAGACTTTGCGATGCCAATTGGTACTCCTGTGTATACCTCAGGTGATGGTGTTGTGGTCATGACACGTAATCACCCTTATGCGGGCAACTATGTGGTGATTCAGCACGGTAACACTTACATGACGCGCTATCTGCACTTGAGCAAGATTTTGGTCAAGAAAGGGCAGAAAGTATCGCGTGGTCAGCGCATAGGATTATCGGGTAATACCGGCCGTGTGACCGGTCCTCATCTGCACTATGAGTTAATCGTGCGTGGTCGTCCTGTCAACGCCATGAAAGCCAATATCCCGATGGCAAGTTCAGTGCCGAAGAAGGAGATGGCGCAGTTTATTGCCAAGCGCAAAGAGCTTGACCAGATGTTAGCTCGCCAAGAAAGCATGCTAGCAGCGCAATAAATCGAGTATGAGTACAAAGCCCCGTCACGGGGCTTTGTTGTTTTTAGTGGTACCGATTTCTTGAGTATTGCCTTATTTTTGATTGAGGCAAGCGTTGAGAATATGGGCTTTTACCGTTTAGGCTACATTCGTTTCTTTTCTCCAGCGTTCAATCATCACACTCGGTAAATCAGGTCGACTGAAGTAATACCCTTGAATTTGCTCACAGCCCATTTGATAGAGTTTATCCAGTGCTTGTTGGTTCTCTACCCCCTCAGCGACGAGATCGAGTTTAAGCTGGTTAGCAAGCTGAATAATCAACCACACGATACTCTCAGAGGTTTGGTTGGTAAGTAGGTTACGCACAAATGCAGCATCAATCTTGATGCAATCAATCGGATAACTGTGAATGTAGTTAAGGCTCGAATAACCTGTCCCAAAATCATCCAAGGCAATTTTAAAACCCAATTCACGCAATATGGTGAGAATACTGCATACTTCTGCGGCCTTAGAGAGTAAAACCGTTTCTGTCAGCTCAATAGTGAACTCGTCGGCTTGAAAACCATAGGCTTTAATGGTTTTTAATAGATGCTCAAGGTAACGATTGGAATGCGTCAGCTCATCGGCGGAGCAGTTGATGCTTAAGCGAATTTTTTGGTCAATACCTTGTTCTAACCGTCATTCCGCAGCTAATTCCAGAATTTAAATAGTGTGATCTAGCGATCGTTTG